>ENA-UOWG01000057-UOWG01000057.1-activated-sludge-metagenome-genome-assembly--contig:-NODE-57-length-213629-cov-7.306915_pt1 | contig 213629 bp, 167 predicted proteins | sample MGYA00238147_ERZ761563 | MGnify/ENA primary metagenome ERZ761563 (study PRJEB28884, sample SAMN05720216) | anaerobic digester metagenome | isolation source: active sludge of municipal...
TTCCTTGATTGGCGACGGCTTCCATGGCCTTCCGCACTTTTTCCGCGTCTCCCAGATAATACTTCTTGATCGGTTTCAGCCGATCGTCCAGCTCGTAGACCAGAGGCATCCCCGTCGGGATGTTGAGTTCCGTGATATCGGCGTCCGAGATGTCGTCCAGGTATTTGACCAGGGCCCGCAGACTGTTCCCGTGCGCGGCGATCAGGACTTTCTTCCCCGCGCGGACATCCGATGAAATAGATTCTTTCCAGAGGGGGAGGAACCGGGCCACCGTGTCTTTGAGGCATTCCGTCTTCGGCAACTCGGCCGGGGTCAGGGATTTGTATCGGGGATCGCGTCCGGGATATCTCTCGTCCGACGGTTCCAGGGCCGGGGGCGGAACGTCATAGCTCCGCCGCCAAACCTTGACCTGATCTTCCCCGAACTTCGCCGCCGTCTCCGCTTTGTTGAGCCCCTGCAGGGCGCCATAGTGCCGTTCGTTCAGTCTCCACGTGCGATGCACCGGGATCCACATGAGGTCCATCTCGTCGAGGATCGACCATAATGTGCGGATGGCGCGTTTGAGGAGCGAGGTGTAGGCGACATCGAAAACGTATCCCTCTCGTTTCAGGACGACGCCGGCCTCGCGGGCCTCAGTCCTTCCCGTGTCGGAGAGATCCACGTCCGTCCATCCCGTGAAGCGGTTCTCCTTGTTCCAAGTGCTTTCCCCGTGCCGGACTAAAACGAGTTTGATCATGTCGAATCTCCTTTTTCAATGTGGGTTCCACCGTCTGGTCGAAGTGATTTTACAAAACTTTTCGGGCTTTGGCAGGGCGGGGAGGCCGCGACGTCAGCGGATCACGGCCAATTTCAATCGTTTCGTGTCCTCTCCGTCTTTGACGAGGACGAAATAGACCCCGCTGGCCACGCGGTTCCCGTGGTCATTGTGACCCGTCCAAAAGGCCTGTCCGGAGGTGTCCGCTGAAAGTTTTTTCACCAGTTCCCCCGAACTCGTGTAGATGTGAAGAGTGGCGTCTTGGGTCAGGTTCGTGAAGGTGATTCGGGCGTGTCCCAGACCCGGGCGGAACGGATTGGGATAAGCGATGACCCGATCGATGTTCGCCGGGGGGGCCATGGCGACGATCTGGAACACGCTCAGGTGCTGGAGGAGGGCCGTCACCTGATTGCGGGCGGGGTCCGGGGTCGACGGGCAGGGTGTCCAGGTGGCCGTAGTCCCGTCATAGTAAGCCACCTTCAGCGCCGATTCATCCAGCCCCGTCACGTCGGAATCCCGGTAACGTAAAGTCAGGCTGATCTCTCTTCGCGGTTGGAGGTTCTTATCGTTGGTGATTTCGACACCGACGTTGATACCCCGAAGATTCCCGTGGGTGGAAGACATGGGAGGAAACGATCCTGGTTCCGACAGGGTCAGGGTCACGGTCTCCCCGAACACCTGGGAAGGGAGGTTCAGGTCGATCTTTCCCGCCGGGAGTTCGTATTGCAGCGACACCGGGTCGGTCGAGGGGATCGATGTGTTCAGCGGGGTCACGATCCCTTGAAAATCGACGTTCGTTTGATCGGATTGCAGGGAGGTCACGCTCTTTGAGACGGGAGTGAAATCATAGCCGGTTCTCGAAGGGGTCAGCGTGTAGTCGAGGGACGGGGTGAGCATGGAGAACGCATAGGCCCCGCCGCTGTCCGTCGTGGAGGCCGCCGAAGAGCCCCCCGAGAGGGTCATCGAGGCGCCGGAGATCGGTTGGGAGTGGATGTCGCGGAGTGTGCCGCCGATGGAATAGTTTTTGCGGGTGAAATCCGCCGCCGTCTTCGTCGGGCCCAACGGGTTGTAATCGCGTTGAGCCGGCGAGAATTGAAGGGTCGCCGACGAGGAGGGCATCACGGTGTAGGAGACCGTCGAAAAGAGGGTGGCGAATTCGTAATATCCGCTCGCGTCGGTGACGGTGGAGGTCGAGACGTCCCCCGATAGAACCAGCGTCATCCCGGACAAGCCGGTTCCCCGGAGGTCCCGGACATGGCCGTTGATGTCGGCGGTGTCCACCGTGCAGATACGGAAGATGTCCGTGTTGTTCATCGTTCCCGAGACCAATCCCGAGTTGGGGCCCCGGGCATACGCGGGGACGTCCGTTGCGGTATGGTCGACTGATGCCCATGTCACATCCGGAAGGTTGCCCTGCCCGTTGTTTTGCGTGACCGTCAACCCGCCCGTCTCGTGGTCGGCCGTGACCAGGATGAGGGTGTCCGTGCGCCCCTGAGCCCAATCGAGGGCGACTTGGACCGCGCTGGAGAATTCGATCGTTTCGAATATGTTCCGCTGAAGGTGGTTCGCGTGTCCCGCCGTGTCTATTATCCCTCCTTCGACCATGAGGAAAAAACCGTCTGCGTCTCCGTCCAGGACGGCCAGAGCGGACGCCGTCATCTCGGAAAGGTGCGGCAGAGTTCCCAATCCGTCCGCTTCGAAGGGGAGGTAACTGGTCCCGAACTGGCCCGAGACGCGGGCGACCGTCTCCGTGTCCAAGGATTGCATCTCGCTCCGGTCGGTGACGACCGTATACCCGGCGGTGAGGGCGTCGGCGGGCGTCATACCGTGGGCTCCTCCACCGTAGAGGACGTCGGGCAGCGTCTGGTTCAGGAAGTCCCCGGCGATCTCTGTTTCGTTGTTGCGGCTGGATTCATGGGCCCCGAAACAGGCCGGCGTGGCGTGGGTGATGTACGTGGTGGTGACGAGCCCTGTTTTCTTACCGCGGGTTTTGAAATATTCGAGCAGGGTTTCTAGCTCGCTACCATCTCCCGGCGTCTGTTGGCTGACAACGCCGTTGTTGACCTTATGGCCGGTCGCGATGGCCGTGGCCGCCGCCGCGGAATCGGTGACGGCATTGTCCGCCGAATAGGTCGTAAAAGTCCCCTGATGGGGGAAGGATTCGAAGTTGAGTGAACCGGACTGGCCGTTCTTGTAGATGCCGGCCGCCTTGATCTGTTCGGGACCCATCCCGTCCCCGATGAACAGGATGACGTTCTTCGGCGCGCCATGGAGAGGTCGGCCCGGAATCAGGAACATCAGGGCGGTCAGCAGGGGGATGAGGGCTGTCTTTGATTTCATGGAGCTCTTCTTATGTCAGGGGGATCGGAGAATATGAGGAAAAAAGGAAATAGCGGGGGCCGGATTTGAACCGGCGACCAACGGCTTATGAGTCCGCTGCTCTACCAACTGAGCTACCCCGCCATATCGAACCAGCCTCGTGAGGTCCCATTTGGAGCCCACCTTTTTATTCTATCAAAATTCATGTCGGCCGGTCGAAGAAAAAGAGGGCGTTGACACCCCGGCTTTGAAAATTGGTACAATAAGAGGCGTAGAGTTCGTCACCAACGAAAACAAACAAGGAGAAATTTATGGGCCCCAAGAAACCCTGCGGCTGCTAGTTGGAATCTTTGGTCATACCTGTTTCATTCACCCTGTTCGTGCTCGTCTTTGCACGCGGGGCGCCACGGTGGGTTCTGCGCCGACGGACGTTGTTTTCGGTCCTCGTCGCGGGGCTGCTGGTAGGCGGATTTTTATCGCTGAGATCTCTCCCTGTTGAACTCCTTCCGAATCACGCATCTCAAATAATCACCGTCAGCGTCCTGGTCCGAGGGGGGCTTGCGCCCCTGGAGGTCGAGGAACGTCTCTCCAAACCCCTGGAATCGGCGTTGGAGGGTCTGCCCCATCTGGAGGCGGTCTCTTCCGTGGCCAAATACGGCCGCTGTGTCGTCGGCCTGACCTTCGATTCCAAAGCCGATATGCCGCGGATGACCGTGGCGGTTCATGAACGGATCGAACAGATCGCGGACCAGCTCCCTCCCGAAACTGAAAAACCCGTCATCGCCCATTACGAGGATTCGGACGCGCCGGTATATGTGGCCGCTCTGACGAGCGATTCGTCGAGCCCGGAGGAGATCCGTTCCTGGGCGGACCGGCACGTCCGCGAACGCTTACTGCGTGTTCCCGGCGTGGCCAATGTCGAGTTGGCCGGCGGCCGGGAGAAGAAGGTCATCGTGAGTCTGGATCAGAGCCGGATGGCCGCCTACGGCCTCTCCGTTCAGCGCGTCACGTCTCTTCTGTCAAAGAGGAATCTGGCTGTGAAGGTCGGATCCGGCGAGACGGGGGAACGGAACCTCTCGGTCCGGCTGGATGCCCTGTTCCCCCGCGTGGAAGACATCCGGAACGTGCGGGTCGGACGAGACCTGTCGCGGGAAACGATCCGCTTGGGTCAGGTGGCCACCGTCGAGGAATCCCCGCTGGAGCCGGAAGGATTCTCCCGACTGAACGGCCGCCCGGCCATATCGATCTACGTCCAAAAGGAATCGTCGGCCAACACGCTGACGGTGGCCCGTTCCGTTCAACGTTGCCTGCGGGAAGTCTGGGGCGGCCTGCCGGCGGGGTGGCGGAAAAACGTCCAGTCCGTCGTCATCGTCGATCAGGCGGCGCTGGTCCGCTCCAGCATCCGGTCCATGAGGATATCGGTTCTGTTCGGGGTTCTCCTGATCGTGCTGGTCCTCTCCGTCATCCACACGGCGTCGAGACATCTCCGGTGGGGCGGAATTTCGCTCCTCGCCGGCACGGTGTTCCTGTTGTGCGGCAGAGCCCTCTTCCAGTGGGAATCCGTCGCCATCGAGATCCTCCTCGGTGTCGTCCTGGTCGTCGTGTTCGCTTCCGGCATTCGCTTCCGCTCTCTCCGTCCCGCGCTCCTGGTGGGGGGCGTGATCCCGCTCTCCCTCCTTCTGAGTCTCATCCTGTTGAAGTCGGCGGGAGCCACGTTGAATGCGATGACTCTGTTCGGCTTGGCGCTCGGCGCCGGTCTTCTGGTCGACAACGCCATCGTCGTGTTCGAACGGATCCGGGAGCGGTGGGAGGGCGCCGAGGTCGGATCTCGATCCGAATCGGTGGCGCCGGCGGCGGAATCGGCGGCGGGCCCGCTGTTGGCCTCCACGGTCACCACCCTGGTCGTCTTCCTTCCGTTCCTGTTCCTCCCTCCCGACGTCACGGGCTTCTATTCCGACCTGGGTCTGGCGGTGACCGCGTCACTGGTCTCCTCGTTGATCGTGTCCCTCACCGTGATCCCCTGTCTGGCCCCCGTCGTCCTGGATGAGACGGGCCGTTCGGGAAAGGAACACGATCCCCTCGCTCCCGTGGTGGGTTCGGTGGTGGGCCGGTTGTTGTCCTCGGGGAGAAGGGGGTGGGGACATCTGCTGGGATTTTTACAACGCGGGCCCTGTCTTCGGACCGCCTCCCAATTCGTCGGGGTGTGTATCGTCATGGTCTCTTCGTTGTTCGCGCTCGGCCAACCGGTGGAGGGGCGTCTCGTCTTTTCATTGTTCATGGGTGTCGTTTGCCTCGTCGGGTCGGCGTGGATCGTGGATCGCCGGTCCCTGCGGATCCTTTTCGGAAGGTATCGCGGGGTCTTCCTGTGGGGGATGCTGATCCTTTCCTTAGGCGGGGGGAGCCTCCTGGCCTGGGGGACCGAGAGGGATTCTCAACCGACGGGAGAGCCGGATGAGTTCATCGTATTCCTGGAATGTTCGGGGGGGCTGAAGATGGCGAGAACGGATCTCATCGTCCGCGAGGTCGAACGGAAAATGACACGTTCGGCGGTCTTGTCCCCGCTCGTCCGGACGGTCGTGTCGCGGGTGGAAGGGTCCGGGGCGCGATTGTACGTGACCTTGAAACCGCGGAAACAGAGGTCTCTGGGACTGGATGAAGCCGTGGAACTCTTCCGTCGGGAACTGAGGGGCGTCGGACGGAACATCGATGAGGAGTCCTTCCTCCATTTCTCCATCCCCGGCGCGGGAGGGGACGATATCGGGGTCAAGGTCTATGGGCCTGATTACGCGGTCTTGGAGGACCTGTCTCAGCAGGTCGCCGAGGGGCTCGGTCGTATCCGAGGTCTCCGGGACGTGAAGATGAGATACCGCCCGCCTCGTCCGGAGGTGGAAGTCCGTCTCGATCCGGAGAAACTGGTCTGTTATGGCGTGACGGCCGAACACGTGTCGGAGACCGTTCATGGGGCGATTCGCGGATTGCGCGCCACGGTCTTTCATTCTTCCAGGGATCAGACCGACGTGGTGGTGCGTCTCAGGAACGCCGACCGTGCCGATGTGTCCGTGTTGAAGGACGTCCGCATCCCCCTCGGAAAGGGCGGTTCCGTCCGCCTCGGGGAATTGGCGGTGTTCGGTGTCGTCCGGAGCCCCCATGAGATTGTCCGCGCCGAGAAGCAGCGGCTCATCGATGTGACGGCTTCCCGTTCCGGTGTCCCCTCCGGTCGCGTCCTCCGACGGTTGAAGACGGTGCTGGGGTCCATCCGGTTCCCGTTGGATTACTACGCCAAGGAGGACGAGGCGCTGACCCAAGAGACGTCCCGGTTGGGATTGCTGACGCTGACAGTGCTCGGGACCGTGGGATTGGTCCTGGTGGTGTTGGTGGTGTTCTTTGAGTCCTGGAAGGAACCTTGGGTCATCCTCGGGTCTGTCCCATTGGGAATCCTGGGAGCGGCCTGGGGATTGTCGGTCTTCCAACTCCCTCTGAGTCCGGGGACCCTGGTGGGATTGATGGTGTTGGGCGGCGTGGTGGTCAATAACGCCATCCTGATCAAAGACCGTTTTGCCCAAAACCGGTCGGAGGGTCAACGCTTTTCGAGCGTCGAACTGTGGTGTTCGGCGGTCTCCGAGCGGCGCCGGATCGTCGCGTTGACGACGGGCACCACCGTGATGGGATTTTTGCCGATGCTGTTCGATTGGAGCGAGGGAGGGGATGTCTGGAGGTCTTTGGCCGTCACGATGGTGTTCGGCCTGATCGCTGGGGCGGTCCTGACGTTGCTCGTCATCCCCTGTCTGATGATCTCGCTGGAATCCCGGGGAAGGAGGGATCCCTCATGAAGGGATCGGGCCCATTCATCCGTCTGAGTCGTGCGGTGAGCGGGGTCGTCCTGGTCCTGGGAAGCGCCGTCTTCGCCGGCGCGTCTTCCCGTTCCGGGGAAACGGTGGCGATCGAGGCCGATTGCACGGGCGTTTCCGGGGGCGTCGGCAGTTCCTCCGCCGACGGGTTCGGCCTTTGTTCCACGCTCGGGCTCGGCTATGGCGGCTCCCGGCTGATCTCGGCCGGAGGATACGAGATCCGGCACGGTCTCTGGGGCGGATCGATGTTGCAGTCCAGCGGTTCGATGAATATGTTCTGTTTCGGGGACCCGTCCCACCCCGCTGTCTTGCAGATATCCCCGGGGACCTTGGAATCCGATTACGTCGTCTACGCCAGCACAAGCCCGTTGACCCAACCTTTGAACGTGGCTCCCGCGGTCGTGAGGGAGGCCATGGCCAATCTCCAGAAAAACCTGAGCCGTTTCACACGTCCGCTGAACGATCAGATCTGGGAGATCGTCGTCGTGGATGCCGAAGGGCGGAATGTTCAGCCGAGCGCTCGGGGGACGGCTGTCCTGACCTTGCCGTTCAGCGATGAAGACGCGGATGGGATGGTGGACGGTGCCGTTCCCCCTGTGAGAGTCGGGTCTTTGTCGGTCTGGTGGTTGGATGAGGCGCATTCCCTCTGGGTGAAACTTCCCGGCGGCGCGGTCGATCCTTTACGTCAGAACGTGTCGGTTCCCATCCGTCATTTCTCCGTCTATGCCGTGATGGGCGCCCCCACGTTCCAGGTGGGAGACGTCTATGCGTTTCCCGTCCCCTGGCGGCCCCAGGGATCCCGGGCCGGGCTCGGCCCCGGCCAGACCGGCACGTTGTCGGACGGCATCACGTTCACCAATATGCCCGAACAGGCCGTCGTCCGCGTCTACACGATGTCGGGAAATCTGGTCCGGGAGATCCTCCATTCCGACGGGATGCCTCAGTTGAAATGGGATGTGAAGAATTCATCGGGGGAAGACGTCGTTTCGGGAACGTACATCTATGTGGTCGAGTCCCATCAGAGCCGCAAGAAGGGGCAGTTGGTGATCATACGATGAAGGGGATGGTTGTCGGGGGAGCGGTTGTGTTTTTCTGTTTGATGGGAGGATTCCGCGGTTCCGCGGTCGCCGGAACGGAGGGCGCCACCGGTGCCGAATTCTTGAAATTGTCCGAAGGAGCCCGCGCCGTGGGGATGGGAGAGAGCCAGGTGGCTCTCTCCGGTGACGTCTATTCCCCGTTTTGGAATCCGGCCGGTCTCGCCCGGGTGGGAACCCCCCAGGGAGCTCTTCAATACGGGGACTGGTTGGAGAACAGCCGGCATCATCTGATGGCCGTGGCCTGGCCTGTCAAAAAATCGGGAGCGGTCGCCGTGGGGTGCAGCCGGTTGGAGACGGATCCGTTCCCGGGGTTCGACGCGCAGGGATCCCTCACGGGGACGTTGAGATCCGACGCGACAGTGTTGACGTTGAGTTGGGGCCAGCGGTTGTTCTCTTCGGGAGAACCGGACAGCGGGCTGATGGGCGGGTGTTCGATCAAAGGTTTTCAGGAGAATCTCGCCGGGGTGACGGAAACGGGATTTGCCGCTGATGTGGGATTGTTGTGGCGACCTGGAGAAGGTCTCCGGGACCGGTGGGAATGGCTGAGGCATTGGGGGGCCGGGGTCGCGGTCAAGAACCTCGGGCCCGGAGTGACGTTCGACAGGGAACCGGCTCCGTTGCCCCTGGACGTGGCCGCGGGACTGGCCTATTCCCAGTGGGTGTCCGGTGACCTGATCAGCGCGGAGGCCGACTGGCATTCTCCCGTCGGCGAAGACCCTTATGGGACCGTCGGCGTGGAATATTGGTGCCGCGACCTGCTGGCGTTGCGCGGCGGGTTCCGCATGGACCAGGACAGCGGGCCGGGTGTGCGCGCCGGTCTCGGCGTCCGTTTGGGCGCCGTTCAGCTGGATTATGCCTGGGCGGGATATGGAGACGATCTGGGCCCCACGCACCGGATCAGCATGACCGTCCTCTTCGGGCATCGAGTGAGAGGGGCTTCCCGGTCCTTTGCTGATGAACTCCGCCGGACCATGGATCGAGGACGGTCTCATATGCTGTCGGGTTTCTACGACAAGGCGGTCCTGGATTTTCACCGGGCCCTCCAGATCGATCCCGAGAACAACGAGGCGCTGACCCTGTTGATGGAATGCGGTGAGAAGATGGAGGATTCTCCGTGAAGAGGGTGTTGTGTTCGGTGGTGGCCGGTTTGTTCATGGCGGTTTACCCGTCGTGGGGGGCGGATCTTGTTCCCGGAGCGGACGTCTCGGTCTTGCTGTCGACGGGGTTGGAATGCGAACGGCGGAATGATTGGCGGAAAGCGCTGGAGTCCTACATCAAAGCCCGGTTACAGGATCCGTGGAACGAGAGTGTCTTGGCGGCTTTTGAACGGGTGGCGAAAAGGATCGCGCGGGAGTCCGAAGCCGATCGGAGGAGACGAAGGGGAGACATCCTCCGGTCCGCTCGTCAGAGCATCGAACGACGCCAGGTCCGGAGGCAGGGATTGTTCCATCGGCTCCGCCACGGCCGGGAAGTCCTCAGACAGGGGTGGATATTCGAAGCACACGACATCTTCCGGCGCGTCTGGGAGGAGGATCCCGATTTTGAGCCGGCCCGGAAAGAGACGTTCCGGGTGGTCAGGATGTTGCAACGTCGCCTGAAACGCCATCGTTTCCCGTCGGCGATGCATGTTTCCGCCGCCGAGGGGCTTTGCGCCTATCACCGGGAGGATTGGTCCGCCGCCGCGGTCTCCTTGGAGGATTTCAGCCGTTCCGAGGTGGTCCCGGAGGACCTTCAGGCCGGGCGCTTGGGGGAATATGCGGTGTCGGCTCAGCAGAGGCGCGACCGGACCCGGCGCCAGAAGGAGCGGGAACAGATATTCCGGCAGGCCGTGATGGATTACGAGAAAGGACGGGCCCGGGAGGCGGAACAGGGGTTCCGCGCCCTGCTCGCCCGGGATCCCGCCGACACCGAGGCTCGCCGTTACCTGGAATTGATGGCTCGATTGTCCGACGAACTTCGCGAGGAATTCCGTCGGACCGAGAATGATCGCGAAATCGGGGAACGCATGACTCGCGGCACCCTGTTTTACATCCAGGAGAAATATCCGGAAGCCCTGGAGGAATTCTTCCGCGTGTTGGAAATGGATCCGAAGAACGAAGAGGCCCGCGAACAACTGAGGGAGGTCGAACGTTCTCTGAAGTCCACGGGAGTCCGGCTGCCGGACACTCTGGTCGTGGATGACACCGAGACGAAGTTCCGCGAAGGGCTAAGACTCTACGGGAATGGCCGGCTCCAAGAGGCTCAGTCTGTCTTTCAAGAGGTGCTCCGGCTCGACCCTTCGAATCAGGAAGCCCTGACGGCTCTTGAACGTGTCAAAGATCACATTCCATCGGGTCCAGGTCCGGAGTGATATTTTCAACGAAATGACTTGATTTTTCGCTGTTTTTTTGAGAGTCTCTTCTGGTCGAAAAGAAATACAAAAAACCATGGAAAAATCACGGGCGGGGGGGTAAACTTAAGGTGGAGGCCAAACCCATGACTCACACGATTCCTGCGCGCGTGGACGCGGCGGCGAAGCTCCGCCGGAGTTCCGCAGGTTTTTCGCTGGTCGAGACGATGATCGCCATCGCCATGCTCGGCTTCCTCATCTTGGCGGTTCTGGCGACGGCTGAAAAGGGGATGACTTCGGCCGTCAAGTCCCGCGAACAGTTGCGCGGGAGCCGCCTGGCGCAGATGATCTACTCCCGGCTGACCACCATCGACTTCTACCAGGTGTTCGCCTGCAATTCCTCCCAGGCGAATTATGGTCTCTGGTCCGCTTATCCGGAACGGGCCACCCTCTCCGATATACAGACTGCCGTCAAAAACGCGGGGTTCACCCATTTCACCATCGACGTCACGTTCATGCGGCGCGATGCGGCGGATTCCAACGGGAACGGGATGGTCTCTGATCTGGTCCCGTTCACGGATTCCAACAACGACTTGGTCGATGATTTCGATCCCAATATCAAATACTATCAATCCAACGCCGATGGCGACTACTACGATACCTATATGGTGGGTACCCGCAAGATCGCCGAACAGCCCGACACCCATATCAAGATGCTCGTCATCAAGATATGGAAAGGAGCCCAGACGGTGGCCATCAAACAGGGCGAACTCCTGTCGGCGGAACAGTTCTCCGGGGTGGAGAACCCGTCCTCCGAGGCGAGCCTCCAGTTGAACATCATCACTCCCGAGAACGGCGCTTATCTCTATCGGATGACCACGACGCAGCAGACCAATTCGCATAATCTGGTGATCTCCAAAACCTATCCGAGCGAGGTCGTCGCCTATCGGGCCGATGCCACCAGCCCCCTCCGGTTGGTCGGAGAGACGGAACCGGTGGCGACAGTCTCGTTCTACCTGGGAGCCCCCGGCGGGACCGTGATCGATTCGCTCACCACCAGCATGCTGGGCACTTTCGATTATCAATCCGCCTTGCTGACCAACGCGTTGGTTGAGGGAACCAATAAATTCTACGGCCGCACCACGAAGAGCACCCTCTCGTCCCCCTACGCGCTGAAACAGTATGTGTTGGACATCAAACCGCCGGTCATATCCGGCAAGGCGCCGATCACGACCGCGAAGAGCCGCGCGCCTTTTGTGGGATGCACATTCCTGGATTCGGGCGTTTCCACGGACACGATCAGCGGTATCTGCGAGGATGTGTTGACGTTCAAGAGCAACGGGAGCACGGTGAACTACCGTTATGACGCGGAGTCGGGATTGTTGGTCTGGGTCGATTCCGCCACCCTGTGCCCGCCGATCCTGACGGAAGGCACCACATACACGATCATCGTGGAAGGAGGCGACAAGGCGATGTATAAGGCGACGGCCACCTGGACGTTCCGCGTGGACATCGATGACACGGACAACTCCGCGCCGTCCGTCTCCAATCGAACACCTCTGGGGGCCCATGCGTCGGCCATGCCGGTCATCAGTTGTCGTGTCCAGGATAATCAGAGCGGGGTCATTCCCAACAGTATCTCCATGACCGTCGACGGCGTCGTGGTCGTGAGCAGTATCACCACGCCGGTTCTGGGGACCCATTACAATGCTTCCACCGGGGAGGTCTATTACGTCCCGGATGTATCGTATGCCGCCGGAACCACTCATACCGTCACCATCCATGCCGAACATTGGGCCACCGACCCTCCGGACCCCGACAAGCGGTATCTGGATCCCGCCTACGATGTCAACGCCAGCTGGAGCTTCACGGTGGAACCATGAGGAAGTGGCTGTCCCCGTTCTTCCAAAAAAACAGGTGGTTGAGCGCGTTTCGGCGGATGTCTCCTGGCATGACCGTCACGGAGATTGTCGTCGTGTCCGCAATCCTCGGAATCCTGGCCGTCCCCATGGCCATGTTTATCTCCTCCACATTAAAGAATGTGACCCGCTCCAACCTTCAGATCAAAAGTCAGGACGATCTCCGCAGCGCCTTCGATGAGTTGGAGAGGGATTTTATGGAGATGAACGAGGTCTCCATCTCTTCCCAGACAACGATCCAATTTACGATGGATAGCTACCAGAACCCGGGCTATAATCCGAACGGCGATCAAGACGGGGACGGGATTGTCAACCTGAAGGACAGTGATGACGACAACGACGTCACGACCATCATGGGTTCCACGTCCGCTTGGCGGGTGGGATATGATCTCAAAGATGACGACGAGGACAACAACGGGCAGATCGATGTTCAGTGCCGGTACTACCTGAGTGGCACGACGCTCTGCCGGGATTTCAATTACAACGGGGCGGGTTGGGGACTCAACGTCCGGGCGGTCGCGTCGTCCGTGTCAACCCTGAATTTCACCTACTATGGTTCCAAAAATGAGGATCTGGGGAGACTGATCGATCTTGGTAATGATGGGACCGCATCGACGGGAGATACCGGCGAGAGCGACGGGATCATCACGGCCCGCGAGATCGACTGGGTCCAAGCCGGCACGGGACACGGTAACCGGAGCGGTTCTATTAACACGGCGGATGAACGGAAATACATCGTCTCCATCTATGTTTTGATCGCCCAGGACCTGAACAAGGATGGCCGGGAAGATTTCCGCATGGAGACCCAGATCGCGCCGCCTCTTCTTCCTGTTAAGAGGAGATACTAATGAAGCGTCTAATTCTGAACGATCGGGGAATGGCCATGGTGACCGCGCTCATCATCATGCTGTTCGTCATCCCTCTGGTCGGCACGTTCCTCACGCGGGCCATCAATGAACACGAGGCCAACGTGAAAGATCGGCAGATCAAGACGGCCCGCGTGTTGGCCAACAACGTCCTGGTGGATTTTATGAGGCAGTTCTCCCAGGACCACTATGACGGTCATTACGATTCCACTTCTCTTGCCCGGTGCGAGGCGTTCTATTCGGTCGGCTATTCCACCGTCAGCATCGAGGCAGACACCAATCGACATACGGTTTTTCTCCGGGCTCTCGGAAAATACGGGCAGGATTCCTCCAACCCGAAGTTCACGAAGAAGATCACGGGGCTCATCCAATTTATATCGGACTTGACCCGTTTCGGGAGCATGATCAACGGAGCGTTCACGATCACGGGCTCGAATGTCATCTACACGGGGGGGATGTATACCAACGGGGCCATGACGATTAGCGGATCGAACGTCACCTTTAACGGCGGAGCCGTCATCAGTAACGGGAATCATACCGGTTCTGGTACCACGACGCACAACGCCGATGTCTATTATCTGGGATCCTGTTCGGGAGGGACCTATAACGGGGCTCGATACAGTTATGTGCCTGACGTGGACTGGCCCACCATCAACACCACCTATTATTCCCAGCGCTACCACTATCGCACCACGGCGAATCAAACTTGGAATTTCAGCGTGGTGGGGGGCTCAGGGACGTTCAATGTGGTGGGAACCACGACCGTGGTGACGATTCCGGCCAGCGGGGCGATTCTGTTCACGGAAAACAACAACCTCACCGTTTACGGCACTGTGCGCGGCCGCGTGATCATCGTCTGCAGCGGCACGCTGGGGTCGACGACCCAGGGATGCATCACGGTCTCGGGGAATCTGCGTTACGCCAATGGCACTAATTTGGCCAGCGCTCAGGATTCCCTCGCGTTGATGGCGAAGAACCGGATCACGTTCACGGCGCCGAACATCGTCGTCAACGGGATCTATTTCGTCGAACAGGCGGGCACGACGCAACTGCAGGGGACGAGCAGTGGCACCGGATCCTTCAGCCTTTACGGGGTGCGCTGTTCCGGATTGTCATCCTATTATTCATCGGCGCTCTTCCAATACGATCCCAATCTCGTCCAATTTCCTCCTCCCGGCTTGCCGGAGAAACCCTTCCTGGTCATGTGGAGGGTGGAAGGCTGATATTCAACGTCTCTCCCGTCGGCGGACATCCTCCTGCCTGAACAACTCATGAAACAAGAATTGAATCTCCTGATCATCGAGAATGCTGAAGAAGATGCGGAATTGATCCTCCATTATCTTCGGAACGCGGGGTATGCCCTCCTTTCCCATCGCGTCGAAACGAAGCATGAACTCGACGAGGCGTTGTCTAAACGGAAGTGGGACCTGGTCATCTCCGATTTTTCTCTCCCCACCATGAACGGCCTTGAGGCGCTGGCCTTGGTCAAACAGAAGGGGGGGGATGTCCCCTTCATCATGGTCTCCGGACAGATCGGCGAGGACCGGGCCGTTGAGGTGATGCGGGCCGGGGCCGACGATTTTATCCTCAAGGGACGGTCCATGCGGCTGGTTCCGGCGGTGGAACGGGAACTCCGCGATGCGGAGATCCGACGGCAAAAACGGGCCGCCGAAGGCGAATTGAGTGTGACCGAGACCCGCTACCGCGAATTGTTCGAAAACATGTCGGACGGCGTGATCGTGCTCCATCCGGTGGATGATCCCGGGGATTTCATCATCCGGGAGTTCAACAGGGCCGCCGAATCCATCGAGAGGATGAAACGCGACGCGGTGGTGGGACACACCGTCTTGGAGGTGTTGCCCGGCCTTCGAGAGTCCGGCCTTTTCGGGATGATGCAGCGGATACGGAAGACCGGAAAAGCCGAGCGCATCGTCGATGTCTTTTATCGGGGCGCTCAGGCGTCCCGCTGGGTGAACGGCTATATCTACCGGCTCCCCTCGGGAGACATCGTGATGGTCTACGGCGACGTCACGGATCGCCACCTCACCGCGGACCTTCTCCGGCAGTCCGAAGAGAAATACAGGACCTTGTTCGAGACGATGCCCCAGGGCGTCGTCTATCAGGATTCAGAGGGGAGGATCATCTCGACGAATCCGGCCTCCCGGAAGATACTCGGCTGGACGGAGGAGCAGGAGAGCGGGCGGTTTTCACTTCATCCGAAGTGGCGCGCCATCCGCGAGGATGGCACGGAATTGACCGAGAGCGAATATCCCGTCCAGTTCTCGTTGAGGACGGGCTTGCCCGTCAAGAACATGGTGATGGGCCTCTGGAACCCGACCCGCCGGGATTATCAGTGGATCTTGGTCAATTCCATCCCCCAATTTTCTCCCGGCGAAAGCCGCCCCTCTCAGGTGTGTTCCACGTACAACGACATCACGGACAAGAAAAGGGCGGAGAAGAAGTTGGCCCGGCTGAACCGCCTCCATGCGATGAGGATCAGTCTCGGCGAGATCGTCGACTATCTCCACGACCGGAGGAAGTTGTTCGAGGATGTCTGCCGGATCGCCATCGAGATCGGCGGTTTTTCCATCGTGGGGATCTCCCTGTGGGTCAAAGGCCGATTGGCCATGATGTCTCAGCGGAGCCGGCACCCCTGTCCTTTGAGGGATATCGAACATATCTTCAAGTCGGATTTCTTCGATAAAAGTCCCGGGGGAAAGTCTCTTCGGGAGGGGCGGGTGATCGTGCTGCCCGATTTGACCGAGGACGAATACACGCTCGGTTGGCGCGAGGGATGCCGCCAGACCGGCTCCCGCAGTTTCGCCGCGTTCCCCATCAAGTCGGGCGCCCGGGTCGATGGAATGATCTCCTTTTTTTCGGGAGACCCCTCTTTTTTCGAGGAGGAAGAGATCAAGTCGCTGGAGGAACTCTCTTCGGTCCTCTCCTTGGCCCATTCGAAGATCGGTGTTGAGGAGAACCCCTGAGTGATTCCCCTTCCCGATTTTTGTCGATGATCCGCTGACTCCTGCCAGGATGACACCATGGGAATAGCCCTGCTCGTATTCGTTGTCACCTATCTGCTGATCTCCTTCCAGAACATCCCGGGGGTCCATATCCGGCGTCCCGCGGCGGCGCTCCTGGGGGCCGTCGCCATGGTGGTCTTCGGCGTTCTCCGGATGGATGAATCCTACCGGATGGTGGATTATGACACGCTCGTCTTCATCTTGGGGATGATGATCGTGATCGGCTATCTGGAGATCACCGGTTTCTTCGAACAGGTGGAGAACGTCATCCTGAGATATGCCCGGACGACGCGACAATTGTTGGCCCTCCTGATCGCCTCTTCCGGTGTTCTCTCCGCTCTTTTCATGAACGACACCATCTGCCTGATGTTGACGCCGGTCGTCTTGCGGATCGTCAAACGGGCCCGCCTTTCGCCCAATGCCTATTTGATCGCGTTGGCCACCTCGTCCAATATCGGTTCGGTGATGACGCCGATGGGGAACCCGCAGAACATGATCGTGGCCATCCATTCCGGGATCCCGTTCCTGGATTTCGTCGGATATCTGTGGCCCGTGGCATCGGTGGGGTTGGTCATGAACTACTGGGTGATCCGATGGGTCTATCCCGCCGAGTTCGGCGTTTCGCGAACCATCGAGGTCGTCTCCGAACGGAGTCCCGTGCGCACGCGCCTTCTCTATGTGTGCCTGGCCGCCGTCGCCTTGCTGTTGCTGTTGTTTGCCCTGAATCTTCCTCCGCCGATCGTGGCGTTGAGCGTGGCCTCTCTGTTGATCCTGGCCGGCGCGCGGCGCCCCCAAGAAGCCTTCAAACACATCGACTGGGAACTCCTCCTCATGTTCGCGGGATTGTTCGTGGTGATGGGCGGCCTTCGGCGCAGCGGGGCGTTGGAGTCATTGTTCGGTCTGGTCAACGACAGCCTGGTCCGGTCGACCGCCTATCAGGTGGGTTGGATTTCGGGGCTCAGTACGGTGCTCTCGAACATCGTGAGCAACGTCCCTTGTGTTGTCTTCTTCGTGAATCTCATCCCCCAGGCCGGCGACCATCATTCCCTGTGGCTGGCCCTGGCCATGGCGTCGACCCTCGCCGGGAACCTGACGTTGATCGGCTCGGTGGCGAACCTCATTGTCTTCGAAACGGCGAAGAAGGACGCGCGGGTCGGGTTTTGGGAATATTTCAAGGCCGGCGCCCCGTTGACGGTCTTCCTGATCGTCGCGGGGACGCTGTATCTGATGATGATCTAGAGGGGCGCCGCCGTTAGGCGGTGGGTTCCGATTTCGTGAGGATGAGTTGGGCCCTGTCGATGGCCGCGTGGTTGCCGTAAAGGATCAGCATGTCGCCGGCCTTCAGGCGCGTGTCGGCATCCGGGTTGGTCCGGGGCCGGCCATCCTGGATGATGACCATCACCGACGCGGCTCCCTGCCGCGAGAGGTCCAGTTCTCCGAGCGTCTTCCCGACGGCCAGGGATTTCTCCGGGAGGATCATCGTCTCCACCGTCGTCTTCTTGAGTAATTCTGAAAAATCCGCCACCGCCTCCGAACTCAGTGATAACCCCCGGAACATCGCGTAACCGTCTTTCCGGATGATGTCGGTCTGTGCTTGGATGAGGTTCCGCGGGATGTGCAGTTCCTGCAGGACTCGCGAAAAAATCTCGACCGACGTTTCAAAATCCTCGGGGATGACCTGCGTGGCGCCCAGCCGGTACAGTTCCGCGATTTCATCGGCATAGTGCGTCCGGACCAGCAGGTGGATGTCCGGGTTTAGTTGGCGGGCGCGCGCCACGGTCCTCCGCGTGGAGACCGGATCCGAGATCGCCACCACCAGGATCCGCGCGTTCATCAGTCCGGCCTCGTTGAGGATGTTCCCGTGGGAGGCGTCTCCGAACAGCGTGACGTATTTCCTCTCCAAGGCGAGTTGGATGAGTTTCGGATTGAGGTCCACCACCACGAAAGAGATCCCGATCTCGTTCAGGACGCGGGCCATGTTCTGTCCGTTCAACCCGAACCCGATGATGATGACGTGGTTCTTCATCTTCTTCGTGATCTGGTTCTCGGTTTCCACCAACGGACCGGCGGATCCCCATCGGGTGATCCAGAAGGATATCTTGGGAGCGGCCTGCATGATGAAGGGCGTCGCGATCATCGTCAAGACGGAGACGGCCAGGAACATCTGGAAACCCGTCTCTGGTAGGAAGTAGGTGTCTTTCGATATCTGCGCCAGCACGAAGGAGAATTCCCCGATCTGGGCCAGCATCAGGCCGATCAGGACGGACATCCGGAGGGAGCGGGTCAGGAGGTAGAGGACGATGCTGGTGATGCCCGCCTTGACCGAGATAGTCAGCGCGGTGAGGAGTCCCACGGATAGGAAGTGGCCCGCCAGGTAGCGCAGATCCAGGAGCATGCCGATCGAGATGAAGAACAGGCTTCCGAGCAGGTACCGGAGGGGGAGTATGTCCGCGGCCACCTGATGGGCATAGCGGGATTCCGCCAACACCAGCCCCGCCAGGAAAGCGCCGAGGGCCGGTGAAAGTCCCAGACGATCAGCGGCCCCGGCCGTTCCCAGCGCGATCAGGGCAATGGAGAGGATGAACGTTTCTTTGTTCTTGAGGCGCGCCAGCCGGTTCAGGAGCGGATTGATCGACAGGCGCAGCGCGAAGAACAGGAGGAGAGAAACCCCCAATCCCTTGAAGAACACCCACAGGATCTGGAATACCGAGAATTGAGTCGGGTTGTTGCCGATGATCTGGATGATGAGGAGGATCGGGATGACGCAGATGTCTTGGAATAGAAGGATCCCTGCGGTGATTCGTCCGTGGGGAGAATCCAGTTCACGGTTGTCGAAAAGCAGTTTCATCCCGATGGCGGTGGAACTCAGGGCTAGGAGGAACCCGAGGATGAGCCCCTGCGCCGGAGACAGCCCGATGGGTCCGATCAGCGCCATCGCCGCCGCCACGGTGACCAGGATCTGAAGGGTCCCTCCCAGGAGTATCTGTTTTTTCCACCGACCGAAATGGCTCAGTGAGAATTCAAGGCCGATGGTGAACAGGAGGAGGATGATCCCCACTTCCGCCAGTATTTCGATGAGTTGTTGGTTTGCGATCAGACTCAGGCACGAGGGGCCCAGGAGGACGCCCGTGATGAGGAAGCCGACGATGGACGGTTGCCTGAGTTTTTGGAACAGATAGGAGATGAGGACGGCGGCCGAGAAGATGATGATGATTTCGGAGAAGATGTGCGCTGGGGTCATGGGGATTATCCGGAAGAGACTGTCTTGTTCGAGTTCGACTTATTTCCCTGTCCGCCGGTCCGGGAGCCGACGGATTGAATAAAAAAATGGACGGGGAAGGATTTGAACCTTCGTAGGGCCAGGCCCGCCAGATTTACAGTCTGGTGCAATTGACCGCTCTGCCACCCGTCCATCTGATGAATCGATTATCCAAAGAACGCTCAATGATGTTAGCAAAAACGAACGAAACACATCAACAACACAGAAAACCGGCCGACGCCCGTAGAGAGGGGGCGGCTATTTTTTGGAAGAGCTTTCCAACCGGTCCAACAGGCGCAGGAGTCCGTCGAGGATGGTGTAGGGGTGCGGGGGACATCCGGGAATGAAAAGATCGATCGGGATGTTTTTCTCGGGACATCCGGCGATTTCCGGATGCCCGATGAAGGGGCCGCCCGAGATGGCGCAGGAACCCACGGCGATGACCACGGCCGGCGACGGTAAGGCCTCGAAGGTCTTGCGCAAGGCCAGGTCCATGTTTTGTGTGACGGGCCCCGTGATCAAAAGGCCGTCGGCATGTCGCGGAGAGGCCACGAACTGGATGCCGAACCGTCCCAGGTCGAAGACGAGGGTGTTGAGCACGTTCACATCGGCTTCGCACGCGTTGCATCCGCCCGCGCTCACCTGCCTCAATTTGAGGGATCGGCCGAACAGGCGGCGCATCTTACCGTCCAGTGCGTCGGCCAACCGCAAGGGTTCCCCGGTGAGGATCAGGTCTTTCCGCGAACGGACGGCCAACCGATGGTCTTTGGAAAATGAAACGGCGTGTGAAGGGCAGATCTTTTCGCAGTCGGCGCAGAAAAGGCATCGACCCAGGTCCATCTGGAGGGAATCCCCGGTCTTTCGGAGGGCCTCCGTCGGGCATGCCTCCACACAACGGCGGCAATCGTCGGGACACCGGGATGAGTCGATGATGGGTTTCCCGCGGAACCGGTCCGGCAGGGAGGGGGCGGTTTTCGGATAGGGAGCCGTCCTGAATCCCTGGCGGAAACGAGCGGCGATGATCTTCAACATGGCGTCGGGGTCATCCTTTTCTAGAGATCGTGTCCGCAATATGAAAGATTGAAACTCTTATTGCAAAGAGGAAAATCCGAAATCTGCTGGTTCCGCATGGCCAGAGCCAACCCGGTCCAGTTGTGGAACGAGGGATCCACGATCTTGTATCGGGCGAATCGGCCCTGATCGTCCGTCATCGCCGAGTGGCAGATCTCGCCCCGCCAGCCTTCGATCAAACTCACCGCCAGGGTGTTGGATTTAAATGGAGTGAGGGGGACCTGAACGGGTCCTTCCGGAAGGGATTGGAGTTGTTCCCGGATGAACCGCGCCGAGCGTTCGATCTCGAGCCAGCGGACATGGGCCCTGGCGAAGACGTCGCCGGATGAATAGGTGGATACGGGGATGTGGGCGAACCTGAAGAGTCCGGACGGACATTCGAACCGAACGTCCCGTTCGAGTCCGCAGGCGCGGGCGGCGACTCCGACCAGTCCCAGTCGTCGGGCGTGGTCGCGCGTCAGCGTCCCCGTGTCTTCGAACCGACCCATCACGGAAGGAGTGGACCAGAGGAGGTCGACGGCGTTCTTGACGTCGGCCAGCGTCCGGTTCAGGCGGTCCATCAGTTCGGAGACGATCGCTGCGTCGACGTCAAAACCCGTTCCGCCGGGGATGACCAGTCCGCGCCCGAACCGGTTGCCGCAGAGGAGGGCGGTCAAATTCAGAAAATCCCCGCGCAATCGCCCGCAGTAGGAGGCGGTGGGGAGGAATCCGACGTCGCCGGCCAGCGCCCCCAGATCGCCCGTGTGGTTGGCCAGTCGTTCCAGTTCAAGGGCGACGGCCCGGAGGGCTTGTGCGCGGAGCGGCGCTTCCACTCCCGCCAGCGATTCGACGAGTTCACAATGGGCGGTGGCGTGGCCGACGGTGGTGTCGCCGGCGGCGGTCTCCATGTAATGAATCGTCCTCCGGTCGGGCCCGCCGGTCAACCGGCGTTCAATCCCGCGGTGCTGGTATCCCAGAGAGATCTCGAGATGAAGGACTTTTTCGCCGTGGCATTGGAACCGGAAGTGACCCGGTTCGATGATCCCGGCGTGGACGGGGCCCACGGCCACTTCGTGGATCTCCTCTCCGTGGACTTGGAAGAAGGGCATCCGGCCCGGGATGGGGACCGCTCCGTCCTCGCTGAAAATGGTCGGGACCGGCGCGTAGGGCGGATGGAACCGCACGGGCTTCAACCACGGGTGATTGACGGGATGAAGACCCCATTGTTCGGCGAGTTCACGCTCGAAGAGGTGGAACTGGGGGCTGTCGGCGGTCAGTGAGGGGTATCTCTGGGAGATCTCGGTGGAGCAGGGCCGCAGCACCCCTTCCTTTCCGTCGAGACTGACGACGACGAGCCGGTGTCGTCCGTTCGGGAGGGGCAGTGAGAAGATCGTGGCGAGCCTTCCGCCCGGCTGGAGGTCCGAGAGGACTTCGTGCCGGAATTCATTGAACGACAACGACGGGATTGACCCGATGGAAATGGTTTCGCCGTTCCGCATGTGGGGAGATCTCGTCATTTGATTTTATCCCGGGATATAACGGGAGGCCTCCTGCAACACGCGCATCAATCCTTCCGGGAGATAAAAACCCAGCAGAAGACTGAGACCCGCCAATATCAGCGGCGGGAGCACCCGGATCCAGGGTTCCTTTCGGGCGTTCGCCGACGGAACGGTCTCATCCGGTTCTCCCTGGGACATATTGAGAAATATCCTGGACATCCCGATAAAGGCCAGCGCCAGAAAACCGAGATAGAGGAACGTGAGACCGATCCGGCCTTGTTCCAGGATGGCCTTCAGGATCGTGAATTCGCTGAAGAAGGTACCGAAGGGCGGCGTCCCGGTGATCGCGAAGAATCCCGCCATCCAGAGGATCCCCGTGATGGGAAATTTTTTCAGGATGCCTCGGATCTGCCGGGTGGATTTGGTCTTGTAGAACGTCAAGAGGTTTCCCGCCGTCAGGAAGAGGAACGATTTCGACAAGGAATGGTTGAGGCTGTGCCAGAGGGCCCCGAACAAGCCGAGGGGACCGAGACCCATCCCAAGGGAAAGGATCCCCATGTGTTCCACACTGGAATAGGCCAGCATCCGTTTGTAGTCGCTCTGACTCAGAAGAAACAGGGTGGCCACTCCCATGGACAGGATTCCGAAGAGCCGGAAGAGGTCCTGTGTGAACAGACCGAGCCCGGCGGCGTCGCAGACCTGGTGGATGCGGTAGAGGGAGAGGAACGCGCAGTTGAGGAGGGCTCCGGACAGGAGCGACGAGACGGCCGACGGGGCTTCGCTGTGGGCGTCGGGAAGCCATGTGTGCAGAGGGGCCAGTCCCATCTTGGTGCCATAACCGACCAGGAAGAACAGGAACGAGGCTTTCAACCACAACTTGTTGAAACTCGTTCCCTGCCTCATGAGTTCCGAGACGGTCATGGAGACGTCGGCCCCGCCGTCGATCGCCAGCGCCGCGGTCAGACAATAATTTCCGACCAGGGCCAGGGCGATGCCGACGGAACAGATCATCAGGTATTTCCAAGTGGCCTCCAGGGACCGGGGACTCCGATGGAAATAGATGAGGGGGGCGCTCGCCAAGGTGGTGGCTTCGACCGCCACCCAAAGAAGGCCGAAATGTTGGCACAGCGTCACGGCCGTCATGGCGGCCAGAAAAAGGAGAAGACATCCGATGAAGACGTTCTCGGATTCCGGAGAGAAGAAGAAATCGTCTTCCCGGGAAGAAGGGATCCGTTCCGGCGATTCGTCCCGAAGGGACCCCACGGTGTAGATGGCGGCCGTCGTGAACAGCAGGCTGGCGATGGAAAGGAAGAGAAGTCCGGCCGGATCCAGGGACAACCAACCCGACAGGGCGGGGACCGGCCGGCGGATCCAACAGAGACCGGTGATCACCAGGTGAGCCAGCGCGGAGGAGACCAGCGTGACGCGCCTTCCGCGGACCGACGGAAGAACGAACGCGAGGAGCGCGGCCAGGGTCGGGATGAGGAGGAGGGCCGGGATCATGTCGGTCAGTCCTTGAGCTGGTTGAGCCGGTCCGTGTCCATGTGGTCGAATTCCTGATTGATGTGGAACATGATGATCCCCATGACGAAGATCGCCGCGAAGGCGTCCAAGAGTATCCCTAATTCCACAACGACCGGGTCATGTTGGAGGAGGGCCATCCCCAGAATCGAGATGCCGTTCTCCATCACCAGATATCCCAGCGCCTGGGTGATGGCTTTCCGTCGGCTCATGATGAGGAACAGCCCGACGAACAGGGTGAACAGGGCCATGGCGGCGGTGAACACGGACGTGGCTGTCGGCGGGATGAGCCGGTTCCCGATCCAAAAGGAGGTCAGGAGGCCCAGCAGCCCGATGAAAAGGGAGGACCCGTATCCGATGAACGGTTCGATCTCCCGCCGGACTTCGGCGCGCCGGATGGCTTGGGAGAGGAGCCAGGGGAAGAGGATGCCTTTCGTCGATCCGTTGATCAGTGACATGGCCACGATGTGGCCCGACACGGGGCCTTCCGAGAACCACGGCAGAACGCTCAGGAGAAACCCCTGCAATGAGATGACGCGGATGTAGGTGTGGAGCCGGCTGGAGCCCAGGAGGAAAAAATTGGACACGATGAAGAGGATCCACAGGATATCGATCGTCATGGACGTCTAAAGCCTCGCGATGAAGATGAGGGAGATGAGTGCCAACGCGCCGGCGCCGGTCAGGAGTGCGGGAACCCGCAGTAGGCGCAGTCGGGCCATGACGGATTCGACCACTCCCACCCCGACGGCCAGTCCCATCATTCCCACGAGTGCGATCCCGGCGTCGGCTCCGTTGTGACCGGTCGAAAAAGGCCAGAGGGTGTTCCAGAGGATCGCCCCCAGGACCCAGAGTTTGAGCGCCGCGCCGTATTGGATCAGGCCCAGGAGGGGCCCGCTGTGGTCCAATACCATGACTTCATGGATCATGGTCAGTTCCAGATGCGTGTTCGGATCATCGACGGGGATCCGCGCGTTTTCCGCCAGGAAGAGGATGAACAGGGCCACGGCGATCAGCGCGAGGGGCACCGCCATTCCGCCGCGATGGAGGGTGGAGTTGGCGGAAAAGAGGCCGCTCAGGGAGAGTTCACCCGTCGAGAGCGTCAATCCGGCCAGCGCCAGGAAGAGGGTCGGTTCTGCGAGGGCCGAGAACTGGACTTCGCGGCTGGCTCCCATTCCCTCGAAACTGGAACCCGTGTCGAGGGCGGCGAGGACGGTCATGAACCGCGCCAATCCCAGAAGGTAGGCGAACAGGATCATGTCTCCCGAAAAGCGTAGGATCGACGGAGATCCGCCGAAAGGGATCAGGAACGTGGACATTCCCAGGATGGCGCATCCCGCCAGAGGGCCCGCCACGAATACCCAAGTGGTGGTCCGGCTGATCACCAGGTCTTTCCTGAAAAGTTTGAGGAGGTCATGATAGGGCTGGAGGAGCGGCGATCCGCGCCGACCCGCGAAGACGGCTTTGGTGCGGTTGATGATCCCCAGGAGCAGAGGGGACAATGTCCAGGCCGCCAGGAGACAGAGGAGGGAAGAGGGATTCATGGGTTCCTCATTTCCAGGAGGAACACGGCGATCAGGGTGATGACGATGTAGAACACATAAAGTTGGAGGCGCCCGTGCTGGAGAATCCGTCCTCGGGCCAGCAGGTTCTGGATCCGGTGAAGGACGGGGCGGTAAAATTCTTTCCAGAAAACGTCGGGTGTTTCCGTGACGAGGTGCGAATCTTTCGGGAAGAGGTCTTTCCCGGGCGACCCTATCTGCTCGCTTCTAAGGAGCGGGGAGAACAGGTCCGTGAGGGGCTGGGCGAAAGAGGAGGCGGTGTATTGCATGCGCGCGGAAGGGAATGCATACCCGCAATCCCACGTGGGGGCCGAGCCGCCGCGACGCCCCCGCCAGAAGAGGCGGTAACCCAGAGCGAACAGGAGGATCAGTCCGATGAGCGCGCCGGCGCTCCAGGAGATCATGGACAGGGCTCTCTCGGCCATCGAGAGGTCGTCGTTCAGGGTGACCGCGAGGTTCGGGATTAGTTGGGCGAGCGGGTGTTTGATGGCGCGAAGCGCCAGCGTGGGGAAGATCCCGATGAGCAGGCAGCCGCCGGCCAGGAACATCATGGGGAACTTCATCGGCATTCCCACCTCATGGGCTCCGGCGGCATGGGCGCTCCGGGGTTCTCCCAGGAAAACGATGCCGAACGCCTTCGAGAAACAGGCGGCGGCCAATCCTCCGATGAGGGCCAGCCCGGTCATGGCGGCGATGAGCGGCCCCGTCGAAGGATGAACCGGCGAGAGCCCTTTGAAGCAACCCAGATAGATCATGAACTCACTGATGAACCCGTTGAAGGGCGGAAGGCCCGAGATGGCGACAGCCCCCACGAGGAAGGAGATCCCCGTCCAGGGCATCTTCTTCAGAAGACCGCCGAGATGGTCGATGTCTTTGGTGTGTGTGGAATGGAGCACGGCGCCCGCACCGAGGAAGAGGAGGCCTTTGAACAGGGCGTGGTTGAGGACGTGAAGGACGGCTCCGCCGAAACCCAATACGGCCAAGGGAGTCGATCCACCGCTGAGGCCGAGGAATCCCACGCCCATTCCCAGCGCAATGATGCCGATGTTCTCGACGCTGTGATAGGCCAGCAGTCTTTTGAGATCGTGTTGCGCCAAAGCGAACAGGACGCCGATCACTCCCGATGTGAGGCCGATCCCGATGAACGTCCATCCCCACCATGGGGAGGGAGCCCCCAGATAGAAGAGGAACCTCAATAATCCATAGATCCCGGTTTTGATCATGACCCCCGACATCACGGCGGAGACATGGCTGGGGGCGGCGGGGTGCGCTTCCGGGAGCCAGATGTGCAGGGGCATGAATCCGGCTTTCGTCCCGAAACCGATGACCGCGCAGACGAACAGGAGCCAGGCCGGGGCCGTTTCCGACGGAGAAAGGCCCTTGAATGAATCGAAATCCATCGATCCCGACGAACGGCTCAACAGCAGGAACAAGACCAGGAGGAACGCCGTCCCGATGTGAGCCGCCACCAGATACGTCCAGCCGGCCTGCCGCGCTTCCCGTTTTTCGTGTTCGGCTGTGACGAGGAAGAAGGAACTCAATGTCATAATCTCCCAGCCCATCAGGAACAGGATCCCGTTGCGCGCACTCACGGTGACGACCATCGCCGCCACCAGGAGCCCGTAGAAGAACCAGGATACCGGCTGTTTCCCCTGGAGATATTCCAATCCATAGACGGCCGCCAGGGAGGAGAGGAGGAAGATCGGGATGAGAAAGAAGGCCGTCAGAGGATCGATCCCCAAATGGCAGGCTCCTCCGGGGATGTTCCAGGGCAGCCGGGTTTCCGACGACGCGCCGGTCCAGAGGGAGTGAACGGCCGGAACGATCCCGATCAGGCAGGCCGTCACAAGGCCCGCGACGCTCCAGCGAGGGGACGACGGGTGCCGCCGAAACAGTGAGAGACCCCCGCTGAAGATCATCAGGACGAGCGAGGTCCACAACAAAATCACGCCGTCCTCCCCTGTTCTTGGAAAGATGTTTCGATTTCCTGAACGGCGGCCAGGATCTGGTCCGCTTCCGGCTTAAGGGATAACATTTTTTTGATCCGGCGATGATGGATGATCCGGATCAATCTGGAAAAAAGGGTCAGGTGGGTTTTCACGGTCGGGCTGAGGAAAAGGAAGAGGGTCCTCACGGGCTTTCCGTCGAGAGCGCCGAAATCGACGGGATCCTGAAGAAAGAACAGGGCCATAACGGGTTGGGACAGCCGGAACACCAGAGGCATCCGGACGTGGGGGATGGCCAATCCGTCTCCCACGGCGGTCGTCGCCATCTTTTCCCGGGCTGAAAGGATGTTCAAGAGATGGGACTTGTCGATCGAAGCGGGCAGTTGGATCCGCGCCGCCATCTGCTTCAGGATCTCGGACCGGTCCTTTCCGGGAAGATCGTGGTGGACTCCTCCGGATCTCAGGGCCGATTCGATGGAGACGGAGGAGGTCGTCGAATCGGTGTGGTTGTGTTCGGGTAACGCGGAGGGGTGGAGCGCCGCCCATTCCAGCCATTCGGACAGGTTGAACCGGTATTGGTCCCTGACCGTTCGGACGGGCGTACGGCCCTTGCCGATTTGTCGTCGGAGCGTTTCGGGCGGGATGTTCAACAACCCGGCCATTTCATGGAGTGTCAATGACATGGGGATCTCAATTCGTGTTGATGGGTCCGCAACGGACCGTGAACCCCGCTTTCTCCAGCGGAAAAACACAGATGAAGAGGATCTGGCGCGAATATCCAACAGCCGTGTGGGTTGTATGGAGCGGCCCGCCGCTGGAGGGAACAGGCGGTTTCTAACAGAGCTATTTTAGCACATTTCTGGCGGGCGGGCGTCGGGAGGGGAAAGGCAGGGGCTTTGGACGGGCCCCTGCCTTTCCTTGTTCCGACTTAGAAACCGACGATCATCTGGAGTCCGATCGTGTCTTGAGTATCCTTGGGAAGACCGGCGGAATCCAGGAATACTTTTTGCGTGGACATGTCCCGCCGGTATTCCAACCGATAGGTCACACCGTCGATCTTGTATTGGGCCGTGCCGGTCGCCGAATGGAGCACCTGCTCGGCGCCGGTGCGAGACCCCTCGTCGTCGAGTGTCTCCCAGCGGAGGCCGACGGCGAAGGACTTCGTGAGGAGATATTGTGCATGGACGCCCAGTCCCTGCCAATTCTGGGTGGTGTCCGTGCCGGCGGGAGCCAGCCCTTCCTCCACGCCCCAGTCATGGTTCACCAGGAGTGTCAGTTTGTCGGAAGGAACCAGCTTGAGGATCGTGTCCACCAATCCGCGGCTGTTTTTTTCCGTGGATGAACCTGCGACCGGATCCGGAGACGTCTGTTCGGGTCCGTAGGTCCCTCCGAGCGTCAGGGCGGTTTTGGGGCAGGGCGCGTAGGACGCCATGGCATGCAGGGTCTTTCCCTTGTTGTTGTCCTGCATGTTGTCCCAGCCGTTCACCAGCCCCACGGTTGTCGTGAGCCGGTCTCCCCAACCCCTGTCCCACTTCATTCCGGTGTGGGTGAAGGGGATGGCGTAATTGAAGAGGAAGCCGCGGGAGATGTTGAAGTTGTCCTTGGCTTCGATCACTTCGGCGCCGTGGAGCGTGACGAATTTACCGACCGTCAAAGAACCCCCCACTTTGGAGAGAGGGATGCTCATGTAGGCCTGTTGCAGGTCGACTTGGGCGTTGGCACCGCCGGAGACGAACCCCGCCGAGTGGATGCAGGAGGCGTCATACCCGTAATCCACGTCGGCGCGATAGGAAACGCCGCTCTCGAGTTTTCCTTCGAGAACCATCTCCGCGTTTTGGAGCGTGAGGGCGTTGGCGTTGGCGTCGAAGGAACGCAGGGTGTTGTTCTTGAGTCCGTTGAGGTTGTAGTTGTAACCCACGTCCACGAACCCGCTGATCGTCGGCCCTTCGGCGCGGGCGGTGATCCCGCCGGCCAGCAGCAGGCCGACGATACTGAGGGATGAAACGATTTTTCTATAACACATGGTATTCTCCTTTTTTTTGAGGAGAGGGGGCTCTGCGGCCCCCTCTCCTCTGGTTATTTCCTGACTGTCGGCGAACATCAACCGATGGCCGCGGGGCCTGTTTCCCCCGTCCGGATGCGGATGCATTCGGGCAGGTCGAGGACGAATATCTTCCCGTCTCCGATCTTGCCCGACCGGGCGCCCTTGATGATGGCGTCGACGGTGGGCTGGACGAAGTCGTCGTTCACGGCGATCTCCAAACGGACCTTTTTCAACAGGTTCGTCTCGTATTTCACGCCGCGGAAAGATTCCGCGTATCCCCCTTGTTGGCCGGCGCCGAGGGCGTTCAAGACCGTCATCTTGTTCACTCCGGCGGCGTTGAGGGCTTCTTTGACGTCCGGCAGTTTGTGGGGCTGGATGAGAGCGATGATGAGTTTCATGGTTTATCTCCTTTCAGCCGGCACTTTTTCCGGCGCGGGATTGTCATTGCCTCCGACGGGTGTCGCGATGCCGAAGTCCGTCAGCCAGGTCTGGAAGCCCGCGTAGGCCTCCATCCCATGTTCGTCGATGTCGAGTCCCCTGATTTCCTCGTCACGGGTCACGCGCATTCCCAGCACGATCTTGATCAATCCCCAGAAGAGGAGGGCCAGGACGAACGTGAAGGCGATGACGCTCAGTGACCCCAACGCCTGGATGCCGAGCAGCTTGAAACCCCCGCCATAGAAGAGACCGTTGCCCGTGGATACGCCCGTGATCTTGTCCTGGGCGAAGAGGCCGACGGCCAGGGTGCCGAACACGCCGTTGCACAGGTGGACGGCGAGCGCGCCCACCGGATCGTCGATCCTCAACCGGTCGAAGAACAGCACGGCGTAGACCACCAGCACTCCCGCGAGGGCGCCGATGATGAGCGAACTCGGCAGACTCACGAAGGCGCAGGGAGCCGTGATGGCCACGAAACCCGCCAGACAACCGTTGATGGTCATGCCGAGGTCCGGTTTTCCGAGCAAGATCCAGGCCAGCAGCGTGGCGGAGAGGAGTCCCGCCGCTCCGGCCATGTTGGTGGTGTTGATGATGTGGCTGATGGAAGCGGGATCCGCCGCCATGGTGGAACCGGGGTTGAACCCGAACCAGCCCAGCCAGAGGATGAGGGTCCCCAGCGTGGCGGAGGTCATGTTGTGTCCCGGGATGGCGTTCACGCTGTGATCGGCGCGGTACTTACCCAGCCGCGGTCCGAGCAGAAGTATTCCGGCCAATCCCGCCACTCCGCCGACGGTGTGGACCGCGGTGGAGCCGGCGAAATCCCAGAAGCCCAGTTTGGCCAGCCATCCGCCGCCCCAGATCCAGTGGCCCGTGACGGGATAGATGAACGCCACCAGAAGGAAGGAGAAGGCAATGAAGCTGACGTATTTGATCCGTTCCGCCACACAGCCGGATACGATCGTGGCGGCTGTTCCCGCGAACACCAACTGGAAGAAGAACTTGGCGGCCAGCGGAACCCCCGTCCAGTTCAAGGCCGAATAGACTCCTTGATAGGCCTCGGCCGTGGCGGGACTGTTGTCGGCTCCTCCGAGGAAGAAAAGCCCTTTCAGCCCCAGGAACCCGTTGCCGTCGCCGAACATGAGTCCCCAGCCCAACGCATAGAAGGCGATGGACGAGACGGCGAAGACGATGAAGTTCTTGGACAGGATGTTCACCGCGTTCTTCGCACGGCAGAATCCCGATTCCACGAGGGCGAACCCCGCGTTCATCCAGAACACCAGCATGGCGGTGATGAGCACCCAGAGGGTGTCGGACGCCACCTTGCGGTCTGACAATGTTTTGGTGATCTCTCCCAACCTCTCCTCCAGCGTCGGCGAAGGCACGGGCGCGGCGACCGCGGCGGATGCGATGACCGGTTCTTCGGCGGACGCGACGGGGACCGGTCTTATCAGTCCCCAGACAAGGAGCGTCAAAAACAGACAGCCCCCCAGACACAGTTTGATTCTCGACATGGTATTTCCTCCTGTTGGTGGTTTTGCCGCTCCGCTTCAACAGGTGTCCGGGGCTCGGGCCGAAAAAAAACGGCGCCTTCGCCTCCGAAACGACCGGAAGCCAAGACGCCGTTGTCTCAAAGCGGCGGGATCAGCCCAAAATAAAAATCCTCCCCGGCCTCATGGCCTTGGGAGGACTCCGCTGTCCCGAAAACAAACGCACAACAATGTGCTAATGCTCAGTGTAACAGAGCTCCCCGATTTTGTCAATGGGGATTTTGGAACCGGACGAAGAGGAGGGTTATTATTCCGACGGAGAAGAGGGGGGATTCGGTTTTTCGGCGAGAGACCAGGCCGAGTAGATCAGAGATCCTAAAAAGGAGGAGGCTTCGGAGAGACGCTTCTCAACGAGAGGCCGCAACTTTTGTTCAAGGATCCCCAAATAACGCTCCTCGTCTCCCGAGGCCGCCCGCCCGGCTTCGGAGTCCGCCTGGAGTATGGTCCGGATCAGGGGATATCCCGAGCGGACGACTTCCAGCGTCGAGGCGACGGGGTCCTCCACATAGACGGCGGAGGAGACCGAGAGGGTCAGATCGCCCAACCGGTCGAGGAGGTTCCCCTCGAATCGGGAATGGACGCCTTTGTTACCCGTCAGGTCTCCGTCATAATTCTTGGTCGTGTGCAGGGGTTGATGCAGGTCGGCGACGTAGTGCCCCAGGATCGCGGCCGTGTAGGCGGCGTCTTCCCATTGGCCGTTCTCGAAATCTTGAACCAGGATGTCGAAATATTCCTCGATGCGCCACGGGAGTTCCCCTTCCTCCCTCAAACGGAGCCGCCCGAACGCGCGCGTGGCGGCTTCGTAGTCGAGAGGGAAATCCGTGAAGGGATAGGGTCTCAGAGCGTCGATGTCGATGTAGTGGTAACGGCGCTCTTCCTCATCATCCAGCTTCCAATAATCAGGGTCTTGGGAGCGTTTTTCCATCGTTGATCGATGGGTGCTGAAGAAACCACGGAGCGGTTCCGGCAGCGAGTCGATGGCGTGCCCGTTGATGAGGACGTGTCCCTTTTCTTCCCATGACCGGGAGGGGGCGGGACATCCCCCCAACAGGACGCTGGCGCTCAGAAATGATACAACGAGCCGGCGGAACACGGAGAGGGGGCGATGGGATTAGATCGAATCCGAGGGCGATTTTTTGGAGACTGAATTTTTCCAGACTTTCAGCGGCTCGATATCCAAAGCCCCCAACTCGCGGGCTTTCTCCGGAGTGAGTTCCGGCATCATGCCCCAATGCAGCTTTTGGCCGTGCTTGTCCAACCTCAACGCGTTGCTCTCCTGCAGTTCTTTCAGGGTTCCGCCCAGGGCCTTGTCCAGACTGAGATCTTCCCGGAGGAGGAAGATGACGTAGATGTCGGCGTGTTTATGCCCGACGGAAGAACAGCGGTTGAGGTGGGTTTCCAGGCGGTTGTGGGTCTTGATCTGATAGGTTTTCTTGTCGGTGCCGACCAGGTCGTAGGTCGGATGGGTCGACCCCATCCGCGTTCCCCCGAAGATCTTCTGTGCGACCCATTCGCCCAGTTCGGATTGGATGGAGTGCTTCTGGAGGACCCCCATCCGCCTCAATTTCTGGAGGGCTGTCACGTAGGGGTCTTTCCTCAGGACATGAAGGACATCCTTTAAGTCGACATTTTTATCCATGGTCTCGATCCTCCCGGGAACTTTTTATCGTCTTTTCCGATGATATCATTTAATTTGAAGACGGAACATAAGTTTACATCATTGTTACATTCACCTCTTCGTTCCTTAATGCAGACTCCTTAATATATACATATAAGTATGAGACATCCATACATCAAGATCGGTTTCTCGATGGAGACCCTGAGGCGGCTGGCCGCGACGGGGATGGCGTCGGTTTTCCTTTTCTCCACGATCGGGGCTCCCTACGCGGAAGCCGCGTTGTATCGGCCGGGGGAAGAACCGTTACCGGCGGTGTCGACGCAGTTCTCCCATGAGTTCCCTCGGGAAGCGGGAGAGACGGCCGATTCCCATTGGTTCCAGCGGGAAGACCCCCAGACCGTTTATCACATCCAAGACGCGCACGGGATGCCGGCGGCCCAGGCCAACGCCGCCACGATCATCCGATCCTTTCTGACTGCGCCCCGCAGTGACCAGGACGACCGCTCTCCCGATCCGTTGCTCGTCTGCGTCGAAGGCGCGGTGGGAGAAGTCCCCACGGATTGGCTTTCCGCTTTCCCCGACGACAAGGTCAAGGCCCGTGTCGCCGAGTTCTTCTTGAACCAGGCCGATCTGACCGGAGAAGAATATCTGGCCATGATCCACCAACCCGGCGTCGTCCGCATCGTCGGCGTCGAGGACCCGGACCTGTATCAGCGCCATCTTCAGACCAGGACGCAGACCGACTCCTATCGCCGGTCCCTGTCGGGACCTTTTCAGGACGTGGAACGGTATCTGGCCGGGGTCAAGCAACGCGTCTTCCCGGATTCGCTCCGGCGTCTGGACCGACTCCAATCCGATTTCGAGGATCAACGGATCTCTCTGCACGACTATCTGGTCAAGCTCCCCACTTTCATCCCCGCCGGGTTTGATTGGGCGGCATTCCCCAACGTCTCCCTGGCCGTGGAAGTCTCCCGGCTGGAACGTCGGCTCGACACGACGGTCCTTCAGCGGGAACGGGAGGCCGTCCTTCGCCGCGTCGCGGAGACGGTGTCCCCGCAGGAAGCGGCGGTCTGTCTGAACGCGGCCCTGGATTTTCGTCTGGGCCGTCTGTCACCGCTGGATTTCACCAGGAAGCTGACGGACTGGTCGAAGACCACGGGAACCGAGGCTCCCCAGACCCGTCTCTATGAAGAATATCTCACCCTCCAACAATCGCTGGACCAGACCCGTTTTGCCGAGGAATTGTCCCGTCTTCAAAAAGATCTTTTCGCCCGGTTGAGCGACGACCCGACGGTGCGCCGCGTGTTGGGTCTGGCCGAGTGGACGCGGCTCCAGGGCCTCTACTGGTCCCTGAGTCTTTCGCCCAAGGATTGGGACCGCCTCCAGAAGATGTCGTCCTCTGTCGATTGGTCGTCCGCCCTGAAGGAATTGTCCTCCTCGGACTGGGGCGGAGGGCTCCGCCCCGAATCCTCGCTGAGGGATCTGAAGGTCTTGCTGTCGTCCGAATCGGATTTCGCCCGGATGGACGGGCTGGTCCGTTCCTATTACGAATTGGCCCATCAGCGCGACGCGGTCCTGGTCGGGAACACGTTGAAAGCGATGCGGCGGGAAAAGTCCTCCCGGGCCGTGCTCGTGGCCGGCGGATTTCACACCGATGGAATCGTGACGGGCCTCCGGTCCCAGCGGGTCTCCTATGAGGTCATCCGCCCTTCACTGACACGCCCTTCCGCCGTCGTCCCGATGGTGTCGGAGGGGATCCGGAACCGTCAGCGGGTGTTTCAGCGGGAGCTGGAGCGGGCCGTGGGAGCGTTGCGGTCCCCCAGCAAACTCCAAAAAACATTTTTCCAGAAACAGATCGCCTCGATCCTCATGGCCACCGAACTGTTGGCCGAACATCCGGAACGACTCCAGAGTTTTTCCAAGCTCATCGACGGCTGGGCCGCGGCGTATCCCGGTCAGGAAGGGCTCATCCGCGATGTGGCGGTCGTGGCCAAGCCGTTCCAACGAGAGGGTCGCTGGTTCGTGGCGGGTTCGATCGCCGGCGCCGAATCCGATGTCCCGTTCATCATGGGGACCGTGGACCGGCGGGATCTGACGGTCCTTGAGATCGGGGAAGAGAATGTCCGGCGGTGGATCCAAGACGGCGCCGTGGTCGGCCTGCCCGCGGACGATAAAAAAGATTTGGCGGTGTCACTCCACGCGGTGTGGCCTTTCATGGGGGAGGCGGATTGGCGCGCTCTGCTCGGTCAGTCCTACGAATCGGGTTCCCTGGATTTGGCGGGACTCGTCCAGAACCTCCATCGTTATGTGAAGACGCTGTCTTTCCCGTCCTCCGTGACCTCCGGCGACAAACCGCGGGAAATGGTCCGGAAGATGACCGACACCCTGACCTCCCCGTCGGCGATCGCCCATAAGACCGGTTGGAAGGCCGTGTTGATCTCGGCCCAACGGTCCCTCGAGGCGTCGACTGAGACGCCGGTACGGGAAGTCCCCGAGGCGCCCTCGGCCCCCGTTCTCCCGCCATCGGTGGAAAAGTGGATGGACGATTTCGTGGTCCGGCAGGCCGGCTCGGTGAAGGATCTGGACCAGACCGACCGGGCGGTCCTCCAGTCGCTCGGCGTTTCCGCCGAAGATCTGCGGACCGACGGCAACCAGCCCGACGAATGGCCCTTGCCCGACGATATCGGGCGCATCGACACGACGGAGGAGGCCCTGCAACTTTTGAAGTCCAATCCGCGTTACGCCCGTTACACGGCGGAGGATTGGGCGGTCATCGAGAAACGTTACGCGGTGATCGGACGGATCCTCGACGCGCTCCGCGCGGAATTTCCGGACGAAGAACTCCTGAGCGTCCAGGGTTACGGCAGTTTCATCAACGAACCGTCCCGTCGTCCCGAGGACATCGACCTGTTCGTCACGTTGAAGGGCGACCGGAAACCCAAGAAGGTGTTCCTGGAACTTGAATCGGAGCTGGACATCGAGGATCTGGAAGTGGTCGCCGGCGGAGAAAAATGGTTGAAGCAATCTCCGCGGAACAGCCGATTGACCATCTATCTGGCCACGGTCGCCCGCGCCGGCCAGACCCTGTGGGGACAAAAGATCATCGAGTCCCTCCCGCCGGTCACCCCGAAAAACAAGGTCTTGATGGCCGACCTCACGGTCCAGAACGTCGATTTCATCTATTTTCAAGAAGAGACGCTGAGCGCCTCCAAAGCCCGCACCCGGCTCACCGAGGCGTTGTCGCTCCTGACGGAGGCGGCCAATCCGTTCTATCAGCCGTCGCTGACGGCGGAAGAGGTCAGGACCGGCGATCTGCGCGACGTGTTGGACGACCTTTACCATGAGGTCGCCATGGCGAAGAAAGGAGTGCAGAAGCAGGCCGTCCAGGAACGCCTGCGGGATGCATGGAATCGGATGTCAGATGAGGATCGTGGCCGTCTGGAAGAGCAGATATCTTCCGGTTCACCCGTTCGGGGGGCTTACCTCGACGGTTCGGCCGCCGATCTGGTCCAACGCCTGTGGGACGTGCATCAAAACCTTCTGATGCGTCTGGGAATCCCGACCCTGGCCGCCGCGCTCACGTCCCCGATGGAAGTTTTTTACAAATATATGGTCTATCAGAGCATCGGTCTCGCGGACGAACACATATTCGAGTCCTTGACCGACGTGCAGGTGGAATTGGGCGACGAGGATTATCCGCATCTCGAAAAGATCGATTTTTATTCTCCGGTCACCCTGTTGGGCACGGGCCTCGATACGCCCATCCAGGTGACCCTCCAGATCAGTGATTCTCCCGAGTTGATCGTCTCTCCGGACCTTCATCTGTTGGGACAGATCACCCGTGCCGGGCCCGATAGCCCATATATGTTGACTCTCCAGAAGTCCCTCCTGAACATGCCCGCCCACGTCCTGAAATCCGTTTTCAAGCACGAACTCACCGAAATCGTCCTGATCCACCAGGGTTTTACCGCCGAGGACGCTCACGAGATGGTTCTCCAGAACACACTCCCCGAGGAAAGGATGGCGGTCCAGTTGGCGGTGGGGGACTGGATCGCGGCCCAACAGGGGATCCAGATCCTGGACCAGGATTCCGAGGGGATCGACCGGTCGGCGCTCCCGCCGGCTTTCTGGACGTCCGCGGTCAAGATAACGCCCATCGCCAAGACGGACTATGCCCCCTACGTCGACAAGGTGATCGCCGATGTGGCCCTGCGGCTCGGATATGAGCCGGAGAGGGACGGATTGTTCGTCGTTTCCGGCGACCCGAAGCGGATCGATTTCAAGATCAGCCGTTACGGGCTGGCCACACTGATCTCGGAAGAAGCCCTTCGCGCCAGCGGGAATCCGACGGACCTGATCCTGCGGGCCCTCTTCGGGGCCGAGGAGTCTGTCAGCGGATTGCAGATCTATTCGGCCCTGACGAAATTGTCGGGCGCGAAGCTGGGATTGACCCCAGATGCCAGCGGGGAAATGATTTTCCGTCTTTTGAACGGGTTGATCAAAGCCCACGTGTCGACCGGGATGAGCGTCTCCTTGGCCGAACTCGTCGATGGGTTCCTGCGGGCTGTCCAATACCAGCGGAGTTTTCCCGAAGAGTCCGACGTGACGGAGGAACTCCTCGGGGAGTTGGCCGACCTCTTGTTGTGGAACCCCACCAACCCTGTCATGGTGAACACCTATTATAAGCTGATCCTTCCCAAGATCGTCTACAACGTCACGGCGGATTCCAACACCGCCGATTTTAAGGGATTCTGGGGAGAAGTAGACGGTATCTATTCCACGGTGTTCCGTCGGCGGACCGCTCTTTCCGGGTTCGAACTGAGCCGGGCCATCACCGACGTCAATTGGGAGGTGTTGGGGCATACGGCCGCGCGGGACGGCAGTTACGCCGTCAAGGAATTCGACGCTCTCAACAAGAACACCGTTTTTGAGTTCAAGTATCGCGGCCGCCTGAAGGATCTCTACTCCCAGTTGGCTGGAATCGATCTGTCCGCGAAAGGCAAATATTACGCCAAGACGGCCTGCCATCTGGCGTTCATGGTCCAACGGTTCATCTTCGGTCCCACCGGCCGCGGGGGAGACCTGAGCAGTCCCCAGGTGACCCAGCGGATGGGGCAGATCCGGAATTTCGTCTATCACGTGTGCCGGCCGACCCCGTTCCTGGTCGAAGCGGTCTATAAGTTCCTGGCTTCCCGGCATATCCCCGTCAAGGTGGCTCCCAACGGCGACATCGCCACCAAACTGTCGGCGGCCCAGTTCATCGATTTCATCTTTGATCCAGAGAACGTCCGACTCTTCGTTTTGGATGCCATGGATTGGAAGGAACAGAACCTGGATCAGGAAGCGGTCGACGCGCGGGTGGTTTCCATCCAGGCGGCGCTCGACGGAGAACCCGGGCGGATCCTGAAAGAGGCCATCATGGAGTTGGATGACCGCGTCTTCGCCCAGTCCCAGGGGAAGCGGCGTTTCGATTTCATCATCAACTTCAGCCGTCCTCCCGCCGAGGCCATGCGGTTCCTGCGCTCCGCCGAGTCCGTCGCCAGCCGGTCGGAGACGGGATCTCCACTCCTGGAGGAGATCCTCCAATCGGTGTCTTTGTCGAAGGACGAAGTGAAGCAGATGAGGAAGATCAATAAAACGCTGGAGCTTGGGATCGAGAGGATGTTCCGTTCCCTCAGCCCTCTGGCGCATTTCCAGGTCCGCTCCCGCGGGTCCACGTCGCGCCTGACCCACGTCGGGAACGAGCCCGATTACGACCTGCAGGTGGTCTTTCCTCCGGGCTGGACCGATGAGAAGTTCAAGGAATATCTTTTGAAGAACCAGGGCCGGATCGAATCCTCGATCAAGGAGTTGATCCAGAAGGGATTGTCGGGCCGGCGATTCCTCCCCTTCAATGTGGGCCGCATCGAGGTGGGGAAGACCGGCACGTTCCCCGGTTTCGGGATGTATGCCACGCTCGGAAATACGGTCACCGGAAAGTCGGACAAGGGCGTCTACCTCCTGCCCGTCCACGTCTATGACACGGCCGGCCGGTCGGTGATGAAACTGGATATCTCCCTGGCGAACTCCGTCAAATACGCCAACGATTATCCGGACTATTTCGCCAAACAGCTGGCCACCGTCGGAAAACTCGGCGGGGCGGTCGCCCAGGAGGACCTCCTCCGCGATATCCGGCTGGCTAAGAAGTTCTTCGTCGAGTCGATCGGCGGATACAGCTATTGGCCCAAGAAATCGTGGCGGGGTCACGGCCCTTCCGGCGTCGGCATCGAGCAGATGGTGATGCAGTCGGGCCGCGTGCGCGACGAGGACAAAGGGCAGACCATCATCGAGATCGGCAGTTTCGACCGGCTCATGGACCGCCTTTATGAAGTGTCCCGTGACGGCGCGGGCCGCAAACGGAGTTTCGAGGAGGCCAAGAAGCTCTGGACCGTACACAACGCCTTCATGGCGCCGTCCAGCTTTCTGGAGTACCTGAACCAACCGGTGTGGGATCTCCTGGCCTACGCCGCCGAACAATACCATGAGGCGAAAGCGTCGGGAACGACGATCACTCTGGGCTCCCTGAAAAAACCGCAACAGCCGAAACCCGCGAGGTTCAGCCCCGCTTCCTCGTCGAAATCGTCCTCAAAGGCGTCTTCCCGGAAACGCAAGAGCGTTCTCGGCGAGGTGGTGCTCGTGGTCGACTCCAAGAAGATGGGGAATGCGTTCCGCACCATCGTGACCAGCGTCGTCAACACCGTGCCCTCCCGTTCCGTCGCGGTCTCCAGTGTCGTCGAGGACGAGAAGAAGACGGATGACGGGAAACGGCGTTACACGTTGACGCTCAATATCTATGAGGACACCGCCCCGGAAGACTCCGCACAGGCGTTCCTGGAAATCATCCGGAGGTTGGATACCACGGCGTCGGGGTCCGTCCTGGATGTCCGGAAGAGGGCCGGCGTGGACCAACTCTCCACCGTGGTCCGGGAAACGACCGCCAAGTCAGCCCCGGCGGACATCGTCGTGTCCGTGAAATCAAAGCGGGAACTCCAATCGTTGAAGAGGGACATTGACCTGTTCGAGGAGGAGATCAAGAAAGAGAATATCGGCCTCGTGTCGGCCAATGTGACCAAAGATCTCAAAGGATACAACTATCTTGTCCATCTCTATCTGGAACCCGCCGCGTCGCACGCGGCAATCCTTTCCGAATTGAGTTCGTATCTGTCGAAAATCAATAAGTCGGGTAAATCCGTCAGGGTGACCGGGATTCAGGAGAAGGAGCCGGTCCGGGTTCCCGAAGAAATTGAACCCGTTCCTCCCGCTGTGACGTTGTCGGAGGATGTGGTGGAGACCGGGACGGTTGAAGCGGCGGAGACGGAGTCGGAGACAGGTCGGCTCACCTTGAACCTGTTGAAGGAGTTTACGCTCTCCGGTCCATCGCCCGCCGAGCGCGGCGACGAATTCCTCTGGGCGCAGGGGGCGAAGGTCATGCCCGACGAATTCACGGGGGGATGGGAACAGTTCTACGACAAGAAACCCGCGCTGAACCCGGGATTGAAGACGGCTCGCGGTCTCTTGCGGCGCGATGCTTTGGGGAAGACCTATATCGAGCTGGCCGAGAAGGATCCTTTCGGCGCGGAGACGAAGGCGAAGAAGACCAAGATCTACATCCCGACGGAAAAAGCGGAGGGCATCCTAACCTTCACCATGGTGGAAGTTGTTTATTCCACCAAGGACATTGAACGGAAACAACAGATGAAGAAGGGGAAGGGGAGCGAGAAGGCGCCGTCGGCCATGGCCTTCTTCGTGAAACCCATCGGGGCCTATCCGGCGGACATGACGATCGGCACCGTCCAGAAATTGGGAGAACAATATGTGTTGGTCCCCTTGTTCAAGGAGAACGGGAACTACAAGGGGGCGTTCGGTCCGATCGCGTTGAAGACCGACCCCGCCCTCCAGGTCGGCGACATCATGCTGTGCCACGTGCGGCCCGTCTCCGACGGCTTCCTGGCGGAACCGATGAAGCGGTTGGGAGACAAGATCACCCCCGACATCGCCGCCCACGCCATCGCCCTCTACAACGGCGCCCGCGGATATATGGAGAAGGGCGTCATCGAACAGGCCGAACACTATGCGAAAGACGAGATGGTCGCCCGGGAATTCGACGACTTGAAGAAGAACGCCTCCTCCGAGGCGGCCGCCCGGATGCAGGACCTCCGGGATCTCCCGTTCGTGACCATCGACCCCATCGGGGCCGGCGATCTGGACGACGCCTATTACATCGAAAAACACGCCGACGGGAGCTACACCTGGTATCTGGCCACGGCCAACGTCGGACAGTTCGTGCGTCCCGGCACTCCGGCGTTCCGGGCCGCTGCGAAGATCGGCAACACCTTCTATTCCTTCAACAAGGACGGCGTGCCCGAATATCCGATGAACCACCCCGTGGTGTCCAAATATGTGTCCAGCTTGCTGGCGGGACACGACCGGCTGTCGATGCTGACCCGCATGGAGTTCGACGCGCAGGGGAACATGAAGGAATCCCACGTGTCGACGGCGCTGGTCCACGTGAAGGGACGCTACAGCTATGAGCAGGCCGCCCAACTCATGCGCGGCGAGAAGGGGCACGGCATCAAATATGAGAAGCAGGTGACGCTGGCTCAGGAGTTGGCCAACAAACTGAAAGCGATGGATCACGCCCGCGGGAAGATGAACCTGCATTTCACGATGGTGCGCCCCCACAAGGACGCCGCCGGGATCTGGTCCGCGAAGGTGCAGGAAGAGGACCCGGTCTTGACGGAATCGCACCAGATCATCGAGGAACTGAAGGTGTACGGCAATCGCGCCCTGGCGGTCATCCTGACGGAGATCACGGAAAAATACGAAGTGCCCCACATCAGCCGCGTCCACCCGCCGGTCGATGAAGACCGTAACCGGCAAGTGCGGCAGAAACTGGCCCAGGCCGGACTTCCGTGGCCGGACAGCATGTCGATGGCGGATTATCTCGCGATGCTGAGACAGAATACGAAACTGACGGAAGAAGCCAAAGAGGTCATGCAGTCCATCGTTCTCCAGTCGCGTTCGACCGCCATCTATCAGGTCATGGACAAGGAAGGGCATGAGGGATTGGCCTTCCAGCCGGGAGAATACGACCACCCCTCGGCGCCCATCCGCCGGTTCTCCGACACCTATAACCAGAATCTGCTCCATGCTTACCTGACGGGACGCGACCCCCGCGAAGTCTATCAGGCGGTGTTGAAGGACGTCCGGGACATGGGGTTCAAGGACATGGAGGATTTCTGCGAGCACATCAACGGCCGGCAGAGTCTTTCTTCCAACCTGGAACGCGATTATCTGAAGTTCATCTCCCTCTACGAACTGGCGAAACCGGAGAATCAGAACCGCGAGATGAGCGGCTATGTGCGCCAGGTGATGCCCGGGAACTTTCCGCGGGTCGTCATCCAATTGAGGGACATCCCCGTTTCCTTCATGCTCGAGGGGACTCAGGCCAGCGGCCTGGACGTTTTGAACGAAGTGCGGGTCACGATCCAGGGCGCCGATCTGGCCGAATCCAAGGTCACGGCCACGGTCGTCAAGGGGGCCACGCCGAAAGCGAAGCTCAAGTCGGCCTCGACCGCCCTGACCGCCGCGACCCTCTGGGCCGCCGCTTTGACCGCGCTCGGGTTGACCTTCGGAATGAACGGACTTGTCGTCCTGGGGGTGGGGGTCAGCATCCCGTTCCTGGCACAGTCGGCGATGATCTTCGCCGCGGCCCACGAATGGCTGCCCGATTACGGAGTCATTCCTGAAATAAGGACGGCTCCGGTCCTTCAGTATTACCGGCCCCGCAACCCCACCTATCCTTCCCGGCTCGACCGCTGGAGTTCTTTCTGGGACCGCTATAAGGCGGCCGGCGTTCAGATGGGAGAGGTGGCCATCCGTCCCGAGGTCATGAAGCGGCTTCCCCCGCGGATCCAGAAATGGTTCGTGACTCACGAACTCAACCATCTCCGGTTCCACGATCTGTTGCCCCGTTTCGCCAAGTCTCCCTGGAGCCGTCTCGTCGAAGAGATGGCCGTCTCCACCGCCGATCTTTTGACCTGGCGGTTCAAGAACGCGCTGACGGCTTATCGGCACATGCAGGAGGACTATTCCATCCGCCGGAGCGCCACGGTGAGGTCCAATCCCGACGTGCTCGTCTGGCTCAAACATGCGCATATCCCGCCGGAGTTGCAGCGGGACGTGACGCGCCTGCTGATCGCGTCCCCCGATGTCTGGAATTTCGAATCCGTCCAGCGTTTGATCCAGCTCTTGCAGGATCCGCGCATCGACGACCAATGGGTGCAGATCATCAAAAAATTGGCTCCGGTGGACGGGTTGAGCGGTCTTCTTCGCCGGGTCGATTTCTCCGTTTTTGATGTTCAGGGCGATTTCGACGATTGGGACCTCGAAACGCTCGGGACGTTCCGTCAGTTCAAGCAGTCGCTGGAGGTTCTCCAGAACGCGGCGGCGTTGGAGCGGGGCGGTTATCATCTGGCCAATCTGGGCTATGAGATGGATTATGTCGATGCCGACGGACAGAACCGGCGAGTCGTGTTGGACGCGTTGGCCATCAATTTTGAGACGGGTTCCGTGCGGGTGATGGTGGCTCCTCTTCATCCGTGGGACCAGAAGTCCCAGGGCCGCATCGAGTCCCAGCAGACGGAGATGGAGGATCTGTTGGGCGAGCGGATCCGGGGGATCGTCTCCGCTTTCAGCCGGAATTTCCGCCCCGGAGGAGCTCTTGATACGGTCCGCCGCATCGAGTTCGTCGTCCCCGTCCAAAAACAATACCTTCGGGCCGGGGCGGACTGGCAGGACCGAGTGGGGAAGTCTTATTCGGGACCCGACGGCCGCTCCGTCGAACTGGGTGTGAAGGTCTCGGCCGTACACGACCCCATCCTTTTCCACCCGAAGGGTCTCGGGATCCAGGCTCACCGGGGCTACGTCCGGCAGGACGCCGACGACCTCCGCGGCCATATGAACGCGTTGAGGTTGACCCGCGCCATGACCGGCCGCGTGAAAGTGTTCGCGACGGATATCGACGATACGCAGGCCTATCACAACGGAGTCATCCTTCCGGAGAACCAGGAGTTCCTCAAAGCCCTCTTGTCGAACAACATGCCCGTGGCCATCATCACCGGAAAATCGAACATGCCCATGTTGTTGGATAAGCAATTGGCGCCTTTCCTCCGTTCTCTCAAGGCGAAACATCTCCGCAATCTGTACATCTATGCCGCCAGCGGTTCCCGCGTGTTTCAAGTCCGGGGGTATGACGCGAAACGGAATCAATGGATCACCGAGGAGATATGGACGCATCCTCTGGCCAGCGGGAGCCCTCAGGCGCTCGAAGTGAAGAAGATCGTGGGCGGACTCTTCGATCAGGCCATCGAGAAATTTTCGTTGAAGAATTCCCGGAAGCTGAATTTCGGCGTGGGAGACGTGCTCGAGCCGTCCGAGGCCGACCGACATAAACTGCTCCCGATGGCCATGTTCATCGAGTCCGAGTTGAACCGGCATCCCTGGCTCGTCCAGGAGGGGATTACCCTCAGCGTCACCTTGGGCGGCGGACGGGACGTCGGCGTCGATCCTTCGGGAAAGGCCTCGGCCCTGCAGGACCTCATGAAACGGTTCGGGGCCCGTCCGGAAGAGGTCTTCTATATGGGCGATTCGTTCCTGAAGTTCGGCAATGACGACGCCACCCGCCGGAAATTCCAGAATCTGAACTATGCCCACGTGACCTCTCCGGTGGAGACCACCCATTACCTTCAGCGTCTTTCGGATTTTCTGTTCAGGGTTTCCTCCAAACGGTCCCACGCCTTCGGCCGCGCTCAATCGGTGAAGGCGTTGTCCATCGCCATGCTCTTGTCGGCGATCACGCCGACGGCTCTCTTCGGGGCGGTCGTCCACGGAGCGGTGGCCGGCGCCGTGCGGACGATCGAGACGCTCGATCCCGACGGCGAGGTGGACCTGTCCAAAGAACGGCTGGTGGATCAGTGGGTCCGGGAGATGACGCGGTCGCAGAAGATCCAGTTCCAGACGGCGTATCTCTCGAAAGAGGACATGGAAAAACGTTTCGGATCCGGTTCCGCTCTTTCCGTCTCCCCGTATGAGAGGACGGTGTTCCTCAGGAAGGAATGGATCGTGCGTTCCGATAGCCGTTTTAAGAACATCCTCCGGTCGATCGCATTGCCGATCCTCCTCAACGCCAGCCTGACGTCTTATTCGCGCCCGTTCCGTTTTTGGAAATACTTGCTCTTCGCCCCGTTGCGGGTGGCGGAGGTTTTGTTCCGCTCCGCCCGGATCCTTTATCGGCAGAGCCTTAAACCGTTTTTGCCGTCGATCTGGGGTCGCGCCGAACTGTATCAGAAGATCACCGATGAGAAACAGTTGGACACACCGGACATCGCCGATAATTTCCTGGGGAAACTGGAATACGACCTCGAACAGTGGAAACAGGGGAAGGCCCCGCGACCGGTGGTCTATATCCGGAACACCGGCGGGGGGGGGGATGTCCTGAACAACATCTACCTTGCCCAGCGGTATAAGGACATGGGGGCGGAGGTCGTCCTCATCAGCATCCATCAGAAGAAAGCCGGTCTCTGGGTGCCGAAAGACATGCGCGTGAGGGTGAAGAACGAGAAGGAAGAGGACCCCGTCTATAAGTGGGACGAGAAGACCGGACAATACGTCTACGACCACGATGCCGGTTACGGGCGCGACATCCATGATCTGGAGGATGTGGAACTGGCTTTGCCCGAAAATCCCGACAGCGTGGTCAATAAACATATCTTCCGTGTGACTCCCCAGACCCATATCAAGGGGGCCGACGCCCCCATCGCCGAGTCCAACCTGGTCAAGTTCATGGACGAGAGCTACGGTCCCGCCAATTTCTATATGGTCGCCATGAAGGATTCCCCCGTCGACGTCGCCCGGTCGGAATACGAATTGTTCAAGGAGCGGTTCGCGGGCCGGAACGTCTATGTGGTCATCACGGGGACCGGAGGAGATTTCATCTCGAACGAGGCGCCGCTGAAATGTTCTCCGGTGAACGAGGAATATCACATGTTGGTCCTCCGCCAGATGCTGAAAAATTATGAGAAGGAACGTCCGAAGAGCGGTTTCACGTGGAGGTCCATGATCTTCCAAGAATCGTCGCCGGGAGCCGATCTGGAATCCTCTCCGGGTAATCTCCAGAAGACGCTCGAGATCCTGTGGGAGAAGAGGATATTCATGGGAGCCATGACGCCCTGGAATAATGCCCAGGGGATCCGGCAGGCGTTGGAAGCGGTGCGGTTGGGAGTCGCTTCGTCGGCGAACATGGAGTTCATCCGGAAAATTCAGCCGGTCTTGGAAAAACCGTCCTGGATGATCCGGTTTTTGGCGCGACTCGAATCGTTTTTGGAAAAATCTCCCCGCGTCCTGAAGATCGTTCGGGCGTTGCCCTTGCCCGGTTATTTCGCGTTCCGGAAAAGATTGATCGTGGCGGGGACCATCCAACGCAACGATACCTACGGGATGGACGACCCGATCCAGAAGCCCGGCGGGCTCATCATGCAGGACTCACTCTACTTCCATTGGTCCCGTATGAGGGAATGGTTGGTGCCTTACACGGCCCTTCCGCCTCCGTCCGTCGCGAAATACCTCACTTTCAAAGAGATGGCGGTCCTCATCGGGCGCACCCAGGGGTCCACGCACGAAGGGGTCAAACCCACCGAAGCGGAGACGTTGATATTGAAGAAATATCACGAGATGAGGCAGGGACCGTCCGCCGCCGTCCTCCGGAGGATATTGGCCGGGACGGACGACGATCTGATGCCCGCGGACTACGAGAAGATCTTCAGTCCCTACAAACAGCTCTTTTTGGATCTGCTCGACCAGACCCTCAACTTCAAGCTGTACATCGTGAGCCGTCAGGAAGACGGCAAGACGCTCGATCCCGACGGAACGCGGGACGTCCGGCTCCTCATCCTTTTGATGGCGCAGTATTTCCTCGATAAATCCGGCGAGCTGGACGACCGCCAGGGACACATGTCCGTCCGCCTCCTGCAGCTCAATCCCATGCCGGCGCCGAACTACGATCTCTACGTGATGCCGCGCGTCGGACAGACGGTGGATGTCGACAACGCCGTGCAGTTCGCCAAGAGGATCTACCAGTGGCGTGACAACCGTACGCTGACCGCCCGGCTGGAACAGGCGGGGACGGTCTCCGATGTGATGTTTTCGGTCTTCGATCTTTTGTTGAGTCCCCACCAGAACGCGTTCGTCCGGAGGAACATCCAATACAACATCTTCGATCTGGCGCTCCGCGCGGCCAAGGAGCTGAATTACGTGAGACCGTCCCTGGACGAGAAGAAACAGGCGTTGGTGGATCAAGCCGTCGCGCAGATCATGAGCGTGGCCGAATCAAGGCAGGACCCGAAATCACTGGACATCTCCAAGAGCGATTTCGCCAACGCCCTGATGCGGCTGGCCCGGCTCTACGAAAAATCCGAACTGCACCGGCATCTGAGCGGTTCGCTCTCCCCCATGCTCCTGATGGTTCTCTACTGGATCAGTCCCGTCGCTCGTCGTGATTTCATCAGGGAGATGCTCAGCCAAGATCCGGAGAGAGTGGATGTGGACGCCGTGTTTGCGGAATATTTCGGCGGACCGGCCGATCCTCGGCGGCGAGCCGAGATGGTGGAATGGCTCACCTCCTTGGGGGCCGAGAATGTCCGGTTGGGAGACCCGGATTTCATCAAGACCTTGAAGGATTATTTCGGGACGGAATGGCAGTTCCGCCAGGCAATCCAGAGGGCGGAGCGGTTCATCGAATATCGTCCCAAGAAGGGGGAGGGGACGCTGAAAGAATACATCTGGTTCAACAAGACAGGCGAAATCCCTCTCCGGAACAATGCGACGGCCAACCACATCGCCCTGAGGGAATCCATTTTGGCGGAATACTACAACGACAACGTGACCGTGATGGAACTGCAGATGTCGGGACTCCGTCCCGGCGAGCAGAGCACCCTCCCGGAGATCGTGTCCAAATATATGAAGGCATTCGACGAGGTGGACGAGATCACCGGCGGGCATGCCCGGCCCGCGGCCGTCCTCGTGACCCGGAAAGAGCCGGAAGCGATTTTGCGGGACAAGGGACGTTCGGCCATCGAGGCCTCCGGCCTCTTCTACCGACAGAACAAGGACCTTCCCTTCCCTCGGCTCGTCGACGCTCTTCGCCAATGGCTGGAGGCGCAGGTGTTCACGGCGGACCTCTCGGCATCGGATCTCGCCGAAGAGAAGACCTGGCTCGACGAATTCATGGAACAGTTGGAACTGTTCCGGGAGAGCCGCCGACTGAACGATGAGGAGTTCGTGAAGCTCGTGTTCCTGTCGGAGGCCGCGCGCCGGGAACAGGTCCAACGGGTGAACGACTTGATCGCTTTGAGGAAGGATTGGTGGGTGACGAATCCGCGTTACGCCCGGCGGCTCGTCGGGATCGGTTCGGTCGGTTCCGAGGAGGATTTCTTCCCATGGACCATGCTGCCCGCCATGCGCTTGGCGCGCCGGAACGGACTCAAGGTCAGCATGCACGTCGGAGAGGCCTGGCGTCCGCAAGAACAGAAATTGGCGTTGCTGAGGGTCAAACAGGTCATCTCGTCCGGCCATGTGGATCGCTTGGAGCACATCACGATCCTGGGCGTTCTGCCGAAACACAACACGGTGGGGTACACCCGCGAGGAGATCCTCGAACTCCGGCAGTTGCGCAGGGAGATCCTCCCTGCCATCGCCAAATCGCGCATCCCCGTCGTGAGCATGCCGACCAGCAACGTCCGGCTTTCCGTCGTGAACGATTATAAGAGCCATTTCCTCCAATTCTTCTATAAGCTCGGCATCAACGTCGCGGTCGCCCAGGACAACAGTTGGATCTTTGACACGCGCGGCGCCTCCGGGGAACGCATCAAGATCTGGCTGGCCCATCCCGACATGAGATTCGTCGATTGGCTGGCCATCGAACAGAACGGGTTCCGCAACGCGTTCTCCGACAGCAGTCTCAAGGAGACTCCGCTGATCTCGAACATCTCCCAACAATGGGTGGCCCGTGAGGTGGAGCGATTGGTGGGTTCGTCGAATCACTCGCGCGCCGGTGATCTGATGGATATGTTGAGGACGTTCTTTCTCTGGCCAATCACGCCCTGGCTCCGGCTTCCGGCGGGATCCGTCTCCATGGGCGCCCTGTTGGGGATCTATGACAAGATGTCCGGAGAGATACAATATTTGCGCAGCAGACGCGGACGACCCGTCAAGAAGATGGTCGCCCCCACTCCGTTGTCGGGTTCGACACGGCACCTTCTCTATGGATCCCATCCGGGGATCGACGGGATCCGGCAGACTCTTCGCGCTCACGGACAATCGATGTCGGAGGATTTGGTCGTGCGTTTGACCGGCGGGAGTGACAGGGACGGATCGCGTCTGGTGAAGAACATCGCGGACCGGCTCAAGAGCGACGATATCGTGTCCGTCCGGATGACGGGGACCGTCTCCGGAGGCGAGGGCGCAGTGTCCATGAACGACGTGGACCGCAAGATCGGGCGGATCCTCGAGGAGGCCCGGCGGCAGAACGCGCGCGTCGTGATCTCCGCCGACAGGCCCGAATACCCCTATCCCTCCGCGCGCATGCCTTTCTTCTATTTCGACCCGTCCCTGTCTCCCCGCGATCCCCGATCCCCCGAGCTTCGCCGAGGCGGGATGGCGGCGGATGTCGGTCCGACGGTCTGTCACATGATGGGCCTGCCTTCTCCCGAAGGCGACGAGGGACAGTCTTTGTTGCCCTCGACCGTCGCGGGCCGGCAACAGAAGGTGATCCTGGTGGTTTTGGATGATCTGGATTTGGCGTTCTTGTCGGAAGAGAAGAACGCGGCGGAGACTCCCAAGATGCCCTACCTCACGTCTCTGGCCGAGAACTATCCTTTCACGACGCTCTTGGCGCGCGGATCCAAGCCTTCCGATGGCCCGGCTCCGGTGTCAAAGACCGTGACGGGACCGACTCCGGTGATCCCCTCCCCGGCGCCGAATTGGTCTCACAACACGGTGGAGCTGGTCGTGACGGACCTGCGGGGTTGGGTGGACATCCGTGCCGACGGTTCTGTCGTCATCGACGGCATGGGCCGCGATTTGGTGAGGGAGCAGATCGAACGGGCACGTGAGGTCAACGCCAGGGGACAGAAGGTCTTGTTCTCCCTGGTGCTGGATACATCGATCATCGGATCCGATTCGGAGAAGACCCGCTTTACCAACGAACTGATCGCGAAGTTGGCCATCCCCCAGGAGATGGTTTCCGACAAACTCGTCTTCGACGTCGACCGGTGGAAGACACCGGAGCGGATCGCCGAACAGATCCAGTCCGTCTCGGGCCGCGGCAGTTGGCGTACCTGGAAAGTCTGGATCCTGACCCATCCGGACGGCGCGATCTGGTGGGAAAAAGTCGCGCAGAAGGCCGGTTGGCCGACGGTGGCGTTCCAGATCCTGAACGTCGGTCTCCGCGTGGAAGTGACCGGGGCCGCCCTGGCCTGGTTGAAATCCATGTTGAAAGATCGCTATGGCTATACGGAAGACGACGTCGCCCGCCTGTTGGCACCCCACCGGCAGGGCAATGCCGTCGTCCTGGAGAGCGAGAAGATCGGGGCCGAACGGTTGGATCAGTGGCACGAACAGCAGACCTTGTTTAACATCCAGGCGTAAGCCTGCTCATCCCGCCTGCCATAAATCACAGTTTTTTTTCATCCCTTTCGTTGTATAATAGGAAGCGGTCATGAATAAGAGTAAAAAGCCCACACGCGTGGTCCGCAAAAAAACGTCCCCCGTCCGTTCTCTCCCGTCCCGGAAGGCGGTCTCCGATGTGTTCAATAATGATTTCGTCCCCATCCTTTTGGTGGATCCCGACACGGACCGTATCCTCGATGCCAACCCCGCCGCTTGTTCCTTCTATGGTTACAGCCACGAATACCTGCTGACCCGGAAAATAGCCGACATCAGCGTGGCGGCCTCGACGGATTTGATGAGGGAGGTCCCGCATCAACATCCCCAGGGGGGGCATCTCTTCTCGAAACACAGACTCTCCAACGGCGAATCCCGGGAGGTCGAAGTCTATTCGGCCCCTCTCCTTTCCGCCGGGAAGCGGATCCTTTGTTGCATCATCCACGACGTGACCGGTCATCGCCAGGTTTTGGAGGAGAAGATGTTGCTCGCCTCCCTGGTCGAATCTTCCCAGGACGCCGTCATCGGGGCCCGATTGGATGGGACCATCTTCAGCTGGAACAAGGGAGCCGAGAAGTTATACGGATATTCCTCCGAAGAGGCCAAGGGCAAGCACGTGTCCATGGTCATTCCTCCGGAGGTGTCGCACGAGATCATCCAGAACCAGGAGACCCTCCGCGGCGGCGCGACCATCGAGAATTTGGAGACGATCCGTCTGAGAAAGGACGGCACCCGCGTGGAGGTGTCCATCTCCATTTCTCCCGTGAAGAACGAGTCGGGGCAGATCATCGGCGGATCCAGCATCACCCGCGACATCACGGACCGCAAGCGGATGGAGATGATGCTGAGGATCCAGCGGGACCTGGGCATCGTCCTGAACTCCATCCAGAACGCCAATGAGGCGTTCAACCATATCCTGGAGATCGCGTTCCAGACCAAGGTGGTCGACGCCGGTTTCGTCTATACGGTCGACCATGAACGGGGATGCATCCAGCACGTGACCCACAAGGGCCTCACGAAACCGTTCGTCGAGCAGACCAGTCGGTTCGATCTCCCCACGCTTCCCATGCAGATGGTCATATCCGGAAAACCCGTCTACACGCATTACACCAACGTGTCGGGGATGATGCATCCGGATTGCGACGCGGAAGGGTTCCGGGGAATGGCCATCGTCCCGATCCGGTATGTGAACCGGGTCATCGCGGCGCTTATTCTGGGATCCCACCATTATGACGTCATCCCCGATTACGCCCGCCGCATCCTCGAGATGGTGGCCATCCAGCTCGGTGGGGCGTTGGTCCGTATCCGGTCCGAGGAAGCCCTTTTGGAGAACGAGAAGAAGTTCAGGGAACTGGTCGAGGGAACCAATGACGTGATCGTTTCCGTCGATAAAAGCGGCATGATCACTTATGCCAGCCCCCAACTGAAAGCTTACGGGTACCAGCCGGAGGATGTCATCTCCCGGAGCTACATGGATTTTATCTTGGAGGAGGACCGTGAACGGGTCATCGCCGAATTCCAGGAGACCATCACCACCGGCCGCGAGTTCCCGACCGTCCTCCGCCTCAAGGAACCCAACGGGGCGATCCACTGGTTGGAGGAAAAGGGGCACGTCATCCGGGATATGTATGGGAATATCTCCGGGCTCATGGGTGTGTTGCGTGACATCACCGACCGCAAGAAGGCCGAGATGGAGATATTGAAGGCGAAGAAACGCTATGAGGATCTTGTGCAGAACATCCCCGTGGGGGTCTATCGCAACACTCCCGGTCCGGATGGGCATTTCTTGGAGGCCAATCCGGCCATCGTGAGGATGTTCGAGGCGGATTCCAAGGAAGAATTCTTGAAACATAATGTGAGTGATCTCTACGCGAACAGAGAGGACCGGCAGAAGTTCAGCGATAAATTGATGAATACCGGCGAACTGCTGGATGAGGAACTTCCCCTCAAGACGTTGAAAGGGCGGGAGATATGGGGCTCCGTGACGGCCGCCATGAAAAGAGACGAGTCCGGGCAGATCTATTTTGATGGGATCGTCGAAGATATCACGGAACGTCGTCGTGTGAGGGACCGCCTGGAACGGTTGAACGAATGTTTCATCCGTTACGGCGCCGACCCCCAGCAGAATATTCAACAACTGGTCTCTCTCTGCGGCGACATATTTAAAGCATCGAGCGCTTTTTATAACCGGTTGGAGGGGGAGCAATTCCATGCCGTGGGATGCTGGAACGCCCCGGCCGGGTTCACCCCCAAGTTCGACGCCCGGGGACGCATCTGTCACGACGTCATCCTGCACGGCGGAGGGTATACATACATCCGCAACCTCCCGGCGTCGGATTATGCCAAAACCGATCCGGGTCTGATGAACCATCCGTTCAGCACCTATATCGGCATCGGGGTCAAATTCGGCGGCGGACTCCGGGGCACGCTGTGCCTCCTGTTCCGGGAGGATTATCAGCCGACCGACGAGGATCAGCGGTTTTTCGAATTGATCTCCATCGCTTTGGGAACGGAAGAGGAGCGGCTTAAATCGATGGAAATGCGCACCCTCCTCCACGACCTCAGCCTTGTCCTGAATTCCATCGGCGATATCCGAGAGGCCTATGAACAGGTGTTGAGATCGATATTAAGGACGGACGAGGTGGATTGCGGTGGGATTTATGACGTGAACCGGCATACGGGCGCGCTGGAACTGATCACGGCCCACGGACTGTCCGATGAGTTCATCGAAAAGGTCTCCCACATCGGCATCGATTCCGCCCAGATGAACCTCGTCCAGCAGGGTAAACCTTTCTTCGGTCATTATAATCAGATCGCTTTCATGATGGATGATGTCCGTCGGAAAGAGAATCTGAAGGCCATGGCCGTGATCCCGGTCCGATATGGCGGCCGGGTCGTGGCCGTCATCAATGCGGCGTCACATCGCTACGATTCATTTTCTCCTCACATGCAGAAGACTTTCGCCATGGTGGGAGTCCAATGCAGCGGCGTCGTGGCGCGCCTCCATGCCTGGCGGGACCTGAAGAATAACATGGAACACTATCAACACCTGGCCTCGGCCATCACGGATTATCGGTTCACCGTCACTTTCCGTGACGGCATCGCCGTGGAGACGCGCCATACCCCCGAAGTCGAGAAGGTCACGGGTTATACCCCGCGGGATTTTGTGGACAATCCTTTCCTTTGGATCCAGATGGTCCCGGAAGAGGACCGAGGGATCGTCCACGAACAGATCCGGATGATCATGCAGGAGCACAAGGGGATCCCCGCCCTCCATCGCATCATCCGTAAAGACGGTTCTATCCGATGCATCCAGACCGTCCCCGTCCTGACATTGGATTCGGATGGACAGCTGCTTTCTTACGACGGGTTGGTCCGCGATATGACCGATCTGAGCTGCCACCCTTCTCAAACCTAACCGGGGATCCCGACGGGATCGATCACCCCCCATTCTTAATCAGACGATCTGATCATGTCGCCCCTCCGATTCAAACGATTCTGTTTCCTCGCGCTCTGCTCCGGACTTTTTCTGGGGGGGGCTTCTGTCCTTCCCGATGAAAAATCACACGCGCAGGTGACGTTGGTTTCCGAAGTGGCTTCCCTTCGACCGGGGACATCTTTCTGGGTGGCCATCATCATGAAGATGGATCCGGGGTGGCACACCTATTGGAAGAATCCGGGGGATTCGGGCCTCCCGGCGCGTCTGCGCTGGAATCTCCCGGAAGGGATCTCGGCCGGACCTGTGGCGTGGCCCTATCCGGAGAAGATCGCGAACGGCTCTCTCGTCACATTCGGCTATAAAGACCAGGTCGTGCTGTTGGTCCGTCTGGAGACCTCGCCCCGCCTGCCGGAGGGAAATGCCCGAGTGTCTCTTCGGTTGGATTGGCTCGAGTGCGCCGATATCTGTCTGCCGGCCCACACGGATCTTCAATTGACCCTTCCCGTCCGGCACGCCCCTCCCCGGATCGATCAGGACCGGAGCGCCCTGTTTTCCGCGGCCCGGTTTCGCCTCCCCCTGGAGTCCTCCGATTGGGGGGTTCGAGCAGAACGCGACCACAAAACCGTCAGACTGCGGCTGACTCCTCCCGCCGACGCGTCTCTTCTCCCGGACCGCATCGATTTTTTCCCCGATGAGCCGACCCTGATCGAGCGGATCGACACGGGACATCTGCGCCGTCGGACCGGCGGTTATGTGTTGGAATATGATCTTTCCACCCTGAGTGGAGAGAAACCGGCGAATCTCAGGGGGGTTCTCGTCGCGTCCGGTGGTTGGCGTGGCCCCGATTCCGAACCGGCGCTCCTCGTCGATGTGCCCCTGGTCCCCGTATCCGAATCGTCGGACGGATTGGGTTTGGCCGTCCTCTTTTCTTTTTTGGGCGGGCTCCTCCTCAATCTCATGCCCTGCGTCCTTCCCGTCCTTTCCCTGAAAATACTGGGTTTTGTAAAACATGCGCATGGCGAAAGGGGGGTGATCCGCCGCCACGGGTTGGTCTTCACCGGTGGAGTGATCCTCTCGTTTTGGGTCCTGGCCGGTTTGCTCTTGTTGCTTCGGTCGGGGGGAGAGCAGTTGGGATGGGGGTTTCAGCTCCAATCGCCGGTATTTGTCGTTTGCTTGACGCTGTTGTTCCTGTTGCTTGGTCTCAACATGATGGGCGTCTTCGAAGTGGGGGTGTCTTGGGCGGGCGCCAGTTCTTTGGCCGCCGTCCATTCGGGATATACCGGAACGTTCCTCAACGGGATCCTGGCCACGGTCGTCGCCACGCCGTGCACGGCCCCGTTTATGGGGTCGGCGTTGGGTTTTGCGTTGGCACAGCCCGTTGGAGTCGCGATGATGGTCTTCACCTCCCTCGCGTTGGGTCTTTCATTCCCGTATCTTCTCCTGTCCTTCAATCCGGCCCTCTTGAGATATGTCCCTAAACCGGGACGGTGGATGCTGATTCTGAAACAAGTCATGGGAATCTTCCTCCTCTTGACGTCCCTGTGGTTGCTATGGGTCATGAAACAACAGGTGGCCGGGGGGGTCCTCCTGAGATTCATGCTCTCCCTCATCCTGGTCGGAGGGGCGGCATGGATTTTCGGGAGAGGAACGGGTTTCGACCGTTCCGAATCGACGAGACGACTGGCTTCCGGAACGGCGATCCTCCTGATCGCCGTCGGCCTGGCTTGGGGGATCCATCTCGTCAAAAAGCCGGTTGAAAAGACGGTTGCCCCGGGCTCGTCGGAAGGTCTGGCGTGGGAACCTTTTTCGGAACAACGCTTGGACGGGTTGAGACAACAGGGTCTCCCTGTCTTTGTGGATTTTACGGCGGCGTGGTGTCTCACCTGCCAGGTGAACGAGCGGACCACTCTCCGCTCGGAGCGAGTCATCCGGTTATTCAAGGAACGGGGGATCCATGCGCTCAAGGCGGATTGGACGACCCGCGATGATTCCATCACGAGGGCGTTGCAGCGTTACGACCGGAGCGGGGTGCCGCTCTACGTCTACTATGCCCCCGGTCCCCATCGAGAGCCTCTCCTCCTTCCGGCCATGATCACCCCGTCGACCCTGATCGATGCTATTCAAATGGAAGGTTCCCCCCGGGAGGTGTCCCCATGAAGAAGAAGTGCTTGATATCGTGGTTGTGTTTGCTCGCTGTCTTATCGATGAGCCGGACCGTGGAAGCCGGAGATCCGGAGATCGGGCGTCCGGCCCCGGCCATCAACGCGACGGATACGCGCGGGAAAGACGTTTCGCTGGAGCAGTGGAGAGGGAGTTATGTGGTCCTGGAATGGACCAACCCCGATTGCCCGTTCGTCCGGAAACATTACAACAGCGGCAACATGCAGTCCCTTCAGCGGGAATACGTCCGCAAGAAGGTGGTGTGGCTCACTGTCTGCTCTTCGGCGGAGGGGAAACAGGGATTTTACAGCGCCGCCGAATGGAACACGAACATTATCCCCGTCAAGAACATCGCGGCGTCGGCGGTCCTGTTGGACCCGCTGGGTGAGACAGGGACGCTTTACGGCGCGAAGACCACGCCGCATTTGTTCATCATCGACCCGAAGGGGATCCTCATCTACAAGGGGGCCATCGACGATATCGCCAGTTCCGATCCCGAAGATATTCCCCGAGCCAAGAACCACGTGCGGAACGCGTTGGAAGAGGCCCTCTCCGGGAAAAAAGTGAGCGTGTCGGCGACTCAACCCTACGGATGTTCCGTGAAATATCGGTGACGGGAGCCTCTCCCATGGAATGCAATAAGACGAAGAATATGAAGAATTGCAATTGCACGTACCCCTGCTCCCGGAAAGGGCTTTGCTGCGAATGCGTGGCCTACCATCGGGCCTCCGGCGAGTTGCCGGCGTGCTATTTCGACAAGACCGCGGAAAAGACCTACGACCGCTCGGTGTCGGCTTATCTTCGTGCCAGAGGCGCTTAGGCCCAACGCCGCTGTTGTGTATCGCTCCTCCCACTCGCCCCAGACGGGAATCGACCGGACAGACAATGTATAGCGAAATATCGGGACATTTTTACGACGACCAATTGAAAAGCATCAATCCGTTGCGTCGATGGTTTCATAGGACCCGTTATCGCATCGTGAATTCTTTTGTCAAAGACAGTTATCGGCCCGGGATGAAAATAGTGGATTTCGGCGCGGGCAGTTGTTGTTGGAACACCGAGAGTTTGCCGGTCTATGGCATCGACCTGAATGAGAATCTGCTGGCTCACGGGAAAGAAAGGGGCCGGCTGGCAGGTTACCACGTGGGGGACATCGTCCAGTCGGATCTTCCGGCGCAGTCATCCGACATCGTCGTGGCGGCGGAGGTGTTGGAACATATCGTCGATGTGGACGCGGCCGTCGCGCAGGCCCATCGATTGTTGAAGGACGGGGGTGTGTTCATCGTGTCGGTGCCCCATGATACGGCCCTGAGCGCGTGGCGGCTCCTTTTTGCATTCCACAGGGTTTTTCAGGGGATCGTATTAAGGAACGATTATTATCGGCATCAGTGCGGTCATGTCCATCGTTTTTCCATGGAGGCCATCCGGAACCTCCTGGTTTCCCGGGGATTTTCAATCAGGATCGCCTTCTCACTCAAGACGTTCAGCCTATTCCTGGTCGCCGTGAAGAATGGGGGGAAGGAGGACCCCCGGAGCTTTGGAGACTTGACGGTCATCATACCCACCTTGAACGAGGAGGGGACCATCGCGGCTGTTCTCCGGGACGTGACGCAGTCATATAGAGATATCAAGGTCATCGTGTCCGACGGGGGGTCCCATGACCGCACGGTTGAGATCGTCCGAGAACAGGGAAGACAAAACCCCGCGATTTCTCTCCGACAGCGGGGCGATCACGAGGTCCGGGGGCTGACTGCCAGTGTTTTGGGCGCCATCGCCGATGTCAAGACGAACTATTTCATCGTCATGGATGGAGATGGCCAACATCCGGCCCGCGGCGTGTCGTACCTCTACAACCATCTTTTACTCGGAACCCCCGTGTGTGTGGGGGTTCGGGCCGCGGTCACGGGACGGTCTTGGGGAAGAAAGACCATCACCGCCATCGGAAGCATCCTGGGGAAAACGGGATTGTGGTTGAGACGGAAGAACGTCCCCGGGGACGTCCTGAGCGGTTTTTGGGGGGTCGAGACCGAGGTCTGGAGGAAAATCTGTCGCGGACGGGACAGCGGCTTCCGTCCGAAAGGATATAAAATACTTTATGATTTCCTCAAACTCTGCGATATGTCCGTGAAGACTGAGGATGTTTTTTATGTTTTCTTGACCCGAGGAGCCGGAACCAGCAAGGCGAATCTGAGGGTGTATTGGGAATATGTTCGATCGCTCCTCTGTTGACCGCTGGCGTCAGAATGCCCGGTTCCTGCCGGCTCGACCCGCGCTCTGGGCGAGGGTGATGGGCAACTATGTCAGGATGATTGTCCTGCGGGAGCCGTGTTTGAGAGTGGTCACCGTCGCGTTGACCTATCAATGTCAGCTGTCGTGCGCTCATTGTTCGGCCCGGTCGTTGAGCGCCGCTCAGAGCGAGAAGGACCGCCTGACGTTGGCCCAAATGAAGACGTTGCTGTCCCAGGCGCAAGGGTGCGGGGCCTTGAACATACATTTCACGGGGGGGGAGCCCCTCTTGTGTCCGGATCTCTATGACTATGCTTCCTTGGTGGACACGAGCAGGAATATATTGAGTTGTGTGACCAATGGCTTGTTGCTTTCCCGGGAAAGCCGTCGTTTGAAGAGGGCGCGTTTCGATTTGGTCATCGTCAGCATCGACAGTCCCCGCGCCTCCGTGCACGATCGCCTGAGAGGATATTCGGGGACGCATCGCCAGGCGTGGCAGGGGATAGAAAAAGCCCGGGGAGAAGGGCTCTCGGTGATGGTCGCCATGGTCGTGACCCATGAAAATCTACTGAACGGCGAGGTGGAAGAGCAGATCAACCTGTGCCGTAAAGAGAACATCGTCCTGCAGCTCCTTCCGGCTCGCGCTCAACCCTTGTGGGGAAAGGCACTGACTCCCGAGGATATGAAGATCTTTTACGAAATGACCTCCTCGGGGGACCCCCGTTGGGATGGGTGTTCAAGTTACTTTTCGCCGCGCTGTCTGGCGGGGAGGGAACGCGTCTATGTCGATCCGACGGGGAATGTCTATCCGTGCGATTTCATCCAGCAATCTTTCGGCAATGTCAAGAACGAGCCCTTGCGGGTCATCTGGGAGAGGATGTTGAAAGTTTCTCCTTATTCACGCCCCCAAAAACATTGCCTGACGGCGCGCGCGGGCTGACGCATCCCCGGCCATGTTCCCCTTCCTGAAAGGCGCGTTCCGAACTGTCTTTTTCCGCGCTCCGCTCAACGCAAGACTCTGGTTGACGTATCGGTGCAATTACCGATGCCGGATGTGCGGCATTCGTGACTTATCAACCTCGCCGGAAATGTCGCTCTCGGAATTGGAGACGGTCGCCCGTCACCTCCGGGCGCTGAAATTGCATCAGGTCATTTTGACGGGCGGCGAACCGTTGTTGCGCGGCGATATCGTGGAGATCGTCCGCCTGTTCAGCCGGCATGGTTTTCTCGTGCGATTGCAGACCAACGGCGGAATCCATGTGACGGAAAGCCTTCTGGACCGTTGTTATGAGGCGGGACTGAACGATATCAGCGTTTCCATGGATACCCTGGATCCGGAGAAGCAGGATCGGATATGCCAGGCGACGGATGTCCTCAAATACGCCCAACAGGTCATCCGGTATTGTTTGGATCGTCACGGATCCCGGGGAGTGGTGGCCGTGAACGTGGTCGTTTCGGCGGAGAACCTCTTCGAACTCCCGGCGATCATCAGATACATCGATGGGATGGGCGCTTTTTTCAGCCCCTGCATATTCACCCGCCCCTTCTCCCATCCTTCCGTCGAAGACCACCGCCACAAGGGTGATCCGTTTTCTTTGTCGGCCCTCGACACCGCCCGAGTGGGGCGTCTGTTCGAGGATCTCCGGGGGTTGATCCGGGAGAACCGCCGTGTCCTGATGTCCACCCGGTTGCTCAACGATCTGGAACGGTACATCCGGACCGGCGACCATCAATGGGAATGCCGGGCCGGCGAGTTGTCGATGGATATCCTGCCCTCGGGGGAATTGATCCCGTGTTGCGATACGGCGGACAGCGCCCTGGAATCCCCGTCCGCCAACCTGAAGCGCGATGATTTCTTGCGGATATACCGGAGCCCCGCGTTCCGGAAAAAATGCGTGAACCGACGGAGTCAATGTCCGGGATGCCTGTACGGCTGTTACCGGGAACCGACATATCTGGCGACCGACTGGAGAGTGCTCCTGGAGGCGTTATATAAGACCATCCGGTTTAAGAGGTTGTTCTGAGTGGAGCGATTCACGTGAGGGGAATGGAATGAGGACCGTCTCGGGGTTAGCGTTGTGAACCGAAACCATCAAAATCGCCGCGGATACGACTGGAGCGGGGAAAACCTCTCGGGCGCGGACCTGACATCGTCCGATTTCGGCCGTTGTTCGCTCCGCCGGGCCGACCTGTCGAGAGCCCGCCTTCGGCACGCGAATCTCTCGAACGCGGATTTGACCGATGCGGACCTGTCGTTTTCAGACCTGACGTCGGCGGATCTGGATTCGGCCATACTGGAACGGACGTCTTTCCAAAATGCCGTGATGAATGGTATCCGGATGACGGAACGACGCGTCTTCCGGTGTGATTTCAGCCGTTGCATCGCGGAGCATACGGACCTGTCTTGGACGGAGTATCAGGAGGTTGTCTTCCGCGATGTCGATTTCATCGGGGTCGATTTCCGGCGGAGTTTATTTATCGACTGCCGGTTCATTCACGCGGATCTCAATGGGGCCTGTTTTCAGGGGGCCCGTTTCGTGAAAACGACGTTCGTCGACTCCCTCCTCGATGGGGCCGATCTGACCCGCGCGGACTTCCGGGAGGTCGAATTCACCGGATGCCGCGTCCGGGGGGCGCGCTTCGGGGGAAGTCGCGGTCTATCGGAACGGCAGAAAGAGCGGATCCTGGAAGGCGGCGGGCGGGTGCCCACCCCGGTTTTGAATCGGCTCATTTCCATGATCCATCGTCTGCTCCGGAGACGCGGACGCCTTCTGGCCGGAGTCCTTCTTGTCGGTTTGACGGCCTGGGGGCTGTGGAAATACGGACAGAATCCATATCACATGTCGGATGCCGCGCTGGTGAGATCCATCCAAGTCATTCGCCGGGAGGGTCAAATCGATGAAGCGGACCGGCGGACGTCCATTTTGATCGCCAGGATGAAACGGCGTTTGGATCGATCCCGTCAATCGCCGCGCCTGCTGAAGAGGGTCCTGAAAAAGGCGGATGCGGTGCTCTCGGAAGTTCCGCCGACCAGGGAGCTTTCTGCGTTTTATCAATACATGACACGGGCCGTATCGTCTCCGAGCGTGAGCCTGCGATACAGGGCCCAATTGGTTTTGATGCAGGAGCGGAGGGAGGAGGGCCGTTACCGGGAATCATTGGAGATGGGACTCAACCTCCTCAAAGATATCCCACGACGGCATGAGTATGAGGCGAACATTTATATCCAATTGGGATTGACGGCGGTGGCGTTAGGGGACTATGACCGGGCGGCGGGCTATTACCAAACCGTCATAGACAGTTATCCCGCCGTTGGAAATACCCGGCATCCGACCCTCGCCTGGTCTTCCCGATTGAGGGCGCATATGGAGATGGGAAAACTGGCCCGGTTAAGGAATCAGTTGCCGGAGGCCGAAAGATGTTTCCGATACGTGATAGAAAACCACACGGATCATCGGTCGGAAGAGGTCTTCGTGTCGAAAATGGCCGTCATCGGTTGTCAGATCCAGCGGGGAGTATATCCGGAAGCCCTCTCGGGATGTCAGGACCTTTTAAGTCAAAAGAAGCTTTCCAAACAACAACAGGCGGAGATCGAACTGCAGCGCGGGCTGATTTTCTCCAAGATGGGCCGATGGGACGAGGCCATTCGGTCCAATGATCGGGCCGCGACGCTCAGTTCTTCGAACTCCTGGATCCATTACGCCGCCCAACAGTCTTTGTTGGATATTCAAAGCCGGCGGGGGATGTTCCATGACGCGATCCGAACGGGGGAGACACTCTTGCGCGAAAACGCCGCGAGTCCGACACGTCTGGCCGAGATTTATCTTCAGCTGGGGGCACTCTACTCGAACAGGGGGCGTTTTTCGGAAGCCAACCGGTATGTGCAAACGGTGATCGAGCGTTATCCGGATCAGGACAATATCGTGTTTTCCGCCCGCCTTCAGAAGGCCGACATATTGAGACAACAAAAAATGCCTGCGGAGGCCATGGAGGAATATCGGCGGCTTCTGGGAGAGGCCGAGGATTCGCCGGGCCGCCTTCTGCGGCTGCATAAGAAGATGGCCAAGCTGGCCGTGGAGATGAATCGGCTGGACGAGGCGGTGCGTCATTTTGAGACGATCCTGGCGAAGTATGCCGACAAGGACGTGTTTCAGAAATATGATGCCTATAACTATCTGGCGGATCTCCATCGGAAACGGAAAGAATACGGGAAGGCCGAACGGGCGGCCCGGCTGATCCTGGATCTGTTCAAGGAATATCCGGAATATCGGGCGCAGGGACATTATTATCTGGGACAGATCTACATGGATATGGGTCGGGAAGAAGACGCGCGGGAACACTTCGTGAAATTCAGGGAGATGGTTCCCGGCCTCGACGACGATCGGGTGGCTCGGGCGAACGCCGTCATCTCCCGTGCGCGTCCTCCCCGGCGGGATTGAAGCCCATGCGTTTTTCAAGATTCGTTCAATGGATCAAGTCGAAATACCCGTTCGATATGCCCATCGGGCATTTATATGTCTTGCTCGGTTTGTTCCTCTTCCATCAGGTTCACAACATTCTGTGGTTGAGTTGGGATCTCCCCATCCCCATAGACTATAAGAGCCTGGAATATCTGCAATGCGCCGATATCTTTTCGCGTATTCCGGATAAGTCGCTCGCCCGCACGTGGACCAACATCCTTTATGAATTCCCGAAACTCGTTTACCCGCCCGGCTATTATGTCGTGAGCAGCATCGTCTTTGCCGTCGGCCGCTCAGTCCGGCAGATGATATTCTTTTCAAACTTGCCGTATTGGCTGCTGCTGTTGTTCTCTCTCTACGAACTGACGCGTCATCTGGTGAACAGGAAAACGGCCATCCTGGCCGTTCTTCTCCTGTCGTTCTATCCGACCGTCTACGGGCCTTCGCGTTTGTTCGCCATTCAGTTCGCCGCCATGAGTATCACGGTGCTGGGCCTCCTTTTCCTCCTGAAAACGGAATGTTTCATGAACCGGCGGTTCTCCATCCTTTTCGGTTTGACCGTCGCCTGGTTGTTTCTGACGAAATGGGAGTGCGTCATATTCATCGCCGGTCCGTTGTCCTTGTCATTGTTCCGGGCGATGGTCCTCTGTCGCCGGGATCGCGCAAGACTTCGATCGTGTATGGTCAACGTCGGGCTGCTTTGCGTCCTGAGCCTGGTGATCGTCACTCCCTTGATCGTGATCAACAAAGACAACGTGTACGGATCATTCATCTCGTGGCAGGAATACGGCAATGCGATTTCCAATTGGCGCGCCTACAGCGTCGGATTATGGGAATATCAATTGGGGTTGATCTATGCCGCCCTGTTCATGGCGGGTTCTTTTATCCTGCTGGTGTCGTCCCCCGTGAGGTCGTTGACGAAGTTGTATCTGTTCTCCTGGATCCTCATCCCGTGGCTCATCTTGTCCACCATGAAACATCAGGCTGTCTTGATGTATTCCCTCCCCTATATTCCGGCGGTGGCGCTGATCTCCGCGATTGGGTTGCGTGTCCTCATCGTCGGCTATCGATGGATCGTCGGACTCGTTCTGGTCGTGGGGTTGACGCAATATTATGCGTTTTCCTTCGGACTCGGTCCCCCGTTGGATGAACTGCGATATGGCGATATCCACTATTACCGTCAGTCCAATGACATCTGCCGGAAGTTCTGTCGCAGAGACCCCCGGATCGAGAGGATTCTGGCGCTCTCTGAAAAGATCGCTTCTTCGCCGGGGTTCAACAAGGCCGCCGATCGAGTCCTGTTGTTGCCGCTCGATCCGACCGATGTCCGTTTCCCCAACGTGCTGATGGAGCGAATGGCGCAGTATGATCTCCTCCCCATCCGGATCGATTTCTGGGGTATCGAGTCCCTCCAGACGCTCGATTTCAACCGGGTCTCGGATTATAAATATCTTGTCTCCATCGCCGGTCCCCGGGATTATGGCGTCCATGAGCCGGATTGGTTGTCTCAGCTGATCAGCAAGGCGGTCCAGCAATACACGGAAGACGATCGGCACTATATGGCCGTCCGCCTCTCGAATATCGTCAATGCGATCGGGATCGATCGGATTAAGAAAAACCATGCTGCTGTTTTTCAACGCTACGGAAGTATCGTCGAGTATAAAGACGAGGGGGTTGTCGTCCGGGTCCTGAAGAGGAATGATGAGACGTTTTGACCGGTGGGGCCGGCGGCCGGTTTTGTGATGGGATCTGAGGTTTCCGGGTCCGCTGGAAAAAGGGGGGAGCCCCGCTCCTCTCCGGGAGTCGTTATCCGGCGGGTTCTTTCCGGAACGGGATCACTTTGTATAAAACGAATACCGGTTTGGATTCCGGCGACACGAAAAGTTTGATGACCTCCGCCCGCCTTCCCTCACCGGATACGATCTCCAGGAAGCGTGTGTCATACGGGAGGCGCCGGACCGACGGATGTTTGAATAGATAATAGCCGGTCTCCTCTTCCCGCAGCCGCCGACGAAGGAGCTCTTCGGATTCCGCCCGGGTCATATCCCCATAGGGGGCATGGAAGATCTCTTCCGCCTGGATCTTCCGCCCCGACAGGTAATCGAACGGGTCCATCAACCCGGTATCACCCAGACCGATGGAATGAACGTCGTTTTTTTGAAGGTAATCCACCACGTCGGCCATGACGTTCCATTTGGTGTCTTCTCCCCCGTGGATGTGTCGATGGGGTTGAAATTCCCGAAAGAGCTGGAAATTCAACGCCATGAAACACAGGGCGATCCCCCCGTAGATGATCCTCAGATATCGTTTTCCCCTGTATGGGATCGGAATGAAGAGCGGTGCGATGAATATCAGGGCGGCGGGGACAAAAAGCGCCGAAAGGTGGTGGACATCCAAGAACGTGGGAGTGAAGGGGGATTGCATCAAGACGGCCAGGCAAATTCCTACCGGCCATAAACCCTGAAACGATCCGCCGTCTTTTTTCAGTTTTCCATACCCATGGAGTCCGATCAGCCACAAAACGGCCAGGGCGATGAGTCCGGGGCCCAGTCGATTGGGATGGTTGATGTTCGTCCAGGCCGTGGCATCCCACAGGCTGATGAATTCACGGATCCTCTCCCCCAGGTTCCGCAGGTAGGCGGCGTTGGATATCCCCTCTCGTGATGTCACCAGGTGTTGTGCGAAAAACCGGAATGTGAACCAATCGCCCCGGATATTGGCCGTCAGGATCAGGAGCGGTCCCGATAGCAAGGCCCCGAGAGCGGCCGCCCGGGTTCTCCGGGGGGTCTCCGAAATCTTCCGGCGCAGATCGGGTGTCCATGCGATCATGATCAGGACGGCGATCGCGTACCAGAGCATGAGCGTCCGACTGCCCAGAGCCAAACCCATGGCGGCCGCGCTCCCCGTCAGCACCCAGGCGGAGCCCTCTCTTTTCCAGAAAAGGAATAACAGGCAGAGGGCTGTCGCGAACAGCGCCCCATGGATCGTTCCGGCGTATATCCCGATCCGGGAGAAGGCGACGAAACTGGGGTTCGTTCCCAGCGCCGCCCAAAGAGCGGGCGCCGCCCAGATGCTCCCATAGAAAAAATAGGCCGCACCGCCGGCCATCCCCAGGAGGACATACCCCCAGACCACGCCGGCGGCATTCAATCCAAACGCTGTCGGCCCGTCGATCAGCAACGCCGGAAGGGGCCCCAAATAGGATTCCACGGCTCCGTTATAGTCGTTGAACATGAGCGGGAATGAGTTCTCCCCGACCGTCAACCGCGGTTCGTCCTCGCGTTCCTCCCACGAGGGGTCTCCCAGGGTCGGTCCCATCATGCGAACTCCATGGAGAGCCACATCGTAATGAAGCCCCTGCCTTGAGAGGTCCGACGTGACCACCTTACCGTAGAATCCCAGAGAGGCGGCGGAGAGCGCGAGCCAGAGAAGCCCGAAGGCGGATTTTTTGGAGTATGGAGGAAAAGCCATGGGGCGTTGCCGGATGTTGGGGATCAGACGTTGTTGAGGGAGTCGAGGACCAGGAGCCGCCGCAGCTCTTTTTCATAATCCGCCGCGGTCTCATATCCCAATTCATAGAGGGGACGGTTGTTCCGGAAGGCGTGGACCCCCGAATTCTTCAAGGCGGTCGATGATCGTTCGGCCCAACGAAGGAGAAGGATGCGGAAATTGGTTTGGCTGGAATAGGTTTTTTCGGACCCGAGGCAGGAAAAATCGAGGTCATCGGATCGCAGGCTCCATCGGCGCAGATCGGGGCCCGCCAGGACGTCCATCACAAAGATCAGTTCCGTCCGCACGGTCTCCTTTTTGATCTCCTTTTTCCGCCCCCCGAAATTCAACGGGATGCCCGTCAGGGCGGTGACCGCCAGTCCCGCCGCCCGCGCTCCCGCCGAGGGGCCCTGTTGGATTGTCTGAACACTGACCGATTCTTCCTTGAGGGGCGCCGCCGAGAGGATCCGGACCTGTTCCCAGGACCACTCGGCCGACGTGGTGTCGTCGTGGATGAAGGTCAACTGCTTGTCATCGAAACGGACTTGCGCGGTGTGTCGGGGCGGTTCGGACTGGATACTCCGTTCCTGGACGGAGGGGATGGAACGGGTCTCCATGTGTTGAGATGAGGCGACGTCGGCCATCCGGGCCGTCTCGTCGGCGGCCATGTTCTCGCCGAGGAATCCCCAGGAGTGTTTGGCCATCTGAGCGGCATCCTCGTAGGGAATTCGGTGGAACTCGTGGAAGAGGTCCGCCAGGAGAGATCGCGTCGGGAGCGTTTCGGAGGAGATGAAAAGAGAGAGCGCGTTGTCGTCCGTCATGTCGATCGGATCGTGAAAAACAGGTTACTCGGTGGGGACCCGGCCGAAGCGGGCCGAGAGGGTGATCCAGTGGGGGTTGTCGAATTCCTTGAGATCATATTGATAGGCGTAATCGACGGACAGGTCGAGCCAGGACCAGGGAAGGATGAGTCCGATCCCCGCCGTGGGGTTGTAAGCGTTGCATCCGATGCGGAGGGCCAGGAACGGGGATGTTCTGTATTCGGCGCCCGCGTATCCGCGGATATCCTGGTCCCCCGTCCGGCGTCCGTCCACGTTGATCATCCAGCGCTCATCGGCCGAGGAGTAGGATACCCCGGCGGACAGGCAGGAGGGAAGTGTTTCGGTGTAGCGGATGTTCGTCTGGGTCAGGTCGTCCGGCACCTTCCATTTCAAGGAGGCGCCGACATCGCGCACGCTCAGCCCTCCTCGCCATTGTTTCGACGGTGAGTGCCACGAGAAACCCATCCCGAACCCCATCCCGCTGGCTTTGGCGGTGTCTAATTTCTGTGTCAGACTTTCGACGGTGATCCCCATGAACAAATCCTCATAGACGTTCATGGAATACCCGAACAGGAGGGCTGTTTCCTGGTCGTCGAACGAGTTGGTGACGGCCCCGAACGTGTCCCGTCCTTCGATCTTGGAGACCCCCATCGACAGGATTCCCAGGGAGACGGCGTAGCGCTTCTTGTCCTCGATCCGTCGCAACACGGTCCGGTCTTGGTTGGAGAGGGCTTCGAAAGTCTGGTCGACGTCTTTTTGGAAAGGCCACGTCAGAGAGGCGAAACTGTAACTTCTGTCCTCGTTCATGATCACCGAGCCGGACAGGAATTCAGGGCGGTCGAGTTCGGCCATCAGGGCGGGGTTCCAATAGAGGGCCGACGCGTCGAGGGCGGCCGCTGTGCCGGCTCCGCCCATCCCCCGGGTTCTCGAGCCCATGCCGAGTTTCAGATAGGCCGCCCCCGATTCGCCGAGTGTTTCCTCGGCCCGGCCGTCCGGGGATATCCCCCCGACGAGGGCGAAAAAAAGGATCAAGCAGAGGCTTTTCCGGCGAAGGAGACGTTTCCTCATCGTCGCGCCGCCCTCTTCACCACGGCGATCTTTCCGCGGATGACCTCTCCTCCGGCTTCCACCTGATAGAGGTATATCCCGTTGGCCACTTCATCGATCGGCCAGGCCACTTCCCGCCACCCGGCCAATGCCATGGGCGCCGAGATGGTCTTGATCAATTCCCCCGACAGGGTGAAAAGGCTGATCTCCGCGCCGACGGCCTTGTCGGTGTAGAAGGAGATCTGGGCGTGCCCCTCTCTCACGGGATTGGGATACGAAAACGTTTTCAATGTCTGGTTGGGAGACGCGAACGTGACCGGATTGACAGAGCGGTATTCCTCCGCCTTGTCCGTGACGATCGCGTCGTAGACGGTCGTCGGGAGTCCCGGCGCCGAGACCCGGACCGAATAACGCCCGGCCGCGAGGTTCTTGAAAATGTAAGTGCCGTCGGGTTGGGTGGTGGTTGTGAATAGGAGGGTTTCTCCGGAATAGATGGATACGCTGGCCCCGTTGACGGAATTTCCGGCTTCGTCGGTCACCCGTCCGATCACCCCGTTGGCGATCCCCGGGATCGCGATCTGGTCCGGGATGATCATCTCTCCTCCGCCGGAGAGGACCGAAACGGCATAGGTCCGGTCGCCGAGGAGTCTGCCATAGGTCTGAACTTTCCAGGAGGTGGAGACGATCTGGGAGGCGGCGACAGATCCGCTGCCGGGAGTCCCTTCGATCGGTTTGCGGGCGGTCTCCCCGGCGGCCAGGCTGAATTCCAACGGGAGTTTCAGGGTGGCCTGCGCCCCGGTCACGGTCGCCGCGGTGTTGTTCTCGTAGAAAGCGGTGATGGTGAAGGGAAAAGGCTGATATTGGTAGGAACTGACCCCCGTCGTGGCGAGTTCCAACTCCGACGGTCGGAAGATCCCGACGTTGAACGGCGATCCGCTGAGATATTTGAAGCCGCCGAGTCCGTAGAGAAAGGCGTATTCGACGGTCTGTCCGGCGGCCAGGGTGACGGCGTTGGTGCCGGACGGATAACCCCAGTAGACCATCAGGGAACTGTCCGAAAAGGTGCTGTTGTTGACCGTGTAGTTGAAATTGCCGGTGCTCCATTGGCCGAAGACCACGCGATCGGGCGTCGTGTATCCGATGCCGGTGAACGTGATGAGGGCCACGACGGTGGGGTTGTTGAGTTGGTCGAAGACGATGGCCTGGGCCGGGATGGCGCCGGCGGTGGTGGCGGCGTCGTTGTCGAATTCCGTGTCCGAGGTGATGGACCCGTATTCGGGGATGCGGAACGGGGCGCCGTCGTTGCTCCCGAGCATCGTATCCAATTGCGCTTTGAGGCTGATGTTATGCGCCGCCGAATCCGTGTTGGTCAGGGTGTATTTGATGAGGACGGTGTCTTCGTAACGGGTCCCCTTGGATTTGACGATGGAGAGGGATTCGACGATCTTGATGTTGGAGACGGAAAACGCGCAGCTGAGGGCCGACGCGCCGGCCGCCGGGGCCACCGAGAGAGTCCCGGAACTCCCCAGCACGGTGTCCGCCCCGTCGATCCGGATGATCGTGTCGGAAGACCAGGGAGTGGGGTGCCCGTAGAGGAGGATTTTGTTGTCGTCGGTGGTCCTCGTCGGGTCGCCGGCCACGGTCCCGATCGTGTATTTCCCGTCGTCGGACATGGCGATCTCGATGTAGGCGTTGGCCACCACGGTCGCCGTCGTTGAACTGGCGCGGAGCGGAGGGGCGTTCTTCGAAAAGGAGGCGGCTTCAAGCCCGAATCGGCAGAAGAAGAGGGATAAGGTCAAAGCGATGATTTTTGTCGTTCTCATTGGATTGGAGCGGCCGTGGGTGTCATCCGGATGGTTGTTCTCTTTCGCGGCTCGAAAGTCCCTCCGCTGTATGGGAAAGATGCGACCGGTCTGTCTGAACCGATCATGGGGATTCTACTTGTTTTTAAAGGGGGGCAACAAGGGAAAAATCGTGGATCACAGATCCGCCGAGGGGGAGCATCTCCTCGGAAGGTTTGTCGCCCATCGATTTCCGGCAGTTCTTGCGTGAGATAGACTGGGTTTCATATTTTAGGCCGGCATTTATACACTGACATCATCCGGTTTTCCCTTCTGTTGAGAGTCTATCACCGTTGCGGAGTGTGTCTTGAATCTGGCGTGGGATATTCCGCAGTCTGAACGAGGACATTGTGTCAAAAAACGGAGATGACGGTGCGTGGCGGGAATGGGCGGTAATCCAGAGCGCTCGTGTGCGTCTGCAAAGAATAAGAACGTTCAGGGGAGCCTTGAAAGTCCGCTTTGCCGTCGATCGGTGATGTCATCGGGTTTTGGCAGCAGTTGTAAGGGGTTCTCAAATGTGTTATAAATCGTCACGCGGTTTATATGACAGTTTCAGAAAGGATATGCCTATGATCGTTGAAATTCAAAACATCATGTCGAAGGTGAAAGCGAATAATCCGGGAGAGCCGGAGTTTTATCAAGCGGTGCAGGAAGTCGTCGAAAGCATCACACCTTTTATCGAGAAGAATCCTAAATATAAAACACACAAAGTATTGGAACGGATGATTGAACCGGAGAGGGTCATCATGTTCCGGGTCCCCTGGTTGAGCGATAAGGGAGAGGTACAGATCAATCGCGGGTATCGGGTGGAGATGAACAGCGCCATCGGTCCATACAAGGGGGGGCTTCGTTTTCACCCTTCCGTGAATTTGGGTATTCTGAAATTCCTGGCGTTCGAGCAGGTCCTCAAAAATAGTTTAACGACGTTGCCCATGGGTGGTGCTAAAGGCGGGTCTGATTTCGACCCTAAGGGTAAAAGTGACAACGAGGTGATGAAATTCTGCCAGAGTTTTATGAATGAGTTGTTTCGCTATATCGGTCCCGATACGGACGTTCCCGCCGGGGATATCGGCGTGGGCGGGCGTGAAATCGGTTTTTTGTATGGCCAATACAAAAAACTCCGCAACGAATTCACCGGCGTGTTGACGGGAAAGGGCTTGTCTTGGGGTGGCAGCCTCATTCGTCCCGAGGCGACCGGGTATGGGTGCGTTTATTTCGTCCAAGAAATGCTGAAAACCCGAAAGGAGTCTCTGGAAGATAAAGTTTGTTGTATCTCCGGTTCCGGTAACGTGGCACAATACACGGTGGAAAAACTTCTTCAGTTGGGAGCCAAATGTATTTCGATCTCTGATTCTGATGGTTTTGTCCATGATCCCTATGGGATTAATCACCATAAATTGGAATACCTGAAAGAATTGAAGAATGTGAGACGGGGACGTATCAAGGAATATGCCCAGGAATTCCACTGCAAGTTCTACGAACATAAGAAGCCATGGGATATAAAATGCGACATTGTTTTCCCGTCGGCGACACAGAACGAGATTAATGAAAACGATGCCAAAAAACTGATCAAGAACGGATGTATTGCCGTGGGGGAAGGGGCCAATATGCCGACGACCGCCGAAGGCGTCAAGGTGTTCCAGGATGCAAAGATCCTTTACGCGCCGGGGAAGGCATCGAACGCGGGCGGTGTCGCCACGTCCGGCCTGGAGATGACTCAGAACAGTATGCGCCTCTCTTGGTCGAGAGAAAAAGTTGAAAAGAATCTGCACGAGATCATGATCGCCATCCACGAGCAGTGTGTCAAACACGGTGGGAATAAGAAGTATGTGGATTATGTGAAGGGCGCCAATATTGCCGGGTTCGTGAAAGTGGCTGATGCCATGATCGAGCAGGGGCTGGTCTGAGGCGGAGAACGCCACCGGATCAAACACGGGGGAGCACCTGTTGGGTAAGAATCTGATGTTTGAAACGAGGGGACATATCTCCTACTCCGCACTCGATCGACGACGGATGATCCATGTATAAGATACTGAAGCGAGAACAGTTCGGTCCCGCCACGTTCCTGTGGGACGTGGAAGCCCCCGACGTGGCGCGTTCGTGCGAGCCCGGGCATTTCGTTATGCTCCGCATCGATGAGTCCGGCGAACGGATCCCGCTCACGGTGGCCGATTTCGACCGGGAACGGGGGACTGTCACGATCGTCGTCCAGGCAGTCGGAAAGACCACCCATCAGATGATGTCCATGAAGGAGGGGGAGACTTTCCTGGATTTCATCGGTCCGCTGGGGGTGGCCTCCCACCTGGTCCGCCGGAAAAAGGTGGTCCTGATCGGCGGGGGACTCGGCGTCGCCCCGGTGTTCCCCCAGCTCCGGCGACACAAGGAACTCGGGTCCTATACCATCTCCATCATCGGGTTCCGCAATAAGGACCTGATGTTCTGGGATGACCGTTTTAAAAAATATTCCGATGAGTTCCGCGTGGCCACCGATGACGGGTCCTATGGCACCAAGGGGATCGTCACGGTCGTGCTCGATCAGGTCGTCCGGGAACATCCGGACGTCGAGGAAGTCATCGCCATCGGTCCCCTGCCGATGATGAAAGCCTGCGCCGACCTCACGCGCCCCCACAATATCCCCACGACGGTCAGTTTGAATTCCATCATGGTGGACGGCACCGGCATGTGCGGTTCGTGCCGGGTGACGGTCGCCGAGACCATGAAGTTCGCCTGCGTCGAAGGCCCGGATTTCGACGCCCATGCGGTCAATTTCGACGAATTGATGCTCCGGCAGAAACGGTTCGATCGGGAGGAGAAGGAATGCCTTCATCGCTATAAGGCGGAGACCGAGAAAATGGCTTCTCTCGGCCAGGGGAACGCCAATCCCGCCGTCAGTCCCAGCCGGAAAAGAGCCTCCATGGACGAGGTGATGCCCGTCGTCCCCGATGTCTCTTCGCCGAAGACCGTCAAAACGATCCGGAATGTAGCCCCTCATCGGACAGCCATGCCCGAACAGGACGCCGCCGCCCGGGCTAAGAATTTCGAGGAGGTCTCGCTGGGTTATACGCTGGACATGGCCCTGTCGGAAGCCAAACGGTGTCTCCAATGCAAGAAACCCCTGTGTGTTCCCAGTTGTCCCGTGGCGATCGATATCCCCGGTTTCATCGGCGCGTTGGACCGGAAGGACCTGCGCGAGTCCTATCGGATATTAAAGGACTCGAACACGCTCCCGGCCGTCTGCGGACGCGTCTGCCCGCAGGAATCCCAGTGCGAATCCACCTGTATCGTCGGGCGGAAACTCGAACCCGTCGCCATCGGCCGGTTGGAACGTTTCGTGGCGGATTATGCGGCCGGTCGGGGATGGGATGCCGCGCCGTCGGCAAAACCGTCGGGCAAGAGGGCCGCCGTCATCGGGTCGGGTCCCGCCGGGTTGGCCTGCGCCGGCGATCTGGTCAAAGCCGGCGTCGAGGTGGTCGTCTACGAAGCGCTTCATGTGGCCGGAGGGGTCTTGAAATACGGGATCCCCGAATTCCGCCTCCCCAATGAGATCATCGACATCGAGATCGATGTGCTGGCTAAAATGGGAGTCACGTTTGAACTGGATAAGATCATCGGGAAAATTTTTTCCATCCCCCAGCTAATGAAAGAGCGTGGTTTCGATGCGGTCTTCATCGGGACGGGCGCGGGCAGTCCGAAATTCATGGGGATCCCCGGCGAGGCCTTCAACGGGGTGGTCTCCGCCAACGAACTTCTGACCCGGGTCAATCTGATGCAGGGATTCCGCCAGCCGCTCTACGACACGCCGGTGGGGATGGGGAAACGCGTCGCGGTCGTCGGGGCCGGGAACACCGCCATGGACGCCGCGAGGGTTTCTCTCCGCATGGGCGCCGAAAAAGTTTATCTTGTCTACCGGCGCAGTATCAAGGAATCGCCGGCCCGATCCGAAGAACTGCATCACGCCATGGACGAAGGGGTTGTCTGCAAGTGGCTCACCAACCCGGTCCGCATCCTCGGAAACGAGAACGGTTGGGTCAAAGGGATGGAGGTCGTCGAGATGGAGTTGGGTGAACCGGACGAGTCCGGCCGCCGCCGCCCCGTTCCCAAACCCGGGACCGAACACGTGCTCGATGTGGATATGGTCGTCTGCGCCCTGGGGACGTCGGCCAATCCCGTCATCTCCCAGAGCACTCCCGGATTGAAAGTGAACCGACGAGGCTACATCGAAATCGACGAGGTGACCCGGATGACGTCCGTTCCGGGCGTTTTTGCCGGAGGGGACATCGTCACCGGATCGGCCACCGTTATTTTGGCGATGGGAGCCGGTCGCCAAGCCGCCCAGGGGATGCTGTATCATCTGGGCCTGGGTCCGAAGCCGGAGTTACGGCTTCCGCCGGCCCGAGGGGACGGATCGGGCGGATAAGACATCCCATGGGGAGTTCTCCCCGTCAGACTGACAACACGAATGTCCGCATCACGAGAAGAGATCGAGATGCGGATTTTTTTGTGAAGCATTCATCCGTTCCGGGGAATTAAGTTACAATTGAGAGGCGGAGGATATCGATGAAATATTCGGAAGCCAAACAGGGACGCGTTTTCGTGATCCGTCTTGAAGACGGGGATATCCTGCATGAGGCGGTCGAATCGTTCGCCCGTCAAAAGGGTATCCGGGGGGCGGCGCTGATCGCTGTGGGGGGGGCCGATGCGGGAAGCCGGTTGATCGTGGGGCCCCGGGAAGGTCGCGCGAAACCGATCGTACCCATGGAGATCGTTTTGGAGGATGTCTATGAAATCACGGGGACGGGGACTCTCTTTCCCGATAAGAACGGAAAGCCGGTCCTCCACATGCACATCGCGGGAGGGCGGAAGGATCAAAACCGAATCGGGTGCGTTCGCCGGGGAGTGAAGGTGTGGCACGTGATGGAGATCGTCCTTTTTGAGTTGATCGAAAATTCCGCCCGGCGGATGGAGGATTCTCAGACTGGTTTTGAGTTGTTGAATCCGTGACGAGGGCCCCCGGGGGGACGCCGTCGTCCGAGAAGATCCAATGGAGGGATGTCTATGCCGAAACCCGAATTGCCTCATGATATCAAGATGGCCCTGTTGGTCGGAAAATACGCGACCCCTTTCGCCATCCTGCTGGTCTTCTTCGGACTGTTCCATGCGAGTCCGGGGCCGTTGGTCAGGGACGTCAGTTTTGCCCTGCTCGTGTTCGCGATCCTGTTCAATTTCATCGCCATGGCCGCCTTGCAACAGCTCCGGGACGTGGGCGTCGGTTTCGTCAGGATGCGATTGTGGGTCAATCTGGGAGTGAACATCGTCCTGGTCTATCTCTTGGGTCGCTATTGGGTCCCCATGTGGTTGCTCCTGGTGTTGACCCCCATCGCCACCGCCATCTATGATACCCGTCGGAAGACGCTGGTCACCGCGGTGTCCGTGGCCGTTCTGTTGATGGTCCTCCATGCCCTCCAACACCTCCAGGGCGGAGCGGAATGGGGTCCGCAGATCACATACGGGGTCTTCATCATCCTCCTCAGTATGATGGTCAACGAACTGACCCAGTTGTCCCGGCCCCCGTCCTCCATCGTTCCGAAATGACCCGGCCTCCGTTCAAAACGGGGGTATAAAATCACACGCGGAAGAGAGTGGATTTATTGGTATAATCATCTGAGGTTGGAAAACCGAAAGGATACCATACCGTCATGGAACTGATCAGGCGTATTTTTGGTACCATCCTGGCGATCTTCGTCAATGTGTTGGATAAACTGTGGAACAACTTCAACAGCGATGTCTTCCGCCAGTTCATCTCGTTCGCTGCGAACATCTGTTTTGTCCTCCTGGTCGTGGGCGCCGTCATTGCTTTCATCTATTATCGGCGGAAGACGCCCGACATCAAGCTGAAGATCAACATCAAATCCCGTCCCAAGGACCGATGGCCCGAAGTCCCGGTGCCGAATGCGAAGCACACCAACAAATACTCCATCTCGGTCGCCCTCAGGAATGAGGGTCGTGATATCGCCAAGGGCATGTTCTTTTACCTCGCTTTCAATGAATACGTGGAAGTCACGAACGTCGATTTCTTTCCGGACGGCATCGAGAATCCGACCCCGGGCAAGTCGATCTTCCTCTATAACCATCCCCACGATCTGCCGAATTGGGCCCCCTGGATCGAGTATTTCGGCCTCCACATCAACATCAAGAAGACGCAGGACCAGAAATCTTATTGTATCGGCCGGGTCGATTTTCAGGGCGGAGGAGAGAAGCGTCTGAAGCATAATTGGATCTTCTTTAACCCCAAGGAGGAGACGTTCTTTTTCACTCCCATCAAGGATCTCAAGAAAGAGATGCTTTTGGGGAAATATAAGTCCGACGAACACCCGTCCTAGGTTCCCGTTCGGATCCTTTTGTTCCCATTGAAAAGACTTCCGGACCGAGGCACCCTTCGAGCCCTTTCTTCAAAACCTGTTTTGAGTCCCTCCCGTGATCCCTTCCCCCACTGACGGTCCCATCCCCTTGAGAGAGTTCGGTCCGACGGGCCTGAAATTCACGCCCATCGGTCTTGGAACGGCATTGATGGAGGCGAATCCCGCCTCGGCGGTCGAGTCGTTGCGACGCGGCATCGAGGAAGGAGCCAACCATATCGATACCGCCGAGATGTATGCGGAGGGCGCCGTGGAGGAGATCGTCGGACGGGCTCTCCACGGTCTGAGGGAGAAGGTATTCGTGGTATCCAAGGTCCAACCATTCAATGCGGACCATCGTGGCGTGATCTTTTCGTGTGAACAGAGCTTGAAACGGTTGAATGTGGAGATCCTCGACGTCTATCTGCTCCATTGGAGAGGGAAGAAGGCTCCGTTGGAGGAGACATTCCGGGCTTTTGAAAGATTGAAGTCCGACGGGAAGATCCGTCATTGGGGGGTCAGCAATTTCGGCCTCAAGGACATGGAAGAAGCCGTGCAGCTCGTTGGGGACGGGGTGATCGCGTGCAACCAGGTCGTCTATCATCTGGAAAAGCGGATCATCGAACCGGAGATATTGCCGTTCTGCCGGAAACACAAGGTGCCGGTTGTGGCCTATAGCCCTCTCGGAGAGGGCCGCATCCCGAAGTCGCCGATCCTTGATTCGGTTGCGCAATCCCACGGGGCGACACCGGCGCAGGTCTGTCTGGCATTCCTGACCCGGGATCCCGCTGTTTTTGCCATTCCGAAAGCATCGGACCTGCGGCATGTGAGGGAGAACGTCCGATCCATGCGCTTATCCCTCGCCGAAGACGAGATCCGCCGAATCGATGCCACTTTCCCGATCAGAAAAAAAAGTTGATTCCCCTCCAATCCGATGGACAGGATTCAGGACGCCGTTCATTGAACTCCGCGGATAAAAAAGAGTGAGATCCATCAGACCCAAAATCGGTTTCCTAAAAGATCATCTCCGGAAACTTGTCGGCTTGCCGCCCTGGGCGGAGGCGATGTCGCTCGGATTGATCGGAATCCTGTTTTTCTTCTTCACGACCTACCGGCTCTGTTCCCCATCGTTCCTCTATAACGCCCTGTCGGATGAGTTGTACGGTTTGGGGGTTTTGTGGAGGAATGGGATCGGTCCGTGGATTCAGGGGTATCTCGGCAGGGATGGGCTCCATCTTTATCATGGTCATATCGCCCGCTATTTTTATGCAGGCGTATTTTATCTGTTCGGGTCCAGCTGGCCCGTCGTCCGTATCGTTCCGGCGGTGCTCGGCGTGATCACGATCGTGTTCACCTACCTGTTCTTGAGGGAACTCGTCCATCGCCGGGTCGCGTTATTGGCCGTGTTCCTGCTGGGGATCCATCCGACGTTCATCCTCGGAACGAAGCTGGGCAGCGTGAATGTTTCCTACCTGCAGACGATCATGATGGGGACCCTCTATCTTCTGGCCTGTTGGATGAGACGTGGCGGGACTCTTTACCTGTATGCCGCGATGATCGGTTTGGGATTGGGTGTTGCGAGCAGGATATGGTTCATCTGGTGCATCGTGGCATTGGTCCCCGGCCTCTCTATCTACTGGAAGAACAGGGGGTTCGGTCCTTGGAATATGAGAACCGGGGTGACGATCATCGTCGCGTTGGGGCTTTTCTCGGTATTTCCATCGATGATGATGAAGACGGAGATCCATCAGGGATTCGATTGCCTTAAAAAGTTCGCCGCCCGTTCCCGGCATCCGGATCAAAAAGAGTATCCCGCGAGGATCGGCCGTGTGAGTCGGGAGTTGCACTTGTTGATGAAGGATGGTTTTGACGAATATACGGCTCCGGAAACGATCGAAGAAGATGCCGAGGGGAGGCCTTGTAGGCCCCTGGGTTCGTTCACGCCGTTCTTCTTCTGGGGCGCGTTGGCGCTGTTGTGTATGGCGTTGACGAAGAAAGATCTCGACCATCGAGATGGAAAGTTATTCATCGTTGTCGTGGTGGGGATGTTGCTTTTTCAGATATTCTTGCCGGGTCGGGAACCGAACCGGTTGCACCTGTTTATTATTTACCCGTTTCCGCAGATCATCCTGGCGATCGCCTGTGATGTGGGATATCGGATCTGGATGACGAAATATTGGATGAGGACGGTATTCCTCGGGTTGATGGTCCTATTCGTGGCGGGAGAAGTGAATGGCGTCCGGTATTATATGGATCGCATGAGGCATGGAGACAACCGCTATTTTTGTAAGGCCATATACGATGCCGCGGGATATCTCAATGAGGGATCTCCAAAGCGGCCGGGCCTGACGCTCCTCATGATGGAATCTACCGTGTTGAACACAGTGATTTTCTTGTTAAATGAGAAGGGGCGCTTAAAATATGATTTTGGGGATGTCGATGGCCAGTCGTTGGAAAAAACAACGGTGGATTATGAAAATGATTATGGGGAGATGATCTATTTGGATGTCTCGGGGTTTGATTTGGATGAGAAGAGAGTCGAAGCGTGGGCGCAGAAGAACCGCTTTCAGATGAGTCCTTTGGGGATATCGTTCGATGATGGAACTCGCGATGCTCGGGTTCGCCTCTATTCCCTCAAGAAGTCCGTGCGGGGTAAGTTGCAATGAGGAGGGTGTCCATCCCCGGCCTCGGAACTGCGGGCGCCGGCCGTAATCCGGCGTTGATTCACGGGGCGTGTCTGTTGTTTCTGGTGGTCTATGCGGTCCTTCTCCAGTTCGAATATGCTGTTTCCGACAGGCAAATTGTGATTGACCACGATCACGGCATCCTTCAGAACTCGCGCATGTATGTGCATTACAATGACGATCCCGTGGGGTATATCCGGCAGAGTCTCAAGGGCTTGCTGATCCATCAGGGGGATATTTGGCATAAGAAGAGTCTCTCGACGTTGATCCTGGCCATCGGTTTCTTCGTTTTTGGAAAAACAATCTTCGTCTATAAGATGTGCATGGTCTGGGCTTTCTTGGGGTTGGGCCTCGCCTCCTATTATCTGGTGCGGCGGCAGACAGGGATAGAATGGATCGGACTGGTGGGTGGGCTCTTGGTGATGACAGCGCCGATCATCCCCTCCATGGCCCGCACGCATTATGGTTACCTTCCGTTGGCCTGCTTGATGGTCTGGTCTTTCCATGTGTATCTGATCTATCAAGAGAGGAGACAAAAGACATGTTTGGCCGTTCTGTGTTTGTTGTCCTATGTCGCCACGTGGACCCATTATTCGGTCTATTTATATCTCTTCCTTCTGGGGTTGATCTGGCTCGCGATGACCGACGACCGTCGCCGCGCCGTGGGATATCTGTGTTTCGTGTTTTTGTTGATGCTGTGGAATCCGGACCAGATAAACCTTTGGGTCGATCAATTGTATCGGATCTATTGGTCGGTCCCCGCCCTTGTGCACCCGGTGACACTGTGGGCGGACCCGGCCCGGGTCGAATGGCGAACGATTTTGGACTATCCCGGCATTATCTTGCGGATACTCGGTATTCTGAAATGGAGCATGGGGACGGATCTGTATTATCTCCTCATCGCCGCACTGCTGGTCTATGAGAAGTATCAGAAGAAGATGTTCCCGTTGGGTTCTGAAAGGGAGTGGTCGGCGGTTCGGTTGCTCCGCTTGTTTTTTTTCGGGGTCCTCCTTGTTGTCCTGGCGACTGTCGTCGGATACGTCGCCGGCTATATTCTATTGCCGGTCTCCGGGATCCTTCTCTTGGTCTTGATGGCGAAGAAGATCATGGACCTCCCGGCGTCCTCGGCCAGGGTTTATGGGGCTGTTTTTCTGATCGCGCTGGGAGCGGTTCACACCCTCAATCCATTCGCCGGGAAAGATCCTTTCAAGCGCTGGGTGATGGATCTGGGGCAGTTCATGCATTATGTGAGACAGGAGGGGGGCTCGGACCCCGTCCCGACCCTTCGGACGGCCTACATGATGGATTCCCAGGGACATTTGAAATACTTCAAATTCTTCAATTTCCGATATTCACTCAACTGTTATATCGATGCCCAGGCGTTCTATCACGACGCCCTCCTCACGGCGGATCATTTCGATATTCATCCATTGGATCGGACCATGGCGGATTACTTGAAGGCGGATGAAAGGATGACATGGTCGTCTCATTCCTACCGGTATTTATTCGTCCTGATCACGCTCGAAAATCCCCAAGAACCCGATCCACCGGTGTCGACGGAGCATATCGTGAAGGAGATGAAAGAAGTCTTGGGGCCGTCGGTATACGAAAAGATATGCGATCCCTTCCGTTTCCTGGTCAGATATCAAATCAGCGAAGACTCCTATCTCTTTGTCTTTAAGTCGAAGACTCTCCTGGCTCGGCAGGTCTGAACCCGATTGTCCCGGCAGAGCTCATACCGCGCGAATGTGCTAAAATCTGTGACCAGAGCGACCCCGTCGATTTGTTTCGCTGTCGCCGCATAAGCGGGGACGGTTTGATGACCGATTTAATGATTGGCCCCAACGTATGACTTTTGGGGCCTGCGGCATGTCAAATATGAGGCACCCACACGCGTTCCGCGGAGGGCCTCCCTTCCGCGCGTTCCCTTGGACGTTCCGTCCAAGAATGGCGATAAAACGCCATAGCGCTAGAGGGACCTCGGCGGTTCGAACGAACCGAAAACCCCGAGGGGTTCGGCGCAAAAACGCGCCTCAGCGCTTAGGGTAAAAACTCTTTTGCTGGCCCCATCGCAGAGCTTTTGGGGCCTGCGGCACCGCAGAGCGGTGACAACTCCTTAGGAGAGGTGGCCGAGTGGTTTATGGCGCTGGTCTTGAAAACCAAAAAACGGCCAAACCTACCACACATATCCGTCGATCAGTATTTCTCCAGTGTGACCAATTTAGACCAATATTGACCGGTAAGCCGTAAACTTTGTTGTAAAGAGTTGTAAAGTTTGATTATCGCCAAGTGGCACCGGAATTATTGCCTGCCGTGCCTACTTTGTAGGCCCCACAGTCTCAGTGGACGTCTTGTGGGATAGTAGAAACTCTTCCCTGAACATCAGCCAAACGAACATAAATGGGTCTGATTCGGCTTGAAATCAGTATGCCGGTGGGCAGCCTGGTTGCGATGTGGTCCTCATTAGTGTCGAAGGGCTCGGTCACGGCTGTATATGGAGAAGTAAAAAATATGGGCATACAAAACCCTTGAAAAAAATCCAGTGTTGTATTATAATAACAACAGGAACATGCATAACTTGGGGGGCAAAAATGGACAAGGGGAACGGCACATTTGGAGGGTTTTTTAAGGAAAAGAGAATCGCGGCGGGGATGACACTGCGAGGTTTCTGCGAAAAATACGGGTATGACGCTGGGAACATCAGCCGTCTGGAAAGGGGCATGAGCAAGCCCCCTCAAAATCAAGAGTTATTGCAGGAATACGCGCGGAACCTGAAAATCGCTCAAGGGGGGCCGGATTGGCAGATCTTTATGGACTTGGCCTGTGCCCAAAACGGGGCCTTCCCTCCGGACATCGTGAGTGACAAAGAGGTCATGCAGCGGATGCCAGTCCTCTTTCGAACGCTCCGGAAGAGCAAACTGTCTCGGAAGGATCTGGAACTGCTCATGGAAAAACTTCGGAGAGCTTGAAAATGGTGCAGCGTAGTTACGAAATGCTACGGCGGGTGGCCGATAAGTTCCTCAATGAACATAATACTGAGCGGGTTCTCCCGGTCCCCATTGAAATGATCATCGACAATAAGCTGGGGATAAATATTGTGCCGATTCCTGAACTGGCAGAGGTCGCGGGGCTGGAATCTTTCACATGGAACAACATGGACACCATTGTCGTTGATGGAAACATCCACAAGCGCTACCCGCAACGGCTTAGGTTTACCTTGGCGCACGAACTGGGACATATCCTCTTACATCGCGAAGTTATCAAAAAGTGTCCGCGGAACGAAATGGATTCCTACGCTCATTACGTATCAAACATGGGGGAGAAGGAAAGACAGGTTTTCGAAAACGAAGCCAATAATTGCGCTGGGCTATTGCTTGTTCCCAAAAAGCCATTGCTCGAAAAATACCAACAGACGTTAACCATGTTCCCCGCGTTGAACGATCGGACGAACGACGAAACGATCCGCAGTTATGTGTCAAACTGGATTGCGAAGGATTTTGATGTCACAGAGAGGGTTGTCGAAATAAGACTCTGCTTTGAAAGGTGCTGGGAGTTCAAAAAGAACAAAGCGCCGTAACAGAATCAAGAAAGAATAGCTAATTAAAATATTGCTCAACCTCACACACGCTCTCCGTCGATAGACCTTTTATCAACTTATACCAATTACTATCAGTTTACACCTCCAACTTGCACCCAAGTTGCACCTCTTAATTATTGGATTGAAATCTTTGCACCTCATGATTCACACCATTCTAAACCTGCTAAAATAGGAATCCACACCACGATTGCCATACGACCGCTATACTCGCAGTGGCACAGAAGGCGGGGCAAGGCCAAGACCAATATGAAAACGTTAAATAACGTTGTGTAAAAAACTAAGAAAGATTGGAATTGGAGTTGCAAATCCTATGTTATCCGGGAAAGACCTACATCAATCACTCAAATCAGAAATCATCGATAGCGGTTCATCCGGCGGAGTTGAATTTCTAGTCGCCAAACTTCAATGGAGCAAGGACGATATCGGTTTCAGTATTCACGCCTCACCGAATTCCTTTTCAACGGCCGGATATCAGCTGACTGATTTTCTCAGCATACTGGGGTTTACACGCAGTCGATGTTCTTTTGTTGGTAGGCAAGAATGCTATGCCCGGTGGGTTAGTTCTGATTTCAAATTGGCCTCTCTCTTGGACGTATTTGGAACTTCTTATAACACGCTCATTGACGGAGAAAGACATTTGGCGAACTGTGGTTACTCCCTTGATCAGCCGGAGGGATGGGGGTATTTTTTTGGAAAATCATCAGGTGGGGATCAACGACCTTCTTACCGCGGAGACGGTCACACAAGCGCAATTGCCCCGAAACTCATGAAACAAGTAGAAGACGAGGTGTTTCAGTTTATATTTACATGGATTAAAAACGGGGAGGCGGATAAAGGATGGACAATCCATTATCGTCCAAAACACGCACTATTGTCGTCAGAACTAGAGAGCGTCCTTGAATTTCTCAAAATACGAGTTTTTGCCCAATGTCCTCAATTTGACTTTGAGCCCTGTCATTGGCGCCACATCCAATTCGAGGAGCAAAGAGATAAAGTCATTAATTTCTTTAATAGTAATGCCCATGTGGCGCATGCCTGGTTTGATGCGCACAAAGATCATTTTTCAGCTGGGGTTCGGGACCTCTTGGTCTCTCAGGCTCAGATGGAGAAGGTGGGATTGGGGTTCTTGCCTTTTCGGGAATCCAGCGTGCGTCGTGACTTGGACATTAATAGGCGCATTTTGCCCGCAACACTGTCTCCGGTGAAGAGTCCTGGTATTCCTCCTGGACGTTCTAGTGATATTGCCGCACAATCCCCAGGTGTCGCTACCAACCACGCAACTTATTCACCGAGTCCTATGCCCACTCAATTTGATGTCGCAGTTTCCTTCGCCGGGACAGAACGTTCGAGTGCGGAGACTCTATCCATTAAAGTTCGCGAAGCCGGTTTCTCTGTGTTTTATGATGATTTTTATGAGGAAGATCTTTGGGGCAAAGATTTGGCTGAATTTTTTCATGAAATATACAGCAAGCGAGCACGGTTATGTGTGATCTTCATATCAGACGAATACAATAAACATGCTTGGACAGTCCACGAGCGCCGCAGCGCACAGGAACGCATGATTAAAGAAAAAGGGAATGAATACATCTTACCGATCAAAGTTGATAATACTGAACTTCCAGGTTTACCTACCACTATTGGATATATGCCACTGTCGAGGGGTATTGAGAATATCTCCACAATACTCGTCAAGAAGCTGAGAAAATTAAAAAAGTGTTAACCTTAATATTACTTCTTTAAAGGCAGGTTTCGGATGTGGCGAGCCCCAATTAATTTCTGGACAAGGCTAAACATCGACGGCAATCTGACACATTATGGCTTAATGTGAATCATGGATTTCAGAAGATCTGAATAAATAGGGGAATAAGCGCAATAATTGTGAAATTGGGACAAAAATAAGGCTAATGACTGTCCAAATCTTAAGGTGGAATAAGGGAACAATATGAAAAGTTTAAAATACAACATCTATTTTGCCATGAGATTGCCTGACGATTTGAGTCAATATAAAACTCCGACTGTGATTATTGTGCCGACGCGGGATAAGTGGAATGACTTTAATTTAAGGACAAAGTTCACTTATTATATTATGGGCCTGCTTCCTAACCAGGAACCGATTTCAGGTGATATATGTTTAGCCCTTTCTGGAAGCAAAGAGAGTCCTGTAGAAGAAATCACATCATATCTGAATAAAACACATTTGATTATACGATCGGCCAGCGAAATACCTAGATTTTATAGTATGCACCGTAATATGCAGGGATACCGCAATATCGTTCGTCACCTGAATAGCAGAGAAGCCACGAGGTTTTTACTGGCAATGAACGATCTTGTGGCCTATAGGCGCGCACGATATCAGCCGCCGTGGTATTATGATGCAATAAAGAGTGATTTATTTGCTTTGGCTTTTATGCGCGATGCTGATGCATTCTTTACGTTCTACAATGCCGGTTCTATTTTAAGCGGTTTGGAACAGGAGTCCCTTGGCGGCATTTCAAAGAGGTTGCAATTAAAATTTCAACTATTAACATTTCAGAATGAACATAAAATAGAATTCAGTTTTAATGAAAAAGGTAGTTTCCCTAGACGTATTGCGGTTGTTATCGGAAAGAATGGTGCTGGTAAAAGTCAGGCTTTGTCAAACTTTGCAAGATCACTTTTATCCGATGATGAAAGACTACGGGATTGGGATGGGAAAAGGCCTTTAATCCAGCGGCTGGTTGCTGTTAGTTGTCCGGGCATAACACATGCGACGTTTCCAGCTCCTGATGGAAATGCTCGGATTGACTATCGACGAATATTCCTTGGTCAAATACGACAAGGAAAGGGGGAGTCGGGTTTGGGTGAGGTGTTGGCTCAGCTTGCCCGATCAAAAGAGACAATTAAGGATAAACATCGGTGGGATATATTTTGTGAGGCGGTTTCCTCAATAGTTCCATTAAGCGAATTGTTTGTCCCTAGGCAGTTGCGTAACGGAAGTAAATCATCTGCATTAAATCGGACGGATGCTCCCTATCCCTTATCGTATCTACCGATGGGGGGAGAAGAGAGTCGGCTTATAAGACTTAATAATGTGGACCCCAAGGCCGACGTTTATCGTTTCATTAATGGGAAGTTATTGCCGCTCAGTAGCGGCCAGCTTACATTCATACGCTTCGCGGCTCAAGCATGCCTGCATATTGAAAATGGAACAATGCTTCTGTTCGATGAACCTGAAACACACTTGCATCCCACGCTCATTACTGATTTTATTCGGTTGCTTGATAAATTGTTAGAAATAACAGGTTCATATGCTGTTCTCGCCACGCATTCCTCCTATTTCGTGCGGGAAGTTCCGCAGTCACAAGTAATAATTTTGCGAGAATATAATGGGATTGTTGATGCGACGTCCCCTCGTTTGAAAACGCTTGGCGCTGATATTGGGGCTATTTCATTTTTTGTATTTGGAGACGAACTTTATGGACGGTTGTTAATTGACTTGGTGAAGCGATTGAAGGAAAATCCGCAGCACGCGACCGAGCTTTTGAAAGAAATGGAGAATGAGCTTTCCAGCGAGGCTTTTATGTGTTTGAGGCGAGTGTTATCTTCAGAGAAGGACGAATGAGATACATACCCCAACCAAACGTCAATGATGACACCATACTGACTGCTTTGTCTGCAAATAGTGCATTGGCAAGTCACCCACAGCTTGGAATGCATATAGCACTGATCCGCGAAAGCTATGCAACCTATATCCATGCAAACAGTAATCCGCTTTCAATATCTGCTCCCCAACCCCTTCAACTTCTTGATGCCCTAGCAGATGCAATGAGGTGGCACTATCTTAGACCGCCAAGAGAACTTGATTATCTTGCTGACATCAGAATGAAGGGGTCTCCAGATGTTTGTCCGATGTGCGGTAGTCTCAAAACCGGAACATTAGACCATGTTTATGAAAAAAGTAGATTTCCCGAGTTTTCCTTCTTCAGTAAAAACATTGTTCCCGCATGTGATTGCAATAATAGACGGCAGCAATCGCATCAGGGAATACAACACGGGGAGCGTGTATTGCATCCCTACTTTGATCCTCAAATGAATCAGAGGCTTGTTCGTGCAAAAATAACATCGGTTTCAGGGAGCTACCTCAAGCCTTTAATCGAGTTGGAAGTTTGCATACCTGACACCGATCCACTATTTCCAGCTGTAAAATATCACCTGCAAAGTGTCATTATGCGCACGCAGGTAATTCAATACCTTGAACATTTCTGGCCGAAAATCCTTCGTTTTTATAACGATTATTTCAAATTGCCTACGGATAATTTTACGATAACTGAACTTGATCACGCAGTAAATGAGGCTCTATCTGTTTGTGACCGCCGTCGTTCTACGCCGAACAATTGGGATTCAATGTTAATAGCAGGGCTTGCAATAAATCCAGTTGCAATGGCTTTTTTGGGACAGCATATTAGAGATATGCGTAGTGGAAAAATAAATCCTGAAGACATATAGTGATTCAAAGAAGGGTGTCAGATGAAACTATTCAGAGCGGATAAAAGGATTTACAGCATTTTTTCGGCGTTTGGTAATATAAAAGAAACAAATATTACAGCGGCAATTGGATATTTGATTTCGACATTCCCCAACGCTTTTAGAGATACATTTCTTGGAAAGAGGGAAAACATTGAGGAAGTCCATATTGAGCAAGTAACAGAAAACGGGGAGAGATTTGATATTGTTTTAATGACAAATATGAGAACCATCGTTATTGAAGCGAAATTGGGACTTAAACAAGACGAGAAGCAGATAAAAAAATATGTTCGAAGGCTTGAGAAAGAAGAACATAGAAAGGGATTGACGGTTTATTTACTTGATCATGGTTCTCGTCACGCATCCCAATGGATTAAGGAATTTAGGAATGCTCTACCAGGGCGAATTAAAGTCGAACATGTTATATGGGACGATATATATAATCAGTTGTGTAGGATTATGAAGTACAAAAGAAATAAAAACGACAATAACAGAGCTTATTGTATTACAGAGGAATTGTGCTCTTATATGGAGGAAAACGACATGATACAGCAAAGCAGGAAAGAAATATATGTAAGAGATTTGAGTGGAGCTTCGATAGAACTATTTTTCAAGTATAGGATTTATAAATGTCAACCCGAATATCTGCCTTCTGCGCAAGGTAGTGCCTATTTCGCACCTCATTTTACAAGCAGAGCTCCGGCTGATTTTGCTGAGAGATCCATGATTAAAATTGAAAGAGGAATATCCTGGATTGCGCCAATTGTGGACACAAACATCCTAAAAAGAAATGAAATTGAAACTTTTCTGAAGAGTAAAATGCACCCCCAATTTAAGGAAGCAACAAAAGAGATATTCAGAGAAACCTCACGCGGGGAGGTGATGATATTGCTGCTTGAAGAACCATTCCTTGCATTCTTAACCCCCATATCTAAGAAAAAACTGGGGATACATGGGGCAATGGGGTCAAGGGTTTTTACTTTTAAAGATTTATTCACTGCTGTAGGGAAAGAATAATAATAGACTATTTGATCTTGGCTATGTCGGCAATCGCCAAGGATAAAGAGAGAAATAAAGGGATGACCTCTGACTACAAGCAAATAAGCAACCCGGTCTCCACTGGTGGAGGCGGAGTCAATTTTGAAGTGCAAGTCCAAGCATCATTTGTAGCGCTGATGCTAACAGGTGGTTTTTCTCCATGCCTGCCGTGTCAATCTATTCGAAAGATAAAACTGCAAGGGCGACATGCTGGCTATCAGACCGATGATCTCGTTGTATTCACGACTAATCTTGACGGCTCCGATGGTCCTCGACTCCTTGGTCAGGTTAAACGCTCGATTTCTATAACACCCGGCGATAGTGTATTTGGAGAGGTGCTAAAGGCTGCATGGAGTGACTTTAATAACACAGATGTTTTCACCCGCGATAAGGACGTGCTGGCTCTCATCACAGGCCCCTTAAGTGCCACAGATATTACTGATGTCCGGACATTGCTTGAGTGGAGTCGGTCTTCTGAAGACAGTTCAGATTTTCTCACAAGGGTCAACAAGGTGAATTTTAGTAGTGATGCGAAAAGGAAAAAACTGCAGGTTCTTCGGACTGTTTTGGATACAGCCCAAGGCAGTCCTGTTACAGACGATAGTATTTTTCGCTTTCTAAGACACTTTCACTTGCTCGGATACGACTTAGACATTAAAGCTGGCGTCATGCACGCAATTCTTCACTCCTTGATAGGTCAGTATACACGGGAAAGCCCGCAGTTGATTTGGGCGCAGATAATTCAGGAAGTAATGACTGCCAACCAGAATGCAGGGACAATTAGCCGAGATTCTCTACCAAATGAACTCCAGGAAGCCTTCGGCAAGCCAAGAATTCCAACAATGCCAGAGGGCCTTACCAAAACTATCGCACCCCGCAAAGCACAAGATTGGAACACTCCTGAGTTTGCTCCCGCGTTGGTAATTGCGAATCTCTTGGGTTCATGGAATGAAGAGTCAGCGGCTGACATGGCGATCGTTAGGCGATTCGTTGATGGTAGTTATGATGATTGGCAGGCCAAGATTCGCGAAGTTCTTCAATTACCTGACAGCCCACTGAGCTTGCGAAATGGTATGTGGTCAGTTAGGCAACGTGAAGAACTATGGCAAACTCTCGGCTCGCGAGTTTTTGACCGCCACTTTGACCTTCTCAAAGCTATTGCTTCGGAAGTATTCAAGGAGCGGGACCCTCAATTCGAACTTCCGGCTGAGGAAAGATTTGCAGCGAGCATCCATGGAAAAGTGTTACAGCATTCCCGCCAACTACGGAAAGGCCTTGCCGAATGTCTGGCTCTCGTAGGAAGTCGTCCAGAGCCATTGGTAAATTGCACGCATAATAAATCCGAGGCAATTGTTATCGTTACGATTCGCGCGATTTTTGAAGGCGCCGACTGGGTTATTTGGGGCAGCCTTAACGACCTCCTCCCGATGCTCGCCGAAGCCTCTCCCGAAGAATTTCTTAGTTCCGTTGAGAAAGGCTTGTCGCAGAAGGAGTGCCCCTTTGACGCCCTTTTCTCCCAAGAGGGGGGCGGAATTTCTGGTAGAAATTACCTGACCGGGCTGCTTTGGGCGTTGGAAACGCTTGCGTGGGATGAGCAATACTTGGTTCGTGTCACTGTGGCATTAGGAAGTCTTGCGGAGCGTGATCCCGGAGGTCAGTGGGCCAATAGACCATCCAATTCACTTGCAACCATCTTCCTCCCCTGGCTCCCACAGACCGTGTCGTCGATTGAAAAACGCAAAGTCGCAATAACGACCTTATGCAGAGAATTTCATGACATCGCCTGGAAACTGTTGCTTAGTTTGTTACCCAATCAAGTGACAGTAAGCAGCCATACTCGACGACCTTCATGGCGCAGATTCCTCCCAAACGACTGGAAAGAGGGCGTAACACAACAGGATTATTGGGATCAGGTATCCGTATATGCCGAAATTGCAGTTGAGATCGCCATCACTAATGATGTCAAACTCAAGCAGCTGATCGAACATCTCGATCAACTGCCATCCCCGGTTTATGAAAAAATCCTAGAGCATCTTTCGTCCGAACTTGTTACAAGCAAGCCGGAAGACGAGAGGCTGCCAATCTGGAATGCACTGATAGAACTGGCTTCCAAGCATCGGCGTTTTTCTGACGCTGATTGGGCACTTTCCGATGAATTGGTTTCAAAGGTTGAAGGTGCTGCAGGACGTATAGCGCCCAAGAATCCTATGAATTATCATCGCAGACTCTTTTCCGAGCGCGACCTCGATTTGTATGAGCAGAATGGAAACTGGCGCGAAGAAGAGAAAAAACTCGAAGCTCGTCGCCGGGCAGCGATCCAAGAGATTATGACTATGAGCGGGCCCGCAGCTGTGATTCGGTTTGCAGAAAACGTTGAATCGCCACAACGGGTTGGTTTTGCACTTGGTTTAATCGAGAGTGATGAAGTCGATTCCATCATTATGCCGAGCATGTTGAAAGAGGAGCAAGATAACCATAGAAGATTTGTGGTGGGTTTTGTCCGGGGAAGGTATCGACAAAAAGGATGGGTTTGGGGGGATTCTATAATCGAGCCCAATTGGTCGAAAGACGATGTTAGCCGATTACTGACCATGCTACCCTTTACTGAAGAGACATGGAAACGGGCAAATGAACGGCTACGCGAGAATGAGTCGGATTATTGGCGAAACGTTATGGTTGATCCCTATCAATCAGAAGGTGATCTAAGTATTGCTATCAAGAAACTCATTGAAAACGAAAGACCATGGGCGGCGATTGATTGTCTGGTAAAGGCATACCGCGACAAACAACCCTTGGATACTTCCAGCGCGATTCAAGCCCTGCTTTTGGCAGTGACATCAACAGAGCGGTATAAGACACACGATGTCATTGAACTTATTAAGGCTTTACAAGATGATCCAAATACAAATCAAGATGATCTTTTCAAAGTCGAATGGGCTTTTTTGCCGCTCTTAGACAGACATCATGGTGTGGTACCCAAATTACTGGAAATTCGTCTGGCATCAGAGCCAGCATTTTTCTGCGAGGCAATCCGCGTAAGCTATCGCTCCGAGAAGACCCCCAAATCCGATGCGGAGCTAAGTGAACAGCAGCAGGCTTTATCGAAAAATGCGTATCGGCTTCTACAAGAATGGGGGACAGTTCCTGGGACAGCCAAAGGGGGCGGATTTTCTGGAGATATTTTTAAGCAGTGGGTCGATGATGTTATAAAGATGACATCCGAATCTGGCCATCTGGCAGTTGCCAAGATTAGCATCGGCAGTGTTCTTATCTATTGTCCACCAGATTCTGATGGATTTTGGATACATCGAGCGGTTGCCGACGTTCTTAATGATCGCGATAATGAGGATATGAGACACGGATACAGCATTGCGATTCAAAACGCGCGGGGAGTTCACTGGGTCGATCCTACTGGAAAACCGGAAAAGGAACTCGCAAATGAATATAGAACTCAGGCCGAACAGACTGAAAACAGGGGATACCACCGAATTGCAGCCATGCTTAGGCATCTTGCTGAAACCTATGACCGCGAAGCAGATAACATTGTTACGGAGCATAAAGCATGCACGGAGAAAGACGAATGACGGTTTTACTCGATCTTGTCTTAGCCCAAAAACACTGGACCAGTTTTAGAAGTTTTTAGGACAGAATAAACAGCATTAAGGTGATATAATTTGGAAGCGATGCCCCAGGAGAATGAAAATGATTGATGGAAGATCAGACTATCAAGTGTTTGGCAGAAACGACTGGGTTAATCTCAAGAGACTGAGAAAAAACAATGTCTCGCCAAAAGACATGATCGATAGTGGCCACATAAAGAAATCCCACATCGACTACGGGAAGAAAATCACTATGTGTCAGTTGAAACTGAATGCGAACGAGGTTTTGGTTTTAAGAGAATGTAATCAAAGAGCATATCGATAGGATGAAATTATTTTGGAGGAATTAACGGAAAACAAATAGCATAAATATATTGACTTCAACCGGGACTCTGCATAAGAGCAGAGTGAGCTTCCAAGCGTAGAGCTTGGGGCACATTGGAAACCGAGGCGAAGTCGCCAACTAGGCCCGAAAGGGTCGGGGGGCGGCGATCCTGCCGGGTTATTCCAATGGCTCGGTTCGACACGTGCCCCTTCTTTATTGGGGGCGGTAAAATTCGATGGGAGAAATTTAAGATGCCCATATCAATGCAACAATCTCCGATACAATTCGACGGAAAGCATTTTGTTGAAAACCTTTTAATTGGGACTCCTTCAGTAATTCTTGGTTTATGGTTGAGACAGATGGCACATCCTTTGGCGCATTATGGGGGGATGCTGTTAGTATGGTTCGGATTTTTTAAGCTCGTTAATCCGTTCATGCGTATTTGGTCAATTCCGTTGATACGTTATTTGGGAAGCGATGTTGATCCTAAGGGAGAAATGGAAAATGTCACAAAGTCCTTGAGAGGATTATTCCGAATGATTTGTTTCCAACTTGGACTTGTTGTTTATGGGGGAATTCTCATTGTCTTTAATCTTACGCTTTTTATAGGTTTATTCGCTCTTGTCCCCGCAGGCATGAGAATAATATATGAAGGTGGAATAAGGGGCGTCTGCTTATGGGGACTGATTCGGCAAACACGACTTCAAAAAAAGTCACCAGGCCCATAGACATGAAGGTCGAATTGTATTTTCTTAAAAGAATATATTTGATAACACTGACTTGCATTATTATGTCGATTTTAATTGCCAATACCTGTCTTTTTGCTGATGAAAACAAAAGACCATTTTGGACTGAAGAAAGTGTCTATATCGTTGAGCCTTACATATACTCCGTCGGTATCGCTTCTAACGCACCGAATAAAGAACAAGGGCGGTCAGTAGCTTTTGAAAATGGCATAAAAGAAATATTGAATACATTTCAGTTAAAAACGCTTGGTGATCTGGTTGTAGAAACGCAAATGACCTATGAAGAAGAAAAAGGAGGGGAGTGGACAACTTATCGCCTCCTAAAAGTGAATCTGGATTCTGTATTAAAACAAAAGCATAGAAATTCAAAGGCCGAAGGGTCCTTTGTTGCATATATCATTCATAAAGTTACCGGGGATGAAAAATTACCACAGACCTTGCAACCGATAGGCCAAAATATCCGCACATTTACACCCGAAGGAATAAAACAACTTGAGAATGAATCGCAAGGTGTAAGAAATACGAGAAAAACAAAGATATCGACTAAAAAGACGCCGACAAAAAAGCAAGACGCCGTTATTCCGAAAACAAGTCCTCAAGGACTCCATCTTGAGCCAATGTCACCAGAAGAGATTGAGGACTTGGCCAGAGCGATGCGAGCGGCAAAAGCCACCGAAGCCTGTCGTGCGGCAGCACTACCATTGAGATATTCGATAGATAAAATGAAAGAATTGTATGAATCGCCGGTTGGATATTTTCTATTGAGAGGCAATGCAATAATTGCAGGTGGCCTATTTGGAACAATAATACCACGGTTGTTAGGTGGAAAGGTGTATGCTGTAACAGAAGAAGAACTTATCAAACATGGAATACTCAAATCTAAACAAGCCAGACAAGAAGAAACATTAGAGCAATTCCGAGAGAGAAAAAGATTATTGCATGAAGTAATAGTTGGTAGAACAGGCTATTTTGTTCCGGTTTCGGCAGAGGAGGAAGAAGAACTTATAGCAAAACAGGAAAGCAAAAACCCTGAAGGCATTTCCGCTGATTTACCCAGACGAACCAACTCGAATTTTAGAAAGCTTAGCCCAGAAGAACATGAGAGGGCAATGTGGGCGAAGAAAGTCTTGGCAGTCGCAAAGATAGGTATCAATCTCATAAAAGTCGCGGGGGCCGTGGCGGCGGAGCCGGTCTTTTTTTTGCCCCGAATAGTGATCATATCTGAAGGCGCAATCTTTTTTTCATTTGGCTGAGGTGCGTTGCTCCAGTTGCGACAAGATGTTTACCAAAATATCAATTCATATTTCTTCCGCAGTGGAACTGGTTGGAAGCGAAGAGGACGTGAAGAAACTCTTGACAAAAATGAGAATGCTGCTAAAATGATTAATGAAGTGGGCGTGGGCATATTTTTAGTAGTAGGTTGAAGCCCGAATAGATTACCGTAGGACAGAGGTTCTTGAAGCCCGCATTTTTGTAGAGATGTTGTAGGTTGATATTAAGTAGCACAGAAGGCCCAACGAGGCCCAGTCGCGCGACCGATAACGATCGCGCCGCTGGGTTTTTTTATTTTAAATAGAAAAGGAGCGAAAAATTATGGGGGATCAAGAAAAAGTAAGAATTTCTGACTACCATGTTTTAGCTGTTTTGGATTGCCTCCGAATTAGGGCGTTGCGGTCTGAACGAAATGGCAGATACTATGAATTTTATGAGAAGTTAAAAGTCGCCTCAATTTTATCGGATTATGACAGTGGGGCATTGACGCTCCCAGTGCGTGATTTTGTTGCGGCCTTATCGAGAGTCAAAACAAGAAATTTTGAATCTGAGCGACAAAATGGAGCGGTCTATGGAAACCCCCACCGTTGATCGGACCTGCGCAAAGATTCTGCCAGCACCGAGGCCGTTGCTGGAACGTTTAGGCCACGCCATCAGCCTATCCCCCGGCCCGGAGCGAGACAGGATTGCCGCCGAGATTAAGGACCTCCCTTTTCCCGAAGGGCGAGAGGTGGACGCGGCATGAATCCCCCTGACAATGCGGATATTCACTTTGAGGCTTTTGATGTGAAAAAAGTATTCGAGGGGGCGTCGGCCTATCTTGAAGAAAAGGGACTCGGACGCCTCTTTCCTATGGCACAGCAATATTGTCCTGACCGCGTTCGTGAGGCTGAAAAAATTCTTGACCGGTTTGACGAACTGGCCGTGAAGCATAAACAGGGCGAATGTTCAGCTTATTCGCCAACGGCCCTGACCCTGCCGCCGGGCGAAGCAGAAATTCCGTCTCCATGCGGAACAATTCTTAAATGGTATTTACTCTGGCTTGATATTTTGGATGAAGTAAGACCGCTTGCTGAAAGGCGGGTGGCCTGACATGCGAAGGTTCACGGACCTATACGCGGAATATTGCACTGAGTTTACCGACTGCCCTGAATTGTTCCATACCTACGTGGCCTACTGGCTGATTTCTTGTGTCTTGGAGCGAAGGGTATTTCTCGCCCAGGGCGATCAGCAAATTTTGCCTAACCTCTATATCGTCCTTTTGGCACCTTCGTCCCTATATCACAAGTCAACGGCCATACACTCGGGGGTCAAAATCTTAAACGCTGTCAAACCGGATTTTCTCTATCCGCAGGAATACTCCCACGAAGCACTTATTGATGTCATCAAAGACAAACCAGCCGGGTCCTTTTTCTATGACGAAATATCTTCACTGTTGGAATTGTCAAAAAAGGACTATGCGGGCGGAATCATGGCTTTGTTGACGACCCTTTACAGCGGCGGTATCTACCGACGAAAAACGGGAACGAAAGACATTACGATTCAAGACCCATTCGTGAATATCATAGGGGCCTCAACAATCAATTGGTTAAAGACAAGCGTTAGAGGACAGGACATCATGGGGGGATTTCTCCCACGGTTCCTGTTTATCCCTCAAACCGAGCGGACCAAGATCCTCGCTTTTCAACCACCGGCAGATGTCATGAAGCGAAACCACCTTGTAAACGAACTCGGAAAATATCTCAAAGTTGAAGGCGAGGCAAAATACACACCAGAAGCCGTTGCTGCTTATTCCAAGTGGTATTCAGAATTTATCAGAAACGCTGAGGGGCAAGATGAAAAACTAATGCCTTTCCTTCACCGCCTCGTCACCTACTGCCACAAACTTGCCCTAATTCTTTCTGTTGATCGCGGCGAGTTCCCCAATATTACTTTACAGGCACACACCGAGGCCAAATTGCGGATTGGATATATTGCAAGACTTTTGGATGAAACCATTATCCAGGGTTTGGGCCTTAATCAGTTTCAAAGAGACGTGTTGCGAGCAGAAAATCTCATTAAGAGCCGGAACAGTGAGGGCATATCAAACTCCGACGTGCTGAGGGCGTTGAAAATATCTGCAAAAGATTGGGATGGCATTAGCCGGACGTTAGTGGAATCGGAAAAGATAAAACTTGAGCAAGTGGTGGGCCACGGAAGGCCCAAAACGCTCATTTATTGGGTGGGTCCCCATGCCTGACTTTCTTCACCTTATTTCACCTTTCTTCACCGACTTTTCGCACTTATTTCACCCTTTCTTCACATGGGGGATAGTGAAGAAAGCCATCGACGGAAAATACCCTTTTTGCACTTATTACACATGGGGTATAGGGGTGGGAGGAATAAATGCATTTAATGCGTTTTAATAAATATACCCCCTCCCCGGTGAAAGAAGTGAAGAAAGTCCTTTTTGGGGTAGAAAGGGTGGTTTTTGAAAATGGCGAAATCACAGTCAAATTCACAGGAGGCGCAAGTGGGTAGAGTAGGACAATTCAAGAAGGGTTCTGGACCAAGCAAAGACCCAAGGATAGCCCCAGGAGGGCGCAGGGCAGGCGCAGGCCGCCCCCCAAACTGGTTCAGACAACAAGCCCGTGCCATAATGGATCAATCCGGTTATCTCCAATTTTTAGGCGATGTTGTGACCGGTGAGGCCAAGGTAGAGGTTCTCGTTGGAGACAAGATCGTAAGTGTCCCAGCTTCAATCAGGGACAGAATAGCCGCCGGAAGCAAACTTGCCGACCTTGGCATTCCACAACAGCGGAACTTGACCGGGAGCGATGACCCGGATGCCATTCAAAGCAATCACCTTGTAATACTACCTGCGCAGGATAAAGGAAAAGCCGGTGAATGATTCGACGATTCCCAAGAAGAAAGTGGACTGGAAGCCACATCCCGGCCCACAGACGGAGTTTATGCGCCGCCAAGAGGACGAAGTGGCGTTTGGTGGAACAAAGGGACCAGGAAAAACAGATGTTCTTCTTATGGAGGGACTCAGGCAAATCAACGAGCCGAGTTACAGGGCAATCATTTTCCGGCGAACATTTCCGCAACTTAGAGAGATCATTGACCGGGCCAAGATACGATTCCCAAAATACGGAGGCGTATGGAATGGCGGGGAGAAATGTTTCACGTTCCCAAGTGGAGCCAAGTATTACATGGGCTATTGCCAACACGAGCAGGATAAAGAGAATTATCAGGGCCACGAATATCATTACATGGCTTTTGATCAGGTCGAACAGTTTACCGAGTCGATGTATTCCTATCTTTGTATGCAAGTCCGGACGACTGATCCCGGAATCAAATGCTACATCCGCTCATCGGCAAACCCCGGAGGGGTCGGTCATTGGTGGTTCAAACGGAGATTCATTGACGGAAAGAATGCCGGGGAGACGCATGAAACCTCTTTTGATGTTCCCGAACACGGCAAGGTAACGCGCACATCCACTTTCATTTTTGCCGATCACAAGGCAAACCCAATGCTTTCGCCACGATACATTGCATCCCTTATGAGCCTACCCGAAGCAGAACGCAAAGCATACATGGAAGGGGACTGGGAAATCTTCTCAAGCCAGAGTGTATTTGACGCGCATGGATTGACGCTGCAAGAAGAAAAAATAAGTGATGAAATGTGGAAGGGACATTTGATTGATTTACGGGACTCTATCCGGTTCGATATAGACGTAGAAAGAGGATTATGGAGAATTTACGAGGTTCCGAAAGACGGAAGAGAATATGTTATAGGGGCTGATCCATCATACGGTGATTCATCCGGCGATCCAGCCAGTATACATATTTGTGACAAACGGACATGGAATGTTGTTGCGACTTGGCACGGTTGGCGTGATCCCTTTGAGTTTGCGAAGATTTTAAGGATAGCAGGGCTGTATTACTGCACGGCAGAAATCGGAGTTGAAATCAACGGGCCGGGGATAAGCACGATTCAAAAGCTGGAAGAACTCGGATATACCCACCTATTCAAATACGACAAAGACAAAGCCGGATGGTCGACTAATGTAAAAACACGGCACTTGCTTATCACTCTCATGCAAGATGTAATCCGTCAAAGCTCGGCGGAAGTTAGGGATAGGGACACGCTGGACGAAATGTATAACTTTGTTCGAGACGAAAGAAGCGGGAAGATATCGGCGCGTGAGAATTGCACAGATGACCGTATAATCAGTTTGGGGATTGCGTGGCAGATGAGTAAGGCGAATCCATTCCACGAAGAATCAGAACTCGACCCAAGAAGAAATATAGCCGTAAAGTATTCAATTCCAGGGCGAAGGCGGAGACGGAGATGATCAAAATAGCGCAAGACCATGTGTGCTCCAACGGTCCCGCCCCACTCGCACCCCTTGGGGAATAACATGGAACAGAATATGCCTAAGCCACTACTTACGGTATCTGAAGTGGCCCAATGGATTCGTGTCAAAGAAGCGACACTGAGAAAATGGGTCTGCTATAAGCGTATTCCTTACCTGAAAGTGGGGCGGCACGTGTGTTTTGAGGTGGGGGCTGTTGAGCAATGGCTTCATAGAGGGGAGACCAGCACGGCGGATGAGGAGATACGGCCACAATGATAAGCAAAAAAAGTATAATTACGACGTGTGGTGGGTTTGGCTGACAAGGGGGAATTATGACAGTCAAACAACTACCAGAAAAAACGTGGTTTTTCCGGTTTCAATGTGGAAAGCAGGAGTATCGGGAACAAGGATTCCGAACCCGGCTTGAAGCAGAGAGAGCGGAAGCACGTGAAAAAAGTGAATTGCTGCGGCTTGAATCGGCAGGGCAGGGGTATAACAGAAACCTGAAACTGCACGAAGTCGCAGATTTGTTCTTTGAAGAAAGAAGTCTTGGGCAAAAGAAGACATGGAAATCTGACCGTGCGAGGCTCACCACTATCAAGACGTATTTTGGTGAGCGACGTATCAGGGAAATATCTCCGCGTGATGTCGAATCATTCCGACGTTATGTCCTGAAAACTGCACATGGACGGGATGGTTCGCAGGTCTCGTTGCACACGGTGAATCACTATCATGCGTTACTGAAGGCCGTCATCAATTGGGCCAAGAAGAAACGCTTGTATGGGGGTGAAAATCCGGCGTGGGGCGTGGAGATGGCGAAAGTGGAGAAAGCCCGGGTCAGGTTCCTGCTTCCCGAAGAGGAGAAGCGGCTTACACCAGTGGTGGCAAAGAACACTCGCCTATGGCCCTATTATGTGATTGCATTACATACGGGGATGCGGTTGGGGGAAATCTGTGCCATTCGTGCCAAGGATGTGATGCTACATCCCGAGCCGATGCTGTTTGTTCCACATACAAAGAGCAAGTGTAGCCGTTATGTTCCGCTGTCAGAAACGGCGGCACAAATCCTCGTCGAGCGGAGCAAGAAGGCGCTTCCCGAGATGCGACTGCTTGAGCCAGTGAATCAAGACACGGTCAGCTCATCGTGGTTCAAGGACGCATGCGAGGAAGCCCAAATCCAGGACAACTTCACGTTTCACTGCCTACGACACACGTTTGCGGCCCATATGTTGGGTCGGGGTGTCCCGATATACAAGGTGTCAAAGATAATGGGGCATTCCGGCGTTGGGGTGACAGAGCAACATTATGGTCATCTGGACCGTAGCACATTGAGTCAGGAAATCCACCATGTGAATGGTGTGATAAGCCTGCCAAGTGTGTTAGAATCAAGTGTGGTTGTAAACCCGGTTGTAAAGTTTACAACTGCCGGGTAGGGCGATCTAGCAGAAACGTATTGAAAATATCACACTGGAGAGGTGGCCGAGTGGTTTATGGCGCTGGTCTTGAAAACCAGTGTACCTTCACGGGTACCGGGGGTTCGAATCCCTCCCTCTCCGTTTTAAATTGAGCGTTTATTCAAAAGGGATTCGAACGAATCCCTCGGCCGGGATGACGTGCCGATGGCACGAGGCCAGTCCTCGGAGTGATACGCAGAGGGCCCTCTCCGTTTTAAATTGAGTGTTTATTCAAAAGGGATTCGAACGAATCCCTCGGCCGGTTCGTAGTGTTTAAATCGATTCCAACGCGACCTGAATGATCCCATGACAACCCCTTTCCTTTCCGTCATCATCCCCGTCTTCAACGAATCCGATACCATCGTCCCCACGTTGGAAAAGATCATTCCCTATTTGCAGACCATGGGTCAGTCGTTCGAGATCATCGTGGTCAACGACGGGAGCATCGATCAGACTTCCCGTCGCGTCCGGGATTTCGTCCAGAAGGGCGGCCCGGTCCGCCTTGTGGAATACGAGACGAACCGCGGGAAGGGATACGCGATCCATCAGGGCATCCTTCACGCCTCCGAAAGCCGTTTCATCCTGTTCATGGATGCCGATTATTCCACGTCCATCGAGCAGTTGGCGAAATTCATCCCTTATTTTTCCGGGGACGTTCACGTCATGATCGGCACCCGCACGCCGCATCATCTGGTGGATAAAACGCGGCCGCTGCTGAGACGTTATTCCAGCGGCATATTCATCTGGCTGTGCAACAACCTCCTGCTTTTAAACCCCGTCGTCGATCTGACGTGCGGGTTCAAGTGTTTTGAGGCTTCGTCCGCGAAGAAACTGTTCGGCAAGATGACCATCATGGGATGGGTCTTCGACGTGGAGATCCTGTTCATGGCCCAATTGTGGGGGTTGAAAACCGTCGAGATCCCGGTCAGTTGGTGCCATTCCAACAGTTCGAGCGTCCGATTGTGGAGCGCCCCCATCGCTTCCCTCATCGACCTTCTCCGAATCAAGATCAACCATCTCCGTGGCCGTTATTCCATTCCCTGAGGCCGAAAAGACACCGGGCTGATATCCGTGCGCATCGGGATCGTGTCATATAACTTTTATCCGAGCATCGGCGGCGGGGCGACCTTCGCGGCACTTCTCTCCGGCGCATTGTCGCGGAACGCCGTCGACGTCGAAGTCATCGCCCCTCTCTGCTCCCGGGACGCCGAACTCGCCGAGTCTTTCGCCCGCTCCACCCGTCTCAAGATCCACTGGGTCGTGAGCGACCGGGCGCGGGGGTATTCGGATTATTTCTCGAGAGCGATATTTTTCTTGAAGATGGTCCGGCGGATCCAGCGGCTCTCGACGTCTGTGGATTTGTTCCACGCGCATGAATTCCATATCGGGTTCCTGAGCGCCCTGTGCGGATCCACGAAGCCGGTGTTGGGGACCTTCGGGGCGGATCCGCTCTATGAGATGTTCTTTTTCGGAAGGGAGAGGAATAAACCCTACGCTGATTTTGTGAAGAGCGTCGGTGTCCGGATGCTGAGCCTGCTTTTTCGGTGGGTGATCGGATTTCTCTCTCGGGGTAAGGATGTGGCGCTGGTGAGTTATACGGACGAGTCGTTCCACCGCCGGATGGCCGGCCGGTATTTTCACGGCAAGATCCATCACATCCCGCTCGCTGTTCCCCCAGAACTGTTCGATATCCCCGGATGCCGTCGATCGGGGGGCGGGGGGACGATCCTGTTCTCTTCCCGGCTTGTTTCGTGGAAACGGGTGGATGTCGCCCTGGCCGTCTTCTCGAAGCTGAGGGAAAAGAGGAAGGACCTCCGGTTGATCGTCCTCGGAACGGGTCCCCGGGCGGATCTTGTCGGAAATGAACGACAACGGCAGGCGGGGATCAACCATGTCCCCTCGTGTCGCCACGACGAGATCGGGAACTATCTGGCGCAAGCCACGGTGTTCATCGCTCCGAGCGATTATGAGACGTTCGGCACGTCGGTGTTGGAAGCCATGGCGGCGGGCGTTCCCATCGTGGCGGCGAACCTTGACGTCTATCGGGACCGCTTGGTCCATGGGGAGAACGCTTTTCTGGTGACGGGGGATTCGGTCCGGGAATACTGCGACCACATTGAGGTTCTTTTGGACGATCCGTCCTTGAGGAAACGGTTTTCTTCGCGGACCCGAGAGCGGGCCCGGTCATTTGAACTGAACCGTGTCGCGGAACGGTATATGGACGTTTATCGGCAGATGGTCCCATCGCAATCTTGAAGAGGGGGAAAACAAGAATGAACAGACAGATCCGTTTTCTGTTGGCCGCCGCCCTGGTGTCGTGGCCGGCCGGTGTGCCCTCCGTCTCGGCCGGCTCCCGGGCGTTCTCGGGCGCCGACAAGCGCTATTTAGAGGGGATTTACCGGGACACCTGGGATTGCATCTCCCATTTCGTCCATCCGGGAACGGGTCTTCCCTATGATTCTCACCGGCCCATGCCGAACACCTCGATCACGAACATCGGTTTTTATATGGCGAGTTGTGCCGTGGCCGCCAAGACGGGGATTCTCCCCGCCGAGGAAGCCCGGGGGCGTCTGTCGACATGCCTGGCGTCGTTGAAAGGCATTGAGAAATGGCGCGGTTTTCCCGTCACCTGGGTGAACGCGGAGACCGGAAAGACCGCGGACCGGCAGTTCTCGACGGTGGACCATTTGGGGAACCTGTGCGCCAGCCTGGTCTTGGTCAAGAATATTTTCCCCGATATGGCCCCGGATGTCGACGAGATATTGTCTCCCATGGACTGGGGGGTCATCTACGATCCCCGAAACCATCTCTACCGGGGCGGTTGGAGGTTGGACCTGAACGATTTCGATGTCAAACAGCCGTGGGGAGACTGGTATTACGGTTATCTGGGCGCCGACACACGGCTCGGGAGTTTTTTCGGATCGGCCCGCGGACAGGTTCCGATGGATCATTGGACGGCGTTGGACCGGAGACAAGAGACGAAATACGGACAATCCTATTACGTGCCCGGCTGGCAGGGCGGAGGACTCTTCATGCAGATGGTATCGGGGATCTTCATGGACGAACGGGAGACACCTCTCGGCGTTTCCGCCGCCAATTTTGCCTATGCCCAGATCATTCATGCCTCTAAGATAGGCGCTCCGGTCTGGGGCTGGTCCGCCGCGGAATCCCCCACGGGCGACTATCTGGGCTGGGGAGTCATCCGGGACGATGTGGTCACTCCGCATGCGACGGTGTTGGCGGCCGTTTATTATCCCCGGAAAGCGGTCGAGAACCTGAAGCGGTTGGATGAATTGGGTGCCCGGGCGGATTATGGGATCGACGGGACGCTCCATCGGTTCGGTTTCCGTGATTCGCTGGACTGGAAAACCGGTTCCGCGGCTCCCGGATACTTGATGTTGGACCAGACCCTGCTGTTCCTGTCTCTGGCGAACGTTCTTTATGACGGGATCGTGTGGGAATATTTCGAGAAGGATCCGGTCGTTCAGGCGGGCCGCGCGATGTTGCCGGAATATCGCCGACAAAAAGGGGTTCTGGATGGTTATCGCCGTCGAGACGGTTCGGTTCCCGACGAGACGCTTCAATTGAAGATCGAAATGCCAACGGAATGAAACCCAAATATATTAAAATGATACGCGGGATGAGGAAAGGCCGCCGTCGTGAGTGGAGCGTCTATATCCTGAAGTGCGGCGACGGGTCGTTTTATACCGGCATCGCCAAGGACGTGGACGCCCGCATCGAGAAGCACTCCGCCGGCAAAGGCGCGGCCTACACGCGCACGCATTTGCCTGTCGCCAAGGTGTATCAGCAGGACGGGTTGACCCGATCCGCCGCGCTCGTGCGGGAAGCCCAGATCAAATCGTTTCCCCGTCCTCAAAAAGAAAGGTTGATCCAGGAGAATGGAACAGTTGCCGATTGACGTGGAACCTGTCCGTCGAGTGGTCGAGCCGGAAGTGGTCGGCCTCGACGAGCCGAAGGTCCCGTTCTGGAAGGGGATCCTGGCCCGCGCGGCCGTCAGCGCGGGGGTCGCGTTCTTCGGGCTGGTCCTCTGCGGGATCGGTTTGCTGATGACGATCACGATCGTCGGCGCCGCCGTCGGGATCCCGCTGATGGTGGGCGGATTGTTGATCTGCGCCCTTTCGGTTTTCGTGTTCTTTGGATTCGGCTCCGGCCGTCAGATCCACATCCGGTCTCCCCGGGGCCCCGCGCCCTTCTGATTGACGCCATGATATTTTCCTCTCTCGTTGAAAAATTCAAAGTCCCATCCAACGCGCTCTATAAGGAGAAAGACTCGCTCCTGTCCAAGGGGAAGAAGATCATCGATTGCGTGTCCGGAAACGTGAGCGAGCAGGGGATCTCCTATCCTTATTCCGCGTTGGAGAAGATCATCGAACGGGCCGGCGCCCAGGCCAAGGTCTATCGGCCGGATCCTCAGGGCCAGCCGGTGGCCCGCGCGGCCGTCAGCGAGTTTTATAAACAGCAGGGCGTCACCGTTCCGCCGGAACACGTCTTGATGACGCCGGGCACGAGTTTCTCCTATTGGTGCCTGTTCCGGCTGTTCGGCAATCCGGGAGACGAGTTCCTGGCCCCGTGCCCGAGTTATCCTCTCTTCGACCACATCGCGGCGGCGTCGGGCGTTCAGACCGTCCCTTACGAGTTGAACGAGTCCGCCCTCTGGAAGATCAACCTGGACGATCTGGAATCCAAGGTCAACTATAAGACGAAGGGGATCATCCTCGTGTCCCCTCACAATCCGACCGGGGCCGTGATGACCGAACAGGAGATCGACGGGCTCGTCTCGATCGCGGAACGAAACTCACTGCCGATCATCGCCGACGAAGTGTTCAGCCCGTTCCTGTTCCGCCTGAGGACGTTGCCGCGTCCCGCCTCCCGCAAAGCTCCCCTCGTGTTCACTCTGAACGGATTTTCCAAGATGTTCGCCCTCCCGGGGATGAAGATCGGCTGGATGGCCGTCACGGGGAAAGAAAGCCTGGTCACCGAGGCGGTCCAAAGCCTGAGCACGCTGATCGATGCTTTCCTTCCCGTCAACGAGATCTCCCAGTTCGCGGTGCCGGACATCTTCCGCGAGGGGGCCGCTTTTTTGTCCAAATACCGCATGGAGATCAGTTCCCGCGCGGAGATGGCCATCCGGGCATTGTCGAAAGTGCCGCGCCTGACTTTGAGCCCGCCGGAAGGCGGTTTCTATCTGACGCTGAAGGTGAACGATCTCATCGTGGACGAAGAACAGCTGGCGTTGTCGTTGTTGCGCCAGGAGGGTCTGCTGGTCCACCCCGGATATTTCTACGATATGGCCCCGGCCCATCTGGTGATCAGTTATGTCCTATCGCCCGACGTGCTTCAAAGCGCGCTGAAGAAACTCGTCAAACATTTCCAAAGTCCCGCCTGAAGGATCCCCCTTGTTGAACCGACAGTTCGCCGGCTTGCTCTATGAGATGGCCAACCTCCTTGAACTGGACGACGACAACCCGTTCCGCATCCGCGCCTACAAAAAAGCCGCCATGGCGTTCGAGGGGCTGACCAAAGACATATCGACCATGACTCTGGAAGAACTCATGAGGATCCCGGGCGTGGGACGGGGCCTCGCCGAAAAGGCCGACGAGTTCTCCCGGACCGGACGAGTCAAAGAGCATCAGGATCTGCGGCGTCGGATCCCGCAGGGACTGTTGTCGATGTTGAACGTGTCGGGGCTGGGTGCTAAACGAGTGAGGTTCCTTTACGAGACGCTGAAGATCGATTCTCTCGGGAAATTGAAGGCCGCGGCCGAGGGGGGAAAACTGCGGTCTTTGCCCGGTTTTGCGGAGAAGATGGAGACCAATATCTTGAAGGGTCTCGAAGTCGCCGTTCAAGGTGTTGAACGGATGACGCTGGGCGAAGCGCGGTTGAGGATGGCCGAAGTGTTGGGATTCTTAAAGGGGACGGACGGGATCATCCGGTTGGAACCGGCCGGGTCTCTCCGCCGGGGAAAAGAGACCGTCGGCGATTTGGATATCCTCTGTTCTTCGCGGAATCCGGACAAGGTCATCACGCGGTTCATCCACGCCCCCTTTTCCAAACGCACGCTGGCGGCCGGGGAGACCAAAGCCAGCGTCGAGCTGATGAACGGCATCCAATGCGACCTGAGGGTGGTGGAGGATGATTCGTTCGGCGCGGCACTCCAGTATTTCACGGGGTCCAAGGAACACAACGTCGCCTTGCGCGAGCGCGCCCTCAAATTGGGTTATACCGTCAACGAATACGGTTTATATCGCACGAGCGATGATAAAAAGAAAAAGCCGCTGGCCGGAAAAACCGAAGAAGAGATATACAAGAAGCTCGGCCTGCAATGGATCCCGCCCGAACTGAGGGAACAACGGGGGGAGATCGAGGCGGCGGAGAAGGGGAAACTCCCCAAACTGATAGAAGAGGCGGATATCCGCGGTTGTTTTCACTCTCACACGAGCGAATCCGACGGACGCAACACGCTCGAGGAGATGGCGGCGGCCGCCCGGAAGAAGGGATGGGAATGGCTGGGAAGCGCCGACCATTCGCAGGCCCTGAAGATGACCAACGGTCTTTCGCCGGACCGGATGAGGGAGAAGATCGGGAAGATCAAAGCGTTGAACAAAAAATCAAAATCATTCCAGGTCCTGTGCAGTTCCGAAGTGGATATCTTGGCTGATGGGTCCATGGACTACGATGACGACTTGATGAAGGAACTGGATTTCGTGATTGCCTCGGTCCATTCCAGTTTCAAACAGCCGGAAGAGAAGATGACGGAGCGCATCATCCGGGCCATGGACAATCCGCATGTCGACTGTATCGGGCATCTGTCGGGCCGGTTGTTGGGTCAGAGAGAGGCCTACGCCATTGATTACGAGAAGATTTTCGAGGCGTCTCGGCGGACAGGGACGGCGTTGGAGATCAACGGCCAGCCTGACCGGCAGGACCTTTATGACGTGCACGCGACGACGGCCAAAGGGATGGGGATCCGCATCGCGACGAATACCGATGCCCATTCCATCGACCAATTGGACCATATGTCGCTGGCTGTGACCGTGGCCCGGCGCGCCTGGCTGGAAAAGAAGGACGTGCTTAATACGATGTCCGCCCGCGAGGTCCGGGAGTGGTGTGATGGTGAATAGTGGTGTGGCGAAATAGTGAAATGGTGGAATGGTAAAGAATGATACGATGGGCCGAAGGCAGCCCTGTTTTACATTGTCGTTGCGAGGGAGATTGCAGTAGATTAACGACCGCCCTTTTCGCATCGTTCCAAGGATAGGCGGCGGGCCAGGGGTCCGATAATCCCGCCAAAGAATCTGATTTTGAAGTGCAGATTGCTTCGCTGAAAAACGCTCGCAATGACGGATAAAAGATAGTTAGAGGGCATTGAAATTTATGGTTGTCATTGCGAGGGAGACGGCAGTATATTAGCGACCGAAGCAATCTTCTTTTAAGGTGTAGATTTCTTCGCTGAAAATGAAGCGTTAAGTTGTATTATGACTCTGGAAAAACACTATTACGTTTATATAACGACGAATTTGCATCACACTGTTCTGTATACCGGCGTTACGAATGATTTAGTGCGAAGGGTGTGGGAGCATAAGGGAAAAGCGGTCGAGGGTTTTACGAAAAAATATAATGTCACGAAGCTGGTGTATTATGAAGTGTTTGACGATTCTTATAATGCCATTGCAAGAGAAAAACAACTCAAAGGCGGATCGAGGAAAAAGAAGGATCTGTTGATCGATAAGATGAACCCCACTTGGAAAGATCTTTATGATGAGTTGTAAAAGAAGATTGCTTCGCTGAAAAACGCTCGCAATGACGGATAAAAGATAGTCAAAGGGCATTATCATTTATGGTTGTCATTGCGAGGGAGGTAGCATTACATTAACGACCGAAGCAATCTTATTTTAAAGTGCAGATTGCTTCGCTGGAAAGCGCTCGCAATGACAGTCATGATGGGGTGGAGAGGTTAAATGGTGGAATGACGGAAAAAGCGAGGGTAATAAAGAGGTATTTTCTGTTACCGGTCGACCGTCGGACTTGGTAGAATCATAGGACGCGTATAGAAAAACAGGGGGAAGCGTTTTCTTTATCAACGAAATAGAATCAGGAGGAATCAACGATGAAATTTTTTGTGGACACAGCCAATATCGACGAAATCCGTCAGGCCAAGGAGTGGGGGTTCTGTGATGGGGTCACCACCAACCCGAGCCTGGTGGTCAAGGAAGGAAAAGTGTTCAAGGACGTCGTGAAGGAGATCTGCAAATTGGTGGATCCCGCGCCGGTGTCCGCCGAGGCGATCTCGCCCGACCTGGAGAACATGGTCAAAGAAGCGCGCGCGGTGGCGGCGTGGGCGAAGAACGTGGTGGTGAAGATCCCCATGACGGAGGCCGGGTTGCAGGCCGTCCGCCTGCTCGCGAAAGACGGCATCGCCTGCAACGTGACGCTTGTCTTTTCGGTGAACCAGGCTTTATTGGCGGCCAAGGCGGGCGCGGCTTACGTGTCCCCGTTCGTCGGCCGGCTGGACGACGTGGGGGAAGACGGCATGGCCCTCATCGCCGACATCATGCAGGTTTTTAAACAATACAATTTCAAGACACAGGTCATCGTGGCCAGTGTGCGCAACACCGCGCACGTGACCCGGGCGGCCCTGTTGGGGGCCCACGTTTCGACCATTCCGTTCTCCGTCATCAAACAGTTGTTCCGGCATCCGCTCACCGACAAGGGGATCGAGCGGTTCAACGATGACTGGAAGAAGTTGCCGGAATCCGCCCGCAAGCTGATCGGATGACATGAACAAAAGATCGCTGATCGCGGGCCTGTTGTCGGCTTTCATCTGGCCCGGAGCCGGTCAGCTGTATAACCGGGATTACCGGAGAGGATTTGTCTTTATCGGTCTGACCATTTTCTTCGTCATATCCCTTTTCATCGGGATCGGCGATCAACTGAAAGAACTGATCCCTCCCGGAGCCACCCACTTGGATTTCGACTCGGCCCGCCAGCTCTCCTTGCGCCTCACCGAGCAGAAATCGGGTTCTTTCCGCACGTTCAACTTCCTGATGTCATTGACCTGGGCCTATTCGATCATCGACGCATTTATGTCCGCGCGGAAGGAAGAGCCGCCGCCGGAGCCCCCGCCTTCCGAAAGCGGAGACCGATGAGATCTTACATCGGGTTGACATTGTTCATGGCCGGATTGGCGGCGGTTCTGACCGGCTTGGCCTATTACCGGAACCCGCAATGGCCCCTGATGGGTTGGAAGATCGGGGCGCAACTTTTCCTCACGCTCTTGCCGATGCTGTTTTTCGCGCTGATCGTCTCCGGTCTTGTGCAGATCCTCGTCCCCAAGGAAGTCATCGGCCGTTGGCTCGGCACGGCGTCCGGGTGGAGGGGGATCATGCTCGGAAGCGTCGCGGGGGCTTTCACGCCGGGCGGTCCTTACACCAGTTTTCCCATCGTGGCGGTCCTTTATAAATCCGGCGCCGGGATCGGAACATTGGTGGCTTATCTGACGGCGTGGTCCATCTGGGCCGTGGCGCGTCTGCCGATGGAGATGGCTCTCATCAATACGCGGTTCGTCTGGATCCGGTTGGCGTCCACATTCTTTTTTCCGCCCCTGGCGGGTCTGATCGCCCATGTCTTTTTCTCACGTTACTTCCGCTGAAGGCCTCCGCCCCGTTTCCGTCAAGGAAATGAGGAGGATCGACCGGACGGCCATCGAGCGGTATAAGATCCCGGGTCTGATCTTGATGGACCACGCGGGTCGGGCCGTGGCGTCGGTCGTCGAGCGGTTCCGTCCGCGGACACGGAAGAAAGCGGTGTCTGTTTTTTGCGGCGGAGGGAACAATGGCGGTGACGGGTTCGCCGCCGCGCGGTATCTGGCTCTGCAAGGCCATCGGGTGACGGTTGTGACGGCCGTTCCGCTGGACCGTACCTCGGGAGATGCCGCCACGGAACTGGCTCCTTTGAGAGAGCTGAAAGTGCCCCTGATTGTTTTTAAGTCGTCTCAAAAGTTGTTAGAATCTCTCGATAGGCCCCACGTGGTCGTGGACGCGTTGTTGGGGACCGGCGCGCAAGGACCGTTGAGGCCCCCTTACCGGGAATTGATCGATTTGATGAACGGATGGAAGTGCCCCGTGGTCGCCGCGGATGTTCCGTCGGGTCTGGACGCGGATACGGGGGAAGTCCCGGAGACGGCGGTCCGCGCTCGAGTCACCGTCACGATGGGATATCCCAAGAAGGGTTTGGTCGCGCGACGGGCGCGACGTTGGGTGGGCCGGTTGCTGGTGGCCGACATTGGTTTTCCTCAAATTGCGTCAGGGAGGTAAATTCACATGGTGACAGGATTGGTGTTGGTGCGGTTGACGGCGGGACAGGAGAAACAGGCCTTGGTGAAGTTGAAGGAGACCAAGGGGGTGGCTCATATCTCCGCGGTGTATGGACGGTGGGACCTGGTGGTGGACTTGGAAGCCGCCGACATGCCGAGCATGACGCGCATCGTCATCGAAAAGATCCGTTCCATCCCCGGCGTCTCGGCCACTGAAACGCTCATCACCACCGCCATCTGAGCCGGCGCCCGGTTCGGAGCGAGTGAATATCCGGCGGAACGCGATGGCGATGTCACCGCGACATCGGGCGGTTTTGAGGTCCGCCCCGGTCCGAGCCCTCGTTCATCTCTCTATTCTAACGGTCACGATCATGACGACACAAGCCGGTCACGCCAAATCAGTCCAAACCCTTTCCAACGGGATTAAGACGGTGGTCATTGAAGACCACACGAGCCCGATCGTGTCCATGCAGGTCTGGATCCGGTGCGGGGCGGTCAACGAGAACGCCCAGACCGCCGGGGTGTCCCATTTTCTGGAACACATGCTGTTCAAGGGGACGCCGCGCCTCTCGGCGGGGCAGATCTCCCACGCGGTGGAATCGCGCGGCGGCCGCATCAACGCGGCCACCGGAATGGAACTCACCCACTATTACATCGACGCGCCGTCCGACAGTTTCGAAGAGAGCCTCGCGGTGCTCGCCGATGCCGTGCTGTATCCCACGTTCCCGGCCGACGAATTCGAGCGGGAACGGAAGGTGATATTGGAGGAGATCAAACGGCGGAACGATGACCCCCAGTCGGATCTGTGGGACGGTTTCCTGGAGGTGCTCTATCCTCAGACCCCTTATCGCCAGCGCGTGATCGGGACGGAAGCGACCATCTCGGCCATGACGCGCGAGGTGTTGATGGCGCAGCATCAGGCTTTCTATGTGTCCGACAACATGGTGGTGGTCATCGTCGGCGATGTCAAGAAGGCCAAGGCCATGAAACAGGTGCGGAAACTGTTCGGTTCCCTTCCGGCCAAGAAACGGCCGCCGTTCCCCGTCCTCTTCCAGCCGCCCAGGGAACAGTCCGAATTGAAGATCATCGAGCGGCCCGCGCAACAGGCCTATGTGGCGGTGGGGTTCACGGGCCCCGCCCTGAACGATCCGCGCCAGGTGTCCATGGACGTCCTTTCCACCGTCCTGGGGGGCGGAGGCAGTTCGCGGCTTCATCGGATCCTCCGTGAGGAGAAACGGTTGGTCTGGTCCGTCGGCAGTTCGTTCATCACCCATGCCGGCACGGGTCTTTTCGGCGTCTTCGCCCAATGCGCTCCCGAGAAAGCCCGCTCCCTGCCGGCCGAAATCTATATGATCATCACGGAGTGTGAGTCCAACGGATTTTCTCCCGATGAGGTGGCCCGGGCCAAGTCCCAACTGAAGAGCGCCTGGCTGTTCTCTCAAGAGACGTACCACGGGCAGGCGTCCCAGTGGGGATTCTACACGGCGCTGGGGTGTCACGACCTGGTCTCTCGTTACGTCAAGGATCTGGACCGGGTCCGCGTCGACGACCTGGTCTCCCTCCTCCGGACGTTCTTCCAGAGTCGTGAGATGTCCGGGGCGGTCGTCTACCCGTCCGCCGGAAAAAATTGACGGACGAGCGGGATGAGATGTTCTTTCGCCGCGGCGGGCATGATCCTGATGGGGGGGCTGATGGCCATGACCGTCAACGCTGATTCTTCCGATGTCCGGGTGACCCGGTTGGAGAACGGCCTGACCTGGATCCACCGTCCGGTCCGCCATAACCAGATCGTCGCATTTCAGTTGTTCATCCCGGGCGGCATCCTCCAGGAAGACCCCGCGCGGGCCGGCCTCTCCCACCTGATGGTCTCCGTGATGTTCAAGGGGACGACCTCCCGCACGTTCCGGCAGATCGCCGAAGAGACGGAATCCCTGGGATTCATGTTCGGCGGCGATGCCGAGGAAGATTACATCAGTTTCAGCGGCCAGGTGGTGGCGGACCGTTTTCCCCGGGCGTTCACGATTTTTTCAGACATCCTCCTGAACCCCTCCTTCCCCGCGGAAGAATTCGAAAAGGAGAAAGAAGCCCAGCTCAACGACATCAAGGCCAAGAAAGAACACATCTTCACCGTCGCGTTCGAGCGGTTGCAGGGGGAACTCTTCGGGTCCCATCCGTATGGTCAGCCCGCCGGCGGGACCGAGGAGACCGTCGGCCGGATGGAACGGGACGATCTGTCTCGGTGGCATTCCAAGGTCATCCGTCCCCGGGGGGCCGTCCTGGTCACGGTCGGGTCGTTGCCCGAAAAGGACGTGACGGATCTGCTCGCGACATGCCTCGGCCGGTGGACCGGGGATGGCTGGGATCCTTCCGCGCAGAAAGAGCTGGTCCCCCAGCGGCAGGAACAGCCGGTCGACGAGACTCGGTCTTTCGAGCAGGCTTATCTGATGATGGCCTATCCCGCGGACGCGGTCTCGGGCCGGGATTACGCCGCCATTAAAACGCTCAACACCCTCCTCGGCGGGGGGATGAGCTCCCCGCTCTTCCAGTCCATCCGGGAAACCTCCGGTTTGGCCTACGAGGTGTCCTCCTTTTATCCGTCGAGGAAATACGGCAGCGCTTTCGTCCTTTACGCCGGCACCGATGAATCGAAAATGCCCGAGGTCGAATCGAAGATGAGGGCCCTCCTCCGGGATTTCTCGCAGACCCCGGTCTCCGATCAGAAGTTGCGGGAGTCCAAGCGTTACGTGAGGGGGCACTACATGATGGACCACCAGACCAACGAACGCGTGGGATGGTATACCGCCTGGTGGGAGACGTTGGGGCGCGGGCATTCCTACGACAAGACCTATCTGCAGGATGTGGACGCCGTCACGTCGGAAGACGTGCGGCGCACGGCCCAACGGCTTTTCTCTCAGCCCCCCGTGGTCGTGCGGATCCATCCTCCCTCTAAAAATAACCCCCGGTCTCCCTGACCTCCCGACGTGCTTCTGTCTGTTCCCGCAAGAAATAGGATCTGGATCGCGCTGGCCGGAATGGTGCTCCTCTGTTCCTGCCGGAAAGAGACCCGGCCTCTCGACGGCATCGCCGCGGACTCTCCGCCGTCGTCCGGCGACGCGTTCGTGGAGGCCTCTCTCGGAGACGCCTCTTACTTGAACCCGCTCCTGGCCAGCGATTCGTCGTCGGGCGGGATCTGCTCCCTGGTCTATAACGGGTTGGTGAAATACGACAAGGATCTGAAGCTGGTCGGCGAATTGGCCGAGAGCTGGGAAGTGAGGAACGGCGGACTCGAGATCCTCTTCCATCTCCGGAAGGACGTCCGGTGGCACGACGGCGAGCCCTTCACCTCGGCCGACGTCAAATACACCTATGACCGTCTGGTCGATCCCCAGGTCAAGACTCCTTACGGTTCCGATTTCCAGATGGTCGCATCCGTCGAGGCGCCGGACGCGCTGACCGTCCGCGTGAGATACAAGACGCCGTTCGCTCCCGCCCTGGAATCCTGGGGGATGGGCATCATCCCCCGGCACGTCTTCGAGGACGCCCCGGAGGGATCCGATTTCAACAAACATCCGGCCAACCGCGCCCCGATCGGCACCGGTCCCTACAGGTTCACCGAGTGGCGGACGGACGAGAAGATCGTGCTGACCGCGAACCCGGACTATTTCGAGGGGCCGCCTTTTTTGCGCCGTTACATATTCCGCATCATCCCGGACCTGGCGGTGCAGTTCTTGGAACTCCGTCAGGAGAACATCGACATGATGGGTCTGACGCCGGACCAATACCGCGCCTATCCCGAATTCTTCAGGAACTACAACAAGTTCCGGTATCCCGCCTTCTCCTATACTTATTTCGCCTTCAACCTGAACAGCCCGTTGTTCAATGACAAGAGGGTCCGCAAGGCGCTGGCCCACGCCATCCGGAAGGACGAGATCATCGACGGCGTCCTCCTCGGGTTCGGCCGTCCCGCCACGGGCCCCTATCCGCCCACGTCATGGGCGTTCAACGAATCGGTGAGGGACTACGAACCGTCCGACGACAAGGCGAAGGCGCTCCTGGCGGAGGCCGGTTGGAAAGACGGCGACGGTGACGGGATCCTTGAGAAAGAGGGGCGTCCGTTCGAGTTCACTCTCATCACCAACCAGGGCAACAAGCTCCGTGAGCTTTCCGCCATCATCCTCCAGAGCCACTTCAGCCGCATCGGGATCAAGATGAACCTGCGGGTGCTCGAATGGTCGTCGTTCCTGCATAATTACGTCGACAAGAAGAACTTCGACGCCGTGATCCTCGGCTGGAACCTGTCGCGCGACCCCGACCAATACGGCATCTGGCATTCCAGCCAGCGCGGGGAGGGACAATATAATTTCGTGGATTACGTGAACCCGCGCGTCGACGAGCTCCTGGAAAAAGGCCGACGGATCTTCGACCAGGGACAGCGGAAACAGATCTACCGCGAGATCCACTCCATCCTGGCCGACGATCTGCCCTATATCTTCCTGTATTATCCGGAATCCCTTCCGACCGTCCATAAACGGGTCCGGGGACCCCGGGTGGCTCCGGCCGGGTTGGGCTGGAACTTCCGGGAATGGTTCGTGCCGAAAGAGATCCAGAAATATCAGTATGCGTCCCAGGGATAGCCGATGACCGGATATTTCTTCAGGCGATTGTTCCTCATGGTCCCGCTCTTGTGGGGGATCACCTTCGTGACGTTCGGTGTCATGCAACTGGCGCCGGGGAAACCCGTCGACGTCATGACCGACATGAACGTGAAGATGTCCGCCGAATCGAAGCAGAAACTCGTCCGGCTCTACGGGTTGGACAAGCCGTGGTACGTCCAATACGGTCTGTGGCTGAAACGGTTCGTCCGACTCGATTTCGGCCGATCTTTCAAGGACGACCGTTCCGTCTCCCGGAAGATCCTGGAACGGCTTCCCGCCACCTTGCTCCTGAACGTGTTGTCTCTCCTGCTGATCTTCGTGGTGGCGATCCCGATCGGCGTGGCCTCGGCGGTGAGGCAGAATTCGTTCTTCGACAAGGGGATGACCGTCTTCGTCTTCATCGGGTTCTCCATCCCGACGGTGTGGCTGGCGCTGCTGATGATGATCGCCTTCGGGCTGAAGCTGGGTTGGCTGCCGATCTCGGGGCTCCGCTCACTGAACTATGACGAACTGTCCTGGTTCGGGCGGATGGCGGATGTGGCGCGCCACTTGGTCCTGCCCGTGACGGTGTCCGCGTTCACGGGCCTGGCGGGCCTGTCGAGATACATGCGGAACGGATTGTTGGAGGTCATCCGACAGGATTACGTGCGGACGGCCCGCGCGAAGGGCCTTCCGGAATCGACGGTGATCTATCGGCACGCCCTGCGCAACGCCCTGATCCCGGTCGTCACCCTGTTGGGACTCTATCTGCCGGAACTGATCGGCGGCAGTTTCATCTTCGAGACCATCTTCGCCTATCCCGGCATGGGCCGGCTCGGGTTCGAGGCCATCATGGCCCGCGATTATCCCGTCGTCATGGGGGTCGGCGTCATCGCCGCCCTGTTGACCCTCCTTGGGAACTTTCTGGCGGACGTCGCGTACGGGTACGTCGATCCCCGGATCAGGCATTCCAAATGAGACGTCTGCTCCGGAATAAGCTGGCGTTCGCGGGACTGTTGATGATCGCCGGTCTCGTCGTCGTCGCGCTTCTGGCGCCTCTGGCGGCCACGCACGATCCGTTGGCCCAGGATGTGATCCACCGGCTTCAGCCGCCGTCGGGCGCCCACCTGTTCGGCACCGACGATCTGGGCCGCGACGTCTATTCCCGCATCGTCTATGGCACGCGGGTCTCCCTTTTGGTGGGTGTGATCGCGGTGGGGATCTCCGTCCTCGTGGGGACCGTCCTCGGGATGATCTCCGGATATTGGGGGCGGTGGGTCGACACGCTCATCATGAGGGGAGTGGACATCATGCTGTGCTTTCCGACGATCTTCCTGATCCTGATGGTGATCTCTTTTTTGGAACCGAACATCGCCAACGTGATGGTGATCATCGGCCTGACGTCCTGGATGGGATTGACGCGGTTGGTGAGGGGCGAATGTCTCAGCATCCGGGAACGGGAATACATACTCGGGGCCCGGGTGCTCGGGTTGCCGACCTCGCGCATCCTGCTCGTCCATATCCTGCCGAACGTGATCTCGCCCGTCCTCGTCTCGGCCACGCTCGGCGTGGGGGGGGCCATCCTCACCGAATCGGCCCTGTCGTTTCTCGGATTGGGGGTCCAACCGCCCACGGCCTCCTGGGGGAACATGCTCGCGGCCGGGAAGGATTATATCCATATGGCCTGGTGGCTGTCGGTGTATCCGGGGGTGGCCATCCTCGTCACCGTTTTGGCGTTCAATCTTCTGGGAGAAGGGCTGAGGGACCTGCTGGACCCTCGTTCGTCGTCATGACAAGGGATTCGCTTGTCCGCATCGAACATCTCGACATCGACTACCGTCAGCACGGGGTCTGGGTCCCCGTGGTCCGGGATGTCTCCTTCGAATTGCGCGAGAGGGAGATGGTGAGCTTGGTGGGTGAATCCGGTTGCGGAAAGACGACGTTGGCTCTGTCCATCCTGAGACTGCTGCCGGAACGGGAATCCGCCGTCCGGGGCGGCCGCATTCTCTTCGACGGGAGTGATGTCCTCCGGATGGATCCGGACGGTCTCCGTTCCCTTCGGGGAGGGCGGATCTCGATGATCTTCCAGGACCCGTTCAGCTCTCTCAACCCGGTCCTTACCGTCGGAGAGCAGGTGGAGGAGGTGTTGGAATGTCATGAGGGCCGACGGGATCCCGCGCGGGTGAAAAGCCTCTTGGAACGGGTCGTCCTTCCGGATCCGTCGAGGATCTATTCCTCTTTCCCGCACCAGTTGTCCGGCGGACAACGGCAACGCGTCATGATCGCCATGGCCATCGCCTCGTCTCCGAAACTGTTGATCGCCGACGAGCCGACCACCGCGCTGGACGTGACCGTGCAGAAGGAGATTTTGGACCTGCTGACCCGCTTGCAGGACGAACTGGGGATGAGCGTGCTCCTCATCACGCACAACCTGGGGTTGGTGGCGGAACGCTCCCATCGGCTGGCCGTCATGTATTCCGGCCGGCTCGTCGAGAGCGGAGAGACCGCGGCGGTCCTGGCCTCCCCCCGACATCCTTACACTCAGGGTCTCATCCAATCCTTGCCGCGGATCCGTCGGACGGGGTCGCGACTCCCCATGTTACCCGGCCAGCCTCCCGAATTGAGCCGGATCCCCTCCGGATGCGCTTTTCATCCCCGATGCGCGAAGGTGTTCGCCCCTTGTTCCCGGGAGATCCCCCCGCTCAAAAAAATGGGGTCTTCACCGGACTCGGACGAGGCGGTGGCGTGCCATCTTTTCGGAGGTCCGGCGTCGTGACGTCACTCCTTGAAGCCGAAGACATCACCAAGGATTTTCATATCGAGGGTGGACTGTTCCGCCGCCGCCGGGGGACCGTCCGCGCGCTCGATCGCGTCACCCTGGCGCTGAACGCGGGCGATTCCGTGGGGCTGGTGGGGGAATCGGGCAGCGGGAAGACGACTTTGGCAAAGATATTGACGGGGCTGTTGTCTCCGGACGGGGGGCGCGTTCTTTGGGAGGGACGGCCCGCCGCGGACTATTCCCGCGCGCAATGGGCCGGACACGTCCAGATGATCTTTCAGGATCCCTCGTCCTCTTTGAACCCGAAATTGACCGTGCGGACGTTGCTGACGGAAGCGCTGGACGTCAAACACCGGCGGACGGAAGGGCGGGGAGGCTCCACCGGGACGCTGAGAGATGAGGCCGGTGTGCTTCTGTCGTCGGTCGGTCTCTCCCCTGAGTTCCTCCGGTCCTATCCGCACCAATTGTCCGGTGGACAGAAACAACGCGTCGCCATCGCGCGCGCGTTGGCCGCCGAGCCGCGCGTCTTGGTGGCCGACGAGCCGGTGTCCGCGCTGGATCTGTCGATCCAGGCTCAGATCCTCAACCTGTTGCTGGACCTGAAGGACAGGTATTCCTTGACCCTTTTGGTGATCAGTCACGACCTGGCCGTCGTGGGATATTTGGCGGACCGCCTGATCGTCATGAAGGAGGGCCGCCCGGTCGAAGAGGGGCCCGCCGGCACCGTGTTGGATTCTCCGCGTCATGATTATACCCGGACGCTCCTGGCCGCCGTCCCGGGGTTCATCCGATGACCAAGACCCTCCATCACCTCAACGAACTTCTCCGCCGGAGCGTGCACGAAGTGCCGGACCGGACGGCGGTCGTTTTCAAAGACCGGTCCTGGTCATACCGTGAACTGGGCCGGCGCGTGGACCGGTGCGCGGAGAACCTCTCTCTCTTGGGCGTGAAATCGGGAGACGCCATGGGACTGGTGATGCGAAACTGTCCCGAGTTCATCGTCGCGTTCTTCGCCCTCTGCCGCCTCGGCGCCCGCGCCGTCCCCGTCAATTTCCTCGAAAAGCCGGATCGCATCGCCTACATCTTCTCCGACGCCGGCGTGACCGGCTGTTTCACATCGACGGAGTTCCTCGAGCCGGTCCGCTCCGCGGTCCGCACCGTCCCGTCGTTCCGCCATCTCTTCGTGAGGGACAGTGAGGACCCCGGGCTCTCCCTGTCCCGGCTGTGGGAGGACCCGGTCCCGCCCGCTCTCTCCGTCGACGGCGTCCATCCGGACGACATCGCCATGCTCCTCTACACCGCCGGCACGACGGGCCTTCCGAAGGGCGTCATGCTCACGCATAAGAATTTCTGTGCGAACGTGGCTTCCTGTTGCGCGGCGGTCCATCTGACCCGTCGCGACACGTTCTTGTGCTTGCTGCCGATGTTCCACTCTTTTTGCTGGACGGTGTGCGTGCTGATCCCGCTCAGTCTGGGATCCACCATCGTGGTGATGGAGACGATCACGCCGTTCGAACCCGTCTTGAAAGCCGTCTGGCGGCACAAGGTCACCATCATCGTCGCCATTCCGACGCTGTTCGCCACGCTGGCCCAACGCGTCCGCGGGTGGCGGGCGTTCCTGATGAGATTCCTGAACCCCGTCCGGCTGGCCATCTCGGGGGCGGCGGCGCTGTCGATCCAGGTCTCGGAAAAGTTCGAAGACATGTTCGGGATACTCCTTCTGGAGGGATACGGCCTGACGGAGGCGTCCCCCGTGGTGAGCCTGAATCCTTTGCGCGGGAAGAGGAAATTGGGAACGGTGGGGGTCGCCCTGCCGGGGGTCCGGATCCAGATCGTCGACGAGCGGGAGACGGTCCTGGGGCCCGGTGCCGTCGGTGAGATCTGCGTGTCGGGTGACAACGTGATGAAGGGTTACTACAATCATCCGGAGGAAACCCGCGCGTCGTTCACCCGGGACGGCTGGTTGAAGACCGGCGATCTCGGCCGGTTGGACGGGGAAGGATACCTGACGATCGTGGACAGGAAGAAAGACCTCATCATCGAAAAGGGGCTGAACATCTATCCGCAGGAGATCGAACAGACCCTCCTCAGCCACCCGTCGGTTCAGGAGGTGGCCGTGGTCGGCATCAAGAACATCATGGGGGATGAGGTGGTGGCGGCGTTCATCGTCGGAAAAGAAGGCGCCCCGGAAGACCGGCCGGAGATCCACCGGTTCTGCCGAGAAAAGCTGGCCCCTTACAAGCGTCCGCGCCATATCGAATTCGTGAAGGAGCTTCCCAAGAACGCCCTCGGAAAGGTCATGAAAAAAGAATTGCAGAAGGTGAACATACTCCATGTCCGCTGAAACCGCCGAGATCGTCTCCCTCCTGAGGGACTCCTTCAGCGAAGAGGAGTCCCGCCGTCTCTGGTTGGTGGGGGGCTGCGTCCGGGATGTGTTCCTGGGCCGTCCCTGGAGAGACGTGGACCTGGCGTCGACGGGGAACCCCCTCCGGGCCATCCGCGTCCTCGGGAACCGGTTGAAGGTGAAACCCTTCCCGCTGGACCGAGAGCGCGGCGTTTACCGGATGGTCTGGAAGCGGCCCGGCGGCCCGATCACCTTCGATTTTTCCAGAGCCGAGGGGAATGAGATGGACAAGGACCTCCGTCGCCGGGATTTTTCGGTGAACGCCATGGCCGTCCCGCTCTCCTCCGCTCCGGCCGGCGCCGCCGGACCGGCGCTCTGGAGCAGAGTGACCTTGGATCCTTTCGGCGGTTTGAGAGACATCAAAAAAAAGGTCGTCCGCCTGACGGGTGAACGCGTTCTCCTCGAGGACCCGCTCCGCCTGTTGAGGGCCTTCCGTTTTTCGGCCACGCTCGGCTTTCAGATCGACCCGTCCACCATGGCGGCCGTCCGCCGGCGGAGGACGTTGATCGGACGGTGCGCTCCGGAACGGGTCCGGGACGAACTGTTCAAGATATTCTCGTCCGACCGGGCCGCCGAGACGTGGAGACGGATGGATCGGGCCGGTCTGCTGAAGGTCCTGTGGCCCGAAGGGGAACGGCTCCGCCGGGTCGCTCCCGCCTATTACGGGAAACGGGGGGTTCTGGGCCATACGTTGGACGCTTTGGAATCCTTCGAGGAATTGATGACGCGTCTCGACGAATACTTCCCGAAGTTTTCGGCGCCCCTGAAACGTCATCTGGAGGAAGACCGCTCCGGTTTTCCCCGGTACGCCCTGTTGAAACTGACGTTGCTCCTGCACGATGTGGGTAAACCCGAGAGCCTGTCGCGGGAGGGGAAGAAGATCCATTTTTATGGACATGAGGTCACCGGGATGAACATCGCCCGGAAGATCGGGGCCCGTTGGAGACTGTCGTCCGCCGAGATCCAGTCCATGTCCCGGATGATCCAGGGACACATGCGTCCGGGGAACCTGGGCCATCAGCCGGTCCTGTCGGATCGCGCCGTGTTCCGGTTCTATCGGGACCTGGGGAGCGATGCCGTCGACCTGTTGCTGGTCGCGCTCGGAGACCATTTCACCTATTTGACATCCCGTCAGAGAGCGCGCCAAAAGGACCCCGTCTTCCTGACCATCAAAAAACTCTTGGAGACGAATTTCATGAGGCCCGGTGTGGTCAACCCCCTCCGGATCATCGATGGGAATGAACTGATGAAGAAGCTCGGCCTGCCGGAAGGGCCGCTGATCGGGCGGCTGCTCGGCGCCATCCGGGAATCCCAATCGTCGGGGCGGATCAAGACGCCCCGGGAGGCGCTGGCGTTCGCGCAGAGGTATCTGGCAAAACACGAATCGGAGGAGGCGTGACCCATGTTCGACAAGATGAAGGGATTGTTGGAACTCCAAAGGAAAGCCAAGGAGATGCAGAAGATGATGGATGAGATCGTGGTGGAGAAAACGAGCCGTGACGGAAAAATCCGGCTCTCCATGAACGGGAACAACACGTTGCGGTCCCTGTCCATCGACGACAGCCTTCTCTCCCCGGCCCATAAGGGGGAACTGGAGAAGACCCTCTCGGAATTGGTCTCCGAAGCGGGAGAAGAAATCCGGCGGAAATCGTCCATGCAGGCGATGGACATGATGAAGAACCTCGATATCAAGATCCCCGGCTTATAAGGCGTTTCCCATGACGGACGAGAAGAAACATCGGTTGAAAAGGCTGCTCTTCATCGGACTGGTCCCGGTCGTGCTGGGGCTTCCGTTCGTCCATCGGGCCTTTTTCGTCGATGACCACTATCACGTCCTCATGGCCGAAGGGATCCTGGAACACCCCTCCCGCCCCTACGATTTCCGGGCGGACGATGCCGGACCCGACCATGTGGGATGGGAACGGGGCGCTCCTCCCCGGATGGTGAACCCGCCGATGCATCATGCCGTCCTGGCGTTTTTTCTGCGGCTGGGCGGCGGTCACGTCGATTTCGCCCGGTTCGGTTTTCTCCTCCTGGCCGGCGGGAGCGCCGTCTTCGTCTTCCTCATCGCCCAATACCTCTACGTCACCGCCCTCCCGGCCACTCTGATCGCGGTCCTGACGCCCGTCTTCTGGCTCACGTCCTATTCGTTGCTCATCGACGGAACGATGTTCTTCTTCGGCGTGGCGGGGCTTTGGGGTTGGTTGGCCGGTCTCCGGCGGGATTCCGCGCGCCTCCTCTCCCTCGGCGCTTTTTTTCTGGGGCTGTCCCTCCTGACGAAATACACGGGGGCGATCTTCTTCCTGATGGCGTTGCTCTGGTGGTGGATGCAGAAACGGTCCTGGCGCGATCTGGTCCGGGCGACATACCTGCTGATCCCCGTCCTCATGATGGTCCTTTGGAGCGTCTGGACGGCGCGCGTTTACGGCGCGCCCCATATCCTGGCGGCGTCGCGCCGGGCGGTCCACCCCGTCGGTTGGCCCCAGTTGATCGTGTTCCTCTCGTTCTTCAGCGGATCGTTCCTGTTCCCGGTCTTCTCTTGGAGGTTCATCCTGAAGACGTCGCGCCGGGTCTTCATCTACGGGGTGGCCTTCGTGGCCGCCGGAACGGTCCTGTTGGCCGGACCGGGCGGAGGGTTCTCTTTCCTTTCGGCTTTCCTGATCTCCTTTTTTGTCGTCTCGTCGGTGGTGTTCTTCCTGGACCTGGTCTTCATGCTCAAGGGCCTGAGGCCGGAGGACAAGTTCTTGTTCCTGTGGATGGTCCTCGGGTCCGCACAGATGATGATGACCGTCGGGTGGGTGGCCTCCCGCTATTACCTCACTCTCTTGGTCCCGGCGGCGTTCCTGTGCTGGCGGAGGATCGAGAAACTGCACCCGTTCTCCATCGTCGGGAAGAACCGCTACAAGACACTCATCGCCTCGGTCCTCCTTGTGTCGAGCGGATCCCTGGCCGTGTCGGACTATTTCCAGGCGCAGACAGCCAGGCTCATCATCCGGGACACCCGCCGGGACGGCTGGTTGAAAGACGGAGCCCGGGGTTTTTTCCTCGGCGATTCGTTCACGGACAGTTATCTCAAGGAGGCCGGGTGGATCCCCGCTTTCCGCGAGACCGTCTTGAGGAGAGGGGACCTGATATTGAAACGCGACGTCATCATGCCCCGTTGGGAATATGCCCTCTCCCCATATCGGTTCCAACACGTTAAAACATATGAGTATCCCGCCTCTTTCCCGCTTCATGTGATGGACAACCGGGGATCGGCGGGTTTCTATGCCTCAGTGTGGGGGGCCTTGCCGTTTTCTTTCTCGAGGGAACCGTGGGAGAGATATCGCTTATTGCAAGTCGTCGAGGCGCCCGAACCATGAAAAAAAGGATCCTGTTCCCGATGGGTCTCTGCGTCGCCGTCTCCGTCCTTTCATGCGGATGCAGCCGGCTGTTGGACAGGCTGACGCACGGCCGCGAGTCGAGGAACTTGACGCAGGTCTCCAGTTCTCCCGGGAAAGGGACGGTCCGGGGACAGCTGATGTTGCCTTCGCCGTCGATGTCGGCCCCCGCGGCCCTCGGGACGGCGGACGTGACGGTGGTCCTGGTCGATTCCAGCATGAGGACGATCGTTTCCCGTGACGGGTCCTTCGTTTTCACCGATGTCCCCGCCGGGCCGCACACGCTCTTGGCCGAATATTCACCCCTCTGGAAGGCCTGCGCGACCCTGAACGCCCTCCCCGACACCACCGTGGACCTTGGGTTCATCTTCGTCCAAAAAACAGGGAACATCACGGGGAAAGCGACGCTGGTCAGGACGACGGATCATTCGGGGGTGTTGGTTCGGATCAACAGTCTCGATCAGAAAGCGTATACGGATTCGAACGGCGCGTTCGTCCTGGAAAACGTGCCGGCGGGGACCTACGAGTTGACGGTGTCCAGGGCGGGATACCGCCGGCGTTCCACGACGGTCAGTCTCGGGCCCGGGGAACATATTTCACTCACGTTCATGGAACTGGATCCGGTATGATCAAAAAATTTCCCATCGTCGCGGCGATCCTGTGTCTGGGCCGGTGCGTGTCGGCGGAACCGCTCCTGATGGAGACGGCCTCGCGCGTGGTCGCCCCGGGGGGGCTGGAAGTCGGCCTCGAGAGCCGTTGCGGCGAGAATAAATATGTGGTGGAGGGACAACCCGGCGCGACTTGGTCTCAGTCATCCGGACAGGACGGTCTCTTCGTCAGATACGGCCTCTCCGGAAAGAGTGAACTCCGGTTGGAATTGCCTTACGGCTGGTGGCGTTTGAAGATATCGCAGAATGGGTCCGCGTTGCTCCAGAAGGAAAGCGGTTTCGGCGATCTGATCGGCACCTATAAGACGCGGTTCTGGGGGTCCGGAGAAGGATGGAACGGCGCCGTCAAGGCGGACGTTATTTTCCCTACGGGGGAAGAGGAAAAAGGGCTCGGCCAGGGGTTCGGCGCCGAACCGGGGGTGATGTTCGGTTGGTCCGGGGTCCCGTGCGCGGTGGATTCTTATGTCGGTTATCGGTGGACGGGAGAATACCGGCCTTACGGGGTCCGTCACAACCCGTCGGACGTCGTGACCTACGGCCTCTCGACCCGGTTCGGGAACGACGTTTGGGCGGTGTTGGCGGAGGCGTGGGGCGAATCGTTCGACACTGAGAGCAAAGGCGGACGGCGGCTGGAGGGAACGTCTGGCCGCCGGGCGATGGTCATCCCGGGCGTCCGCCTGAGATACGGCAACATCAAGTTCAAAGCCGGATACGGACTTTCCGTCGGGCCGGTGCGGTATCGAGACGAGGATTGGAGAGTTCTCTTCGGCGTGAGTTGGGTCGGCCGCGCCTCCTTCACCCTTCGGGACTGAGCTCCGGCCCCTTTTCTCCGGGAGCATGGTTGCTCAACGGAGGAGTAGTTTGATATTATTTGTCTATCATGCCACAGGCTGAGCCGAGAAAGCCCACCATCCTCATTGCCGACGACGACCGTTCCGCCCAGGAGATTCTGGAGAACCTTCTGGTCAACCGTGGATACAAGGTCATCTGTGCTCGCGACGGGAGAGAAGCCCTCTCGCTGGTCAGCGCGGACACGATCGATCTGTGCGTGCTCGACATCGACATGCCGCACATGAGCGGCATCGACCTCTGTCAGCACATCAAAAACGACAAGAAGACCCAATTCATTCCCGTCATCATGGTCACCGGCCTGGCGCCGGAGCAGGAGAAGATCCGCGCGCTGGAGACCGGCTGCGACGATTTCATCACCAAACCGGTCCAGGCAGCCGAATTGCTGGCGCGCCTGAAGTCGCTCCTCCATCTCAAGGCCATGACCGACGCCCTCGAAGACGCCGAATCCATCCTGTTCACTCTGGCGCGCACCATCGAGGCGAAGGACCGCTACACGCTCGGTCATGCCGACCGCGTGGCCCGCTTCGCCGTCTCGTTGGGCCGGGAACTCGGATATCCCGAGGAGAAACTGGAACTTTTGCACAAAGGGGGCATCCTGCACGACATCGGGAAGCTCGGCGTGCCCGATGCGATCCTTCAGAAGGAGGCCGCCCTCGACAAAGAGGAGTGGGAGACCATGCGCAAACATCCCGTCATGGGGTTCGAGATCTGCCAGCGGTTGAAAGGCATCAAGGAGATCATCCCCATCATCCGGAACCATCACGAACGCCTGGATGGGACCGGATACCCCGACGGACTGAAGGCGGCGAACATCATGGACACCGTGCGCATCGTCAGCATCGTGGACATCTACGACGCCCTCACCACCCGCCGCTCCTATAAGGTGGCCTTTTCTCAGGAGAAGGCGTTCCAGATGATGAAAGAAGAGGTCGAGCGCGGTTGGTGGGACAAGACCATCCTGAAAGTGTGGGAGGGGATGATCAAAAAGAAAAAAGTCGAATAGAGATGTTCCCGTCCTCCCGCGCCTAGCCGCTCTCCTCCTCATGTTCAACCGGTTCCTCTCGTCTCTCCGATCCCTCGAAACACAGTCCGAAACAAAAGTCCAGCGTTTCCTGGCGCACGCTTTTGTGGTCGTCCTGTTGCTCCTGATGCGAGGGGTCCTTCTGGGAATCCTGTTCCATCAGAACGACCGTCTCCCTCTCTACTTCGCCGATTCGGCCGGCCGGATCATCGCGATGTTCGATTGGTGGGACCAATCCCGTTGGTTCTTGATGTCTTTCTGGCTTCCGCTCCCCGCGATGGTCGTCGGCGGAGTCACGCGCCTTCTGGGGACGGACATCCTCTATACGGCCCTGGGGATGAACAGTTTGTTCGGAGGGGTCGCGCTCGTGTTGGTTTATGCGGTGTCTCTGAGATTGTTCGACGGACCCACCGCGATCCTGGCGACCGTCCTCGCCGTGTTCCTGCCGGCGTCGGTGTTCCTGTCCTTCTCGGGGGCCGCGGAACCTCTCTACGCCGTTCTCTTGCTGGGGGCCGTCTGGGGAGTCCAGTGTCACTGGGAATCGGACGGGATCTCCCGATGGGGATTGGGAACCGCCTCTCTCTTGCTCTCTCTGGCCGCCTGGACGCGGTATGAATCGTGGGTGTTCATCGGGTTCTTCGCCGTGACCCTCTTGTTCAAACTGAGGAAAGACGCGCTGGTCTCCCGTGACCGGAAAATATTCTTCTGGTCCGCGTTCTTTCTCCCCTTACTGGCCATCCTGTTCGTCTGTGTCCGGCTGGGGATCACCCTCGGAAACCCTCTGGACGTCGTCTTCGTCCCGCTGACTGAAAAAGAGATCGGATTCCCCCAGAGGATGTTTCTGATGCCTTTCATACTCACCGTGAAATACCGGTATATCAGTTCGGGCCTTCTGGCGGCGTTTCTCTTCTCCTCTCAATTTATCCGGCATAAAAGCCGGGTCGTCTTCTTATGGGCGTTCGGGATGCTGGCCGTTTTCTTTGTCGCCAGTCTCACCAAGGTCCATTCCCATGAGTTGGAACGGAACCTGATGGTGCCTGTTCTCCTGACACTCCCGTTCGTCGGGAACGTGCTCTCTCGGGCGGTCACCCGGCTGGACATTCGTGAACGGTTGCTGAATTCCATTACGATATCGGCCGTGATGTTCTTTGTCTGCGTTAAACTGTATTTTTATGTGGTACAGACTCCCAATGTACTCCCGCCGGTGTTGGAAAACGCCCGACGCGCCGGACGGGTGCAGCGGGACCATCGGAACGTCCCGTCCTTCCGGTTCGGTTATGATTCCGTCTTTGAATATCAGTTGGGACCCTATTGGAACTTCGACGCATTTCGTGTCTTCGGCGATGTGCGCGCCGGTCGGGATTATTATTTTCCGTTCCCGTTCGAGGAACGCGTGGCCTTGCTGTCCCGGCGATCCGGACCGGTCTTTTATTTGACGTCGCCGGAACTGATCCGGGAGGCGCTCCGTCTCCGTCGGGGTACCGTCCTCCTGGAAGTCCCCTCGAAGACGGGTCTTTGGGCTTCCCCGGAACAGGAAGAGCCGGCTTATTCCGTCCGTCCCGCCCGCCCCTACTCCCTCCTCTACGTTCCCCCCAAGGACTGACGTCGGCGGCCGAAAAGACATTGATTCGGCCCTGTCGTTGATCCAATATTTCCGTCCTATCGACCCTCGAAATTTGATAAAATCAGCACGGTACGGTCTGGGCAACTTCCGTCCATCATATGAAACCTCCGGTTTGTTCATACAGGGATCAACGGCGCGCCTCCGTTGGTATCGATATTGTGGAAGTGGAGCGAATCGCTCGGCTTGTCCGCAACACGCGTTTTTTGACCCGCATATTTTCCAAAAGAGAGATCTCTTATTGCTCCAAGAAGAGGAATTCCGCCCAACATTTCGCCGTCCGTTTCGCCGCCAAGGAAGCGGTTTATAAGGCGCTCGACGGACAGTGGTCCCCGAAGCGGGGAGAGACCGCGCTGGCACATAAGAACATCTCTATCCGGAACACTCCCACCGGCCGTCCTGAAGTGGAGTTGGGGGGCTCTTTGAGGCGGTTCGAGAAGGAGGTCACCATTTCGTTGTCCCATACCTCGCAGACGGCGGTCGCCGTCGCCTTTTTTCAGAAAGGAAACTTATGACGAAGAAAAACGCCGCTCATCCCATCACGGTTTCTCTGGTCCGAAAATGGATCGTCCCTCGTCCGGCCGCCGCCCACAAAGGCGATTTCGGACATGTGTTCGTTTTGGCGGGTTCGCGCGGAATGACGGGCGCCGCCTGCTTGTGCGCGTCGGGGGCCCTTCGGGGCGGAGCCGGGTTGGTGACGCTGGGCGTCCCGGAGGGACAACAGTCCGTCGTGGCAACGTCCGGGCGGTGGGAGACCATGACGCGGGGTCTGCCGGAGACGGACGCGGGCACCTTCGATGAGATCGGTTGGAAATATGTGGATGAGTTCGTTTCCCGTCGGCCGTCGTCTGTTTTGGCGCTGGGTCCGGGGATCGGTTCCCATCATTCCACGGGGCTTTTTGTGAGGAACGTCATTTGCCATTGCGGGACGCCGGTGGTCATGGATGCCGATGCCATCAACCTGGTGGCTTCGACCGGTTGGCCGCTGGACGTGAAGACGCCGGTCGTGCTGACCCCTCACCCGGGCGAGTTGGGGCGGTTGATGGGAGTCACGGCGGAGAGGGTCAATTCCCAGCGCGCCGAGTGGGCGTCGAAAGCCGCCCAGAAGACGGGCGGCGTGTGCGTCTTGAAGGGCCACGAAACGGTGGTTTCCGACGGAGAAAAGACGTACGTCAATCCGACCGGGAATCCGGGCATGGCGGGTCCGGGGATGGGAGACGTCTTGTGCGGTCTCACCGCTTCTTTGGTCGGACAGGTGTCCGCCGATAACATGGACGAGCGGCTGATGAGAGCCGCGTTGCTGGCGGTGTTCATCCACGGATTGGCGGGCGATCTGGCCGCTCAGAAGAAGACCCGCATCAGTCTTTTGGCCGGCGATGTCGTCGATTGTCTGCCCGACGCGTTCCGGAAAGTGTTCGGAGCCGCCGTCTGACCATGGATTGGCGACAAAAAGCCGTTCAACTCCGCCGCCGGATTCATCAGAACCCTGAATTGGGACTTCAGGAACACGATACCGCGCGCCTGGTGTTCCAAACGCTCCGGGCGGCGCACATCTCCGCGCGAAAAATCTCAAAGACGGGAGTCGTCGGCGTTGTGCGCGGGGCAAAGCCCGGCCCCTGCGTGGCGTTGAGGGCTGACCTCGATGCACTCCCGTTGCAGGAGAAAAACAATCTGCCGTTCCGTTCCCGCCGTGCCGGCGTGATGCATGCCTGCGGCCATGACGCGCACACGGCCATCGTTCTGACGTCGGCACTGAGACTGGCCCGGGAGAAGGGGTCTCTCCCGGGGGCGGTAAAATTCTTGTTTCAACCGGACGAAGAAGGCGCCGCGGGCGCCAAACAGTTGGTCCAAGACGGGGTCCTGTCGGCCCCGCCGGTCGGCGCGGTGTTCGGGTGTCACGTGAATCCGCGTTTCCGCGTCGGGACCCTGGCCGTGAAGTCGGGGCCGTTGATGGCCGCCGTCGATAAATTTACCATCGAGATCCGCGGCGATGGCGGACATGGCGCCTATCCTCACGAGGGAAGCGATGCCGTCGTGATGGCGTCGACGGTCGTGAATGCCCTTCAGACGGTCGTCTCTCGGCGGGTCGATCCCGTGGAACCGGCGGTCCTGACGGTCGGCACCATCCAGGGGGGGCACCGTTTCAATATCTTGGCGGAGTCGGTGACTCTCACCGGGACCGTCCGCACGCTCTCCAAGACACTCCAGAAACGCATGCCGCGCCTGATTGAGGACATCGTGTCGGGCATCGTGAGATCCATGGGAGGATCCTACCGTTTCCAATATGAGAATCTGGGCGACGCATTGAATAATGACCGGGCCTTGGTGGATCTATGCCTTCGGACCGCTCGCGATGTCGTGGGACATCGGAATGTCAAGGTTCTCGACCGGCCGTCCATGGGCGGGGAGGATTTTTCGGAATACCTGAAACGGGCGCCCGGATGCTACATGTATCTGGGGAGTTCGGATGCCTCCGCCCGTTCGCGGAAACCGTGGCATCACCCCGGATTCTTCCTGAACGAAGGGGTCCTCCCCGTCGGGGTGGAATACATGACCGCGGTGGCAAAAGCCGGACTGGCGTTTTTGAAGACGGCGGGTCGGCGCTGAATTTTCATTAAGAAAAGGAGAGTCTCATGATCACAATCATCGTCGGTATGGTGATGTCAGCGGTGGGTATTATCGGGATATTGGCTTGGCCCCGGGAGGTCATCATCTTTTTGAAGGGGGGCGTCCCCATCTGTTTCCTGATGGGAGGTATCGTCTCCTTGATCGCCGGTTTCACGGGATTGAAACCGCCCTATTCCTCGTCGGCCGTCGAAACGCCGAGCCATCATCCGGACAAGAAACCCTCGTAAACAGACCGACGGGGATCGGCCTCTTTTCGGTCTCATGACGACGTTCCGCCAGGCCGGGGAATGGGGGTTCTTGAAGGCCCTCTTGCCCGCGTTGAACCGTCCGTTGACGAAAGCCGTGGCCGTGGGGCCCGGCGATGATGCGGCCGCGGTGGCCTGTCCGTTCGGCCGTGGGTTGGCCGTCATCACAACGGATATGATGGTGGAAGGAGTCCATTTCGAGAGAAGATGGACCACCGGGGAGGACCTCGGCTATAAACTCGCGGCGATGAACCTTTCGGATTTGGCCGCCATGGGACGCGTCCGGCCCGCCTTCGGTGTGGTGTCCCTGGGTCTTCCTCCATCGGAGAATCTGCGGTTTGCCGACGGGATCCGCCGAGGGCTGCAGGCGATGTCGCGCCGGCACGGGTTTCAGATCGTCGGAGGAGACACTGTCCGCTCCGGGAAGATCGTGGTTTCGCTGGCCGCCGTCGGATGGGCCGGTTCCAAGCGGGACCTGGTGTTGAGGTCCGGCGCCCGGCCTGGAGACGTCGTGTGCGTGACGGGGACGCTGGGCGATGCGGCGGCGGGCCTGAGGATACTCCAAAAAAATCCCCGGGGACCTTTCTCGAAGACGGAAAAGGAATTGATTTCGCGATTTTTAAGGCCCCGTCCGCGTCTGTCCGAAGCGGCGGAATGGACCGCGAGGAAACGCCTGTCGGCCATGATCGATTCTTCCGACGGGTTGTGGCGATCCGTCCTCCTCTTGGCGCGGGCGTCGGGAGTGGGAGCCCGCCTCGATGTGACCTCGCTGCCTGTCTCGGCGGAACTGAGGAGATGGGCGTCGGAGAATGGGATCGATCCTCTCCGGCTGGCGCTGGAGGGCGGAGAAGATTATGAGTTGGTTGTCACCGTGCCGGGATTGTGGAACGGCCGGTCGTTGCCGCGGGGTCTGCGCGCGGTCGGGATCATCGTCGATGCGAAGCACGGAGTGCGCGCCTGGGATGACAAACAAGAGATCACCGCGACGAAGGGATACGAGCACTTTCAATGACTTCAGAACGGAAGGAATCGAAATGAAGCATAAACCACAGAAGGAAAAGAAAGCCGGGCCGAAGGGAATGTCCCCGGCGGCCTCCGCGGGTTCTTCGGTCCCCTCATCGGATTGGTCCGTCACCACGGCCTGCGAGAGGGACACGGCCCTTTTGGCGGAACATTTGGCGTCTCTTTTGGAAGCCGGTGATTGCATCGGTCTGACGGGCGATTTGGGCGCCGGCAAGACGGTTTTCGTGAAAGGGTTGGCTCAGGGGCTGGGCCTCACCGATGTGGTGCGCAGTCCGTCCTTCGTCCTGATCCAGACGCATGTGAAGGGGGGCGGCGGCCGTTCCGGACCGAACCTGCATCACGTGGACCTCTACCGTTTGAACCGCGCGGAGATCGCCGTGCTGGGACTCGAGGAACTTTTGTTCCATTCGGAAGATTGTCCTTCGGTCACGGTCATCGAATGGGCGGAAAAGGCGCGGTTCCTTTGGCCCGCCGACCTGTTGTCCGTCCGTTTTTCGCATGAAGGACCCTCCAACCGCCGGATTGATTTTTCGGCCCGGGGGGAGAGGGCCCGCTCGTTGATCCAGCGGATCCGGAAACAGGACCATTCCTCACCCAAATCGTCAGAACGGAGACAATCATGAAAATGCTGGCTCTGGAAACGACCGGCTCCACGTTGGGGGCTTGTCTGTGGGAAGACGCGGCCGCACTCCGGTCGAAGGTCGCGCATGATTCCGAATCCCATTCAGTGCAGTTGGTTCCGATGCTCCACCAGCTGTTCCGGGAATGCCGGGTCTCGCCGGCCCAGTTGGATGCGGTCGCGGTGGACGTGGGGCCGGGCCGGTTCACGGGACTGCGGTTGGGAGTGGTCACGGCGCGCACGCTGGGGATGGTGCTGCAGAAGCCCGTCGTTGAGGTGTCCAGCCTCGAGGTGCTCGCCGCCCAGTCCTCCGGGTGGGAACCCGCTCAGAGTTTTTCGTGGAAGTTCCCGTGGGACCTCCTCTGCTCGCTGATCGAGGCCCCGCAGGAGAACGTGTATGTGGCGGCGTGGCGGTTCCATCGGGCGTCCAAGAAGATGTCGGCTCTCGGTCCGGCCTTCAAAAAGAGGAGCACCCACTCGTTCGGACATCATTTCAAGCTCGTGCACGCGCCGTGCGTGTTCCCGTTCCCGCGGTTCCAATCTTTTTTTGAGAATTGTTTTTCGGAGCAGAAGATACTCTTCACCGGCTGCGTCTCGAAGAAGATCCAGGACGTGTTGAGACGGTTGTTCCAAAAGAGATGCCAGATGCGGATGTCCGACCGGCCTGAGTTACAGCCGCGATGGGTGGCGGCTCTGGCGGCGGAAAAATATTTCCGCCGGGAATACAAGCTGTATAAGGACGTCCACCCCCTGTATCTGCGGCCTTCCTACGCGGAAGAAGCCTTGATGAAATGACCGTCGGCGCTGCGTCCGCGTTTCGTTTGGAACCGCTGGCCGCCGCGCAGGTGGACGACCTGGTCGTCGTCGAGAAAGAATCGTTCCCCAGCCCTTGGACGCGCCGGCAGATCCTGTCGGAATTGGATAAGGACTATGCCCGTTTTGAATCGGCGGTCCATTCAGAGACCGGGAATGCCGTCGGCTATTGCGGTTATTGGAAGGTCGAGTCCGAAGCCCAGTTGGCGAACCTGGCGGTCCATCCGGCTTGGCGCCGTCGCGGTGTCGGCCGGAGGTTGTTGGAGTCTGCGATGGCCGATGCCCGCCGCCGCGGATGCGACCGGATGACACTCGAAGTCCGGGCCGGCGCGGTCGCCGCCTTGTCTCTCTACCGGTCGCTCGGGTTCCGCCCGACGGGGGAAAGGCCTCGCTATTACGAAGGGCGGGAGGCGGCGGTCCTCATGGAGACGAGATTGTGATATCGAACGGCAGATCGATCGCGGGGTGCGCGTTCCGTCCACGGTTGTGGCTGGGGGTGTGCCTGTTGTGGCTCGCCCGTCCGGGCGCGGCCGCCCCGACGGAAGAGAGTTACGATCATTTTTTGAGGGGTCTCATCCAGGAACGTCATGGACGCATGGAAGAGGCCTGGGAAGAATACGAGAACGTGTTGAAGATCGATCCCGAGGCGACGATCGTCTATGAGATCCTTTCCGCCATCGCCATGCGAACCAACCGGATGGACCGCGCGCTGGAGATGGCCCGGAAGGTCGTCGACACGAAACCGGATGACACGCACTCCTACCTCGTTTTGGGGCGCGTCCACCTGGCGCGCGGGGAGGTGTCTCTGGCCGACGAGGCTTTTCAGCGCGCCCTCGAGATCAACCCCGACGACAACGAATCCCTCCTCTATGCCGCCCACCTGAAGACCACCCACGAACCGGAAGAAGCCCTGGACTATTACCGGCGTTATCTGAAGAACAACCCGGATTCCCTGGAGGCGCAGGGGCGCATCGCGGAGATACACCAGCGTTTGGGGCAGCTGGAAGAGGCCGAAGAGGTCTGGAAGAAGATTTTAGAGACGGATCCCAACGATTTCTCGGCCCACCTCTCCATGGCGCATCTCTACGAGGTGAAGAAGGACACGGAGTCCGTTATCCGGGAGTATCAGACCTGTCTCGGCCTCGATCCCGAGAACACGGGGATCCTGATGCGTCTCGGGGAACTGTATTTCCGTTTCGGGGATTCCCGCTCTTCCTGGGACTCGTTCCAGAAGGCGTATCGGATGGTGCCGTCTCAGCCCACCGTCAATTTCTGGCTGGCTCTTTTGTCGGAGGAGAAACGCCAATGGGACGATGCCATACGCCATATGACCGTGGTGGCGCACCAGAACCCCGAACCCAGCGTCATGTTGCGCCTCTCTTATTACTACGGGCAGAAGGGAGACCCCAACGCCGCCTTGAAGACGCTGAAGAGGCTCCAGAAGTCCAACCCGGGGAACCCGGAACTGATGTATTACGTGGCGATGGGTTGCGAAGAGGCCGGTCGCCGGAGAGAAGCCATCCGCTGGTATGAAAAAGTCCTGCGGCTAAAACCGAATTCCGCCGAGACGAATTTCCGTCTCGGGGCTGTGTGGGACTTGACTGGAAAATTTTCGAAAGCGGAACCGTATCTGCGGAAAGCCGTCGAACTTGATCCGAACAATGCCGTGTTCCTGAATTACCTGGGGTATTCGTGGACGGACAAGAACATGAACCTCGACCAAGCCCATTCGCTGATCGGACGGGCGCTGGATCTGGAACCCGATAACGGCGCCTATCTTGATTCCATGGGATGGGTCAACTACCGCCAGGGCCGGCTCCCGGAGGCGGAGTCTTACCTGAACCGTTCCACCGGACGGATCGACGATCCCGTCGTCTGGGACCATTACGGGGAAGTCCTCCTTCAGATGGGAAAGAAGGCGGAAGCATTGGATGCGTTCAAAAACGGTTTTCTGTCGGATCCGACGAATAAGACGATCGCCCGCAAGATCGATGAGATGGAACCCGGAGCCCTGCCGCGTCTATCAGCCCGGAGGTTGTTGAAGCGCGTCGAGGGGAACTTCCGCCAGGTCTCGGGATTGAGCGGACTCACGAAAGTGAAGGCCAAGACTCCCGGTCAGTCTTTTCGCGTGACCGGACTGTTCTATTATTCCCGGCCGGGCCTGTTCCGATTGGAATTCCTGGGCCCGTTCTTCGTCCCTCAGGCGCTCTTGGTGCAGAACTCGCTGGGTCTTCATTGGATGCCGCCCGCCTGTTCCGGAATGGTGGGGGATCAGGAGAAGACATGGCTGGACCTGATGGGTCTTCTGCTCTCCGGGGAGCTGGCGCGCCGGTTTGACGGCCCGTCGGTGATGGTGGAAGCTCGCCGGAGCGAATTCATCTTCCGGGGAGAAGAAGGGACCCTCCGCCTGGGGAAACGGGACGGATTGATCCGGTCCGTGATCTGGAATCGAAGCCGCGAAGAAAAACCGGTGGAACTCCTGATTGAAAAATACGAGCAGGTGGAAGGCCTATGGCTCCCGTCTGAGGTGACGTTCAAATCCGACGGGATGACCCTGCGTGGCCGGATGCAGTTCATGAAATGGCAGGTGAATCCCGTCCTGGATAAAGCGTTGTTCGATGTCCCTTCCGATGTGACGGAGCCGACGGAAGAGTGACCGGTCCATGAATCCCCGCCGGATCACGGTCAAGGCCCCCGCGAAGATCAATCTTTTCCTGGAAATCCTCCGCCGCCGGGAGGACGGATACCATACGATCTCAACCCTGTTCCAGACGATATCCCTGTTCGATGAGTTGGAAGTGTCTTTTCATCCGGTGCCCTTGCGTGGCCGTGCCGTCGGAAAGAACGTCTATGACAGCGGCGACGGGATCGTCCTGGGCCTCTCGGGTGGGGATCTTCATGCCAGCCGCGATAACCTGATCGTCCGCGCCGCGGAATCGTTCCGAAAGAGATTTTCAGTGAAGGGCGGATTTGAGTTTCGGCTGAAAAAAAAGATTCCGGTCGGAGCGGGGTTGGGGGGAGGGTCCAGCGATGCGGCCGCCGCGCTGAAGGCGTGTTGGAAACTGTGTTTTCCGTCCGAGTCCCGGGAAAGAATGGTCCGCGAGTTGACCCCGCTGGCGAAGAAGCTCGGTGCCGACGTCGCCTTCTTTCTCACCGGCGGTTTGGCGGAGGGGAGCGGACTGGGAGACAGGATCCGACCCCTGAAACCCCCGCGTCCATTCTGGATCGTGCTGGTTTTTCCACGCGTTTTTGTGTCGACCCCATGGGTCTATCAGCGGTTATGTTTTCCGTTGACAAAACGCCGTTCAAGCCATACACTTAAAGATAAGCTTGTGAAGAGGCGTCCGATGGGAATGTGGGCGTCGGAGTTGTTCAACCGGCTGGAAGAGGTTGTTCTACCCCGCGTGCCCGCCGTTCGGGCGGCTAAAAACGCTTTGGAAAGGAGTGGTTCTACCACGGTGCTGATGTCCGGTTCGGGCTCCGCCGTGTTCGGTATAGTTGAAACAGCAAAGAGCGGACAACGAGTTCTGGAAAATCTTGGCTCAACAAGGTGGGATGCATGGCTTCTCCGGTCTTGGTCGGAGTGAGCAACCTTTGATTAGCCAGACAGCATGTGTCAGACGGGGGCGACCATGGAAATTACAGAAATCCGCGTCACTTTGCGAAATGACGGCAAGTTGAAAGCATTCGTCACGGTCACATTCGACAAGGTGTTCGCAGTACGCAACATGAAGATTATCGACGGGGATAAAGGGCTCATGCTCTGCATGCCGTCCCGGAAACTTCCGGACGGGACGTTCAAGGATGTGGCCCATCCTGTCACCGCCGACTTCAGGAGTTATCTCGAGAAGAAGATATTCTCGGCCTACGAGCAGGAGAAGAAGAACGGTTCCACGTCAGCGGAACCGGCGATGCCTGAATCGCCATCTCAGTGTCGGGAAGAATAGAATTCCGCAGATTATCCAGCCGGCATAAGATACCTTCCTAAAATCACTTCACTCCCGGGGGACGGAGTTGTATAATATCGTCGCTTGAGGGGTTTCCGATCTTTTTATGAGATACATGTGGTGCCGTGGTTTTGGAGGCGCTCTTGTCCAAGACAATAAGGACTGCCCATGAGCCGATATAAATTTTGGGGCGCACTTGACCACACCATCAAGCACAGCCCAGGTTACGATGTGAATTTTGGGGCGTCCTTGCCAAAAGAGTGCAAGGGCTGCCCAGGTGTCGATATATAGTTTGGGGCGCCCTCACACGCAAAACGTGAGAACTGCCCAAGGTACGATATGAATTTTGGGGCGTCCTTGCCAAAAGAGTGCAAGGGCTGCCCATGAGCCGATATGAATTTTGGGGCGTAGCCAAGCGGTAAGGGTCGCCGGTGTGACGAGGAAGTCACACCGATCTGGCGACGCCAGCGAGAAGGTGAGCTGGCCGGTTGCCGTGACAAGGCTACGCATAGATTTGAGAATAGAAGTCACGATGTGAATTTTGGGGCGCCCTCACACGCGAAACGTGAGGACAGCCCAGGTTACGATGTGAATTTTGGGGCGTAGCCAAGCGGTAAGGCAACGGCCTTTGGAGCCGTCATTCCTAGGTTCGAATCCTAGCGCCCCAGAAAAATAGGAGCTCCTGAAGGAGCTCCTATTTTTCTGTACGCCTGTTTGAATTTGAACCAGTAAAGAAGGTTCGCTGTGCGGGTTGTCGGCACGATGTGCCGCGCGCGGCCCTCGGAGTCTTCGGAGAGGGAATCCTAGCGCCCCAGATTTCATATTGTCGCGTGGCCGTCCTGGCATCTTTGGGCCAGGGCGCCCCAGACTTCATATTGTCACCAGGCTGTCCTTGTTGTTTTGGACAAGGGCGCCCCAGATTTCATATTGTCACCAGGCTGTCCTTGTTGTTTTGGACAAGGGCGCCCCAGGAAAATAGGAGCCCCTTCGGGAGCTCCTATTTTCCTGTACGCTTGTTTGATCTGAGTCGCCCTCCCCGCAAAAGCCCATCGATAGAGTGCTTGCCGGCTCTCTCCGATCTGTGTATGATTTAGGTATACCTAAATCAGGAGGCAGTCCATGATCACCCCCAGCCGTGAAGATTATTTGGAGACCCTCTTTCATTTGGAGTCGGAGGGCGTTGCCTCGACCACGCAGGCCATTGCGGATCATCTCCAGATCTCCGCCGCCTCCGTGTCGGAAAACATCAAGAAGATGGCGATTGAAAGGTTTGTGGTCCATTCGCCCTATAAGGGGGTGAAGCTGACGGCCAAGGGTCGCGCCGTCGCGATCGATGTGGTCCGCCGACACCGGTTGTCGGAGAGGTTCCTTGTCGATAAGCTGGGGATCAAATGGGAGGAGGCCCACCGGGAGGCCCACCGCCTGGAACACGGACTCTCCAGGGCCGTGGAGGTCCGGATGTTCGAGTTACTGGGAAATCCGGAGACATGTCCTCATGGAAATCCGGTGCCGACGCTGTCAGGGAAGATCCGGGATGACCATTCCCATCCCCTGGCCTCGCTGAACGTCCATGACCGCGCACGGATCGTCAAGATCACCGACGAGGAACCGAAACAACTCCGCTATCTCGCCTCCATCGGGCTGATGCCCAAGACGCAGATCAGGGTCGAGAGGAAGGCGCCCTTCGGCGGGGCCGTCATCGTCAGGGTCGGGGAGACGGCTTATGCTTTGGGGAACGATATCGCACGCTCGATATGGGTGAGGAAAACAGGATGACAGACGGGCTGACGGAGATCGGGAAGATCCGGGGTCACGCGGAATTCGTCATCGCGTTGGCGGGGAATCCCAACGTCGGGAAGTCCACCCTGTTCAACGAGTTGACGGGGTTGGGTTCGATGACGGCGAACTATCCCGGAAAGACGGTGTCGTTGAACGTCGGATCCTCCTCCCATGGGGGATTTAATTTCGGCGTCATCGACCTGCCCGGCACCTATGCCCTCGGCTCGGTCTCCGAGGACCAGGCCGTGGCCCGGCGAGCGATCCTTGAGAAACAGGCCGATGTCGTGGTGGCGGTCGTGGATGCGACAAATCTGGAGCGGAACCTCTATCTGGTCCTCCAACTCATTGATCTGGAGGTTCCCTTGGTCGTCGCCTGCAATCTCATGGACATCGCTTCCCGGCAGGGGATCCGTGTCGACACTCCGCGATTGGCGGAACTTTTGGGAGTGAGGGTCATCCCGATGACGGCCACCCGGGGGGAGGGGATCACCGATCTGATCCGGGCGTGCCGGGCTGTGGCGTTGAAAAAAGAGCACCCTTTACCGCTTCTTCCCGTTTACGAAGAGGGGCTGTCTGGCGCGATCAAGGAACTGTCGGATTTCATCGGACGGGAACGGTTCTCTCCTCCGGACGGGCTTTCCCCCAGGTCTTTGGCGGTGCTCCTGTTGGAGGAGGATGAGGAGTTTTTGGCCCGGCTCAGGGGGGAGGCCGGGAAAAGAGTGGCGGCGACGGTGGGGGAGATCGGCGCCGTCATCGAGAGGCGGTCCGGCGAGAAGTCGGGCCTCCGAGTGGTTCGAGAGAGACATCGTTTCGCGCATCATCTCAGTCGCCTCGTCATCCGAAAAAATTCTTTGGACGCCCCGTTGTCCACGACGTTCTGGGGGTGGACCATGGACCCGGTGAAGGGTCTTCCGATCCTGATCGGGGGACTCTTGGCGGTGTTCATGCTCATGTATCATGTCGGTGGATTCCTTTCGGCGATGTTCGATCTGTTTTGGACCACCGTCATCTCTCCCCATCTTCGTGACTTGGTGACGTCTCTCTGGGGCGTCGGAGTCCTGTCGAAATCAGTCCTCTGGGGAGTGGACGCCGGGTTGCAGGCGGCTTTTTCGGTGGGAATCCCCTATGTGCTCGTGTTCTATGGGGTTCTCGCTGTTCTGGAGGATTCGGGGTATCTCAATTCGGTGGCTTTCCTGTCGGATAGCCTGATGACGAAGATCGGTCTTCACGGAAAGTCCGTGATCCCGTTCATGGCGGGCGCCGGATGCAACGTGCCGGCGATCGTCGGCACGAGGATCTTGTCGAACCGGCGGGAAAAGATCATCGCGTGCACCCTCATCACGCTCGTGCCCTGCAGCGCGCGGACGGCGATCATCATGGGGGCTGTCGCTTTTTTCCTGGGTTGGGCCTGGGCCCTGATGGTCTATCTGATCATCTTCGCCGTCACCCTGACGGTCGGACGGCTCATGGCCGTGATGTTGCCGGGGCAGTCATCGGGGATGATCATGGAGGTTTTTCCGTTCCGAATGCCGCGGGCGAAGATACTCTTTCGGAAGACATGGGTTCGGTTCCGGGAATTCATCGTGCTGGCCGTCCCCATGATCGTGGTCGGGAGCATCGTGTTGGGATGGCTCTATGAGTCGGAATATATGTGGTTCCTCACCAAACCCTTGAGTCTCGTGGTCCATGATTGGCTCGGCTTGCCGGAAGTGGCCGGAATCTGTCTGTTGTTCGGGATACTGAGGAAGGAACTGGCCCTTCAATTGCTTCTGGCGTTGGCCATCATCCAGCAGGGCCCGCACATCCAGAACCTCCTCTCGTTTATGACGAAACAACAGATCTTCGTGTTCGCTCTCGTGGCCTCTTTGTACGTCCCCTGCCTCGCCGCCGTTTCCGCCCTGGTCAAGGAACTCGGTTGGAAGTCCGCGGGAATGATCGCCGTCTTCACGATCGTGGTGGCTGTGCTGGTGGGGGGAACCGCCAACCAGGTCCTGACGCTGTTCCATCCCTGGTTGTTCTGAGGGGAGCGTTATTCGGTGATCTCGAGCGCCGGGGTCCTGAAGAAGAATTTGCGGTGGTCCGTCTTGTGGAAACCCGGGGGGTGTCCGTCATGATCGCATCCGGCTCCACGGAAGAGGTTTGATGGCGACCAGGGCGGTCAGGTGTAATGCCCTGTTGAATATAGACTTCAATTCTCAATCGCGTCGTTGCCTCGATCCGGTTCTGCATTTTTGGGAGATGCTGAATGGGGCCGAGTATAACGATAGAATCCAATCGTTAAAGGAGTGCCTTGTGGGTAGGAGGGATATCTTTGCTTGAAGATGAAATGCTTGATGTCGATTGGGATGAATCCTTGTCTGGATAACTCCTCGTCTTGTTGACGGAATCCATGGGAGAGAGACCTGAAATAGACGGAGAACTTGTCGTTGGGCGCGGGAAAGCAGAATTCAGCCGCATCGGTCTTCCCGATGATCGCCGAGAATCTGATAGGGGTAAGGTTCTGAAATAATTCACCATAAAGGGATGGATTAAATGGGAACACGTGGCTACCTCTGAGAAGTCCGATTTTCCCATACTCGTTCTTGTAGTGTTTCTTAATGAACTCATATTCAATCTGCTCGTCGTATTTTTCGGTTATTTTTATGTAGTTTGTGTATGGGAGTAGTGTGAGTGTGAGTGTCAATAGAATGGAGATCGTTCCCCCGTATTTGGAATATATGAAATGAATAAAAAAACAACAGAAGATGATGGGGATGTATTCCCAATAACTTGAATACAGATAGGCGATAAAATACCCGTTGAATACCTTATAGCTCAATGGAATATTGAAAAACAAATAGAGGGCGAACAATCCCAGGGCGAATCGCCGGGTTTTCTGGCCAAGGATGCCGTAGATGAATCCAGGGATCGCCATTAGATATGTCGGAATTAGAAGATGATTATTGGAATAGAGGGTGTTGCTGAACGGGAATATAATATTTTTCCAGTTCATGCGAATGGACCCTGGATGTGTTTGAGCGTCTGCCATGAACATGGGCCAGGTTCGCTGAAGCGGCTCATAAAATGGAACAGCGATGATTAAGGCGTAGCAGGTGAGATAAAAAAGGAGTTCCTTGAGGGGTATTTTAGAATAGATCAACAGGAAGAGTGAGAAGGGGATCGCGATGATGAATTGTTCGGGTCGCGTGAATGTCAAAAAAGCGAGCATCAGGAAAAAGGTCGGCACGAACAGGGGTTCTTGGGTTTCCCTGTATAGGCAGGCCGTGGTGATCAGAAGGAGATGAAGAAAAAGAACGAGTGTGAAGTGTGATTCCGTCGCCGCATAACGGATCTGTATCGGGGAAACCGCAAAAAGATAAAAACCGACATAGGGGGCAATCCCGCCCCCGAGTAATAACCGTAAAATAGTGAACAGGATGTAAGCGCAAGAGATATTCAGCAGCAGGTTGGATGAAAACAGAACGTCGTGGGATAAGAGCCCGATGCGGTTGAGCAAGGCGAGGGGCCCCCAGAATATGTTATAGGTGAACCCATAGGGTAATGTTGCGTGGTGTGCGTGCCCGAGCAATCTGAAGTAGGTATAGCCATGATAGTTGATGTGCGCAAAAGCAAACAGTGACAGTGAACAGCGGGCGATCAACGCAAGAGTAAAAAGGAAAAGCAGACGTTTGTCTGAGAGGCTCGATAGGATTGTCTTCCGGAATTGCCTCGACAGAAGGAGGAGAAGCGGTATTGTGAGGTAGACGATGTAAAATACGTTGTTATAGTCGTCCTGGTGACGCCATGAGAACAGGAGTGCATAAACGATGAATATGAATATGGAATAACCCAGAGATATATGTTTTATCGACGGCGGGTGTCGTTTGGTATCGATGATATTATTATCTTGCATGTCCCGAATCTGATCGATGTGAATGTGATTTATGGGGATTTGGGATTATGACATGGGCGCGGAGACTGTATCCGCTGGCGGGGCGTGCCCGCATTATTCGGTGATCTCGAGCGCCGGGGTCATGAAGAAGAATTTGCGGTGGTCCGTCTTGCAGAAATCCTGAGGGACTTTGTCCTTCAGGAACGCTTCCAGCGTTGTGTGGGGGCACGACGGCATCGATAAGAAGCCCGAATCCGCGCAGATCTTGGCGAAGACGATCCCCGGCGGCACGTCGAAATCCCGAGGCGGCATGGGTTTGAGGGCCCCCGCCATGAAATCGGTCCACCAGGGCACGGTCGTCCCGGCGCTGGTGATCTTCTTCCCCAGGGGCACGAAATCGTCATAACCCACCCAGACGCCCGTGACCAGGTCCGGCGTATAGCCGATGAACCAGACGTCCCGCATGTCTTGCGTGGTGCCCGTCTTCCCGGCGGCGGCCCGTCCCAGGAGCCGTGCGTGGCGGGCCGTCCCTTCCTTCACCACCATCTCCATGAGATGAGAGATCAGATAGTTCATCTGCGGGCTGAACGACATCTGGGCCTGCGGGAGATGTTCCTCGAGGATCCGTCCGTCGGCATCCACCACCTTCTCGACGGAATAGGGGTCCATGTGGACGCCGTTGTTGGCGAATGTGGAGAACGCGCTGACGATCTCCAGAATGGTGACGACCGAAGAACCCAGGGACAGGGACAGCACGGGGTCGAGTTTGCTCCGGATGCCCGATTTTTGGGCCACGTCGATGACGGTCCGGGGTCCCACCCGGTCGATGAGTCGCACCGACACGAGGTTCCTCGACAAGGACAACCCCTTCCTCAGGGTGACCGGACCGAGATACTTGTCGTCCCAATTCTTGGGGGCCCAGATCGGATCGGGCGCTTTCGGATCTCTGTCGGGGGTGTAATAGCCCGTGACGGCGATCTGTAACAGGTCATAGGACGTCGTCTCGACCACCAGTTCCGGATGGCGCTCCACGTTGGCGTAGGCGATCGGATAGTCGTCCACGATCGTGGACGGCGAAAAGCCGGATTCGAGGGCCGCGAGCCAGACGAACGGTTTGAACGTGGATCCCGGCTGGCGTTTGGCCTGTGTGGCCCGGTTGAACTGTGATTTCTGAAAGTCGCGGCCTCCGATCAAAGCGCGGATCCCGCCCGTCGGTGGGTCGATGGCGACCAAGCCTCCCTGCACGGGCGTCGGTTCCTCCCACACGATGTCCTCGACCTCGTCTCCCCGCGCCTTCTTGTCCATCCAGCGTCGCCACTTGTTGTAATACGCCGCATCGATCTTCTTGTTCTTGAGGAGATACAGCAGTCTTTTTTCCGCATGTTGTTCATCGAAGGAGGAGAGATGTTGGGCGGTCGTCTCTTCCGCCGCTTTCTGGATGCGCAGGTCCAGCGTGGTGTAGATCGAGAGTCCTCCGCGATACAGGGCGGTGGAACCGTAACGGGGTTCCAGTTCCAACCGGACGTGTTCGACGAAATAGGCGGCTTGTTGGGGAGTGAGGGGGACCTTCCGGATCTGCATGGATTGGCCGATGGCCTGCAGGGCCTCTTTTTCCGTGATGAAACCCATCTCGCGCATGCGGTTGAGGACGACGGCGCGCCGCAGGAGGGCCCGTTTGGGGTGGTCGAAGGGGGAATAGTATTGCGGCGCCCTGGGGAGCCCGGCCAGGAGCGCGCATTCGCCGAGCGTCAGTTCCCCGACGTGTTTTCCGAAGTAGACCCGAGAGGCCGCTTCCACCCCATAAGCCCCGTTGCCGTAATAAATCTGGTTGAGATACAACTGGAGGATCTCGTCCTTGCTGAAATACCGTTCCATCTGGAGCGTCAGGATCAGCTCCTTGATCTTCCTCTCGTAGGTCTTGGTCCGCGTGAGGAAGATCGTCTTGGACAGCTGTTGGGGGATGGTGGACCCGCCCTGTGCGGCGCGACGGGCGCGGAGGTTGCTCAGGAACGCCCGGAGGATGCCTTTGACGTCGACTCCCCAATGCTCGTAGAAATTGGAGTCCTCGATGGCCAGCGTGGCGCGCTGGAAATCCAAGGGGATCTGAGTGAGGGGGACGACGCTCCGGCGCTCGACGAAGAGTTCCGTGATGAGGTCTCCGTGGACGTCGTAGATCTTGGTGATGAGGGAGGGGATGTATCCTTCCAGCTGGTTGACCGGCGGTAGTTCGCCGAGATAACGGCGGAACAGGATGGCCATCCAGATGGAGAGCACGCAGTATAGAACGGAAAAGACCAATACGAACCGGTGGTTCTCCCAGGATTTCTTGATGAGTTCCCAAAGTTTCATGGATAGACAACATCCTAACCGTTTGTGTAATTTGTTTCAAGTTTTTTGAGGGAAAAGTCACGTTGAATTGACGGAAACGCTTTGATAGACTAAAACCAATCGCATGATCGAAACCCAACCGCAGTCCCAGAATGAATCCGGTCCGGCCGGGCTCAGCGTCATCCTTCTCACGAACCGGCCCCTCGAGGCGCTCCGGGCCACACTGGACGGCCTTTTCCGCGCGGCGGATCGTTTCACCGACTCCCGGCGGGAGTGGGGGGACGGATACCGGCCCCTGCAAGAGATCTTCGTGGTTCGTCACGGGCCGGACAGCGGGAAGGACGAGGCCTCGGGCGGACATCCCCTGCTCCGGTTGGCGTCCAGTCCGGTGTCCACCAAGAGCGGCTCGAGGAATTGGGCCGCCTTGAACGCGAAAGGGGCCTACCTCTATTTTCTGGATGATGATGTGACCGTGCCGGAGGATTTCTTCAATCGATGGAACGGGAAGGTGGTCCAATATCCGTCGTTGATGGTGGTCGGCGGGCCCAACCTGGATCCGGAGGAAAATACGCCTTTCCAGAGGAGCGTGGGTTACATCCTGGGGTCCTGGTGGGGGGCCGGCCGGATGAGCGAGCGGTATCGGGGTTTGCCGGACGACCGATGGGTGGATGACCGTTCCTTGATCCTGTGCAACCTCTGTTTCCACCGTGATGTTTTTCATCGGATGGGACTGCGTTTTCATGACCAGCTGTTCTATAACGAGGAGAATCTCCTGCTTCAGGAATTGATCGCGCGCGGTGTGCCGTTGCTCCATTCGCCGACACTGGTCGTCCGCCACACGCGTCGCGGCACTTGGTCCGGTTATGGCCGGCAGATATGGCATTCGGGGAAGGGGCGCGGCCAGATGACGCGATACCGTCCCTCCACGGTGCGGGCCGTCCACCTTTTCCCGGCCCTATTCCTGTTGTCTCTGCCGCTCTCTTTTTTCATGCCCGCCGCGCTGAAAGGACCCCTGGCCCTGTACGCGTTCCTCACCGCCGCCCACGCGCTCGTTTACGGAGGACGCACCGGGGATTGGCTGGGTGTCCTCCGCGTCGGAGTGTTGACGGTCGGCGGGCATGTCGTCTATGGCATGGGATTTTTAAGAGGATTCATCATGGGGATCACCGATGAAGGACAACCTTAATTTCGACATCTACGGCGTGACCGTCGGGGTCGCCTCATCCGATGGGGAGATCTTGGATGAGATCCGCCGTGATTTTGAATGGTTCCTCGTCCCCGCCGCCGGATCGCCGCCGGATGTCCGGATCGAGTTATGTGCGGAACCGGTCCCGCACCGGAAATCCCCCGCTTCTCCGGGGTCTTATGAGGCCTCGGATGAGGGGGATGTCCGATCCCTCGATTACCAAGGCCGCGCGTCCACCGTCTACGATTTCAAGGCCGAACGGGGAAAGGTCACTTGTCCCGAGAGAGACCTGCTCCATGAACTGTCTTATCTCCTTGTGTTGAGTCGCGTGGGTGAACGGTTGGATCGGAAAGGGTATCATCGCGTCCATGGACTGGGATTCGGGTATCACGGGCATACGGGGTTGATCCTGCTTCCCGTCGGCGGAGGGAAGACGACGTTGGTCCTCGAGATGATGAAGGATCCCGCGTTCCGGCTGTTTTCGGAGGATACGCCGCTCATCGGGCCCGAGGGTCGGATGCACCCGTTCCCCCTGCGGCTGGGCATCGAGGGGGATCGCTCCCTGCCCGGTTTCCCGGCGGACGGCCAGAGGGTCTTCCGCCGTCGGAAACATGGCCCCAAGATCTTGATCGACCTGGGGGTGTTTCGCGACCGGGTCGCCTCCTCGGAAGGAAAGATCGATTGGATCATCGACGGTTGCCGGCCGGCCGGCGCATCTCCGTCCATCCGGCGCGTCGGTCGCTGGAAGGTTCTGAAATCGCTGGCTGTCAATCTGTTCATCGGGTGGGGCGTTCCTCAGGGAGCGGAATATTTATGGAGACCGTCCTGGGGGTCCAAGGTCCGTCTTCTCGAGGTGGCTTTCCGTCGGGGAATGTCGCTGCTCACCCTGCTCCGGAGCGCCCGCGCGGCGAAGGTCGTGCTCGGCTCGGATAGCCCCGAAAATGTCAGAATCATCAAGGAATGGATCACCCGAGGATAATGGCCAAGAAATCGAAGAAGAATATATTGATCGTCACCCCGGAACCGCCCTGCCCGTTGATCCATTCGGGATTGATCTGGTTGTGGTCTCTGGCGAGCCTGTTGAAGGACCGGTATGATTTTTCGCTGGTGAGTTTCTCTCCTTCCGGGTTGGACCCGTTGGTTGCCGCGGCGCAGAGGCTGAAACTCCAAACGGTGTTCAAAGAGGTGCGTTGGGTGCCGCGCCGCCATCTGAGCGGCCGTGACCTTTGGCTGAACTACCATGAGCGCCGGGTGGGAGACTCGGAGGATTTTCTCTCTCTGGGGGAGGCCATCCAGGGGCTCTTGAAACCGGGAGAGATCGACCTGGTCCATCTCGACCATGTCCAGATGCTCCCCTGCCTCCGTTACGTCCGGTCCGTCCCGGTGCTGTTGGCGGAACACGATATCGGGAACCTCCGGTTGACGTCCGGCCCCATTCCGGCGAACCAACGGGAGCCGTGGGGGAAGAGGATCTCGCAGGCGCTGAGCCAGTATCTCTATTACTGGGCGAGTGTCCGGCGGCTGCGCGGCATGGCGTTTCTGGGCCGGGCCGATTTCCTCTGGTTCCGTCGGCACCGGCGGTTGTGCCCGTTTTCGCGGAAGAGTCCCCTGGCCGTGGTCCCGATGGGAGTGGACATCGACGGATTCCCGTTCCGAGAGGCCGAACCCAAGGACCGTTTCATGAACATCGTCTTCACGGGGAACTACGAGCATCTTCCCAACGTCGAGGGGGTCCTGTATTTCCTGAAGGACATATGGCCGAAAGTCCTGGCGCGCCAGCCGAACGCGCGATTCTGGATCGTGGGAGCCAACCCTCCGCCGGTGATCCGGTGTTTCCAGAGTCCCAACGTGCGGGTGACCGACAGGGTGGAGGATGTCCGTCCGTTCCTGCGGAGCGCGCATGTTTTTGTGGCCCCGATCCGGTCCGGATACGGGATGAAGGGGAAGATTTTGGAAGCGATGGCGATCGGAGTCCCCGTCGTGACGACGCCGAGGGTCTTGTCGGCGTGGGGTCGTGACGCGGAGTCGGTCGTCTGCCGGGGATCGACCGCGAACCGTTTCGCGGAACACGTGATCACCCTCCTGGCGGATCCGGCGGACCGTCGCGAGATGGCCCAACGCGCCCGTCGATGGGTGGAACGGACTTCCTCGTGGGCCCGGAGCGCCGAGAGCCTGGATCGGCTCTATTCCGATTGCTTGAAGAACTATTGAGATAGCTGCTCGTAGAGTTATATAATAGGGACTATCATAATTCGCGTCGCCCACAGGGAACGCAGGGGAGCCATCCGATGTCAAACCAGAAAATGTCTTGGAAACACGCTCAGAACGTCGCCTGGAGGAAAGTCGAAGACGAGGTCGTCATCCTGGATCTGGAGACCAGCGTCTATTATTCTTTGAATTCCACGGCCAGCCGGATCTGGGAATTGCTCGGCGAGGGGATGGCGGAGGATGATATCGTCGAAAAAGTGTCCGATGAATACAACCAGAGCGAGAAAGTCGTGAAGAAAGACATGACCGGTTTGATCCAGAAGATGAAGAAAGAAAAGCTTCTTGTCCCCCAGAAACATTGATCCGCGCGGGCCGGCCGACGGCCGGCCCCTCCCGTCTCCCCTCCCCTCCTTATCGGATCCCGCGCGATGAACGCCCGCCGAATCCTCATCGTGGGTTTGGATTCGGTCCCCTACGATGTTTTTTTCGACACCCGGGGTTCTCGCCGCCCGTTCATTGAGCGGCTGCGGAGGGACGGATACGGCGGCATCCTGAGATCGTGCGATCCTCCCATCACGGTGCCCGCTTGGGCGGTGATGGCCTCGGGACTTCCGCCCCGCCAACTCGGACTCTATGGGTTCCGCATCCGCGGGTCGGATCCGTACGCGGGGTTTGTCCTCCCGTCGTCCGGTTCCATCCAAGAACCCTGCCTCTGGGACTATTTCAACGGGAACGGGGAGAACGTGTGGGTGGTCGGCGTTCCGCCCGGATATCCTCCGCGGTCCGTTCGCGGCCATTGGATCTCGTGTTTCTTGACCCCGTCCGGCGCGTCCTGCACCTCTCCGGCGGATTTTCAGGAGACCCTCGAAAAATGGGTCGGTGGCCGATATCGCGCGGACGCCGAGTTCAGGAAGGAGGACAGGGACCTCACGTTGGCCCAGGTCTATGAGACCTCGAACCAGAAATTCAAGATTTTGGACCGGATCGTTCAGGAAGACGATTGGCGGTTCGCCATGAGCGTCGACATCGGGCCCGACCGGCTCCACCACGCCTTTTGGAAATACCACGACGTCCGTCACCCGGGATACGTGAAGGGGAATAAGTATCAGGACGTTCTCCCCGACTATTACCGGTTCTTGGACGGAAAACTCGGGGAATTGATGGACCGCCTCCCGGACGACACGGTCCTGATGATCGTCTCCGATCACGGGACGAAGGGGATGGAGGGTTGCTTTTGCGTCAACGAGTGGCTCATCCGACAGGGATATCTGAGACTGAAGAAGTATCCGGAGACGGTCCTTCCGCTGGACCGATGCGACGTCGATTGGGATCGCACGACGGCGTGGGCCTGGGGCGGTTATTACGCGCGGGTCTTCGTCAACTTGAAAGGACGCGAACCGCGTGGAACGGTCCCCGCGGAACACTACGATGTGTTCCGTGTGAAGTTGAAGGGGGAGTTGGAAGATGTGCGCGGTCCGCGGGGTGAAGAATGGAAGACCCGGGCCGTCTTGTCGGAACCCGATTGGAAAGGGGATCCTCCGGATCTCATGGTTTCTTTCGACGCGCTGAGCCAGCGGGCGGCGGGCACCGTGGGGCACCAGCGGCTTTATCTGACGGAAAACGATACGGGGCCCGACGATTCGGTCCATTCCCCCGACGGCATATTCTGGTGCGGTTATAAACAGGGGGGGCGTTTCCGGAAGGATCTGTTCCGGAAATCGCACGACAATCTCCTGGTGGACATATTGGATGTGGCCCCCACCGTCGCGGCGCTGACGGGATCGACGGGTCGGGCCGATTGGGCCGGCCAGCCGGCCCTCCTCTGGGAGGAACGATGACATGACAGGGATCGGGTTCACCGTCTGGTTCACGGGGTTGCCCAGTTCCGGCAAGAGCACGCTGGCGGAAGCGTTGTGCGAACGGCTTTCCTCCCTCGGTCATCAGGCGCGGGTCTTCGACGGAGACCGCCTGCGCGCCACCATTTCGAAGGATCTCGGATTCACGAAGGAGGATCGGGACAAACACGTCCTTCGGGTGGGCGACCTGTGCCGGCAATTCAACCGCGAAGGAGGGGTGGCCCTGGCGGCGTTGGTGTCCCCTTACGCCGAGATTCGAGCGAAGAACAGGGAGAAGATCGATCGCTTCGCGGAAGTGTTCGTGGATGCGCCTCTGGAGGTGTGCATCCGGCGCGACGTGCGCGGTCTTTATAAGAAAGCCCTGAACAACGAGGTGAAGAATTTTACGGGCATATCCGACCCCTACGAACCGCCGCCCTCGCCCGAGATACGCCTCCGGACGGACCAGGAATCAGTTGAAGAATCTGTCCGGAAAATCTTAAATTATCTGGAAGGACGCGGCTGGGTCGAGACACGGCCCTCCTAAAGGACTATGCTGAAAAAATTCCATCAGCCCTATTACACGTACGCCCACTACTTGAACCAGATCAAGGAACTGACCCGGTGCGAGTTCAAACTGCGCGATCAGAGCACGCTGCTCGGGTTCCTGTGGACGCTCCTGAACCCCCTGCTGATGTTCCTGGTGCTCTACCTCCTGTTCATCAAGTGGATGGGGAACCATGTCCACTTGTTCCAGCTCTATCTCATCGTCGGGGTGGTCCAATGGGGATACATGACCAACGCCACGTCGTGCGGCATGAGGAGCGTGATCCAGAAATCGTCTCTGGTGAAGAACTTCATCTTCCCCCACGAAGTGATCGTCCTCTCCTCCGTTCTCACCATCACGTTGATCCACCTGCTGGAGTTGTTGGTGATGATGGGATTCCTCCTGTTCTGGGGGGCCAATATGAGTCTGAAATGGCTCTGGCTCCCGGTGGTGGTCTTCATCGAGACCATGATGGTGACGGGGGTGGCCCTGTTCCTCTCCCGTTGGGCGGTGGAATACAAGGACACGGACCGGATCTGGTCCATCGTCATCCAGGCCGCTTTCTTCGTGACCCCGGTCTTTTATCCGGAGACCATCCTGAGCCCGGGGCGCCGGCAGATCATCATGTTGAACCCGATGGCCCTTCTCATCAAACAGACCCGCGAATTCATGGTCTATGACCGGGCTCCGTCGCTGTTGGTCCTGGGTTTCCTGTTCGCGTTGAGCGCGGGGATATTGCTCACGGGATATTATTATTTCAAACGGGGCGAACCTCATTTCGCGGAGAAGTTCCCATGAAGGATCTGGCTTTCCACCTCCGGGGCATCGGCAAGCAGTTCGAGATCGGCACCGAACGGCGGAAGACCGTCTTCCAGCAACTGCGTTATTGGGTCCGGGGAGCGCAACCCACCCGGACTTTCTGGGCCCTCAAGGACATCGATCTGGACATTCGCCGGGGGATGGGTTTCGGCGTGATGGGCCCCAACGGGACGGGCAAGACCACCCTGTTGAGGATCATGGCCGGCATCCTGCAGCCGACGGAAGGGGTCGTCCGGCGCAACGGACAGATCAACCCGTTCATGGCGTTGGGCGTCGAACTCCTTCCCCAGCTGACCGTCTTGGAGAACCTGCGTCTGTGCGCCGCCCTGCTGGGGTATTCCGGCAAGGAATTCCGCAACAAACTGGACGCCATCATCGATTTTTCCGAGGTGAAGGATTACCTCTACGCCGCGCTGGCCGACCTGTCGTCGGGGTGGGCGGGCCGGGTCAGTTTCTCCATCGCGCTCCACGCGGAACTGGACATCCTGTTGGTGGATGAATCCCTGTCCGCCGGCGACGCCTACTTCGTGGCCAAATGCAAGAGGCGGTTCGACGAGATCCGGAAACAGAACAAGACCATCGTGTTGGTCTCCCATTCGCCGGAAAACATGAAAGAGATGTGTTCGGAGGGCATCTATATCGAGAAGGGGCGCGCCATGGCCGTCGGACCCATCGACACCGTTTATGACCACTACGCCCGATCCGTGAAAGCGCGCATGATCCAGCAAGGGTTGGCATGAGCCGTCTGTTGAGACTCGCCGTCACCGTCCTCGGCATCTTCCTCCGTCGTTACCTCTATTTCCTGACCCACCCCGCGCGTCTCTGGGATTGGTCCGTCAAGAAACTCCGGGTGAGGAACCTTTATTCGCGGTCCGGGTCCGCATCGGTTTTGCCGCGCCGCAACATGGCTGTCCCGTCCCAGCCGGCCCCGTCCGGCGCCCTCCCCTCCCGCTCCAAGCCGCACATCCTCTACCTCACGCCGTTCATCCCCTATCCGCCGATGGACGGCGGTAAAAAGCGGGTCCTGACCATCCTCCAGCTCCTCGCCGACCGGTATCGGTTCTCGGTCCTTTCTTTTGTCGAAAACCAAGATCAGGTCTGGAACGCCCCGTTCATGAAGAAATGGTGCGAGAACGTGTATGTCGTGCCGCGCAACATGTCGGAGCCGGAAGGTCCGGACGCCGGCTCGTTGCCCAATATCGCCAGGATGTGTCATTCCGCGGAGATGGTCCAGAAACTCCGGCAGGTCCTGTCGTCGGAGAAGTTCGACATGGTCCATATCGAGTTCGTGCAGATGGCCCAATATCGTCCCCTCATCAAAGACATCCCGGTGGTGTTCACCGAACACGATGTCAGCAATATGTCCTTCTTTAAATCCTATTTCCGCGAGATGACCGGCTGGGAAAGATGGAAACGCATCGGGGAATGGATGCGCCTGGTGAAATATCAGATGGATTCTTGCCGGGAGATGGACGGCGTCGTGACGGTGACCCCCCACGACAGGGACAAGCTCCTCAGCTTCATGCCGTCTGTGAGGGTGGAGAGCATCACGACGGGAGTGGACCTGACGCATTTCAAGTTCCGGAGCGCGCTGGCCAAGAAGATGAAATCCGGCGAGGCCAACCTGGTCTACGTCGGCCATTACCTGCACTATCCGAACGAGGACGCCATCCTGTATTTCGCCCGGGAGGTGTTCCCGCGGATCGTGCGGCAATGCCCCATCGCGCGTCTTTGGGTGGTCGGATCAGGTCCCACCGAGGCGGTCAAGGAATTGGAAAAGGACTCCCGGATCCGGGTGACGGGAGCCGTCCCCGACGTCCTCCCCTATATCGAAAAAGCCGACATCTTCGTGGCGCCGTTGCGATTGGGGGAGGGGATCAAAGGGAAGATATTGGAAGCGATGGCCGTCGGAGTGCCCGTCGTAACGACTCCCGTGGGGGCCTGGGGCCTGGACGTCGAGCCAGGCAGGGACCTCCTGGTCGGGCGCACCCCGCAGGAATTCGCCGACGAGACGGTCCGGCTCATTTTCGACAGGGAATTGAGGAAACAGCTGATCCGGCGCGGTCGGCAATTGGTCGTTCAAAACTACAGTTGGCATAATCTCGCCGACCAATTGGATGGGTTCTACCGGTCGATCCTGGAGAAGAAGACCGCGCAATAAACAGTTCCCCGGCTGAATGCCGTTTTGCTCGGACGGTGGTCGGAACGGAGAGTCGGCGGGGATGGGCTAGGACGATGCCCGGGCCGTTCGTAAGAGCGCTTTCAGATCGCCGTAGTGGCAATAGAATAATCGGGTCAGTTCCCTTCCCGACAACCGTTTCCTCGGGAACCCTCTCTTCAGACACCCCTCGGAGTCCGGTACCATGTTGACCGTCTGATCGATCAATCCTTCCAAGTCGTCAGGATTTCCCAGAAGACCTTTTTCCATGAACAGCGTCAGGCTGAGGGCGGTGGTCATCCATCGATAGAGGGAATAGAAGGCATCGCTGTCCGAGAAGGGATGATCCAGCGTGCGCCAGGAAGGCAGGAATTCCGCCAGGGACGTCCTGGCCAGGTGACCGATCGTGTCCAGGGGCGGCACCGGGATATCCATCCGTTCGGAACGGCATTGGACCAGGATGTTCCCATCGACGATCGAATCGGCCTGGAAATCCTCCGCGTGAGGCGATCGGTCATGCGTGAAATAGGAGAAAGGATGTCCATGGACCGCACAGCAGAGGGACATCCGGAACATCGTGCCGTCGAGAACCTCCATCGGTCCCTGCAAACCGCGGTCTTCCTTCTTGAATCGCCGTATCTCCGCCAGGAGATTTTCGAACGAGTCGTCGGAAATGCCGTCCTTGAGGACGAGGGTCGAATGGGTCAAGGTGTTGCAGAAAAGAGCCGTTGCGGATCCCTGGAGGCGGTCCTGCAGTTGGAGGAACCTCTTCCGCCAGGCTTGGACCTCCCACTCGTTCCGCGCGAGCGTCGATCCCCATCGACGGATCCGCGCGGGATCGGCGTTCCCGGCGGCCAATCGCCGATGGACGTCCCGCCCCTTCTCCCGCAGGAGTGAATGGGCGGCGGCGCAGAGGCGTGCGATCTCGGGCAAAGAGGGGGTCAAGGGGTCGTTCAATATCCCGCGGGTGTCGGGCGGCGCGAGAGGAGACTCCTTCCTGAGGATGGAATCCCTCGTATCGGCGCGGGATTCATAAGGGCCTTCCATGGCCCGAAGATGCCGGCACACATCCAGGAAATGTTTTTGGACGGACAACGCCCGGGTGGGAACAACGGATTCGGCCGGGTTCAGATAGTTCTTGATCAGGAGGTGGTAGGCCATGACGGCGCGGGTCCAATGGTCCCACGGATGTTTCCAGTCCGGGACCGTCCCTCCTTCCGGGCCCGGGGGGATGTCTTCCCCTCCGACCGATTTCCATCCGGCCCTGTTCTGCGTCCGTCCGTCCCCCCACAGGTCGAAGAACCGGAGTTCCTCTTCGTCGGCCATCAGGACCTCTCCCAAGATGGGAAAGAATTTCTTGAGCAGTCCCATCATCCTCCAAAGACGGCAGACGACGTTTTTTTCGTCGATGTCGGATCGGAGGATCCAAATCACGTCCACGTCGCTCGCTCCGGGGACCCAATCGGGTTCCAGAAGTCCTTGACGGAGATAGAGGGCCCGGACGGGGACCATCCGCTGGATGAAACGGAGTTTTGTGAGGAGGATGCGGTAGGGGATGCGGAAGAGAGCCCGCCAGGTCCGGGACCGTAAGGACAGACGGATGACGGTGTTCTGCAGGGCCGGAAGGATCATCGCCATGGACTCATTCTACCATTCGTTTGAGATAAATCGTCGCTTCGTCGTTGGAGGGGTTCAGTTTCAGCACCTCCTTGAACTGTTCGGCGGATTCTTTCAGCCGGCCGTTCATGTAGAGGACTTTCCCCAGGTTCAACCGCGGATCGATCTGTCCCGGATCCGTCCGGACGGCCCTCCGCCAGAAATCCATCGCGCGGTCCTTGTCTCCGACGGTGAAATAGATGTTCCCGAGGTTGTTGAGGGGACCCGGCCGGAGGGGGGCGAGGTCGGCGGCTTTCCGGTAGGCCTGGAGGGCCTGTTCCACCCGTTCCCTGTTCAGAGAGTCGCGCCCCTGGGCGTCTTTGGATCGGATCTCCTTCGCATAGGCAAACCCGAGTTTTTCGAACACCGAGGCCTGGTCCGGAAATCGGGCGCTGAGCGCTTCCAGGTCCGAGATGGTTTTTGCGGGATCGAGGAGTTTCTGATCGAAGAAACCGACGTTGCGCGATTGCCTGTAGCGCGCGGCATAGGGATGGATCAACCGCGTCAGGAATCCCGCCTTCAATTCTTCGGGGAGGAATCGCCATCCCGAAGAGGCCGCCGTGTTGACCGGTTTTTGATAGAGCCCGAGGAGGTTGATCTGCCATCCGGACCCGGTCTTTTGGAAGGTGATCAATCCCGCCGTATAGAACAGGGCGATCAGGAGCCCGAGGCGGACCGGGACGGGCCACGGGGTTTCATCGGGCTGGGCGCGGCGAAGGAACGGGAACGAGGGGGCGGGGACGCGAGGAGGATTGTCTTCCGGGTTCAGCGAGGCGAACGCCCCCAGGATCAGGAAGAGGTAGGCCGCGGATATGGAGAAACGCATGTCGACGGAAAAACAGTTCTGGGTCAGCACGGCGGCCAGCGATCCCAGGAGCGCCCAATATTCCCCGTTGCGGAGCGAGGGGGGGGCCCGGAGCGCGTTCCTCAGCAGGAGGAGGAATATCGACAGGAAAAGGGCCAGGCCGACCCATCCGGTCTCGGCGGCGATCTGCAGGTATTCGTTGTGCGCGTAATTGACGATGAACTGTTCCGGAGGCCATTTGGCCTTGAGATCGGCGCCGGCCACCGACGGGAAGTGGACGTGGAATTCTCCGAGGCCGACTCCGGCGAGGGGATGATTCCAGAACAGACGCAGGGTGTCTCTCCAGATCAGGATGTGGGCCTGGTCCCTCGACCAGACGGAACGCGTCTTGACCGCGAACCCGGCGAGGACCATCATCAGGAGGATCACCACGGGCCAGAATCTTTTGGAACGATAGCGGCGGAAAACCGCCGTGACGGTCAGGGCCGCGGCCGCCGCGATCCACGCCGCGCGCGTCTGAGTCCAATACAACGCCAGGAGCGATAAGACGAATGAAAGTCCCGACAGTCTCCTGAACGCCGGTCGCGTTTCCGATTCGATGTTCCAGAGGAGGAGGGGAAGAGACGCGGCCAGATAGACACCGAAGAAGATGGGATTTCCGAAAGTCCCCATGACCCTGACGGATCGGGGGACCAGGATCATTCCCCAACCGCCCGTGTGCTGGAGTATCCCGTAGAAGGCGATGATCCCGGTGGAGACGGTCCAGCATCGCCAGAAGATCCCCCGCCGTCGGGCGTCCGTGAGGAGTTGGGCGCAGGCCATGAACGCGCCGGTGCAGAGGAGCCACCGTCGAAGTTCGGCCAGCGCCAAGGGGGGATTGGCCGAGAAGGCCGCCCGCGCCGCGACGAAAACCATCCAACCGGTGACGGGCACTGCCAGGGACGGGACTCGGACGAAAAAGCGCCCCCGCGCGATCTGTTGGCCGGCCCAGAGGGACAGGATGGTCCAGAGACCCGCCTCGAACAACAGCAGTTTGGGACGGATCAACTTCTCGTCGGGAAAGAAGGGGAGGAGGAGGATCAGCGCGCAGAGGAGCCAGAACGGGACGGAGGGGCCGGAAGGATCGTCGGTCAGGCCGGCGACGCGGGCGGGAGAGGGCTGTTTTTCCGTTCGGGGTTTCTTGGTCAAGGTCCGGGATCCTTGTGACGATGGGTTATAAAAAAATCCGGCGGCATCTCAGAGTGCCGTCGGATCGGTGCGCCGTCGCCGGATCCCGCCGGGGGTCTTCTGATACGCCCGACGGGATCCGGGGGGCGGTTACTTGAAGAATACCTTGGAAAAATTCAGCCAGTCGGTCGGCACGGTCTTCAGGCGGGCGGTGGCCTCCTCGAGCGCCACGTCCACCACGTCGTTCCCGTGCAGGGCGACCATCTGCCCGAATTTCTTCTCAGCCACCAATTCCGCGGCTTTCACGCCGACGCGCGATCCGAGGATCCGGTCGAAGAGGGTCGGTTCCCCTCCCCGCTGGATGTGGCCGATGACGGCCAGGCGTGTCTCGATCCCGGTCTCCTTCTCGATGATGGCGGTGATCTCGTGTCCGACGCTCCGTTCTTTGAGGAGCATATGGCCGAATTCGTCCAGCTTCTCTTTCCCGGAATCCTGTCCCGGGATCTTGATCCCTTCCGAGACCACGACGAGGGCCACTTTGTTGCGCGCATGCACCTTCTTGAGGTGGGCGCACATCTTCGGGATGTCGACGGTTTCTTCGGGGACGAGGGTCCAATCCGCTCCGGCCCCGATGCCCGTGTAGAGGGCCACCCAGCCGGCATGGCGTCCCATCACTTCGAGCACCATGATCCGCCGATGGCTCCGTCCGGTGTCCACGAGCCGTTCGGCCGCGTCCATGGCGATGGTGACGGACGTGTCGAACCCGAACGTGAAGTCGGTGGCCGAGAGGTCGTTGTCCATCGTCTTGGGGACCCCGACCACGGGGAGTTTGTGTTCCTTATAGAACCGTGACGCCACGCCGAGAGTGTCTTCTCCTCCCATGGCGACCAGCGCGTCCAGTTTGAGTTTCTTGAACGTGTCGAGGCACTTCTGGACTCCGTTCTCTTTTTTGAACGGGTTGGTGCGCGATGTGCCGAGGATGGTGCCGCCCTTCTTGATGATTTCCTGGACGGTTTCCAACTCGACCGGCATGGTCAGTCCTTCCATCAGTCCCTTCCATCCGTCCGTCAGTCCGACGAACTCGAAGTCATAGTCCAGCCCTCTCATGACGCATCCGCGGATGGCCGGATTCAAACCGGGGCAGTCTCCGCCGCCGGTCAACAGTGCGATTCGTTTACCCATGGTCGTGTTCTCCTCGATGGTGTGGATCAGGCGATGGTGATGTCTTTGTCCAGATACACGTCCTGGATGGCGTTGAGCAGCTCGACGCCTTCCTTCATCGGACGTTGGAACGCTTTGCGTCCCGAGATCAGTCCCATTCCGCCCGCCCGCTTGTTGATGACGGCGGTCTTGACGGCCTGGGCCATATCCCCGTCTCCGGAGGAAGCCCCGCCCGAATTGATCAATCCCGCGCGGCCCATGTAGCAGCCGATGACCTGATAACGGGTGAGATCGATCGGGTGGTCGCTGGAGAGGTCGGAGTAGACCTTCTTGTGCGTTTTCCCGAACTTGACCGCCTCATACCCGCCGTTGCATTCGGGTTGTTTCTGCTTGATGATGTCGGCTTCGATGGTGACGCCTAGGTGGTTGGCCTGGCTGGTGAGGTCGGCCGCCACGTGGTAATCCATCTTGTCCGTCTTGAAGGCGGAATTGCGCAGATAGCACCAGAGGACGGTGGCCATCCCGAGTTCGTGGGCCTGCCGGAAGGCCTGGCTCACTTCGATGATCTGCCGTCCGGATTCGTCGGATCCGAAATAGATCGTCGCGCCGACCGACACCGCACCCATGTCATAGGCCTGCCGGATGTTCGCGAACATGATCTGGTCGTACTTGTTCGGATAGCTGAGGAACTCGTTGTGGTTGATCTTCAGCATGAAGGGGATCTTGTGGGCATATTTCCGAGACACGGCGCCCAAGACGCCCAAGGTGGACGCCACGGCGTTGCATCCGCCTTCGATGGCCAGCTTGACGATGTTCTCCGGATCGAAATAGACGGGGTTCGGCGCGAACGACGCGCCCGCGCTGTGCTCGATCCCTTGGTCCACCGGCAGGATGGACAGGTAGCCGGTTTTGGCCAGGCGGCCCGTGTTGAGCATGAGCTGAAGGTTCCGCAGGACGGGGACGGGCCTGTCGGATAAGCCGTAGGACCGGTCCACATAGTCGGGTCCCGGCAGATGCAGCGTGTTGGCGGGCACCTTGGCCTTGTGGTTGAGCAAAGAGTCCGCCTCTTTGCCGAGCAGTTCAACGATTTTCTTGTTCATTATCTTTTCTCCTCCATGAGTTGTTTTGATTTTTTCCGTTTTTTCGGCGGTGCCGATTTGACCTGTTTCTGCGTCTGTTCCTGAAAAATCCCGATGGCCCTGAGTTTCTTGTAACGCCGGTCCATCAGTTCGTCGGTGGAAAGGTCCCTCAGTTCCCGAAGATGGGTCTTGAAGATGTCTTTCATCGTCTGGGCCGCGACATCGACGTCGCGGTGGGCGCCGCCCAGGGGTTCCGGGATCGTCTCGTCGATGATGGACAGTTCTTTCAGATCGGAGGCCGTGAGTTTGAGGGCCTGGGCGGCTTCGGGGGCTTTGGCCGCGTCCCGGAAGAGGATGGCCGCGCATCCTTCGGGCGAGATGACCGAATACCAGGCGTTCTCCATCATCAGGAGGCGGTCGCCGATGCCGATGGCGAGCGCGCCGCCGGATCCACCCTCGCCGATGACGCAACAGAGGATCGGCACGGGCAGGGCGGACATGTCGCGGAGGCTTTCGGCGATGGCCGTGGCCTGTCCGCGCTCTTCGGCGCCGATCCCGGGATACGCCCCGGAGGTGTCGATGAGGGTGATGATGGGCATGTCGAATTGGGCGGCGAGTTTCATGAGACGGAGGGCTTTCCGATATCCCTCCGGATGGGGCATGCCGAAATTGCGCGCCATCGATTCCTGGACGCTGCGCCCTTTCTGGTGGCCGATCACCATCACGGGGATGTCGTCCAGGAACGCGGGACCGCCAACGATGGCTTTGTCATCGGCGAAACACCGGTCGCCGTGAAGTTCGATGAAATCCGAGAAGACGCGCTGGATGTAGTCGAGGGAATAGGGGCGCCGGGGATGGCGGGCCAGTTGGACACGCTGCCAGGGGGTCAGCTGAGAGTAGACCGATTTCTTGGTCTGAAGGCATTTCTCCTGGAGTTCGGCGAGCTCGTCGGCCGATCCCGCCCCGTTGTTCTTGGACAGGGCCTCCAGCTCGGCGATCTTGTCTTCCAACTCGAGGACGGGTTTTTCGAAATCGTAACCGCGGAAGCTGGACGTCTCGGGCATCAGAAACTCCCGAAATAGTTCAACCGGATGATCCGCTCGTCATCCCGCCCGGCCGCCCAGAGGTCGCGGGAGGCGATGTCCACGGAAAAGCTGTCCGTGACGTGATAGCGGAGGCCCAGGTTGATCCGGTTCCAGCGTGAGACGTGGATGTTGTCCACCTCGGCCATGAAAGCGACCATCTGATAGAGATAGGAGACGCCCGTGAACCCGTAGACCGTGTCGTCGGAGAAATCATACATGTTGAGCCCCGCGTGGAGGTTCAGGTTGGGGGCCAGCACTTCCTGCATCCCCGTGAGGTAGAGGCCCTTTTCGCGCTGGATGTATTTGTCGGTGGAATCGTTGTAGAAATACCCCTGGCTGTCGTAGCCGAGGGCGAGCGCCGGCGCGTTGCGTTGGCCGTCGAAGAAGCGGAATTTGACGTTGAGCGTCGGGCGGTTCAGGTCCGGATTGCTCTGGCCGACGAACTGTTCGGTGTCCAGTCCGAACCCGATGTTCAACCGGGGGAACACGCCGAAGGCCATCTTGGACAGGACTCCTCCGCCGGAATAGAATCGGAAGGACACGTTGTATCCGTAATGGTCCACGGTCTCCGCCGTCGGCACGTCGATCAGGTCCGACATCAGGACTGCGGCTCGGAGTGGCGCGGTGAGGAGGATCAGCGCCGCGCAGAAGAAAAGCAGGCGTTTCGACATGAGGTTCAGGGCTGTATCTGCGAGTTGAGCTTGTCGAGCGTGATGCGGAGGACCTGTTTGAGGTAGGGGTCCGTTTCGGCGGCTTCCGCTTTTTCGAGAGTGGCGATGGTCGTCTTGTCTCCGGTGAGGGCCATGGATTGCACCGCCATCGCCCGGTAACGGAGTTCGATCGTCTTCTGGTTGTAGATGTCCAGGGCGGCGGATTGACCGTCTTTGACGCCCAATTTGGCGCAGGCGTCGACGGCGGCGGCCCGCGTCTCGATGGGCATCTTCTTGCCCAGAAATTTCTTGATCACGGGGAGCGATTCCGCGTCTTTCAGCATCCCCAACGCCTGGAGAGCGCCGGCTTGGACGGTCGTGTCATCGTCCTTCAGGGCCTGACGCAGGGCGATGACCGCGCTCGAATTTCCAATCTGGCCGAGCGACAGCGCCACGTTTCGGCGCATCTTGGGGTCGGCGTCCTTCAGCAGGTCGATCAAAGGGGGCACGGCTTCCGGGGCGCGCAGAGTCGCCAGCGCCTGGCAGGCCGCATAGCGGACGCCCACATAGGCGTCTTTCAGGGCTTTCACGAGGGAGGGCACGGTGGTTTCGTCGGCGATGAACCCCAAGGCGACCACGGCCGATTGCCTGACTTGGTCCGTGGGGTCGTCGGTCACCAACCGGCTGAGTTCTTTGGAGGCGTCCTTCGTCCTCATCAGCCCGAGGGTCCGAGCCGAGCTGGACCGCACGTTCTCGTCCGCGTCCGAGAGGGCCAGCAGGAGCGGCGGAATGGCCCGGACGTCCCTCAGGCGGCCCAGTTCTTCGGCGGCCTGGAGGCGGATCGCCGCGTCTTTCGAACGAAGGTCTCCGATGGATTTCTGCAGGGGGGACATCTCCGCGTCGGCGGCTTTCTTTTTGGTGGCCGGTTTGGCGTCGACGGACGTCAAACCGAGCATTCCGCTCAGTAAAAGTAAGAAAAGGCCGCTGAAAATCTTTGTTTTCATGTCAGGGTCACTCCGATATAGGATTTTTTATCAATGGTGGTGCGAAAGATGATGGAGAATAGTACCTTTTTAAAGGACCGGATGTCAACCCGTTCGTCAGAGGGTAATCGGGGGCTGTCAGTGCCCGCGCGCGACGTTCGGAGGAGGTTTATTTATCGCAACAACAGCTTTTTTTCTTGAAAAGACCGATCAGACAATTCCGCCGCCGGGAGGAGCCCACCAACAGCATGATGCCCAATCCGATATAGACGTAGGCATAGACGTAGCGGACGAACGGGTCCGTGAAGAACAGCTGCGTGATGAAAAGGACCAGGAGCAGCAGGGCTTCCCACCAACCGAACGTGAAATCGATGATCAATATCAGGGCGAAGAACGACTGGGCCGCGGTCAGGAAGATCTCTTCCACTTGTCGGCTGTCCATCACCATCGAGCCGGCGTGACCTGCGGACAGGCTGAACACCAGGGGCAACATCCCCACCAGGAGGGTCCATTGGTTCACTTTGGAGGAGATGAGCGTCCCTAGGCTCGCGCCCGCCAGTCCGCGCATGGCGAAGAGGACGGCCACGATGAATTCGGGCGATTCCGAGGCCAGCGGGGCCAGCCATTGGACGAGGATGAATTCCTCGATGCCGAGAGTGCGGCCCGCTTTCAGAAGACCTTCGGCGAAAGGTTCCGCCGCCAGGAAGATCGTCGTGCCGGCCACCAGGAAGAAGAGCACCGTGAACAGACGGCGGACCGCCGGCCGGAATTGGGCGATATGTTCGGTCGGCCCCTCCAGTTCGGGTTCGTTCACTTCGGCGTGCATGGCTCCCCACAGATAGAAACCGAAGACCCCGAGCAGGATCACGAAATCCACCAGGGAGAGAGACCCTTTGATCGGGATGACGAAACAATAGAGCGTCGCGATGACGAGCGCCCTGAACTCGATCTTGTGGCTTTCTTCCAGCACGATCTGTTTCTGACGCGTTCCCCACCAGAAAGCCAAAAGAACCACCGGCCAGCCCACGCCGATGAGGAGCCGGTTGGCCCCCGTCATGTTGGCCGTGGCCCATCCCATGTATTGGGGGTCCTTTCCCGCCATCCACGCGAAATACATGTCGACGGCATACTCCGGCAGGACGGCGATCAGGGCGAGCAACAACAGGGCGAAAGTCTGGGGCAGGTCGAGTTGGAGCAGTTCCGCTCCCCAGGACAGCACGTAGGCCGCTCCGAAGATGGCCAGCCCCGGCAAGAACGCCTCCATCATCACGTTGTGTATCTCGATGTGGAACAACCGGACGATCAGCCACTGGGCGCACACCAGGGTCATGGAGGCGATGAAGAGCCACGATTTCAACTGGGATTTTGGACTGTCATTGGCTTCTGTGTTCATGGGAACCTCCGGAGGGTCGGGCGAACGGATCGCGATCTAGATGACGTAGAGAACAAGAAAGTAAATCAACATGACGATGAGCCCGAGCGGCACACCGAGCCGGGCCCAGTCGCGGCTGCCGATCTTCAGCTTTCCGGCGCAGATGATGTTGGGGATGTTCCCGGGGATGAGCATCCCGCCGGCGATCAAAAGGCCCATCAGGACCCCCTGGATCTGCTTCAACTCCATCTTCGGGCTCATTTCCGCCGCGGTGAGCGTGGCGTTGTCGAGGACGGCCGAGACCATGTTGATCCAATAAAGGGCCGCGCTCGGCAGTTGGATGACATAGGCGTCGATCATGGGTTGAAAACCGGTTCCCAGAAGGACCAACGCCATGACGAAGAGATAGACTTTCCCGGCGCGGACGAAGACGTCTTGGAGCGTTTCTGGCTTATCCTCCGTCAGGGATTTCGCGGCGGTGGTGTCCGCCGTTTTCTTGAAAGTCGAGGCATATAGTCCCAGCAAGACGAGTGCCGAGGCGACATAGGGCCATAATATCTTGAGCAGGAACCAGAATCCGGCGTGGTAGGGGTCCCCCTGTAGTTTGGCCACGGCGATGGTGGCCAGCGGTTCTCCGACCGGGGTGAGCACGGCCCCCAGCCCGATGGAAAAACAGGTGACGATGACCAGGTTGGTCTCAGTCCTCTTCTCCATCCGCAACCCGCTGACGATCTCCGAGAGGACCAGGGCCGCGATGATGGCCGTGATCAGGCTGGATAACAATCCCAATCCGACCACGAGGAGGAAGATGAACAGCCGGGGGCCGAGGGTGTGTTCGAATTGAAGGATGTTCGACCGGATCTTGTCGCGGTAGGCCCGGAAGACGAGTCCCGCGACCAGGACCGCCTCGACGATCGGGTGTTTCAGCCGGATGGGGTCGAGCAGGGCGTCGAGGACGAGGTGTCCGTCCCACAGTCCCGAGATCGTCACGGAAGCGCATCCCATCACGAAGAGGAAGAGTTCCAGCTCGTGTTCGATCTTCTTGAAGGCGAACGGCAATACGAGGACGAGCAGAAGGATGACGACCGATCCCCAAAGGACCGTGGGTGAAAGAACGGGAGCGAGAGCGGTTTCCATAGGTCGGATGATTATAGACTATCTTGCGCGAAAAATCCATTCCTGCACGGGAACGGCCCGGGATCGCCGGACGAATAATGATATAATTCCCACCAAGACATGATTCTCAGTTCGATGCGGTTCATACGGAAATACGGCAAGAACGTCGCCCGGCTGGTCTCGACGGCGATGGACAATGCCGCCGTTTATCGCCGCGCCCGGGCCCCGAAGAAAGGACCCCTGGGGGTCGTCTGGGACATCAATAAGACCTGCAACAGCCGGTGTCTCTATTGCGATTATTGGAGGTCGGACCATAAGACCGTCGGGGGCGGTTCGGAACTGCCGACCGCGAAAAAAATGGAAATCGTCCGCAAGCTCGGCGCAGCCGGCGTCTGGCAGTTGAGCTTTTGCAAGGGGGAACCCCTCTTGTCCGACGACGTGGGACTGCTGGTCCGTGAGGCCAAAAAAGAAAAGATGCTGGTGAACGTGTCCACCAACGGTTTCTTGCTGGAGCAATGGGCCGAACGGCTGGTGGACGCCGGGTTGGATTATCTGACGGTCAGCGTCAACAGCCATGATCCCGCGATGCATGATCGATGGCAGGGCGTCTCCGGCCATTTCGCGAACATTCAAAGAGGGATCGAGAAGGTCCGGCGTCTCCGGAAAGGCAGGAGCCCCTGGGTCACCGTCCGGTGTCTGATCCATCAGGGGAACGCTTTTTCGCTGAGGGATTTCGTCGACTATTGGCATCCCCGCTCCGATGACATCGTGTTCAAGCCGATGGTCGATAAACCGCCTGTTTTTTTCAAGGTTCCCGAAGGATTGGGACTCGTTCCGGCCGACGAGAGCCGTTTCACCGACGGCTATCTCAGGTTGTTGGACGATTTTCCCGGGATCGACCACCGGTACCATCGGGAGATCCCCCGCGCTCTTTTCGGTCGGGGCGGAGCCGGAACGGGGTGCCGGTGTTTCGCGGGCACGTTCTTCGCGAATCTGGACGCGGACGGGAACCTCTCTCCGTGCATCGAGCTGAACCGTCCCTGGGGGAACCTCCTCGAGGGCGATTTCATGGATATCTGGTCCTCCGGTCCGGCGGCGCGGTTCCGGTCCGCCTTCAAAACCGACGTGAAATGCCCGGATTGCTGGACCGATCGGTTCCTGAACAACTGTCATATCCATGAACTGATGTCGTGGGGGGATCGACCATGATCCGTCGCCGGGCGCCCCGTTTTTACGCGGGACAGTGGGGGGATGTCCTCCGAACGGTCCTCACCGGAAAGGTCGTCGAGGGGCCCCATCTCACGCGGTTCGAGGAACGCTTCGCCCGTTTCCTCGGCGTATCGTACGCGGTCTCCACGTGTTCCGGCCGTGTCGGTCTCGGCCTCATCCTGGAGGCGCTGGATCTCCGTCCGGGAGATGAGGTCCTGATCCCCGCCTACACCTTGAAAGGACTGGTTCCGGTCATCCGATCCCGGGGCCTCGGGGTCCGCTGTGTCGATATCGACGAAAGATCGTTCAACATCGCTCCCGATCTGATCGAGAAGAACATCACCCCGAAGACGAAGGCGATCCTGGCCACCCACCTGTTCGGATGTCCGTGCGATATCAAGGAGATCGTGGAGATCGCGCGGAAGCACGGTCTCCGCGTCATCGAGGATTGCGCCCACGCGTTGGGCGCGGAGTATGACGGACGGAAGGTCGGTTCGTTCGGGGATGCGGCGTTCTTCAGTCTGGAAGTCATCAAACACGTCAACACGTTCGGCGGGGGGATGGTCGTCACCAACGACCCGGGATTGTTCCGTCGGATCTCGGAAAAGAACGCGCAATATCCGGTCCGGAGCGGCCGGCTCATCCTCAAGATTTTGTTCGTCGGACTGGAGCAGCTGCTGATCGTCTCTCCTGTCTACCCCTGGCTCATCCAATTGTTCAGATCCGGTTTTTGGACGGGACTGTTGGGCCGCCTCTATCGGTCATTGCACGATTCGACGAACGTTTCCTCCGAACGCTATACCGATCTGCAGGCGCGGATGGGTCTGAGGCAACTCGACGAACTGGACGAAAGGAACAGGCGGCGCGGCGCGTCGGCGCTCGCTTTGATCAAACAGGTGGGCCCGGGGGCGGCGTTTCAGCCGCATGACGGATGTTTTAAACATGCCTGGTATTTTTTGGTGACGCGGGTCCCGTCCGGGACGGACGCGCACAGGGTGAGAAACCAGCTGTTGTCTCGGGGTGTCGATGCCGGTATCGGGGATGAGATCACCGATGACTGCGCGTCGGTCACCGGCGATCGGGCGTCGTGTCCGGTCGCGGCGCGGGTCTACGTTTCGGCGGTCCAGCTTCCTCTCTTTGATGAGATGTCCCCGGCGGAGACGGGCCGTATCGCCCGGGCTGTCGATGAATGGGGGCGTCTTCAGGAGAACCGATAGACTTCGAAGACCAGGTCGTCGTTGTCCGAATAGATGTTCTTGACGATCTCGATGTGTCTCTTCGCCGCTCGAGCCCGTTCCAGTAAATCCTTGAATTCCCGTCGGTAGTGATAGCCCTCATCGGACGGATAGTTGACCACGAAATAGAATTCCTCCGCTTTTAAGACCAGTTCCGCCAGTTTTTCTTTGAATTGATCCGGTTGAAGTTCCGTCCTGTCGATCATCCGTCGTCCTCTCCCGCGCCGCAGGAACACAAGACTGTATTTAATGGAATCCACGATGACCGGCGCGCGACGGGAGTGTTGATCCAGATAGTCCGCCAGTTGAGCGACGTGCCGGGAGTAAGGGTTCAGACCGCCCGTTTCCCGCAGTTGTCGCGCATAGTATCCCGACAGGTGGAGCTGGGATCCGAGGAGGGCGGCGCAGATCAAGGCGGCGGTCCCCACCCTCCAATACCGGGTCCCCGATCCCCCGATGACCTTGCATAAGAAGAAAGCCACGATCATTTGGGGGATGGGAAAAACCGTATAGAGGTGGTGGCAATATAGTTCGCTCACGGTGAACGGCGAACAGAGCAGGATGAAGACCATCATTCCCGTCCAGAAAAGGACCCGCTCCCCGCCGTCGGCGAGCGATTTCCGGACGACCTTGAGATAGAACAAGGAGGCGAGCCCGGCGGCGAAAGACAGCGCGAAGAACGAGTGGAAGAGGCGGAACGGTCCTTTCAAACGGTAAAAAGTACCCATCCCGATGTCGGTTCCCTGCAGGATCCCGGAGATAAAGTGACCGAGCCGGAGGAGCAGGTTGCTCGGATAGTCCAGGTTGTTGAATCCGTTCGGAGTCAACGAAAAGAGGTTTTGGACGAGGAGCCGGAGGGTGGTTCCATGGGACCGGAGGTTGAAGTAGAGCATGAGCGAACTTCCCAACGCGAACGCCAGGACGGCCGGGATCATGTCCCGGACCGGGAGTTCGGGCCGACGGGGGAACCTCTTCCCGAACAGGAACGCCATCGCCACAAAGGCCGCGATGTACCAGAGGAACGTGATCTTATTCAGCCCCAGACCCACGAAAAACGCGCCCGCGCAAAGATGCAGCCGCGATCGCCGCTCATATGCGAGAGTGAGATGGAACGCGGCGGCCCAGAAGAAACACGCGAGATACACCTCGCTCACCGTCGAGGCCATCTTGTGGAAGATGGCGAAGGCGGGGTGCGTTCCCGCCAGGAGCACGACCGTCATCGCCGTCATCGGCCCGAACAGCGTCTTGCACAGCCGGTAGACGTAGACGAGCGTGATCATCGACAGAAGGATGGACATGAGCCGGATGGAGATCAGGTCGGCTCCCAGGAATTTGAAGAAGGGGGACACGAGATACGAGGGTAACGCGCTGGTATATTGGTTCTCCATGACGGGAAAGAAACGGCCGCCGAGTCGTTCTCCCCAGTGGGACTGAGGCGGCCGGAAGATGTTGAGGATGTATCCCGACCCCATCCCGACGATGGCTTCGTCCGCGTTCAGTCCCGGCAGGTCGATGTGCCGCAGGCTCTGAAGGAACAGGATCGACAGGAACAGGGCGATGACGAGGGCATCGTGCTTCAGGATGAGATCGGACGCTTTTTTGACGGAGGAGAACATGTCGGTCAATCCCCCGTCATGACAGATAACACTTGAACTTGGCGATGGCTTTGAGCGGGTTCAGCGCCGAATGGACCACGTAAGGAAGTCGGTGGGGGTGAAGATAGAATTTCAGGAAGGCCAGCCGCTGGTATCTCCGGATCTGCTCGTCCGAGAGGACCTCGTTCAGGAACCCGCCCTTCTTGTAATAGTGGTCGTAGTTCCAGTCCCGGTTGATCTCCCACCCGCGGTCGCGGGCGATGTCGTTCATGTGCGTCCCCGGGAAGGGCGTGAGGATGGAGAAGGCCGCCTCGTCGAGTCTGAGCCCGACGGCCAGGTCGATGGTCCGTTCGATGTCCTCGGCCGTCTCCGTCGGAGCACCGATGATGAAATAGCCCCGCGTCTTGATCCCCTGGGCGCGGATCCGGTCGATGACGCGCTTCACGTCCGTGAGGCGGATCCCTTTCTTATACAGGTCGAGGATCCGCTGGGTGGCGCTCTCGATGCCCAGGCACATCAGTCTTAATCCGGCCTGCCGGGACAGACTCAATATCCTGTCGTCGGGGACCGTGTCGATGCGGCTCTGTCCTCCCCAGACGGTGCCGACCCCGCTCCGGATCAGTTCCCGGCAGAACCCCTCGATGTAGGATTCGTCGGTGAACAACAGGTCGTCGACGATCTGAACGGCGTTGACGCCGTATTTGTCCTTCAGGAGCCGGAGTTCGCCGGCGATGTGGACCGGGCTTCGCCGGCGGATCTTGTGGCCGAACATGGTCTTTAAAGTGGGTTGGCAGAACGCGCAGGAGAAGGGGCATGACCGCGTGGTGTAGATGTTGGTTCCCCGGAGGTTCGACGAGACCCCGTCGAGCTGGAACCATCGCGCCATGTATTTCCGCATGTCGAAGACGTCCCGGTCGGGATGGGGGAGGCTGTCCAGGTCGTCGATGTAGTGGCGTTTCCCGTTCCATCGGACGACGCCGTCGATCTTGACGGCGGTGTTGGGGAGGTCGGCCAGTTCCGCGAGACTTTTCCCCTTGAGGAAGGAATCGACCAGGAGCGGGAACGAATATTCCGCCTCTCCGATCACCGCCGCGTCGGCGAGACTGCCGGTCAGCGTCGATTCCGGTTCCACGGAGACGTGGGGCCCTCCCAGCACGACCAGCCGGGTGCCGAGTTCTTTCGCGAGGCGAGCCGTTCTGACGGCGTCTTTCAGCATGACGGTGGAGGAATAGATCCCGACGATGTCGGGCGCGTCCTTTCGGATGGCCGATTCGATCCGGTCGAAGGAAGGATGGAACGTGGTGTCCACGACGCCGACCGGGATCCCCTTCGCCTTGAGACAGGCGGTCAGGTAACCGATCCCGATCGGGGGTTCGCCGGTGACCACCCCCATGTTGGGGTAGATCAGGAGGACGTTCACCGGGTCCCCTTCGGCCGCCGGCCGGACATGGTTCGTTGGACAAGGTTCATGGGAAGACGGTCCTGATTCTACAATTTTTCGAGAGGCGCGTCGGATCGGTCGGCCGGAATCCGGCCGGGAACGCGGATCCGCCGTGAATTCATTGAGACGGAGTCTGTTATTTGATAGACTCATCCCGTCGGAACATCCTTCACGCGTGAGAGGTAAGAGAACCAATGGAATTCGGCTTGAAACACACGTTTATGATCGGTTGGCCCATCCTGAGCGTCTTGTTGGTCTGTTCGATCGTGACGGTGGCGATCGCTTTGCAATGTTGGGTCGTTCTTCGGCAATGCCAGGGCGATTCATCGGGGGACGCGAAGGCCCTCCGCTCGAAGCTCCTGCTCGTGGAACAGCGGTTGGCCGTCCTCGGAACCATCGCCAACGCCGCGCCGTTCATCGGCCTCTTGGGGACCGTGATCGGGATCATCCGCGCGTTCCATTCCATCTCCATGAACATGGGCAGCGGCATCACCATGGTGGCCGGGGGCATCTCCGAGGCGCTGGTCAGCACCGCGGCGGGATTGGGCGTGGCGATCCCGGCGGCCATGCTCTACAACTATTACACCTTCCTCAGCCAGCGTATCGCCCGGGATGCCGATATCGAGTTGTAAGGTCCCCGCCCGCCGTCCCTGACCGTTCCGGAAGAGACAATGCCGTCCGTCACCCACCATTCCAAGAGCAAAAAACTGTTGACCGAGATCAACATGGTCCCGTTCATCGACATCGTGCTGGTCCTGTTGATCATCTTCATGATCATGTCCCCGTTCTTGGCCCAGACCCAGATCACGATCAACCTTCCGAAAGCTGTCTCCCATGATTCCACCGTCGACGACGCGCCCATCAAGATCCAGGTGACGAAAGACGGCCAGTTCTATCTGCAGGGGCAGCGGGTCGCCCGCGCCAAACTGGAGGGTTCCCTCCAGCGTTCTCTCAAATCCAATTCCAGCAAGACCGTCCTGATCGAGGCAGACAAAGACGTATTGTTCGATCACGTGGTCTACGTCCTCGACCTGACGAAAAAACAAGAGGCGGTCAAAGTGGGAGTCGGCGTCCGGGACCCGTCGGCCCAATGACCCGGTATCTGCTCTATTCGACGGGAGTGCATGTCTTCGCTTTCGCCCTCCTGTTGTCCAACCTGTTCCATTCGTCCAAACCGGTCAAATATTACAGCATCAATTTCTATGGAGGCATGCCCGGTGCGGCCGCGCAGGGTGTTCCGGGCGCGCCGTCGATCCTCAAACCGGGACCTCCCGCCAAAAAGTTGACGTCCAAACCGAAAAGCCCGCCCAAGGAAAAAGCGGCGCCCGTCCCGTCCAAGAACGACCTGCTCCTCAAAAAGAAAAAGCCGGACACCAAAAAGACGAAAGCCGTCTCTCAGAACACGAAGGAGGCGACACCGTCCGCCGCGTCCGCAAAACAGCCCAAACCGGCGGCGGAGGTCTTCAGCAAGAAAGGCGTCGAGGGGGGAACGGGGGAGGGCGGGGCGTCCCTGGTCATCGGCGGCGAAGGGTTCGGCGGCAGTGTGGGGTCCGGTTCGGGAATTGGGCTCGGGGGTGACGGGTTGGGAGAGCGTTTCCCGTTCGCCTGGTACATCAACATTCTCTATCAGCGGCTCTGGAAACACTGGGACAACAAGAACGCGGGGCACCGCGATTGCATGGTGGCGTTCACCATCTCCCGGGACGGTTCCCTGGAGGATTCCGAGATCAAATCGTCGTCGGGTGAATATTTGTTCGATCAACTGGCCCTACGGGCCGTGTCCAACGCCGCACCGTTCCCTCCCTTGCCGGACGGCTATCCAGAGAAAGAACTGAACGTGGTGGTGAAATTCAAGTTGGAGTGAACCGTTTCATCCGCTGATCAGGCCGTCATCCCGCCGTCCGCTGACCGACACAAGACAAAGAACGTGAAGAAATCCCCGATAAGGGATTTTATGTTTTCTGAATCGCGGTGAGGGGGATCCGTCGGAGAGTCTTGACGGATTCGATGATGAGCAAAGAGGATAAGACGACCAGGACGATCGCGATGATCGGGATGAACTCCCACTGGAACGATCCCGAGACCAGCCGGCCGGCCCACGGCGCGATGGTCCGTCCGAGGGACCAGAGGGCCATCGTCATCATGAACACCATCGGGAACGCGGTGACCCAGCCGGGTTTCTTCTCCTTCTTCAGCCAGACGGTCAATCCCAACAGAGTCAGCGCCGCTAAAAGCTGGTTCGATGTCCCGAAGATGGTCCAGAAGGTCTTCCACGCCGGGACGATGTTCCCGCGGACGTCCGTCACGGTCAAGCTCACGCAGTAGGCGGGAGCGGCCAGCGTCAGGACCGTGGAGGCGACGCTGCCTTTCCACCCCTTCCATCCCGTCAATTCCTGAAAGACATAACGGCCCAGCCGCGTGCTCACGTCCAGCGTGTCATAGATGAACGTGGCGAAAGCCAGCAGGGCGAACGACCTGGCGAAATCGGGGTTGATGCCCATCGTCGCGACGAACCGGCTCAATCCGTTGGCGTAGATCCGGTCCGGCGATTCACCGAGGAGCGCGTCGCCCGGGGCGAGGAGCATGAGCGTGGCCAGGGCGATGACTCCCACCAGCGCCTCCAGGAGCATCCCGCCGTAGCCGATGAGTCTCGCGTCTGTTTCTTTATGGACTTGTTTCGAGGTCGTCCCCGAACTGACCAGCCCGTGGAAACCCGAACAGGCCCCGCAGGCGATGGTGACGAACAGCATCGGGAAGAGGGTCATGCCTTTTTCCGTCGAAAATCCAAGGAAGGCCGGATACTGGACCCTGCTCCCTGAAAGGAAAAGACCGATGAGCCCCGCGGCGAGCGACCCATAGAGGAAAAAACCGCCGAGATATCCGCGCGGTTGCAGGAGGATCCACATCGGCAAAACGGAGGCGGCGAAACAATAGAGCAGGATGAAGATGTTCCACATCATCTGCGGCCGGATCCCTCCCCAGGACGGCATGGTCAGCGGGATGCTCTGGCCGAACCAGATGGTCACCCCGACGAGCGGCACATAGATGAGCGTGGCGAGCCAAAGGGGCATCTTCAACCGGGTCAGGGACACGCCCATCGCCAGCCCGATGAAGAGGTAGATGACCGACGAGGTGGCCACTCCCCCGCCGAACTGGGACTCCACGAACGAGGCGCTGGTGAGGTCGGTGAACGCCGTGATCACGTAGACGAGGGAGATCCATATGTAGATCAGGAAGAAGCGATAAGCGTTCGGGCCGATGTGTTCCTTGACGATCTCCGCGATGGACCTAGCCCCGTGGCGGAGGGAACCGACCAGACTGGCGAAATCATGGACGGCCCCGATGAAGATGGACCCGAAGATGATCCACAGGAGGGCGGGCAGCCAGCCGAACCAGATGCCAGCCAGGATAGGCCCGACGATGGGGCTGGCGGCGGCGATGGCGGAAAAGTGTTGGCCCAGGAGGAGGTTTTTTTCAGCCGGGACGAAATCAATGCCGTCATTCTGTGAACAGGCCGGAGTCGGGTGGGAATCGTCGAGGGAGAAAAACCGGGAGAGCATCTTCCCGAAGAGGAGATACGCTCCCAGGAGGACGAGACAGCAGACTGCCGAAATGAGGGACAGCGACACGGGAGAGCTGAGAGGAGCGACTCAGCGGCGTTTAGGTCTGCGTGGGTCCGTCTCGAAAAGTTTTTTCTTCACCGTGAACGTATCGGTCAGCCGGCGGAGGGCTCTCCGTCGGTTATCCGCGCGGCGGTCCGGGTTCTGGCGTCGATCGACGGAGACCGGTTTTGCGGCCTGGCGCCGGCGTTCATGGCGGCGCTCGACCGTACGGCGTTCAACAGGGATTCGAACCTTTAACATGACGATATCCTTTCCAAATGATATGGGCAGGGCGGGACTTGAACCCGCACGGGCTTTGGGCCCTCAGGATTTTAAGTCCTGTGCGTCTGCCAGTTTCGCCACCTGCCCACAAAGTAACAACCATTTGTAACGTGTGGGCGACCCCTACTACCAATTGTGATTGGGGTGCCCGCTTACAAAGTGAAGCTGTTCGTAACGTGTGGGCGACCCCTACTACCAAATGTGATTGGGGTGCCCGCTTACAAAGTGAAGCTGTTTGTAACGTGTGGGCGACCCCTACTACCAAATGTGATTGGGGTGCCCGCTTACAAAGTGAAGCTGTTTGTAACGTGTGGGCGACCCCTACTACCAAATGTGATTGGGGTGCCCGAATTTAGACGGGATTATATTATCAAATAATGGGATTATATTCGGATTTTATGATATCAATCAGAATATAATCGGCATTGCTCAACTAATTCGGAGGAACGGATTAATCGAATTGATTTTTTCTGATGAGTGATATGGCTTTCTCCGCAAATCGTTCACCAAGGAGTCTGTATCCTTCCTGATTATAGTGAACATCGCCCTGAATTCTAGGAATATCATCGGTGTTAACCCAATCCCAATTGGAGTGTTGTTCGGCTATTTCCTTTTGTTCTTGACGAATAACATCCCATTCAACAGTGCCGCATCGTGCATTGCTTATTCTTCCGATTAGAACATTCATATCCTTAACGAAAAGGTCATCTCTGAACTGATCTACGAGTCCCTGAAGGCTTTTTCCATAAACCTTATAGTAATACGGGTGAGCGTCGCTTTCACCTTGCATCCATATGAAAGTGGATGTAGTTGGGGGCCATATTTTAAGGGCGTGTCTGGCCTTCTTGATGAGCGACGAATATAATTCAGGAGATGCTTTCGCCGTGCCCTCTCCTTCGGGCTTCCACTTTTTATACCACCTGAGAATCGGTTGCGCGTTTTCTGCTTCCTTGATGACTATAATTTTGTCGTTGGTAAATTCGTTTTTAATAATCGGAATAAAAGATACGTTGGGGTCTAATCTCACCATATTTGATTGTCCTGATAATAAGAATAAATGAGTTTTATTTTCTATATTATTAATTATCGGATTAATATCATTCATTATCACCTGCGTGAATATTTCAGCCCCATTTCTATTTAGGTGTGAACTATCCTGGAATAGTTCTTGCCTATCCGAAAAAATATGCCGGTAATCGAGGATTCTATGGAAAGGTTTTGTAAAAAATAAACTATCAACTCCACGAACGTCTGTGTTTTCGAGCAGTTTATTTAGCTCATTTGTGTTTGGAAAATATACGCCGATGACTTTGATGTTGTATTTTTGAGTCAATATGAAAATATTATCGATGATGTCATTGGAACGATGGTCAATAAGCCCATGTCCGAATGTTTCATTGATGAAATTGCTGGCGCCCTTCTCGCGATCGGATATTTCAAGTGTATTCCAGGCGATTGATTTTTTACTGACAATTCCATACTTGTTGTCAAAATAAAGATCTTTTTCTGTGTCTGTTCCCCCGAACAAAGAAAACAAATCATCCCATAAAACCTTTGCAAATATTGACCGGTATTTTTTTTGAAAAGGCGGGAATATATACTTTATATACTCTTTTACTTTTCTCGTTGTTGGAAGTGGGTGTGATTCTGATATATCAGCCATAGAGAATATTGAAAGGTAATTAGAAAAATCAAATGAATTAAACCTTTTGGGTATGAGTGTGTGGCTTCCAATGGACACAATAATGTATCTAATGGGTTTCATTTCTTGAATAGCCAATTTGATCTTTAAATATATTTCGTACCATCCTTCGGCCGGATAGGATAGATTATAGTAGCGACCATTATCAAAACTGCGAAGGAGCCCCATGGCGGGCTGGGAGTCGCCAAGGATGAGCACACATGGGTTCCCGCCATTATTTTTAAAGTCGCTTATTTGCACATGGAAGTTATCCCTGTTTTGAACTCTGAATATTAGATAGAGGTGTGTTAATGCGTATAGGAGAAGGAGAAAGATGAAAAAGAAAAAACTGTTTTTGGCTGGGCTTGTCATTGTGGTAATGTCAGAATTGGAAATAGATAAAATTTGCCTGATCGTATTGTCCTAAAAATAGAATAAAAAACATGATCATATAGTAGACTGGCCATCTGATCCATGCTGGGCGACCATGGAGTATTTCGACGATATTATCGCTCTTCGCGCGCATATGAATTATATGTAAAACAATAATAATGACACATAGGGGGCTGAGAATATATGTGGGCAAAGGGAGTTGCGCCCAAATAGTCGTGAACGGCGTATGTGAGAGTGAGTTATTAAGAAATACTGATTTTAAAATATAGAATGCATCTGATATGGTATTCGCTCTAAAAAACACCCATCCGATGCAGACCAAAATGAATGTCAAGAACATCTGCCATATCTTATAAATTGGATGAGATTGCATGTTTTTGGGAAGCAGGGTGATTTTATTGCCAATAGCGCTGATAAGGTGAGAAGTAATTATACACGCCCCGTGATAAAGGCCCCAAACAAAAAATGTCCAGTTTGCGCCATGCCAAATACCACTTACAAGAAATACGATAAAGATATTAAATAAGTGCCGAACTTCATTAACACGGTTCCCTCCCAAGGGGATATACAAATAATCTCTGAACCATGTCGATAGTGAAATGTGCCACTTCCCCCAGAAATCGCCAATCGAAGTTGCTCCATAGGGACTATGAAAATTATCCATCAACTCAATCCCCATTATTAATGCAGCTCCTTTGGCAATATCCGAGTATCCTGAAAAGTCACAATAGATTTGATAAGCAAAAAACACAGTAGCAATAATAAAAAATATGGCGGAGTATGCGTTGGGGGTGCTATATACTTGCTCCACCATAATCGCGAGATTGTCCGCGATGACGATTTTTTTAAAGAATCCCCATATCATGAGTTTAAGTCCGTATGATGTTCGCTTTCGGTCGAAGAAAAAATGTTGATGGAGTTGAGGTAGCAATGATTCTGATCTTTCTATTGGGCCCGCAACCAATTGGGGGAAATAGGATACATATAATGCAAAATATCCCAGATGCCTTTCGGCCGCGATTTTTCCACGATAAACATCAATTGTATAGGCTAAAGTTTGAAATGTATAAAATGATATTCCAACAGGCAAAAGAAGATTATGAAAGGGAATTTTAAGTTCGAATGGGAGAAATAGAAGCGTATTGTTGAGTGCTTCAGCAATAAAATTAAAATACTTGTAGAAAAACAACAAACCCAAATTCCCAAATAAACTTAGCAAAAGATATATGCGGCGCTTTTCCCTTGTCTGATGCTTGCTCATTTGGATTGCCGCGAAATAATCTAATAAGGTTGAGATCAATAACAAAATTACATATATGGGCTTCCAGACCATGTAAAAATAATAACTTCCGGCCAGAAGGAGAATCCATCTATATCGAAAGGGAATGAGAAAATAGATGAAAACAATTATCGGATAAAAAATGATGAATTGTAATGAGTTAAATAGCATGAACTGACACTACTCCATTAGCCGGCCGTTTCTCGGATATATTCTAATGATGCGTCCTTTAATTAATACAGTCTATGAGAAAATTGTTCAAATCATAGCAAATATTGTTTTCGAGATGATTCGGTTATTACCATGTTTCGCTTTATTCTCAGCGCTGTCATATTCCGCGTTCTTGTTTTTGATAATGCGGGTGTCGATTGTGAAGCCGATAATGAGTTGATAGTGGGTAATTGTTTCGGAAATGCGGGGTGGTTCTTAATCCCCGATCTTGATCTCAAAGGGGGCGAGGAGGGATAGGACGTCCGGGTGTGAAAATCGCGCGTGTTTCAGTCTGTTCTTCGTGGGGTCGATGTAATAACGGCGCGCTCCCGTGAAATTTGATTTTTCGAGGATGGCGTTGTCGAATTGACTGCCGTTGAGGTCGGATCCGGAAAAGTCGGATTCCGTCAGGTCGACGTTGAGGAAATCGGTCTTGTGGACCACACATTCGATGAATCGGCTCCCCTTCATCTTGAGCGTGCTGAAACTGCACATGTCCAGTTTGCATTTGCGGAAGCACCAATCCAGGATGAACGGGTTGACCGCGTCGAATATGACGCCGATGAATTTGCATCCGGTGAAGGTGACCCCGCGAAAACTGCATCCGCCGATCTTGACGTTCGAAAAATTACAATCCAAGAACTCGCAGTCCATGAACAACGAACCGGTCAGCTTGATATTGCTAAGATCGCATCCCTTGAACACGCATTTGGTGAATTTGTATCCCGCAAAATCCGTTGCCGAGGGGGCGACGCCCTCAAACACCTGGTTGTCGAACGATCGGTCTGCGGCGGCGTTAAGGACGGTCATTGTTTAGCCCAAGGGGGAGTGCGCTGGTCCGTGTCTGATAGATCGGATTGAAAAATGCGGTCGTTCGGAGCATGTCTCAGACACCTTCCACGACCACCGCATTGACTTTGGCCCCTTGTTCGCGCAACGGGGCCACCGCTTGATATTCGGGCGAACGCCACCAGGACTGGAACTTCTCCATTGAACCGAATTCGATGAGGACGATCCGTTCCGGATGCCAGTCCCCCGAGATGACGGCCACGTTTCCGCCGCGAGCCAGATATTTCCCGCCGTATTGTTCGACGATCTTCGGCACCTGGCGGATGTATTCGCCGTATTTCTCCTTGTTGAACACTTCTGTGGCTTCCACCATCATGAAAACTGCCATGCGCCTCTCCTTATCAAAAAACGAACAGCGATTTTTCGAATGCTTATCCGTTCGTCGTCGCCGTTCTCAATGAACGTTTCTATTTTAGCACGTTTGGGGGCGATGGGCCGCCGGTTGAGAATCGGGGGCTTGCGGGATCGGCCGGTGCCGGAGATCGGCAGGAGTATCAGGTCTATCCCGGATGGGATATAATACACATCATGCTATCGGAGGAACATGCGGGGGAAAACATTGATCGGTAAGGTGCATAAAATCAGCGTGTTGGTGGTCTTGATGGTCGTCCTCTCGCTGGTCACCCTGGAGATGGGACTCTGGGTGATCGGCGGGATGTATCGCGTCGTCCAGGGCGTCAGGAACAAACACGCCCTGTTCCAGAAGGCGGATTATAGGATCCTGTGCGTGGGGGATTCGATGACGCGCGGGGAGTGGCCCGGCCCGCTTGAAGTGGAATTGAATCGACAGGATATCGGGATCAGGTTCAAGGTGATTGATGAGGGGATCCCCGGAGTGTCTTCCGCGCAGATCGCGATGGACCTGGAATCAAACCTCAACAAATACAAGCCGGACATGGTGATCGTGATGATGGGCGGAATGGAGGGGCAGCTCTGGAAACGGGTCCGGAACGAGGAGCCCTCTTGGAGGGAGACCCTGCGGGAATATGCGGGAAAGATCAAGTTGGTCAAGGCCGCGAGACTCTTTGCGAAACGGTATCGGGATATGAGGACGGGTCGTTCCGATGGGTCGGCCTCCGAGATGAGCGTCGGGGTCCGTGAACGCTATTCCGACCGGATGGCGGCCCCGGCGACGGAGTCCGACGGGGCCGCGGCCGCGAACGTGGCTCGATCCGAAATCGGGCCGCTCGATGTGAAGGGTTATATCGTGTTGGGGAACGATCAGTTGAGCCGGGGAGAATTCCGGAAGGCGGAGCAGGCGTATCGGGCGGCGATGGCCGTCGGTCCAAAGGATGTGAGGCCCTATGTCCGGCTCGGCCGGTTGTATCGCCGGCAGGGCCGGCTCGGCGAGGCGGAGAATGTTTTTTCAGCTCTGATCAAGATGGCTCCCGATCAACAGAAGGGGCATGTGGAATTAGGGAACTTGTATTTGGAGTCGGGTGACGATCAAAAGGCGGAACAGGCGTATCGGGCGGCGGTCCAGGCGGATCCCAAGGATTGTGAGGCGTATGTGTTGTTGGGCGGCCTCTATTCCGAACGGGGAGATGACCGCAAAGCGGAGGATTTTTATCGGGCCGGCATTGAGGCGGCGCCCGGCGACGAACGGGGATATGTCGGGTTGGGGAATCTCTATCGGGACCAGGGAGAGGGGGAGAAGGCGGAGCAGATGTATCGAGCCGGGATCAAGGCGTCGACGGCAAACGATCGGGCTTATATGGAGTTGGGTGATTATTATCGCGTCCAGGGATGGGATGACGAGGCGGAGAAGTTATTCAAGGCGATGATCCGGGAACATCCTGAAGAAGTGGCGGGCTATGCGGCGCTGGGCGCGCTCTATTCCGACCGGGATGACTTCGCGAACGCCAAAGCGATGTTTGAGACGTGCATCCGTCTGAACCCCCGCGATGTCGGCGGGTATGTCGAGTTGGCGGCCCTCTATCGGAATTCGGCCCTGTATGACAAGGCGGAGGAATTCTATCGGAAGGCGATGGAAGCCGATCCGCGGAATCGGCGTCCCTATATCGGGTTGGGGAGTCTTTATCGAAAAAGAGGAGATCCTTCGAAAGAGGGACAGGTCTATCGGGATTGGCTTGCGGCCGATCCCGGCAACCAGTTGGGTTTTGTGGCGTTGGGGAATTTCTATCGCGAGCAAGGAGAGGATCTTCAGGCGGAGGCGGTCTACCGGGAATCGATCCGGGCCGACCCGGTCGAGGGGATCGGTTACATGGAATTGGGCGCGCTTTATTCCCGAAAAGGGGAGACGGATAAGGCGGAGAAGGTCTATCGCGAATGGGTGAAGGCGGCCCCTCAAAACAAGTCGGTCTATGTGGCTTGGGCCAAGATGTATCGTGATAAACGGGACGAGCGGCGGGAGGAGTCGGTGTATCGGGAATGGATCCGGGCCCATCCGCTGGACGGTGCCGCCTATATCGAATTGGGCAGACTGTATTCCAGGAAAGGCGACAGGGATGAAGAGGCGAAGGTGTATCGCCGGTGGATCGCGGTGGCCCCCCGGGATCATCAGGCCTATTTGGAACTGGGGAATCTATACAGGGCAAAAGGGGATCTTCTCCTCGCTTGTGAGATGTATGAGACGAGCAGGAAGCTGAAACCCGGCGAGCCCGCGGGCTACCTGCAGGCGGGGGAGTGTTATCGTCTGGCAGGAGACATCGAAAAAGAAAAGGACGTTTATCGCCGGTGGATCCGGGCAGTTCCCCTCGATGAGAGGGGATACATCGAATTGGGGAACCTGTTGCGCGCCCATCAATTGTGGGATGAGGCCGAGGCGGTCTATCGGGACGCGATCCGGACGATTCCCAGAGGCCCGTTGGCCCATACGGAACTGGAAAATCTGAGGCGGCTGAAGGGGGAACAGAGGGAGGCGGGGGATCGGTTCAAGGAGGGGATGGCCCGGATGTTGCGGAGAGGATCGGATTCCACCCCGCCGGGGGATCGGCGGGATCCGGAGGACAGGATGGTCTCCTACCTGACTCCCCGAACGGCGACCGCCTATAAAAAATTGAGTAACATCATCTTGAAACGGAACATCCCGATGGTCTGCATGCAGTATCCGAGACTGGACGTGGACGGATTGGCCCAGTTGTTGGGGAAAAAGAGGAAAGGGATCATCTATGTCGAGAATAAACGGAATTTCGAAGACGCTCTCCGCAGATACAGGTATTCCGAACTGTTTCAAGACGCCTTGACCAGACATTTCGGACATTGCACCGCCGTGGGGAACCGGTTGATCGTGGAGAACCTGACGCGGACCATCCTGAGGAACGTGTTCGGAAAGGAACCCGCCTCTTCCCGGGAAGGGAAGGGCGGAAACGGAGGGGCCGGTTGACGTGGAACCGATGATAGAGGATAAAACCGTCACGATCGAGAAGCCCCTCGTCGTTCTGTTTTCGGGAGGGGTCCATTCCTCCTTGGCCGTCTCCCTGATGGCCTCGCGGCACAATCCCATCGTTTGCCTGACGTTGAAACGTTTCGGTATCTACGACGACGATCAGATCGCCGACCGGGTGGTCCGTCTGAAAAAGAGGTTCCCCGCGACGGATATCCGGAGCGTCGTGCTCCCGTTCGACGATGAATATAAGGCGCTGGTCCGCCGGAACCGTTTCCGCCTGATGAGCATGTCCCTGTGCGGTCTGTGCAAGCTGGCCATGCACTGGCGCACCCTCCGATATTGCCGCGAGCAAAAGATCGAAAATGTTTGCGATAAGGCCGAGAGTTCCATGGTCCAATATCCGGATCAGAACGAGGGGATGTTGCTCGGCCTGCTGAGGGGATTGTATCCGGAGTTCGGCGTGTCGTATGAGACGCCCGTCTTTCATTCGGGGGATAAGGCGGAACACACGCTCTATCGGATGGGGGTCACCTCGAAGCGAAACATCCGGGGGACATCCGACGACCGCCAGATCGTATGCACCCAACAGAGGATGTTCAAATTTTTCGTCGATTATTATGTCGGCGCCCGGGGGTGGGACGCCTACGTCGCCGACACCCGGAGGTTCTACGCCGAGCAAGTCGATTTCGTCAGGGAGTCTTTGGGGAGGGACGATGTCCCCCGGTAAACGATTGAGATCGGCGGCCCTTTCCCTGCTCATCCACGGGGCGCTGCTGTTGCCGCTCCGCCTGAGGGAAGTGCTTATCATCCTGGTCTCCGTGCTGTGCAATCCGCTCTATAAGAGCCTTCGGATCGTCGGGCACAAGGTCCAAAACACCGTGAATTCCGTGCTGATCTTCTTCGCGTATTTTATCGGGGTGGGGGTTTCTTGTTTGTTGTCGCGGCTGATGAAGGAGGACCCCCTCGGGATGCGCTCGAAAGACACGGGGACCTTTTGGCGCAAGAAGGAAACCTCCAGCGAGACGGTGAACGACCTTGAACGACAATATTGATCCAGTGAAGATGGGGTGCGCCTGATGATCCTGGGGTTGTCCTACATGTATCATGATTCTGCCGCCTGCCTGGTCTCGGGCGGGCGGGTCGTGGCCGCGGCCGCCGAGGAACGGTTCAACCGGGTCAAACACACCATCGAGTTTCCGCACCATGCCGTGGAATTCTGTCTGAAGCAGGCCGGTTTGCGGATCAACGACGTGGAGGCCGTCGTTTTTTATGAGAAGCCGTTCCAGAAGTTTGAACGGATATTGCGGACCTACATCTCGAGCTATCCGCGTTCTTACAGGAGTTTCCGCCAGTTCCTGCCCCTATGGCTCAAATACAAATTGTTCATTCCGCAGAAGATCCGTCAGGAGCTGGGATACCGAGGCAGAATCTGTTTCGCGGACCACCATCTCGCCCATGCGGCTTCCGCCTATTTCACCTCGCCGTTCGAGGAGGCCGCGGTCATCACGACGGACGGCACCGGGGAGTGGACCACCCTGAGTTGCGGGACGGGGATCGGACCCAAACTTTCCCTCAAGAAGGAACTGCGTTTCCCTCATTCCCTGGGTCTGCTCTACAGCGCCGTCACCGCGCATCTGGGGTTCGAGGTGAACAACGGCGAAGGCAAAGTTATGGCGTTGGCCGCCTATGGAGAACCGGCCTATGAGGAGGAATTCCGGAAGATCATCACACGGAAGAGCGACGGTAGTTTCCGGTTGAACATGGATTACTTCTCATATCACAGCGATCTGGTCATGACGAGCCCGCTTTTTTCGGGGATGTTCGGGCCCGCGCGGGAGCCGGGCGCCCCGTTGACGGCGCGAGACAAGAATCTGGCGGCCACGTTGCAGAAAACCGTGGAAGAGGTCCTGATCGACATCGCGCGTCAATGGCAGAAGGAGACCGGGATGAGGTCCCTCTGCCTGGCCGGTGGGGTCGCGCTGAATTGCGTGGCGAACCATCGGATCCTGACGAACACGGATTTTCAGAACATCTTCATCCAGCCGGCCTCCGGGGACGACGGGGGGGCTTTGGGCGGCGCTCTGTGGACGGAGAGGGTGCTTCGGCCGGAGGGGCCTCGCGTGGCGATGACCGACGCTTTCTGGGGACCCGCGTATTCCGATGCCGAGGTGGAGGGTTTCCTCCGGGAGAGGAGGATCCCCTACCGGCGTTACGACGACAGAAAAAAACTGTATCATGATGTGGCCCGGAAGATCCATGAGAACAAGATCGTCGGTTACTTTCATGGGCGGATGGAATTCGGTCCGCGGTCGCTGGGCGCCAGGAGCATCCTGGCCAATCCGGCGAATCCGGAGACGAGGGATATCTTGAACCGCAAAGTCAAACACAGGGAACCGTTCCGTCCGTTCGCCCCGGCCGTGTTGTCGGAGCGCGCTTCCGATTATTTCGAGACGTCCGCGCCGAGCCCTTACATGTTGTTGGCCGCGCCCGTGAGGCCGGAGATGAGGGACCGTATCCCGGCCGCCTGCCATGTGGACGGTCTGGCCCGCTTGCAGACCGTGAGCCGGAGCGAGTCCCCCGATTTCCACGCGCTGATCCAGGCGTTCCACGAGGCGTCCGGGATCCCGCTGCTGATCAACACGTCGTTCAATGACAAAGGAGAACCCATCGTTTGTTCGCCGTTGGACGCTTTCCTGTGTTTCATGAACACCGAGATGGATTATCTGGCGATGGAAAACTGCCTGTTGAGCCGGGCGCCGGGAGGGCCGGAATGAATTTGCGGGAGAAGTGGGATGTGGTCAAGGAGTTGTCCGCGTTCGTCATCGAGAAGAAATTCTGGATATTGGTCCCCGTGATCCTCGTCGTCCTGCTACTGATCCTGATCGCGGTCTTCATCGAGACGCCGGTGCTGCTGCCGTTCTTCTACGCGATATTCTGAGGGGATCGCATGGAATTCCTGCGGAAACATCTGAAGTTCTATCACGGGGTCCTGCTGTTGGCGGGGGGCGCCTTCTGCGTGTATTTCTGGTCCATCGATTCGACGCCGTTGCTCAGGGAGGAGGACTGGAGCGTGATGGTCGCCCTCGCGAACCTGTTCGGCCATCCCCATTACGTGATCGGCCGCGTCATCGAGGCCGGGGGCTTCTTTATCCCGATCTGGAGGATGGAACACGTCGGGAGCGTCATGGAGTATCTGATGTTCCCGATATTGTGGCTGGGAGGAGTCCACACCCACGTCATACGGTTCGGGGAGATTTTTTATCTCATCCTGGCGGCGGTCTTGGCCGCCGTCGCGGTCCGACGGCTGGCGGGAGTCCGGAGCGGGTTGATCGCCCTCTTCCTGATCCTTTTTCACAGCGGCTTGTACTATTGGGGTCTTCATGGTTTCGTCGGAGAGGTTCCGCAGTTGCATCTGTGCGTGGTCCTGTCGGTTTTGCTCTTTGTCCGTTGGGTCCAAACCCCCAGCGTGTTGACGGCCATCCTGTGGGGGTTCATGGTGGGCGTGGGGATGTATACCAAGATGCACCTGCTTTGGCAATGTCTGGGTTATGGAATCTTTTGGATCGTCGTGTTGGCCCGGCATAAGTTTTTGGGCGCTTGGAAACATTTTTTGTGTTACCTTGCGGGATTTTTTCTGTCGCCCGTCGCGATCATCAATTATCTGTCGGGGGGGGCCGAGATCAAGGAGACGATGGCCGCTTGGGGGGCCCGCCATTCGATGAGCCGGCTCCACGTCCCCCAGGAGATGATCCCTCATTCCGCCTGGGATTATTTGTCTTATCGGATCCAAGTCGTCGGACGGTTTATGTTGGGGTGGGAGACGCCGCCGGTCATATTGGGAATCTTAATGTTATTGCCGTTTGGGGTCCTGTTGTGGTGGTTTTTCAAGAAAAAGGATGAACCCGTTCGCCGGCAGGTTTGTCTGACGTGGTTCCTGATCGTGGTCATCCATACTGTCGGTGTCTATACGCCCGTCCATATCAGCGAGGAGACTTTTCTGGTGATACTACCCTTGCTGTTGATGTGCGTGGCTGTGGCGATGGATTCCATGTTCAAAAGGAGTTGGGTGATTGTTCTCCTGTTGGGACTCGCCTGGTTCGAACACGGCCGGCAGATCGAGAAAGGGATCAATTGGGGGGATATCCGCCATCACACGAGTGAAGAGCCGGCCGAGTTCATGCTGTGCCGGGGGATCCATTCACCGATCACGGTGACTCTACCCGAAAGCCTGTCCCTGGCGGTGGTGACCCGGCATCGGATCTGTCCCCGGAGTTATTGGGACAGTCGGGGGAAGAACCGAAGACGTTTCTATGAAGAGGCGATGGAAAATCGGAATAATTGGTATGTCTATGCCTATGAAGACGATTTCGCCCCTCAAGAGGAGATCGTCTGGTTTGAAAAATTCGAGGCGCAAAAGAACCTCCGGGAGAAGAATGTCAGAGTGTTCAACTTGGGGCCTCGCGATTACGTGAAACTGTTCCAATTGGAGCCGAAGACCTAGGGTATATTTGAGTGGTGGATGTCCCCGCATCCTTCTTAAGTGGGTTTTATTCCAATATATTCATGTTGATAAATCAACTCGAATCGAATATCCCGCCGATCAGATCAAAAAACCCTTGACAAAAACCGTTTTAGGGTGTATAAAACGTTTAGAATGTTTTAAACGTTCTAAAACATACCATGACCAAACCATCCATTGAGAACGATTTCGCGAGGTTCGCCGGGCAGGTGGCCGAGAGCTTGAGTTTCAATAAATCCATCGGCCAGATTTACGGGCTTCTCTATACCAGTCCCGATCCGATCTCACTGGATGAGATCGCGACCCAGCTCATGATGAGCAAAGGGAACGCCAGCATCAATCTGAGGATATTGGAGGAATGGGGGGCTGTCCGCCCCGTGTCGGTCAGTGGGAGCCGGCGCGACCACTACGAGGCCAACCGGAACATCAAAGAGGTCGCCATGAGGAGGGTGGAAGACGGTTTTTCCAAGAGACTCGAATGGGTGGAGCGGGAGTTGGACCGTTTTTTGGAGCAATCGAAGGGGTCGACCGACCCCAAGATACGGAAACAGCTGGAAGAATTGAAATCGCTCGCGGAGAACGCCCGGCGCGTCATGAAGATGCTTCCCAAGATCGCCGGTTTCTTCGGCGGATGAGCGGATCGGAAAGGGAACTGCCATGAAGATCCTTGTGACGGGCGCGGACGGGTTCATCGGGAGTCATCTGACGGAACATCTGTTGGGGTTGGGATATTCGGTGCGGTCGTTCGTGTTCTATAACTCGTTCAACAGCGAGGGGTGGTTGGAAGCCGCCGATCCCAAACTGCGACAGCGGATGGAGGTCGTTGCGGGCGATGTCCGCGATCCGAACGGGGTCCGGAAAGCGGTGGAGGGGTGCGACGCGGTCATGCACCTGGCCGCGCTCATTGCCATCCCGTTCTCATACCATTCCCCCGACAGTTACGTCGATACGAACGTCAAGGGGACCCTGAACATCCTCAATGCGTGTCGTGAACTGAAGACGAAACGGGTGTTGATCACGTCGACCAGCGAGGTGTACGGGACGGCCCGGTCTGTGCCGATCGACGAGGAACATCCCCTGCAGGCCCAATCCCCCTATGCCGCCACCAAGATCGCGGCGGACCAGTTGGCGCTGAGTTTCTGGCGCAGTTTCGGGCTTCCGGTGACCATCGTGCGGCCGTTCAACACCTACGGGCCCCGGCAGTCGGCCCGGGCGGTCATCCCCACCGTCATCACCCAGGCCCTCTCCGGGTTCAAGGAGATCCGGTTGGGATCCCTGTCGCCGACCCGCGATTTCGTCTATGTGAAAGACACCGTGGCCGGGTTCGCCGAGATTTTGAAGTCGGAAAAGACATTGGGCCGGGTGATCAACATCGCGACCCAGACGGAGATATCCGTCGGCGACCTTGCCGGGAAGATACTTCGGCTGACGGGAAGCCGGGCTCGCCTCCGTTGCGACGACCGGCGCCTCCGGCCCGTTAAAAGCGAGGTCGAACGTTTGTTGGGGTCCAACCGGAACATCCGGACGCTGACCCGCTGGCAGCCCCGCTATTCGCTGGACCGGGGTTTGAAGGAAACGGTCTCCTGGTTCAAGAAGAAGGGGAACCGCGCACGGTATAAACCGGGCGTCTACAATGTCTAAGAAGACCCGGCCCATCCTGTTGGACGCTCCGAACGTGGGGGCCCTCGAGAAGGAATACCTCTCGCGGGCCATCGAGGAGGGGTTCGTGTCCACCCTCGGCCCTTTCGTCGGCCAATTCGAACGGCAGTTCGCGCGTTATTGCGGCGTCAAACAGGCGGTGTCGACCCAGAGCGGGACGGCGGCGCTCTTCATGGCCCTCTACGAACTGGGGGTCGGCCCGGGAGACGAGGTGATCGTGCCGGTCTTGACGTTCATCGCCTCGGTGAACCCCGTCCTCCAATTGGGAGCCAAACCTGTTTTCGTGGACGTCTCTCCGGACACGTGGAACATCGACGTCCGGCAGGCCGAGAAGGCCGTGACGAAACGGACCAAGGCGATCCTCCCCGTCCACCTCTACGGGAATCCCTGCGACATGCGCGGGTTGATGGGGATCGCTCGCCGGCGCGGCGTGGCCGTGATCGAGGACGCCACCGAGAGCCTGGGGGCCACTGACCGTGGACGGTTGACGGGCACGTTCGGCGATTTCGGCTGTTTCAGTTTCAACGGCAACAAGATCATCACGACCGGCGGCGGCGGGATGGTCGTCGGGAAGGATCCCCGGAGGATCGAACACATCCGTTTTCTGGTCAATCAGGCCCGTGACGAGTCTCGCGGGTATTATCACCCGGAGGTGGGTTTCAACTATCGGATGACGAACATCGAGTCGGCCTTGGGATTGGCCCAGTTCCGTCGGCTGGCGGGGTTCTTGAAGATCAAGAGGACCTTTCATTCCATCTATCGGGAGGAACTCGGGGGGCTTTCCGGGATCTCCCTGCAGGAAGTGTCGCCGGGAGCGGTGAGTTCCCGGTGGCTGACGTGCGTGAAGATATCGGAACCCGGCGGGGCCGCGCGGATCCAGAAGGCGCTCAAGAAGAGGGGGATCCCATCGCGTCGCGTTTTCATGCCCCTCACGGAGTTTCCATGCTACCGGCGGTTCAAGACGCAGACGTTCGGAAACGCCGGCGAGATCTACCGGCACGCCTTGTGCCTGCCGTCGTCCACCCTGAACACCCCGGAACAGATCCGACGCGTGTGCCGGGAGATGAAAAACGTCCTTTAACGGAGCGATGCCATGGAGAAAATAAAAAAGATCGTGGTCCAATCAACCCTGAACGCCCGCCAGACGCTCGATAAGATGGAGGCGGGCGGGGGGCGGATCCTGTTCGTGGTCGACCGGGAGGGGTCCATCACCGGGGTCGTCACGGACGGCGATATCCGTCGGTGGATCCTCAAAGGTGGGACGCTCAATGAGCCGATCTCGAAGGTCATGCACCGGGATCCGACGGTGCTCCGGGAGGGGTTCTCCCTGGCGGAAGCGCGGGAACTGATGCTGTCCAGATCCATCGATTGTCTCCCCGTGGTCGACGCGAAGAGGCGCGTCGTGTCGGCGATCTGGTTGAAGGACCTCTTCGAGAAGAAGAAAGGATCCCCCAAAAAGCCGCTGGGGATGCCCGTGGTCATCATGGCGGGCGGAGAAGGGAACCGGCTGGCCCCGTTCACCCATGTGCTGCCGAAGCCGCTGGTGCCCGTCGGCGGAAAACCCATCATCGAACGGATCATCGACCGGTTCGGCGAATACGACTGCAACGAATTCTTCCTGACGATCAATTATAAGTCCCACCTCATCAAGGCCTATTTCCACGACAGCGGCCAGAGGAGCAAGGTGAACCTGCGTTATGTGGAGGAGTCGAAGCCGTTGGGGACGGCGGGTAGTCTGGGTCTCCTGAAGACGAAGATCAAGAGCACGTTCTGGGTCAGCAACTGCGACATCCTCATCGAGGCCGATTTTGCGGACATCGTCCAGTTCCATCGGAACCATTCCAACGGGATCACACTGGTCGGGTCCATGAAACATTACACCATCCCCTATGGCGTCTGCCGGCTCGACGCGCGGGGTGACTTGAAGAATATCGACGAAAAACCGGAATACGATTTTCTGGTCAACACGGGAGTCTACGTGTTGGAGCCGGAGGTCCTTCGGCTGATCCCGCCGGACCGCAAGTTCCATTTCACGGAATTGATCGACGTCTGTCTGAAAAAGGGACAGAAGATCGGCGTCTACCCGATCTCCGAGAAGTCCTGGATGGACATGGGCCAGTTGGAAGAACTGAAGGCCATGAGCCTGCGGTTCTAGCGGCGAGGTGGGGGGTCTCCGATGGGCCGGTTGCTTTTTTTAGGGAAGAAGGGCGATCCGAATTCCGAAAAAGCGTTGAAGTTCTGTCGGGCGCATGTCGAGGACGTGTCCGCGCATCTGGGGGCGTGGGGAGATCCTCTCCCGGCCGGGGCCGGACGTTGGGAGGGCGATTACATCATCAGTTACCTGTCCCGATGGATCGTGCCCGAAAAACTCCTGAAGAACGCGAAGATCGCCGCGATCAATTTCCATCCGGCCCCCCCGGAATATCCGGGGATCGGATGCAACAACTTCGCTCTCTACGACGGGGCGAAAGAATACGGCGTGACGTGTCATCACATGGCGGCGCGTGTCGACACCGGCCCGATCATCTCGGTCAAGCGATTCCCGGTCCATCCGTCCGACGACGTCGCCTCCCTTCTATCGAAGACGTATGATTGCCAATACGCGCTGTTTCGCGAGATCATGGATTTGATCCTGCGGGGGAAGAAGCTCCCGGAATCCAAAGAAGAGTGGACGAGGAAACCGTTCACAAGGACCCAGCTCGATGAGATCAGCCGCATCACGCCCGAGATGAGTCCGGAGGAGATACAAAGAAGGGTTCGCGCGACATCCTACGGCCCCTGGAACCCCACGCTGGAATTGCACGGATTCACTTTTGAGTTCAAGCCGAAGAAAAAGGAGAGCGATCGTCCTTCCTCCTAGGATCGTCGCGAGAGACCTATGACCGGAGTTTTCATCATCGCCGAGGCGGGTGTCAACCACAACGGGTCGATCACCCTCGCCCGCCGGCTCGTGGAGGCGGCCCGTCGGGCCGGTGCCGATGCCGTCAAGTTCCAGAGTTTTCATGCGGAATCGCTGGCGACCCCCCTGGCGTCCAAGGTGGGATATCAGAAAAAAACGACGTCGGCCCGGGAATCCCAACTCGGGATGCTGAAGAGGCTGGAGCTCTCCTCCGCGGATCAACGGAGGCTCGCCGCTTATTGTCGGAAGAAAGGGATTCTCTTCCTGTCCTCTCCTTTCGATTCGGACAGTCTCCGGTTCCTTGCGTCGTTGCGCGTCCCCATCATCAAGGTCCCGTCCGGCGAGATCACCAATAAGCCGTATCTGAGGGAGATCGGCGCCTTGGGCCGGAAGGTGATCCTCTCCACGGGGATGTCGACGCTCGGCGAAGTGAGGGACGCCGTCCGCGTGATCGTGCGCGCGGGGACGCCCCGGCGGCGCGTGACGTTGCTCCATTGCACGACCGAATATCCGGCCCCGTTTTCCGACGTCAATCTGCGGGCCATGCTCACCATGAAGAAAGCCCTCGGGGGAGAGGTCGGTTATTCCGACCATACCGCCGGATACGAGGCGGCGGTGGCCGCCGCGGCGCTGGGCGCCCGTGTCATCGAGAAACATATGACGCTCGACCGCCGGCTGCCGGGCCCCGACCACGCCGCCAGCCTGGAGCCCGATGAATTTTCAAAGATGGTGATGGCCGTCCGGAACGTCGAGCGGGCCCTCGGGACCGGCGATAAAAAGCCCGCCCCGTCCGAGCGGGCCAACCTCGTCGTCCGGAAAAGCATCGTCGCCCGGAGGGACATCGTCCGGGGGGAGAGGTTCACCCCGCAAAACCTCACGACGAAGAGGCCCGGGACCGGCCTCAGCCCGATGCGCTGGGATGCTGTCATCGGAACACGGGCCAAAAGGGATTTCCGGAAGGATGAGTTGATACGGCTATGACGATGAAGATCGCGGTGTTCACGGGGACGCGCGCCGAATATGGTCTGTTCCGGCCGTTGCTGGTTGAGATGAGCCGGGACCGCTCTGTGAGGGCCGCGCTCATCGTGTCGGGGACGCATCTCTCTTCCCGCTACGGGGACACCCACCGCGAGATCCGGGCGGATGGGTTCTCCATCCACGAGACGGTCCGCATCCCGACGTCGACCCGGACCGAGGAGGATATCGCCCGGGCTCTGTCGGCCGGTTTGGTCGGATGTGTGCGCGCCTTGAAACGGTTGGATCCGGATTTCCTCGTGCTTTTGGGCGATCGCTTCGAGACGTTCGCCTGCGCCGTCGCGGGATACCTGCTCAAGATCCCCATCGCCCATCTCCATGGAGGGGAACTGACCGAAGGCGTGGCGGATGAGGCGTGGCGTCATTCCATCACCAAGATGAGCCATCTCCACTTCACGTCCAATGCGGAATACCGGCGCCGCGTCATCCAGTTGGGGGAGAGCCCCGACCGGGTTTTCAACGTCGGCGCTTTGGGGATCGACAACATCCGGAGCGTCTCGCGGATCCCCCGGACGCGTCTGGAAAGGGACATCGGTTTTTCATTCGGGCCGCGGAGCGTCTTGGTCACGTTCCATCCGGAAACACTGAGGAGGGTCCCGGCCGGGGATCAGATCGATCCGCTGTTGAAGTCGTTGGAATCCTTTCCGGACCTGCGGGTCCTGTTCACCGCGTCCAACGCGGACGTCGGAGGCCGCGCCATCATGTCGCGCATCGACGGGTTCGTCAGGGCCCATCCCGGCCGGTCGGTCTGTGTCCCGTCGTTGGGCGCCGCCCGGTATCTCTCCGCCGTGTCCTATGTCGATGCGGTCGTGGGGAATTCTTCCAGCGGGATCATCGAGGCTCCCTCGTTGGGGACGCCGACGGTCAATGTCGGGGACCGTCAAAAAGGCAGGTTGATGGCCCCGAGTGTCATTAATTGTCGCGGCGATGAACCCTCCATCCGCGCGGCGATCCGTCAGGCGCTGAGCGTTTCTTTCCAAAAGAGATGCTCCCGCGTCCGGAACCCGTATGGAGACGGACGGACGGCCCGTCGAATCGTCGCGGTCCTTAAGCGCTTTTCCGGACGGATCAAGACGGTGCAGAAACCTTTTTATGACGTTCCGATGTTCAAAAGGACCGAAAGGGGATGACCGGTATGGATGGACAACTTTTCAGCTGCAGAGGGCGTGTCGCCGTGGTGTCGGGAGGAGAAGGGCTCATCGGCCGCGAGATCGTGAGAGGGCTCGTTTCTCTGGGTGCCCGCGTCACGAGCGCCGACAGCCGCCCTCCTCGATCGCCGGCGGGCCGGTCGACGGTGAAACTCGATATCACGAGACAATCGTCCATCCGGTCGGCTTTCGAGAAGGTCCGGAAGAGGGAAGGACGGTTGGATATCCTCGTCAATTGCGCCTATCCGCGGACCAAGGATTGGGGTACCCCGTCGGGCGAGAAGAGGGCCGAGTCGTGGAAGAAGAACGTGGACGCCCACCTGGGCGGATATTTCTTCTCGTCCCAGATCGCGGCGGAGATGATGACGGAGTCGGGAGGAGGATCCATCATCAACATCGCGTCCATCTATGGTGTCGTGGGGCCGGACTTCGGCATCTACGAAAAAACGTCCATGACCACCCCGGCCGCCTACGCCGCCATCAAGGGAGGGGTCATCGCTTTCACGCGGTATCTGGCCACGCGTTACGGGAAAAAAGGGGTGCGGGTCAATGCCGTGTCTCCCGGCGGTGTGGCGGACGGGCAGTCGCCGGCTTTCGTGAAACAGTATGTCCGAAGGACCCCCCTGGGCCGGATGGCCGATCCCGGCGACATCGTCGGAGCGGTCGCTTATCTGGCGTCCGACGCCTCGTCCTACGTCACGGGGATCAACCTCCTGGTGGACGGGGGATGGACGGCCTGGTGAACCCCATGAGAGCGCTCGTCATCGGTTGCGGATCGATCGGTCGGAGACACATCCGGAATCTCGCCGGGATGGGCGTGCGGGACATCCGTGTGGTGAGCCGCCGCCCGGGTTGCCTCCGCCCCTTGGGCGGACTCCCGGCCCGGGTGACGGTCATCGGGAGCGCCGCCGGTGTCGCGGCCGATTTCGCAATGATCTGCAACGAAACGGATCGGCACGTCGGAACGGCCGTCCCGTTTTTGAAACGGGGGATGCCGGTCTTCATCGAAAAACCGGTTTCACATTCTTTGAAAGAGGCGAGGCGCCTGCTCCCGTGGGCCCGTCGGGGGAAGATATTCATCGCCTATAACTTCAGATTTTTGGGGGCGATCCGTCACATCAAGGGCTTGCTCGACCGCCGGGTGCTGGGGACGGTTTACAGCGCTCGCTTCGAGGTCGGGCAATATCTGCCCGATTGGCGGCCGGGCCGCGATTGGAAGAGGACTTACAGCGCCGATCCGAAACGGGGAGGCGGCGTCGCCCTGGACCTCTCCCACGAGATCGATTACATGAGATATCTGTTCGGCGACCCCGTCCGACACGCGACCATGCGTTCGCGCGCGGGAGGGCTTGAGTCCAAGGTCGAGAGTCTCTTCGAGGGACTCTATCAATACGCCGACGGGTTCACGTGTTCCGTGCACATGGATTATCTTCAGAGGATCCCGCGCCGCACCATCCGGATCGTCGGAACCAAAGCGGTTTTGGAGTGTGACCTGATCGGGAAACGGATGGAGATCCTCTCTCCGGGGCGGCGCCGAGTCCTGACAGACAAGAGATTCTTCGATCTGGACAAGACCTATCGGGACGAGTTGGCTCATTTCATACGGTGTGTCGCCGGCCGCGAACGCCCCCTCATCGGGGTGCCCGACGGGATCCGCGCCCTGGAATTGTCGGGGAGGGCCTGATGTACGGCAAGTTCAGGATACTCTGCATCATCCCGGCACGGGGCGGTTCGAAGGGTCTGCCCGGAAAGAACATCCGTCTCCTGGCCGGGAAGCCCCTGATCGCCTATACCATCGATCAGGCCCGGAAGTCCCGTTACATCGACCGGGTGATCGTGTCGACGGACAGTCCCCGGATCGCCGCCGTCTCGCGCCGGCACGGAGCGGAAGTCCCGTTCCTCCGTCCGGCCCGGTTGGCAAGGGACTCTTCCGGGACCGTCGACGTGCTGGTGCACGCCGTGAACTGGCTCCGTGATCGGGACGACGGGGCCTATGACATCATCGTGCTCTTGCACGTGACGACCCCGTTGAGGGGCGTGCGCGACATCGACGAGAGCATCGACCTCCTGGTCCGTCGACGCGCACCCAGCGTTTTTTCCGTGGCCGAGGCGCATCGGAACCCCTATTTCAACATGGTCAAAATCAACGCCCGGGGGGCCGTCACGCTGGTCAATCCGGGAGAGTTCAAGACCCGTCAATCCGCGCCGACCGTCTATGACATGAATTCCTCCGTCTATGTCTGGTGGACCAAGACCTTGCTGCGGGGCCGTCGCGTCATCCTGCCGGGGAGCCGGATATACCTCATGCCCAAGGAACGGTCGGTCGACATCGACGATGCGTTCGATTTCCTCGTCGCCGAGAGTCTTCTGAAACGGAGGAAATGAGATGCGCAGGACCCTCAGGATCATTCCCCGGCTGGACATCAAGGGTCCCAACCTCGTCAAAGGGATCCATTTGGAGGGATTGCGAGTCCTGGGGAAACCGTGGGACTTTGCGCACACCTATTACCGGGAAGGCGCCGACGAGTTGATCTACATCGATGCGGTGGCCAGCCTTTACGGACGGAACAACCTGCTGGAGATCGTGAAGAAGACGGCCGAGAACGTGTTCATCCCCTTGACGGTGGGCGGCGGAGTCCGCTCGCTGGAAGACATGCGCAACCTCCTCTGTGCCGGCGCGGACAAGATCGCCATCAACACGGCGGCGGTCCATCAGCCCGATCTGATCACCCAGGGCGCGAAGATGTTCGGGTCTCAGTGCATCGTCGGATCCATACAGGCCAAATTGATCGACGGTCGATATTACGCCTACACGGACAACGCGCGGGAGTTCACGGAACTCGACGTCTTCGATTGGGCCCGGCGACTGGTGGACTTGGGGGCCGGGGAGATCCTCGTTACCTCCATCGACCAGGAGGGGACGGCCAAGGGATATGAATTGAACCTCGTCCGGAGGCTCTCGGAGACGCTGACCGTCCCACTGATCGTCTGCGGCGGGTGCGGCCGTCCGGAACACGTCGCCGACGTGGCGGGGCTCCCCGGGGTGGATGCCGTGTGCGCCTCGTCCATCTTTCATTACAACTACCTGTCGTCGGTCGCCACCCGGGAGAATTATGAGGCGGAGGGGAACATCGAGTTTCTCAAGAAGAACCGCGGCGGAACTCCTTTCATGAGCACTCAATTGGCCGTCTCCAGCATCGGCCGGGTGAAGGAATTCCTGTGTTCCCGGGGGATTCCGTGTCGCTGGCCGCTCTCGTGAGGATGGGATGAGACAAGACAAGATCGTCATCGTCGATTATCGCATGGGGAATTTGTTCAATCTCCAGCGCGCTATCACTTTCCTGGGATATTCGGCGGAGATCACGTCGGACCCGGCTGTGATCCGGCGGGCCGACAGGATCCTTCTGCCGGGGGTGGGGGCGTTCGAGAAGGCGATGCAGGAGTTGGATCGCGCGGACCTGATCGGCGTGTTGAAGGAATCCGTCGACCAGGGCAAGATGATGCTGGGTATCTGTCTCGGGATGCAACTGTTGTTCACGAAAAGTTTCGAGTTCGGAGAACACCGGGGACTTGATTTCATCCGCGGGCAGGTCGTGCGTTTCCATCGGTCCGAATCCGAGATCACGGAATTGAAGATCCCGCAGATCGGCTGGAACAGCGTCGAAAAGCCGTCCGCCGGTCCCGCCTGGGAAAAAGGGATCCTGGCGTCGGTGTCTCCCGGGACTTACTTTTATTTCGTGCATTCGTTCGTCTGTTGTCCGGAGGAGCCGGCGGCGGTCGTGGCCGAGACCCAGTATGGAAAAGACCGGTTCTGTTCGGTGACCCATCGCGGGAACCTGTGGGGATGCCAGTTCCACCCGGAACGCAGCGGAGAGCACGGCCTCTCCCTGTTGAAAAGTTTCATAGAACTGTAAGCGGAGGAGAACCCATGTTGCTATTCGGTGGAAAGACATTGGATAAACAGCTCGAGCATCGGCCGGAACATGTCACCTATTGCACCAAGTGCGTGGTGTCCAACCAGCGCCCCCGGATCACGTTCGACGACAAAGGGGTCTGCAGCGCCTGCCATTATGCCCATGAAAAACACAACGTCATCGACTGGAACGAGCGCGAAAAGATGCTCGTCGACCTGCTCGACCGTTACCGCTCCAAGGACGGGAGCTACGATTGCATCGTGCCGGGCAGCGGGGGGAAAGACAGCGGATATGTCGCCCATCAGTTGAAATACGTTTACGGGATGCATCCGTTGACGGTGACGTGGGCTCCCCACATCTATACGGACATCGGGTGGAAAAACTACCTCGCGTTCAAGGACTCCGGTTTCGACAACGTCCTGGTCTTCCCGAACGGCGTCTTGCACAGGAAACTGTCCAAAGTGGCGTTCGAGCTGTGGGGGGACCACTTCAAGGTGTTCGGTCTGGGTCAGAAGGCGCTGGCGTTCCATATGTCGGTCAAGTTCGGGATCCCGCTGGTGTTCTACGGAGAGAGCGGTGAGATCGAATACGGAGGGTCCACCAAGAACAAGGGGAAGCCCTACGAGGACGTCGAGGATTGGAGCGAACTCTATTTTGCCGGATCCAGCCTGACGGCGTTGACGGAAGAGGGACTGCGGGCCGGCGTCTTTACGAAGCAGGAGGTCGAACACGAGAAGTTCAGTTTCTACTGGCACCCGCCGCTGGATCAATTGAGGAAGATCGACGCGCAGATGCATTGGTTCTCCTATTACAAGAAATGGGTGCCGCAGGAGAATTATTATTACACCGCCGAGCACACCGGCTTTCAGGCCAATCCCGTCCGCTCCGAGGGGACATATTCCAAATACGCCAGTCTGGATGATAAGACCGATGGGTTCCATTTCTATCTGGGGTTCGTCAAATTCGGGATCGGACGGGCCACGTCCGACGCCGCCCACGAGATCCGGGACGGTCACATCACCCGGGAGGAGGGCATCAGCCTCGTCCACCGCTATGACGGCGAGTTCCCTAAAAAATACTTCCCGGAATTCCTGGAATACCTGAAGATCAACGAAGAGGAGTTCTGGGAGGTGATCGACCTCTACCGGACGATGTCACCCCACCTCTGGGATAAAAGCAGCGGTCAATGGGTGTTGAAACACAGGGTGAAATAAAAGGTTTTCCGATGAAGATCGCTTTTCTCGACCTCAACCATATGACGGTCGGTGTTCATACCAACACCGCGCCGTTGGGGTCCGTGCTGATCGCGAAACATCTGAAAGACCACGTGCGGCACGAGTTCGACATACGGATCTTCAAGGACCCCTTCCGGTTCCTGGAGAGTCTGAAAACCTGGCAGCCGGACTGTCTCGGCCTCGCTCAATATTCCTGGAACAGCGAACTGAACCTCCACGCCGCCGGTCTCGCCAAGAAAGCCCACCCCGGCTGTTTCATCGTGGCCGGAGGGCCCAACCTCCCTTCCTCCGCGGAGGAAAAGGCGGAATTTTTGAAATTGAGACCTTTCGTGGACCTGGGCGTCAATTATGACGGAGAGATCCCGTTCTCCGACGCGGTCCAACGGCTGGTCTCCGGCGAAAAAGCGGAGGGACTGCATGATTCGCCCCCGGCGGGGACCTATTCGCTGGACTCCCGGACACGGGAGTTGAACGAGCCGGCCGGACGGCCGCCGCGCCTGGAGTCGCTCGACGGGTTCGGCCCGCTCTACGCCGAAGGGTGGTTCGACGGTTTTCTCGACGACGGGTTCAGTCCGTTCCTGCAGACGCATCGGGGATGTCCTTTCCGATGCGCCTATTGCCATACCAGCGACGCGTATTATTCGCGCATGCTCTTCCAGTCCGCCCCGATATTCGCCGCCGATATGGACTATCTGGGAAAACGGTTCCGGGACCGGCCCGACGTGACTCTTTACCTCGCCAACACCAACTTCGGCCTTTTCGAGGAGGACATCGAGATCGCCCGGGTGATACGGCAAGTCCAGGATAAATACGATTGGCCACGGAATTTCAACGTCAATTCGGGGAAGGACCCCAAAAAACTTCTGAATCTGATTTCGCTTCTGAAATACAAGTTCACTCCGAGCATCGCCCTCCAGACCCTGACACCCTCCGTCTTGAAGAACATCCAGAGGCACAACCTCCCTTTCGACGAATTCACCGCCTTTCAAAAAGAGGTGGCTCTGAAGATCGACAAGAACACCGCGACGGAGTTGATCCTGTCCCTGCCCGGAGAGACGAAAGAGAGCTTCATCAAGACTGTTTCCACGGTGTTGAATTCGAACGTGCAGAACATCGTGATCTACACGCTCATGGCCTTGAACGGGACGTTGATCTCCACCAAGGAATATGAGCGGCGTTACGGGTTCGACACCCGGTTCCGGATCGTGCCGCGCTGTTTTTCGGAGTTGGACGGCGTCCGGATCTACGAGACCGAGAAGGTCGTCGTCGGGACGAAGGACATGCCGTTCGAGGACTACATGGAATTACGCGCCCTGTCGCTGGTCATCACCGTGTTCGCCGGGTCTCTGGAGATGTACCCGATCAAAAAATACCTGCTGGAGAACCGTTGGGACGTGTCCCGATGGATCTTCGCCCTTCACGACCGGATCCGGAAAGGCGGGGAGATCTCTTCCGTCTATCGGTCGTATCTTCGGGAGACCCAGGAGGAACTTTTCGAGTCGAGAGAGGCGCTCATCGGGTTTTTCAACACGGAGGGCCGCTACGAACAGCTCCGGGCGGGGGGATATGGGGACAATCTCTTGCGCAAATACAAGGCCGTCCTCCTCTCGCGCCATTATGCGGAATGCCTGGATCTGGCGTTGGCCGAACTGCGCGTTCTGGGTCGCCAGTCCCGTCCGGCGGGGATTCCCGAGACCATTTTGAAGGATATGGAGACATTCTTGAAAAGTCGTGACGTCGGCCATCTGTTCAGGGAAGCCGTTCCCCGGACGTCGGTCCAGACCGTGTCATTGAACCATGATATCCCCCGCTGGCTCGCCAGCGAGGACGATCGCCCGTCGCTGGAAGACCGTCCCGGGACGTTCCGATACGAGGTGTCCTTCCCTCGGACGGCGTTGGAGCATCTCCCGGATTATGCGCGGATGAACCAGAACCTGGAACTGTCCCTGCAGATGCTTTATCGGGACGGAGGGATCAAGGATTTTTGGCCTGTTTGGGAACGGACCGGGGCGTCGACGTGATCGACGGGACCGCGTGCGTCCGGCGGGCTTCAATAAAGAGGTAAAAGGAATCCCCATGGAAAAAGATCGTCAGGAACAATCCAACGAATGGCCGGAAGCCGGTCTCTCGGCGGCCCTGCAGTTGTTGAAGCCCCTCGGTTCGGGAGAGACCGTCATGGTCGATGTGGGAGCCCATCGGGGCGAGACCCTGAAATCGTTCTCCGCGATGTGCGGGACGCCCTTTTTGTACGTCGGCCTGGAGCCGAACCCGGCCGTGTTCAAGGATTTCGAGTCCGTCGCGGCGGAGGTCCGCTCCCCGGCCCGTCGCGTCACCTGTTTGCCGGTGGCTTCCGGTCCCCGGGATGGTGAGACCCGGTTCTTGTTGATGAGACAGAGCGCTGTCGGCGGGATCCTGCCCGCCGTGAAGGGATTGTCCGAGCGTGTGCCGACCGGAGACCATGAGGTGGACCGGCAGATCCGGGTGAAGGTGTTGACGGTCGCGAGCCTGGTCCGGGAGATGTCTCTGAAAAAGATCGACCTGTTGAAGATCGACACGGAAGGATACGACCTCGAAGTCCTGAAGGGGGCGCTGCCGTTGTTGACGGAAAAGTCCGTCGGCGCCGTCATGACGGAGGTGTTTTTCGTTCCCTATCGGGAAGGGCAGGCCTTTTTCTGGGATATCGCCGTCTTCATGGCGGAACTCGGCTTCCATTTCGTCAATCTCTACGACACGAGAGAGACGACCCAAAAGAGGCTCTACACGGGGAATGCGCTCTGGGTGTCGCCGGCGGTCGGCCGGGCCAACGATTTTTTGTGAACAAGGGAGGTTCGATCATGAGCTGGAAGAGAACTCTGATGATGAAGACGAGGGCGATCGTCATACCGGTCATCCGATTTCTGAAATACTATTCTTACCAAACCTATTATTGTGAGGGGGATGGAGGAACTCTCCACCTGGGCGACCGGGTCCGCCTGGCCAATGCCCTGCTCAACATCGAAAGCGGTTCCATCTTCATCGGGGATAACACTGTGTTTGGTTACAACGTCATGGTGTTGACGGGCCGGCACGCTTTCCGTGACGGGATGCGGGCCTCTCTGTCCATGGGAGGGGGAGGAGACGGACGCGAAGTGCCCCGCTCGGGATATGACATCCACATCGGCCGAGGGTGTTGGATCGCCTCCGGCGCCGTGATCACGGGAGGGGTCCGGATCGGCGACAACGTCCTGGTCGCCGCCAACGCCGTGGTCACCAAGGATGTCCCGGACCATGCGATCGCCGCCGGTGTTCCCGCCAAGGTGATCGGCGATACCCGGAATCGCCAGGATGCGGCAGCCATCGAATCAAAAGAGGTCAAACCATGATTTCCGATTTTCTCAAGGGAGGGACGTCGTTATGAACGGATCCTGGATCAGGATATCCTTGCTCCCCCGGTTGGTGTACATCCCCTATTGGATCATGAGACTCGCGTTGTTCCCTCTCCAGTGGATGCAGGCGATCGGCCTGTGCCGACGCGGAGAACGGAGGAAGACGGTGTTGTGCATCGAGGCGGGCGTCCGGGGATGGGAGTTGATCGAATATAAGGAACTCTACCAGACGGCCTGTGAATATCTCGGCGAGAGTCGGGTGCACAAGGTCTGCATCACGAAGGAAGAGGGGTACCTGACGCAGGTGAAACGGGCGCTGGACACGATCCGTCCCACTCACTACGCGCAGGACCCGCGCACGGGTGGGCACGATTGGCGTACCGGTCCTTGGCAAGCGTTCCGGATCTCCCTGCTGCTGGCTTCGCGCCGGGTGATCCCCATCGTGGGGATGGCCGATATGGGGGAACGCGTCTGGCGCGCCCAATGCGCCATGGTCACCGCGGTCCGCGGCGTCGTGGTCGGTCTCCTACCGCCCCGGATCGTGCTCCCTATTTTTCCTCATCGGAGGATCATCGGACCCAGTCCGATGCCGATCTCACTGAAGACCCTGGATTTTTTGAATGAGATCTATTCCAAGCGGCAGAAGAAGGATCCGCCGACCGCCTTTTTTATGGGATCTCTGTACGAGCCCCGTCAGACCATCCTGTCAAAGATCGAGAAAGGGCTAGAGGCCCGAGGTCTTCGGATGGAGGTGCGCGGCCGACAACTGGGGAGCGCCCGGTTCTCGGATTTCGATTATTGGTCGGGATTGACCAATGCCGCCCTGGTCGTGACCACGTCGGCCCAAACGACTGCCAGCGGCTCGGATTGGACGTGGATCCCCCACTTGATCTACCGGTACATCGAGACGATGGCTTGCGGTTCGTTGCTGGTGGCGCCCGAGGTCCCCGGCATCCAGAGGTATTTCACGTCGGGAGAACATTTTGTGTCGTATGATTCACCCGAGCAGGCCGTCGATGTCATCGAGTTCTATCTGACGCACGAGGCGGACCGCGAGAAAATAGCCCGGCAGGGCCGAACGCGCGCCCATGACCTGATCCGGGCCCGTTCCTATTGGACGGCGGTGGACATCGGATTGGGAGGAGATTCGCTCACGTGACCGAGGAGGACGAGGACTCGGTCCATCGGATATGATCCCCGAACATTCCATCAAAAAACGCTACGCCTACAAACTCTTCGCCAATATCGTCTCGTTCGGGATGAGCCTGGTGATCGCCAGTTTCGTGCCCCGCGCCCTGGGCCCCCAAGCGTACGGGGAGTTTAACTTCCTGATCAACTATTTCAGACAGATCCGGGACTTCCTGGATATGAACGCGACGAACGCGTTCTATACGAAGTTCTCACAGCGGTCTTCCGAGACGGGGCTGATCGTCTTCTATTTCAGGTTCATCGCGCTGGGAGCGGCCGTTCTCGTCTTTTTCGTCCTGCTCTCCCACGGGACCGGCTTCTCGGCGAGCCTCTGGCCGGATCAGCATCTTTTTTACGTGTATTGCGCCGCGCTCTACACCGTGATCTTCTGGTACTCGCAGGGGTTGGATATGGTGGTGGACGCCTGCGGGCTGACCGTCTATGCGGAACAGGTACGGGTCTTCCAGAAGATCTTCGGGATGATCGTCATTCTCCTCCTGTTCTTCTCCAGCCGTTTGAACCTGACGAACTATTTCGGCGCTTATTACGCGATGATGCTTTTTCAGATCCTGTCCTTCGCGTGGATCGTCAAGAGGAAGACGAACCATGCGCGGGAGTGGACGGCCGTCTCTTGGACGCGGATCAAATCGTACATCCCCGAATTCTACCGTTACAGCGTCCCGCTGTTCAGCGCGTCCTGCGTGGGGGTGACCGTCAACATCCTGGATCGGTGGCTCCTTCAGGTCTTTTCCGGCAGCGTTCAGCAAGGGTTTTACGGGCTTTCATCCAGCATCGGGGCCTTGTGCTTCGTCTTCGGTTCCGCGATGACGCCCCTCCTGCTCCGGGATTATGCCGTGGCGTTCTCTCAGAACGATTATGACGCCTTGCGCCGCCTTTTCGACCGATACGTCCCGTCCCTCTATGCGCTGGCCGCGTTCTTCGGGTGTTTCATCGTATTTCAGTCGCACGCGGTCATCTCCATCTTCGGCGGATCGCGGTTCGTCGGCGCCGCCCCCAGCCTGATGATCATGGCGTTTTTTCCGATCCATCAGACCTACGGACAGATGAGCAATACCGTGCTCCTGGCGGGGGGGCACACGAGGATCTATCGGAACATCGGGATCGTCTTCGAGCTGATCGGGATCGTGTTGACGTATTTTCTTATCGCGCCGGCCCGTCTTGGCGGGTTGAACGCGGGGGCGACGGGGTTGGCCCTGAAGATGGTCTTGGTTCAATTCACGAGCGTCAACGTGGGATTGTACTGCATCTCCCGGTTGATCCATATCCCGTTCGGGAGGTATTTCAGACTCCAGGTCATGACGGTCGCCGCATTCTTGGCGATCGGTTATCTCGCCACACAAGCCGTCAACGCGACTCCGATGGCGGCGGGTCCGGTGGCGCTCCGTTTTTTCGTGACGGGATTGGTTTATTCCGGCGGTGTCTTTTTGGCGATCTATAAATTCCCGGAGACATTCGGTTTCCATCCCGCGGATTTCCCGTATCTGTTCGGCAAAGCCAGACAGTTCATGGGGTTCAACTGAACATGGGTATGAAAAAAAAGGTGTGTTATTGTTTCGGGATCCCGATCACGCAGAGGGAATACCATCAGTATGGGGTCGATGTTTTCAAGGCGCGGGGATACGAGGTGTATTGTCTGGACCTCTCCCTGTTGGTGAGCGAAGTGTTGATGCGCACCTACGATCCTCCTCAACGATATGCGGGAAAGGAGATGACAACGGTTTCGACGTGGGATCAGGCGGCGGCGTTCCTCAAAAGCCGTCGGGACTCTTTGGCGATCGTCACTTTCGGATTGAATCAGGCGACGGAACCATTTTACCGCCTCTTGAAGGAGGAAGGCATGGAGTACGCTCAGTATGCGGCGGACGCCACTCCCCTCGTGAGCTTTTGGAGCCGGGCTGTGTCGACCTTGAGGCGATGGGATGTGGCGAGATGGAAGGACGCATTCCTTTATCACAAAAAGAGGTTCTTGTACCACGCGATCCCGCCGGCGGCTTTGGATCTCTCCTCTCCACGATATCTGTTGGCGGGGGGCCGACGATATCCGCTGTACGGGCTCCGGCCCGATTCCAAGACGATCATCGTCAGGGCTCATTCGATGGATTATGACCGCTATCTGGAACAGCGCCGGACCGGAGGTTCGCAGAAGGGGCGACCCTACGGCGTCTTTTTGGATGAATATGCCCCCTATCATCCCGAAGGGGGCGCCGAAAAGGAAAAACAGCTCGACGCGCAATCCTATTACCGGACGCTCAACGTGTTTTTTAAATATCTGGAGGATTCTTTCGGCGTCTCCATGGTCGTGGCGGCCCACCCGCGTTCCCGGTATGATCTATCCCCGGACTGTTTCGAGGGGCGCCGTTGTGAGCTGGGACGCACGGTGGATCTGGTCGCGGATGCGGAATTCGTGGCCACCCACGGCAGTGTCGCCGTGAGTTTTGCCGTGCTGTATGAAAAGCCCCTCCTGTTCGTCACATCGGATGATTTCAACCGGAGCCGCGTGGGAGACATGATCCGGGCCACGGCCAAAATATTCAGACAGAAACCGATCAATATGGATACCGCCCCCTCGACGTCGACTGTCCCGGTCTTGGAGGTCCATAAACCCTCCTATCGATCTTATAAGGAAGATTTCATAAAAGAGTCGGGCACTCCGGACAAACCGTTCTGGGAGATCGTCGCCGACGCCTTCGAGGCGGCGAGCCGCTGAGTCCCGGGGAGTCACTGGATGAAAAAACGGATCCGGCCCGGTGACGCAGGTCCCTTCGGCGGTGATAAATGTCTTATAATGTCCGGAGGACCGCGTACCATCCGGTCGGATGGATCGGGATTTTAAAGGACGGGGTGAAGGGGCATGGCCCATGAGTGAGAATTGGATCGTCGAACAGAGCAAGAGAGGTGTCCCGGATTGGCGTCAGTCCGTCGAATTGCATCATCCGGAGAATTCCCGCGAATGGACCGATCCGGAGGAACACCTGCTCTGGTTGAGGACGAAATGGACGAGCATGGATGCGGTGAAGGTCATCCCTTGGGAACGGTTTGTCCGGCCGGGCATGCGGATATTGGATGTGGGCGGAGGGACGGGATGGCTGAGCGCCCTCTTGTCGAGACACGTGGCGGGCGGGAGGATCTATTGTCTCGATAGCAGCGAATTCCTGTTGAGCCGCCTGTTGCCGGTGGTGGCGAGGGAATTGGGCGGTGACATGACGGTGATCGAACCCGTGACGGGATTGTTCACCCCGATCTTGCTGGAGGATGACAGCATCGACGTGGTCGTGGCCTGCGCTTCCTTGCATCACGCGGACAACCTCGAGGAGGTCTTGAAGGAATTGCATCGCGTCTTGAAAAAGGGAGGATGGTTGATCATCCTCAATGAAAGCTATTTGTCCAATCTCGATTATTTGGGCGGTCTCCTCCGGGCCATGGTCAAGATCCTCCTGTCCACGCTCCTCAAAAGATATCGCGCCGTCTCCCCGTCGGTCTCTTCATCCGGATATCTCTACGACCCGACGTTGGGGGACAGGGTCTACCCCTTCTGGTATATCCGGAAAGCGCTGGACCGGGTGGGATTCAGATTGGATGAGACGGTGAAGACCCCTTTCGCGCACAGGAAAGACATCCCCGATGCCGGCCGGAAACTCACGCATTTCGTCTGCGAGCGGATCTGACGGACGGGGCCTTCCGGAAGAAATTGAAAAAGCACGGAGACTCTGATAGAATATCGTCGGAAGAGGCGCCCAGGAAGAGCGCGCAGCGGTTCACAGCGTCGAATGAAAGGATAGCGTCATGCCGGTCAAGGTGAGGATTCCAGCTCCACTCAGGATGTTGACGAAGAATCAGCCCGTTGTCTCCGCGGAGGGGAAGACCGTCGTGGAGATCCTGAAGGATTTGGAGGGACAATATCCGGGTTTGTGGGAGCGCCTCTGCGATGAGACGGGGCACATCCGCCGGTTCGTCAATATTTTCGTGAACGGGGAGGACGTCCGTGGCCGGGGAGACCAGGCGGCCCCTGTGCCCGATGGGGCCGAAGTGAGCATCGTCCCGGCGATCGCCGGCGGGGTGGTCCGGTCGTGAAGAAGACCTTTCAACTGGTGTACTCGGCGGAACTGATCCGCAAGCCGGTGGTCTATCAGATGTCCCGCCAATTCCGGATCCCTTTCGTGATACAGCAGGCCAAGGTCACCGATGATGTCGGCGAGTTGGTCCTGGAGATGGAGGCGGAGGAGGACGTTCTCCGGCGGGCTGCCGAATGGATGGTGGAGCAGGGGGTCCGTCTGAAGCCGCTCCCCGTCTGTGTCCTGGTCGCTGAATAACTTCGCCTCATCCTTCGATTTATGTCCACCGATGTCTTGGTTCTGAACAGGAAGTTCTATGCCGTCGATATCACCAATTGGCGACGGGCTCTCACGTTGCTCTATACCGACCACGCCCAGGTGGTGGACGAAGAATACAGGACCTATTCCTTCGACGACTGGCGTGACCTGTCCCACTTGCTGAAGACACATCCCGCCGGTTTTGTGAACACCCCGCATTTCAAGATCGCGATCCCGGACGTCATCGCATTGAAGTTCTATGACCGGCTCCCCCTCAAGGAAGTGAAATTCACGCGGCGCAATATCTACGAGCATTATGGATACCGGTGTTGTTACTGCGGGAAGAAATTGCCAACGCAGGAATTGAATCTGGACCACGTGGTCCCGCGAAGCCGCGGCGGAGGCACCGACTGGACCAACATCGTCACCTCGTGCATCCCCTGCAATTTGAAAAAGGGGGATATGTCACCCAAAGAGGCCGGCATGAAACTGATCATCGCCCCGTCGAAACCCAAATGGAGGGGACCCGCCTCTCTCGTTCTTCAGTCACACTTCAAGATACGGTCTTCCTGGCAGCGTTTCATCGACAACATCTATTGGAACGCTGAATTGGAAGGATCCTGATTCCGCACCGCTGTCCGTCCCCCCGAGGATTCCCGGTGATCCCGACGCCGATCCGCTCAGCCCCGCCGCCCTCTCCCGATGGCCGGAGGAGCCTGCCATGAATCTGGTCTGGTTCGGCCTGGGCGGGATGGTGATGTGCGGCTCGCTGGCCGTCCTGTATCAAAACTCCAAAAGTATCCTGGATATCCGGAGCCATGCCGCCCAGTTGGAAAGGATACTCGACGATACTCTGCGGGATTGGAGACAGGCGGCGGAACCGATGTTCCGGCGGAACAACAGCGTGTCGCCGGACCCCGCGGGTTTTGCGGACATCGAGAAAAGACTGTCGCAATTGAACCGGGCGGGATCCCTTCCGGAACGGTTGAGGATCGTCCGCGGACTGTCGCGCCGTTATCACGAGATCTACGCCGCCCGACTCCATCAATCGACGGATGCGGACGAACAGTGGTCCCTCTTCCAGATGGATTTCGAGGCGCTGAGCCACCTGGAGAAGGCGCTCGGCGATACGGTCGAACTATACAACGATACGGTCCGAGCCTACAATAAGCGCTGGGCCGGCGGACACCGGTGGCTTCTGGGCCGGGTTCTCCGTTGGTTGCCGATGGAACCCCTCACCCCCTTATGAGCCGTTTTACACGCCGGCCGGAATTGAATTATAATCACGTGGGAACCCCATGACTAAAACAGCCGCATTTCCAGATCGGATCCGACGAGGTTTGGTCGATTTCGTCTCAGACGAGGAATTGAAGTCGAAGTGTGCCCGGAAAAAGTCCCTCCGGATAAAGCTCGGCGTGGACCCGACCTCGCCCGACCTTCACCTGGGCCACACGGTGACGCTCAACAAGCTCCGCCAATTCCAGGAGGAGGGGCATCGGATCGTCTTCATCATCGGTGATTACACGGCCTTGATCGGCGATCCCTCGGGCCGCTCGGAGACGCGTCCTCCCATGAGCCCGGCCGACGTGGAGAAAAACACGGCGACATACCTACAACAGCTTGAGAAGACGTTGTCCGTCCCGGACCTCGAGGTCCGTCGCAATTCAGAATGGCTCCGCCCGCTTTTCGCCAACCAGTCCTCGACGGGTCCGGACAGTATCCTGTCCCTCCTCTCGCGGCACACGGTCCAACAACTCACCGAGCGGGATGATTTCACCAAACGACTCAAGGAGGGGAAACCGCTCTCCCTGCTGGAGTTGCTCTATCCCCTGCTCCAGGGATACGATTCCGTCGCGGTGCGCGCGGACGTCGAATTGGGAGGCACGGATCAGTTGTTCAACCTGTTGATGGGAAGACAGATGCAGAAGGACGCGGGTCAGGAACCCCAGGTCATCATGACCCTCCCCCTTCTGGAGGGGACCGACGGGGTCCGCAAAATGTCGAAGTCCTACGGGAACACCATCGCGCTGACAGACACCCCGGATGAGAAGTATGGGAAGATCATGGCGGTGTCCGATACGATCATGTGGAAATATTTCGAGTTGCTCACCGAGGAGAACCTGCCCGAGATGAAGGCGCTCCACCCGATGGAGGCCAAACACCGCCTGGCCCAGGTCATCGTGGCCCGGTATCATGGGACCGGCGCGGCGGAACAGTCCCGCGTCCGTTTCCAGAGCGTGTTCTCCAAAAGGGAGATGCCGTCCGATATGCCCGAACACCGTGTGGCCCGCTCCCCCGTCGCCCTCGTGGACCTTCTGGTCGAAGCGGGGACCGCCCCGTCCAAGAACGAGGCGAGGCGATTGATCCGGCAGGGCGCCGTGGAGCTGGATGGGGAACGACTGTCGGAGGATCAACCCGTGACGGTCGATCGTCCCCGGATTTTGAAGGTCGGGAAGAAACAGTTCCGGAAAGTCTCTCCGTGAGGCGTTCCGGACAGATGTGCCCGTGAGCCGGCATGGAACTGTGCCTCATCCGTCACGGACAGGCCGCTGAGACCGCGGGGAACGGGCGGGATGCGGATCGCCCGCTGACCGAATCGGGTCGCGACGATGTGGGGCGGATGGCCCGTCACCTGGTCCGGCAGGGATGGTCCCCGGAAATCATGTTGACCAGCCCTTATCTCCGCGCCGTCCAAACCGCCGATATCATCCATGGCATCCTGAAGAAGGCTCCTCCCCGCCCGGTCCCGTTCCTCTCCGTCGATTCGTCGGTCAGGAACATCGTGAAAGGTTTGGAGGATTTCGGCGGATGCCGGTCTCTTCTGCTGGTCGGTCATCAGCCCAGTCTGGGGCAGGCGGCCGGGCACTTCCTGATGAAGGGGATCTCCAGTTTCCCCCTGACCCCGGGGTCCTCGTGCCGGATCCTCCTCCCCGACGGGATCGCCTTTTCCGACGGAGCGGGCCGTGGTTCCCTGATCACATTCCTTTCGCCGGAAGAGATCGATCCGTCTCCCGGTCGCGGATGAACCTCCTTCCTAAACTCCGCGCGGGACTCGAAGCGTTCCCCGTCAAAGTCAAGGACGAGGACCTCATCGCCATTCGGGACCGCGAGGGATACCTTTCCCAGATCGTCCTCCTCCCTCCCGCTGTCTTCCTGGTGGCCACACTTCTCAACGGAAAAACGACGGTCCCCGAGATCCAGTCCACCTGCGTCCAGGCGCTCAAAGGGCTCATCCTGAAACCGGAGGAGATCGGGGAGATCGTCCGTCGGCTGGACGAATCCTATCTTTTGGAGACGGAACGGTTCCACGCGCGCCGACGGACCGTGACGGACGAGTTTTCCAGGCTGATCACCCGTCCCGCCGCTCATGCCGGGATGATCTATGAGAAGGACCCCGAAAAACTCAAGGCCCAACTGACGGGATATTTCGCGGATCCGCGCGGCGCGGGAATCCCTCCCGAACCGCGCACGGGTTCCGTCCCCCGGGGCCTCGTGTCGCCCCACATCGATTTCGCTCGGGGGGCCTGGTGTTATACGTGGGCTTATAAGATGTTGATGATGTCCGGCGGGGCGGACCTTTATGTCGTCCTGGGCGTGTCCCATTCCCCCGCGCCGACCCCGTTCGTTCTGACATCAAAATCTTTCGAGACGCCGTTGGGACTGGTCCCGGTCGCCCGCGACTGGATCGACAGACTTCGCCAGACCTCTCCCGATTCTTTCGATTATGAGATCGCTCACCGGATGGAACATTCCATCGAACTCCAGCTCGTTTTCCTGCAGTATCTCCACGGGTCGACACGGCCGTTCGAGATCGTTCCGGTCTTGTGCGCGTCGTTCGAGGAGTGTTGTCCCTCGGGATCGTCTCCCGCCTCGCACGCGGTCGTTGAAAAGACCATCCACGCCCTTCGGGAACTCCTGTCACGGGAAAAACGGCGGGTCTGCGTGGTGATCGGGGCCGATCTGTCTCACCGGGGGCCCGCGTTCGGAGATGAGGAACCGGCGGATGCCGATCTCTACCGGCGCACAGAACAGGACGATCTGGAAAGTCTGCATCGGATCGAGGAAGGGAATGCCGAACGGTTCTATGCGTCGGTGATGAAGGACGGGAACCAGAGGAATGTCTGCGGACTGTCCGCCATCTACACGGGCCTCCGGCTCATGGAATCCCCGTCCGGCGCTCCCCGGGGGCAGTTGCTCCGTTACAGCCAGGCCGACGATGGAGCCGGAGGATTCGTCAGTTTCGCCGGGATGGTGTTCCCATGACGGATCATCGGGGGGCGGGATCGGGTTCCGGGGAGCCGTTGAAAGACAGGATCCTCCGATGGGCGAGAGATCCGCGCGCGTGGTCCTGTCTTTTGGGGTTTTTCTCCGCGATCATCATGGCGCTCATGACGATCCATTATCGTCATCGGATCGGGCCGGATGGCATCACCTACCTGGATATGGCGGGCGCCTATGTCCGGGGGGATTGGGTGGCCGCTCAGACGCTGGCCTATAGCCCTTTATACCCCTGGTTGTTGGCCCTCGCCATCCGCCTCGCGAGACCGACCCCCTATTATGAATTTTTCCTCCTGCACATCGTCAACGCGTTCGTCTTCGTCGGGGCTCTCGCCGCCTTCCGTTATTTCTTCAACGGTCTGTTGCGGAGCCGGCCGGCGATCGTCGCCGGGGAACGGGAGGACGGACGGCAAGGCGGGGCTCTGCCGGATTGGGTTCTGACAATCGTCGCCTATACGCTCTTCGCATGGACCACTTTGTTTTGGGTCGGGGGACAATCGCCCACCCCCGATCTGTGCGAAACGGCTTTGTTGTATCTGATCTTCGGATTGATGCTGAGGATGAAGTCCGGGGATGCGCGTTGGAGGACCTATCTGCTCTTCGGGTTTTCTTTGGCGTTCGCTTTCTTCGCCCGGCAATTCATGCTCCCCGCCGCGGCGATGTTCCTCGCAGTCAACCTCGTTTCCACGTGGGGACAAGGGAAGACGGTCCGAAAACACCTGGGCGCCGCGACTGTCTTCGTGGTCGTGATCGTGCCCTTCGGGGTCATGCTTTCATCCGCCACGGGCCGTTGGACCCTGGGGGAGGTGGGAAAGTGGAATTATAAGATCAAAACCGGCGAAGTCCGCGACCGCTATTTTTCCGGCGGACCGCGGCCGCCCTCGTTGGGGGTTTTGTCCCCCGAACATCGATTGAAGGAATATGGTCTGTTGGGCCAGTCGACCTATCCGAGACATTATGATCCCATCGCCGTCCACCCCGTCGACCCGCTCGTGTTCGAATGGCGCGTGCAGTGGGCTTTGCTGCGGAATACCGTGAAGGATTTGGTGGGATATCTTTCCAGGAGGGAGATATTGTTTTTTGCCGGGGCCGCCGGGGGAGTCCTGCTCCTCGCCGGGGTGCCGCTGTCCGTGCAACTCGCGGGGATCGCCCGCCAAGGAGTCCTGTGGTTCCCCGGCGCGGTGGTGGTGGGCCTCTATCTGCTGGTGTTCATCGAGCCGAGGTTCCTCGGGGGATATTTCGAGTCGTTCTGGCTGGGGATCTATTCGGGTATTGCCGTCGGGACACGCCCGTCTCTCCGACAGAGGGCCGTCACGGTCCTCCTGGCCGGCATGGCGTTCGTTTGGATGGCGATGGCCGTTCGGAGTCTCCCGTTCGTGAGATCCGTCGCCGAGTTCGTCCGCGAGGGGGACCGCCCCGGGGATCATCCCCACGGGCAGATCGCCCTCCGGGTTCGTGAACTCGGGTTCAGGCCGGGGGACCGGATTGGATACATCGGGGACACGCCCCGCGCGTTTTGGATCAAGATCGCGGGACTGAAAGTCGTGGCGGATGTGTGGTATTGGGGGGACCTGGATCCCGTCGAGGCTGAATCATATCTGGATAACGAAAAGATCATGGATGTGTTTCGCCGGCAGGGAGCCAAATTGATCGCCACCAACCTGAAACCCGGGTCCACCGCGCCGTCTCCGAAATGGGAGCGTTTAGGGGATTCACAGTACTATATCCACGTGTGTCCGGGCTGACCAGAGCGGTGTCCGGTTCTTCGGGGAGGGGCCGGCGGACACCACACCGACTTCTTGAAAACGCCCGAATTTTGTAAAATAGGACCCAGCGGTAAATCGCATTTCCCAAACACAATTTCAACCATAATGAGGGAGGAAATATGACGACCGATATACGCGCCATCAATGACAAGGTCAAGGCGGAGAGTATTTTCGTCGAAGAGGTTTTCGCCGAGATCGGGAAGGTGATCGTCGGACAAAAGGAGCTCGTGGAGCGGATGTTGATCGGACTCCTCTCCGACGGGCATATCCTGTTGGAGGGGGTTCCGGGTCTGGCCAAGACGCTGGCCGTGCGGACCTTGGCGGCCATCACCGACGCCCAGTTCCATCGCATCCAGTTCACCCCGGACCTCCTTCCGGCCGACGTGGTCGGAACGCTGATCTATAACCAGAAAGACGGCGCGTTCTCCGTGAAGAAGGGACCCGTGTTCAGCAATTTCATCCTGGCCGACGAGATCAACCGCGCGCCGGCGAAAGTGCAGAGCGCCCTGTTGGAAGCCATGCAGGAACGGCAGGTCACCCTCGGGGAACAGACATACACACT
>ENA-UOWG01000058-UOWG01000058.1-activated-sludge-metagenome-genome-assembly--contig:-NODE-58-length-211834-cov-7.610495_pt1 | contig 211834 bp, 158 predicted proteins | sample MGYA00238147_ERZ761563 | MGnify/ENA primary metagenome ERZ761563 (study PRJEB28884, sample SAMN05720216) | anaerobic digester metagenome | isolation source: active sludge of municipal...
GCGGAGCCGCTCGAGGACCGAGCGGCCCGAACTCAACAACCGGGCGAACATCTCCGCCCGGACGAACGGATAAATCAGATACGGATGGCCCGATTCCAGGACGGCGGCCATCGTCTTCTCGTCAACCCGGTGATCGTCATCCTGCAGCACGACCACGCGCCAAGCCCTCGGGAGAAAACCGTCCAACTTGGGATCGCGGGTCCGGCCCGCGTGATAGAGCAACGTGAGCCCGGCCGATTTGGCCGTCTCGAAATAGCCGCTGCCTTCTGATTCGTCCCCCCCGATCAAAACCAACGTCTCCCCCCGATAGACCGTCGGAACCGACCCGGAAGACGATTCCATCACCTTCTTCAGGACCGCGATCGTGGTCCGCTGTTCGGATTGGGTCCGTTGGAGGACCGGGAGATCCCCCTGAAGTTTCACCGCCTCCTCCGACTTCTCCTCAAACACCCGTCTCAACCGAAGGAGCTCGTGCTCCAGTTCCGCCATCCTCTTCTGATTCTTCTTGATCCGGCCCTCCGCCTCCTGAAGGTCGGCGAGTCGCTTCTCCAACGAGGCTATTTTAGATTCCAGTTGAACCCGCGCCTTTTCTCCGGCGGAGCCGGCCTGCTGGAGTTTCTTCTGTTCTTCCGTCAGCCGGAGGATCCTCTCTTCCAGTTCCAGACGCCGATTGTTCTCCTCCCGCCAACGAGCCGACACCGCTTCTTTCTCGATGACCAGTTCATCGACCTCGTTTTTTAAGCGCTTGAGGTCGTCGCCCTCCTCCAGCGGCGGGAGTTTCCAAAAAGAGTCCTCCCCCTCGGGCGTGAGGCGGTTTTCCCCGGCCGCCCGGACGATCTCATCCAATTTCCCGTCCTTCTCGGAAACAGTCTTCAATATCTGGAACGCCAACCGACGGAGCGGCTCATTCGTCGATAGGAGGAACAGCCAGAACGTCAAGGGAAACCCCATCCGTTCGACGAACCGCCAGGGGTTCTTCTGGACATCCCCGACGTTGAGCATCTTCAGGGAATCCGTCTCTTTCCGATGGCCTTCCAGCCATTTCAGCACCAGGTGGGATTGGAACGGAAGCTCGCGTTGAAGCCGCTTCTTCAATATCTTCACGGCCTCCGCGCGGGGAACGCTGTCCGGACGGTAGCCATGGATCTTGAAACGAACCACGGTCTCCTTCGCCAGATCGTGCAATAACCGGGGATCCAGATCCTCCAGGAACCAGGTCAACAACGCGTCCGGGACAGACGGCGGGATGGGGAATCGGGGCCCGACGGGGCGCGGGGGGACCCCGCGCTGTATGTTCTGTATCGCCCGGAGCGCGTCCAGGTGGATGTTCATTTTTTTAAACGGATCGGGAGGCGGATGGGGCATGGGCTCCTCTTTTATAAAGGCAAGGCGATGTACTCCAGATGAAGGACATCCTGAGTCAGGTTCTCGAAATAGTAAGGGCTATCCGGGGGGATCAAGAGATATCCATAATCCATCTCCTGCTGTTCGGACCCGATGTAGGCCAGGCCGCGCCCTTTGCTCACCCGATAGATCAGGCTGAGCCCCTTCTCCCGCACGGTGACCGTCCTTCCTCCCGGAGGAACGATGAACCCACCCACCCGGTGAGGGGAATTCGTCGGGAGAAGCCCCTGCGACTGATAGAACGGGGCGACGTCGAAACGGGCCGCTTCGGACAGTTCTCCGGGGGCCACGACCTGGGTGACCGGCCCCCGCGTCTTCTTGCCCGGAGTCTCGATGGCCTTGAGCAGTCTCCAGAGATCGCGCGCCAAAACCGCTTCCACCGACCAGTCCTCATGAGGGCGGCCCGGGGAGGACCGGGTCTCATCGGCCTGGATCAACAACGGGGGCATGGCATTATAGAGCAGTTGCCGCTCGGTCGCCGACTTCAACGACTCATAGCGGGTCATGATATCCCAATAGATCCGGCTTTCCGGCTCTCCCAGTCGCCGGCGAAGAAGAACGTCCTCCAACAACCCGTCGAATTCACGGCGATAGCGTTCCCAACTCTGAAATACCAGTTTTTCCGCTTCGGGGTCGGCCGGGACGGATCTTCCCCGGGACCGCTGCATCCGGACCGACTGAGACCGCTGCCGAAGGGATTGAACGTCGCCGTCGAGCGTCGTCGGGGGGGTCCCCCCCGCGACCTTGAACTGTTCGTGGAGCTCCCGAAGGCGTTCTTCTCCCAGTTTCGTGACCCGCTGATAGTCGTAGTGGGCGGCCCGCACGCGCTCGCAGGTCAACCGAGAGACAGCCTCCACATCGGCCTTGAACTGTCGGGACGAGGGCGGGTCTCCCGCCCAGAGCGTCGCGGGACAAAGGAGCGAAACGGACACCACGGCGATTCGGCATTGATGAGAAAAAAAGACGGGCTTTGACATTCTCCGTCTGTGGAAGAGGGGCGGGATCATGATCTTAGTCTATCACGTATGAAACGGTTGGGCAACGAACCGGGAGGAGGCGACATCCCCGATTCCGTTCGTCCGTGACGGGACTTGAAAACAAAAAGATACACCCTCTCCGTCATCCGATAGCCGACCGCATCGCGATACGAATCGAATATCTTCCGATACTTGGTTTTATCGACGAGTTTTTGGAGTCCCTCCATCGTTTCCCGACGGACAACCTCCACGGGGCTCCCCTCTCCCCGTTCATCATCGACCACCATGAACAGATAGCGGCGACCGTCGAACAGTCCCAGATGCTTCCGTTGCCACTTCTTGCCGGGAGAGGGAAGGATATCATACATGTTCCAATCGAAACGGATATCGTTATAAAATGCCTGGGAATCGACCAAATAGGACACCAAGCCCCAATGATTCCTGATCCCCTGCAGAGTCCCATCGGATTGTATCCTCACCCCGGTCTCCACAACGGGGATCGGGCCCCCCGGCGGGACCGGCTGTTCCTGTTTCAGGTAATGGAACAGCTGTCTCAGGTCATACAGTTCCTGATAATAATCCCTCTCGTTGTATTCCCTCGAATGTCCGTGTTGGGGAGCCAAGACGTGGAACCCGGTCAGTGAAGCCAAACAAAACCATATCAGGAATCGTGTCTTGGGACCGGACCGCTGTATGATCCTCCAAGACAACAGCACGAAGAGCATGATCCCGGCCGAATAAAAAGCCGTGTAATTGCCGACATAAGTCCTCGGCACGGCGATCAAGACCAAAAAATTTGCGGCCACAAACGACGAAAGGAACCCAAGAACCCTCCCCCCTTCTTCCGGCGGACGGGACTGCGCGGATTTCAACCGGATCCGATAATAGAGGAGCGCCACGGAACAGAACGAATAAAACACCGAAGGACCCCAATACCCCTTCAGGTCTCTCATCACGCTCATGAAAGCCCAAGGAGAACGACTTCCGATGGTGACCGCGTGGGCGCGAAGCAATCCCTTGAAATCGAAATACGGGAAACCATCCGTTAAAAACCGATTCAAACAATAATCCTCCCGATATCCATTCCCCAGCAGAAGGGCGACGAAGAAGAGGATGAAGACAACCGGCGCGAATTTTTTATCGGCCGAGAAGAACCAATACACCCAGATGATGAAAAAATAGAGGTAGGCCGAATAATGGATCCATGTGGAGACATAGAACAGAGCACCGAAGAGGATGAGATATCTCATCCTCCGGCCTTCCATATAAATCCAATGAATGTGCAGGGCCCAGACAGTGACACAGGCCAGCGGCAAGAAACCGAAATAGCGTCGCGACATCGCAATGACGTTGGGGGTGGTCAGCAACAACATCGCCCCCACGAGACTGATCAATTCGTTCCGCGTTTGCCGGAAGAGGAACACAGAGACGGCCAGAGCCAACCCGAGCAAAGCCCAGATCATGCTCATCTTATAGACAAACAAGGATTTTCCGAAGACCTGGAAACAGACCGCCAGGACCAGCGTTTGCAAATTCTTTCCATACCAATAGTCGCTCCGATGAAAGAGCAGGTCCCGAATGCTGTCGCGGATATAGCGGCCGGGATCCCGGTCATAATCCGAATACATCCCGGAAGCGGACAGGATCACACCATCGTGATCGAAAGCGAAGATCTGGTCGCTGATGGCATAACTCGAGTAATCCAGGACCGTATAGCCGACAATCAACGCCAAACAGAGCCCGAACAGAAGCGGGGTCTTATCAATCTTCGATATGTCCAAGAGACGCCTCTCCGCGCGACCGGAAGACAAAAAGACGCGTGCCCGGATCCATCTGATAATCCACGAGATACTGGTACATTTCCATTACTTTTTTCAGGAATTTGGAATCCGCCAAGGACCTCATCTGATCCTCCACGTAGACATGATCAAACTTCATGCTTCGTTCAACCCCCTCCATGTGTTTGACAAGGACGAACAGATAACGATACCCATCTAACACAGCCACGGCACGGTCATCCGGGGAGACCTCCTCAGGCGATGTTTTGGCCTTCGTCGTCAACGCGTCGAAATGATACGGCCTAAAACGGACATCCTCATAGAAAGACTGCGCGTCCACAAAACAGCTCATCATGTAAACGTCACTGAAGTCCTTCTGATAGACCAATTGTTGCTGATTATTCAAGACCAATCCCGTCCGAAGAGACCCGATCTCCTTGGCTCCCCCTCCGTCCTCCGTTTGCCTGACGTAATGAAAGAACTGCCCCAAACCATCGCTCCCCTTTATTTCCGACGGGACCCCGAAGCGCCAAACCCCCCCGGCCCGCACGAGTTGCAGCGGGACGACGATAAACAGACAGGCCCATCCGACATTTCTGAACCAAACCGATGGACTCCTCGTCAAACCCCACGCCATCAAGACATAAAGCAGCGCGCCCGCCGAGTATAACACCACGTAACTCTCCGTCTTAACAACGCCGATCAAGCGCATGATGACGATCAGCGAGACCATGATCGCCCCCAAGAACCGCATCGTCCGGATGGTCGCCGCCACCGGCTCCGGATTTTTCCTGTTCCCGATGAAACAGCGAAGGCCATAAACGATCAGGAGAAATCCGGACATATAAAACAGCGCTTCGCCATACTCCGCTTTCAGTCCATGATGGAAATCAGCCAGACCCGGACCCGGGTGTTTCCTCAAGAAAACCAGTCCGGAAGAGATCAGATCCGTCACCGGGCCATTCGGAGCGGCCGATCCCAGGATCGGTCCTATTCTCTTCTGAAACCGGCTCAACCACCACAACAATTGGTCCTTGTTCCATAACAGAACCGACAGATAAAATATCGAATAAACCGCGAGGAAACGACGCTCCTTCCACACGAACAGGCCGACGACGGCGAACATCATGAAATACAAATAGACCGAATAATGGATCCATGTGCCGACGACAAAAAGAGCGCACAACAGGGCGAACCAGCGCCGCCCCCCCTCCTCCTGGTAACGGAGATACGCATAGAGCGCCCAGAGCGCCACGCAGGCCATCGGCAAAAATCCGAAATATCTTCGAGACATCGTGATCGTGTTCGTCATCGTCAATAAGAGCAGCGCCCCCCACAGGCCGGCCAGTTCACTCCGCGTTTCGCGATAAAGCAGGAGATAGGCGGCCAGGACCAGACCCAGAAGCGCCCAGATCATGCTCATTTTATAGACGATCAATGTCTTTCCGAAAAGCATGAAGCAGCCCGCCAGGATCAGCGTCTGTAGATTCTTCGTATACCACCGGTCTCCGCGGTGAAAAAGGATATCCTGAACGCTCTCCCGCAGATATCGCCCGGGAGCCCGCTGATCATAATCCGAATAGATCCGGGCGGAGGACAAGATCATATAATCATGATCGATGACGTAATCGCGATCGGTGATTGAATACACATAATGGCCAGCCCAAGCATAGCCACAGACCGTCAGCAAGCAGAGATAAAACAGGATCTTGTTCTTGAACAGACGGGTTTTCATCATCGGCCAGAGCGAGGAGAGACGGGAGGCCCCCCGTCCGGACAACGGGACCACGGGATTAACGCGGGGCACTTCCTGCCCGAGCATCGACGATCACACCCCTTCCGAGGACGGGGGAACGCCACGTTTCGCTCGAAAGACGATGAGCCGGCGCCCCGGGGCCCCCATACCATAATGCACCAGATACCGATAGTTTCTCGTGACCTCCGCGAGAGCATTGTTTCCCGCCGTCTCTTTCACCGCAGAAAAAACCCGGTCCGGAAGAACATCCGAACCCTGCGGTGTGAACACGAAGAGGACGGGAATCTCTTTCGAAATATCTTTCTTCTTCCCCAATGAAGCATCCCCCCGTCTCCCCGCCGACAACCCCGCCTCCTCACACAGACCTTCCCATTCCAATCGCACGCCTCCATAAAAAGCCTGGGCGGTGATCAATTCATCGTGGATGTTCGGCCTCCCTTTAAACAACGGAGGGCACGTCCAGCGCGATTCTCCGGCCTTGTCTTTTTCTATGAAACCCACCATCGCCGGGATGGTCTTATCACCCGACGGGACATAATTATTTTTTAAATAATGCATCAATTGGGAGAGGTCAATCATTTCATTGGACATCCGATAGGTATTGGAAGGCCGGGGGGCATTCCAAGACACCGCCATCACGGTGCCGACCAGACAGCTCCACGAGAACACCCTGAGCCAGGGGCCCCCCGACCGCCCCATATCCCACAAGATAAGAACGAAAAGCAAGACCCCCACCACATAAAACACCACATAGTTGGACAATTGGACGATGTCGTTCATGAACATCGCCAGGGCGATGCCGGCCAAGACAGCGGCCAAAATCTTTATTCCAAACCGGGACCTCGAGAGATCGTCGGCCTTCCTCTTTAAATGCCACAGAGCGTATAGGAACGCCGAAAAGACATAAAGATAGAATACCACTCCTCCGAACTGATATCGAAGTATGTCATACTCCGCTCGGTAATGCCGCGAGAAAATGCCGTGAATGACGTATCGACACGCCTTCATTGTTTTGTCCGCAATCCCGTTGAGTCCGCCCAGCGGGCCCTCCTCATAGAATTGCCACTGCAAGCCGAGTGTCTGATGGATGTTCATCATGAGTACCCCGACATAAAGAAGGAAGAAGAGCCCCGCGGAAGTCCGGCGACGAGGGATCATCAACAGGAGAACCCCCATCACAAGGAAATAGAGGTAGGCGGAATAATGGGTCCAACTGGCGACATAGAACACCCCGCAGAAAAGAAGGAAATACCGTTTCCCGTGATCCTGGAGATAAAGCAAGAAAGCACAGGCACCCCATAGGAACAGGCAAGCCAGGGGGATGAACGCAAAATACGTGCGAGACATCGCGACGATGTTCGGGATGAGGAGCATCAGGAGCGTTCCCAGAAGTCCGACCATTTCGCTTCGGGTCAGGACATACAAAATGCAGTATCCCGCCAGCGCGAGCCCGAGGAGCGCCCAGATCATGCTCATCTTATAGACGAACACCGTTTTCCCGAATAGTGCGAACAGGATGGCGAGGACCGTCGTATGGAGACGACAGGCGTCCCCTTGCCGGCGCCAGGGAGCCACCATATCTTGAAAACACCGCCGAATGTAACCCGCCGGATCCTCCGAATACACCGAATAGAACCCGGCCTTCTCCAGAATGACGCAATCATGTTCGACCACGAAATTCCTATCACTGACGGCATATCCGTACTGCATCACGCACACATGAGCACAGATGAAGAGCAGGCATATCCCCGCAAGGATCTTGTTGTGATAGGACCGCATCAGGACAGTCCCCGCTCCGCCGATCCATCCGCGCAGAACAGCTGTCATACCGGTCATCGACACCGTCATATTGGAACGCCCCTAGACACCCTCATCACGCGCCCCGGCGGGTCCCGCCTCACGGCTCCCCGCGGGCCTTTTCCCATAGACGTAGAAATACAGCCCCTCGGTCGCTTTAAAACCGGTCATATAACGGAACGGGCTGAATATCTTCCGATAAGCAACGGAGCCGATGTTATCCCGGATGACATGGGCTACCCGTTCTTGGGTGGCCTCTGTCGCCATGTCTTGGCGGTCACGCCAGTCGACCAAGACGATCAGATAGTGATATTCGGAGGCTGTATCCGCCGCTTTGTCCGGAGGGATCCATTTACCGACAAAACCGGGCAAATGGGTCTCGAGCGGATCGAAGTATTGTGTCTGGAATATCACGTCATGGAAGAATGCCGGAGAATCAAGGTAATTCCTGAACGGGTGTATATAATAAAAGTTGCCGACATATTTCAACTGTCCGTCGGGAGCGGCGCGAAGACCCGTCCGCAACGTTTTAATGACAGTCATCCCGTCCATGTTCCGGAATCCTTTCATGTAGTCCACGAGAAGACCCGGATCATACACATCCCGCGGATAATCTCTTTCATTATATGCGGGAGGGTGTCCGTGGTACGGCGACGCCGCATGATACAACGCCAGACCGACCAGGCAAATCCAAGCCGATCCGCTGACCCAACTATTTTCATACCGGCTTAATTCCCATAACACCAAGACCGTCAACAGGATCCCGGCCACATAGACGGAAAGGAAATTGATGCTTTCCACGCACACGAACACGTTCATAATGAGGAAGCTGCCCGCCAAGAACGCCGCCAGAAGCATCATCGCCTTCCTGGTTGCGCAATCCGACCACTTCCGTCCTCTCCGGAGAGAGCCGGCATAAACCAGGATGCCGAGGATGAGCGCATAAAACACATTGCTCCCCAAATGGCCCCGGAAGTTCATGATGATGCCCTTCAAAGCGTTCCAAGAGGTGTCTTCGAAGATATAGCCGACATAAGCCTTGACGCGCAGGAGAATGCCGATGTCAGCGGACGGAGCGCCCCCTACTGTTTCAGCGCCGAAAAGCATGCTGAACCATAGAGCATATTTAGGGCTGTTCCAAAGAATGATCCCGATGACGATCGATAGGAACGACAATGCGGCACGCCGGTCTTGGATCAGCCAATAGGCGCCGAAGATCCCGGCATAGAGGTAGATCGAATGATGGGCCAATGAGCCCAGATAAAATAATGCGCACACCATTGCGAAGTAACTCGTCCTCCTGTTCTCCTCATACAACAGAAAGACATGGAACGCCCACAACAACAGGCACGCCACCGGCAGGAAACCAAAATATTTCCGGGAGTTTGTGATCACGCTTGGGAGTGTCACCAGGAGGAGGGTCCCCGACAAAGCGGTCAATTCGCTTTTTGTCTGCCTGAACAGGAACACGTACGCGGCCAACGCCAAACCCAACAACCACCACACTAAACTCATTTTATAGGCCACCAACGTTTGGCCGAACACCAGAAAGAACAACGACAGTGTCAGAGATTGGATGGTCTGGCCGCGCCAGTTCTCCCCCCGGTGAAGGACCATCCCCTGAACACCCTCTTTGATGTGTGACCAGGGCCCGTATTCCTCATTATCGAATATATGCGCGAGATGCAAATAGGGATAATCATGATCCACCGCAAAGGAGGGATCGCTGACAGCATATCCCCATTGCATCAGGACGACATACCCACACAGGAACACGATACACATCCAATGCAAAACCCCGCCGGAATATACTTTTGATGATTTGATCGAATGGTTCATCGTCTCAAGCCACTGCGCCATGAAGAAGGTCCGTTGGTCATGCATGTCTCAGGGCCTCCTGTTCCGATAGACGGTGAGTGTCATCCCCATGTCGATCGGATAATGGGCCAGTAAACGATAAGACTCACCCATTCTCCGGTGCGACAACGGGTCCCCGTTTTGTTCTAAATATTTCTCAAAACATCGCGCCCGACCCTCCCGATCGTCCATCTCCCGGCGCTCATCGCCCACGAACACGAAGAGATAATCATATGGCTTCCCCCCTCGATCCATGTCATTATCCACCAAATCCCGCATGGCTTTCTGCGATGCGAGCCCCGCCGGGGGATTCAAAATAACCCACGATATCCTCATGGAGCTGTAAAACGCCCTTGAATCCAAGCAAGAGATGTTCTTTTTGAGGTCGTACATCTTATCGCACTGCCCGCCGGATCCCATTTCCGCCCCCGCGACGAGGCAAACCGTGGATCCCCGTTTTGAGGCATCTTGTTCCGTTTGGATATAGTGCATGAGTTGAACCAAATCGAGCTCTTCTCCCTGCCCCCAATATTTGCGGACACGCTCGTATCGGGCCGAATAAACATCCTGTTGAGACAGCACCAAGACAACAAGGATCCCGAAGACACAGGTCCCCATCCATCGGGGCATATATCGACTCATATCCCATAACAAGAGTGTCAACAAAATGGCTTCGAGCACATAGAACATGGTGAAATTTCCCGCCGCCACACCCGACGTCATCAACATGACGGACAACAGGGCCCCCATGCAAAACAAAAGAAAGGCGACGACGGCGTCGACCTCTCTTTTTCCGTCGATCCGAGGTCTGATGTATTTCCGATGAAACCAGATATAGACCGGCAACAGAGCCGCCAACAGGGAATAGGTGGCCGGCCCCCCGTGCCTCTTCAGTCCTCGGAAACAGAACATCATCCCTCGATAGAAATCATGTCCATCACCCACGGCCAAGGGAGTCAACGGGAGCCCCCCATGGAATAAATTCAGGAACGAAAAAAACCATCTCGGCATGACGTTCATGTCCTTATAGAAGAGCATGAAAAACACGAGGAGGAATGCGATCGCAACGCGCCTCGTGTTCGGCCGCAAAAACAAATAAAAACCCAATATCCCGAAATAAAGATATCCCGAATAATGGGTTCGGACGGCCATAAAGAACAACATGATGAAAAAAAAGAAATCCCTCCACCGAAAACACCGGCACATCGAGATACACAGGTTCAAAGCCCACATCATGACGCAGGCCAAGGGAAGAAAACCGAAGTACAAACCAGCCATTTTCACGACGTTGGGAAGGACCAATACAAGGAGTGTTCCCAGAAAAGCCGTCATTTCCATCTTGGTCTGCCGATAAAGAAAGACATACACGCCGAACGCCAACCCCAATAAAGCCCAGACCATGCTCATTTTGTAGACGAACAGGGTCTTGCCAAAAAAGATGAAACAGAGGGCAAGGATCAGCGTATGAGGACTATATCCTCTTCTCCCATCGCCGAAACTGAACAACCGGCGCAACGACACCCGAACGTACCCAGGGGGGTTTTGGCTGAACAAAGCGCCCCCCCCCATGAACCCGGCGGCAGTCAATATGTCGTAATCATGGTCCGGAGCCACGACGCGATCCGTGATGGCGAATCCATATTGGCCGAGAATGACATAGCCGGTGATGAACAAAAGGCAGAACCAATGAAGAAGGACCGATTGATAGGGTTTATTGAATAATGTTGGTTTCATCATCAGACCGATGGGCACGGCGGGAGCCGGCATGGAGCGGAAAGGGGTCATGGGGCCTGCCATCAACGGAAAAGATCCGTCATATCTTCTGAAAACCGATCATCCGGAAATTCCGGGGAGCCGCACAATCCCGCCGGTCAGTCGACGAACCAGATCGTGATTCCCGCCCAATAAGTCCTCGCCACATTGGGGACCAACCCGGTGCTGACGGATTCGATGAAACGCTTGTTCGTTATATTATCCACACCGAGATAAAGATCGGAACTCAGGATCTTCTTGACCAACCTCGCGTGCCAGAGGGTATAGGAGGGGAACCTCATCCCCTGTTCGTTATCATATTGAAAACGATGGTGCACGTATTGCACCGTATTGATCAACCTCCATTTTCTGGGGAGAGAAGTCGTCAGGCGATAGTTCGCCGTATGACGGGGCGTCATCTGGAGCGGGACGTAACGATAGGACCCCATGGAGTTCCCGATCGCCCGCTGATAGGTGTAATTGATACTCTCCTCGAAGGGTCCCCAACGCGAATCCATCTCCGCCTCGCCCCCCGTCACCTCGGCCCGCGGAGCATTCTCATAAACCGCCGATTTCGCCGCAATCCGTTCCCTCAACTGAGAATGAAAACCCGTCAGTTTCAACGAGAATGTCTTTCCAGACCGCCATTCCGTCCCGGCGTCATAAGTCCAGGCGGTTTCGGGTCTCAAGAAGATATTCCCCAAAGTTCCGCTCGACGAGTAGAGTTCGGTGAACGAGGGGGCGCGGAACGAGCGGGCGGCGCTGCATGAAAGCCTCCAATTCGGGGTGGCCCGAAAAACGATCGCCAATCGTGGATTCACCACGTTACCGAACGCGCTGTGCTGGTCCAGTCGCACTGTGGGGATCAGATCGCATCGGTCTCCCTCCCAATGCTCCTGCACGGTGACGCCCCACGAGGCGGCATGATGCGGCGTTCCCCCCTCAATCAACTCTTCATCCCGTTCATAGGAACCCCCGACGCTGAAACCGCCGGGGAACTGAAGTCGCGTGGTGTTTCCGACGACCTGGTTGACCCGTTCCATATCCGGATCAGCACCGCTGGACGGACGGGTCAGATATTTCTGTCTGGACCCATAGGACATCGTCTGCAATCCCGCGGGGGACTCCCCGAGGGGGAGCGACAAGGTGAGCCGACCCAGATCGGTCGTCTGTTCCACACGACGCCATCGGTTCGACGGCTCTTTTTCCCGCCGCCCATCCCACCGGTCAACGGGAATCGGGGTCCCCTGGGGATCTCCGGTCTCCTGACTCACGCGGGACAGGGCCAGGGAGATCCGCGTTCCGTTCTGGGCCGTGTATTCGCCATTCCCGGTCAGAGCCGCATTGTGCCCCTCGGAATTCGTCTGGTATCCACCCGTGTAATACTTGCTCCCCGTGATATAGGTATCAAACCCCTTGCCCCCCGTGCCCAGTTGAGCGTTATACATGCGGACCGGATAAGAACGTCTTTCCCCGCTGGAAATCGGATAAGAGCGGGTTTGATATCCGAAAGAAGAATGGGCCTTCTCGGCGGTGTGCCGTTTGGTGATGACATCGATGACCCCGCCCAAGGTGTTGGCTCCATGGACCATGGAGGACCCTCCTCGGACGACCTCAATCTTCTCGATGTTATCGACGGGGATCTGAGAGAGATCGACGAACTGGGAAGAGACCCCTCCCAACGGCTGGCCATCGATCAGGATCCGGCACGAGGCGGGCGACGGCAGTCCCCTCATCCGGCATGTTGCCATGGAACCCAAGGCGCCCGTCTTCTGGACGTCGATCGAAGGCAATCGGTCCAGGACGTCGGCCAGAGATTGGCCTCCCGTGTTCCGAATCTCCTCTTTCCGGTAGACAGTGATATTGGTGGGTAAGCGGCGTGAATCTGTCTTTGACAGCGTATAGGACAAAAACTCCGAATCCGGATCGACCTTCTGCGCCGCCATCGACCGCGTCTTCGTAAAAAAGAATGTGATCGTCGCCAATGCGACGAAGGTTCTTAGCCGCATCTCAAATGAGACAAAAAACATCCTTCATCATCGGATCGCGTCCCCTCAACCCAACTTCTTCATTTTAGCCAAAAGCCCGATCACCTCGGTCGTCTTGCTTCTAAACGGTGATTGGGGGTTGTCGAGTATGGCCAACGCCTCGGTGATTTTATTCGAATTAACCAGATTGACGATTTCCGCAGCGTATCGATGGAACTCCGCATGAATCTCAATCAATTTCTGGAAATCGGGGGAACTCCCGAATTTTTCCTTCGCCTCTCCGTGGATCCATTTCCCCAGATCACACCGGTTATCTTTATTGACCAGATTCGAATCCAGGTTCTCTTTTCGATCGGCTTTGCAATAATCCCGAAGTCTCATCTTCCAATTCACATGAGCCTGCATGGCTTCATCGATGTTCATGACACACCTCCATCGTCATTAAAGTCATTTTCATTATAAGAGTATTACCCGTAAACCGCAACAGCATATTCCCGCCGGGGAACACCCCCGACCACCGTCTTTTCAGTATTTAAAACGCGGGCCGCGCGGAAACGACACGATTAATCTTCTCACTCGGGCGTCCTTATCTTATAATTCTACCAGGAAGCGACAGACATGGCATTTTTTCATACATTAAAAACATCCTTCTCCACGCTCATCAAGATCGCCGGGAAAATCATCCTCATCTTGATCCTCACCGAGATCGTATTGGGTACCACTGGAATCCTGCTTTTAACCTACTACAGGCATTTCGTCTATTCCAAGATCCCGTTATTAAAGGACGAACACAGGATTCTGTTTATCGGCGAATCGACGACCTGTGGAGACGGCTCCACCAACAAACAAACGGACTCATACCCGGCCCAACTTGAAAGGATTCTGAATTCTCAAACCCCCCGCAACCGGTTCCGGTCGATCAATATCGGGTTCGGCGGTCTGACGACAGAACACATGCTCAGAGACCTAAAAGAAAATATCTATCGGTATAAGCCAGACATCGTGGTGATCCAGGCGGGATTCAACAATTGTTCCCCCAGCCTGTTCACCCTATTCAAAGGCCAATCCTTGCCGGCGGCCTGGAGGAAGATCGTCATCATGAAATTGGAGATGTCGCGGACCTATCGTCTCATGAAATGGGCCTATGAGTCCGTCTGGAAACAATGTTTGCTGCGCTACCTGCAGAACCGTGGGTTCACCCCGACATCAAATCCGGGGTTTTGGGTGACCGACATGTATCCGGAGGAATACCAAATAACGAAGGTGGAATCGGAAATACACCTATGCCGGATGATCGAAATCCTCCGCGAACACAACATCCCGCTCGTCCTGTGCGGGTATTTCATCGCCGAAGACGAGAACATCATGCTGCGCCGGTTATCAAAGACATACGCCGTCCCCTTTTGCGACAATGAGTTGGAGGACACGCCGTTCAATAGAAAGGAATACATATCCGTGGACCAATTCCATCCCAACACGAACGGATATTTCCTCATCGCCCAGAATCTATTCAAGACGTTGACCGACCATCATCTCATCCCAGAAACCCCTTCCGACCCGTCCACCGCGTCTTGACTTTTTTGACCAACTCGGCTAAAGTCTTGTCATGTTTCGGAAAGAAATCAAGGTATTGGACTGCACCATCCGCGACGGCGGGCTGATCAACAATTATCAGTTCTCCGACGATTTCGTCAAAGCCGTCTACCGCGCCATCTGCGAGGCCGGAGTGGACTTCATCGAACTGGGAAAGAAACTCTCCGAGAGCGCCGAGTATTCCCGTTCGAAGTTCGGCCCCTGGAATTTCTGTGACGACGACATCCTGAAGCGGATCGTCGACAGCCATGACTGCAAAGTCCGCCCGGCCATTGCGGTCATGTTCGACGTGGGGCGAGTGGATATTTCCTCCCTGAAAGACAAGAAGGACAGCCCCGTGGACATGATCCGAACGGCCTGCTACGTCCCCCAGATCGACAAGGGCCTTGATCTGGTCAAACGGAGCAAAGACAAGGGATACAGGACTTCTTTGAACATCATGGCGGTTTCAGCGGCCATCGAATCGGAGTTGATCGAGGCGCTGGAAGAAGTGGCCAAGGTCCCCGAAGTGGATTACCTCTATCTGGTGGACAGCTACGGTGCTTTCTATTCGGAACAAGTCTCCTATTATCTCAACCTGTATTCCAAATACGTGCCGAAGGAAAAACTGGGTTTCCACGGCCACAACAACATCCAGCTGGGATATTCCAACACGCAACAGGCCATCATCGACGGCGTCAACCTATTGGACGCCACCATCAACGGGATCGGGCGCGGAGCGGGGAACTGCTGTTTGGAACTGCTGTTGGGATTCCTGAAGAACCCGAAATTCGACGTGCGGCCGATCTTCAAGGTGATCCAGAAGGAATTCGTTCCTCTGAGGAAACAGATCGAGTGGGGATACAACGACATCTACGGGATCTCCGGGATACTGAACCAGCACCCTCGGGAAGCCATGAAGTTCCGGGCCACTCCCGAGACCCGCGATAATTGCTACGATTTCTACGAATACGTCACGCGACAAGACATCGTCGCGGCCGAATAAGAACCCTCCAACAGACTAATCCTTTTTCCCTTCTTCCTCCTCCGACCAGACCTTCATCTCCTCCGGCCGGCCGTCGGACCTTTCCACGAACCTGAATTCGATCTCTCCGGGACGAACGAGCCCCAACTGCCGGCGGGCTTCGTTCTCGCTGTAGAAAGAATTCGTCTCCAGCCGTGAGATCCGCCGTTTCTTGCCGGTCATCCTCTCGGAGCGCTCGAAGATCTCCTTCTGGACGGCCCTATATTCGGTGCGGCGCTTCACGTACTTCTGAGGTCCCCCATGGATCAGGACAAAGAGGACCCCGGCCCCGAGGAACGTCAACAGGGCGAGATGTCGGGAAAAAAATTCCCTCATCAATTCCTTTTGAACATTTTGGCGCCGGGAAATGACGCCTTGGACCCCAACTCTTCTTCCAAACGCAGAAGTTGGTTGTATTTGGCGATCCGTTCTGAACGGCACGCGGACCCGGTCTTGATCTGGCCGGCATTAAGGGCCACCGCCAGATCGGCGATGAACGCGTCTTCCGTCTCGCCGGACCGATGAGAGATGATCGCCGTGTAACCGACGGAAAGCGCTTTCTGAACGGCATCGACGGTCTCGCTGAGCGTCCCGATCTGGTTGACTTTGATCAGGATGGAGTTGGCGACCTTCTGGCGGATTCCGTCTTGAAGCCGCTGGGTGTTGGTGACGAACAAGTCGTCCCCGACCAATTGCGTCCGGCTCCCCATCCGCTGGGTCATGATCTTCCAACCGTCCCAATCATCTTCGGACAGTCCGTCCTCGATGGAAACCACCGGATAACGGCCGGTCAGTTGTTCGTAATAGTCGATCATCTCCGACGCGGACCGGTCTCGGACATCGGCCTCACCCTCCAAACGATATTTTCCGTCGTTGAAATACTCGTTGGAAGCGCAATCCAGGGCGAGCAGGACGTCCCGGCCCGATTTATACCCGGCGGCGTCGATGGCCTGCACGATCATCTGAAGGGCCTCTTCGTTGGATTTCAGATTCGGGGCGAACCCCCCTTCGTCTCCCACACCCGTGTTCAACCCGTTCTTCTTCAAGATGGACTTCAGGGTATGGAACACCTCGGAACCCGCCCGGAGCGCTTCGCGGAAGGATCCGCCGCAGACGGGAGCGATCATGAACTCCTGGATATCCACGTTGTTATCCGCGTGCGCGCCACCATTGAGGATGTTCATCAACGGGACGGGGAAGAGGAATTCCTTGGACGAGATATTGAAGGCCTGGCGGATATGGGCGTACAACGGCAACTTCTTCGAAACAGCCGAGGCGCGGGCGCAAGCCAGGGACACTCCCAGCAAGGCGTTGGCCCCCAGTTTCGACTTGGTCTCCGTCCCGTCGGTCTCCAACAGGCGCCGGTCGATGGCTCTCTGGTCCGAGGCGTCCATCCCCTTCAAAACCGGGGCGAGCGCGGCGCGGACGTTTCCGACCGCGGTCAGAACTCCCTTGCCGCCGAAACGTTTTTTGTCGCCGTCGCGCAATTCCAGCGCCTCGTGGGCGCCCGTGGAGGCTCCCGAAGGAACCGCCGCGCGTCCGATGGATCCGTCGGACAAAATAACATCCACCTCGACGGTGGGATTCCCGCGGGAATCCAATATTTCGCGGGCGACGATCTTGTCGATGCCGGTGGAAACGGAAGAAGACGCTTTCTTTGTCTTAGAGATAGGACTGCTCTTGCTCTTGGCCATGATCATGACTCCTGTTTGTGGGATGAATTAAGCTGTGAGACCGGCCAACTGGCGGCCGGCCTGTTCCAACGCCTTGACTTTGGCGGGCGAATCGGTTTCCAGATAGATGCGGACGACGGGTTCGGTCCCGGACAAACGGATCCCGAGCCAGCTCCCGTCGGTCAGGATGAACTTATGCCCGTCGGTCTCGACGATGCGGCGCACGTTGAAATGTTTGAACTTCGTCGGCGGGCTCTCCCGGAGTTTCTCTTTGAGGTCGATCATCTTCTCCGGGGTCAGATGGAAATTGAGCCGTTGGGAATAAAAAGTGCCGACTTCCTTCTGGAGGGCTTGGAGCTGTTTCCGAAGGGATTTTTTGTTCACAGCCACCATCTCGGCGGCCAGAAGACAGGCCAGAACGCCGTCTTTCTCGGGCACATGTCCCCGGATGGAAACCCCGCCGGATTCCTCCCCTCCCAGGATGAAATTCCCCTCCTTGGAAGGATAAACGGAATTCTCGCGGGCCATGATGTCGCCGATGTATTTGAAACCGACGGCGGTCTCCTGGAGTTCCAATCCGTGTTTGCGGGCCACCGCATCGAAGAAATGGGACGTCATGACGCTCCTCACCACGATCCCCTTCCATTGGCGGGTCTTGACCACGTGGTCCAGCATCAGCGGCAGGAGTTCGTTGGGGGATAAAATCGATCCGTCTTCGTCCATAATGCCGAAACGATCCGCATCGCAATCAGTCCCCAGACCGATCTGCGCCCGTTGTTTGACCATCGTCTGCCGCATCAACCCCAGGGTCTCCGGGATCGGGTTGGGCACCCCGCCGCCGAAAAGGACATCGCGGTCGGTATGGAGGGAGACGACCTGGCAACCGCACTTTTTCAAGAATTCGTCGGTATATCCGCGACCGGCGCCCCACAACGAATCGACGACGATCTTGCTCTTCCCCCGGCGCAACGCGCGCATATCCACGAGGCGTTCGAGATGTTTGAAATAATAGGGCTGGGGGTCGATCGGAACGATCAATTTCTGTTTGACGCCCACCGCTTCCTGGGCCGTCTTCGGCAGGTGGGAGGCGGCCAGATAACCGTCGCAGGCCATCTCGATGCGCTGAGTGATCTCGGGGAGGGCCGGTCCGCCCTCCTGGGATGAATATTTGAGTCCCGAATAGTCGTACGGGTTGTGGCTCGCCGTGATATTGATGGCGCCGGCGGCCTTTCGACGGAGGATCTCGAAAGCGATGACGGGGGTGGGCGTGTCCCGGTCGCAGAGGAGCGCCTGCAATCCGTTCGCCGCCAGCACCCCGGCGGCCGTTCGCGCGAAATGTTCCGACAGGAAACGCGTGTCGTAGCCCACCACGACGGGGAGGTTGTGCAGGTTTTCCTGTTTGAGGTAATCCGCGATCGCCTGGGTGATGATACGGACCCGCGGATAGGTGATGTCGTCCGAGATGATACCGCGCCAACCGGATGTGCCGAACTTTATTTTCATATTTTCGTCCTATAATGACTTGATCGGTGGAAACGCTGGGATGTTAGCAAAGCCTAATATGTCTGTCAATAAAGCCCCCGGAACCCCGGGAACACCGTCTTAGGCGCCCTTCTCACCGGCCCGGTAGAGTATGACGTTGGCCTTCTCCAGGGTGATGAGTCCCTCCCGGACCATCTCATCCAGATGGGGCAGGAAACCGTTGATCTTCTCCTCGCTGTCGACCATCTCCACGATGATCGGCAGGTCTTCGGACAAGCGGAGGATCTTGGCCGTGTGCATATGGCTCTTGCAGCCGAACCCCATCATCCCTTTCAACACCGTGGCTCCCGCCATGCCGTTCTTCCGGGCCAGGTTCACGATGGCCTCGTAGAGCGGAGCGCCGTTCCACCGGTCGCTCTCCCCGATGAATATCCTCAGCAGTTTTCCATCTTCCGGAATCTTCATGTCATCCCCCCGTCTATACGAACTCGCCGATCCAGGCGCCCACACGGAACAACAGGTAGCCGAACACCACGCTGCCGCCGACATTCAAAACGACCTTCAACCACTCCCCGTCTTTCAGCAGGTTCGAGGATTCCAGGATGAACGTGGAGAACGTCGTGAAAGCCCCGCAGAAACCGGTCATCAGGAGTATCCGAGAATTCGTCCCCAGGACGAACTTCACTTCCGCCAGACTGTTGAAAAATCCGACCAACAGGCAGCCGCACAGGTTGACGACCATCGTTCCGTAGGGGAAATCCGCTCCCCAGAACCGGTAGACGAACCCTCCCAACTGATACCGGGAGAATCCGCCGAGAAGACTTCCCAACGCCAGGCATAGATATTTTTCCATGATCATCCTCTTCCGGATCGACCGGAAGTGTTCCCCTCCTTTCTGATCTGTTCGACCAGCCGGCCGACGACCAGGGGATAGATCCGGTGTTCTTCCTTCAGCACGCGAGCCGCCAAGGTCTCCGGCGTATCCCCGGGAAGAACGGGCACGCGGGCCTGCATCAGGACCGGGCCGTGATCGTATTCCTCATCCACCACATGCACGGTGCACCCGGATTCAGTCTCGCGCTCCCCCAGGACGCTCTCATGGACCCGGTGTCCGAACATCCCGCGGCCGGCATGTTTCGGCAACAGGGATGGATGGATGTTGAGGATTCGTCCTGGATACTGCTGGATGAGGCCGGATTCCACCTTGAGTAAAAACCCCGCCAGACAGACCAAGGACACTCCCTTTTTTCGGAACTCGGAGGCGATCTTCATGGAGTAGGCCTTTCGGTCCGGGAAGAGGGCGGGATCCAACACCAAAGATTCCACTCCCAGATCCTTCGCCCGGTCGAGGGCGCCCACCCCCGGACGGTTCGAGATCACCAGTCGCACTTCGGCCTCGGGGATGCGCCCGTCCTGGACGGCGCGGGCGATCGCCTCGAAATTGCTCCCGCTTCCCGACACCAGCACGCCGATCCCGATCGTCATGGGGAGACGGGGGTTCAGATCAATCTGACTTTCTGTGAGCCGGCGGACACCCGGCCGATCTCGTAACAGGGGGATAGATATTTTTGAATGGACCGGGACCGGTCTGGGGAGACCGCCAACACCATTCCGATGCCCATGTTGAACGTTCGGAACATCTCCTGGTCCCGGACGCGGCCGCGCCGTTGAAGTTCCACGAAGACGTCGTGGACGGGCCAACGGCCCAGAGTGAACACCGCATCGCATTTCTTCGGGAGGAAACGGGGAACGTTCTCCAAAAGACCTCCGCCGGTGATATGGGCGAGGCCCTTGATGTCACCCGGATATCTCTTCAGGGCTCCCAGAACGGGCCGGACATAGATCCTCGTCGGGGCCAGGAGTTTCTTTCCCCATTTTTTCAGCAAAGCCCCCCGGTAGACCGCCCTCACGAGGGAATACCCGTTGGAATGGAAACCGGAAGAGGGCAGACCCAAGAGCACGTCGCCGGGTTTGATCCGGGAGGGATCCACCCGCTGGGAATGGTCCACCACTCCCACCGAGAACCCGGCCAGATCGTATTCTCCGGGACGGTACATCCCGGGCATCTCCGCCGTCTCTCCGCCAATCAGGGCGCACGCGGCCTCGCGGCAGCCTCGGATGATACCGCCGACGACCTTCTCCGCCACGTCCACATCCAGTTTCCCGGCGGCGAAATAATCCAAGAAGAACAGGGGCCGGGCTCCGCAACAGATGAGATCGTTCACGTTCATGGCGACCAGGTCAATCCCGATGGTCTCATGCACATCGAGTTCCTGGGCGATCTTCAATTTCGTTCCCACGCCGTCGGTGCATCCGACCAGATAGGGCCTTTTGTATCCGGCCGGGAACGGGAACAGTCCGGCGAAATCACCGATGGACGGCAGTCGGCGACGGATGCGGTCCACCAGCGCGTCCCCGGCATCGATGTCGACTCCGGCCCGACGATAGGTCCAGGATTCGGTTTTTTTCGGCATTCTCATGTCCTCCCTTCGGGACGGCTCCCCGGTTTTTCGACCGGTTTCCCTTCCCGGCATAACGGGCACTGGGTCGGATCGTAATTTTCCAAATCGACGGTCAGCAAGGCAAAATGCGGCGCCGGGAAAGACGGCGCGTCTTTCCCCCGTTGGACAAGACACGCCAGGCCCGCCACCCGGGCCTTCCAGGACCGGACCAATTCCGTCAGTTCGTTGAAAGAACCGCCCGTCGTGAGGACATCGTCCACCAGAAGGACGTTCTCCCCGTCACGAAGGGTGAATCCCCGTCTCAAGACCATCCCCGGGACGTCCCTCTCGGAAAACACGTGTCGGACTCCCAGCGCCCGGGCCACTTCATGTCCCAGGATCAGCCCCCCCACGGCCGGCGACGCCACCACATCGATCTTCCGGCCTTGTTTTAAAAGAGCATCCCGGCACTTTTCCGCCAGGGCCCGGCCCAATTGTTCGGCTCGGTCGGGATGCTGAAGAGCTTTGGCGCACTGCATGTAATTCCGGCTGTGCCGGCCGCTGGACAACTTGAAATGACCCGTGAGCAGCGCCTGGGAATCCTCCAAAATCCTGGTGACGTCTTTTTCGTTCATGGTTTCCACGCCTTTCTGATGTCTCGGACCGCCCGGGCCGGATCCCTGGCCTCGAGGATGGATCTCCCCATCACGACGAAATCCGCCCCGTTCTTCCAAGCGTCCTGCGGGGTGGACACTCTCTTCTGATCGGTCCCCGAGACCTTTCCCCACCGGATCCCCGGGGTCACCAAGGTGAGCCCGAACTTCTTCAAGAGCGGGAGTTCCAACGGGGAGCAGACCATTCCGTCGAGCCCCTCTCTCCGGGCAAGCCGCGCCAAACGCAGGACCTGTTTCCTGACGCCCGCCGATACGCCGACATCCCTCAGATCCCGGTCGGAAAAACTCGTCAGCACGCTCACTCCCCAGATCAGGGGCCGCGGACGCGCGGACAGGGCCGCCCTCAACACGTCCCGTCCGGCGCTCAGATGGACCGTGCACGAGTCCACGCCCAGCCGGGCGGCGGCCTCCACGGAACGTTTCACCTGGGAAGGGATGTCATACCACTTAAAATCGAGGAATATCTTCTTGCCGCGCTGTTTCAACCATCGGACGATCGTGGGGTCCTTGAAATACAGGCCCGGGGACACCTTATAGAACCGGACTTGGGATCCGAGTTTCATCACGAGATCCTTGTCCTGACGGACGGTCTTCCCATCCAACGCCACGATGATATCCTTCTTCGGTCTGGTCATCGTCTTCATCCTCCGTCCGTTGGCCGGGCTCATACACCGCGGCCGACGGCCTGCATCACGCTCGAAAAACCGTCGCGTCTCAAGAGATCCGAAAGGCCCCGGTTGATCCGGTTCACCAGCGTAAACCCCGAATACACCCAGCCGGTATAGATCTGGACCAGCGACGCCCCGGCCAATATCTTCTCATACGCGTCCTCGGCGGAAAAGACACCGCCCGACCCGATGAGGAGCAACCGCCCCTTGGAGAACCGATGGATCCTCCGGAGCGAATCGGTGGAGAGATGTCGGAGAGGCCGGCCGCTCATCCCCCCCTCTTCCGGATAAGGGGGTGTCAGCCCGTCCCGCGACCGCGTGGTGTTCGTCGCGACGATCCCATCGAACCGGGCCGCCAGGACGCTCTCCACGACGGACTCTTCCATGTTCTCGTCGGGCGAGATCTTCACCAGCAGCCGGGGCCTCGTCCGAGCCGGCCTCTTCCCGGCCCACTCATCCGCCTTCTCCCGAACCGCCGTCAACAACGCCGCGAGGGAAGCCCCCTCCTGAAGACGGCGTAATTCCGGCGTGTTCGGCGAACTCACGTTGACGACGAAATAATCCGCGTGATCGTAAAGAACCTCAAGACACCTCACATAATCGCCGGCGGCACGGTCCAACGGCGTCTCCTTCATCTTTCCGATGTTGAACCCCAGCGGGACGGAGACGATCCGTTTCCCCGGCGAGCGGGCCAACCGTTCGGAGACCTTGTCCGCCCCGGCGTTGTTGAATCCCATCCGGTTCACCAGGGCTTCTTCTTTCACGAAACGGAACAGGCGCGGCGGCGGGTTCCCCGGCTGGCCGGTCGGTGTCAACGTGCCGGCTTCCAGGAATCCGAATCCGAAATTTTCAAGGGCGGGCAGCGCGACGGCGTCCTTGTCGAAACCCGCGGCCAAGCCGACCGGGTTCGGGAAAACCAGCCGGTCCTCTCCCTCGCCGACGGTGACTTTCAGAATCTCATCCTTCACGGTCAACACGGACCGAAGGACTCCTCCCCACGGACGAGCGCCCCACCGGAGAGCGCAAATCGCCATCCGATGGGCCGTCTCGGGCGGCAGTCGGAAAAGCACGGGGCGGATGAGATTCTTATAGATATTCAATGGGGGATCCGGATCGATGGGTCCGTGACGGTCCCTGAGGGACCGGTCTATTATTTTAAAAGCCCGTCCCGCATCACCACGCGGCCGCCGACGATCACGACCGTCGCAAAACCGGTCAGGGTCTTTCCCGCGAACGGCGAGTTCTGGCTGAGGGAACAGAACGAGGTGATCGTCCGTGTCCGATTCGGATCGATCAGGACGACGTCGGCCGGCGCCGCCGGACCCAGATGACCGACGGGGAGCTTCAATATCTTCGCCGGATTCAAGGATATTTTGCGGATCAGGTCGGTCCAGGACAACGCCTTCTTCCGGATCAAATGGGTGACGGCCAACGGCAACAGCGTCTCGAGACCGATGATCCCGAACGGCGCGACGGAAAATTCCTGTTCTTTGGCCGAGCGCGTATGAGGCGCGTGATCGGAAGCGATGGCGTCGATCGTCCCATCGACCAGTCCCGTCACCAGCGCCTCACAGTCCTTCTTCAGGCGCAGGGGCGGGTTCATCTTCGCGTTGGTCCCGCACCGGGTCACGGCGTCCTCGGTCAGGGTCAGATGGTGAGGTGTCGCCTCCGCGGTCACGCGGACTCCCCTCTTCTTGGCCGCGCGCACGAGTTCCACGGATTCCAGAGTCGATAGATGGGCCACGTGCAACCGGGACCCGGTCAGTTCCGCCAACGCGATATCCCGCGCCACGGCCACATATTCCGCCTGCCGGGGGATGCCCTTATACCCCAGGCGGGTGGCCAACGGTCCCTCGTTCATGACGCCGTCCGCCATCAACGCGCGGTCTTCCGCGTGTTCGATGACGACCAGATCAAAGACTTTCGCGTATTCCAGGGCGCGCCGCAACAGCTGGCTGTTCGCGACGGAGGCCCCGTCGTCGGTGATGGCGACGCAACCGTCTCCGACCATCGCGCCGATCTCGGAGAGGGATTCGCCGGTCCGCCCGCGGGTGATGGTGCCGGTGGGCCACACACGCGCCGCGCCGGACTCTTCCGCCTTGCGGAGGATGAACCGGACTCCCGCCACGTTGTCCATGGGCGGCCTCGTGTTGGGCATGGCCACCACGCTGGTGATCCCGCCGGCCACAGCCGCCCGTGTCCCCGACTCGATCGTTTCGGCGTCTTCGTTGCCGGGCTCGCGAAGATGGACGTGCATGTCCACCAATCCCGGAGCCACGATGAGCCCCCGCGCTTCCAACACGGAGACATCGCCCGACACCTTGATATTCTTCCCGACCTGGGCGATCTTCCCTTCGCGGACCAACACATCCATCAAACCGTCCCGCTTATGGGCGGGATCCACCACGCGTCCACCCCGGATCAACAGCGGTCCTTCTGAAAACTTCTTGATGTCGTTCATGCGATGTCCCTCAAGGCCGGTTCGATGGCATTGTTCTCTTTCTCGATCTCGGAGGGGTCCAACGTGAACCCGTTCGGTCCGGAGAACATGTAGAGGACCGCCATACGGACGGCGATGCCGTTGGTGACCTGTTCGAGGATCATGGAACGGGGCCCGTCGGCCACTTCCGACGATATCTCCACGCCTCGGTTCATGGGCCCCGGATGGAGAACGAGACAGTCGGGTTTGGCGAGCCGGAGCCGGTTCTGGTTCAATCCGTACAGTTCCGTATATTCCCGGAGGCTGGGGAGATAATTCCCCTCCTGTCGTTCGCGCTGGAGCCGGAGCACGTTGATGACATCCGCCCCGCGGAGGGCCTCCTCCAGGTTGAAGGAAACCTGCACTTTCTTTCCGAAAACTTCCCGGATCCCGGGCGGGATCAGCGTGGCCGGACCGCAGACCGTGACCTGGGCGCCGAGTTTGGTGAGCCCCCACAGGTTCGAACGGGCGACGCGCGAATGGAGGACGTCTCCGACGATCACGATCCGCAGACCGTCGACGCGGTCTTTCTTCTCAAGGATCGTGAACATATCCAACAGGCCCTGCGTGGGATGCTCATGCGTGCCGTCGCCGGCGTTGATGACGCGCGCCTTGACTTCCGGCGCGACCAAATCGGGCGCCCCCGACGAGGAATGGCGCAACACCATGAAATCCACCTTCATGGCCTCCAACGTCTTGGCCGTATCGAGGAGGGATTCCCCTTTCGTCACGGAGCTCGTGGCGACGGCGATGTTCAGCGTATCGGCGGACAAACGTTTGGCGGCTAGTTCGAACGAACTCCGTGTGCGGGTGGACGGTTCGAAGAACAGAAGGGCCACCGTCTTTCCACGCAAAACGGGGACTTTCTTGATGGACCGCGTGAACAACGCCTTCATGGGGCGGGTCGTCTCCAAAATCCGTTCGATCTGCGCCCGCGTCATCTTCTCCAAACCCAATAGGTCTTTCACGCTGTCACCTCGCCCCTTTCCGACCGGGACTCTCTTTTCCCGGCGATCTCAACCAGACGGCATCCTCGCCGTCGATCTCTTCCAGATGGACTTCCACCATCTCGTCGGCGGCGGTGGACACCGTCTCTCCCGCCACGTCCGCGTGGATGGGCAGTTCCCGATGCCCCCGGTCCACCAGCACAACCAGGTAGATCTTCTTGGGCCGTCCGAAATCCATCAGTTCATCCAGCGCCGACCGGATCGTGCGCCCCGTGTAAAGGACGTCGTCCACCAGCAGGACCACCTTTCCCGTCACGTCGAAGGGGATGTCCGTGTCCTGAACGATCGGGTGCAAGGCCACTTCATCCATGTCGTCCCGATAAAAAGTGATGTCCAGCGTGCCCACGGGCGGGCGGGGAACGCCGGCGTCGGCCAAGTGGCGGCCCAACCGTTCGGCGAGAGGAACCCCGCGCCTCTGGATCCCCACGACCACCCATTCCGCCGTCGGTTCAGGAACGGTCTTCAGGATGGTCTTGGCCATCTTCTCGATGAGGACGCGGACCTGGTTCTTGGTCAGTATGTTCTTTCTCGGTAGATTCATGAGCGAGCTCCGGACGCCGTCTTCAGCGCTTTGGCGGCGATGTCTTTTCTGAAATAGATTCCGTCGAATCGGATGGATCGGGCGGCCGCGTAAGCCCGCCGACAGGCCGTTTCCAGGTCGGGGCCCAAACCCGTCACTCCCAACACCCGTCCTCCGGCGGTCAGGCACCGATCGTTCCGGCGCACGGTTCCCGCATGGAAGACCGCCACATCTTCCTGAAGGGCCACGCGGTCCAGCCCGGAGATCTCTTGGCCCTTCTCATAGTCGCCCGGATACCCTCCCGACGCCAGCACCACGCAGACCGCCGCGCCGGATTTCACGCGCAACTCGACTTCGTGGAGACGGTTCCCGACCGAGGCCTGGATCACATCAAAAAGATCGTTTTCCATCAGGGGGAGCACGGCCTGCGTTTCCGGATCGCCGAACCTCACGTTGAACTCCAATATCTTCGGGCCGGATTCCGTCACCATTATACCGAAATAAATCACTCCCTCATATCGGAGATTTCGTTCCCTCAACCCCTTCAGGAACGGCTCGAACACCCTCTTCCGGACGGATTCCCAGACCGGGCCCGTCACGAAGGGCACCGGCGCATAGGCGCCCATCCCGCCGGTGTTGGGACCCTGATCCCCATCGCCGATACGTTTATGGTCCTGGGACGGGGGAAGGGGGCGGAGGGTCTTTCCATCGCAGAACGCCATGACGCTCAACTCGTCCCCCTCCAAAAGCTCTTCGATCACCACGCGGGCGCCGGCCGATCCGAAGGCCTTCCGATCCATCAACTCCCGCAGCGCCTCCAACACTCCGGCGCGGTCCTTGCAGACAAAAACTCCTTTACCCGCGGCCAACCCGTCGGCCTTCACCACCCGGAACGGCTCTTTCCATTCGACGGACTCCACAAAGGCGACCGCTTGGGAAAGGTCCGAAAACTCCCTGTAATCGGCTGTGGGGATCCCGTGTTCCGTCATGAACCGTTTAGCGAAAATCTTGCTCCCCTCGAGTTGCGCCGCCTCCCGGCCGGGCCCGAAGACCGCCCCCCCGTCTTTCCGGATCAGGTCGGCCAGTCCTTCCACCAGGGGCGCTTCCGGACCGACGACCGTCAATCCGATCTTCTGTTCCTTCAGGAAAGAGAGGACGTTCCGTCCGTCCTTCAGGTCCAGCGGCACGCCGCGCGCCACGGCGTCGATCCCGGCGTTGCCCGGCGAACACCAGAGCGTCTCCACCCGGGGACTCTTCTTCAAGGCCCAGGCCAACGCGTGTTCGCGACCGCCGCCACCGATGAGGAGAACGTTCATGTATTACCTGGATTTCAATTTTTTCGACAGGACCTTCCGTCGGAGATCGCGCTTATAGGCCGCCACTCGGTTCAAAAGCCCCTCATCGACGAGCGTCCCGCCGGCGCCCAGGATCTGGGCGGCCAACACCCCCGCGTTCCAGGCGTTGCCGATCGCGACGGTGGCCACCGGGACGCCGCGCGGCATCTGCACGATGGACAACAGCGAATCCTGTCCCTTCAGCGGCCCGAAAGGGACCGGCACCCCGATCACGGGCAGTTCGGTCAACGCGGCGATCATCCCCGGCAGATGGGCGGCCCCGCCGGCTCCGGCGATCACCACGCGAACGCCCCGCCGGCGCGCTTGCTCGGCGAACCCCACCATCTCTTTCGGCGTGCGGTGCGCGGACACCACCGCCGTCTCATGGGGAACGCCCAGCACGGTCAAAATCTCGGCGGCTTCCTTCATCACCGGCCAATCCGAATCACTCCCCATCACGATGCTGACCTTGGGTCTGCTCTTTTTCATCGTTCGGTCCCTTCCTTCCCTCTCTTCAGATTTTCTTCCCATTGCCGACGGTAATCTTCCATCATTTTGACCAGCTTTGCAATCTGTTCCGGCGACCCGGCCGTGGCGTTCAGATGTCCCATCTTCCGGCGCGGCTGAAGGTCGTCCTTGTCATACCAATGAAGATGGAGTTGGGCCGGGACGGGGGGAAGGTCTTTCCGCGACGCGATCCCCCGACAACCGGCCGGACCCAGCAAGTTCTGCATGGCGAACACGCCCGGACAATCGGTGGGTCCCAACGGCCAGCCCAGGACCGCCCTCCAATGGTTCTCGAACTGGGCGGTCTTGGCGGCATCCATGGTATAGTGGCCGCTGTTGTGGACGCGCGGCGCGATCTCGTTCACCCAGAGTTCTCCGCCGGAGGTCTCGAACAGTTCCAGCGCAAAACATCCGTACAGGTTCATCTTCTCCGCCAGACGGCGGGCATACTCGCGGGCGTCCCGGTCCAACTGAGCCGACACGCCGAACGAGACGGCCGGACCCTGGACCCGGAAACAGATCCCCTCATCCTGTTCGGAGATCACCAGGGGATACGCCGAGAATTCGGAGGTGCGGGAATAGCACGCCACCAACGCCAGTTCCCGCCGGAAGTCGACCCGCGGTTCGGCGAAAAGGGGGATGCCCCTCTTGTCCGCCTGGCGGCAAAAATCGACCGCCGCGTCGCGATCGGCGCGACCCCCTGTCGATATAAAAACGCCTTTCCCGTCATATCCCCCCTGGGCCCATTTCATCACGCAGGAACCCGAATACCGGTCGAAGGCCCTTTTGACCCAGGCCTCCGCCGTTTCCCCGTCGGACCTGACGATGAAGGGGGCGCAGGGGATATCCAATTGGACGAGCAATTCCTTCTGACGGATCTTATTCTGGAACAGCCGGATCACATCGACGGCCGGCTGGAACTCGCAGTACAATCCCTGAGCCGCTTTCCGGAGGATGTCGGTGTCGATGAACTCGTTCTCATAAACCGCCACATCCACCGACTCCAAAAAATCCCTCAACGACTTCGGGTCGCCCCACCGGCCCGACACGGTCTTGCGGCAGACCTTGGCGGCGGGACTGGAGGGATCGTCGGTGTAGACGACGGGGCGGAGCCCCATCGAATGAGCGGCGTCGGTCAGCATCCGCGCCAACTGGCCGCCCCCCAGGATCCCCATGGATCGGACCCCCGAATCCGTCCGACGGACATCCGTGCGCCGGTTCATCCTCTTTTTGTTCATCATCAGTGTCATCATGGCCCTGTCACTTCATCGTCCCGTGCGCCGGGACGGGGATCGGATACATATTCGTAAAACACGCGGTGCAAAAATCGCGGGGCGGAAGGCCGGTCGCCTTCAACATTCCCCCCAGACTGAGATAGGTGAGGCTGTCCGCGCGGAGATACTCTTTGATCCGGTCGGTCTTGAGCCGGAAGGCGATCAGTTCTTTGTCCCGCGGCGTGTCGATCCCGTAGAAACAGGGGCCCACGATCGGGGGCGAACTGATCTTGATGTGAATCTCCCGGGCTCCGGCCTGACGGAGCATCCGGATGAGCTTCCGGCTCGTCGTCCCCCGGACGATGGAATCATCCACGAGGATCACCCGTTTTCCACGGATGGCTTCCGGAACCACGCTGTATTTCATCCGGGCGCCGAAATCACGAATGGCCTGTTTGGGCTCGATGAACGTGCGCCCCACGTAGTGACTGCGGATGAGCCCGATCTCGAAGGGGATGCCGGACTGTTCCGAATAACCGACCGCCGCGCAGTTGGCCGAATCGGGAACGGCGACCACGATGTCCGCCCGCACCGGCGCCTCGCGGGCCAGTTGACGGCCCAGTTCCCGGCGGACCTGATAGACGCTCTTGCCGAAGATCTGGCTGTCGGGACGCGAGAAATAGATGAACTCGAAGATGCATTGAGCCCGGCCCGACGACGGGAGCTTCTCGACGGAGCGGATCCCCTGGTCATCCAGACAGACGATCTCGCCGGGGTTCACTTCCCGCACCAGCCGCCCGCCGATGATCTCGAACGCGCAGGTCTCCGACGCCAGGACGAAAGACCCGTTCAGCCGGCCGATGTGGAGGGGTCTGACTCCCCACGGATCGCGCACGGCATAGAGCGCTTTGGGGGTGAGGATCCCGATGGAATAGGCGCCCTCCACCTGAGAGAAGGCGTCCTTCATCGCCGCGACGAACGTCTTCGCGTCCGACTTGGCGATCAAGTGCAGAATGGTCTCGCTGTCGGCCGAGGTCTGAAAAATGGACCCTTCCTTCTCCAAGCGCTGCCGGAGGATCTGCGCGTTGGTCAGGTTCCCGTTATGAGCCAGCGCCAAAGGACCCCACGCCGTGGCGACCACGATGGGCTGGGCGTTGACCAGCAACGACATCCCCGCCGTACCGTACCGCACATGGCCGATGGAATGCCGGCCCCGGAGACGGTCCAAGACCGACTGATTGAAAACGTCCGACACCAATCCCATCCCGAGATGGGAATAGAACCTCTTCGTGTCCGACGTCACGATCCCCGCCGATTCCTGTCCGCGATGCTGGAGCTGATGGAGACCGAGATACGTGAGGCGGGACACGTCCGCGTGGTTGTAGATGCCGAAGACGCCGCATTCCTCGCGCATCCGGTCGAAGGGCTCTTTCATGGACTCCTCTGAAGACATGACTTCAATTCCTCTCTTTCCATTCCATCGCATGGCGAACCATGTTCTTGAAAATCTGGAATCCCACGCCGTGTTCGGGCTGACGGCTCAGACGGGTCCAGTGGGAATGCTGATGGGGGAACGCGTGCCGTTCCGGGTGAGGCATCAGCCCCAGCACGTTCCCCGCCGGATTGCACAGTCCCGCCACATGTCCGACGGATCCGTTCGGGTTCCACGGATATCCCGCCAGACGGCCGTGGGCGTCGGCGTATTTGAAGACCACCTGCCCCCGCTTCTCCAAAGCGGTCAGGAACGAACTGGATTCCGGAACGAACTTCCCCTCTCCGTGCGCCACCGGCAACGGGAACACCGACGGAAGACCTTTCACGAAAGGGCACCGGCGGGACGCCACCTTGAGATAGGACCACCGGCATTCGAACCGGCCCGAATCGTTCTCGGCCAGCGTCACCCGGATCCGGAAATCCTCACCGTCGAGACCGGGCAGAAGCCCGCACTTCACCAACACCTGAAAACCGTTGCAGATCCCGAGGAGGGGGCGTCCCGACTTCACGAACTCTTCCAACGGGGACCGGAGCCGGTTCAACAGTTGGTTCGCCAGCACCTTCCCCGACGCGATGTCGTCTCCATACGAGAAACCGCCGGGGATGACGACAATGTCATAATCCTGCAACTTCTTCTCCCCCCGGACGAGCCGGTTGACGTGGACGCGGTCGGGCTGGGCTCCGGCCTCTTCCAAAGACCAGGCCGTCTCCTCATCGCAATTCGTTCCGGCGCACCGGATCACCAACGCCCGCACGATCATCTAAGGAGTCAATCCTTCCCGCCAGGCCGTTTCCACCTGGCGCAACGACCATGAATATTTCCCCCGGGTCAACCCGACCATGTCGATCCGCCCGTTCTCCCGCACCTGCCCGACGCGCGCAAAAGAGACTCCCTGGAGATGTCCCTCGAACCGGCGGGCCTGCGTCGACGGGACCTCCGCGACGAACCGCCCGTTGGATTCCGAAAAAAGGATCTTATCGTCCCGCTCCTGCGCCTTCAGGTCCGGCGAAACGGGGACCCGGTCCAGATCGACATGCAGTCCCATCGCCCCCCCGATGGCCATCTCGGCCAGGGCCACGCCCAGCCCTCCATCGGAACAATCGTGGCACGAAACCACCCAGCCCCGGTGGATCGCCTCCGATAATCGTTCATAAAGGACGATGGTTTCCTTCGGGTCCAGGCGCGGCACCTCTCCCCCCGGCGTGTTCAGGAGCCGTCCGTATTGCGATCCGCCCAACTCGTCCCGCGTGGTCCCCAGGACATAGATCCAATTCCCGGCCCGCTTGAAATCCATGGTGATCAGCCGGCGGATATCGTCGACCCCGGCGATGGCCGACACCAACAGGGTCGTCGGGATGCTGCGTTTGCCTCCCGAGGCCCGGTCCACGAACTGATTGTTCAGACTGTCTTTGCCCGAAATGAACGGCGTGCCGTAGGCGAGGGCCACGTCATAACAAGCCTGGGCCGCGCGCACCAACTCCCCCATGCACTTGGGCGTCTGCGGATCCCCTCCGCAGAAATTATCCAGGAGCGCGACCCGGTCGAGACGGGCCCCGACGGCGATCAGGTTCCGGATGGACTCGTCGATGGCCGACGCCGCCATCCAATACGGGTCCCACCGGCTGAAATGGGGGCACAACCCGTTGGAGACGGCCACGCCCGCCATTGAAGGAGGGTCGCCCCTCAACACGGCGGCGTCGCCGGGACCCCGCTGTTGCACCCCGACGAGCGGCTTCAACACGGTGCGGCCCTGGACTTCGTGGTCGTATTGACGGATGATCCATTCCTTGCTGGCCACCGTGGGGGCCGCCAACACTTTCATCAGGATGCTCTGCAAATGCGTCGAGTCCCTCAATGCCCGCAACGTCGGGTTCGGAAATGCCTTCTGCGGAGGAGGAGACCAAAAAGATTTCAATTGGCGTTTCGGGACCCCGTCATGGAGGAAACTCATCTTCAGGTCCACGATCCGCTCGTCCCGGTAGTTGACCCGGAGGCGCCCGTCGTCCGTGAACTCCCCGATGTCGCTGCATTCCACGTCCTCGTCGGACAGGAGGAGACGGAGCTCGTCCATGTTTTCGGGAGGGACCGCCAGCACCATGCGTTCCTGGGATTCGGAGAGCCAGATCTCCCACGGGGTCAAACCGGTGTATTTGAGCGGGACCCGCTCGAGAGAGACGGAGGCCCCGGTCTCGGCGCCCATCTCGCCGACCGCCGAAGACAATCCGCCCGCGCCGCAATCCGTGACGCCCCGATACAACCGCCGGTCCCTCGCCTGAAGAAGGGCATCCATCATCTTCTTCTGGACGATGGGGTTCCCGATCTGAACAACGCTCGACGGGATGCCGTCACTGAGACTGTCCGATGAAAAAGTGGCCCCATGGATCCCGTCCCGTCCCACGCGCCCCCCCACCATCACGATGCGGTCGCCGGGCCGGACTTCCTTATGCACCGCCGATACGGGGAGGATCCCCACCGTGCCGCAGAACACCAGCGGGTTGTCGGCGAAGTCCTCATCGAAATAGACGGCCCCGTTCACCGTCGGGATCCCCATGCGGTTTCCGTAATCCCTCACGCCGGAGACGACGCCATGAAAGATCCTTCGCGTCGAAAGCCGCCGGCCTCGATCCCCCCTCTTCTGACCCTGCAGGGGGGCGAAACAAAAAACGTCCGTGCTCGCGATGGGACGCGCGCCCAACCCCGCCCCCATGATATCCCGGATCACGCCGCCCAATCCCGTGCCGGCGCCCCCATAAGGTTCCAACGCGGAAGGATGGTTGTGCGTCTCCACCTTGAAAGCGATCGCCCGGTCCCCGTCGTAAGAGACGATCCCCGCATTGTCTTTGAACACCGAAACGCACCAGGGGCGGCGCAGCTCCTCGGTGACGCGCATGATGGTCTCTTTCAACAGGTTCTTGTATTTCCGGCACCGGTCCATCCCCAGTTCATCCTTCTCCGTGTGAGTGACAGAGGCGCGGAACGATTTATGATTGCAATGTTCGGACCACGTCTGGGCCAACGTCTCCAACTCGGCATCGGTCGGATCGCGCCCGAGGGCGTTGAAATATTTCTGGATGGCCGCCATCTCCGGCAGGTTCAAGGACAAACCGCGGCCACGGCTCAATTCCATCAGTTCATCCGGCGAACGGTCGGCGAAACCGATCTCGATCCGGTGAGTCGCGGCGGCGGGGTTCATTCCATCTCCATCGTCTGGACAAGGTCGTTCATCAGGTATCTCTCACAAAACGTTTTGACGTCCTGGCGGGACACCGGCCCCCGGAACTCATAGGCGAACCCGGTGCGGACCCGTTCAATGTTGTCGCATCCCAGATCGCGCGCCCCGAGCATCACCGTCTCAGCGGGAGGGTCCGAGACGCCCGGCTTGGGCCAGATCCGGACCCGGCGGACCCCGCTCCGGGTCGGCCGATGGTCGGCATACACGATCTCGCCGGTCTGGGTGATCGGATCGGTGAGGAGCGACTCCGTCAGGCGCTGAACATCCGCATCGCTCAGTCCGGAACCCGACAGTTCATAGACCTGCCCCGTCCCGATACCGTCGAGGGAAGGAAGTTTCGCGTGTCTCCACTCCGCCTCCAAGGCCCGTCCCCGATGGTCGATGACCCGGGGTTTCAGACTCACGAACACCCGCCAATTCATCCCCGGGCCCTCATGAGAACTTCTCTCCGGTCAACGTCTCATACGCCGACACATATTTTTCCCGCGTCTTCCGGACGACATCCGGCGGAAGGGCCGGGGCGGGCGGGCGGCGGTCCCAACCGATGCGGTCCAAATGGTCCCGCACGTACTGTTTGTCGAACGACTCTTGAGGGCGGCCCGGCCGATAAGACGACCGGTCCCAATAGCGGGATGAATCCGGGGTCAATAACTCATCGATCAGGATGATCCCGCCGTCTATTTCGCCGAACTCGAATTTGGTGTCCGCCAGGATGAACCCGCGGGACTCGGAGGTGGCCGACGCTTCCTTGAAGATCTTCAGGCTGAGGTCCTTCAACCGGCCGGCCCGTTCCGTTCCGACCAGCGCGCAGAGCCGCTCGTAATCGATATTTTCGTCGTGCGCCCCCTGCGGGGCCTTGATGGCGGGCGTGAAAAGCGGCTCCGGAAAGCGGTCCGATTCCTTCAGTCCCGGCGGCAGGGGGATCCCGGCGACGGTCCGCTTCTCCTGATATTCCTTCCAAGCGGACCCCGCCAGATATCCGCGCACCACGCACTCGACGTCGATCCGGCGGGCCTTCTTGACCAGCACCGTGCGTCCCTCCAGGGCCGGCCGGTAGGCCGCGGCCTCCGGCGGGAAACGGCCGATATCCGTCGAGACCAGATGGTTCGCGCAGACCGTCCCCATCCTCTGGAACCAAAAATTGGACAGCCGGCACAACAGCACCCCTTTTTGAGGGACGAGCGTCGGGAGGATGGAATCGTAGGCGGAGATGCGGTCCGTGGCGACGATCAGAAGGTTCTCTCCGAGGTCGTAGACATCCCGGACCTTGCCGCGGGTCCACAGTTTGAAAGGGAGTTCCGGCGTCGGGAATGTCATCAGAGATCGGTGTCCGAAACGGGGGTCGTCATTCCCACTCGATGGTCGCGGGAGGTTTGGAAGTGATGTCGTAGACGACGCGGTTGACTCCGCGCACCTCGTTGACGATCCGGGACGATATCTTCGCCAGGACGTCCTCCGGCAGGCGCGCCCAATCGGCGGTCATGGCGTCCACCGACCGGACGGCGCGGACGGCGATGGTGTCCTCATAGGTACGTTCATCTCCCATCACGCCCACGCTGTTCACGGGCAGGAGGACGGCGAACGCCTGCCACAGACTGTTGTAAAGACCGGCGGCGCGGATCTCCTGTTCCACGATGTGATCCGCCTTGCGGACGCAGTCCAGCCGCTCTTCCGTCACGGCGCCCAAAACGCGGATCGCCAAACCGGGTCCCGGGAACGGCTGTCTCAACAAAAGGTCGGCGGGCAATCCCAGCCGGCGGCCCAACTCACGGACCTCGTCCTTGAACAGGAAGCGGAGCGGCTCCAACAGCCTCATCTTCATCCGCTTCGGCAGACCGCCCACGTTGTGATGGGTCTTGATCGTGGCCGAGGGTCCTTTCACGGAGACGCTCTCGATCACATCCGGATAAAGGGTCCCCTGGGCGAGGTATCGGATCCCCCGGTATTTCCGGGCGCTCCTTTCGAAGACGGAGATGAATTCATGCCCGATGATCTTTCTTTTCCGTTCCGGATCGGTCACGTTCCGGAGCCTGGAAAGGAACTGTCGACGGGCATCCACGATCTCCAAGGTCAGCCCCCGCGTCTTTCCGAAAACCGCCCGGACGCGCTCCTCCTCTCCCTGCCGGAGCAGGCCGTTGTTCACAAAGATGCAGATCAGTTGTGTCCCGATCGCTTCGCGGAGGAGGGCCGCCGTCACCGACGAATCCACCCCGCCGGACAGCGCGAGGATCACCCGCTCGCTTCCCACCGTCTCCCGGATCTTCCTCTTCTCGGATTCGGCGAACGAGGCCATATCCCAATCCGGCGTCTCTCCGCACACCCGGAACAGAAAATTGGACAGGATCTCGCGTCCCTGCGGCGTGTGATGCACCTCGGGATGGAATTGGACGCCGTAGAAACGCCTCGCGGGATCGGCGCACGCGGCGAAGGGAGCGTTCGCCGTGGTGGCCAGCGACACGAACCCCTCCGGAAGACGTTGGGCCGCGTCACCGTGGCTCATCCACACGTTCAACGTTTTGGAAAGCCCGGCGAACAGGTCCCGGCCGGCGGCCACATCGATGCGGGCCGGGCCGTATTCCCTCCGCGCGGACCGGACGACCTGACCCCCGAAATGAGTCACCATCACCTGCAATCCGTAACAGATGCCCAAGACGGGAAGCCCCAACGCGAAGATCCCCGGATCCGGATGGGGAGCCCCCTTGGAGAAGACGCTGGCGGGCCCGCCGGACAGGATGAGGCCCCGGGGATTCGACGCCCGGATCTTGTCGACGGGATAGTTGAACGGATGTATCTCGCAGAAGACGTTCGCCTCGCGGACACGCCGGGCGATCAACTGGGTGTATTGGGATCCGAAATCAAGTATGACGATCATCGGGTTGTGTCTTATCCTTTCCGATCGGGGGACCGGTCATTTAAAACCAGAAAACAGCGGGTGTTCTCGCTTCGGATGCGGCGACGGCGGCGATGACAGGATGAAAGAACGGAGGGGACCTATTTCTTCCCCATTCCCACTCTCTGGGCCTGCTGAAAAAGTTTTCCTTCGTGCTTGATCTCCGGGGCGATGATGATCTCCGCCAACTGCAGTTCCCGGATGGTCCTGGCGCCGACGTATCCCATGCAGGTCCGCAACGCGCCCACGAAGTTCTGAAGTCCTTCTTCCTGGGTGGCCGGCCCGAAGAGGATCTCCTCGAGCGTGCTGGTGGTCCCCACATGGATCCGCGTGCCGCGCGGCAGGTATCGGTCCGGCATGGCCATGCCCCAATGATATCCCCGGCCGGGGGCTTCCTTGGCGCGGGCGAAGGTGGATCCCATCATGACCAGGTCCGCGCCGGCGGTGAACGCCTTGCAGACGTCGCCGGAGTTGGTCATCCCCCCGTCGGTGATGATGGAGACGTAACGGCCGGTCTTCTTGAAAAAATAGTCGCGGGCGGCCGCGCAATCCACGGTGGAAGTGATCTGCGGCACGCCGATCCCGAGCACTCCGCGGGAGGTGCAGGCCGCGCCGGGGCCGACCCCGACGAGGATTCCCGCGCAGCCGGTCTCCATCAGTTCCAGAGCCGCCGTGTGCGTCACCACGTTTCCGATGATGACCGGGATCTTCAGCTCCTTGCAAAGTCTTCCGAGATCCAGCGGTTTCCCGCGGGACGATTCATACCTCGCGGTGGCCACGGTCCCCTGCACCACCAGCACGTCCGCGCCGGCCTTGGCCGCCACGGCGCCGAAATGAGCCGCGTTCTTGGGAACGCAGGACACCGCCGCGGCCGCGCCGCCCTTCTTGATCTCCTGGATCCGCCTGGAGATCAACGATTCCTGGATCGGCTGGGAGTAGATCTTCTGCAATATCTTGGGAGCGCTCTCCGGCGTGGCCTTGGCGATCTCCGAATACGCCTCTTCCGGCGATTCATAACGCGTGTGCAGCCCTTCCAGGTTCAGCACGGCCAAACCGCCCAGTTTTCCCATGGCCACGGCGAACTTCACGTCCACCGTGCCGTCCATGGCGCTGGCCACGAACGGGATCTTGAATTTGAGGGGACCGATCACGGTCTCCGTGTTGGTGTCTTCGGGGTCCACCGTCATCATCCCCGGAACGATCGCCACTTCGTCGAACCCATACGCCCGCCGCGCTTCCCGATCCCGTCCTATGAAAAATGACATCCCATCCTCCTTGTGTGATGAATCTCAACGTCCCCGGCGTGTCGCCGGCGAAAATATTTATTTTTACAGACGCGGCAACGTGATCGCCGTCTGTTTCTGATATTTCCCCTTCTTGTCCGCGTAGGAGACGGCGCACACCTCGTCCGCCTCGAAGAACAGCACCTGCGCGATCCCCTCATTGGCGTAGACCCGGGCCGGCAACGGCGTCGTGTTCGAGATCTCCAGCGTGACGAACCCCTCCCACTCGGGCTCGAACGGCGTCACGTTGACGATGATGCCGCAACGCGCATAGGTGGATTTCCCGACGCAGATGGTGAGCACGTTCCGGGGGATCCGGAAATATTCCACCGTCTGGGCCAGCGCGAACGAATTGGGCGGCACCACGATGAAATCCTCCGTGATGATGTCCACGAACGACCGGGGATCGAACCGTTTCGGGTCCACGACCGTGTTGTGCACGTTCGTAAAGACCTTGAAATGGTTCCCCACGCGGATGTCATACCCGTAACTCGAGACCCCGTAAGAGATCACGCCCTCGCGCACCTGCGCATCCACGAAAGGTTCGATCATCCGGTGTTCCAACGCCATGCGGCGGATCCACGAATCTTGTTTTATCGACATGAGAGCTCCTTGGGTGATGGTCCCCGGCGGCCGGTCAGGAACATTCCGAATGGCCGCAATCGTGACAGGTCACGCCGGAACAGCCGCTTTCCCGGGCCACGTTGTTTGAATAACAGGACGGGCAATAGAGGGCCGCGGCGCGGTCCCACAATTCCAATCCCTGGGACGGGACCGGCGTGGCCCCGTTCCCGTTGGCGTTCGGCTCCAGCTTGTTCGTCTTCTGGAGATGCGTGCGCAGGGCCGTCGAGATCGCGTGCGGGATGGAATCCACCCGGTAAGCGCCGAACCCGAAGGGACGGTCCCCCTTCACGGAGTTCAGATGTTTGAGGACGCGCACCGGATCTCCGCCCGCTTCCATGTATTTGGAGATCAGGATCCCCACCACCGACGTCAACCCGGACAGTTCCGTCCCGAGCGGAGGCAGATTGGTGAACACCCGGTAGGGCCCGGTCTCGTCGTAATCGATATGGACGTGCAGGGGACCGTAACCGGTCCGGATCTCGTAATACTCCGACGCCACGCCGCGCGACGAATCGCGCGACCGCGTCCCGTTCTCCGCCTTCTTCGCATCCAGGTTCAGCACCTGGTGGGACTTCGATCCGTCCCGGTAGATCGTGATGCCCTTGCAGCCCAGCCGATAGGCCAGCCAATAGGCCTCCTTCACGTCGTCCACCGTGGCGGTGTTCGGCATGTTGATGGTCTTGGACACGGCGTTGTCCGTGTGTTCCTGAAACGCCGCCTGGATCTTGACGTGGAACGGCACGGCCACGTCATGGGCGGAGGTGAACAGGTTCTGGATGTCGGCGGGAATCTCGGAGATCCCCTTGACGGACTTGTGGTTGTTCTCGATCTTCTTCCACAACTCCTCTTCTTTGAGCCCGTAATAGCCGTCCCGGCGCGCCACCTCGCGGAAGAGCGGGTTCACTTCATAGAACACGTCCTTCTCGTTGGGGGTCTCGCCGCTCTTGATGGCGTCGAGCGCCTTGGCGTTATATCGCGTGTAGGTGATGGCGAAGAAGGGCTCGATCCCGGCGCCTTGCAGTCCGGCGGCCAGACCGATCGTCCCGGTCGGGGCGATGGTCGTGCGGGCGCAATGACGCGGATAACTTTCCCGTCCACGGAAGTGGGGGCTCTGCGGGTCATAGATACTGCTTCGCCAGTTGGGGAACGCGCCGCGTTCCTGGGCCAACGACTCGGACGCTTCCTGGGCCTTGTCGTTGACAAACTTCATCACCTCGCGGGCCTGCGCCAACGCCTCCTCCGAATCGTAGGGGATCCCCAGTTTCACCAGGGTCTCCGCCCAACCCATCACGCCCAAACCGATCCGGCGGTTGCCCTTGGAAAGGATCTCGATCTCCGGGAGCGGATAATTGTTCACTTCGATGACGTCGTCCAGGAACCGCACGGCCAGGGCCACCGTCTCACCGAGACGTTCCCAATCGATCTCGCCCTCGAGGATCTCGCCCCGCACGAAGTTGGACAGGTTGATGGACCCGAGGTTGCACGGCTCGTTCGGGAGGAGCGGCTGTTCGCCGCAGGGGTTGGTGCTCTCGATCTGGCCCAGATGGGGCGTGGGATTCGAGTTGGACTGGTTGATGCGGTCGATGACCACGATGCCCGGATCGCCGGTCTTCCAGGCGAAGTCCGCCATCATGTCGAACACCTCGCGGGCGTTGGCCTTGCCGACCGGCGTCATGGAACGCGGGTTGAGCAGGTCGTAATCTTCGCCCTTTTCGACGGCCTGCATGAACTTGTCGTCGATCGCCACCGACACGTTGAAATTCTCCATCACGCCCTGCTTGGACTTCATGGTGATGAATTCCTTGATCTCCGGATGCCAGTAGGGGAGGATGCCCATGTTGGCGCCGCGGCGGGCCCCGCCCTGCTTCACCACGTCCGTCATCTTGTCGAAAACCTGCATGAAGGAAATCGCCCCGGACGCCACCCCCTGGGTGGTCTTGACCTCGTCTCCCGACGGACGCAAGCGTTGGAACGAGAAACCGGTCCCCCCTCCCGACTTATGGATAAGCGCCTGCGCCTTCACCGCGTTGGCAATCCCCTCGATCGAATCCTCGACGGGGAGCACGTAACAGGCCGACAACTGCTGGAGTTCCCGGCCGGCGTTCATCAGCGTCGGCGAATTGGGGAGGAAATCCCAGCGGGCCATCATGTTATAGAACCGCGTCTTCCACGTGTCCGCGAGGATCTTGGCTTCGGGGATCTCCTGACCGGCCCGCTTCAGGTTCGCCAGGTACTTCGAGAAGTTGTGGTCGCGCTCCCGGGAGGACAAAAGCCCCTGATGGAAGAGGATCAGCCGCGTCGTATGGCCGTTCCTCGTCGCCACGTCCGAGATGCGGCAATGGACGTCGTCCCAAATGCCCCAGGACTCCGACTTGGGGGAATGGACCAACTCGGCCAAAGCGATGTTCTCGGCGACGCGATCCAGCCACTGTTCGGCGGTATCGTCCCCGCGCACATATTTATCCTGTATCACTTTCTTCTGGTTTTCCGCCATCCGAAGGGTCACCTTCAACGGGTGTGCCGCCTCCGCGGGGCGGACCGGTGTTTGAATCATGTTCATTCCTTTTTTCCCCTTTGCTTTATTGGTGGAAGGTGACGATGATTTCGATGAATCAGCGCGGTGAGTCGACATGCGACAGCTTCCATTTCTCTTTTTCCAAAGCGTTCTGCTTGGTCTTCATATGCTCCCGTTGGTGGCGGCGCTTCAACTTGCGCAGCTCCCCCAGGAACGCCTCCAGGTCCGCGAACTTCTTGTAGACCGACGCGAACCGCACGTAGGCCACGGGATCCAGCTCGTGAAGTTTCTTCAAGGTGCGCTCCCCGATCTCCCGGCTCGGCACCTCCAAAACGAAGTCCTGCAACTCATACTCGATCTCCGCCACCATCTTCTCGATGGCATCGGACGAGATGGGCCTCTTCTCGCAAGCGTGGAGTATCCCGTTCCTCAGTTTGGCCCGGTTGAACGGTTCCCGCCGGTTGTCGTTCTTGATCACCATGAGGGGGGTTGACTCCACCCGTTCGTAGGTGGTGAACCGTTTCCCGCAATGGCCGCAGACGCGGCGACGGCGGATCAACGTGGCCGATTCCAGGGGCCTGGAATCGATGACTCTGTCTTCAGGATGACGGCAATAGGGACAACGCATAGTCTATATGTTGTGGTGTTATATCCTTATTTCAATATGTGTCAGATTTCGAGTAAATTTCGACTCGGGAGGCAAATCAATATGATGTATACATAGATTCTACACCACTATGGCTAGGATGTCAAGCTTTTTCTTCCGACGGAGATGATAGATTTTATTTTTATTTGGTGTCGGTTAATACACCGCTACACAAACACCCGCATGGGCGCCACGGAGTCCCAACGTGGCTCATTATAGGTATATATATACTATATATGGTGGTATATAAAGGTATTAAAGATAAGAAAAATGCCCCCCCACCGAAAAGGTTTCAGAGGGCCATTATTGGGTCAGATCAGAGCCTATTTATAGAGAGCGAGGCAGTCTGATCCCACAAAAAACTTTTCTCTTCTGATTTATCAGTCCTTTTTCCCTCTCTTGCCCAGTTCTTTATCCAGATACAAAAGACCGCCCGAACTGTCACCGATCATCTTCAACTTCTCAACGATTTCGGTCGCATTGGCCTCTTCTTCCACTTGTTCCGTCACAAACCAGTGGAGAAAAATCTCCGCCGCGGAGTCCTTTTCTTTCCTTGCCAGTTCCAGCAACCCGTTGATGCGTCCCGTGATATGGATCTCATGTTTATGTGCATCCTCGAACGCGGCGAGAGGCGATTTCCAATCGGTTTTCGGCGCGGAAATATCCGCCAATTGAACCCGACCTCCACGCTCATGGATGAATTCAAAAAACTTCATGGCGTGATCCCGCTCTTCTTTCGTCTGAACTCTCATCCAATTGGCCATCCCTTTGAGATTTTTGGACTCGAAGTACGCCGCCATGGAGAGATAGATATAGGCGGAAGCCAATTCCTCGTTGATCTGCTTGTTTAATTCATCCTGAATTCTTTTATTCAACATGGTTTGACACCTCACTCTATGATTTTATTTTCGTCAAAAACCACTGCCGATGTCTATCCTACGATCTGGCAATGTCGAATCGGTCAAGGTTCATGACTTTGTTCCACACCGCCACAAAGTCCTTCAAGAACTTCTCCTGAGCGTCCGCGCAAGCGTAGACTTCCGCCAAAGCCCGGAGCTGGGAGTTCGAACCGAAGATCAGATCGACGCGCGTGGCGGTCCACTTCAGTGCGCCCGTTTTTCGATCCCGGCCTTCGAACACATCCGCCTCTTTCGCGACGGGTTTCCACTCCGTGCCCATGTCGAGCAGGTTCACGAAGAAGTCGTTCGTCAACGTCTCGGGCCGATTAGTAAAGACGCCATGCCGGGTCTGTCCGAAGTTCGTGTTCAAGACGCGCAGGCCGCCCAAGAGCACCGTCATCTCCGGCGCGGTCAAGGTCAGCAATTGCGCCTTGTCGACCAGCAACTCCTCGGACGAGACGGCATAGCGGGCCTTCTGGTAGTTGCGGAAGCCATCGGCCTTCGGCTCGAGGACGGCGAAGGATGCATCATCGGTTTGCTCCTGCGAGGCATCCATCCGGCCCGGCGTGAATGGGACCCGAACGTCGTGACCGGCCTTCTTCGCGGCCCGCTCCACACCCGCGCAACCGGCCAGGACGAGCAAGTCGGCGAATGAAACCTTCTTGCCGCCGGAAGCGCCCTTATTGAACTCGATCCGGATGCCATCCAGCGTCTTGAGCACCTTCGCCAGTTGATCCGGCTGGTTGACCGGCCAGTCCTTCTGGGGAGAGAGGCGGATCCGCGCGCCGTTGGCGCCGCCGCGTTTGTCGGAACCACGGAAGGTGGATGCCGACGCCCAAGCGGTCGAAACCAGTTCGGCAACAGACAAGCCGGAAGCTCCGATTTTTTCCTTGAGAGTGGCGATATCCTGCGCATCGATCAATTTATGATCGACGGCGGGGATGGGGTCCTGCCAGACGAGCTCTTCGGCCGGAACCTCCGCGCCGAGATAGCGCGAGCGCGGCCCCATGTCGCGATGCGTCAGCTTGAACCAGGCCCGGGCGAAGGCGTCCGCAAATTGCTCGGGGTTTTTCAGATAGCGCCGGGCAATCGGCTCGTAGACCGGGTCGTAGCGAAGGGAGAGGTCCGCCGTGGTCATCATGGGACGATGTTTTTTAGACGGATCATGAGCATCGACCACCATATCCTCTTCGGCCACATCCTTGGCCAACCATTGATTGGCACCGGCCGGGCTCTTGACCAGTTCCCAGTCGTATTTGAACAGCACCTTTAAATAACCCATATCCCATTTGGTCGGATTCGGCTTCCAGGCACCCTCCAGACCACTGCCGATCGCATCGCCGCCTTTACCGCTGCCGAAACTGCTCTTCCAGCCAAGACCTTGCTGCTCGATGGGAGCGCCCTCCGGTTCGGGGCCCACGTGAGAGGCGGGACCGGCGCCATGACATTTGCCGAAAGTATGCCCGCCGGCGACGAGCGCGACGGTCTCTTCATCGTTCATCGCCATGCGCGCGAAGGTCTCTCGAACGTCGCGGCCGGAAGCCACCGGATCCGGTTTGCCATCCGGACCCTCCGGGTTCACATAGATCAGGCCCATCTGCACGGCGGCCAGTGGATTCTCCAGGTCGCGATTACCGGAATAGCGCTTGTCGCCAAGCCATTTATCCTCGGAACCCCAATAAATGTCTTCCTCCGGCTCCCAGACGTCCACGCGCCCACCGGCGAATCCAAAGGTCTTGAAACCCATCGACTCCATGGCACAGTTGCCGGCCAGCATCATCAGATCGGCCCAAGAGATTTTTCTGCCGTATTTCTGCTTGATCGGCCAAAGCAATCGTCGCGCCTTGTCGAGGTTCACGTTGTCCGGCCAACTATTGAGGGGCGCCAAACGTTGGGAACCGGAGCACGCCCCTCCGCGGCCATCACCCATGCGGTAAGTGCCGGCGCTGTGCCAGGCCATCCGTATGAAAAGCCCCCCGTAATGCCCCCAGTCGGCCGGCCACCAGTCCTGAGAATCGGTCATCAGCGCGTAGAGATCCTTTTTAACGGCAGCCAGGTCGAGTTTTTTAAATTCTTCAGCATAGTTGAACGCTTCATCCATCGGGTTGCTCTTGCTGGAATGCTGATGGAGTATTTTGAGGTTCAATTGATTGGGCCACCAATCACGATTCGACGTGCCGCCGCCGGCCACCTGCCTGCTCGTCCTGCCTGTTACCGGGCATTTGCTTTCTTCATTCATGATGACTTCTCCTTGTCATTCTAAAGATTTCGATTTTTGGCACTTTTTACAGTGCCCCTCTAATATAACCCGCTTATTAATGACGTTGAACTGCTTTTTTATTCCGACAGGCACATCGATCTGTTCATACGATTTATTCTCAAAATCAATTATTGCGCCGTATTGCAAACACCTCATGAAGGGTTCCATCGCGTCGTTTCTTCCCTCCCGACACGGGCAAATAAGATTCCCCCCGCTTTCCTAGGACATGACGGCAAGAATTTCCCCCAAAGAGACAAAAGCGAATCCCGTGACGCGGTCTGACATGCCGTAGGGCAGGACCAATTGTTCCCCGTGCACGAGTGCGCCGCAGGTGTAGAGAACGTTGGGCACGTACCCTTCCCGCTCGATGCCTTCCGGGCGCATCAACGGTTCGCTCAGGCGGCCGATCACCTTGGAAGGATCCTTCCGATCCAAAAGGAACGCGCCGAGGCAATATTTCCGCATGGGGCCCACTCCATGGCTCAAAATCAGCCAGCCCTCCTCCGTTTCGATGGGACAACCGCAATTGCCCGTCTTGATGAACTCCCAAGGATAGGCGGGCGAGAGGAGAAGACTCGCTTCGTTCCAAAAATGCACGTTGTCGGAATACATCAGAAAAATATTCTCCCCATCCTGCCGGGAAAGCATGGCGAAGCGCCCGTCGATCTTGCGCGGGAAGAGAGCCATCCCCTTATTCTGCACGCCCGGACCGTTCAATGTGGCGAACTTGAAGTGACGGAAATCCTCCGTCTGAAAGAGCTGGGGAAGGACATTGCGCCCGTCGTAGGCGGTATAAGTGGCGTAATAGGTCGTTTTTCCGTCGTCATCCCGATGTGCCGTCAAACGAACGTCCTCCAGGCCGTTGCTCTGAATGGGAGTGACGGGAAAGATGATCCTTTCGGAAAGGTCCTGATCCGGCGGGAACCGTATATCGTAGTTGGACTGAGCCAAAAGCCAAAGGCCCTTGGCGGCGTTGTTGTCGCCGATCCGTTGGCCGGGCGCCGTTTCGCGGAGGACCTCCTTCAGTTCATTCTTGAGCTCGCTGATCGTGAAAAAATCCGCCAGCCGACCCAGCACGCGATCCGTCCATTCACCGGCCAACCCCATTTCCGCGACTTTCCGCCGGAAGAGGTCTTTATGATAGGTCGAGTTTTCAACCAGAACGGGCTCGGCCAAAAATCGGGACGCCGGATCCACGGCAATGCCGTTGTGGGCGTTGATGACGCCGCTACGGAAAGAGATTGAAGAGATGTGGCCTTCGCCCGTCGAGCGGAGACTCAAGAGGAAGCGAAGGCTCCCCTTCGGCAACTTCGATTGATCCGGATGGGGAAGGATGGAGGGATTGAAGAGTGCCGCGGATTCAGGCGAATATTCAAACATGAAGTAAGAACCGATCAAGAGCTTTCGCGCCTCCGAGAGGTCGTGGCCCGGGGGCAAGAAATGCTCAAGATAATGGAATCTTTTCAGGAGACGCTCGGTCAGCCAACGATGGCGGGAAGAAAACTCCGCAAGCGTTTGGTCCAGAACGATCCGGACATCCTTCTCGGAAAGCGCCAAGACCCGGCGAATGATCTTCACGTGTTCTTCATCGGAAGAAAAACCCAGAGGCCGCAGGACCACCCGGGTTTGATCCGGCGAGAGCCGGACTTCCGTCCGGCGGACATTTATGTTTTTGAGCGGACCGGAATGTTGATCCATTTCAATGTGGGTCGGCGGAATTTTTAAAAGCGGCCTTTTCGTTGTGCACCTGCTGCATCTCCACCAACGAAATGAGGAACGCCAGGGTGGACTCGGCCCCCTGGTTTTGGTTCACGCGGTCCACGTGCAACCCATCCCGGCAACCGCCGGTATTGGCATCGTAGAGGAACAGACCTAGATCATTGCGGCCCAAAAACCAGTCGAAGGCGCGGCGCGCTTGGCCGAACCAGTAATCGTCCGAAGTGCAGCGATAGGCCTCCAAACAGGCGGACACCATGGTCTGGGCTTCGATGGGCTGCTGGTCAAAATTGGCCCTCTCTCCGCCACGCTTAAAAAAACCATTGGAACCGACGGGCCGAAGATAGCCTCCCTCGGCGGTCTGGATTTTTGTGAGCCAGCGCAACGTTTTTAATCCTGTCTCAAGCACGTCCGCGCGGGAGGTCCAGCGCCCGCTTAAAATCAGCGCGTGGCAAAGCACGGCGTTCATATAGGTCACCGAATCTTCAAACCAGGGCCACTCCGGCGTGGCGGTGCGGGAGTAGAGCCCCATCAGCAAATCGGTCAGTGCTTCACGGGCTTGGTTCACCTGCCGGTCTCCATTCAACCGCCGCAAATATTCATGGGTGCCGATCAAAGCCAGGGCCCAGGCCCGAGGCGAACTGAAACCCGTGACCGGAGACAGCGCCTGGGCGAAAATCTGCCCGGCCATGGTTTGAAAACCCGGGTTCTTGGATCGGCCCACGCAGGTCCCCAGGGCCAACAGGGCGCGGCCGCAACAGTCCTCCGATATGGTCTCGTCTTTCCAGGATCGATCGAATTTCATGAAATTGCGGAACCGGTTCAACGAAGGGTCGAAAGCATATTGAAGGAAAGCGGCGTAGACAGTGGCGACGTTTATCAGATGGGGCGAGTCTTCCCCCAGTTCTTCCAGCAGCACCGTCAACGCCAGGGCCCGGGCGTTGTCGTCGGTACAATAGCCGGTGGAAAAGTTCGGCACAGCCACAATGGCGTGCTGAAAAATGCCGGTCGAATCGGTCATGCGGTAAAGGTGATCGAGCCTCATATCCGGAAGCTCGGTGAGCTGTTTATCCAGAGTCTTCATCGTGAAAAGCTTCCGGGTCAGGCCGGCACGCTGGTTCCGCGCGTTCTCAAAAGCCTGCATGTAGGAACAGGCCACGTTCCCCCACACCATGTCCCGTCCCATTTTGTAGGCGTTCTTCCGCATGATGTTCCGACGTACGTCATCCGTCAACAACCCTATCACCGCCCGGGCAATGGCGTCCGGGTCGCCGAAGGGGACCAATACGCCTCGGTTGTCGGCCAAAAGCTCTTGAGCATACCAGTAGGGCGTGGACACCACGGCTTTACCCGCTCCGAAACAATAGGCCAGGGTTCCCGAAGTGATTTGTGTCTCGTTCAAATAGGGGGTAATGTAGATATCCGCGGCGCCGATAAATTCCTTCAATTCAGCCAGCTCTACGAAACGATTGTAAAAGATTACGTTCTTCTGAACGCCGTTTTTTTCGGCCAACAATTCCAAACCCAAACGATACGATTCCCCTTGTTCACGCAGAAGGTTCGGGTGTGTGGCGCCCAAAACGATGTAAACAACATCGGGGTGCGTCGCCACGATCTTGGGCAGGGCATTGAGCACATTTTCAATACCCTTGTTCGGGGAGAGCAAGCCGAAGGTCAGAAGAACCTGTTTGCCCTCCGCGCCGAAAAGATCTTTATAAAAATTGGAGTCCACGAAAGAGGTTTCCGGAATGCCGTGGGGGATGATGTCGATCTTATCCGCAGGCGCCTTATACACATCCTGCAGGAACCCCGCACCTTTTTGCGACATCACCACCAGCCGGGTGGAGAGGTGGATCAGTTCTTTCATCACGCGCTTTTGATCGGCGTTGGGATCCTTCAGCACGGTGTGCAACGTGGTCACGACGGGAATATCCACTTCCCGTAGCAGGGCCAGGAGGTGCCCGCCGGCCACCCCCCCGTAAATGCCGTATTCGTGTTGGACGCAAACCACATCCACATCGTTGATGCCCAAAAAATCCGCGGCACGGCGGTAGGAAGACAGGTTCTGCTCCTCAATCTCAAAGCGCACATCCGACGGATAGTCGTATCCACCCTCCACGTCGTTGACGGGCACGGCAAAACACTGTACTTGGGGAAACTGAGTTGCCACGGAGGTGCACAGATCCGTGGTAAAGGTGGCAATACCGCAGAGGCGAGGAAGATAGTTCCCCACAAAAGCGACCTTTCGGATTTCGGAACGGGACATCATCGCGCCGGAGCTTTCATATCACTATTGTGCCTTATCGAGGGTGTAAGAGGAAACATATTTTTCCGGAAGTGAAATGTGCCATAAAATAAATCGTAAGCCCCAGACGGCCTCACGATGTTATCCCAAGTTGTTGTTCTATCTTATAATTCAGGTAGATGTGTTTAGCTAGTTTGACACTCGTCGTAGGCGGTAGGTTACTTAAATTCTCTATGACTTTAACAGATACTAAAAACACGAGGTCTGCTCCGCTATAAAAACGGAACAAACCTCGTCAAATTGCCGGATGGGTCAGGGGGATTTGAACCTTCTTTTTACAGATCCCGTCAGTATTCTTCTCCGACCTTCGGGGGGGCGTATTCCGTGTCGACATCGACGGGGTAGGAGTATTCGCTGTTCCACATGTTGTCAAAAAACGATTGGGCCTCCCGAGCGATGAGGCCATCTTCAACGACCACCCCGGCGTTCCGAGATTTGTAAAAATAATCTTTCTCCCAGTTATTGGAACCGATCCAGACGATCTTCCCATCCACGGTCATGTATTTGCAGTGCGACACCCTCGCGTGGGGGATGAATCCGGCCGAATATTCCGGAATGGTGCACATCTTCACTTCGATATTGGGAAAAAGAGAAAGGATCTTCAGGTCGTCGATCTTGGGAGGTTTCTTGCACCAATCCGAGCACAACAACCTCACCTTGACACCTCTTTTCGCCGCCCGCTGAAGGGCATCATCCAATTCTTTGAACCTGCCCTTGGTCGAATACGTCAAAACCTGCACGTTCACCTCCGAAACGGCCCCATCGATCAACCGCCTCAGAACGGGTTCGTCCCAGCCGTTGGCGTTGGGCAGATAACCCTTGGGACTGAACACCGGCGTCACCGGAACGACGCGGTCCCCCATATCCAGGGAGATGGTCGTCGGCAGAACGACGGTCTCTTCGGTGTAACCCATCCGGCCGAATGAGGCGGCTCGCCAATCACGCTCGAAAAGCCGCGTCATCTGGGCGGCCAACGCCTCGTTCTTGATCCGGATGCCGAGTTCCTGGATGTGCTTGATGGACCGCCAATCGAAGTTCTGGCTCCCGAGGAACACATCTTTCCCGTCGACGATGATATATTTGGCGTGCATGACCCCGCCACCGATCTCCTGGAAATTGATCTCCCGGTAATTGATGTTCTTGAGCAGTCCCAACGACGCCAGGGGTTCCGGATAGGTCTTGCGGAGAAGACTATCGATCAGCAACCGGACCTGCACCCCCCGTTCGGCAGCCGCGCGGATCCCGTCCAGGACCGCTTCAAGGGGTTCTCCGGGTTCCGACGTGAGATAGAAGATGCCGATGTTCAGGGTCTGTGTCGCCGAAGCGATCATGTCGAGCCAGACCACGTCCGTATTGCGGATGTTCTCCAGATCCAGCGTCGTCTCCACCGGCACGCTCTCGACCAACTCGATGAAAGCCGGTTCCTCGGCCCTCAAGGAGCGGGAAAAAACGACGCTCAGGAGGAGCGCCGGCAGTATTGTGATATATCTCCGAGTCAAATTTTTCCCCTCACGCGGAGAGCCGCTTCATCTTAAGGAAGGCGGGCCGTGCGAACAGCGCCTTCTGCCCGTGCAGTTGTTCGGAGAAACCGAACCGCTTGAAGATGTTCTCCCGATCCGTAATGGCAAGGACTTCATACACGCGCTTTTTCTTCGCCTCGCGCAGACATCGGTCCACAAGACCGCTCGCGATCCCGCGGCCGCGATACCTGTCATGGACCGCCAATGACCGGATCTCCGCCAATTTCCGGTTATAAGTCTCCAGTGCACAACAAGCCACCACGTCTTCATTCTCTTCCGCGACCCAGAAATGGTGGATCAGCCCTTTGATCTCGGCCTTGGATCGTTTCAGAATCTTCCCGCTTTTCTTCGCCAAGCGGATCAACTCATGGATGCGAGTCACGTCACGTTCCTGGGCCTTTCGAATAACGATCTTTCCGCTCATCATGTCTATCGGGTCCCCCTTTCTATTTCGGACAATCTTTTCACGTAATGAGATGACTGTTTCATAAAAGCGTCTTTCCTGGCGAGAGGCACATTCTTTTCCGGGGGCAGTTTTAAAGTCATGAAGTTCACATAACTCCCGTTCTTTCTCACGCGGAAATCCAGGTGGGGGCCCGTAGACCAACCCGTCGAGCCCACGTAACCGATGACCTGCCCCTGACGGACCTTGCTGCCTCGTTGGAGTCCTTTCGCATATCGGGACAGGTGGCCATAACAGGTGGTATAGGATGAGTTATGCCGGACCTCGATGTAGTTCCCGTAGGCCCCTTTCCTCCCCCGATAGATGACTGTGCCGTCACCCACGCTCACAACGGGAGTGCCCGTCGGGGCCGCATAATCGATGGCCAGATGGGGACGGAAATAACGGAGGATGGGATGGAAGCGCCGACGGCTGAACCGGGACGTTATCCGGCGAAAAGCCAAGGGGGCTTTCAAGAAAGCCCGGCGGTGGGCTTCCCCTTTGGTGTCGTAATAATCGCCTTCGAAATGGATGCCGACCTGTTTTCCGGTCTGGCGGCCCTCGTAAGAAGCGGCCCGGATGCGCCGTTCCACGATCCGTCCGGTGGGTGTCAGATGGTCTTCCCACAAGAGAGCGAACCGGTCGCCCGCCCGGGGGTCCACGTTGAAATCGATCTCCCAGGCGAACACGTCGGCAAAAGCCGCGATCACGTCCGGGTCCACCCCTTGAGTCACCATGGAATTCCAGAGGGAATCGCTGAGCGTGCCGGCGGCCGTTTTTTCCTTGACCGTGAGATCCACCGGACGCGACTGGGCCATATAGGCGCCGGTCGTGGAGAGAGACACGATGAAATCTTTCACGCCCTGAGTGACGATGAACTCCAAGACTTCCCCCCCGGTGGACTGGATGATCCGGTAATGATCGTCGGCGCGGAGCCGCCGGAGGTTCAGAATGCGTGACAGTTCCCGGGTTAAGACGGCCTGCTCGTCCCTCTTCACCGAGACGCCGTCCATCACAGCCGCCAGCGTGCCCCCGCGGGCGAACGTGCCCGTGGTCACCACGATCTGGGACGAGTCGTAGCCTTCGAACTCGACGGCGGAGTCATCCCCCCGGAAAGACCGCCAGAGCCCGATCGCCGCCAACAAAACGACGAGGAGCGCCGCGGCCAGACCGATCTTGGCCTTCAAAGTCCAGAATCCGGGGGGAGTTTCAGGTCCGTTCATGTTTTTCAATATAGCATGCTTATTCCAATAACACCATCCCCGAGAAGCAACCATCACTTCCTGCTGGGCGCTACAGATCGTCTTCTCCGTGAACCCACCGGCATCCAAGAAACGGCGGACCTCACCCATCTGACGATGGAATGAATCATGGCTTTTTCCCTCCAAGCTATGACACCGATTGACCATCTCCATCCCTCTGTCTGTAAAATCACTCAAGATAATCTTGCCGTGATCCTTCAACACGCGGATCAACTCTTGAGCCACAGCCCGGGGATGTTCCAAGTGGTGGATCACATTCACAGACACCACGACATCAATCGATCCGGTCGGGAATGGCAGGCGTTCGGCGTCCGCCAGGATGAAATCGGCCCGATGGTCACACCCGTAATAGGCCAAGTTCATCCGTGCGATGGATTGATCGACGGCATTCACATCCACGCTGGAAAAACGGTGCCCGTTCCGGGCCAGAGTGAGAGAAAAATGTCCCTTCCCGGTCCCGATCTCGACGAGAACCCCACTCAACGGGAGGCATTGCCTGTAGATGAAATCCCGCTCCGCGATGAAATCACACCCGTTGCCGTCGTAAAATTCGAGCCGTTGGAGGAATGCCGCGTGGTTATCCGACACACCGGCGGCGAGAAACCGGGCCGGTGGAGCCGCCAACCACGGATGTTTTCGTTGAATTTCGGAAACCACGTTATTTCAGAAGGAATAAACGGCGCCGGCGAGACCCTGAACACAGCGCGTGCCGAAACGTTCTTTTAAGAACGCCGTTCCGGAATCACCGGTACAGTGACAGGGGATGATTAACGACGGTGCAACCGCGTCGAGCGCCTGTGCCGCGACAGACAACTGTTCGTGAGACGCCCGGGACAAGTGCAACCCGCCGACGATCGCCTTGACCGGGCTCTTATTCGTCAATTCCGAAATATATCCCAACGTGTTCTCCAGCCCAGAATGGGCGCAACCGGTCACGACCACTATCCCATCCGCCATGTCGATCCACATCGCCTGGTCGTCGACGATGAGATCCGGCCGGATACCGGCTTCGTCCAGAAACAGGAAGGGATCCATCACATGGTGGGCCAAACGGCGCGGGATGGGACCCGTCACCCACACGCCGGACCGAACCAGGACCGGCTCCCTGCACCAGACTACCTGCCCGGACGATCGATGAACGGCACCCCGCGACGCCGGCGGCATCCCGATGGATCTCATCGATCCTCGCCGGGAACTGAAACGATCAATCAGCGCGTCCGGATGAAGATGAAGAGGAAGAACCCCACGCGTCTCCACCAGCCCCGCCAACCCTCCGGAATGATCCGAGTGCCCATGGCTGATGACAGCCTGGGACACCTTTTTCAGATCCAATCCCAGGCGAGGCGCATTGTTGACCAGGGCCGGACCCGCCCCTGTATCGAACAGGATGACGTCATCGTCCGCCTCGATCCAAAGGGACAATCCATGCTCTGTCCAGATCGCCCCAGAGACGGCATTATTGTCCGTCAGGACGCGGATGGTCAGATTCTTCACACCATCCATATTGGCCTCTCTCCCCGAGTTCTCAATGGGAACATTCATGACCCTCCACGTGGTCACAAACATTCAGCCCGGACTGGAGCGACCCGTTCAGGTAACACCGGACAATTTCCTCGGGAGTGTCCGACGGAGCGCCGAGAACCACTCGAATGGAATATTGAGCGAACAGTTCCTGGGCGTGACCGCCCATCCCCCCGGCAATAATCACATTCGCCCCCTGTTGAGCCAACCATGGCGGCAAGAGGCCCGGTTGGTGAGGAGGCGCCTTGATGTCGTCCCGCTTGAGTATCTTCTTCGCTGAAGTATCCACATCCAGGATTGCGAAAGATTCGCAATGCCCGAAATGGGCGGACAATTTTCCGGCAACGATAGGAATTGCTATTTTCATTGACTCCTCCTTTTGATTTCAAAACTCCCCTGCTCTAATGATACGTCCCCACAAACAAACCTTTTCTCTTTCCCTGACCGGGCCCGAGAGGACCCCTAAACGGACCCCCACATCTTTTTCAACGCGACCACCAGCGAATCGATGTCCGACCGATCGTTATAGACGTAGAAACTGACCCGACAAGTGCCGGGAACCCCATAACGCGCCATCAACAATGGGGAACAGTGGTTTCCCACGCGAATGGCAATTCCTTCCCGATCCGCCATGGCACCGACATCGCGGGAATCGACACCCTGGAGATTGAACGACACCACCCCTCCCCTGAGAGGGGTCTCGCTGACACCATACAACGAGATTCCGGGGACTTCGCCGAGAGCATGAAGCGCATACTGTGTCATCTCGATCTCATGCCGACGAACGTTCTCCATTCCTAAGGTCTCCAGATAATCGAGCGCCGCCCCAAAAGCCACGATGCCGGCGATGTTCGGTGTGCCCGCTTCGTATTTATGAGGAAGAACGTTCCAGGTCGCCCGGTCAGGCCATACATCCTTGATCATGTCCCCTCCGCCAAGGAATGGAGGCATGGACTCCAATATCTCCCGCCGGCCCCACAGAACCCCAACACCCGTGGGTCCCAGCATCTTATGAGCCGAGAAGGAGAGAAAATCGCACCCGAGATCCTTCACATCCACCGGAAAGTGGGGCACCGACTGCGCTCCGTCCACCATGCAGAGCGCGCCGACGGCGTGAGCCCTCCGCGCGATTTCCCTGACCGGGTTGATCGTGCCGACAGCATTCGACATCTGAGTGACCGACACCAACCGCGTCCTCTCGGACAGCAACCGGTCGATATTCGACAGATCCAGCGTTTCCGTTTTAAGATCGACCGGGATAAAACGAAGCCGGGCCTCCGTTCTCTGGGCCAGGATCTGCCAGGGGATCAGATTGGCATTGTGTTCCATCTCGGAGATGAGGATCTCATGGCCCGGTTTCAGATTCGCAAGACCCCAGGCGTATGAAACCAGGTTGAACCCCTCCGTGGCGTTCCGAGTAAATATGATTTCGGCGGAATCGTCGACCCCGATGAAACGCGCCACCTTCCGCCGCGACGATTCCATCAGATCCGTGGCCGTCTTGGAAAGTTCATAGGGGCCCCGATGGACGTTCGCATAACTCTCCCGATAAAAATCATCGGCCGCGCGAATGACACACGATGGTTTCTGCGTGGAAGAAGCGTTATCCAGATAGACCAACCGTTTTCCCTGGACCGGCCGGCCCAGGATGGGGAAATCACGGCGGACCGATTCAGTATCGATGGAGGGGGCTTCCCTCTCGGGGGCCGTCATCGCCGGGTCTCCGCGCACAGACCCATCACGTCCTGCGCGATTTTTCTGAACACTCGCGCGGTTTTCCCGTCGGAGCCGTTCGACACGAACGGGCGGCCCGCATCGCCCGATTCACCGATGGCAGGATCGACGGGGATGGATCCGAGGAACGGGACCTTCATATCGCGAGCCATCCTCTCTCCTCCCCCGACCTTGAACAAAGACGCCTCGCCCCCGCAATGGGGACACACATAACCGCTCATATTCTCGATCACCCCCAACACCGGCACGTTCAGTCTCCGGCAGAAGGTGACCGATTTTCGCACGTCCACCGTAGAGACACGCTGGGGGGTTGTGACGATCAACGCCCCGTCCACGTTCCCGATCAACTGGCAGACAGACAGCGGCTCATCTCCGGTCCCAGGGGGAGAATCCACGATCAGAAAATCGAGGTCTCCCCAAGCCGCGTCCGTCAGAAACTGCTTGATCGCTCCCATCTTTTTCGGGCCTCTCCAGATGACGGCTTCATCCGGATCGGGCAGAAAAAATCCAATGGACAACACTTTGATCCCGCCCGACAATACCGGCACCAGTTCTCCCCCCTCAAAACGGACCGTCTTTCCGTCGAGACCCATCAATGTCGGCACGCTCGGCCCATGGATATCAGCGTCGATCAATCCGACTCTCTTCCCGGACTGCGCCAGGGCGACAGCCAGATTGACGGCCACCGTGCTCTTTCCCACCCCGCCCTTTCCAGACAAGACGACGATCTTACGGCCGATCCGGTCCAGTCGGGCCTGCACCCGGCAACGATCCCTGAAATCCTCTTCACTTTCACCAGGCCGCCGGGAGCCGGCCCCATCTCCGGTCCGTTTCTCGGGATCCCTTCCATCCGTCTCCCCGTTTCGTCGGTAATCCTCGCAGGCCGCCTTCAAGGTGTCGGACGCCAGGAGCGCGCAATGTTCGGAATCCTGTGGCAAACCGCCGAGGGCTTCCAAAATATCGCGCTGACTGACTTGGGCCGCCGCCGGAATCATTTTCCCTTCTGCCAAACACGTGGCCATGCTCCCGCTGGCATAAGAGGGCCCGCATCCCGTGGTGGTGAAGTGGGCCTGCATCACTTTCTGATCCTCGCAGAACAGCCACATTTCCATGGTGTCCCCGCACGGCCCCGTGATCTTCGCATGACCGTTATAGTTCTTCAGCCTCCCGTTGTTCCGCGGGTTCTGAACATGGTCCATCAACGTCTTCGACACCTTGAATGTATCCATCATCTCCTCCTTGGAAAAATCACCCACTCGCCCACAGACCTCAGGACCTCTCCTCCCGAATATGTCTAGAAGGAAACGACCTTATCATGCGTCTTTATGATGTCGTATAAATCCTTCATCGTCGAAAGAGGACAAATCTCGGTGCCCGGCATATTGCGGAACTTCAGGCAGGTCCCGCAAGCCAATATTTTTCCTCCATTCCGATGGAATTCCATCATTTGTCCCTTGATGTCATATTTATCCGTGCCGATGTTCTCGCATTCCACTCCCTTGGCCACAAGGAAAACAGAGACCTCATCACCCTGATTCTTTGAGAAGTTTGACAGACGAAGAGCATTCCAAACCGCCTCCGCATCCGCCGAATATAAAATAATCCCTAATTTCATGTGACACCTCCCCTTTTATAATTCAAGATTCTTCCAGAGATTCCGAATATCGGCGGCGGCAGGGGATTCCCTTTCAACGACAGACCTCCCCTCTCTCTGGGCCTGAGTAACGGACCGATCATATCTCACCCGACCCACCGGATGGACGTCCAAAGATCTGGCCCTTTCCTCCAAACGTTCCGTCAGAGAAGGATTCAGATCCCATCGATTCACGCATATCATCGAACCAATCCCGAAATGAGCGGTCAGGTTGGCGGCCCTCTCGAAATCATGCAATCCGGATACGGTCGGTTCGGCGACAAAAAGAGCGCCAGAAACCCCTCCCAAAGACGCTATCACAGGACATCCGATCCCCGGAGGACCATCCACAAGGACCAGATCCAAATTCCGCTCTTTGGCAATCCGGCGAGCTTCTCTCTTGACTAAACCGACGAGTTTCCCAGAATTTTCACCGGACGGGGCAAGCCGGGCATGAACCAACGGCCCGGCGCGGGTCTCGAATTCGAACCATTCTCCCGTCAAGCGTTCCTGAAGTTTGACGGCCTTCGAGGGGCAAACCTCATAGCAAAAGCCACATCCCTCACACGCCAACGGATCCACTTTGTATTTGGGACGAGGTCGGTCTCCCTCCCGATGAACAGCCCCGAAACGGCAAACAGATTCACACCTCCCGCAACCAACGCACAAATCGTCCGTTACACATGCGATCTCTCCGGAATAGAATGATTCCCTCCTCCTGACCGATACGTCGAATAAAAGGGGCAGATTGGAACCATCCACGTCGGTATCCGCCATGACAGCCCGACCGGACAAAAAGGCGAACGAAGCCGTCAGACTGGTTTTCCCCGTACCACCTTTTCCGCTCAAAACAACCAATTCCCTCATAACGAGAACATCACGATGAACACGATCGTCCATCCATCCTTAAACCATCAGACCGGTTCATCGCCTCTTGTATCTCCCCCCACAACGCGATGAAAATATCCCTCACCACCGGAAGAGTATCGACAATATTATCCCCTCGGGAATACACCTCAGCCACTTTCCGGTCCTCCGGGATTTCCGCGAATATCCGTATATTTCCTTTCTCGCAATAATCATGGATACGGCAATCCTCCCCTTCAAACCGATTGATCACCACACCGAACTGCAAACCCAGATGACTGAGAGAGGAAACAGCCAGTTTTAAATCATTCAGTCCGAAAGGCGTTGGTTCCGTGACCAGAAGGACAAGATCCGCCCCATGAACAGCCGCCATCATGGGACACGCCGTGCCAGGTGGAGCATCGATGAGGGTCCAGGGACGCCCTGACGGGGATCGTCGGACGGCGCGGATCACGCGAGGGGACGAGGTTTCAGCCACGTTAATCTTCCCCGCGACGAATTCGATCCGCCCGGCCAACCCCTCCTCCACAACCCCCACAGCCCGATCTGCCTCTCGAATAGCCCCTTCCGGACACGCCCAAGAACAGCCGCCGCACCCCTTGCACAATTCAGGGAAAACCTGCGGTTTTCCTGCCAACATCACGATCCCACTGAACCGACAGATGGAGGCACAGTGCCCGCAAGATCGGCAACGTCCCGCATCAATCACTGGCACGGGAACGGTCACCAGAGTCGAACGATCAATCTTCGGCTTCAGAAAAAGGTGGGCATTCGGCTCCTCCACATCGCAATCGAGGAACCGGATGGGACCAGGCGCGGTCAACGCCAAACTGACCGCAACCGTGGTCTTACCGGTCCCCCCTTTTCCCGAAGCGATGACAATCGATCTCGACGGGATATCACCCATGTTGATTGCGATCGGAATCAGCGACCGACAGATATTTCCGTCTTCAATGCATTGACCGCATCGGCCACGCATCCCTGGATCTTCGTCCTCACAGGGATCCCCGCCCTTTTGAGGGCCTCCTCCGCTTTCGGGCCACATTCACCGGTCAAGACCATATTGGCACCCAAACCGGATACGGTTTCAGCAGACTGAATGCCAGCCCCATGACCGGCTTCCCGGCCGACCTCATTGGAAACCGCCCGATGTTCACCTGTCTCCGTATCGATCAGGACAAAAAATGCCGCCCGACCAAAACGGGGGTCGATTTCGGAATCCAATGACTCCCCCGTCGATGTCACAACCACCTTCATGCGCGTGACCCCGACGTCCCCGGTCTGACTTCCGACGGTTTGACTCGGGTGATTCCGGTCAACTGTCCTCGACCGCCATGAATACCCCGACAACTCCCATCTCTCAATCGGACTCGGAAACGTTGCCTGTTCCCGCAACAACCGGAGTCGGCCTGTCTTCCTTGCCCCATTCCATTTCTGTTTTGCATATCAATGACCTCCTTTATCCATCCTATTTAAAATGTGTCCCCGGCACCGATGCGCCCGGTGACGCCCCCTCCGTCTTAAAGAATCCATCCTCTCTTCCTTTTGAACCCGGACTCCGCCACAGCGGGGACATGCCACCGCCTTTTTGGGGTCGACAGATTCAACCCACTGATGCCGACAATCCACGCAAACAAGCGACACCGGGGATATTTTCACCTGCCCCCCCTCGATCCGGAGAGCCTTTCCATTCACCAAAGCGTCCGCAATCTTCTTTCTCCCCTGTTCGACGATATTTCCGAAGGTCTGCCGAGAAACATTCATTTTTTGGGCCGCCGCCTCCTGATACATCCCCTCCAAATCGGCCATTCGAACAGCCTCGAATTCATCCAGCGTCATCACTATTTCCTCCAAATCAACGATCGGGATCCCGCGCGGCTTAAAATAGACCACCCGCGGCTCGTTCCATACATGTCGACATTTAAACGGTCGTGGCATCGGCCCCTCCTATTATTGGCATATGCTAATAATATCAGGCAGACCCCCCGCTTGTCAAGGTTTTGAATCCGATCAAGGAATGGGGATCAAGGAGAGGACAGAATATCGAACCACAAAATCAAAACTGTTTTCCCCCTTCAGGCCATCAATCGAGGTCAATAATGCCGATCCAATCGTTCCCCATACGCCATCGAAAAGGCCCGACAGAACGGACAGAACCGGCCCCAGCCGGAGACCAGCCGCAAGGTCCGCTCACGCCCCAGAATCACGTTCAGGAAATTATGCAACGGGCAGAACCGGCATACTTGAGCCAGGGCGAGACGGAACGGGGCCCACCCCCAGCCGACCTTGGCGAGGCCGGCCAGGAGAGCCATCACGCCGAAAGAGCACACCACGGCCGCGCCCGTGGGAAGGTCCCAGACGGCGGACATATAGACCCCCGCGACACTGCCCAGGGAACCCAACAGCCATCCCAGCACCAGCCGCGTCCCGAACCTCTTTGAGAACAACATCGCGCACACCGCCGGGATGATGAGGAACGAGAACACCAGCAACACCCCGGCGATCTCCACGGAACTGGTCACGACGAACCCGAAGGTCATGTAGAAGAGAAAATCCCACCCCCGCACGGACAATCCCGCCCGGACGGCTTCGTCGGGCTGAGTGGAGATGAGGATGAATCTCTTCCGGAACATCACGTGGATCACCCCGATGACGCTGTAGAGAAACAACATCTTCAGGATGTCCTCCCAACTCACGAACAGGATGTTCCCGACCAGCATGTCCTTGATGTGTCCCGCCTCGGAGGGAGCCCTCTCCAAGGCCAGGACCGTCGTGGCCGCCGCCACCACATAGACGATGCCGATGATCGCTTCATGGGGCACATCCCGTTCCCTGAAACGTGTCAACGAGAACACGGCGGCTCCCACGAACGTGAACCCCAACGAGAAGACATAGGCGCCCGTGGTATGGAGTGGCACGCCGAAGAGGAAAGCCACCACGCTCCCCAGCGCCGCGATCTGAGCCAAGGCCAGATCCACGAAGATGACCTCGCGCTCCACCACGTGGATGCCCAGATAGGCATGGATCCCCGTCAAGATGAGACAGGCCGCAAAAGGCGCCAGCATCAATTCAATCATGGTCGGCCCCCCCCTCATGCGCCGGCCAACTGGCCGACGATATGATCGAACAGGTCGAAGTATGTCTTGATCCCCGGCCTTCCCCCCACGGAACTGGGCACAACGAGAATCCTCGCGCCGGTCCGTTCCGACACGGCCCGCGGACCCTGAAGCGGAAAGAACGGGTCCACCAATATGACGCGGGCCCCCCGGGCGACCATCACATCGACCAGCCGCGCCAGGTGAGCCGGGGTCGGAGGTATCCCGGGTTTCGGTTCGATATTACCGACGATCTCGAAACCGAACCGCGCCGCGAAATAGACCCAGGAGTTATGGTAGGTGACCAGGGGCGTCCCTTTCAAAGGAGCCAGCCGTTCCCGCCATTCCTCCAGTTTCCGATCGATCTCGGCATCAAAACGCTTCCGCCGATCGTCGAACAGGGCGGCCCTCTCCGGAGACAGCGTCGACAACACCCCGGCGATATGCCGGGCCATCACCTTCCCATGGACGGGATCCAGCCAGTAATGGGGGTTCCCATAGAGGTGAATGTCCCCCATGGACCCGTCGATCTTCCCCTCCGGCGTTTGAAGGAGCCCGACGCCGACAGAAGCATCCACATATCCCGGAGCTCCGTAGAAGATGCGTTCGTTCCGGGCGGAGGAGATGAGCGCATCCACCCACATGTCGATGTCCATCCCCACCTTCACCAGCACATCCGCGTTCTTGAGTTTCATCACCATGCTGGGGCGCGGTTCCACCAAATGAAGGTCCTGTTCCCCCGAGGAAAGACTCGCCACCGACACCGCGTCGCCTCCCACCGCTCGGACGATGGAGGCCAGGTCCTCGGAAGTGGTGACGACCCGGAGAGTTCGACTTTCGGCACGGCACACCGGGAGAAGACCCGTCAATACGAGTGAAACAAGAGCAAGGATCCTCATGAGATCACCCTCCTTATTCCAATTCATGGCTGTGAGGCCCGATCCCGAAGGTCATCCGCACCCACCCCTCACTGATGTCATCGTCGCCCACACGACGGCGCTTGGCCTGAATCCGCAAGTCCGATGTTTCGGTGAGGTGGTATCCCACGATGGCGGACCCGGAGCGTTCGATCACCTTGTCCGGGAAAGCGTTGTCGGCGTAATCGAACCGCGCGCCCACGTCCCAATATTTGTTCAGGCGGCATTGAAGAAAGCTATACCCGCCCTGCCGGTGAAGTATTCCGACGGGGACTTCGCGTCGCAGGTGCATCCACTCGTTCTGGAACGTCCAGCGGCGATAGGCCGTGGGCCAGAAACGGAATGTCATGTCCGCGCCGACCACCTGCGCCTTGTCCAGATGTTCCTCGTAATGTCCCCCCCGGCCCTGGGCGATGCTCCCGCCGATCTCCAACTCGCTTTTGGCCGTCGGCGCAAAAGAGGTCTTCGCGCGGCCCGTATAGACCTCATCGGCCAACGAGAACTCCGTGCAGGGTTCTTCCTCGTAGATCGCCACATCGACCACGTTCCCATTCACATCTGTGACCTGGGTCGTTTCCACATCCTCGGACACGTGAGGATGGTGCCCCGCCACACGCCAGGCCCCTCCTTCGAACTGAAGGAAGAAAGGGAGCGGCATCAGATAATTCAACGTGCCGCCCTGCCCGACCAGACCGTGGTCTCCGAAAAAGTTGGTCAACACCAGGGGCTGATCGATCATCGGACGATGATGCTCGTGGATACGGTTCAATTTTCCGAAATTCACGTGGATTTTACCCGCTTCGCCTCCCAACCCGTCCGCCAGATGAAGGAAGCTCGCCTTCGCCTCGCAGATTTCGGCTTCATACTCCCCGTCGTGCCGATGGATGGCCAGAAACACGTCGGCCCGCATCTCGGGATAGATGTATCCCTGAAAAGCGGTCTCCACGTCGCTCAGCTCCAGGCGGTCCTTTGCGGAATCCGTCTTATCGTCGCTGACATGGCCGTCGAGGACCCCGACGACGCTGATATCGGGCAGATTGAGGGGCGTTCCCCTCATCCCCGGCAGGGGCGTGGCGGATTCCATAATGTTTGTTTCAGCGACAACGACAGGCGGGACTAAAAGACAAAAACATACGATGAATGAAAACATGTGTTTCATGATGATCCTCCTCATAAATAAGAATATCTGCGCGATCGCGCAGGGACTCGGATAGAAAATGCTACAGGAGGATCAACGGGGAGGGGCGCGGGCGGGAACTGCGGAAGATACGACAAATCGTCTGAACGAGATCACGGTCTCCGGGACCTCCACCGAAAGAAGCTGATCGGAGACGGACACACCACCGGATTCCATACTCGGATAAGAATGACCCGCATTCCAAACGCAGACGGAACAGTTCTCATGAGCGGGAGAGATCCCCGTCCGATGACCCGAATGGGAATGGAACGTCGCCCCCAGGACGACTCCCAGCAGGAGGGCGGCCAACGATGCGGAAATAAGTTTTTGAGGAAGTCTGATCATCGATCCTCGTAATCTTCCGTCATAAACAGGTCGCCGTCGGTCATATTGACGACCAAAGACGCCTGTTTTTCATAGCCATATCCTTCGCTTTTCCATTGATAGAATTTATTGCGGGCCGATTCCGTCAACCGAAACACGAGACCCTTCTTGGTCTCCGTGCTGACCACCCGCACGCGCAATCGCGTGGATTGGACCAAAACGATCGATTGTCGGCCATAAGTCGCCCCCGTGGCCAACTGAAGGCCATCGGCAATGCCCGTCATGGGCAGTTTGGAATCATATTCAACCAACACGAACGCTCCCATCTTCTTCTCAAGACCCAACCGCTTCACCGCATGATCGCCGATACGAGCCCCCAGAACAGCCCATGGATCGGAATGACCGTGGAATTCACGAACGGAAGCGGCGGATGTCGGCGGCTTGAGTTCCACGACATCCGTGAGAGAAGCGGCGTTCAGAGAAACAGACACAGCCAAAGCCACTGCCATCGCAACCGGAATATTTTTATTCACAATACCCGCTCTCTCCTGTGAGTTTCCTTTTTACGGCAAGAACGGCACAGACCAAACAACTCCAGAACATGCGAGCTGATTTGAAATCCTTTCCGGGAGGCGGCATAGTCCATGAAATCATCAATGCGGCAAAGCGGGATGTCTTCGATCTGGTTGCAGGAGGTGCAGAACATATGGTGGTGATGGCGACCCTGATCCACTAAATCGAACCATCGGGAAGTTCCGTCGAACGAAATACTCCGCACCATCCCCTCCTTCTGAAGATGATTCAACGTCCGATGGATGGTCGCCAGGTCACACGCATTCTGCCCCATCGTGGTGTGGAGTTTTTTGGCCGTCACCGGCTGGGGAGACCGCGCCAGAAGCTCCAATACCCGTCTCCGTTCCCGGGTGGCATATCCACCCATCCTCCGCAGAAGGACATCCGCATCAATCCCGTTGGCCATGGCCGTTACTCTACCTAATCTGCAAATGATTTGCAATTCTTTCGGGGGTCTGCCCCCCGACCGCTCCCCTTCTCGATTCAATGGGGCCGGTCGAGGAGGCGTTTCAGAAATTCGGACAGATGGAGGGCGCGGACGCCGGATCGCGCGCGCCGGAGCCCGTAATCGACCTGGATCAGGCACGACACGGCGGACGTGAGGACCACCTCGGCCCCCGTGGACATGATGTTGGCCGTTTTCCGGGAGAGGACTTCCCGGGAGATGTCCGGATGCATGAAGCTGTAAGTCCCCCCGCCGCCGCAACATTGGTCCGATTCCGGCAATTCCGTCAATTCCACCGACGGAAACGCCGACAACACGGTCCGGGGAGGACTCACGATCTTCTGGGCGTATTGCGCCTTACAAGGATCGTGGTATGTCACGGTCACGGGTTCGGCTCCGGAGGTGTCGGGCCATTTTTGATCCTTGAGGAACTCGCTGAGATCCTTCACCCGCCCCGACAGGCGGACGGCCCGGGTGTGATCCGCGGTCCCCTCCTGGAACAACGACGGATAATCCTTCAGGGTGGCCGCGCAGGACGAGTCATCGACCAGGATGACGCTGTCCGGATACTTCTCGAAACGATCGATATTGATGACGGCCAGCCGGCGGGCCGCTTCGAAATCCCCGTAAGTCATGCCCGGCAAACCGCAACACACGTTATCGGCCAGCGCATAGGACACACCCAACCGTTCCAAAAGATAAGCGGTCGATTCCGCCACGCTGGGCCGCAGGTAGTGAGACCCGCATGAGAGGAAAAAGACGACATCCGGCGCCGGACCGCCCGGCGACCGGGCGGGGGCCTTCAACCGTTCACGGGCGAACAACCACGGGACGTCGTCCACCATATCCTCCGCGGCGGACAGTTCGCGGCTGATCCACCCGAGGAGCCCCATTCGGTTCGACAACCGGCTGAGGCCCGCCTTTTTCATGAGGAACGCGGCGCGGAAGATGTAACCCATCCAGCGGGGGCGCGGCAATATGAACCGCAGGATGAATTTCAGCAGCGCCGGTTCACCCTCCTGGCGGAATATCTTGCCGCGAGCGTTCCCCATGATCTTCGCGGTCGGCACCTCCGAGAAACACACCGTGGTGCATTCCCCGCACAGGAGGCACGTCGAGAAAAGGCGGTCGCCTTCCGACGCGTGAGGGATCCGGCCCTCCAGGACCGCCCGATAGGCCTGGTTGCGACCCCGCGGGGAAAGGGCCTCGTCGCCCGTGGCCAGATAGGTCGGACAGAACGACGTGCAAAAACCGCATCGATTGCACTGCATGACGCAGGCATACGCCGTCCCCTCCGCCGCCCCGGTCATTGGGGCCGGAGCGCTCTTCAGTTCGGGGAGCCGGGGTTCAGAAGTCATCGGTTCGCCCCCTCCGAGAACACGTTCGGATTCAGCAGGTTGTCCGGATCCAACGCTTTTTTGATGCGCCGATGGAGCCGGTTGGGAGAGAACACCTCTGCGCGACCCGGAAACGCCGTTTCCGTGAAAGCCACGGGGAAGGTCCTCAGCGTCAATTCGACGATGATCCCGAGGGTCCCCCAGGAACCGATAAACAGTTTGGCGACGTCATATCCGGCCACGTTCTTCATGACGCGTCCGCCGAATTCGGCCAGAGACCCGTCGGGCATCACGGCCTTCAATCCGAGGATCTGATCCCGAAGGTGCCTGTCGGCGAGGAGGCGGGCCGCCACGATCCCGCCCAAACTCCCGTTCCCCGCGACGTGCAGAAATTGGTTCGCGGCGGCCAGCGTCTTTTTCACGTCCTCCAGCCGGGCGCCCGCCTGAACCGTCAACGTGAAGTTCGGCCGGTTGTGTTCGACCACGGCATTGAGCCGGACCGTCGATAAAACGGGTTCCCCGTCCGGAATGTAGAACCCCTTGCTCTGGGTGCCGCCGATATAAAACGATTCCCGGCGGGTCCTCCGGCTTCCGACGAACGCCCTCAATTCTTCCACCGAGCCGGGCTCAAAAAGATCGGGCCAATCCCGATCGGCCGCCGGCGGTGACGCGGGGGCCGGAGGGACCTCCGGGATCACTTTCCCCGGGTTGGCCAATCCCACGGGATCCAACGCCGACTTGATCGTTTGAAAGACCCGGATCGTATCGGGAGAAAAGAGCCAGTTCATGGCCTCCCTCTTATCGAGGCCGATCCCGTGTTCCCCCGAGATGGACCCGCCCAGATCCACGCAGACTTTCAACATCTCATTGCCCGCACGGCGGACTTTCTCGGTCTGCTTCTCGTCCCGCTCGTCGAAAACGATCTGGGGATGAAGGTTGCCGTCCCCCGCGTGAAAGAGGAACGCGTTCTTGAGGTGTTCCCGGTCGGAGATGGCCTTCACCCTCCGCATGGCTTCGGGAAGGCGGTCCCGGGGCACCGTGCCGTCTTCGACGAGCACGTTCGGGGCCAGGCGGGCCAGGGACGCGTAAGAACCGCGACGGCCTTCCCACAATTTCTCCCGTTCCTTCTCGTCGCGCGCCAGGCGGATCTCAAGGGACCCATGGGCGCGGCACAGATCCTCTATCCGGGACATGTCCCCATCGACTGTCGCGGCCCCGCCATCCACCTCGATCAACAGGACGGCCTCGGCATTCGACGGATATCCCGCGTGGACGAACGATTCCACCGCCTCGATCGTCGTCCGGTCCATGGCTTCGAGCGTGGTGGGGATGATACCGTGAGAGATGATGTCCGTGACGGCTTCAATGGATGATTCCACCGAGGGAAACGAGACCAGCATGGTGCGGATGGTCTCCGGGATCGGCAGGAGCGTCAGCTCCGCCTTGGTCATGATGCCCAGAGTCCCTTCCGATCCGACGAAAAAGCCCGTCAGGTCATAACCGCTCTCGTCCACCGTGGTCCGCACCACGTCCCCGTTCGGGAGGACCCATTCCAGCGCCGTCACGTGATGGCTTGTCACGCCGTATTTCAGGCAATGAGGTCCGCCCGCGTTCGTTCCGATGTTCCCGCCGATGGTGCAGGCTTTCTGACTGGCGGGGTCCGGCGCGTAGAACAGTCCGTAGGGCATCAGCGCCTTCTGCAGGTGGAAATTGATCACGCCGGGCTCCACCCACGCCACCCGTTTCTGCGGATCGATGCGCAAAATCTTGTTCATCCGGGTGAGGTGGATCACGAGACCATCCGCCGAGGGGATGGTGGATCCGCACAGGTTGGTTCCGGCCCCGCGGACGACATAGGGGATGTTGTTCCGCCACGCCTCCTTGACCACCGCCGAGACCTCCTCGACGGTTTGGGGCCACACGATCAGACCGGGCCACCGTTTATCGACCGCGGCGTCATAGGTATAGACGAACAGGTCCATGAGACCCGATTTGACGCGATCCGGACCCAGTATCTTCTTGAACAGCGAAATCGTTTTGGGATTCATGGGGAGAAGAGGGGTGTCAGGGATGTTCCGTGAAACGGTAACCGACCGAGGGGACCGTCTCGACGCACCGGGCGGACGGACCCAACTGTTTCCTCAGCTGGTTCACCAGCACGTCCAGGTTGTGGTCGGTCACTTCCCGTTCCTCGGACCACAGACGGCTTTTCAGGTAAGGCCGGTCCAGCGTGCGGTCTTTCTTCTCCAAAAGGAGTTTCAGCAGTTCGAACTCTTTGGGCCTCAAATCCACCCGTTGCCCTCCGACGGTCAACTCGTGGCGGGAATCGTTCAGGACAAGTCCGCCGGCCTCGATGACCCGTTCGGTGCGGCCCTGATGTTGGACCCGCCGGAGCAGGGCGCGGACGCGGGCCACCATCTCCGCCGGTTGAGGCGGTTTGGTCACATAATCGTCGGCGCCCGTCTCGAGTCCCTGCACTTTGGTCCGGGATGCGGTGTTGGCGGTCAGCATGATGACGGGCAGTTCGGCGGTGGAAGGGTCCTGTTTCAGGATCTCACAGAGTGTCATCCCGCCGAGACCCGGAAGGTTCAGATCGAGGATCAGCAGATCGAACAATTGCGCGTGGATCATATCGAGACCGCGTTCGCCCGTCTCGGCTGTCTGGACCTGAAACCCCTCTTTCCTGAACACCTGTTCAAGGAAATCGCGGATCTCCGGGTCGTCATCGACGATGAGTATCTTTTCGGTCATGATCGTTCGGGGGCCGACGGCGCGGGGATGCGCGCCGCCTTACATCTTGTCCGGGGAGCTGACGCCGAGCAGTTGGAGGGCGTTCCGGATGATCGTCCGCGTTCCGTCGACGATCGCCAGGCGGAACCGGGCTTCGGCGGCATCGTCCGACAAGACGCGGCATTTCTCATAGAACCGGTGGAACTCGGAAGCCAGCCCGAGCAGATACGCCGTCAGATGGTGGGGGGACAGGTCCTCCACGCACATCTCCAGCGTGTCCGGATACGAGATCAGTTTCATCAGCAGGTCCCGTTCCGGCTCCGACAAACGCGCCGGCACGGTAAAATCCGTCACATCGGCGGCCTGGATCCCTCTTTTCTCGGCCTCGCGGAAGAGGGAACAGCACCGGGCGTGGACGTATTGGACGTAGAAGACCGGGTTTTCCGGGGCCTGCCTCTTCGCCAGCTCCAGATCGAACTCCAGATGGCTGTCCGGACTGCGGAGGGCGAAGAAGAATCGGGCGGCGTCGCGGCCCACCTCGTCGACGACTTCGGTCAGCGTGACGAATTCCCCGGAACGGGTGGACATGGACACCGGCTTGCCGTCCCTCACCAGCGTGACCAACTGGTAGAGCAATATGACCAGCCGGTCCGGCTCATATCCGAGCGCCTTGACGGCGCCCTTCAGGCGGGATACGTATCCGTGATGGTCCGTGCCCCAGATGTTGACCAGCCGGACGAATCCCCGGCGGAACTTGTCGTCGTGATAGGCGATGTCGGATGCGAAATAGGTGGGCCGTTCGTCCTTCCTCTTGATGACGCGGTCCTTGTCGTCTCCCAGCCGGGTGGACAAGAACCACAACGCGCCGTCCTCTTCCTTCAGGTAACCGCCGTCCTTCAGGCGGGACAGGGCCGCCTCGACCGCCTGTTTCTTGTAGAGGTCGGATTCCCGGTACCAGCCGTCGAAGAAAACCTGGAAGTGCTCCAAGTCCTTGCGGATGACGTTCAAAATCTCGTTCAGGGCGTATTCCCTGAAAAAATCCACTCCCTCGGGTCGAGCCGATGCGTCCGGATGTTTCTCCCGCAGGGCCCTGGCCAGGTGGAGGATGTAGTCCCCTTTGTATAGATCGGCCGGATTCTTCGCGGCGACCAAGGCCTGTTCGGAAGGACGGAGATAGAGGGGGTCCTCCTGGCACTGTTTCATGACGGAGAGTCCGAGATTCTGCATCTGGTTCCCGACGTCGTTGACGTAATATTCGGTCACGGCCTCGTGGCCCAGATGTTTAAAGATGCGGGAGAGCGAATCGCCGAGCGCGGCGCCGCGGCCGTGGCCCACGTGCAGGGGACCGGTCGGATTGGCCGACACGAATTCGATGAGCATCTTCTCTCGGTTCTCGGGGGGGCGTTGGGCGTAGAGTTCGCGCGCGCGGAGGATCTCGCGGAATTCCGACAATATCCAGTCTTCCTTGATGAAAACGTTCAAGAATCCCGGACCGGCCACGTCGGCCTTTCCGACGATCCCCTTCCCCTCGATGGATCGGGCGAGCCGTTCGGCCAGCACGCGGGGAGAGACCTTCATCTTCCGGGAAACGAGCATGGCCGCGTTCGACGAGAGGTCGCCGGAGATCCCGGTGGGCGGCGGCGCCAGAGAAAAAGACGTGCCGGCCTCTTCGGGGCAGACCTCTTTCAACAAGTCTTGCAGGGTGGCCCTGACCTTCTCTCTCATCGGCTTCTGGTTTTTCGGCGGGGTTTTCGGGGACGAGCGGCCCTGTGCGCGGCGGGCGGACGCGCCGGAGACCACGCCAGCGGGCGAGCCTTGTCCCACAGGCGTTCCAACCCGTAGAAAGACCGGGCGTCCGGACTCATGACGTGCACCACCAATCCTCCGTAGTCCACCACTCTCCATTGGGGGCTTTGGCGGCCGTCCCGATGCAGCGGATGGATGTCGTATTTCAGATCGACGGCTTCTTCGATATAATCCGCCAGCGCGGACAGATGGGGGGACGATTCGGCGCTCATGAGGACCAGATAATCGGTGACCGAAGAGATCCGGCGCAGGTCCACGAAGACGATATCCACGGCCTTGTGGTCGTCCGCCGTCCGGGCCGCGAGGCGGCCCATTTCCAAGAACTGTCTCTCGCTTTTCGCCATCGGGAGCCGGGCCGTCAGATCGTCCGGGGCGGAGCGCCGCCGGACGGACGGAGTCCCGACGGAAGTCCGACGGGGATCTCCGCCTTAGAAGACATCAACCCCTGCGTCTGCAGTTGGATCTTCAGGTCGTTCGGGTTGGTGGAAAACGCCAGGGCTTCCTCCACGGAGATGTGGTGAGCCTTGATGTGCGTCATCAGGTCCTGGTTGAACGATTGCATCTTGTAGAAGGAAGAGGAATCCTCGATGGCCTTCCCGATGGCGCCGACTTTATCATCCTCGATCAGTTTCTGGATGGTGGGCGTGTTGATCATGATCTCCATCACGGCCACACGGCCGTTCCCGTCGGCGCGTTTCAAGAGCCGCTGGGCCACCACCGCCAAGAGAACCTTGGCGATCTGCATCCGCACCTGGTGTTGGGCTTCCGGAGGGAACGCGTCGAGCAGGCGGTCGATGGTCTGCTTGGTGTCGTTGGTGTGGAGAGTGCCGAAGACCAGGTGTCCGGTCTCGGCGGCGGTCATGGCGGTGACGATGGTCTCGGCGTCGCGCAGTTCCCCCAACAGAATCACGTCGGGGTCCTGACGGAGGGCCCGCCGGAGCGCCTGAGAAAAACTGACCGTATCGGTGCCGACTTCCCGCTGGTTGATGGCGGCCTTCTTGTCGATGTACATGAACTCGATGGGGTCCTCGATGGTGATCACATGCACGGGGAGAGTGCTGTTGATGTGGTCGATGAGCGAAGCCAACGTGGTGGACTTTCCGGACCCGGTGGGTCCGGTCACCAGGAACAACCCCTGTTTCTTCTGGACCAGCTCCTTCATGATGGCCGGCAGACCCAACTCTTCGGCGGTGGGGATCTTCACGGGGATGATCCGGAACACGGCCCCCAACACTCCTCTTTGGAAGAAGGCATTGCACCGGAACCGGGCCAACCCCTGCACTTGGAACGAGAAATCCAATTCCTTGTTCTCCTCAAGGCGGGCGCGTTGGTCTTCCGTGATCAGCGAATAGATATAACGCTGGGTGTCCTGGGCCGTGAGCGATTCAAGCCCTTCGAACGGGACCAGGTCGCCCCGCAAGCGCATGCACGGGGGCCGGTCCACCTTCAGATGCAGGTCGCTGGCGCCTTTTTCGACCAGCGTCCTCAGAAAATCCTCAATCGAATTCGGGTTTGACATGGCTTTCTCCTGTGGGTCTTACGGTTTGGTCAGGCAGCGGACGACGGAACCGGAGGGGGTCAGAACGAGGAACTCCCGGCGCGGGCGCTGGAGGCTCCCATCAACTGGCGCAGTTTCTCCGGATCAGACGCCTTGGCCAAGGCATCTTCCGCCTTGATGAGACCGTCCTGGACGAGGTCCGCCAACGCGCGGTCCAGCGGGATCATTCCCAGCTTGCCGCCCGTTTCGATGGCGTTGTAGATCATATGGGTCTTTCCTTCGCGGATCAGGTTGGAGATGGCGGGTGTCACCACCATCACTTCCCTCGCTGCCACGCGTCCTTCGCCGTCATATTTCGGGATGAGCGTCTGACAGACGACCCCCTTCAACACCGTCGCCAGCTGGACCCGGACCTGCTGTTGCTGGTGGGGCGGAAAAACGTCGATGATGCGGTCCACGGTCTGGGGCGCATCGGTGGTGTGCAGCGTGCCGAAACACAGGTGGCCCGTCTCCGCGGCGGTGATGGCCAGAGAGATGGTCTCCAGGTCGCGCATTTCGCCGACCAGGATCACGTCGGGGTCTTGCCGGAGAGCGTGTTTGAGCGCGTTCTGAAAGTTGTGGGTGGACTGGCCGATCTCCCGTTGACGCACGATGCACCGCTGGTGTTCGTAAACGAACTCGATGGGGTCCTCGATCGTCAGGATGTGCTCTTTCCGGGTGGCGTTGATGATGTTGATCAGGCAGGCGAGCGTGGTCGATTTACCGGACCCGGTCGGGCCCGTCACCAGGACCAATCCGCGGGGAAGGTTGGCCCATTCCAGAACGGCCGGGGGGATCCGGAGAGTCTCCGGGTCGGGAATCTTGGAAGAGATCACGCGGAGAACGGCTTCCACGCCGCTCCGTTGCATCAGCACGTTCACACGGAAACGCGCCAGGTTGCTCACGGCGAAGGAACAGTCCAACTCCAGATGTTCCTCGAACGTCTGTTTCTGCTCGTCGTAAAGGATGGAATAGATCAGTCGCTTGCTCTCTTCGGCCGACACCACTTCGAAACCGGGGATCTCCATCATCTCGCCCATGATGCGGGCCATCGGCGGTTTTCCGATGACCATATGGATATCGGATGCCCCCTGCTGCACAGCGACTCTCAAGATATCGATGAACTCCATAATTCCTCCTTCACCTGCCGTGGCTTTCAGGATAGATTATAGTGCTCACGGCCTGAAACATCAATTCTTTTTTTCGTCGACGCGGGCCCTTACGGCGCGGCGGGAGACGGGAGAGCGAAGTCCTCCCCCAGGATGACCTCCACGTCGGCCCGGATCTTTGGATTGATCTCGCTGAAGATGGATTGGATGCCCAACTGCCGGGCGACCACGCTGGCCTTCTCGAACTGGCCGGACCGGTCCATGATCCGCGTCTTGGTCTGGCGGAGTTCATAGTTGCCGTAATCGAGGACGTCGAACCCTTCTTTCCGGAGCAGCCGGGTCACCTCCAGGGCCAACCCGGCGCGACCGCTGGCATTCCAGACCCGGACGGTCACCGCGCGGTTCTCCCCCACCACAGGAACAGGTGTCTCCACCGGCGTGCCCTGGATCTGTTGCAGGGTCATCATGGCGCGGGGGCGGTCCACCTCCAGGTACAGGCCGCGCGGGCGGCTGGGAAGCAGGTGGGGGTTCAGCCGATCCGAACTCCAATGCCGGGCCTCCATCCCCATCAACAGGAGGTCCCATGTCTTGAAATTGGTATGGAACCGGGAGACCACCGTCATGAAGATCCGCGGCCAGCGCACCACCATCAACGGCGAAGCCAGCCTGTCGATGATGGTCTTCAGGAACTCCAACTGGCGGAGGATGCGGCCCCGGTCGCCGCTGTGGCCCCGGTAACGGACGAACATCAACGCTTCGTGCCCCGTCAGGTGGTGGTCGCCCGCTTCCTTATGGAAATGGTAATTGCCGGCGTTGTCGTCGTAATGCATCGGCTCGTCGAGATGGACCCGGACCCCCCCCAGCAGTTCGACGAGCTGGCGGAACCCGTCGTAATCCACGTGGATGTAATAAGAAGGATTGAAAATGCTGGCTTCGAAGGACAGGAGCGTGGAGGAGGCCTCCATGACGGCGCGGGCCGCCTTGCGCACGTTCTGCGACACCCCGTAATGGTAGGCGAACACCTCGTTGATGCGGCGGAACCGATAGCCCGGGATGCTGATCTTGGTATCCCGCGGGATCGACAGCACGTCCAACTTGGCGTTCTGCGGATTGTAATTCCACACCATCAGCGTGTCCGAATGACGGGAATAATCGACGAGGTCCGTCCCGATGAGCACCCCGTTGAGCGGGCGGCCTTCCCGCAGGGATTGAGCCACCGACGACTGCGCCGTCAAGAAGGCGCTCCCCAGGATAAGCCCCACTCCCAGGAGAGCCAACAGATGGATGATGCCAACGCGCGGTGTTTTCATGTTCGATCCATTTCCCGACACATTTTTACAAAATTTCAAAACCCCTTGCACGCACTATCGCGGCCCGACCGGGGTAAATAAACCCGCCGGCGGACCCTCTCGCCGGAAGCGACCGCCTTCAGCCGGACGGCCAGATCGACCCGTTATAGCGGGGATCCGACGCCTCGCGGTCCCATTGATACACGTTGAACATCGCATAGCCGTCCCGATCATGGAACGCGGCGATCTCCCTGAAACGGCGACCATGCTGCCGTTGCCAAACCAGCAAGGGATCCACGTCGCCGTGCGTGAAAAATCCGGGGCGGATGAACGTGATCGTTCCGGAAGGTTTGATCTTCCGCCCGTCGTCCTCCATGATGTAATACCAGTCTCGAATGACCGGGACTTCAGGGGCCAGGAAAAAAAGGTTCTCCAAAACCTCCTGCGTCGAGACGATGGGGATGGCGGGGTCCCTCCCGTATTCTTGCCGGATCCACCGCGCCAGTTCGTAGACCGCCATGCTCGACCGGCGCATCCCGCCGACCGTGTGTATCCGGACGAAATAGTGACCCAAAGAAACAAGTTCGGACGCGAGGAGGACCACAAAAAACAGCGCGATCGGAATGAACCATTTCCTTCCCCGTCTGAGATACGCCACGAGATCCGCGCCCATCATCGCGAGCAACAGCTGGGGGAACGGATAGATCACGAACACGTGGTGCGGGTCGCATTTAAAACTGAGGACGGCCGCCAAGACCAGGGCGCCGGTGAACGCCGGCGGGGACAGCCACCGGAACATCTCCTCCGGCCGGGCCACGCTCTTCACCCCGCGAAAGACCGCCCACAGGACCGCCAAAACGACGACCCACGGATATATTCCGTTCCCCGCATAAGCCGACGGATCACCGGCCGAATGGAAACAGTAGTCGAAGAAATACCGTCCAGAGAGCATGTCCCTCAGGACCGCCAGCACATCAGCCGGAGCCCCCCCCGCCTTGCCCTGCGGGCTCAGGTAGAGGACCTGGTTGACGAGCCGTTGGGAGTTCCGGAGCAATAGAACGGCCAGAGGAAGGAAAGCCGAGACCACGGTCCCGATGAATTTCCATCGTTGACGCCAATCCCGTAGGTTGAATTTCCGCCAGATGGACGGGGACCATACCAGGCCGACCACGACGATACCGAAGATTACCCATGAGAACCACAAGCGGGATCCCAAACCGAGGGACAGCAGGAAGAGTCCCCCCCACAGATAGATGAACCGGTCGCGGTCCCACCAACGGGAGAGGAGATAGAGACAGCCCGTCGAATACAAGATCATCGAGGAGACCTGGTAGAAACCGACTTTGAATCCGATGATGAGCGGGGAGTGGATGACCATCAAAAAAACGGTGCCATGGGCGACCGTCTCACCGTAGACCCGTCTGACGAACAAGAACGTCATCAACAGGGTCAACAGTCCGCACGCGATGGGCCATACGCGAACCAACATCCAAGAACGGCCGATGGCGTAAAACGCCGGGAACATCAAGTAACTCGTGATGTTTCCGTGATAGAGACGGGTCTTTCCGAAACCCATGGACAGCAGATCCCGCCACTCTCCCGCCTTCAGCTGTTCCGCCCAGCGACAGGACTGAACCTCGTTCTGCAGCGTGTCGTGGACATATCCGGGGCGGTTCAGATAGCTGAGGGTCAGGAGAAGATAGAGAGCCATCAATCCGGCCAAAGGCCAGATCCCCTTAAGAACGGAGGCGGGCGGGTTCAAGGGACTCGGCATCTTCTATCCCCGCCTCTCATACCGATAGATCTCATAAATGGGCGACCCATCGCAATCGAAGAATTGGTGTATCAACCGCAACGTCCTCTTCCGCGCGACAGCCTCTTGTTCCGCGATCTTGATGTGTCCCGAACTGAAATAAGATTCGCCGGGTACATATCGGACAAACAGGACATTCTGCTTCGGATACCGGTCCAGGAGCGCCGGCACCAAATGGTTGGAATATTGATCGATCAGCCGATTCCATGTCCAGTCCGCCAAGACCAGGTTGTTCCGAGTGTCGATGCCGCAGCAGATCCGATCGACGGTCCCCGTCGCGATCTCTTTCCGGAGGGCGACTTTGAGGTCCCCCATCCGGTCCGTGGCCGTCCGGCAAGCGCCGACAGTCTTGAATTCCGCGTCATACCGCCGGGCCACGCGGACTTCCCCGCGCAGGATGACGGTCATCATCACCGCGACGGCGACCGAACCGGGGATCCTCTTCCCGAGCAGCGCGTATACATCCCAGAAACAGAGCGCCAAAACCATCTGGGGAAAGGGATACACGGCGAAATAATGGTGGGAGAGGTTCTTCCAAGCCGCCAGGGAGAACAGGATCATCCCCATGAAGACAGACACGACCCACAATTCTTTCGGCCGACGCCAATTCCATGCGGTCCGGATCAATAACCACACGACGCCGGCGCCGACGAACCACGCATACAGCCGATGGGGGGTGACCGAATGTCCCGACATGAACAAGCGATGAAAAAACTGCTGTCCGCTCAGCAACGAAAGGGGCCCTTCCGACAACTGTTCCCATACCCCAAGGGGTCTGTCCAAGCCCAGCTTCGTGCGGGTCAGCATCACCACGAGGGAACTGTCCCTGTATTCCGTGACAACAGCCCACAGGATGATCGGGGAAACACACAACAGTCCCTTCAGGAACAATCGGAACACCGGGGCCGGACCGGTCCAGGAAAATCGTTTCCACACCCGGCCCTGGAGGAGGATCGCACTGAAACAAAGGCCGCCGATGAACATGACGAACCAGAGACGCGTCCCAAGCCCGACGGCCATCGGGAACATGGCCGCACAATAATAGCCGGCCTTTTTCGTATCCCACCATTGGTTCAACAGATACATGGTCCCCATGGAAAAGACCAGCATGTAGGAGACGAGGAAATTCCCGTCTTTGACCCCGTAGATGAACGACGGGTGAAGGGACGTGAGGAGGAGGGCCAACGCCGCCGGAAGGACGCCAAAAGCCTTTCTCATGAACGCGTACATCAAGAGCAGCGTGAAGACGGCGCCACCCACCGACCAGAGTTTCAACAACGTCAGGCTGGCGCCGAAAACATAATAAAACGGCATCATCAAATAACTCGTCACGAAACCATGGTAGAGCGGGAAACGTCCGAAATCCGGATGACGCCAGAGCGACTTCCCGTCCTCGAACGAATAGGCCCAGGAGGCCGAACGGAATTCGTCGTCCAAATTATCAAAGACCATCCCCGGAGAATGAAAGTGGCGCGTCACCCAATACGCGAAGAAAGACACGACCAGGAGAACGCCGAGGACTTCCAGGAACAGCGAGAGACGTTCCCGGAAAAGAGAGGAATGAATCGGAGGAGGTGGAACGTCCCCGGAGGCACTCATACGGGAAATCCGTTCAAAAGGGCGGTCAACAAGCGGAGGCTTTGTGGATGCGGCACCCGGTGACGGGAGACGACGTGCCGGATCTTACCCATCACAGCCCGACGAAACGCTTCCTGAAAAGACCGTCTGGCCAGACGCCGGATCGAGGAAGAGGCCTTGAACCGCCGGTCCGACGAGGCATAATCCGCCACATAGACGATCTTCTCGAGGGTGGACATAGGAACCCGGCCCACCGTATGGCTCTCGATCGACTGCAAGACATCCCGATCGGTCAGACGGAACTCGCTCTGGGCGATCGTCCGGGAGACGGGACCGTGCAGAAGACCGGGCGTGTCCGCTGATCGAATGACAGAGGATGGTTTCCGGCCGGATCGGAGGGCGTATCGACGAAGTCTCCCGATCGGGAGATCCCTGGCGCAATCGTGAAGAAGCCCGGCCCATCGGGCCCGATCGGGGGATATCCCCTGGCGGACCGCCAGTTCGGCGCAGAGCCGCATGACGTTCAACGAATGTCTGTATCGTTCCCCCGAAAGCCTCCTTCGGAGACACCTCCGCGCGGACAGGAAATCCTTCATCGATAGAGCCGGTTCTTCCGGATGTATCGCTGGACCGGAAAGGGCACGTCCCGTTTCCAGGAGAGGTTCTTCCCGACGACTCTTCGGATCTCCGTGGCGGCGATGGCGGGGAGTTTTTTCCGGAGGAAGATCGCTCTCTTCCGGATGACCGGCGGGATCGTCCTCCGCCCCTTCCCCGCGCGGCGGCCGACCACCGGGATACTGCGTTCCAATAACGTCTTCCAATTCCGCCACGAAGTGAACCGGCTCAACGAATCCTCGCCCATGAGAAGATACCACTGCGCCTTCGGATCGTGTCTCTGGAAGTGGGCCAAGGTGCGGACGGTGAACGAGGGGGAAGGGCCGCGAAGCTCATACGTCGAAACAACGAAATGCCTATAAGGCTTCGTCGCCAGAAGGAGCATCCGGTACCGGTGCCGGGCCGAGGACAGAGGCGATTCCGTCTTCAGAGGGGACCGCCGGGCCGGGACAAAATAGACCTTCTCCAACCCCAACTCCCGCCGGGCCGCCACCGCCAATTGGATGTGGGCCTGGTGGACGGGATCGAACGTCCCGCCGAACACCCCGTATCGCCGTTTCCTCATGGAAGCGTCTCCCCTCCATCCACTGGCCTTCGGCTGTTCCATTCTCATAATGCTAAATCCCCCTCCTCAACCACACACATCTAAAAAACGCTCTCCCCGATTCATCGACGATATCCCGCCGGGACATCTCCTTCAAATCGTATTGTCTTATGATTTCGCTATAACCGGCCCAATCATAATTTCCCTGGACATTAACCAACGGGACGACCATCATCCATCGCGCCACCCCTTGGGATTGATTCAGTGCAATCCTGACATTTTGATGGTCCATACAGGGCACGACCGCGTAATTCCAAAGAGTCAGGTTCCCATTCATGGCAACCCAGAGCGGATATTCCCGCGGAGCCCCGGCCACCACTTCATGCAACTGCAAAAAAACCCCGCCCTCTCGATCCGCCTGCCGGCGATATTCTTTCCACCCGGGTATCGCATTGAGAAGGATGAGCAGACATACCGCCCCCCCGCAGAAACCCCTGAGGCGGGGGAAGGGCAGGAGACGCAGAGAACAACCGATCATGACCGCGATGACAATAAAAGTCAACGGATAGAAGAAAAAGAAATGGTGGGATAATTCACGCGGGCTCTTCCACGCGCACCAAAACATCGTCACGATAATGAACCACATCCAACCGACGATATCCCTCCGGCCGCGAACCAATGCCAGAACCATCCACAATCCCATCGCAATAAAGCAGATCCAAAACGCGTGGGGGATGAATGTCTGAAAATTCGTCACCACGGAGGTGAAATGATATCGCATGAAATACTTTCCCGACACGACATCGTTAAACCAGCGCACTATTTCCCATATTTGATGCGTATTGTCTCTGTTCTCATAAAACAGAAACAGCGTTTTCATCGTTATTTCACTCACAACAGAAATCAAAACGAACGGGAGTGCGCTCCAAACGATCGTCTTAAAAACCCTCGGCAAACCCCACCACTTCATCCCCCAAGGAAAAAAAACAACCGCACTCACGAAAAGACCCGCCAGGAACCATATAAACCAGAGTCGGGTCATCATCCCCAAACCCGCCATGATCACACCAAAAGACAGCCACCTGGCATCTTTTGTAATCCACCAGCGATGAAACCCCAACAGGCATGCCGTGGAATAAAATATCGTGGTCGATTGATGGAAATTCCCGACCCGAACCGCTATCCCGAAGGCCGGATCGACGGCACAGAGGAACAGGAATATCATTGCCTCCCATCTTCCGAACGCCTTCCGAATAAAAAAATATCCCACCAGAATCGTCCCAACCGCCCACGCCACCGGCCATAAACGGATCACTGTCCAACTCCCCCCAAACACGCAAAAGAACGGGAGCATCAGATAGGAATTAAGGTTTCCATGATAGAGGGGGCAGAGGCCGAAATAATTGCAGCCGGCGGCCCCCTTCAACCAAGCAAACCAATTTAGAGAGAGCAACTCATCTTCGTAGTCACGATAGATGAACTGAAATCCAGGGAAAAAGAAATCTTGAAGAACCAAGACCATGAAGGAGGCGATCAGGATCCCCCCCAGTACCCATTCCCATCGAACCTCATCCCATCTCATCTTCACTGTGCAGTCATGTCCTTTCCATTCAACAAAGTCCCGTGGAAAAGCCGAGTCACCCTTCAACCACAATACATCGAAAATGAGGGCGGCCGGTCGTGTCAGAGATGTCCTCGTGCGATATCTGCCGGATGCCGTATTGGTTCAGGATATTGATATATTCTTCCGCGCTGAATTTCGGGCGGGACTCCACCAAGGACACAACGAGCACCCATCGGCGCGGCCGATCCTTCCGCTCCAGCATTTGTATCAGGTTTTGATGCAACAGACAGCCTGATATTTTCCGGCTCAACAGCGACATGTTATGGTTCATCCCCAGATAAACGGGATCGGAACGTTCACCATCCTCGACCCAACGTCTCAACTTCGGGATCATCTCCCCCTCCACGCTCAAGCACCGGTGATATTCCGTCCAGCCCGGAATGGCATCGAGAACGATGAGCATGCCGAGGACCGCCACGCAAGCGCCTTTCATCGCCGGGGTCCGAAGGAGCCGGAACAAGGCGCCCAGCATAACCGCCAAAACGAAGAAAACCATCGGATAAAAGATGAAGAAGTGATGCGACAGTTCCCGGGGACTCGCCCAAGCGCACAGAAACATCGCGGCGAGGACACTCCACATCCACCCCATGGCGTCGTATTGTTTTTTGATGCATTTGACCGCGACCCAGACCCCCATCGCGACGAAACAGATCCAAAACGCGGCGGGGATGAACGAGTCAAAACCCGTCTGGGCCGAAACAAAATGGTATTTCATGAAATACCTTCCCGACACCATCCCGTTGAACCCGTCCAACAGGTCGCCTATCCGCTGAGAGCGGTCGCGATGGGCATAGAAGATCGGGATCGTCCGGGACACCGCCTCGCTGAAGGCGCCGACCAAGGCGAACGGGAGCGCGCTCCAGGCGATCGTCTTCAAGAAACTCGGCCGGCGCGAACTTTCCAGTATCAAAAAATAAAAGAAGGCTCCCCCGACCACAAGCCCCGCGATGAACCATGCAAACCAGAGCCGGGTCATCATCCCCAGACAGGCCATCGCCACTCCGAAAGACAACCACCGGGACCGTCCCGTGGCCTGCCACCGGTAAAACCCGAAGAGACACGCCGTGGAGAAAAAGAGGAGCGTCGATTGATGGTCATTCCCGGTCCGGACCCCCAGGATGAACGCCGGATTGACGGCGCAGAGGAGCATGAAAGTCATCGCCTCAAACCGGCCGAACGCCTTTCGGAGGAACAGATATCCGAGCGCCAGCGTGCCCACGCCCCAGACCACCGGTCCGAGACGGATGATCGTCCAACTGACGCCGAAAAACCAGAAAAAGGGGAGCATCAGATAGGCGTTCAGATAACCGTGGTACAGGGGAATGAGACCGAAACGATTCCACGGCATCGATCCTTTGAGCCAATGCATCCAATCGATCGACAGGAACACATCCTCATATGTCCCGTAAATGAAGCGGTGTCCCGGGAAATAAAAATCCCGTGACGTCAAAAACACGAAGAGACCCGCGAGGAGCCCCCCAAAGACCCACTCCCACGGGATGCCCCTCCCTCTCATTCTCACGGGAAAACGCATTCCCGGAAGGGGATATCGATCATTTTCAAATCACTCCCGGATATGGCCGCGACCCCGCACGACGTATTTCGTGGTGGTCAGTTCGCGCACGCCCATGGTCCCCCGCGCGTGCAGTTTCTGCGTGGAGATCCCCATTTCGGCGCCCAACCCGAACACGCTCCCGTCGTGGAGGCGGGTCGACGCATTATGGAAGACGGCGGCGGAATCCACTTCGCGCAGGAAAAGATCGGCGGCGGCGGAATCGTCGGTGACGATGGAATCGGAATGATGGCTCCCATGCCGGTTGATGTGATGGATGGCTTCCGCGGCGTCGCGCACCACTTTGACGGCCGCGATCAACCCCAAGAACTCCGTGTCCCAATCGTCGTCCGTGGCCGGTTTCACCCAGGAACCGATCAGACGTCGGGTCTCTTCATCTCCGCGGACCTCGACCTGGGCGGCCTTGTATCTCTCGGCGATGCGCGGCAGGAACGCCGCGGCGATATCCTTGTGGACCAACAACGTCTCCATGGCGTTGCAGACCCCCGGACGCTGCACTTTGGAATTGAAGGCGATGCGGACGGCCATCTCGACGTCCACGGTCTTATCCACGTAAACGCTGCAGAGGCCCTTTCCGTGACTCAACACCGGCACCGTCGCCATCTGCCGGATGGCCCGCACCATCTCCTCTCCGCCGCGCGGAATGACCAGGTCCACGACCCGGTCGAGGCCGACCAATTCACGGATGGCCTCCCGGTCCGGAGTCGAGATGAACTGCACGCTGTCGGATGGAAGACCCGACGAGGCGATGGCCTCCCGGATGACGGAGACGAGCGCGCCGTTGGTGTCGATGGCCTCCCGGCCGCCGCGCAAGACCACCGCATTCCCCGACTTCAGACAGAGCCCGGCCGAATCCACCGTCACGTTCGGACGCGATTCGTAGATCATCCCGATGACTCCCAGGGGGACCCTCACTTTTTGCACCCGCAGACCGTTCGGACGCGTCCAATCGGATTCGATCTCGCCGATCGGATCCGGAAGTTTCGCCATCTCGCGCAAGCCCTCGGCCATGCCGCGAAGACGCTCCTCGTTCAACGTCAAACGGTCGATCAGGGCCGGAGACAGACCGGTCTCCTGGGCCGCTTCCACGTCGATCCCGTTCTTGAAGATGATGTCGTCCTTCTTTTTCTCCAAGAGATCGGCCATGGATTCCAAAGCGCGGTTCCGATCTTTCACCGACGAACCGGCGAGAATCAGACTCGCCTTCCGGGCGGCCAAACAGCATCGCAAAACCTCGTCCAACACCAGGGTCTTTCCACCGACGGTTCCCATTTTTCGTTTCCGCGGAGCCGTCACCTTTTTTATTTTTCGAGCCTTCTGTGCTTTCTTCATGATCCCCAACCCCCTCTTCAAAATATCCGTTCCTCTCGTCGGACCGATGTCGAGTGTCCCCCACGCGTCTTCCCTCCCACGCGTCGAAAGACACCTTGAACAGACTCACTCATCTGGACATCCGGACGTGCCTGAACACAACGTTCCCTCGATCATCCGTGACATCATCTCTCGATTCCTCACGATATCCCCGAACCATCAAAGGGTCGCCCCCGTTCATGTCCGCCGGAAACTCGTGCCGGAATCCGCTGAGCACAAACCGAACAGGCATATGACCGAGATGGAGCTCACCCCGCAAATATTCATCGAACGTCATCCCCTCCGGGATCACCAAAAAACGGTGGTTTGGGCAAACGAATCTCATATTATTCGACCGCGAGAAGTTCAATACCGGCACAGTCGGATCGTCCCCTCTAATCAGAGAGACATACCGGGATATCACCCTGGTATCACGTCCCATGGTCTCATAATAAGACTTCCACGCGGGCTTCTCCAAAAAGACAAGGAATACGCAAACCGCCAGACCGCAGAGGGATCGCTTATACCCGGACGGCACCCGGCGGAAGAATACCCCCAAGACCGCCGACATCAAGATAAAAATGATCGGATAGAACACGAAGAGATGGTATGTCGGGATCCGCGGACTCCACCAAGCCATACAGAACATTCCGGCGAACACCAGCCAAACCGCCCCGATCATATTCTCCTCGTTTCGTGTGCATCTGATCAGCGCGATGATCCCACCGGCCATGACACCATACAGCGCCACATAAGGGAAATAATGAGAAACGTGGTCCAATCCATGGCTGGAAATCACGCCCCCGAAAAACGAACCCGCCAAAACCGACTGAAAATTTCCGACAATATCAAAAAAACCTGGCGAATCTCGCAAGACAAACGCCGCGTTCTGCCGGAAATCAATAAACTGACTGACCAACCCGACAACGACAAAGGGTAAAAAACAAACAGCGAACCGAACCGCGATCTCGCGGTCAGATTGGGTCATGCGCCAAGCCGATTTCCCCCTTAGAATCGGTAATAAAAAAAGGGCTCCCGCAAAAAGGCCAGCCAAAAACCAAATAAACCATGCCCGCGTCAGAAAACCCATACCCATCGACAGAAACGCCAGAGTCAACCACCGCGGAGACCGGGTGATCCACCATCGATGCAAGGTCCAGAGGGTGATCGTCACAAAAACGGTCACGGCCGATTGATGGTAATGACCAGCCCTGACGGCCAGAACATACCCGAAGTTCAGGGAGGAAAGCCCCATATAAACAATGGCCTCGAAGACACCGAAGGCCTTCCGCATGAACATATATCCAAACAACGCCGTGGCGAGGCCCCCCGCCATTGGCCAAAACCGAATGATTTCCCAGCTATTCTCAAAAAGATAGAAAAAGGGGGTCATCAGATGCGCCGAAAGCACTCCCGGATAAATAGGCCAATACCATATTTTCCAAGAGAAACGATTCTGATGCAAACCCTCTGCCCAATGGGCCGCAGTCCACGCGTCCTCAAATTGCCCCGCAAAGAAACTGAAGTCCGGTGAATAAAAATATTGCGTCGAGAGGAAAGCGAGTATTCCGGAAAAACCGACAAAGAGAATTCCCTCAAAAATTGTAATCTCGTCCCGTTGTTCCGTCATAAGTGCCTGTTCGGACCGTCCTTTGGGTCGCGCCACGCCTTCATCTCATTCTACAAAAATTTTCATTCTTTCTTTAAATTGAATAAAATAGGGGGGATGATCCACGCCAGGAGAACACGATGACTCAAACAAGGAGATCGGATTCATTCTCGACACGTTCCTCTTTCAAGAACGCGAACGGGACCTATTCTTTTTTCAGCCTGCCGAAATTCGAACGGGCCCGTGGGATATCCCTCCGATCCTTCCCCTTCGTCGTCCGCATCCTGCTCGAAAACCTCCTCCGCCAGGAAGACGGGCGCCTCGTCCGTTCGGAAGACATCCTGACCCTGTCCCGCTGGAGCCCTCGGGCCGGCTCCACTTCGGAGATTCCCTTCATCCCCTCGCGCGTCATCCTGCAGGATTTCACCGGGGTGCCTGTCGGCGTCGACATGGCCGCCATGCGGGATGCCGCCAAGGCCCTGGGGATCGATGTGAAAAGGATCAATCCCCTCCTGCCCGTCGACCTGGTGATCGACCATTCCGTCCAAGTCGACATGTTCGGTTCCCTGGACGCGTTCGAACAGAACGTCCGGCTGGAGTATGAACGGAACCGGGAACGATACATATTCCTGCGATGGGTCCAGAAAGCGCTGAAAAATTTCAGGGTCATCCCGCCGGCTGTGGGGATCATCCATCAGGTGAACTTGGAATATCTGGCGCCGGTGGTCATGTCTCAAGACACGGACTCCCCCCCTCTGGTCTATCCCGATTCGGTGATCGGCACCGATTCCCACACCACCATGATCAACGGTCTGGGCGTGCTGGGCTGGGGAGTCGGCGGGATTGAAGCGGAAGCCGCCATGCTCGGCCAACCCCTCACCCTGATGATGCCCGAGGTCGTCGGGTGCCGGTTGACGGGACAGCCCCCGACGGGCGTCACCCCCACCGACATCGTGCTCACCCTGACCCAGCTCCTTCGGAAGAAAAACGTCGTCGGAAAATTCGTCGAATTCTTCGGGGACGGCCTCGACCGGCTCAGTCTTCCCGACAGGGCCGTCATCTCGAACATGGCACCCGAATACGGCGCCACCACCGGTTTTTTCCCGGTCGACGACGAAACCCTCTCCTATTTAAAGCTCACGGGACGATCCGGTGAGCAGGTCCTCCGGGTGGAATCCTATTGCAAGGAGCAGGGGCTCTTCCGATCCCCCTCCGATCCGGCCCCCTCTTTCTCCGACACCGTTGAATTGGATCTCTCCACGGTCGAACCGTCCATTGCCGGACCCAAACGACCCCAAGACCGGATCCCGATCCGAAATTCCAAGACCGCTTTCCACACCGCATTGAGCGCCCCGGTGAGGGAGCGCGGTTTTGAACTCCCCGCCGACCAGATCGGCCGGTCGGCTCCCCTCAGGATCGACGGACAACCGTCGCTCCTGACGCACGGCTCCGTCGTCCTGGCCGCCATCACCAGCTGCACGAACACCTCGAACCCTTCCCTGATGATCGCCGCCGGCCTGTTGGCCAAAAAAGCCGTCGAGGCGGGCCTCTCCGTGAAACCCCACGTCAAAACGAGCCTGGCTCCGGGTTCCAGGGCCGTCATGAAATATCTGGACAAGGCCGGATTGACCCCCTCTTTGGAAAAGTTGAAGTTCCATCTCGTCGGCTACGGCTGCACGACCTGCATCGGAAACAGCGGACCCCTGCCCGAACCCGTCGGCCAGGCCATCCGTGAAGGGAACCTGGTCGCGGTCTCGGTCCTGAGCGGGAACCGGAACTTCGAGGGGCGCATCAATCCGCTCGTGCGGGCCAACTATCTGGCTTCGCCGCCCATGGTGGTCGCCTATGCCCTGGCCGGACGGATCGACATCGATTTCTCGACGGAACCGTTAGGTCTCGGGCCGGACCAAAAACCCGTCTTCCTCAAAGACCTCTGGCCGGACCCCGACGAGATCGGCCGTGTCCTCAAGGAAGTCATGCGTCCGGAGATGTTCCGGCAGGAATACCTTTCAGCCGCCGACGGGGACGAACATTGGAGGAGCCTCCCCGTCTCCGATCAGGCCCTGTACGATTGGAACGCCCAATCCACCTACATCAAAAGACCGCCGTTCTTCGAGGACCTGGCCCCCACCCCGCCGCCGATCAAAAACATCAGCGGGGCTCGTGTGCTGGCTCTGTTCGGCGACTCCGTCACGACCGACCACATCTCGCCGGCCGGAAACATCGCCAAAGACAGCCCCGCCGGACGCTACCTGATCTCGCGGAAGATCGAACCGAAGGATTTCAACTCCTACGGAGCGCGCCGAGGACACGACGAAGTGATGGCGCGCGGCACCTTCGCCAACGTGCGGCTCAAGAACCTCCTGCTCCCCGGCACCGAGGGGGGCGTCACCCGCCACTTCCCGGACGGCGAACAGATGACGATCTACGACGCTTCCCGGAAATATCAGGCGGAACGGGTGCCCCTCCTGATCATCGCCGGAAAAGAATACGGATCCGGAAGCTCCCGCGATTGGGCGGCGAAAGGGCCGAAACTGTTGGGGGTGCAGGCCGTGATCGCGGAAAGCTATGAACGCATCCATCGCAGCAACCTGATCGGGATGGGGATACTGCCCCTCCAATTCATCGACGGAAAGAATGCCGAATCACTCGGCCTCACCGGCCGCGAGACATACGCCGTCACCGGGTTGACCGCGGACCTGGCGCCGCACCGGACCGTGACCGTCACCGCCGTCCCGGATCGGGGGACACCCATCACTTTCCAGGCGAAGGTCCGTCTCGACACCTTGGTCGAAGTGGATTATTATCGGCACGGAGGCATCCTCCAGGCCGTCCTCCGCCAACTCTGCAAGAAGGAGGCATCATCATGATTCTTGTCACGGGAGCCACAGGCACCGTCGGACGCGAGCTGGTCCGACTGCTGCTGGAATCGGGAGAGCGGGTCCGCGTGTTCGTCCGCGACACGAAGAAGGCCGTGGCTCTCTTCGGATCGAACCCCTCGCTGGAGATCTCCCAGGGGGACATGGCCATCCCCGAGACGATCGACCACGCCCTGAAGGGAATCGACCGGCTCTTTCTCTCCTCCGTCGCCGACACCCGCCAGGTGGAACTCCAAGGGAACGTGATCTCCTCGGCCGGCGCGGCCCGCGTGACACTCATCGTCAAGCTCTCCGCCATGGGCACCAGCGAGGATTCGCCGGTCTCCCTCTGCCGCATGCACCGTCTCACCGAGATGCAGCTCGAGAAGAGCGGGATCGTCCACACCCACCTTCATCCGCACTACTTCATGCAGAATCTCTTCGATTTCTCCAGAGAGATCATCCGTCATAAAACCCTCCAGGCCCCCATGCGCAACGGGCGGATCAGCCTGGTCGACGCGCGCGATGTGGCCGCCGTGGCCCGGCACATATTGACGACGAACGGTTATGAGAACAGGACCTGCGTGATCACCGGCCCCGAAAGCCTGTCGTTCTCCCAGTTGGCCGAACGGATATCCATGGTCACCGGCAGGCCCCTCCGTTACGTCGATATCCCGCCCTCGGTTTTCCAGAAAAAATTGACAGCGGCGGGAACCCCCGAATGGCGGGTCAACGACGCCCTCAAGAGTTTCGAGATCTTCGCCGGCGGATACTCTTCGGCCGTCTTCAACACGGTCGAAGAGATCACCGGGCGGAGGGCACGGTCCTTCGAGCAATTCGTCAAAGACCACGCCGACCGGTTCCGACCCAAAGGGTTCCTCGCGACCCTCCTGGATCTCTTTCAGAAACACCGTTCCTGACCCGACGGTCCCCGCCGCGCTTGACAAGCGCGGAAAACGCGGGTAGAATGCATTTTAATGAGCATTAAAATGCAACCCCGGCGGATGCGGGTCCTCTCCATCACCGACGCGCGCAAGAACCTCCTCTCTCTGGTCCAACGCCTGAGACAAGACGGCCCCGTTCTGATCACGCGCAACGATTCGCCGGCGGCCGTCCTTCAGGGATGGCCCGATTCCGACGACAGCGCAAACGAGGGGGCTTCCGTCTCCCCGACGCTGATCGTTCTCGGCGCAAAGTTTTGTCCGCCGGCCCTGGCCCACAAAACCCTCGTCAACATCAATCGGACCCTCTCTCAAACCCCGGCCGCCTTCTCAAAAATCATCTTCGTCCATGGCCGGGAAACGGGCCGTTACGCCGCGCACTTCTCGGCCCCCGATGTGCGGATGATCCTCTCCCAAAAAGGGAAGCACCCCCTCATCACGTCGGTCAAATCCGCCCTCGCGGCGATGGCCCCGGGCGATTCCCATTTCATCATCGCATTCCTGTCATCGCCCACCCCGCCCCGACACTTCACTGTCCTGTATCAATCCCTTCAAAAATCAAAAAAAGGCATCTTGATGTTGAAACGAAACGGTCAGCCGATCCATCCGATCGCCTTTTCCAGCGCCTACAGGAAATATTTCATGAAGACCCGAAAAGAACTCGGGATCCCCTACATCCTGCGGAGGTTCCATCGTGACATCCAGACGATTGACGTGGATTAAGGCGGTGGCCGGAACAGCCCTGCCGGCGCTGGGAATCGCCTCCCTGTCGGCCGGGGAATCACAATCTTCTCTCTACGCCGGAGTATATCCAACTGAACCGATTGAGATCGTGGCGGAGCGATACCCCCGCCTTCAAGCGGATGCCGCCAACACGCGGGACGTGATCAATCGCGAAGCCATTCGCGACAGCCATCAGACCGAGATTTCCTACCTCTTGGAGGAAAAGCTCAACATTAACATCCATAAACCGGGGATCGGCGCATTGTCCGGCCTTTCCATCCGCGGCATCTCCGGCGGACGCAACAACAACAAGTCCCGCGTGATCGTGGACGGCGTCCCCATCGACACCCTTCGTCGCGGATTCAACCTGGAGAGCATCGACATCCAAACCGTGGAACGCATCGACCTGATCCGGGGGCCCTCCTCCGCACTCTACGGCGGCGGCGCGACCAACGGCACCCTCCACATCACGACGCGCCTTCCCCAGGACAGAAAATTCGAATTCGGCGCCGGCGCGGGAAGTTACGACACGAAGACATCTCATCTCTACTACCAGGATAAAGCAGGGCATTTCGCCTGGCGCGTCAATTCAAACTATCTCGACACCAACGGACATGAACACGTGGACGGCGACAAAATGATCAACCCGGCCTGGCTGACCAACGAGGGCGCGTATCTTGAATATGCCGATGACAAGGATATCTTCACCATGAATTACCGGAACTTCAACACGAAACGGAATGAAGCCACCTATTCCATGTCCAACGGCGCGGTCACCGGCATCGACAAGGACATCGAAGAGAACATCACGTATTCCTATTTAACCTGGCAGAGGAACCTCGCCCGATCCAAACTCCATATCCGCACGTTCCTGACAACGGATCGCGATCAATCATTGATATCACCTCTGTCTCGGGCATCAACCCAGGGCGGCAGTCTCGAATGGCAGGCGGACCTCCCGATGGATGCGCAGTTCTTTCTCGGCTCGGATTATGAGGATTCCCATATCCGTTCCAACTCCCCGAGTTCCCGGGCCACCCAGCAGTATGCCGCTCCCTTCGCTCAACTCTCAGTTCCCGTCTGGCGGGAACGGCTCACCTTCCTGGCAGGCGTCCGATACGACAACAACTCGAAGTTCGCGGACCAGTGGTCCCCCAAATACGGGGTCGTCTGCAAGATCCTCCCGGACCTGACGGCACGAGCCGGACTGAACTACGGGTACCGCGCGCCGACGGTGACCGAACTCTATTCCACGAGCGCCCGCGCCTTCGGCAACAAAAACCTTCGGCCCGACAAGAACCGCCAGTATGAGTTGGGGATCGGCTACGAAAAAAAACGCGGCGGGATCGACGTTTCCGCCTTCATGAACGAGGAGATGGACATGATCGTTTCCCAGGCCCCCGCCGCCGCATTCACATACAACGGCCAGAACGTGCAAAAACAATATCGCAACGTGGACGGGAAATCCATCTACCGAGGGGTGGAGACTCGCGGGCATGTGACGTTCCTTCAATATTTTGAAGCGAGCGCCGGTTACTCCTACCTGGATCCGGGCACGCTCACATTCCACACGGACAAGAACACCATCCAGTCCGGGCTGGCGTTCAAAAACAGCCGGCTTTCGACCGAGGTGAACCTGACTCACGCCGGCGGCCGTTACATGAGCGACTATTTTGCCGCCAAACGCGACGCTTATACCGTCTACAATTGGAACGCGAACGTCAGACTGACGCGTTCACTCCGTTATCATGTTCGGATCAATAATTTCACCGACGAAACCTATGCGTTGAATTTCTATGACCCCATGCCGGGCCGCACCTATCTCACGGGGGTCGACTTCAGTTTCTGATCCCATCTCTTTAAGACCCGTCGGCTTCGTCAGGAACGGCATCCGCCATCGACACGACATGCCGCCGGGAGGAGTGCCGTCGGAGATTCTGATCCTTCCTCGATACCGGAAAGCCCTCTTCCGCATCAACACGCGAAAACGTCTTTGGATCCTGTGCCATTTCCACCAAGCCGACACGTCCGTCTTGAGGGCGCGCCCGCGAAAGAAAAAAATCATCGGCGGTGTCCATCGAGGTGTCTTCGCCATGCGTTCCCCGGACCGGCCGAACCCCGTCTCCCTGACCCTCGTCACGCTCAAGTCCTGCCGCCGAGGCGTCCTCCGGGTCGACCGGATGGATGCCGTCAGCGGCACCCCGGTCATCGACATCAAGAGTTGTCTGGAAATCCCGGAACGGCCCCGCGCTAAAAGAAAAAGGATCCGATGAGCCCCCTCCTTCCGGTCACATCACCGACGGACGCTTCTCTCGCTCGACCGGGATTCATCATCCGCTTCGAGGGTTTGGAGGTGCGACCTCCGGGACATACCGATCCTCTTTTCAGAACGGACCGCCATACCCTCTTCCCGGGACGGATCTATGCCCTCACGGGATCGTCGGGATCGGGGAAGACCACCCTTCTCCGCGCGTTGATGGGATTCCTCCGCGTCGACACCGGGTGGCGGATTTCAGGCGACCTCCTGGTGAAACCCGGTCTCAAAATCGGGTGGATCACACAAAACCCTTCGCTCCTTCTCTTCCATAATTTCGTCCATGAAGAATTCAACGCCGGACCGGACACAGCGACGGTCCCCCTCTTGGAGGAACTGGGGTTATCCCCCTTCCTCCACCGGCGATGCGCCGAACTATCCCAGGGAGAAAGGGCGATGGTAGCCCTGGCGCGAGCCCTCCATCGAAACGTCCGGTTGCTCCTGCTCGACGAGATCGCGACGCACTTCTCCTCGAACCGGAGGGATTGGCTCAAGGGGGTCCTAAAACGTTTCGCCGGATCGGGCGGGTGCGTCATCATGGCGGAACATTCGAGGGAGATGCTGTCACTCGCCGATGAGCTTTTGCTTCTCGAAGACCGCCGACTGAGTTCCGGCGGTCATCCCGAAGACGACTTCTCGGTCCTCTCCGTCGAAAAGAACGCCGTCCCTCCGACCGAACCGATATTGAGGTGTCTCGACCTTCGTGACGGACGCATCCCCTCGACACAAAGATCCCCTCTGTCGGCCGCGGTCCGTCGCGGAGAAATCGTCGGCATCCGCGGGGACAACGGGAGCGGAAAGAGCACTCTCCTTCAGATCATCGCGGGGATCCACCCGCCGGAAAATGGGACCATCCTTTGGGATGGACGCCGATGGAAAAATCTGGCCGACCGGAGGGGAGTCGTGTCCTATCTCCCGCAGAACCCGATCCGCCTGTTCTTCCAGGAGACCGTGCGCGAAGAGCTCCTGTTCGGAGCGCCCTCCCATGTCCCCGCGAACTGGTTGGACAAAATGAATCTCCGGCACGCGCAAGACCGTTCCCTGTTCTCCCTCTGTGGCGGTGAACAACAACGCTTGGGATTGGCCGTCTGCCTTCAGAACACCCCCGAATTATTGCTTCTTGACGAGCCCACCTATGGGATGGATTCGGCGACCCTCCGCCTGTTCTGCGGCCTCCTCAAGGAACATCGGTCATCGGGGGCGACGACCCTCGTGGCCTCCCACGACCAATCCCTGCTGGCGGCATTCGCCGACCACATCATCGACCTATGAAGAAGAAATATTATTACACCGTCGCCTACATCGCCGCCTTCGGGACGCTCTGGGGGCTCTCCGAATCCACCCTCGGAACATTGCTCCATGCGCTCGGCATCCCCATGAAAGGGGCTCTCCTGACGGCCATCGGCGCGTTCATCGTCCTCTGCGGCGCCAGGCTGCTCCCCGATCAACGGGGGATCCCCCTCATCGGGATGGGGTTCATCGCGGGCAGCATCAAAATACTTTCCCTCGGGTACCTCCGGGTCAACATCCTCACGTCCATTCTGATCGAATCGCTGCTGTTGCAGGCCGGGGTCTCCCTTTTCGGTTACAATCGCATCGGATTCCTGGTGGGCGGAATGATGGCTTGCCTCTGGCCACTGATACAACGCGTCCTCATCTACGGGATCCTGTTCGGACACGGCATCCAGGCGATCTATCTCGAGATGCTGCGGACGGGAAGCGCGCGCCTCGGGATCCCCCTCACCGGTTTCGCCACCCTCTTGACCCTCCTGTTCATCGCGCACGCGTCGCTGGGCGCCCTGGTGGGATTCCTGGCTTGGAGACTTTCCAGGAGGTTCGGTCACGCCCGACATGATCCGGTTTAAATCCTTTTCAAAATGGTCCTTCGTCTGCCTGCTGGCGGGTCTCTCCCTCGGTCCCTGGGTCGGCCTGGCGGGGATTGCGGCGCTCAGCGCCATCCTCCTGAACGTCGGCCGGTTCCGGGAGAATCGGAGCGCCAAATTCTATCTCTCCGTGTCGATCATCTCCTTCCTCCCCTATGCCCTCATCCGCCGGGCCGACATCCTCCATCTCTCCCTCCTCCTCTTTTTCAGATCGCTGACTTTCTATAACACACTCCTGTATCTGGGCGAAAATATGGATTTCGCGCGGTTCCACCGATATTTGTCGCGGGGGATCGGCCGTCAGTTCAGCTTGTCCCTCTCGATGGCCCTCAACCTACTGCCCTGGATGAGACGTAACACGCTGGAATCCCATGCTTTATTCGTCCTCCGGCAGAGACGACCGAAACGGTTCTTGGGATATGTTTCCTTCATCAAAACGATCCTGCGCCAGACCATCCACACAGCCGACCAAATGGCGGAGAACCTGATCATGGACGGACAATCCCGCGGACCGGCCCTCTTCATCATCACCGGAGAGCGTCAATCCGGAAAAACGACCCTCGCGGCGAACAGGGCGGCGGAATTCCTGTCGCGGGGATGGGCCGTCAGCGGCATCCTGGCTCCCGGCACGATCGAAAACGGCCGGCGGATGACGATCCGGGTCCGGAACATCCGTTCGGGCGAAGACCGCCTGCTGGCGTCGCGTAACGGGGACGTCGCCGACGTCTGTGACGACTATGGCGGCTTCCGTTTTTCAAAGACCGGTCTGGATTTCTCTCTTCAGGCGCTCCGTGAAACCACCCCCGACGATATCGTGTTCGTCGATGAGATCGGACCGCTGGAATTACAGGGGAAAGGGCATGCCCCGGCTCTCCGCGCCCTGCTCGGACGCCCCCCCGCGGCCCTCTATCTGGTGGTCCGTCTTTCTTTGGTCGAATCTGTTGTAAAATATTTCCGGATTGAGAACCATACTCTCATCCACATTCCCGAACTCTCAAAGGAGTCATCCCCATCATGAAAGAAAACAACGATGTTTTCAGGATCCTTTCCGAATCCATCCGAAACGGACGCGATGTGGCCCTGGCGACGATCATTTCGGCGGAAGGGTCGACCCCGCGCGAAACCGGCGCCAAGATGTTGGTGTTCGAGGATGGGTCCATCCAGGGGACCGTCGGAGGAGGAAAACTGGAGGCGCTCTGCATCAAGAACGCGTTGAGCGCGATGGAATCCGGCCAAAACAGGAAGGTCACTTTTGAACTGACGGAAAAGGGGATCGGGATGGCGTGCGCCGGGAAAACGGAGGTCTTCATCGAGGTCTATCTCAGCCGGCTCAAACTCTTCATCTGCGGGGCGGGACATGTGGGACAAAAAATTGCGGCCGCGGCAACCGTCGCGGGGATCCCCTATTCCGTCGCGGACGAGCGGGAGGAATTCGCCTGCCGGGATCATTTCCCTCAGGCCTCCCGGATCCACGTCGAACAACCCGACCACGCCCTCACCGCCGCCAGAGTGGACGACAAGACTTACGTCGTGATCGTCACCCGGGGTCACATGCTGGACAAAGAATGTCTGGCCGCGGCGATGGAAACGAAGGCGGCCTATATCGGCATGATCGGCTCAAGATCAAAGGTGCCGACGATCTTTAAATTACTCAATAAGAAGGGAATCCACCCCGAAAAAGATCCGCGGGTCTACTCCCCCATCGGGCTCGACACCGGCGGAAAAACCCCGGGGGAAATTTCCGTATCCGTCATCGCGGAAATCCTCAAACTCCGCCACCAAGCGACGGGGAACCACCTGTCTCTCCGAAAATAACCGGCGCCCGACATCGATTCTAGAATCCGCCGCCGGGCCCTCCGAATCCTCCACCCCCAGGCCCTCCCATACCGCCGCCACCGGGGCCGCCCATCCCTCCGCCGGGACCTCGCGACCCCCGACCTCCCTGACCAGAACCGTTCTGCATCTTCTCCATCTCCTGGGCACGCATCTCTTTTTCAATCTCCTCTTTCAATGAGGCGTAATCCGCTTTTTGTTCTTCCGAGAGCGCGGTCCGGATTTTCTCTTCAGACGCCTTTTCAACTTCCTGGCTCTTTTTGATCAGTTCGTCTTTCAAGTCGCTTAATTGATTGATGCGTTCCGTCAAAGCGGCCTGGACCTCCAATTTCTGATCATCGGTCAGAGCTAATTTCTTCGTCATCATTTTGATCTTCGTTTCAGCCTTATCCTGCTCCGCCAACCGCCACCGGCGAAGCAACAGATCCGTGTCGGCGGCCTGAAGGCAACCCCACCCGCCGACGAACACCCCCATCGCGATGACGATCCCACTCCAATGTCCTTTCATAGTCCCTCCCTCACCACATCGATTCGAAGGAACAGATCCCTTCGCCTCTTTAGACGCCCCATCGATGCCCAAAGTGTCGCCCCCTCATCGGTTCGTTTGACATCGCGCGGAGAAGTTCATATTATATGCATCATGACGCATATAAATACATCCCTCATCGCCCGGATCTATTCCGCCCTTTCGGATCCGCTCCGCATCCGCATCTTGCGGCTTCTCCTTGAAAGGGAGCTGTGCGTCTGTGAGATCATCCGGGTGGTGAAACAGCCCCAATACAAGGTGTCCCGTCATCTCGGCGTGCTCAAACGGGCCGGACTCCTGCACGATTGGAAAGACGGAACGTGGGCCCACTACGAGATCAATCCGGATCTGCCACCCCTTTGGAGAAAAGCGCTGGACGCCATGCGTCTCACCTGGGACGAGGACCGCTTGATCCAGGAGGACCTCAACCAGTTAAGGCGTTCCTCGGCGACCCGTTTACCGGGTGTGCCGATCCACTGCAAGGCCTGATTTTTTTGAACATCTATATGCGATTTAATACATATTAATAGGAGGTCGTCGCCGTGAACGCCGAACCCATCTCGAAACAACTGTCTTTCCTGGACCGATATCTGACCCTGTGGATTTTCCTGGGGATGGGCGTTGGCGTGGGCCTGGGCTATTTCGTATCCGGTATCGAACAGTTCATCAATCTGTTTCAAGTCGGCACGACGAACATTCCCATCGCGGCGGGGCTCATTTTGATGATGTACCCGCCTCTCGCCAAGGTGAAGTATGAGGAAATGGGCGACGTATTCCGCAATTGGAAAGTTCTGGGCCTCTCATTGGTGCAGAATTGGATCATCGGACCCGTCCTGATGTTCGTTCTGGCGATCGTGTTCCTTCGCAACTATCCCGAATACATGGTGGGTCTCATCATGATCGGTTTGGCGCGGTGCATCGCCATGGTCATCGTGTGGAACGAACTGGCCAAAGGAGACACGGAATATTGCGCCGGATTGGTCGCTTTCAACAGCGTCTTTCAAGTATTGCTTTACAGCGTCTATGCCTACGTCTTCATCACCGTCCTCCCCCCCTATTTCGGTCTCCGGGGGAGCGTGGTGGATGTGAACATGAAACAGATCGCGGAGAGCGTTTTCATCTATCTCGGGATCCCGTTCCTCGCCGGACTGGCCTCGAGGATCATCGGACTGAAGACCAAAGGGAAAGAATGGTATGAGAAGACGTTCATCCCCCGGATCAGCCCGATCACCCTGATCGCCCTTCTTTTCACAATTCTCGTCATGTTCAGCCTCAAGGGGAACATGATCGTCCGCATCCCCCTCGACGTGCTGCGGATCGCGGTGCCCCTCCTGATCTATTTTCTGGTGATGTTCGCCGTGAGTTTCTGGATGAGCAAGAAGATCGGGGCAAACTACGCCCAATCGGCCACGCTTTCCTTCACGGCGGCCAGCAACAACTTCGAGCTGGCCATCGCCGTCTCCGTGGCCGTGTTCGGACTCAATTCCGGGGCGGCGTTCGCGGCGGTGATCGGGCCCCTCGTGGAAGTGCCCGTCCTCATCGGACTCGTGAACGTGTCTCTCTATTTTAAAAAGAAATATTTCATCCAATAAACTAGAAGAGGCCCACTAGCGGATAATTGTATGGGGAGGGTTTGTTAATGGATATATTTAAACCAATAGAACTGTTTGCTGATCTCGCCACATACGGATGGTTTAACATCTCACCTCATTCTTACTGGGGAGATACGGTGCATTTCTTCGTTTACGACACAATAAAAATTGGCATTTTGCTGATCCTCATCAACTATGTTATGGCAATAACACGGTATTACTTTCCGATGGAAAAAACGAGGGATATCCTTGCGAAACGGCGTTGGTACGGATTGGATTATGTTTTTGCCGCGTTACTGGGTGTGGTGACGCCTTTTTGTTCCTGTTCGTCTATCCCTCTTTTCATCGGCTTCCTTGGCGCTGGAATTCCCCTGGGGGTGACGTTTGCTTTCCTGATCAGCTCGCCGCTAATTAATGAATCGTCTCTTTATCTCTTTCCCGCCATGTTCGGTATGAAAGTAACCTTGTTGTATAATTTTATTGGGATCGTTGTTGCCGTTGTCGGCGGCATGGTAATTCAAAAACTGAATATTGAAAAGTACGTGCGGCCAGAACTCTTGAAGATAAAATCACGGGGAGCTGTCGAACTGGATTACGGTGGAGTTCCCTTGTCTTTAAAACAGAAAGTCATCCACTTTTGGGGGGATGGGATGGAGATCACCAAACAGATATTTCCCTACATGGTGTTGGGTGTTGGCGTCGGGGCGTTTATTCATGGTTTTGTGCCCAGGATTTTCGTTGAGCAATATTTCTCAGAAAAAACATGGTGGAGCATTCCCTTGGTGACTCTCTTGGGAACTCCTTTTTACGCTAATTCAGTCAGCGTAATTCCGATTATGGAAGCCATGGTGGGCAAAGGCGTTCCCCTCGGCACCGCGCTTACCTTCATGACATCCATCGTCACAATTTCCATCCCCGAAGCATTGATCCTCAATAAAGTAATGCGATGGCAACTGCTGGGATTATTTTTCGGCATTACGATCATCGGTATTATGCTCATGGGCTATTTATTCAACGCGATTTTATAGGAGGCTCGTCATGAAGAAACTACAAATACTTGGCAGCGGTTGTCCCAAATGCAAATTACTGGCGGAGCAAGCGGAAAAAGCGGCTAAAGCAATGGGTTTGGAATACGAGCTAGAAAAAGTGACGGACATCGAGAAGATCATGGCGTTCGGAGTCATGTCCACTCCCGCCCTCGTGGTGGATGGAAAAATCAAATCATCGGGACGCGTCCCCTCCGCCGACGAACTCAAGGCGATGCTGTCATGAAAGGGACCTTCGCCATGAAACCCCTGGGGATCTCGACACGCCTCAACCGGATCGTTCTGCTCCTCCTGTTGGGGATGTTCCCTCTCGCCTCCTTTTCAGCCGACGGCCCCTCCCCCGTCCCCCAAAAACCGAGGCCGACCGCATCCGATCCTCACAAACTGCTGGTCTACTACTTCCACGGGAACGCCCGGTGCATGACCTGCCGGAAATTCGAGTCCTACACGAAAGCGATCATGGAGACACACTTTGCCGACGACACGAGGCGGGGACGCCTGGAATACAGGGTGGTGAACGTGGACGAAACCGGCAACGAACATTTCATCCGGGACTACGGACTTTACACAAAATCAGTCGTCCTTTCAGACACTCGGGATGGACAACAGGTTCGATGGAAGAACCTGGACAAGATATGGGAGAAGGTGCGGAACGAGGCCGAATACAAACGATACATCGAGGAAGAAGTGCGGTCGTTCTTGGAAAAGACTTGATGGACTCGTTCCTTTTCGTTCCCGCTTCGGCGTTCTGGCTGGGTCTCCTCACCTCGTTGAGCCCTTGCCCGCTGGCCACCAACGTGACGGCGGTGGCCTACATCGGCCGGCTTGTGGGACGTCCCTCCCGCGTGTTCTGGGCAGGACTTCTCTACACGTTGGGTCGGGCCTTGGCCTATGTCCTCCTTTGCGCGGTCGTCACCTGGGGCTTGTTGTCCATTCCCGGCGTTTCCTTCTTTTTGCAGAGGCGAATGAACCAAGTGCTGGGGCCGATCCTTCTGTTGACGGGGTTATTCCTAGTGTTTGCGGAACGATTCAAGTTATCAAGCGGCGGGGGCCGATTCAGCGCGCTGATCCAACGGTGTGCCGATCACGGCGGCTGGTGGGGCGCGGCACCCATGGGGTTCCTGTTCGCGTTGTCGTTGTGTCCGGTGTCGGCGGCGCTCTTCTTCGGAAGTCTGATCCCGCTGACTGTGAAGCACAAATCCATCATGCTCCTGCCGACGGTTTACGGTGCGGGAACCGCCGTTCCCGCCGTCGTCATCGCGATCGCGTTGTCCTGGGGAGGCGGTGCCGTGGGGCGCGCCTATAACCGGATGAGCGGCGTTGAACATTGGGCGCGGTGGGTCACAGCGACTCTTTTCATCCTGGTGGGTGTTTATATGACGGTGACGACGCTCCGGGGGATTTTATGAAAAAGCCGAAGATCAAAATCCTGTTTCTTTGCACGGGGAACTCATGCCGCAGCCAGATGGCGGAGGGATGGGCGCGCACGCTCAAGGCGGATGAAATCGAACCATGCTCGGCAGGGGTCGAACCACGCGGACTGGATCCCCGTGCCGTCACGGTGATGGCGGAAGCCGGAGTGGACATCTCGTGGCAGACTTCCAAACAGGTGCGGGAAGTCCTTCATATCCCGTTCGATTATGTCATCACCGTGTGCGATGACGTCGTCGAAGCGTGTCCTGTTTTCCCGGGCAAAGCCATCCGCGTCCACGCCGGATTTAGCGACCCTCCCCGGCTCGCCGCCGACGCTAAAACAGAGGAGGAAGCCCTTTCTCATTACAGGAGAGTGCGTGACGAGATCCGGGCTTACGTCGAAAGATTGCCTCTCATTCTCATCAAACAGGAGTCCATATGAAAACTCATGCCTCACCAAAGACAAAAAGGATCGTCCGGTCCGCCTACGGGCGGATCGCCCGCGAAGAATCCGGTTGCGGATGCCGTTGCGGCTCGACCGACTCCTCGTCGTTCTCGGAGACTCTCGGCTATAAGAAAAAAGACCTGGACACCATCCCCGAGTCGGCCGACCTGGGACTGGGATGCGGGAACCCTGTCGCATTGGCTTCGCTCAAACCGGGTGAAACCGTGTTGGATCTGGGTTCGGGAGCGGGAATCGACTGTTTTCTGGCCGCCAAAAAAGTCGGGGCCCGCGGTCGGGTGATCGGGGTGGACATGACGCCCGAGATGGTCTCCAAAGCGCGGCGGAACGCAAAACGCGCCGGGATCAGGAACGTCGAATTCCGACTGGGAGAGATAGAACGCCTTCCACTGCCGGATGATTCGGTGGACATCGTCCTCAGCAACTGCGTGATCAATCTGGCGACGGACAAAGAAAAGGCATGGACGGAAATCCATCGCGTGTTGAAACCGGGAGGGAGGGTATCGATCTCGGACATGGTCCTGCTCAAGCGACTTCCGAAGCCGGTTGAAAAAAGCGCGAAGGCGTACGTGGGTTGTGTCGCGGGAGCGTTGCTTCTGAGAGATTACGAAAAGATCGTTAAAGAATCGGGGCTGAAAAATATAAGGGTCTTGCTCAAGAAAAGTTCATCGTGCGTCTCCCCGAACACAACAGATCCGTTCGGAAAAACGTTAACACACGCGCTCAAATCCGCCCAGGCCCTGGACAAGACCGTGGCCAGCGTCTCCATCACCGCCCGGAAATAACTCCGGGTTAAAATCAAATTATTCACCACTCTTTCGAACACCACTCGGTCCTTTTTCTTACGCAATGCTCCGAGCCCGCCTGAACACCCCCTCAAAAACATACGGGAGAAACTCCCTCGAAGGGCAAAGAGAATACACCGCGATAATCAAACCGGATTCCCGGTTTTCCCCTCAAGTTCCACAGCGAACCGTTCCCATTTCCGATGTAATTCCGATCCCAGCTCCCTTTCGGCATCCTCAAAAGTATTCCGGAGACCCTCCTGTTCCGAACCGCTCAACAGCTTGTTGGCCATCGGAGACAGCAGGTAGTCTTCCTTCCATATGTGATTGGGATAGAGAGCCGCCAGAGCCTTCATGCTCTCCTGAAGTGCGCCCCGCCCGCCGGACCGATCTTTCGCATACCCCTCGATGGCCTCTGCAAATTTTCCAACCCACTCGCGGCCGATCTTATGTTCATGCAGAAGCGCCCCCAGCGGACACCCCGTCAAGGGAACGCCCTTCTTCTGAAGAAAGGTGAAAAGATAGACTTCCTCCTTTCCATGGTGGCACCGATCGGCGTAGATGCGCAAGAATTCAACGATGGAACGCAACGTGTCCGGATCAACATCAAAACCCTTTCCCACCCTGTCTTCCAAGGAAACCATAACGGCCACGACTTTAAGGATGAACACGTGTTCCGCCTCCATGATATCCGTCGCTGTCCTTGTCATAGGTGAATCCTCCTTTTTTAACCCGGCCCCGGTATTGATTTTAATCCGATGAACCGCAACGCCGCGGAATTGATGCAATAACGCCTCCCGGCGGGAGCCGGTCCATCATCGAACACATGCCCCAGATGGGCTCCACAGCGGGCGCAGACCACTTCGGTCCTCTCCATCCCCTGGCTGTGATCGGCGATCTCCCGGACGTTCTCCGGAGCGACCGGCCGAGTGTAGCTCGGCCAGCCGGTGCCCGAGTCGAATTTCTCCTCCGATAAGAAAAGGTCGGCCCCACACCCCACGCAACGATAGACTCCGGCCTCATGGTGGTCCCAGTAACCGCCGGAACAGGATTTCTCCGTCCCGCGCCGGCGCGTCACGTCATATTGCTCCGGGGTCAAAATCTTCCGCCACTCCGGGTCGGTCTTGACGACCTTGTCGACGACGATGTAATCCTTCTTTTCGACTGAATAGATCCTCACGTCATCCTCCGCCCGAGGGCTCAACGACATTCCCATCAAAAATACCATCGAAACGACCGGCGCCCACCGCCGAATCCTCACGCCTCCGCCCCGGTGGAACGGAGCGTGAACACCAATATCTCGCTCGGGGCGAACAGTCTCATGCGCGGACCCCACGTCCCCGTCCCACGGGACACCCAGAGCGTCATCCCCCCGACTTCATAGCGTCCGACAAGATACGGATAGACCAGCTTGACGACATGGCCGAACGGCCAGATCTGCCCGGAATGGGTGTGCCCCGACAACATCAACGTGACATGTTCCCGGGCGGCCTCCTCGACACGAAGCGGACTATGGCTCAACAATATCGTGGGCCCGGTGTCCCTTCGGGCCAAGGCCTGCCTGATCGGGGCGATGGTCTCGCCGAACTCGCGGCGAGCCGACAGGTCGTCAACTCCGGCCAGGTTGAGTCCGGGACGGACGACCACCGACTCGTCGCGGAGCACCTGGTATCCCGCCGACTTAAGAACGGCGACGCTCTCCTCCAATCCCGCATAGTATTCATGATTCCCCGTGACCGCCCAGACCCCCCAGGGGACCTGCCATTTTTTCAATACAGGGACCAGTTTCTCGGCATGCGTCGCGTTGCCGTCAAAAATATCGCCCGTCATGAAGACGACATCCGGCCGGATCCCCTGGACCTGCGACCACAGGCGTTCCAGCCACCTCTCTCCCAGGACCGTTCCCAAGTGGAGGTCGGACAATTGGACCGCGATCGTTCCATCCAAAGAAGCGGGGAGCCCCGCCAGGGGAACCTCGTATCGGCGGATCACCGGCGACCGAAGTCCGTTGACGACCCCCCAGACGGAAAAGAGGGCCGTGAGGGCGAGCGCGCTCCAACGGACCGCCGGCACATATTCCCGGAACAACCAGCCGAAACCCGTCAGCACATCCGCAAAGAAGAACAGGGCAAGCGCGATGAACACGAACCCCATCCAGAAGCCGCCGACGATCTCCAACAACCACGACAGGTTCGACGGCGACCGGTGTCCGAGTATGTGGGCCAAGGGAAAAACGGCCCACAACAGAAAGAAGAGCGCCAGGAGGATGCGGTGTGCCGATTGGGATTGAAGAACGGACAGGTTCCACAAGCGCGACAACACGTAGGCGTTCATTCCCGCCCACGTTCCGATGAAAACGATGAAGAATGCGATGAAACGCGCCGTGCTGTGCATGAGGAATTCCCCTTTAAGGACGATGGCCGGAGAGGCCGCTCCCCGGCCAAAACATTCTAATTATTTCTTGACACCGTTGAATATATATTTTAATCTCTACCTAATTAATAGGAATTATAGTATATAACCTTATCATGAAACTTTCAACCAAAGGACGTTACGGTGTCAGACTGATGATCGATCTGGCCCTCCATTACGGAGAAGGCCCCGTCGACCTCAAGGCCATCTCGAAGAGACAGGGGATCTCCGAGAAATATCTGTGGCACCTGATCCCGCCGCTCAAGAACGCCGGACTGATCCATTCGGTCCGCGGAGCCCGGGGGGGATATCTGCTGGCCCATAAACCGGATCAGATCACCCTCAAAGACATCGTCTGTCTTCTGGAGGGATCGATGTCCCTGGTGGATTGCCTGTCCAATCCGGCGGCCTGTAAGAGGATGCAGGGATGTGTCACCAGGGACGTTTGGCAGGTCGTCACCAAAAAGATCCTGGAAACGCTGGAATCTTTCACCCTGGAGGCCCTGGCCGAGAAACTGAAAAAGAAACGCGGAGTATTCACCTATTCCATCTGATGTAATGTTGTAGAATTTATTCATATCCCGAATCGGAGGATCGCACGATGTCAAAAGATAAAAAGAAGAATTTGAAACCGGAAACCATCTCCCTGCATGGAGGACAGGTCCCGGACCCGACCACGGGTTCCAGGGCGGTCCCCATCTACCAGACGACGTCCTACGTGTTCAAGGACAGCGCCCACGCGGCGAACCTGTTCGCCTTGAAAGAGTTCGGAAACATCTATACGCGGCTGATGAACCCCACCACCGACGTGCTGGAAAAACGGATCGCCCTCTTGGAGGGCGGAACGGGGGCCCTGGCGGTGGCCAGCGGACAAGCCGCCATCTCCCTGGCCCTCCTGACGCTCACCCGCCCCGGCGACGAGATCGTCTCCGCGAACAACCTCTACGGTGGCACGCACACCCTGTTCCATTACACGTTCGCCAAGTTGGGCCGCAAGGTCGTCTTCGTGGACTCGTCCAAACCCGAGGCGTTCAAGAACGCCATTACGGACAAGACACGGGCCCTCTATGCCGAGACCATCGGGAACCCCAAACTGGACGTGCCGGAATTCGAAGCCATCGCCAAGGTCGCGCATGACGCCGGCATCCCCTTCATCGTGGACAACACGGTGGGAGTGGGATTGGTGCGCCCCATCGAATACGGGGTGGACATCGTCGTCCTGTCGGCCACGAAGTTCATCGGCGGGCACGGCACGACGCTGGGCGGCGTCATCGTGGATTCGGGCCGGTTCAAATGGGACAACGGGAAATTTCCGGAGTTCACGGAACCGGATCCCAGCTATCATGGCCTGAAATTCTGGGACGCCTTCAAGGACGTGCCGGAGGCCGGCAACATCGCGTTCATCCTCAAGGCCCGCGTGCAGTGGTTGAGGGACTTGGGGCCCGCCATCAGCCCGTTCAGTTCCTTCCTCCTCCTCCAAGGGGTCGAAACCCTGTTCCCGCGCCAACGACTGCATTCGGAGAACGCCATCCAGGTGGCGCGCTTCCTTAAAAAGCACCCGCGGATCAGCTGGGTCCGTTACCCGGGACTGGAAGACAACCCCAACCACCCCACGGCGAAGAAATATCTCCAGGGGCGCTATGGGGCCCTGGTCGGGTTCGGCATCAAAGGGGGTCTCGAGGCCGGCAAGAAATTCATCAACTCGGTGACATTGCTGTCCCACCTGGCCAACATCGGCGACGCGAAGAGCCTGGTCATCCATCCGGCCTCCACCACGCACCAGCAACTCTCACCGGAGGAACAGAAGGCCGCCGGGGTGCCGGAGGAAGCCATCCGGTTGTCCGTCGGGCTGGAGGACATCACCGATATCCTCGAAGACCTCGATCAGGCACTCCACAAGACGGCGAAATAACGACGGACCGGGTCCATGCGTATATTCAGCGACATCACAAAGACCGTCGGGAACACCCCGCTCGTCCGCCTGAACCGGATCACCCTGGGCGTGCCCGCTCGGATACTCGCCAAAGTGGAATCGTTCAATCCGCTCTCCAGCGTGAAAGATCGCATCGGCGTGGCCATGATCGACGATGCGGAAAAACGCGGGGTCCTGAAAAAAGATTCCGTCCTGATCGAACCCACCAGCGGCAACACCGGGATCGCCTTGGCGTTCGCGGCGGCGGCCAAGGGGTACCGCCTCATCCTCACCATGCCCGAAACGATGAGCGCGGAGCGGCGGCAACTCCTGTCCATCCTGGGAGCGGAGATCGTGCTCACGCCCGGAGCGGACGGAATGCGGGGCGCCGTCGACAAAGCCGACGCACTGGCCAAAACCGTCAAACACGCCGTCGTGCTCCAACAGTTCAATAATCCCGCCAACCCGCGGGCCCATCGGGAGACCACCGCCGAGGAAATATGGAGCGACACCGACGGCGAAGTGGACATCGTGGTGGCCGGGGTCGGCACGGGAGGAACCATCACGGGAATCGCCGAAGCGATCAAAAAGAAAAAAAAGAGTTTCCGGGTGATCGCCGTCGAACCGGCGGGGTCTCCGGTCCTCTCGGGAGGCGCGCCCGGCCCCCACAAAATCCAGGGAATCGGCGCGGGCTTCGTCCCCCGGGTATTAAAAAAAGATATAATTGATGAAATCATTCCGGTGCAGGACGACGACGCGGGGCACACCGCACGGCAACTGGCCAAACTGGAAGGGATCCTGGTCGGGATCTCCGGCGGCGCGGCCCTCTGGGCGGCCCTCGAAGTGGCCGGACGCAAAGAGAACAAGGATCAGATGATCGTCGTCATCCTCCCCGACACCGGAGAAAGGTACCTGTCCACCTGGCTCTTCAAAGAGACCTGACCGGACGGAACAGATCAATGACTTCATCCAAAGGCGTCGGCGTCGTTGAAACGAGATATTTCACGTTCGCCGAGCCCCCCCACGAATTCGTTCTGGAGAGCGGAGAAAAACTCGGGCCCGTCACGCTGGCCTACGAGACCTACGGCACGCTCAACGAACACAAGACCAACGCCATTCTGGTGCTCCACGCCCTCTCCGGAGACGCCCACGCCGCCGGCTACCACGCCGGCGAGGAGAAGGCGGGCTGGTGGGACAATTTCATCGGACCCGGACGGGCCATCGACACCGACCAGTATTTCGTCATCTGCTCCAACATCCTCGGCGGATGCAAGGGCTCGACGGGACCTAAATCCATCGACCCCAAGACCGGCAAACCCTTCGGACTGGAATTCCCGGACATCACCATCGGCGACATGGTTCACGCGCAGAAAAAACTCGTGGACCACCTGGGGATCAAGAAACTCTTATCGGTCATCGGCGGGTCCATGGGCGGAATGCAAGTGCTGGCCTGGATGATCCACTATCCCGACCGGATCGTGAGCGCCATCCCGATCGCCACCGCCGAGAAACATTCGCCACGGCAGATCGCCTTTGACGAAGTGGGCCGCCAGGCCATCATGGCCGACCCCAACTGGAAGTCGGGGGCCTATTACGACGGGCCTCCTCCCGCCCAGGGACTGGCCGTGGCCCGCATGTTGGGCCACATCACCTACATGAGCGACATCTCCATGGCCGAGAAGTTCGGCCGCAAGAAGAAGAGCGCCAACGAGGACGGGCCCTTCAAGTTCACCGCCGAGTTCGAGGTGGAAGGATATCTGCTCTACCGCGGAGAGAGTTTCGTGCGCCGGTTCGATGCCAACACCTACCTCTACATCACCAAAGCCATGGACAATTTCGACGCCTCGGCGGACCGTCCTCTCCAGGACGCGCTGTTGGACAAAGACATGAAAGTGCTGGTGATCGCCTTCAAGTCGGACTGGTTGTATCCCACCTACCAGTCCAAAGACATCGTCCGGGCCTGCAAACAGGCCGGGCTGGAGACCACGTTCTGCGAGATCGATTCCACCTACGGGCACGACGCCTTCCTTCTTGAAAAGGATGACGAGACCCATCTGATCAAACATTTCCTCAGGCGCTGCTACCAGCACCTCCACAAACCATGACCGAACCGCTCTCCTCCGTCCAACCGGACCACCTGGCCGTATTGGACCTCATCCCCGAGGGATCCACCGTGCTCGACCTGGGCTGCGGCAACGGGGACCTGCTGGCTCTTCTCCTCAAGGAAAAGAAGGCCCGGGGACAGGGAATCGAGATCGACGAGCAGGAGATCTACAAATGCGTGGCGAAAGGGTTGAACGTCTTCCATGGAGACATCGACACGGGACTGGCCGAATACAGGGACAAATCGTTCGACTATGTGATCCTGAACCAGAGTCTCCAGCAGGTGAAACACGTGGAGGAGGTCTTGGACGACGCCATGCGGGTGGGACAGAAAGTCATCGTGGGATTCCCGAACTTCGCCTACCTGCGGTCCCGCCTCCAGCTGTTCTTCGGCGGAAAGACGCCCATCACGCCGACCTTGCCCTACACGTGGCATACGACGCCCAACATCCACTTCCTGAGCATATCGGACTTCATGACGTTTTGCAGGCAGAAGAACATCCACGTCGAAAAGACCATCCACATCGGACAGAAGAACCGCGTCTGTCTTTGGCCCAACCTGTTCGCCACGGTTGGGATCTTCCTCATCTCGAAATAAAGAATGCCATCAATGCTCCCAGCTCAAGCCGGCGGAGGGATCGCGTCTCTGCGAGAGACAAATGCTATTTTAGATAGAATCGGGGAATATAATGACTGAGTGGATCGGCTGGGTGGCGACGGCGGCGTTCGCGGGGTCTTACTTCTGCCGGGGACCGGTCTCGCTGAGGATCGTGCAATCCTCAGCCGCGGTCCTCTGGATCGTCTACGGTTTTATGATCGGGGCCAGGCCCGTCATCGTGGCCAACATCGTGGTGGCCTCGTTGGCTCTTTTCTCAATCCGGCGTTCTCTCCGCAAATCATAAGCCAACCCTCTCATCACCCCGGCCGGTGAAGGCCTTGTCCCTTCCCCGACATGTCATATCCCCCCGCTCCCCCAATCATTCGAACGCGGTGTCGTTCAGTTTGGCTGTCGCGTTCAACTTATAGAACAGGTTCAAGGTGTCTGGACTCTTCAGGAGAAGCCCGTTGGAAAAGTACCATTCCACCTGTTTATGGAGGACATCGTAGGGAAGTTCATGGGAAACGAAGTATTTAATCCCCAATCGACGTGAAATCAGGTCCTCGTCATGAATGCTGGCCTGAACATAGGCCGAGAGGACGGCCTGGGCGGCCACGGGGTTTTCCCGGATATATTGAACGGCCTTGTTGAACGCCTCATATACCTGTGAGACGACCCGAGCCGTCAACGCCAGGGTTTGGGTATCCAAAACGATGACGGACCGGACATGCCGGCATTTGGCCCTCGAAGGAGGGAATGCATCCAAGCGCAATTCCTTCACGCGGCCCCGGGAGAGATAAAGACTCAGGTAAGGTTCCCGCAGATAGGCGATGTCCCAGCCGGAAGAGGGAAGCTCCTTCTGATTGGTGATGCTGATATTGTCCGTTGAACCCATGTAATCGTTGCTCTTCAGCATCTGGCGAAGGATGGGCGCCCCCACGGGACCCCATCCGACACAGACGGCATTGCGGACCGATTCCAGATCCCGCACCCGCAGGGCCGCACTGTTCGGAGGAACGACCAGAGCATCGTCCCGGATGCCGTCGCTGTTCATGGAGAACAGGAGCACCTTATACCTTCCCGGGGTCTGGGCCTCGCGCTGACAGAGTGTTTCACAACCGATGATCTGAAACGGGGAGTCGCTGGGCATCCCCGGGTTACTCACCAGTTTGGCATGGATGCCGGTTTCCCTGAAAAACCCCATATGGACAGCGACCAACAGGGGGAGCAATCCGTATTCGCCGGGAGATTGCAGGTTTTCAAATACGACGGGTTTCGCCTTTGAAGGGGAATCCCCGGATGCGATTTCAGCGGATGACATACTGCGCGAAAAGAAGCAGGACAAGACGAGGAGCGTGGCGCAGGAGTTTTTGAATGATTTCATGATTTCCTCCTGAAAAACGGTCGGACAGGGAAGACCTGTTTCAACCGGTCTGATTCGGCAATCGGCGCGGATGATGAACCGGCACGGACTCCGTCGGTATGCAGCCCTGGGTGAAGTTCTGCAATCAATCTATATCAATGTTGGGAACCCGTCAATGTGATGTTGCGCCGCACTAAAATCACATAAGCACCAATGGCGCGGCGGAGAAGGAATGCGTGGATTTCAACGGGGAGGGGCTGGGGGTTCCACCAGACGAACTTCCTGACTGGAATTTCTGTCTTTCGGGAGGGTTACATCCAGGAGATACAACTGAAACCGCGGAGAACCATCTCCGTCATGGAACACCCGCTTCAATTTCATGGACCGGTCCCTTAACGACGACCAAGTCATCAATAAATCGGCTGTGCTGTCGCTGTAGTCCGGAGTCATCAACCGGACATAATATATTTTTTTGATCCCATGACGTTTCACATAATCATCCATGTGGCTCAAGTCGGTCCGCCAAGGGTCCTGCTCGTATCGGATGGGCGGATGGTCCCACGCCGGTGACGGATACAGGCTCGGCATTAATTCCATGTGCGGGGGCCGGAAATAAAATCCGGGTTTCAATTCATCCGTGGCGAGCACGGGGATTCCCGCGGCGCCGAGAGGACGACGGAACCATTCCGACACATCTCTAAAAGAATCCGCAAACCTCCCCCCGCAAAAGCCCACAGTCCTGACGCAAACAAGATAGGCCGATACAGACCGCACCTCTCCCATGACCAACAGCATGGAGAGACCGGCGACGATGAATCTTTTCCAGCGCGTTTTCTGGACCCTCGACGCCAAATCCAGGAGGAACGAGGCAATGATAATCTGGGGGAGCGGATAGAAAGTGATCATCTCGAATATCCTCGTATAGTTCGTCAGCACCATCTCGCCGCACATGACGACGAACAGTATCGCCACCCCTCTCGGCGCAAAATCGTTCTTCTCCCCCTTGATGAACAGCAGTAACCATAGAACGCCCCCCCACACGATGACCGGGTAGAAAACATCGCCCAGCGTCATGATCCCGTCCAAGTCCGCGAAATCATAGTAGCCAGAACCCGTCAAGAACGCATTGATCGCCTGAATGACTTCGATCCACCCCGAGACCCTTGAAAAGTTGGTGGGGGAGGGATAGTTCCGCAACAATCTGAGAACGGATTCGCCATTCGTCACGTATTCATGCCTTAGAATGGGGGATAATCCGATCAAGAACGGGATCACCGCCCAAGACAGGAGTTTCAAACGGGCCCGCCCATCCCAGACCTGAAATCTCCTCTTGATGACGGGATAAAATATCCCCCCCGACGCAAACACGGCCCCGACGATCCACACGAACCAGAATCGCGAACCTAATCCCACCCCCAAAAGAAACATCGCCAACGCCAACCAACGCCGGAGGCGTGTGTCCCACCAGTGAGCCAACGAGAGCAGAGCCCCCACAGAAAAGCACAGCATATAGGTATGCGTATAGTTCCCCGTCTTGACCCCCACCACAAATGGCGTATGGATCACCAACAGGAATACTGTCAACAGAGCGTGACCCGAACCCAGTATTTTACGAACGAACAACCAGGTCAACAGAACCATCAATGCTCCGGTGAGAATCGTCCAGCCCTGCATCACGGTATGGGAAGCGCCGAAGGTCAGAAAGACTGGCCATAAAAGATACACCGCCAATTTACCATGGTAAAGCGGATAGATTTCCCGAGGGGAATACGGCACTGTCTCCGACGGCCGGGCGAGGTGGGCGCTGTCGAAGAATTCGCTGGTCACGCTAAAAGTATCCAACAACACGGCGGGCGAATCGAACTTGTAGCACGCCAACAGGAAATAGACAATCAGACACCCACCCACGGCCAACAGTTCCAGACGACCCCTCCACCGAACACCGAAAGGCTGTTGTTCCATCGTTTCCAACATCCTATTTATCCCGGACCGGATTCAGATTGACCACTGCTTCAAGACGTGCAAGTGTCGTTGATCGCGCTGAAAGAGATTCCGATCGGGCAGATCCAATGGCGGGGCTAACAGGGGCTGAATGAAAAAGAGGGGAGGGTTGAAACTATTCAACGATGACACTGTGGACGAGATTGCGGGGCCTGTGCGACTGGTCCCGCTGTCTCAGCGGACGCCGAGCACGGCGCTCATTCTTCCAGGCTCGCGACGGAAGGGATGGATTATTCAACGGTGACGCTCTTGGCGAGGTTGCGGGGCTGGTCGACGTCACACCCGCGAAGGACGGCGATGTAATAGGCCAGCATCTGCAAGGGGACGACGTTCACGCACGGCGACAGGAATTCGGGCATGGCAGGGAGATAGATGACGTGATCGGCCTTCTCGGCGATCTGTTGATCCCCTTCGGTGGCCAGCGCGATCACGATACCGCCGCGCGCTTTCGCCTCTTCGATGTTGGAGATCATCTTCTCATACACGCAGGATTTCGTCGCGATCGCCACGATGGGCATGGATTCGTCGATGAGGGCGATGGGGCCGTGCTTCATCTCCCCGGCGGCGTACCCCTCGGCGTGGATGTAGGAGATCTCCTTCAACTTCAGAGCTCCCTCCAGAGCGATCGGGTAGTTCATGTGACGGCCCAGATAGAGGAAATTCTTGCTCTTGAAATATTTCTTCGCCAGGGCGGCGATCTCCTCTTCCCTCTTCAAAACTTCACGGATGTAGCGGGGGAGAAGGAGGATCTGACTGAGATAGGTCTGCGTCTGCTGTTTATCGAGTCCGCCCCGGACCAATCCCCCGTAGAGCGTGAGCAGGTAGAGGGCCGTGAGTTGCCCGGTGAAGGCCTTGGTGGAGGCCACACCGATCTCGGGACCGCACCGCGTATAGATCTTGCCGTCCGATTCACGGGCGATGGTGGAACCGACCACGTTGCAGATGGACAACACCTTGGCGCCGCAACTTCTGGCATAACGGATGGCGGCGATGGTATCGGCGGTCTCGCCCGACTGGGAGATGGCCACGATGAGGTCCTTCGGACCAAGCAGGGGTTCCCGATATCGGAACTCGGAGGCGATGTCCACCTCGCAGGGCAATTTGACCCATTTTTCGGCCAGGAATTTTCCGACCTTGCCGGCATGATACGACGTGCCACAGGCGATGATGACCGCTTTCCGGAACGATTTCAGCACGTCCGGTTCCATCTTGACGTATTCCAGATAGACCTGCCATTCATCGAGGTTCAGCCGGCCCCGAAGCGTGTCTTCGATGGACTGCGGCTGTTCGTGGATCTCCTTCAACATGAAATGCCTGTAACCGGCCTTCTCGGCCATGACGGCGTCCCAAGTGACTCGTTTGATCGGCTTCTCCATGACCTGGCCGTCGAGGCGAAGCACCCGATAGCCGCTCTTGGACAAGACCACGATCTCGCCTTCATCCAGGAATATGGCGTCCCGCGTCAACGGCAGAATAGCCGGGATATCGGAGGCGAAGATATTCTCGTTCTCCCCCACCCCGAGGACCAACGGGCTGTTCTTTCGGGCCCCGATGATCATATCCGGCAAATCCATACAAAGAATGCCGAGGGCATAGGATCCTTCCAGCTGAAGAAGGACCTCGCGGACCACCGATAGGAACTCATCAGCCCCGGCGGCCCTGTTCTTCTCTTTCAAGGGAACCCACTTTTCCTCAATGAGATGGGCCACGACTTCGGTGTCGGTCTGGGACCGGAAGGTGTGGCCGTTCTTGATCAAGTGGGATTTCAGCGCGGGATAATTCTCGATGATCCCGTTATGGACGACCACGATCCGGCCGGTGCAGTCCTGGTGGGGATGCGCGTTTTCCTCCGACGGCTTGCCGTGGGTGGCCCAGCGCGTGTGTCCGATGCCCACCTGTCCGACGAGCGGCTCCTGTTGGAACAGGGTCTCCAACCCGGCGAGTTTACCGACGCTTCGCCGGATGGAAATCTGTCCGTCCGGAGAGGCGACGACCATCCCGGCCGAATCGTATCCCCGGTATTCCAACCTCTTTAATCCATCCAACAAAACGTTCCCCGCCTGGCGGGTTCCGACATATCCGACGATGCCGCACATAAAAGTTGGGCTCCTTTTGAATTTACTTCAGCAGATCCTTCATCTCGCGGACGGCCCCTTCCATCCCGACGAAAACGGCCCGAGCGACGATCGCAAAACCAATATTCAGGTCCCTCAGCCCTGGGAGGATGGCCAGATGGCGCACGTTATCATAATCCAGCCCATGCCCCGCGTTCAGGACGAGTCCCAACCCGACGGCGAGGGTTCCCGCGGCCTGGATCTTTTTCATCTCGGTCTGGCGAAGGGTGGCGGTCTTCGCGTTGGCGAAACGACCCGTGTGGATCTCGACGGAATGGGCCCCCACTTCCTTGGCAGCCTCGATCTGGAGCGCGTCGGGGTCGACGAAGAGACTGACCTCGATGCCGGCCACCCTCAATTTTTGAACGATGTTCCGGATCCGCGTGCTGTCGGCCGTCACGTTCAGGCCGCCCTCGGTCGTCAATTCTTCCCGTCGTTCCGGGACGATGCAGACACTGTGGGGACGGAGCACGCGGGCGATGCGCAACATCTCCTCGGTCGCGGCCATCTCCATATTGAGGGGGATCTGGATGTTCTTTTTCAAAAGGCTCACGTCGCGGTCTTGTATATGGCGGCGATCCTCTCGCAGGTGGACGGTGATCCCGTCCGCGCCGCCCCTCTCGGCGGCCAATGCCGCCTGAAGAATATCGGGGGTCACGGCCCGCCGGGCCTGCCTCAGTGTCGCAATATGATCGATGTTCACTCCCAAACGAGCCATGTTCGTCACCTGTCCTTGACCGAGGCCGCTGTCTCCCGCTGTGACAATCTCCTAAGACAGTCCACGTGCCTCTGGACCGTCGTCCAATCGGGGCCTTCCACCATGATCCGCAAAAGAGGTTCGGTCCCCGAATAACGCACCACCACGCGACCGAAGAGACCCAGTTCCTTTTCGATGCGGCGCACCCCCGCCATGAACTGCGGGAGATCTTCCAACGGCACCCGCTTCTCCACGCGGACGTTCTCTAAAATTTGGGGGTATCTCACCATCAACGACGACAACGCTGACATCGGCGAACGGGCGGCCCGAAGGATGGCGGTGACCTGCACGGCGGTCAGCAGTCCGTCGCCCGACGGCAGGTGTTCCCGGAAGATCACGTGACCCGACTGTTCTCCCCCCAGGACGGCGCCCGTTTCTTCCAGACGGCGCCACACGTATTTGTCTCCCACCGGCGTCTCTTCAAAGCGGATGCCCAGTGCGCCCAGCGCGCGCCGAAGGCCCAGGTTCGCCATCACCGTGAGCACGACCGTGTTCTTCTTGAGCCGGCCGTGTTCTTTGAGGTAACGCGCCGCCATCAACAACGTCGCATCGCCGTCGCGCACATGACCCTGTTCGTCGACGAAGATGGCGCGGTCGCCGTCCCCGTCAAACGCAATGCCGATGTCCGCCTTCTGTCGACGGACCTCCCGGGACAGCGCCTGGGGATGAAGGGCCCCGCACGCGCGGTTGATATTGAATCCGTCCGGTTTATTGGACAAGACGTGGACCCGGGCGCCGAGGGAACGGAACAGATCGGCGGCGATGAAAGAATTGGACCCGTTGGCGCAGTCCAGGACGATCGAATATCCGTCCAATAGGAGGCGGTGAGGCCAGGTCGAGCGGATGAACTTCAGATATTCGCCCGGGGCCGACGGATCTTTCCGGACGGTCAGGGAGGATAAGAGACTCCCTTCCTTTTCAGGAGATTCCAATTGCTGTTCGATCTGACGTTCCAGCGTATCGGGGAGTTTGGTCCCCTGCGAACCGAAAAATTTGATCCCGTTGAATTCCGCGGGGTTATGCGACGCGGAGAGGACCACCCCCGCCACGAACCGCCGATGCGGGACCAACCTCGACAGAGCCGGAGTCGGCAATATCCCGCCGTCCCAAACGCAGAGGCCCGAGCCGTTCAATCCCTTCGACAAAGCCCGTTCCAGCAGAGGGCCCGAAGCCCGGGTATCACGGACCATGAGCACACATTTCTTTCGATGACCGTGATGTTGGATGAGGACGCGGCCCGCCACGGCGCCGATCCTCTGGACAAACGCCGGCGTCAGGGGCCAATGCCCCACGATGCCGCGGATCCCATCCGTTCCAAACAGAGTCTTCATCGGGGAATCAGTGCGAACCCATCCGAAAAGGGTGATACGGCGACCAACGCGGTTCGGGTTCCGCGGGAGCTCCCAACCGGAGGACCACCCACAGGAACACGGCCAGCGCCAAGGCCAGGAGTTTCAATTGCCAGTTCTTTTGCGGATTCATATCGCGATCTCCCTCACGCCCGAGGGGCGGCCTTCCGCAGAAGACCGCTCTCCCGACGCGCCTTATACAAGTCCAACAGCCTCGGTTTCAGCTCCTTCAAGTCGGCTCCCCGGTCCAGTTTGCCGTCGCGCGCCACGGAGATGGTGCCCGTCTCCTCGCTCACCACCAAGACCACCGCATCGGAGCTCTCCGTCATGCCGATGGCCGCCCGGTGGCGGGTCCCCAAAACGCGCGACAGGTCCGGATTTCCGGACAGGGGCAGCACGCAGCCCGCCGCCACCAGTTTATTCTCCTGGATGATGATGGCGCCGTCATGAAGGATCGTGTTGTGCTGGAAAATGGTGAGGAGGAGGTCCTTGGATATCTCGCCGTTGATGACCGTGCCGGTCTCGACATAATTACGGAGGCCCGTCTCCTGTTCCAGGACGATCAGCATCCCGATCTTGTTCTGGGACGCTTCCTCGAGGGCGGAAAGGATCTCGTCGATGAAACCCAGTTCGTTCGGGAGCAGGAAATGACCGAAACGCTGGCTTCCTAATTTCGCCAGGAGGGAACGCAACTCCGGCTGGAACACCACGGCGAGAACCACCACCCAGGCCAACCAGAACGTGCGCAGGAGCCAGCTCAGCGTGGGCAGCTTCAGAATGTGCTGGACGATGAACGTCAAGACCGCGAGCACCACCACCCCCAACAGGACCTGCACGGAACGGGTGCCCTTCAACAGCAGCAATATCCGGTAGAAGATATAGGCGACCAACAAAACATCCACCACGTGGATGAGGGTGTTCTTCCACAATTCCGCCAGCGTCATCAACATGCCATCGCCTCCTTGACTGTCACAGTCTCGATCGTCCTCCACAGGTCCAAGACCTGCCGGACCCCCTTCACATCATGGACCCGGAGAACATCCGCCCCGTGGGTCGCGGCCCAGAGACAACTGGACAGCGTCCCCTCATATCTCTGTTCAGCCGGCAGGTGACGGTGTTCCGACCCCAACGCGCGGCCGATGAACGCCTTGCGCGACGTGCCGACCATCAGGGGATACCCCATCTCCGAGAATTCACGAAGCGCGTTGAGGATATGGAGGTTATGGTCATAGGTCTTTCCGAAACCGATCCCGGGATCCAACAGGATACGGTCGGAGGGGATGCCTTGCTCCTCGGCAAAGCGGATGCGTTCCACGAAAAAAGCCTTGATCTCCCCGACCACATCCTTATATCGAGGCGCGACCTGCATGGTCCGTGGCGTCCCCTGCATGTGCATCAGGACGACCGGGACCTTGGCCTCGGCCACCACGGACGCCATCGACGGATCCCCCCTCAAAGCGGAAACATCGTTGATGAGTGAGGCGCCGGCCTCCACGCTGCGCCGCGCGACGTCGGCCTTGGTGGTATCCACCGACACGGGGACCGTCGGGAAACGCCGGACGATCCGTTCGACCGCCGGGATCACGCGGGAGATCTCGTCGTCGAGCAACCCCGGTTGGGCCCCGGGACGAGTCGATTCACCGCCGACATCCAAAAGGTCCGCACCGGCCTCGACGAACTGCTCGGCGCGATCTAAAACGGATCCGGACGCGCACCGGCTCCCCTCATAGAACGAGTCGGGCGTGACGTTGATGATCCCCATCAGAAGAACTTTCCGGGACAGGTCGAACTCTTTGACGCGGGTGGTGAGCTTGCGATTCATTCCAAAAAGAATCTCCGGTGATCGGCCCTCTTTCTCAAGCCGGCGTGGGCGCCGGGGACGGCGCGCCCTCCGGGGAGGACCCCTTCTCCCCCGGGGTGACCTCGGACGATTTCATGTCGGAGACCGGCTTATCGAGCGGAAGTCCCTTGGCGATGCGGTCGATATCGTCCCCGTCGAGGTTTTCCTTCTCCACGAGGGTCTTCGCCAACATCTCCAGTTTGGAGCGGTTCTGGGTCAAGATATCCTTCACCTTGGACTGGCAGGACGCCACGATGCTCTTCACTTCCTCGTCGATGGCCTGCGCGGTCTGGTCGGAGTAAACGCGCTCGCGCGCGATGTCCCGGCCCAAAAAGATCTCGGCTTCCTTCTTGCGGTAGGTGATGGGACCCATCCGTTCGGACATCCCCCATTCACAGACCATCTTCTGCGCCATCTCGCTCACCTTGGCCAGGTCATCCTGGGCCCCGGTGGTGACGTCGTTGAAAATGAGCTGCTCGGCGCAACGCCCTCCCATCAGGACGCACAATCGATTCAATATTTCCGACTTCGTGGTGAGGTACCGGTCTTCCGTCGGCAATTGGAGCGTGTAACCCAACGCGGGTCCCCTCGGGATGATGGAGACCTTGTGCACCGGGTCCGTTCCCGGCAATATCTTGGCGACGAGGGCATGGCCGGCTTCGTGGAAGGCGATGATCTCCTTCTCCTTATCCGAGATCATGCGGCTCTTTCGTTCCGGTCCGGCGATCACGCGGTCGATGGCCTCTTCCAGTTCCTTCATCTCCACCCACTGCTTGTCCCGTCGGGCCGCCAGGAGGGCGGCCTCGTTGATGAGGTTGGCCAGATCGGCCCCGACGAACCCCGCGGTGCGGCGGGCGATGACGTTCAGGTCGATGCCGGGCCCCAGCTTGATGTTCTTGGCATGGACGCGCAGGATCTCCTCGCGTCCCTTGAGGTCGGGCATGGTGACGACGATCTGCCGGTCGAAGCGGCCCGGACGCAACAAGGCCGGATCCAGGACATCGGGCCGGTTGGTGGCGGCGATGAGGATGACGCCCTCCTTGGTGTCGAACCCGTCCATCTCGACGAGCAACTGGTTCAAAGTCTGTTCCCGTTCGTCGTGGCCGCCGCCGATGCCCGCGAAGCGGTGCCGTCCGACGGCGTCGATTTCGTCGACGAAGAGGAGGCAGGGAGCGCTCTTCCGTCCCTGTTCAAACAGGTCCCTCACGCGGGCGGCGCCGACGCCCACGAACATCTCCACGAAATCCGATCCGGAGGACGAGAAGAACGGCACGTTGGCCTCTCCCGCCACGGCCTTGGCCAGCAACGTCTTCCCGGTCCCCGGCGCGCCGAAGAGGAGCACCCCTTTGGGTATCTTTCCGCCGAGTTTCTGGAATTTGGCGGGGTCTTTCAGGAACTCAATGATCTCCTGCAGTTCCTCTTTCGCCTCGTCACAGCCGGCCACGTCCGCAAAGGTCACCTTCTGTTTCTTCCCGGTCTGCAGTTTCGCGCGGGACCGGCCGAACGCCATGGCCTGTTTCCCTCCGCCCTGCATCTGCCGGATGATGATGAACCACCAGAGAAAGAAGAAAAGTCCGATCCAGAGCGCGTTCATGAGAATGGCGTTGATCCATCCCCGTTCGATCTCGCCGGAGAAACGTTCCACACCGGCCTTCTCCAGGTCTTCCACCAACCGGGGATCGTTCATGGGGACAACGCGGAACCCGCGGGCCTTGCCGTCTTCGGTCTTGTATTTTCCGCGGATCAGGTCCTCCCTCACGCGCAGATCGACGATCTTGCCCTCGTTGACCAGCCGCTTGAACGACGAGTAGGCTAATTCCTCCTCCAGGCTGCGGCCGGAACGGACGCTCTGGATGAAGAACAATATCCCCGCGAACACGAGGACCCACAACAATAGATTTCGGCTGTTTCCTTTCACAAAAACCCCCTTAACTCCGTTGAATCATTTCTGTTTCTTGTCCGGCTTCGAGTAATACTCCCGCTTCAGGACGCCCACGAAGGGCAAATTGCGGAACTGCTCCGAATAATCCAGCCCGTAGCCCACCACGAACTCGCTGGGAATCTTGAAACCAAGATAATCGACGGGCACTTCCACCCGGTGGCTCTCTTTCTTATCCAACAGCGCGCAGATCTTGAGCGACTTCACATGACGCGCCTTGAGCAGGTTCTTCAGATAGGCGAGGGTCAACCCCGTATCGACGATGTCTTCGACCAGGATCACGTGCTTCCCCTCGGCGCTCTCTCGCAGGTCCATGGTCACCCGGACGATGCCGGACGTCTCGGACCCCACATAAGACGACACCGCCATAAAATCCACGCCCACGGGGATGTTCAAGGAGCGGACCAGGTCCGCCAAAAAGATCACGCTTCCCTTGAGGATGGACACCAGGATCACATGCTGGCCGGCGTAATCCTTGGAGATCTGTTGTCCGAGTTCGGCGATGCGCGCGCGGATCTGATCCTCGGAGAGCAGGACGCGCTCGATGGCATTCTGGATCCATGGCTCGGAACGGTCGAGGACGGCGGCATTTCTATGAGGCATCGGATTCGGCGTCTCCTTCAGGTAGAGTCAATTCCAAAAAACGTCTCGTCGAACGGTCGACCTTCACCCAGTCGGAAATCTCATGGCCGACGATCCAGACGATCTTCTCCCGATCCGACACGATCGGAATCCGGCGTCGAACCGGCGCCGGGACCTTCCGGTCCACGAAAAAATCCTGCAATTTCTTGTGTCCGTCGAGACCCAGGGGCCGGAACCGGTCGCCGGGTTCCCACCGTCCCACGCGCAGCGGCCCGACCAGCCGGTCCGCATCCACCACGGCCCGCCGGTCCTGGCGGTGAGGCCATCGGGACGGCCTTTTTTTTAAGGATCGCGTCTCCACGGAGACTGGGACTGGACGAAGACCGGGAGAGCGGGGGTCTTTTTTCTTGTCGGCGAGCGGAAAGATCGTGACGTGCGCAACGTTCCGTTCCGCCCGCCATCCGTTCGGGAAAACCCATCGATTTCCAGGAAAAGAATCGGTCAAAAAATGCCGGAAACCTTCGATGTTCGAAAAATCGGCGAGACCCAACACTTGCCTCAAAATCCGTCGCTGTACCGCCCTATGATATCTCAAAAACCGTCGAAAATCAAGCTTCACCACCGGGCGCCGAGGACGATCCATCCACCCCTCCTCGGGCCCCCTCTCAACCTCCTGGAGTCCCGAAAAAAGACGTTCCCATTCCGCCCGGGCGCCGAGCCAATAATCCTCTTCGTCCCCCTGCAACCGGGCTGTCTGTCCCAGTCGGTCCAAGAACCCCGGGGTCTCCCGCTCCAAGCGCCGGATCAAGGGCCGGATCCGGTTCCTCAAGAAGGCGGGGGACCGGTTACTGGAATCCGTCCGGTAGGGAATGCGCCGAAGCCTCACATAGGACAGGATCTCCTTCCTGGAGAACTCCAGCAGGGGGCGGACCACTTGAAGCCCGGCGCCGCCGGATCCAGGCCAAGTGCCCTGAGACCGGATGGCCCGAAGTCCCGTGGGTCCGGATCCCCGGAGAAGGTTCATGAAAAAAGTCTCGGCCTGGTCGTTGAGCGTATGGCCGGTGAGAACAAGCGGACATTTCCATCGGCGGGCGGACCGCGCCAGGACCCGGTAACGCAAAGCACGGGCGGACGCCTCGATCCCCTCGCCCCGGCGACGGCTATAGGACCGGACTGGAACGCGGACGACGCGGACAGGGACCGACCGCCGAGCGCATTCCTTCCTCACGAAACGGGCGTCCCCCCGCGAGGCCCGACCCCGAAGGCCGTGATCGACGTGCACGGCATAGACCCGCGAGAACCGTCCGGACCGGTGCGCCAAATCGAGCAGCGCCATCGAATCCGGTCCGCCGGAGCAGGCAACGACCGCCCCCGGCTCGCCATCGGGCAAACCGCGCAGAGAGGATTCAAACCTCGGCAAAAGATCAGCGGAATCGAAAAGACGGCGGGACATCGGAAAGCTCGGAAAGGGAACTCATGTCACATAAAAAACGGGGGTGTCCAAAATTACAGGAAGCGCCGGACGGCTTTCAACACGTCTGTTTCGGAGAGGGATTCCATGCAATGGGGGGTCTTCAAGCAACGCCGCCGGTAGCAAGGCAGGCAATCCCAGTCCTTGTGGACCTTGATCCCCCGCCCATAGAGTTCGATTTCGGCCGACGAGGTGGGTCCGAACAGCGCCACCACCTTTTTGCGAAGAGCCACGGCGAGGTGGAGGGCCATGGTGTCCCCGGTCAACACCACCGAACACAGGTCGACCAGAGCCGCGAACCGGCGCAACGAATGATCACACCCGCTGTCCGTCAGGAAAGAGAATTCTTTCTTGAGCGCCTGATTCCGTTCCCTCTCCTCCGGCCCGCCGAGCAACATCAGCCGAACAGAACGATCGCCGGAGAAAGAGCGGATGAACCGGCGAAGACGATCCATCGGCCACCTCTTCTGTTCCCAACGCGCGCCGGCGCCCGTATTGATCCCCAGGATCTTGTCACGCGCGCTCCAACGCCAACCGCGGGCTTTTTCGGCCGCCCAGCGTTTCTCCTCTTCCCTCAAAAACCATTGGGGCCGATAGGCCGGGTCCCAGCGGAGGCCGCAGATATCGAACATCCACTCCTGATACGTGCGACCGTTCTCTCTTTTCCGCCGGTCGTTCAGACTCATGTTCACCCATTCCAACGCCGGGTCCTTCGAGAATCGGCTCCCTTTCGGACCGGGAGGGAAAGCCCCCAACACGCCCCGGTGATAAATGAAACCCACCCGGCGATCCGCCTTCAGTTCGGCGGCCCAGGCGGCGGGCTCCACCGCGAAATCGAGGGACCATAACAGATCGAACTGATCCTGTCGGAGACGCAAAAAGGTATCGAAGGAGAACGGCAAGACCCGGTCCACGCAGGGATTTTCCTCGAACAAGGGCAGGGCCTCCTGTTGAGCCACCCAGGTGATGTGAGCTGACGGAAATTTCTTTTTAAACGCGGGGAGGAGGGCGGTCGTGCGGAGCACGTCCCCGACGGCGGCCGTCTTCAGGACAAGCAGACGCGGGTGAGCGGGCTGATAGTCACGACACGAACGACAGAGGACGCCGCTCTTTTTATGCGGAGCACACGGGCTTTCGGGGCGGAAATAACGGCAGTCGGATCGATAAAGATCCGTGGAAGAGCGCGGGACGATCACAGGATGACGGTTGGAACCGGACCGGCCCAACGGACAGGAGGAACGAAGCGGTTAAAAGCCCGTGGTCTCAAGGAATTCCAGCGATTTCTGACACCATTTATCGACGAAAATACCGCGGTTGGTCTCCCGAAGACGATCATAGTTCATCTTCTGGTACCCCTTGCCGCCGAAATGGTGGATGTAGACGTCCTTGCAGTGCATGATCTTGAATCCGGCCTGTCGGACACGCAGACAATAGTCGTAGTCCTCGTAGCCGCCGGGGCCGAACCGTTCGTCGAGAAGACCCACTTTCTGGATCACCTCTTTGCGGATCAACAGACAGAATCCGATCAGGCGATGTGTCTCCTCCCAGATGGCGCTGTTCTTGATGGAGTTGGCCATGGCGAACTTGTCCAGATCCTTCAGGCTCGTGTATCCGGCCGGGATGGACTGGATCTGAGTCGCGCAGTTGGTGCTGGGCCCTACCAACCCGACCAACGGATGGCTGTCCATGCATCGGTTCAGGTATTCAAGCCAATGAGGTGTCACGATCACATCCGCGTTCAGCATGAGGATGCGGTCTCCCGAAGCCACCATGACCCCCTGATTGTTTCCGCGGGCGAACGCCAGATTTTCGGGGTTGCTGATGATCTTGGCATCCTTCACGGTCCGCAGATATTTATCCGTGCCGTCCTTGGACGCGTTGTCGACGAAGATGAGCTCGTAGGGTACGTTCGTGTTCTTGCGGATGCTTTCCACGCAGTTCTTCAGGAACGACAGGTCGTCGTGGCAGAGGATGATGATGCTGGTGAGTTTCTTCTGAACCGTCACCGGCGACACCTTATGGGCCGGCAAGGCCTTGATGAGGCCCTTGAGCCATGGCGACAGGACGGTATCGACGTTGCTCGGAAAAACATCGGGATGGAAGTAAGGGCTGACCTCCTGCTGGAGGGCATCGGCATCGTGCCGGTTGGACACCATGATCCGGGACGCGAGGCGATACATCTCGGCGATGCGGTTCTTGGCGTTGACCCGGGCCATGCGGTTCTGCTCCGCGCGGATCGTCTTCAGATGGTTCATATGGGGGAAGAAAACGACGAAGGGCGTGGTGGGACTGAACAGCGTCAGATCCCTCAAATAGAGGTCCACCATGGGCTGGGTGCAGATGAACACGGCCTTGAAGGGGGTCTCATGCATCTTCTCCTTCGCCACGGGGCTCGACCTCTCATCGAGATGGATGCGGGCGCCGTCGGCGATCTCCACTCCCTCCATCATCATGAGACGCCGGTATTTCTCCTCCAGCGGCGCCGGGTGATGGGCCATGATCACGACGCGATGGGTCTTTCGAAGGGACCGGATGAGCAAGTCGATCTGTTTGTCTTCGGGGAACACGTCCGGGGCCGGCACGTGCGGAACGACGACCAAGACGGGATCCTCGGTGCGGGTCATCGTGGATTGTTTCAGGCTCATCAGGGCTTGAAGTTTCTTGATCTTCTTCGATTTACTCATCGTTTCGTCTCTCTTTCCAGATATTGTCCTCAAATGGTATAGTAACGAGTAAAGTGTTAGAATGACTTTCGCAACAACCTTAGAAGTATAAATAATTCCTCTGGCTGTGTCAAAAACGTTTTTATGGGCATTTACCGAACCCAATGGTCCTTCGATGCGCCTTGATCATCTGTCTCATGCTCTGCGGTCTCCCCTCGGCCCACGCTTATATCGATCCGGGAACCGTCGGATTGCCCTTTCGGACCCTCGGACCTCTCTGGGGATTCATTCTTCTGATCGCCGGCGGCGCCGCCGTGGCCGCCAAGATGTTGTGGCGCCGGTCGGGGTGGGTCCGGGCGGCGTTCATCCTCATCCTCTGTTCGACCCTGTTGTTCCTGGGATATCTGTTCTGGGGAAAAGACCATATGCCGTCATCTAAAAAGATCGTCGTCCTCGGATTGGACGGTCTCGACCATTCACTGGTCCGGCGGTGGATGGACGAGGGCCGGCTCCCGAATCTCGAAAGACTCGCCCGATCCGGGGTCTTCCGGCCTTTCAAAACGGACGTGCCCGCCCAATCGCCGGTCCTCTGGACAACCATCGCCACGGGATCCCAACCCGGCCAGCACGGACTCTTTGATTTTCTGGAACGGGACCCCGAAACCTATCTGCCCCGTCTGGCCGTGAACAGGAGTCGCCCGTCCGCGGGATCGTTCGAAAAAGTGAGGAAAGCGCCCGCCTTCTGGGAAATCACCTCCTCCCGAAAGATTCCGACGGTGATCCTGCGCTTCCCCCTGGCGTTCCCCCCCGAAAAGGTTCATGGACGGATGCTCTCGGGGATGGGCGTCCCGGACCTCCGCGGGGGATTGGGACAATACACCCTCTTCTGCTCCGGTGGATACGTCCCCCCCGCTGATTTCCACGGACGATTGGCCGTGCTGGAGGAAAAGAACGGGGCTTTTTCGGGCCTCATCAACGGACCCAAAAATTCCGCCGAACCGAACGCCCCCGACATCACGGTTCCCCTCCGGATCGTCCTCTCTCGGGAGTCCCGCACCGCGACGATCACCGTCGGCACGAATCAGACGGTCTTGGCGGAAAAACGATGGAGCGATTGGATCCCCGTCTCGTTCCGACTCCGTTTTTTCCAGAAGATCCGAGGACAGGTCCGTTTCTGCCTGATCGAGGGCGGACCGGGACTGCGACTCTACATGTCCCCGGTCAATTTCGACCCGAGACACCCCGTCTTCGACATCTCCTCCCCGTCCGGATACGCCTCGGAGTTGGCCGACCGGATCGGGCCGTTCACCACGCTGGGGATGCCGCACGATACCAACGCTCACGGCGACGGAGTCCTCAGCGACGACCTCTTTCTCGACCATTGCCGCCTCATCGCCGACGAACAGGAACGGATCTTCTTCCATGAACTGGACCGCTTCAAAAACGGGCTCCTGTTCGCCGTCTTCGACACGGCCGACGCCGTCCAACACATGTTCTGGCGCGAGATCGATCCTCGACATCCCCTCCATGAAAAATCGTTGCCCTCCCGGGAAGCGATCCTGAACGCCTATCAGCGGATGGATGATCTCGTCGGCAAGACCATCGAGAGGACCGGCCCGGAAACCGTCCTCCTCCTCTGTTCCGACCACGGATTCTCCTCTTTTCGCAAAGCCATCCATCTCAACCGTTGGTTGATCGACAATCAGACGCTGACCCCGGCCTCCTCTCATGGAAAGGAAACCCCTGTCGAATTCCTCCAAGGGATCGATTGGTCCCGAAGTCGGGCGTATTCCATCGGACTGGGCGGGGGCATCTACCTCAACTTGAAGGGCCGGGAAAAACAGGGGGTCGTCACTCTCGCGGAAAAAGACGCCATCCTCAACACGCTCACCCGTCGGCTCAAAGACATCCGGGACCCAAAGACGGGCGGACCCGTCGTCAAAAACGTCTATCGGCCGGAGGACCTCTTCTCCGGGCCCCACCTCCACGAGGGGCCGGACCTCCTGGTGACGTTCCAGGAAGGTTACCGCGTCTCCTGGCAGACGGCGATCGGCGGAGCCCCCGCGGGTCCGATCATCGAAGAACATCTCAGCTCCTGGAGCGGGGACCACACGAGCGCCGATCCCGACTCTCTGCCGGGCATCTTTTTTTCGAACAGGCCCGACATCAGCGTCACGGGCGTCCGGGAACTGGCCCCCGCCCTCCTGCGCCTGTTGGACTGCCCCATCCCCGATTCGATGAAGACCCCTTCCAAGGAATCCCGCTGATCCCGGTTCCATCGACCGATCCGTGGTCTCCCAGACCGGTTCCGACATGATACGTTCGCTCCGACGGATACTTCCGATACTCCTCCTCGTCATCGCCAAGTTCCTTCACGCCGCAGAACCGGCCGCCACCACCCCCATCGTCCCCATCGCCGGCGTCATCCGAAACATCTCCATCGACCTCAAAGACATCTTCGATCCGACCCAGCGTGGGGAGAACAAACTGTTCTACCGGATGGTGAACAGTCTCCATTTCACCACCCGCCACAGCGTCATCAAGAAGGAACTCCTGTTGCGCGAAGGGGATGCCTACGATCCGCTGCTGATCGCCGAATCCGAACGGGCCCTGCGGAAGATACTCCACCTCCGGCAGGTCCACATCCGCCCCGTCCCGGCCGGCGGAGGGATGGTGGACCTGATCGTCGTGGCGCACGACACCTGGAGCACGGAGCCCACCCTCAGCATGTCCGGTGTCGGAGACGAAGTCACCGGGAAGATCGGGATCAAGGAACGCAACTTCCTCGGATACGGGAAAGAGGCGAGCTTCATGTATAAGAGGGACACCGACGTGATCCGCCGGTCCTTCGCCTACAACGACCCGAACATCCTGGGGACGCATTGGCGGATGCAATCGAACTACGCCCAGCAAGAGGATGGGGTCAACAAGGTCTTCTCCCTGAAACGTCCCTTCTATTCCAGCATCACCCCGTGGTCCATGACCCTTTCCGGAGAGACTCTGGAACAGGACTCGCGCCTCTTCTCCGACGGGAGCGAGGTGCTCCGTTACCACAACAAAGACACCGGCATCCGGACGGGTTATGCCCGCTCCCTGGGATCCACCCCGCGCAGCATCCGTCGAGCGGGACTGGGATACCGGTTCGCGGACAACAAACTTCTGACCGGGGACATGTCCCAGCGGCTGCTGGAACAACGCCGTTATCACGTGGCGGAACTATATTTCGAGTGGGAGAGAACGGACTACATCCGCGTGCAACACATCAAGAAGGCGAACGTCGAGGAATATTTCAACATGGGCCCTTCGCTCATCATCGAACCGGGGTTTTCCCAGCGATGGACGGCCACCTCCCAGCCCGCCACGTTCATCAACCTGGAGGCACACCGTGGATTCCTCTTCGGCTTCGCCCATTTCGCCATGATGACGCTGGAGGGGACCGGAAAATACGAGGACGGCGGATGGCAGAACACGCGGCCGTCCCTTCAACTGGAATACTACAACCACTTCTCCGAACGGCAAACGTTCGCGCTGAACCTCAAGACCGTCTCTCTCATCCACCCGGACCCCGACAACCAGCTGCTCCTGGGCGGTGAATCGGGATTGAGGGGTTACCAGCTGCGGCAGTTCTCCGGGAACAAACTCTTGTTAGCGAACATGGAGAACCGGCTTTTCTTCACCGACGACTGGCTCCACCTGACCTCCCTGGGCGGCGTGGTCTTCATGGACACGGGTTACGTCTGGCCTGAAAACACGGTCATCAATCTGCGCGATCTAAAAACAGACGTGGGAGCGGGGCTCCGGTTCGGACTCTCCAGGGCCAGTTTCGGGATGGTGCTTCGGTTGGATGTCGGTTATGCGGTCAGCCGCGTCCCGGGGGAGAGCCGCACGGTCATCACCTTCGGCTCGGAACACGTCTTCTAAAAAACGTTCCTATTTTTTACCCTTCGACGGGATCGTCTTCCAAACCACTTCTTTCCCCGTCAGCTTCGTAACACTCTCCAAACGCCCGTCACGACAATGAACCGTGGAACGGATCTCCACGATCCCGTTGACGTCGTCGACCAACGTCTTGGGAGTCCGCGGAGAGGAATAACCCCGGTGCGTGAAGAAGTTCCCGATCACTCCCCCCGTCTGGGGATTGATGATCGTCCCATCCTCCCTGTATCCACACACCTCGCGGACGGTCTTCAGCGCCCCCTGGACCCATTCCTTGGCCCGGGGATCCTCGGGGCTCTCCACATTGTCGAAATTCCTCCACAACAGGATGAGGATGGCGTTATCCCTCAAAGAATAATCCACCGAGACGGACCAATGCCCGCCCAGAGAATCGAAGATCCGTTCCTCCAGGTTGAACAGACCCACGTCCAACAGGCTGACGGGCTCTTGGATCAGGTAACGGATCGAATCGGACGGTTCAGCGGCGGCCGATCCGAGAAAAAGCCCGATCGCGACGAGAGCGGCGAATAGGGAACGTTTCATGTTTGCTCCTCAACAACCTTTCGCCGAGGCCAGACGGACAGCCGTGAGGATGGCCTCGATCGTCGGCTCGGCCCGGGCCGTGCGGAACGCGGGGGCCAGATCAAAGGCCGTGCCGTGTCCCGGAGAGGTGCGGATCCAGGGCAACCCCGCCGTGACGTTGACGATCCGTCCCGGGGCGATGGTCTTCAAAGGGATCATGGCTTGATCGTGATAGAGACAGGCCAAGATGTCGTAACGGCCGGCTGCGTGGGCCGACCAAAAAACATCGGACGGGGCCGGCCCGTCGATGGCGACCGCCAGACTCTTCAGCCGTTTCACCGCCGGGATCAGGATCCGTGTCTCCTCATGTCCCAACAAGCCGCCGTCGCCGGCATGGGGATTCAACCCGCACAACCCCCATTGTACAGACCTCAGACCCAGATGTTTCTTCATCCATCGGTCGGTATCGGCGATCGACGACACGATCTTATCGACGGACAAGGCATCGGAGACCCGGCGGAGCGGAATATGGCGTGTCAGCAGGAGCGCGCGCAATTTCCCGGCGCACATCAGCATTTCCACATTCCGGACTTTCCCCCACGCCGCCAACAATTCCGTATATCCCGGCTCTTTGACACCGGCCAACGCGAGACTTTCCTTCGACACCGGCGCCGTGACGAGGGCCGAACACCGCCGCGAATCGACGAACCGGACCGCCTCCCTCAGCGCTTCCACGGCCGCCTCCCCCCCGATCCTCTGGGGACGGCCCATCGTCAACTCCGAAATTTTCGGATGCGGGACGTCCCAGACCGGCAGCTCCCCACCGGAAGCCCCGATCTCCGTCCAACGACGGGTCCGGCGCAACCGGACGGACGAAGCGGACGCGTAACGCGAAAACACCTCGAAGTCCCCCACCAACACGGGGCGGCATCGGGCGCGGACGCGAGGGTGACGGCACGCCAAAAGATCGACCACGGGGCCGATCCCGGCGGGATCACCCGATGTCACGGCGATGAACTGTTTTTTCACAACGGAGAGGAGGGCGAGGACAACGGACCGGTCAGAGGTCCGTTTCCACGTTGATCAGGACCTTGACCGTGGCGTTCTTGCGGAGATCCTGGACATATTGTTCGAAGATGGATTGTGCCTTGGTCCGGTAGAGGTATTCCTTCAGATCGTCCGACACGTCCTCGTATTTCAGCTTCGTGGCCGCCTTTTTCTCCTCGACGAGGATGATGTGGTATCCGAACTCGGTCTGCACGACCGGGGACACCTGGCCGACGGCCGTCTCGAACGCGGCCTTCTCGAACTCGGGGACCATCTGTCCCCGGGTGAAATAGCCCAGATCTCCGCCGCGCACGGCGCTGCCCTTGTCGTCCGATTCTTTGACGGCGACGTTGCCGAAATCTTCGCCGCCCGCGATCTTTTTCCGAAGATCCTCGATCTTCTGGCGGATCTGCGACTTATCCTTGAACGACGCGTCCCTGTCGACGCGCAACAGGATGTGGCGCGCCCGGACCCTCTCACCGGTCTGCGATTGGAAATATTTTGCCAACGATTCCAGGTCCGACTGGGATTCCGCGTCGATCCCGGGGACGGTCTTCCCCTGCATGATCAAATTCACCTTGTCGAACAAAGCCTGCCCCTCCGCGTCGGTCGGCGGAGTGTTCCGGGAATGGATCTCCTGGTTGGTCAATTGGACCACGCTGAGCTGGTCGCGGATCCGATCCTCGAATTTCTTCTCGCTCAGCCCCTCCTTGACGAGTTCCTGGTTGAACCCCTTCTGGCACTCCTTGATCATATCCGGATTGCTCTTCTCCAGTTCCTTCCAGGCGGCCGACAGGTCCATCGTGGGTTCCTTGCTCTGCTCTTCCGGGGTCTTCCCTTCCATCATCCGGGAGACGATGCGTTCCAACTCCCGGCGGCCCAATTCGGGCATGAAGCGCGTCTTCACCTGGATGATCCCGTTCTCCAGATCCCGCTGGTTGACCCGGATCTTCTTGTTCCTGGCCTCGAGGAGCAACACCTTGTCGTCCACCATCTGGTTGAATATCTTCCCTTTGACGTCCTTCTCCCACTCCGGCGTCATCTGCTCGGGACGGAGGACCTTGCCCTGTTGGTCGCGAAACGCGTCCCAGTTCTTCTCGAACTCCGACAAGAGGATGGCCTCTCCGTTCACCAGAGCGATGGTCTTGTTGACCACTTTGGACCACGCGTGCGTGGAAAGGAACAAGCCCGTCAGGGCGATACCGGCGGCGACGGAAAAAAAACGTTTTTTCATCATGACTTTTTAGGCCTCTCTTCGGATTTAGTGGATTTATTATCGGCTGTCGTGTTGAACTTCTCAAGGGCTTTCTGGTCGATGTCGATCGGGTATTTCGACTTCGTCTTCTCGATCCAGGACTGGAATTTCTGTTTTTCAATCACCGCGCGGACCTGCTCGGCCACTTCCTCATACGGCCGGGCCGACAAGTTCTTCTCGGCCGACCGGCGAATGATGTGGTAGCCATACGGCGACGCCACCACGGAAGACATCTCCCCGTCCTTCATCTGGATGACCGCCTTCTCGAATTCCGGAATCAATGTGCCACGGACGAAGAATCCGACATCCCCGCCCTGTTTGGCCGTGACGACGTCCTCGGAATGTTTCTTCGCGATCTCCTCGAATTTTTCCCCCTTCCGGATGCGGGAGAGCAGGTCTTCGGCCAACAACGAGCTGGACAGAAGGATGTGGGACGCCCTGTATTCCTTCTCGGTCTTCCAATAATTGCGGACCTCGTCATCGGTCACCTTCAGATCGCGGCCCTGGAGATAACGGAAGAACTCCCCGATGAGCACCCGCTCCTCGGACTCCCTCTTTTGACGCTCAAATTCCTGATTCATCTCTTCCAGGCGTTTCTTGATGTCCGGACGGCGCAGGAACGCTCCCCGGCGCGCTTCCGAAAGCACCAGTTTCCGACGGACCAGCAGTTCCAGGAGTTCTTTCTTGCCGGGCAACCCTTCCAGATACTCCTGCCGGGCGAACGGCCGGGCCTGGAGTTCGTTCCTGAAATCGGTCTCGGTCACCTTTTCTTTTCCCACGCGCGCCAACACGCCCTCGTTCCGGCGGCACCCCGCCGCGATGACGCTCAGCGCGATCAGGAGATAGATTCCACGTCGGTTCATGTGTCTTTGTCCTCTCGGTCCGTTGATAAAATCACGTGCGGGATATGAAATCATATTTACTCCATCGTTGACAAGAAATTTCTCGTCCAGGACAGGAGATCCTCGTCGGGCAGGGGACAGATCCTCATTCCGTCGGGCGGGCCGGGCAGGAACGCGATGGAATCCCCGTGTCTTTCGAGCTGGGCCGCCACGAATTTTTCAGACAGCACCGCATCCTTCCGGAAGCGGATCTCCAGCCCCTCCTGGAAAACGGCCACATGGGAGACCTTCCGGGAACGGGCCAGGTGCCTGACTTCGGCCACCTGGAACAATTTCTCGGCGGGGACGGGAAGTTTTCCGCACCGGTCCTCCAGTTCCTCCCGTAAACCGCGCCATTCCGAAGGAGTGGCGTCGATCAGCCGGCGATAGAAGGCGATCCGTTCCGATTCGGACGGGAGATAGTCCGGCGGAATATAGGCCGACAGGGGCAGTTCGAGCGACACGTCGGGCTCCGTCCGGGTCTCCACCGCTTCGCCCTTCTGCCGCTTGATCTCATCGCCGAGCAACTGTCCGTAGAGGTCCAGCCCCACGGCGTTCACGAACCCGTGTTGTTGCGGTCCGAGGAGGTTTCCTGCCCCGCGGATCTCCATGTCGCGCAACGCCAGACGGAACCCGGACCCCAGTCCGGCGAACTCCTTGAGAGCGGTCATTCGTTTGCGCGCCTCCTCGGAGAGGTCCCCGTCGGGGGAATAGAACAGGTAGCAATAAGCCTTCTGCCGTTCCCGGCCCACCCGGCCGCGCAACTGGTAGAGCTGGGCCAATCCGAAATCCTCGGCTTGTTCCACGATCAGCGTGTTGACCGACGGGATGTCGAGCCCCGATTCGACGATGGAGGTGGCCAGGAGCACCGCGTGTTTCTTGTGGAGGAAATCCCACATCACCTTTTCAAGGGCGGCGCCGGTCATCTGGCCATGGGCGATCCCCACCGGAGACATCCCCTTGCCGCCGGGCTTCGAAGCGGGGTCCACCGTCTCCTCGACCAGCTTTTCGAGCCATTTCCGCTTGGATTCGAGCGTGCGGATCTGGTTGAACACGTAGAACACCTGCCCGCCCCGCTGAAGTTCCTGGGCGACGGCGTCTCGGACCAACTTCTCGTCGAACGGGCCCGCGTAGGTGGCCACGGGCAGACGCCCTTCCGGAGGCGTCTCGATGACAGACAATGTCTTGAGCCCGCCCAAAGACGAGGCCATCGTTCGCGGGATCGGCGTGGCCGACAGGGACAACACGTCCACCGTCTCGCGGAACGCCGTCATCCGCTCCTTCTGACGGACGCCGAAGCGGTGTTCTTCGTCCACGATGACGAGTCCGAGGTTCTTGAACTGGATATCCGGCGACAGGAGCCGATGGGTGCCGATGACGATGTCGATGACGCCCCGGCGGATGTCCTGAATGATCCTCTTCTCGTCGGCCGGTTTGGCGAAGCGAGAGAGCACGGCCACCGACACCGGATAGTCCGCGAACCGGTCGGCGAACGTGCGGCCATGCTGTTCGGCCAGGATGGTCGTCGGGACCAGCACGGCCACCTGTTTATTGGAAGCCGCCGCCTTGAACGCCGCCCGCATCGCCACTTCCGTCTTTCCATATCCCACGTCGCCGCAGACCAAACGGTCCATCGGGCGCGGGCTCATCATGTCCGACTTCACCTCGGCGATGGCTTTCGCCTGGTCCCGCGTCAACTCATAGTAAAAACCGTTCCCGAACTCCTTCTCGATGTGGGAATCCGGAGAGAAACTGGTGCCCGTCTGCAAGGCCCTCTTGGCGGCCCGTTCCAGCAGGTCCGCCGCCAACGCCGCCACCGATTCCTGAACACCCTGTTTGATCCGTTCCCAGGACGCCGTATCCAGCGACGATAAACGCGGCATCTTCCCCTCCATCCCGCGGTATTTCTGGACCTGCCTGAACTCGAAGAGGGGGACGAAGACCCGGTCACCCCCTTTGTATTCCAGCCGGAGGTAGTCGGCCTCCGTGCCGGCCGCGGTGACCCGTTGCAATCCGCGGTAACGGCCGATCCCGAACCGCTCGTGAACCACGAAATCGCCGGCCTTCAATTCCACCACGTCGGCGATGGCCTCTCCGCCCGAAAACTTCGGCAGTCTCAAACGCCGGCGAGGACGCTTGAACACCTCGCCGTTGGAGAGGAGGACCCTCTGGCGGGACGGATCGACGAACCCCTTCGTGAGCGGGCCCAGAGGCAGACCGATCTGCCCGCTCTCAAAAAATTTCTCCAGCCGATGGTCGTGTTCCAACACCATCTCCTTCAACCGCTCTTGTTCGCCGGCATTCTGGCAGAAAACGGTCACGCGGTATCCCCGGGACATCCATTCCCGCACGTGTTGGACGAACACGGTGAAACGGGTGACGGCTTCGACGGAGGTGGCGACGCCCACCGTCTCGAAGGGCGGCAGCGAGAGGAACGGGACGGTGATGTCCGGATGGCCCAGATCATCCCGGAGGAGGCGGTACCCCTCCAAGGAGACATCCTCTCCGGACGGATGGGACTGGTAGAGCACGGAGGGGGCGGAGGCGTCCGGAGAACGATCGGAAAGGTAATCGAGGAGCGTGGCGCCGGAAGGACCGGGCGCCATCGGAAGGATGGAGACGCCGTCCAGATACGCGCCGGACCGCTGGGTCAGCAGATCGACAGAACGGATGGATTCCACCTGATCCATCGGCCAGAGGATGCGCACCGGTCCCGCACCGCCCGGCGACCACACGTCCAAAACCTCGCCGCGCACGGCCAGCTCGCCGACGGCCTCGACGGTATCCGTCCGTTGATATCCGCACTGCGACAAGTGGGCCAGGAAGAGGGAACGGTCCAACCGGTCGCCGGGTTTCAAGAAGCGTTGAGAACCATCCAGGTCTTTCGGGGAAGGAAGGGGGTCTTTGAGCGCCTCCGCAGAGGCCACCAGGAAACGGGCCTTTCCCGCCCGCCAGCGAGAGAGGGCCACCGTCCGTTCACCGGGTTCAGGATCGGAAAAACATCCGACGGACGGGTCGGCTCTTTGATCGGGATTGAATCCGGAGTGTATCGCCCGAAGATCGTCGGCCAGATCCTGAGCGGCCTCGTCCGTGGCGGCCACCAGGAGCCACTTTTGAAAAACGTCCCTGTTGTTCCAGATCCACCACGCTTCCCCGCCGACCGACAGTCCGCCGATCCGGAACGGTCGTCCGGCGGCGTTCAATCGTTTTAAGTCGAGGAGATCGGATCCGGTGTCGCTCATTTGCATTCAGTTCGAAACTATGGGAAAATGGGGTGATGACAATGGGACACTCGGATGTATAGGGTCACTCGGCACATCACATTCTGCTACGGCCACCGGTTGCTGAACTATTCTGGGAAGTGCCGTCACCTGCACGGCCACAACGGCCGAGTGGAGATCGTGCTGGCGTCCCGCACGCTCGACGCGCGAGGCATGGTCACCGACTTCCACGTCATCAAGGAAAAGATCCAGACCTGGATCGACAAGAATTTCGACCATCGATTCCTTCTGCGCGGGGATGACCCCATCCTCCCCACGCTCCGGCGTTTCAAGGAACCGGTCTACCTCTTCAAGGAAAACCCGACCGCCGAGGTGATCGCCCGGGAGATCTATCTCCAGGCCCAAAAAAAGGGGCTTCCCGTCGAACGCGTCACCCTCTGGGAAACCGATAAATCCTCCGCCACCTACGGCGAGGCATAAATTCTCATCTCAATCGAATACACCGGTAGTGACTGTTTACCATACTCATTTCTGGAAACACCCCTGCTATATAAATCGAGAGAAATGGCGTTTTTTGTGGAATGCGGATTTCTGGAATCAATTTTATAAACTCTTCAAATGACGTAACATTCGGGTAGATACCGATAATAAGAATGCAATTTTGTCCGCAATCCTTTTGACATTTATCATCTATGATACTGCTTATATTCTTTACTAGAGATAAATCTGAATTACAACCAACCCAGTCTCGAGAAAACTTTGGATTCCACTCAAATTTAGCATGCTTTCCGTCATCATAATATGCTGTGGTTACTTCAAGAAATATTTCCGATTTATCATCTATAAACACAAGATCGGGAGGATCTTCCCCACGACGATCAAAAGAATAATTAGTACCGTTATTTTTGTTATACCAACAAACAAAATCTTCTCCTATTTTTTTCTCATCTTTAAAATTCATAAATACCCATACAAAAATCTCATTTTTCCATCTCTTCACCCCATCCGGTCGATCTCCACGGCAGTCCAGGCGATCCCGGGCAGGACCTTTTTCCGGACGCGGACGGTCACACTCCTCACCCGCGACGTCTCCAAGACGAGTTGAGACACCCGCTCCGCCACCCTCTCGATGGTCCGGCACGACATCTTCCCGAGAGCGAACCGGATCTTCAGAGCCAACGCCGCATAATCCACCGTGCAGGACAGATCGTCCTTGACCCCGGCCCGCCTCAGCGAGCGGCAGCGGGCCTCCACGTCGATGTGGATCGGTTGGACGCGCGAGCGCTCCTGCGGAGTGCAGCCCACCCGCATCCTCACCACCATGTCCTGTATGATGATCTTATCCATCCAACGATCTCCGTTCCGGGGAATGGTGTCTACTGGAACTTCCTGGCCAACAGGCGCAACCGGAGGGCCACGAAGAACGCGCCCGCGACCAACACGCCGTAGAGGATCTTCCCCCAACGTTCCTGGATGAAGCCCATCAGGGGCGGCATCAGGATGAGGAACAGGAGGATGAACAGAAGACTGAAGATGATCACCTGAAACGCCTGCTTAATTTCCCGGTCCAATGTATGTCTCCTTGAGTTTCCGGATCTCGTCCAACACGCGGTTCGAAAAATCCTGGTATTCCTCGTCTTCTCGGACGGTGATCGGCGTGCCGAAACAAAGCCAGACGGGCTGGAACGTCGTCAAACGACCCGTGTTGTGGACGTAGACCGGCAGGACCTGCACCCCTGACTTTTTGGCCAACATCCCGATCCCCGGTTTGGCGCGTCCGAGTTTGCCGGTCTTCTGGCGGTGTCCTTCGGGGAACATGATCAGACCTCCGCCGGCCTGCAGCAACCGCTGGGCGTTCTTGAAGGCGCTGATGTCGTGCTCCATCCGGTTCACGGGGAACGCATTCACCTGCCGGATGAGCCAGCCGAAGACCGGCACCTCGAAAAGCTCCTGTTTGGCGAAGAAATAGATCATCCGACGGATCATGCACCCGACCAACGGCGGGTCGGCGTAGGACACGTGGTTGGAGGCGACGATCAGCCCGCCCTCCATCGGCACGTTCTCCAGCCCGCGCACCCTCAATCTCCAGACGAGCCTGAACGCGGTGCGGAACAAGAACTGTCCCGACCGGAACAAGATGCGCTGGTGCAACCGGCGATGGAGCAACTCGTGGATCATTCGGACTGAAGGGCTTTCTCCAAGATGACGCGGGCCACCTGGTCCAAAGTGAGCCGGGTGGAATCCACCACGATCGCGTCGTCGGCGACGCGCAGCGGGGAGATCCCGCGGGTGCGGTCCTTGAAATCCCTCTTCCGGATGGCCTCCGCGATGGCGCGCAGGCTGACCCGTTCGTTCTTGGCGCGGAGTTCGCGGTAACGGCGGCGCGCCCGTTCCATGGGGGACGCGTCCAGATAGAATTTCAGGTCCGCGTTCGGAAAAACGGCGGTGCCGATGTCTCTCCCTTCCATCACCACTCCCCCCCGACGGCCCATCTGGCGCTGGAGGTCGCGAAGCACCCGGCGCACACCCTGCACGGCGGCCAGCGTGTTGGTCATGCTGGTCACCTGCTGGGAACGGATCATCGCAGTGACGTCCTTCCCGTCGGCCAGAACATGGAAAACGCCGTTCTTGGGCCGGAAGGTGAGCCGCGTCTTCCGGGCCAGGCGCGTGAGGTCGTCCGGTTTCTGAAAAGAGGTCCCGGTCTCGAGGGCCTTCCAGGTGAGGGCGCGGTACATGGCGCCCGTGTCGATATAGATGTATTTCAGTTCGGTCGCCACGATCTTGGCGATGGTCGATTTCCCGGCGCCGGCCGGACCGTCGATGGCGATGACGAGTTTTTTCTTCATACGACGCGGTTCCTCAATTTTTCAAGATCGTCCCAAAAGGTCGGGAAGGAAATATCCACACAATCGGCGTTCTGGATGACGGTCTCGCCCCGGGCGATCAATCCCGCCACGGCCAACGACATGGCCATCCGGTGGTCTTCGAACGAGTTCACGGTCGCCCCGATCAACGGGGTCGGCCCCTCGATCACCAGACCGTCCGGCCTTTCCTCGATGTGCGCGCCCATCTTCCTCAATTCCGTCGTGCAATGGGCCAACCGGTCCGATTCCTTGACGCGCAGTTCCTGGGCCCCGCGGATCTCCGTGATCCCTTCCGCCTGGGTCGCCGCCACGGCGATGATCGGGATCTCGTCGATCAGGCGTGGCATGATCTCCGGTTCGATCTTCACGGATTTCAAAGGGCTGTGTGTCACCAGAAGGTCCGCGATCGGTTCCCCGCCGATGACGCGCTGATCGTTCCTCTTGATGAGGACGCCCATCTGTTGCATCACCTCGAGAAGGCCGTCCCGCGTGGGATTCACCCCGACGTTCCTCAAGAGGACTTCCGAGCCCGGCAACAGGAGGCTGGCGACGATGAAGAAGGCGGCGCTGGACAGGTCGCTGGGCACCACCCATTCCCGGGGTTGAAGGGATTGACCTCCCCGGATGCCGACGCGCGTGCCCTGGATGTCCAGTTGGATCCCGGCGGCGCTCATCATGCGTTCGGTATGGTCCCGTGACTGATAGGGTTCCTCGACCACCGTCACTCCGTCGGCGTAGAGTCCCGCCAGGAGGACGCAGGATTTCACCTGGGCGCTGGCCACCGGCGTCTTCCATTCCATCGCATCCAGGGGCCTTTTCCCCTGGATGACCAGCGGCGCAAACTTGTTGTCCTGGGCGCGCACTTGGGCGCCCATCTGGCGGACAGGCAACACCACGCGGTCCATCGGACGGCGCGACAAGCTGGCGTCGCCCATCAAGGTAACTTCGAACGGCTGACCCGACAAGACGCCCGTCAACAAGCGCATGGTCGTGCCGGAGTTCCCGCAATAAACCGATTCGGCCGGGCGTTCCAGCCCGTTCATGCCCTTGCCGAGGATGATCCAATCTCCCCGACGGTCGGTCTCCATGCTGACACCCAGCGAGCGGAACGCCTCGGCGGTCCGTTCGCAGTCGTCGGCGATCAACGGTCGGACCACGCGGGACGGCCCGGAGGCCAGGGACGCGAAGATGACGGCCCGGTGCGTGATCGATTTATCCGGCGGGGGGATCAGTTCCCCTTTCAGGTTCCCGGCCGGATGGATGATTCGTGATGTGGTCGTGACAGTCATATCAGTGGGATCGGCCCAGCCGCCGGCGCGCGTGTTGCGCCCGGGACAATTCAGAGACGGGCCATCCTTTCCTTTCCAGATCGGTCATGACGGAGCGGAACAGACGCGACGCGTTCATGACTTCTTTTTTATTCATCCGAAAAATGGCGTTCCATTGCCGCGGGTCCGCTTCGGCGACGCGCGTCATGTCTTTAAAACTGCCGGCGGCCAAACTCCAAAAACGAGGATCCCCCCCGGACACGCGACGGGCCGTCAACATCAACGAATGGGCGGCCAGATGCGGCAGATGGCTGATGAACGCGACCCATCGGTCATGGACTTCCGGGCGGAGGATCAAGGGCCGGGCTCCCACGCGCCGCCAAAATCGTTGTGCCTTCAAAACGGCTTTCTTCGGCGTCCGGCCCGTCGGAGTCAGGACGCAGACCGCGCCCCGGTACAGACCGGCTTTGGCGTGGGCCACGCCCGTCTTCTCGGAACCCGCCATGGGGTGTGTCCCCACGAAAGAAGCCACGACTTTCGCCGCCTTGAGCGAGATCTCCCCTTTGACGCTCCCGACGTCCATCACCAGACACTCCGGTTTCAACGCGGGGGCGATCCGACGGAGGAGCGGGAGGACGTCGTCCACCGGCGCGCAGAGGACGACGATGTCGGCTCCCCGGACCCCGGCGACGAGATCCGTCGTCCACTCATGGATGGCTCCGTGGAGACGGGCCTTTTTCAGACGGCCCGGATGACGACCGATCCCGATGAGGCGGCTCGACGAGTCCGCACGGCGCAGAGCCAGGCCGAGGGATCCCCCCATCAGCCCCACCCCGACGATCGCGATGCGTTCCGTCTTCCTCACCCTGTCTCCCGGTCTCAGAGGGTCCGCCCGAGCGCCTCGGCGATGGCCTTCAACTCTTTCATCAACTGAGCCATATGGACCGGCAACAGCGCCTGATGCGCGTCGGAGAGCGCCATCGCCGGATTGGGATGGACCTCCACGATCACGCCGTCGGCCCCGGCGGCCAGACTGGCCCGAGTCATGGCGGGGATATAATCCCGCACTCCCACGCCGTGGGACGGGTCCACGAACACCGGCAGATGGGACAGGTGTTTCAACACGGGCACCGCGTTCAGGTCGAGGGTGAACCGCGTGGCCGTCTCGAAAGTGCGCAACCCGCGTTCGCAGAGGATGATGTTGTGGTTCCCCCGGGAGGCGATGTATTCGGCGGACATCAGCCATTCCTCGATGGTGGTGGCCATACCCCTTTTCAGCAGGACCGGTTTTTTGGAACCCCCCACTTCTTTCAGAAGTTCGAAATTCTGCGAGTTGCGGGCCCCGATCTGGAAGATGTCGGCGTATTTCTCGATGAGTTCCACATGCCGTGGATCCATGACTTCGGTGATGAAGGGAAGACCGGTCGCCTCGCGCGCCTCGGCCATATACCCGAGCGCCTTCTCGCCGTGTCCCTGGAAGGCGTACGGAGACGTGCGCGGTTTGAACGCTCCGCCGCGCAGCACCTTCACTCCCATCTTCTTCAACTCGCGCGCCACGTGCATGATGTTCTCCCGGGTATCGACGGAACAAGGCCCGGCCATCACCACGCATTCCTTCCCGCCGATCTTGAAACCGCCCATATCGATGATCGTGTCTTCCTTTTTGAAGACGCGGCTGACCACTTTATAGGGTTTGGAGATCGGAGTCACCACCTCCACGGCCTCCATCGTCTCGAAGACTTCCTTATGGGAGATGGCCTTGTTCCCTTCGCCGATCACACCGATGACGACGTGCTCGGCCCCCTGGGACAGATGGGGAGTGAACCCCAGCTCCTTGATCTTTGCCAGGACCTGATCGACGTCTTTCTTCTTAACGCCCGTCTTGAGTGTGAGTATCATGGTTTCGAGTAGACCCCTTTCAACGCTTTCAAGAACAAATCATTCTCCTCCGGCAGTCCGAGGGTCACTCGGATGTGTCGAGGAAGACCATATTCATCCAGGGGGCGGACGATCACGCCTTCCCTGAGGAGCGCCTGGAATACCTCTTCTCCCCGTCGCGGCGACACGTCCAGGAGGAGGAAATTCCCGGCGGACGGGGTCCACTCGATCTTCATCGACTTCAGGACCTTCGCGACCCGGGCCTTCTCCTTCTCCACCAGTTTCACCGTCTTTCGCACGTGGGCGTCATCGTCCAAAGCGGCTTCCGCCGCGGCCTGGGCCGCCGACGACACGTTGAAAGGAGGCCGGACGCGGTCCAACGTCTGAACGATGTCCGCAGGCGCCACGCCGTATCCGACGCGCAGCCCGGCCAGACCATAGATCTTCGAGAAGGTCCGGAGCGTGATCAGCCGGCGGCCCTTCCTGAAATAGTCGATGGAATCCGGGTAGTCCTTCCGGACGCGCGCGAACTCGAAATAGGCCTCGTCGATCACCGGGAGAACGGAATCCGGAAGCCGCCCGAGGAAATCTTCCACCTCGGAGGCGGTATTATACGTTCCCGTCGGGTTGTTGGGGTTCGCCACGAAGACGAACTTGGTCCGAGGGGTGACGGCCGCCGCCAGAGCGGACAGATCATGAGTCAAATCCTTCATCGGGACGGAGACGACACGGCTCCCCATCAGTTGACCCGCCATGGCATAGCGGATGAAGGCGCACTCGGAAACGACGATGTCGTCCGCCGGGCGCAGGTAGGTCTTGCCGAGCAACTCGATCAGTTCGTCCGACCCCGCTCCCAGGATGACCTCTCCGGTCTTGACCCCCAGACGACGGCTCAAGACCTCTCTCAGTCGCGTGCTGTTCCCGTCGGGATACAGGTGCATCTTGGAGGAGGCGCGGCTCAGAGCCGACTGCGCCTTGGGGGACGGACCCAAGGCGTTCTCGTTGGACGCCAGTTTCACGACCCGTTTCAGTCCCAATTCCCGTTTGACCTGGTCGATGGACTTCCCGGGCCGGTAGGGTTCGAAATGCTCTATCTCTTTTCTCGGTTCAAACATCCGTCTCAATCCCCTCTCGGATAACTTCCCAAAACCTTCAGGAAAACGCAGTTCGTCTCCAGCTTCTCGATGGCCTTCTTGACCTTGGGATCGGCGATGTGTCCCAGGAGGTCGATGAAGAACACATATTCCCACGCCCGCTTCTTGGTGGGACGCGATTCGATCTTCGTCAGGTTCAATCCGGACTCCTTGAACGGGATCAGCATGTCATGCAAGGCGCCGATCCGGTCCTTGATGGAGAACAGGATTGAGGTCTTGTCCTTTCCGGAAGGATCCGCCATTTTCTTCCCGATGATCAGGAACCGCGTGGCGTTGTTGGTGGAATCCTCGATCCGGTCCGCCAGGATGGTCAGGTGATAGATCTCCGCGGCCAAGGGACTGGCGATGGCGGCGGCGGTGGCGTCCAGGGCGGCCTGAGCCGCGGCGTCCGCCGTGGACGCCGCATCGTGGATGCGAACCGACGGCAGATGCGCCTCGAGCCAGCGGCGGCATTGAGCCAGGGCGTGAGGGAACGAATAGAGGGACCGGATCTTCTTGAGGTCTTCCTGGGACGCCATCAGACACTGGGAGATGGGTTCTTCCCTCTCGGCGCAGATGAGCAGGTCAGATCCCATGAACATGTCCAAGGTGTGGTTCACAACGCCCTCCGTCGAGTTCTCGATCGGGACCACGCCGTAATCCGCCCGCTCCTTAGAGACGTCGTCGAACACGTCGGCGATGGATTTGGCCGGGATGTATTCCGCCGACTTCCCGAAATGTTTGATGGCCGCCTGATGGGTGAAGGTGGCTTCCGGACCGAAATAGGATATGGTCAGTTTCTTCTGCAGGGAACGGCAGTGGTTGATGACGGTGTAGAAGATGTCCTCGACGGAGTCCGCGGTCAGCGGCCCCGGATTGGACGCGGCCAGCCGTTCCAGGATGGCCGACTCCCGGTTGGACGCGTAGATCTGTTCGTTCTGTTTGGCCTTAATCTCGCCGATCTTCTTCGCCACCGACGCCCGTTCATTCAACAAGCGGAGGAGTTGGTCGTCCACCTTGTCCACCTGCTGCCTCAACCCATCCAATCGATCATCCTTTTTTTTCATGGCCGATTCCTTTCATGATCAACGCGCACATCCGTTTCCGCGTCTTGTCCCGTCTGTAAGAGTGAAACCGCCGGTCGTGCACCGTGCAGAAGGGCGCGACGCAAAAATTCTTGGGCAAAACTCCGCATCCCATCGCCTGGCTCCGGAGGACGGCCGACAGATCCAACCGGAAAGACCCGGGCCGGTCCGCCAGGGCCCGGAGCGCAAAGGGATATTTTCCGAACGCGCGGGCGGTATCTTCCCGCACTTCATAACAGCAGGAACGCGCGTGGGGGCCCAGCGACACGAACACGCGTCGGATCTTCGTCCCGAACTGCCGGGCCATCCGCCGCAAGGCATTCGGCAGAATGCCTCCCACCGTCCCCCGCCAGCCGGCATGCAACAGACCGACGACCGAATGGTCCGGATCGACCACGTAGACCGGCACGCAATCGGCCGACATGATCGTGAGCGCGGTCCCGGGATCCCGCGTCAGATAACCGTCCGTCTCTCCGAAGATCCGGACTCCCGGCGCGTAGCGGACCGTTTCCACGCCGGTCCCGTGCACGCGGTCCCCTCCCACGACGGAAAAGGGGACATCGGATCGTTGGCCGCGCCGAACCTGAAAACCCCTGAAAAACCCGTGAAAATCGCGGGCATCGGCCATGTCTCCCTGTCCGCCGGACGTGAAACAGTGTTCCACACCCGGCCAACGGTCGAAACAATCGTCACGGAACCCGGCGCCAGCTTTTCTCCACATCGCGGCGGCTCAGGAGGGCACGTAGAACTTATTCGCGTCTCCGCCGGACTCGATCCCCCGCAAGGCCAGTAATATCTCCTCGGGATTCGACGCGGCGGCCTGGGCCTCTTCCAGCGAGATCTTGCTCTCGTTGTGCAATTTCAGAAGGGCCTGGTTGAACGTCTGCATGCCGTAAAATTGTCCCTGCTTCATGGCCGGCCCGATGTCCGTCATATTGTTCTCCTGGATCGCCTTCCGGATGAGCGGGGTGGCCACCAACACCTCCACCGCCGGCACCCGGGCCGATCCATCGGCTCGGCGGATCAACCGCTGAGACACGATCCCCTGGAGCGTATCGGCCAACTGAAACCGGATCTGTTCCTGCTGATGCGGCGGAAAGAGGTCCACGACGCGGCTGACGGACTGGATCGTGTCGGTGGTGTGCAGCGTCGAGAGCACCAGGTGGCCCGTCTGGGCGGCCGTCAGGGCGGCAGCCACCGTCTCCAGGTCCCGCATCTCGCCGACGAGGATCACGTCCGGATCCTGCCGCACGACGTGTTTGAGCGCCTCGGCATAGGTCAGCGTGTCCTGTCCCAGCTCCCGCTGGCTCACGATGGCTTTCTTGTCCGCATGCAAAAATTCGATGGGGTCCTCGATTGTCACGATGTGGCACGACCGGGCCGCGTTGATGGCATCCACCATGGAGGCCAGCGTGGTGGACTTCCCGCTGCCGGTCGTCCCCGTCACCAGGATCAATCCCCGGCGCGACTCGGCCAGTTTCCGAACCACCGGCGGAAGCTGGAGGTCCTCCACCGTCGGGATGTCGGCCGGCACGGCTCGCACGGCGATATCGAGGAGACCTCTCTGCTGATAGATGTTCACTCTGAAACGCCCGAACTCGGGCACGCTGAACGCCAGATCCACCTCGAGCCGCTCGCTGAAAATCTTCTTCTGCCGGTCGTTCATCAACGAAGAAACAAGGTCTTGAACCTCCTGGGACGTCATCCGGACTCCGGAGCGGCTCTGATCCAACTGTCCCAATATCCTCAAGCGCGGCCGTCCCTCCGAACGGATGTGCAGGTCCGACGCTCTCCGTTCGATGACTTCCTTCAATAGCCCGATGAAGACGGGGGAATGTTCCATGTCAATGCAACTTCTCGCACTTCCGGCGCAGGTAGGCCGGGCGGAGAAGTTCCGTTCCGGTGGAGGGAGTCACCGGGCGCGGACCCTTGGCGGGTTCCCCTTCCGGGCCGTCGACGGGACGGAGGAGCCGACGGCGCGTCTGGGACGCGCGGACCGGCGGAAACCCCGTAGCGATCACGCGGATCTGAACGCAATCGTCCAGAGAATCGTCGACCACATGCCCGTAGAAAACGTGCGCATCGGGACTGATGGAGTTCCGGATGTAATCCATCGCCTCCCGCACTTCAAAAAGGGTGACGTCCTTGTTCCCCATGATGTTGATGAGGACCCCCTTGGCCCCGTCGATCGAAACGTTCTCGAGCAACGGGGAATGGATGGCCTGTTTGGCCGCGATGAGGGCCCGGTCTTTTCCGCGCCCCTCGCCCATGCCCATGAGCGCCTCGCCGGATCCCAGCATGATGCTCCGCACGTCGGCGAAATCCACGTTGACCATGCCCGGACGGGTGATGACGTCGGTGATGGCTTGAACGGCCTGGCGCAACACGTCGTCGGCCTTCCGGAACGCCGCCAGGATGTTCGTCTTTTCGTCGATCACATCGTAGAGCCGTTCGTTGGGGATGGACAACAGCGTGTCCGCGTATTTACGGAGTTCGGCAATGCCCGCATCAGCTTGATTCCGGCGGACGGGCCCTTCAAACTCGAACGGGCGGGTGACGACGGCGACGATCAGCGGAGCGGGGTTCAACTCGCGGGCGATCTGAGCCACGTATGGAGCGCTGCCGGTCCCCGTGCCGCCTCCCATGCCGGCCGTAACGAAGACCATGTCCGCTCCGACCAGAACCTCCCGGATCCGGTCACGGCTCTCTTCGGCGGCCTGTCTTCCGACGGCGGGATTCCCGCCGACTCCCAGTCCCCTCGTCAACCGCTCCCCCAATTGGAGTTTGACGGGCGCCTTGTTTTTTCGAAGCACCTGGGAATCCGTGTTGGCCACGATGAACTCCACGTGGGACACGCCCGCCTCGATCATCCGGTCGACGGCGTTTCCCCCGCCGCCGCCCAGTCCGACGATGCGGATGACCGCCGGCTGATCCGTCAACTCTTCCGTGAACTTGATTCGAACCATACGTTGTTTTATCCTCGATGAAATGATTAAAACATATCCCCGAAGTAACTGCGGACCTTCTGCCAGGCGCCGGTCTTCTTGGCCGACCGATGGCTCCGCGACCAATCCCCGGTGTGCCGGTAATGGAGAAGACCGACCGCCGTGGCGTAACTGGGATGGGCAACGATGTCGGCCGGCCCATGCACGTCGTGGGGCACTCCCAGACGGACCGGCAGTTCCAAGATCTGTTCCGCCGCCGCCGAGAGGCCGGTCAGGAGCGAACCGCCCCCGGTGAGAACCACCCCGCCCGCCGAGACCTGTTCCGCGTAATTGGAATTCTGCAGCTCCTCCTGGATCAACATGAAGATCTCCTCCACGCGAGGGGCGATGTAATCGAACAGGAGGTGCCGACGGATCGTCTTCGGTGTGCGTCCATCCACGCCAATGTATTCAATCTCCTCGTCCACATCCCCCTGCGCGAACTCGCGGCTGGCCGCGCCGTAGCGCTCCTTGGTCTGCTGGGCCTGAAGGATGGAGGTGCGGAGGGCGTGGGCCAGGTCGTGAGTGATGGCGTCGGCCCCGATGGGCAGTTCTTTGGTGAACCGGATGCTCCCTTCGGTGTAGATGGCCATGCTGGTGCTCTGACCTCCCATGTCGATGAGGAGGCATCCCAAGTCCTTCTCCTCGGCCGTCACCACCAGATCGCCGACTGCCAACAGGGCGTAGAGGGGTTCCTCCACTTCAAAACCCGCATTGGCCACCGCCTTCCAGATATTGTTGAGATGGTTTGACGACGCCGTGACGATATGGACGTCCACCTCCAGGAGGCCCGCCTCCATTCCGATGGGATCCGGCACGCCGTTCTGCCGGTCCAAGATGAAATCCTGCGGGATCACGTGGACGATCTCCCGGTCCGCGGAGATGGGGACCGCTTTCGTGTTCTCGATGACGTGGTCCCTGTCCTCGACGGTGATCTCCTTGTCGGTGCGGGCAATGTTGAGGGCCCCGTGGTGGTTGAAGGTTTGTATGTGGGAACCCCGGATACCGATATAGACGTTGTGCACCGCGCCGGACATGGACACCTTCTCTTCGGTCTCTTCGAGGACGCGTGAAATGGCGGACGCTGTCTCCGCGATATTGATGACGACGCCGGCCTTCACGCCCTTGCAGGCGCGCCGACCTCCGCCCAGGATCTCAATCGCCTGAGTCACCGGGTCCCTCTGTCCGACGACACAAACCACCTGAGCACTTCCGACATCCAAACCCGCTATGATTTCTGGTTTACCCATTCTCGGTCCTTTCCCCGCGGCTTCACGACGATCCGACGGTCATCCACGAAACGGGCGTATTCCACGCCCGACGGTTTCAGAATCTCGTCGGCCAAAACCCTCTCCAAGCGTTCCGCTTTTTTCCGGAACGTCTCCTTCTGCAGCCCCCCCCAGAAAACCTCCGTCCCATCCTGGAGGAAGAACCAGACCTCGTCCGGCGACACAATTTTAATCTTTCGGATGCGGTTCGTCCAATCCAGCGGGAGCAACCGGATCTCCTTGAACACCCGGAAGACGGTCGAAAAATAACGGTGCGGGGCCCCCTCCACCAGCATCGGGATCCGCTGGACATCCCATTCCGTGCCGCGGATCGGAAAGACGACCCCGTCCTCGTCGACGCCTTTCCACCGGTTCTTGTCCACGGAACAGGCCAACGGGATCCGGCGGACCGCCTTCACGTGCACCGAACGATCCCAACGGCGGACCACCCGGATCTGTTTCAGCTCGGGAAAATCCTCCGTCAAGTTCTTCTCGAGCGTCGCCGACGAATACCTGAAGAAATGGTCCCCCGGCGTCAGCGAGAACTGGCGGACGAGGTCGGGAGGCAACGCCGGATCGAACGTCACCGCCTGGACCCTGAAATAAGGGGATTCAAGCCAGAACTTATAGGCGTATGTCCCTCCGGCCACGATCAACCCGGCCACGCCGATCCACAACGACCACAGACAACAGGCGTAGAGAAAAAGTCCGAACCGGTAACGGACGTTCTTCTTCCGCAGACTGACGCGATGACGGCGGCGGGCCATACCCGTCAGGAACGCCGGAGCCCGCGCAGGATCTCCAGGATCAGGTCGTCAAAACCCAATCCGGCGGCGCGGGCCGCGTCCGGGAACAAAGACGTCTGTGTCATCCCCGGCAAGACATTCACTTCCAAAACGGTGGGACGGCCCGACGCCGGCACGATCAGGTCCACGCGCCCCAAATCGCGGCAACCGAGCGCATCGAAGGCGCGGAGCGCCAAGACCTCCGCCCGGCGGATCACTCCTGCCGGCAATCGCGGCGGTATCAGATGCCGGGAACCGCCGGCCGCGTATTTCGAATGAAAATCGTAGAAGGCGTGTTGCGGGACGATTTCGATGACCGGCAACACCCGACGGCCGAGGATCGCCACGGTGATCTCCGTGCCGCGGACATATTCTTCGACCAAGGCCTCCCGCTCGTAACGGAAAGACCGGCGGAGCGCGGCCTGAAAATCCCGCTTCCGTGTCACGACCGTCACTCCCAGCGCGGAACCCTGAGACGCCGGTTTGACGACGACCTCTTTGAACGGCATGGACGTCTCGCGAAACCGATCCCTCACCACCAGCCGCCAGCGCGGCGTGGGGATCCCCGCCGACTCGAATATCCTTTTGGCCGAGGGCTTGTGCATGGTCTGAGCGCACGCCAACACCCCGCTCCCCGTATAGGGGATCCGCATCATCTCCAGAAGACCCTGCACCGTCCCGTCTTCCCCGAAAGGACCGTGGAGGATGACGAACGCGGCCCCGATCCGGGACCGGCGGATCTGCTCGGGGAGACGCGGTGTGACGTCGATCCCGACACAAGGGATCCCCAGGCGACGGAGGGAAGCCAAGACCGCCGCGCCGCTCTTGAGCGAGATGGCCCGCTCCCCCGACCATCCCCCGTAGAGGACGCCGATCTTCTTCCGACCCAAGAATGAAATCGTTTTTTCCCTCACAGAATAAGAATCCGCCCGCGGCCTCATTCGCCCGCCAGGCGGACTTCCAACTCAAGTTCGACCCGGAACCGATCCCGCACCTTCTTCCGGACCTCGTCGATCAGCCCCCGGACATCGCGGGCCGTCGCTTTTCCACGATTGATGATGAAATTGGCGTGAACGGTCGACACTTCCGCGTCACCGATCCGGCGGCCCTTCAACCCCGCCTGTTCGATGAGACGGCCGGCCGACATCTCCGGAGGATTCTTGAAGATGCATCCGGCATTGTGCGTGCCCCAGGGTTGAGTGCGCGCGCGTCCTTCGAACTGTCGCCGGATTTTTCCCATGCTATCATTTTTGTCCCCCCGTCGCAATTTCAGCCCGACGCAAGCCACCCAACGACCCTGCAGGTTGGAGGACCGATAGGTGAAAACCAGATCTTTTTTCCCGAGGGTCTCCGTCTTCCCGTCCGGAGTGACGATGTCGACCGTCTCGATCCGGTCCCCGATGCGCCCCTCCGCTGTTCCGGCGTTCGTCATCAAGGCGCCGCCGACAGTCCCGGGAACACCCGCCAGGAATTCGACTCCTTCCAAACCGTTCTCCGCGCACCGGCGCGCCAAGACCGGCAACGAGACGCCGGCCCCCGCCGAGACCCGGTCCCCGTCCAGCCGGATCTCCTCCAATTCCCCCCTCAAACGCGCCACGACGCCACGGATCCCCTTATCCCCGACGAGGAGATTGCTCCCATGCCCGATGAAGAACACCGGGACGGACCGGGCGGACGACCAAACGGCCAGACGGCCCAAGGATTCCCTGCGATCGATATCGACCAGAAAATCAGCGGGACCGCCGATCCGGAAACTGGTATGGAGCGACAACGGTTCCTGAAACCGGATCGTCGAGGCGACATCCTCCAGTTCGATGGCCTGCAGGAAGAAAGGGCCCCACTTGCACACATCCCCGGCGCCCAGAGTCAGGAGGATGTCACCGGCCCGTCGGGACCGACGGAGGCTCTCGAACAGTTCCCTCGACGGCGCCCACGTCACGGGCACTTTTCTCCGTTTCATGAGCCCCGCCAGCGCCCGGCTGCTCACTCCCGCGATGGATTTTTCCCCGGCGCTGTAGATGTCCATCAGGAAAACTTTCGAGGCGTCCTTGAACGAATCGGCGAATTCCTTGGCCAATATCTTGGTACGCGAATAGCGGTGGGGCTGGAACAAGACCACCCGTCGGCGGTCGGGCCATCGTTCCCTCAACGCCTGCAGCGTCGCCCGGATCTCGGCCGGGTGATGCCCATAATCGTCGATGACGGTGATCCCGCCGGCCTCTCCCTTCCACTCCATCCGGCGGCCCACACCGCGGAAGGATGACAACGCCTCGGCGATCGTCGAGAAGGGAATGTTCAGTTCCAATCCCACGGCTGCCGCCGCCAGCGCGTTCAAGATGTTGTGTCGACCGGGCACGCTCCAGCGGATGGATCCCAGAACCCGGCCCCGGTGGACCACATCGAACGCGAAAGCCCCTTCTTGTTCGGCCCGGATCCGGACCGCCCTCAGTTCCGCTCCCTCCGAGATCCCATACGTGATCACCGGGCGACGGATCGACGGAAGCACGCGCCTCACTCCCGGATCGTCTCCGCAGGCCACGACGACGCCGTAAAAAGGGACCCGGTTGGCGTATTCCCCGAAACCGCGGTCGAGCGCCTTCATGGTCTTCCAATAATCCAAATGGTCGTTATCGATATTGGTGATGACGGCGATGGTCGGGGACAGTTTCAGGAAAGAACCGTCCGATTCGTCCGCCTCGGCCACCAGGTAGTCTCCCTTTCCCAGACGCGCGTTCGACCCCAAGTTCTGCAGGCGGCCTCCGATGACCACCGTCGGATCGAGTCCTCCCGCCTGCAACACCAGGGAGGCCAGGGATGTCGTGGTGGTCTTCCCGTGGGTTCCGGCGATCGTGACGGCGTATTTCATCCGGGCCAGTTCGGCCAACATCTCGATCCGGGGGATGACGGGGATGCTCCGGCGGACCGCTTCCACCACCTCCGGGTTGTCTCCCTGGACGGCGGTGGACGTCACCACCACTTGGGACTCGCCCAGATTGGCGGCGGCGTGCCCGATGCAGATCCGGGCGCCCAGGTCGGCCAAACGCCGGGTGACATCGCTCTCCTTCATGTCGCTTCCGCTGATCTTGTATCCGAGGTTCAACAACAGTTCCGCGATCCCGTTCATGCCGGAACCGCCGATCCCCACGAAGTGTATTTTTTGTATTTTTTTGAACATTCCCGTCCGGCCCGTTGAATAAGTGACTAAATAGCGTCTTATATAAATTCACAAGACTGTATCAATTTCCCCTCCAAAAATAAAGTGATTCCGATGGATCGGTGGGAGGAATCGAGGAAAAACCCTGGCGTCGTTGAACGGAAGGACGGCCTTCCCCGGAGAGGACGCAATCAATCCGCTCGGGTGAACTTGACCGCTTCCTGCAGGTCGGGGTCCGACAAGGGGGAGGGGTTGTAATAAACGGTCAACGTGACCGTCTCATCGGAACGCCGCGCGGTGATCACCTTCACTTTCTGGCAACGGCTTTCCAGGAGGCCGAAACGGTCCTTCAGGATCATCTCGCAAGGATCGGCCCGGACCGCTGACCCATAGATGCCCTCCACGACGATCAGATCGAACAGGGCCAGATAATCGTCGCATCGGCGATCGATGCTGTCGTCGAAACGCTCCCACAGCCGCTCGATCGGAGGACGATAGACTTCGATGGGGCAGGAATACCGGTGGGTGAGATAAATGAACCGGTGGGTCAATTCGGCATCCGATAAGAAGAGCAGGTTCACATCACCCGGGCGCTTTTCCAGGCTCGAGCAGAATGTTTTGAGCGTTTCGTGAAGTTCGTTCCCCAGGCCGATCCGGGCCGGGGCGCGGACCATGTAGTACAAACCGCACTCGCTGTAATTCCTTTCCGCGGTGAGGAAGTTGACGACATAAAATTTCCTGATGAACGAGAAGGACGGCGGGATCACCGGCCAGTAAGAGATGGCCAGATACCCCACTAACAGGTAGAGTCCCAACAGGCCGGATATCACCGCGCGGCCGGACTTCAAAGAAGCCAGGAACACTCCGTTCATGGGCATCACGAAGGCCAGGATGGGATAGATGAACCGTTCTTCCCTGTTGGTGAAAAGGGAATGAGCCGACAAGAGGAAAACCACGGAGAGCGGGAAAAAGAACCGCCGCGTGAACACGAAATACGCCAAGGAGACGGCGGAGAAAATGAACAGGACCGGACCCAATTGGTAGAGGAACAACCTCCTCATGTAAAACCATGGGACATCGATGTTGTCCTGTATATGGAAGCTCAGTTCCTTCACCTCGTTGAGTTGGAACTGCAATGACTGTAAGACCGTGGCTTTGGGTTCGAACCCATACCAGCCGAAACTGATAAAAAGGGCGACCGCGCCATACAAGCAGAAGTTTGCGAAGACCCGTCTCGACCTGAACCCGCCCTGTTGCACCGCTCCCCACAACAACCAGGCCAAGATGGGCATATAGAGCAGCAAGAAAGGCCGTTTGGTCATCAAACCCAAACCGGTCGCGAGTCCCAGTAAAACCGCATAGCCCGTCGACTGAAACCGCGGCTCGAGAGCCAAGGCCAGATTCAGCGCCAAGAGCGTGGCCACCGAAAAATCCACCATGAGGATCCGAGACTGCGCAAAGACAGTGGGCGTCAACGCCCAGAGAACGGCGGACCAGAGTCCCGCCGACGAACTCATCAGCTGCCGGCCGATCCAATAGATCGACACCAATCCGACGGCCATGTAGGCCATGTTGTTGATCAGGATGACGACTTCCTTATCCACCCCGGCCGACATGCTGACAGCCCCCGTCAGAAAATAGAGCGGCGGTTTCCAAGTCTCCCAAAACACCAGTTGGATGAAATAGTGGAACCAATCGGCGAGGAACGCGAATTGGGTCAGGTGGGTATGAATCCGGAAGATGGTCTTGTAGTTCAGGAGTGCATCGGACCGTATCTGCAACAGGCTGCACTTCAAAACGAGGTAATTGTTGAGTCCGCAGAAAAGCCACAGGATTCCCAGGACCAACACAACCCTCATCCGCTGAACGAACTTCACCGATCTTTTAATCATGCATTCACTGTCGTTTCTCCATCTCTGCCGCGCCGCTTTTCCGGCGACGGTCACGGAACATGGAATACATCCCCATTCCCTCACTCGTCCTTCTTTTCATCGTGTCGCGATTGGGTTTGTGCGAGAAGGGTAAGAATGGTAGAGTATAGACAATGGGGTTCCTCATATTAGCACAAAGTGTTTTCGATACGCAAAAATGAAACCATCAATGGAGCTTGATCATTCCGATTCCAGCCGGATCCTCATCATGACATGGCGAGGATTTTCCTCATGAGCATCCTGCGAGTGGCGCTGGCCCAGATCAATCCGACGGTGGGGGCCATCGAATCCAATGCCGAAAAGATCAAGGATTACGCCCTCCGTGCGAACGCGCGGGGAGCGCACATCGTCGTTTTCCCCGAATTGGCGTTGACGGGGTATCCGCCGGAGGATCTCCTATTCAAACCCCAGTTTCTCCGAGACGGATCGAGCCGGATCGCCCGGCTGGCCGAGCAACTTCCGCCGGAGATGGCCGCGATCGTCGGGTTCGCGGACCGGGACAAACGGGCTCCCTCGAAAATATTCAACGCGGCCGCGGTCATCCATCAAAACAGGGTGGCGGTCGTCTACCACAAACAGAACCTGCCCAATTACGGCGTCTTCGATGAACAACGCTATTTCACGCCCGGCGAATCCTCCCAAGTCCTCATCATCCAGAACGGCCTCATCGGTCTGACGATCTGCGAGGATATCTGGGCTCCCCGGGGCGCGGCCGACGACGAAGCCCGCCAAGGCGCACGCCTCATCTTGAACCTGTCCGCCAGCCCCTACCACGCCGGCAAATCCGAGGACCGTCTCCAGATGCTCCGCGAGCGCGTCAAAGAAACGCAAGCCATCTTCGCCTATTGCAACCTCGTCGGGGGACAAGACGAACTCGTCTTCGACGGATCCAGTCTCTTCATGTCCGAAGAGGGCCGCCTCCTGGCCATGGGCCGCGCTTTTGAGGAGGATTTGCTGATGCAGGACATCCCCTGGCCGCCCGCCCTCATCAACAAGCCGCTCGGCGAGCGCAAGGCCGTGCAGTTCACGTCCCTTCCTTTGAACCTGCCCTCCCCGTCGACCGCAGAGGAGCCCCGCCCCCCCGCGCCGGCCGCAGAGGACGTTGAAGAGATCTATTCCGCCCTCATGCTCGGCACCCGGGATTACGTCCTGAAAAACGGATTTCAAAAAGTGGTGGTGGGGTTGTCCGGAGGGATCGACTCCTCCCTGGTCGCCTGCATCGCCGTCGATGCCCTCGGGAAAGAGAACGTCATCGGCGTCACCATGCCGTCGCGGTTCACATCGTCGGAAACCCGGGGAGACGCCGAAGAATTGGCGAAAAACCTGGGGATCGAATTCCATGCCCTCGCGATCGAACCGCTCCAAGATCTTTTTTTGAAGAGTCTGGATCCGGTCTTCCGCGGAAAACCCCGGGACCTGACCGAAGAGAACCTGCAGGCGCGCATCCGGGGAGTCCTCCTGATGGCGTTATCCAACAAATTCAATTGGCTCGTGCTGACGACAGGGAACAAGTCCGAAGTATCCGTCGGTTACTGCACTCTCTACGGCGACACCGCGGGCGGATTTTCCGTCATCAAGGACATTCCCAAAACACTCGTGTATCGGCTCTCCCGATGGAAAAATCGAAAGAGTCCGCCGGGGCCCATCCCCGAGAGCGTCCTCATCCGGCCGCCCACCGCCGAACTCCGCCCGGACCAGAAGGACCAGGACAGCCTGCCGGAATACGAGACGCTGGACGGCATCATCCGACTGGCCGTGGAAGAAGACAAGAGTCTCGATGAGGTCGTCCGCCAGGGGTACGATGAAAAGACCGTCCGGGCCGTCTTCCGCATGGTCGACCGCAGCGAATACAAACGGCGACAAGCCCCGCCGGGAGTCAAGATCACTCCCCGGGCCTTCGGCAAAGACCGGCGGATGCCGATCACCCAGGATTATCGCGAGTCCACCGACCGTTCATGACACTGTTGACGGACCCGTCCCCCGTCCGATGACATTAGTCCGCCCACGAAACCTTCACACTTGGGGATGGAACATTCTCCGCCTCGCCCTTCCCCTGGCCATCCTCGTCCACCCTCTGCTGTGCTGCAGTTTCATCACCCCCGTTTCATTCGGAATCGTCTTCCTTTTCTTCGCGATCCTCTTCAGCCGCGTATCCTTCCGCCACTCCCTCCTCATCGCCACCTCCATCCTCCTCGGGACTTATCTCTCTTATGGGTTTTTCTCCCGTCTCGACCGAGACAGAACCGACGGGGGTTTTTTCCGCGATTACGAACCCATGCTCAGCAGCGAGGACAACGGCCTCGTATCCAGGTTCAAACCCAACACCACCGCCGACATCCCCATCCTCCACGGCGATTCGTTGATGAACGCATGGTTCAGGGAGATCATCCCCCAACGGCACGCGGTCCACTGGAAAACGGACTCGCTCGGTTTCAGGAACAACGCGGAATACCGCGGGGAGAAATACATTTTAGTCGGCGATTCGTTCGTCGCGGGATCGGGGTGCACCCAGTCCGACACCCTGCGGGAGCAACTGCGCCGACGGGGCCTCTCTTCCTACTCCGTGGCGTTCCCCTTCGGGATCGGCGGCTATGCGCGTCTTTACGAATTTTTCGCGGAGAGACATCCCGGTGACCATAAAATCCTGTTGTTCATCTACGAGGGGAACGATTTTCCCGTTTTCAAGATAAATCTATTTTCAAGCATCCGGAGACGTCTTGGAAATTGGAACATCTTCTCATTTACCGCCCATCTCCATTATCAGGTCAGGACCAACGCATCCACCTATCGCGGACTGCTAACCGTCGGAAGCAGGATCCTGGCGACCCCCATCCATGAAGTGACCCTCCGGAAAGAATACCGGTTCCCAAAGATGGTGATCCAGGCGTTGGACCGGTTGAAGGCTTCGACAACGCACGTCTTTTTCATCCCTGAAAAATACCGAGTCTATTATCCACTCTCGGACCAGGCGTCACTCCCACTCCCCAACGCCCAATGGGAAGCCCTCCGGGCCTTTTGTCTCCAGGAAAACCTTCCGTGCACCAACCTGACAGACCCGATGATCGCGGAATCCAGGGAACTGCTCAAAAAGAATCTATTCACCTATTGGAGTGACGACTCCCACTGGACAAAGCATGGCATCGCCGTCGCCGCCCGGATCATCGACGAAAAGATCCGATCGGGAGAGATCCGATGAGCGGGTCAGTCCCCCTTTCTCCAAAACCCGATGTCCTGCTGATCCGGCCCCCGCGCCGGAAATTCATGGACCCGGACCGGGCCTTCCTCCCCTTTTCCGACCGGTCGTATCCCCTGGGGCTCCTCTCCCTGGCCGGCGCCCTGCGGCAAAACGGCATATCCGTCGGGCTCCTTGACACCTGGACCGACCCCCATGTTTCCCGCATCCCTCTTCCCCGGTCCTTGTCCTATCTGGATCAATACGCCGATCTCCATTACTGCCCCTCGCCCGTGCGCTATTACCACGCGGGCACCCCGTTCGACGCCTTGGGCCTTTTCTTCAAGACCAACCGGTTCCGGATCGTCGGGATCTCGTCCCTTTTCACCGGTTACCATCCCGAAGCCTTGATCACCGCCCGGATCATCAAATCCGTCTCCCCCCACACCACGGTGGTCATGGGCGGAGGAGCCGTCACGGTATCACCCGAAGAGACTCTGTCATCCCCTTTCGTGGACTCGATCGTGTCGGGCGAAGGTGAATCGGTATTCCCGCCGATGGTCAAGGCCTATCTCTCGGGAAAACCCGATCGGGTGCGGGACCTGCCGGGGATCGGATACAAACGAGGCGGACGCCCGGTCCTGACGCCTCGCCGTCAACCGCCCTCCGCGTTGGACCAACTCCCCCGGCCGGCTCACGACCTGATCTCTCCCACGCAATACCTCACCGGGAGAAGAACCCGCGCCGTGCCCTACGCCACACTCATGACAAGCCGCGGATGCCCGCACCGTTGCGATTTCTGCAGCATCCATCTGACCATGGGGCACTCTTATCGAGCGCATTCTCCCCGGCGGGTCATGGAAGAGATTTCCGCCCTTGTTCATCGGGGAATCCGCGTTTTCCACATCGAGGACGATAATTTCGCCTATGACGTTCCGCGCGCCAAAGAAATCCTCCGGCGGATCATCCGGCATTTTGGGGAGAAGCGCCTCCTCTTTCGATGCCCCAATGGGATGACGGCCCTCTCCCTCGCCAGCGATCCGGAACTGGCGGGACTGATGAGCCGGGCCGGGTTCGATACGATCACCCTCTCGTTGGAAAGCCGCGACCCCGCCGTCCGGCGGCTCATGAAAAAACCCGGGACCGTCTCCCATTTCGACGAAGCGGTCCGACGGTGCCGGCACGCCCGGCTCAAGGTCATCACCTACACCATGCTCGGACTCCCCTACTCCTCCTGGAAAAGCGATTCCCTGACTCAACTCTATTGCCTCTCGGCGCCAGGACAATCCAACACCCCCATTATGTACTACCCCATCCCCGGAACCGCCCAATACCAAACATGCCTGAAGAACCGATGGATCCGCCCGGGAGCTCGTTATTGGGGACGTCTGAGGAGTGAATGTTGCCCCGTCTCGCGGCCCGGTTACACGCGTCGCGATCTGCTCAGCTTGTTCAATCTCTCGATGATTTTTCAACAGGTGCGGACGCGTGATCATCAATCGTCCGGATGGCCCCTGAAATCCAGGATTCATTCGCTCGTCGCTCGGCCTTACCGGCACCGCTCTTTGCCCGGCCAAAAGCTCCGATTCTACGCTAAAGGCGCCCCCTCCATCATCCCCCTCCTCCAAGCAACCCATTTCATTCTCCACCGAGAACTCCTCTCCGTCACGCAGAAAACACCCCGGGCCGTCACTTTTAAGATCGCAAAAGCATCAAAACGAGTGATCGACTATTTCCATTTACATCTCCTAAAATCAAAGTAGAAACAGATAGCTATTTATATCTATTTTTAGAACGTATTTGTATATTCTATAATGCGGTCTTTTTGTCCTCATTTAAAAGATTACAACTCATATAAAAGCATCTGTGTGGTCATATTGTCACCACTCTACATTCCAGGCAAACCAGTTTATATGTTCCGGGAATCAATGTAACCGGATCAATCAATTTATGTGCCTATCCCGACCCGGGGTAATTTACAAGTTATTTACAAATTCTTCTTGAAAAATACCCCCTTCTCTGTTACACTTGGACCGAGGGAATGACCGCCTGATATACCGGGCAAAAACGATCCATAAACAAGCCAACTCTTAGGGAGAGAGGGTTTGTCAAAGCAAGCATGCTTCGCCGTGCGATTGGGCATGCCCTTAGTAGCTATGGCAAATAGTGTCCATTTGTGACTAATTCATATAAAAAGACTCCATATTGGGTAAGGACCTTTTCCGTCTTTCTGGCGGGGATGTTCTTTACTACCCAAGTCATCGGATCCACCCAAATAGAGAAAAGCCTTTGGGAGCAACGGCGCGCGGCGATTCAAAAACAGAATCAAAAAAATTCCGCCACCGCCACAATGGGCGATTGGCCTCTCTCTCCGCACGAACTGAAATCATCCATTTCAGACCAACAACTCAAACTGCTCGCCCAATTACCGGGAACAGCCCCTCTCCTCGACATCCAACTCCCCAATTCCATATCCCTCCCGACCCGGGTCACACAATCTCTCTCCGCCCTTTCTCCCGTGGATCATCCCGCCCCGGCGGAAGCTGCTCAGAACAGACCGTTCCTCCCGAACTGGCTGAACACGCTGATACTCCCCTATGGGACTGTGAAAGAATTTTATCCCGCGGCCAAACCGGGGGCCCCTCTCGTCGTCCACATTCAGGATGCGCACGAACACTATGAGGCCCAGAAGAACATGGCCTCCATCATCCAGGGTCTCCTGGAGGAGCGCGGCGTCAGCTTGATCGGATTAGAGGGGGCCGTCGGCGGTTTTGCGCTCGCCCCCTACCGCCGGTTCCCCGACAAGAAGATCACGCAGGACGTGGCCGACTATTTCCTCCGTGAGGGTTTTATGGGTGGACCGGAAACCGTGGGTTGGCTGTCCGGAAAAGAACCGGTCCTCTGGGGAGTGGAATCCCCGGAACCCTATCTGGCGAACATCCAGTCCTTCAAAGACGCCCTGCCCCTCCAAGACAGCCTAAAGGACATCCTCCGAGACTTCGATCGACGCACCGATACGCTCAAGTCGTCGGTCTATTCCTACGAGCTGAAAGATTTCGATGAAAAACAAACCCGATTCCATTCCGGACAACTGGGATTGGCGGCCTATGTCCGCCATTTGGCCTCCCGAAGACAGGTGTCCCCCTCGACCCTCCCGAACCTATCCCTATTCATCACCGCGCTTGACTTGGAGTCCAAACTGGATTTTTCCCAAGTCGAAAAAGAACGGTTGCGCCTTGTGGAGCTCATGGCGGAGACACTGTCTGAATCCCAACTCTCCTCGCTCGTCGAGAAAAGCCTTCTCTATCGGATGGGGCACCTTTCCTACGGCACTTATCATCTATATCTCAAGGATCTCTGCAAGACCCATTCCATCCGGCTGGACCAGTTCGGGCAGCTGTCGGTCTATATCGATTATGTCCTGACGGCCGAGCGAATCCAGACAGCCCGGCTATCGGACGAGATCGGACAATTGGAAGACCTCATTCAACAACCGCTCATACAAAACGACGCTCAACGGACGCTGCGTTCCATCACCGTCGATATTTGCCTGTTGAAGAAGCTGTCTGAATTCGTGATGGCGCCGGAAGACTGGAGAATCTATGAGCGGGACCGGGAACGAATACTCCAAACGGGGACACGCTTGGAGGAACTGGGGCGGCAGATCGGATCCCCGATGCCCCCCCGGCCCTCCGATGCCCTTTCCGGACTCATCACCCCGTTCGAACAATTCTGCTCGGTGGCCATGCGCCGGAACGACATCCTCCTCTCAAACCTCCTCCAGAAGATGGAATCCGGAAAACATCGGGCGGCCATCCTGGTCGCCGGCGGATTCCACACCGACGGGCTGGCGCGGCTCATGCGCGACAGGGACGTCTCCTACATGGTCATCACCCCGAAAATCAAGGCCCTGGAGAAAGGAAAACATTACCTGGACCTCTTCTCCCGGGAAAAGACGGGACTCGAAAAAATGTTCTCCGGGGAACGGATCGGACTGAAATCCCCCATCGTCGGAACGGGAGCCCTCTGGGAACCCGCGGGATATTCCGGCGACTGGAAAGGCCGCTTCTTCTCTTCCCTCTGCACGTTCCTCTGGATGACGTCCCGCAAAGAAGGCCGGCTGCCGGCTGACGTCGGCGATATTCTGAAATCAGTCCCGGGAGTGGAATCCCTCGAGATCTCAGAACCTTTGGAGACCCTGGCGTTCGTCAATTCGATGGAGCTCCAGATCCGCGCCAAGTTACGGCGCGCTGGAAAGGCCGGGATCCAGGAAGTGACGGAGACCATCCCCGTGCGCATCCTGGCGACGCGGAAGGAGAACGCGGACACGTTCAAGTCCAGCGCTGAATACAAAAAGTTCGCGAAAAAATATTTTGTGGCCGCGGAAGGGATCGTGGGCGATTTCCATGTCTCACTGGCCCGCTCGAAACCCGATCTCTTCGTGAGAACGGGGTGGGCCCTGGCCGATGGTGTCAAATTCATCATCGCCCGGATAAAACCGCTCCTCCATCGGTTTCAACAATTCAAGGTTCCCACCGCCATCAAACGGCAGGCCTCCACGGCCGTTCAATCCACGAGAAAAGCCCTCTTTACGTTCCTGTTCGCCACGTTCTTCCTCATCCTCCCGGCCTCCCTCTATTCCCAATCCCGTCTGGATATTTCATGGCCCAAAGCCCGGATCGGCTATTACCTGGACAAGGATCCTTTCGGGACCAACATGGGGTTGGCCCCCCAACTCAACTTCAAGGATATCGGTTTGAAACTCTGGGGAGCGGATGTTCTGAATTTAGAGAAGGGCGACATCATCTTCAAGATCGGGGAACTCCGGGGGCCCCAGGACAATTCCTCTCTCAACAAGAGCCCTTACGGCACCATCGAACTGAGCACGGATGGACGCCTGTTCAAGCGCATCCACTTTTCATTCGACGTAAACACGTCCCGCGTCGAACTCAGGTTCGATGAGCCATACACCGATGAAACGGCGATGCTCTACTCCGCCACGTCCAACGTCGGGATCCCGTTCAATTGGGAAAAGTTCTCCCTGGCCGTCGGCGTCGCCCTCAACGGATTGGCCTATCAGCAATCAGGAACCTGGACCACAGGGACCGCCGATGTGGCCCCCGGTCTCCTGTTCATCTACCGTCCCTCCAAGGGCGACCAGGTCAAACTGTGGGCCACGCAACGAACGAGCTTTCACGAGCGGAACGTTCAAAACGCCTTCCGATGGATGCTTTATCCCTCACGGACCGTTCTGGGAACCGGCTACTCTAAAAATTTCAGAACGTTTGACCTCTCCACCAGCGCGCAGTATTCCATGGCCCCGACCGACAATGAGCTCAACCTCCGCGCGCAGGTCCAAATGCGCTCTCTCGCCCCTTTCGTCGACTATACCCTGAAATCCAGCAAGAATCCAGTCATCCCGAATGAAGAGTCGATGACGGCCGGATTGACGTGGATCCCGGAGGCGCTGTCACAGAATCTGCAACTCAGCCTGTTCGGGCAGAGCGTCAAAAAGGCGTGGCCGGGAGACACGGGGACACTCAAAGACAGGATGGTCGGGATGAAGATCGTCGTGAAATTCCCCTCCAAGCGCTCCCATCCGGGGCCAGAGGAAAGAACCGCCGCCTATTTCCCAGACGCGGAGAATGCCACCCAAGACACCATTGTCAAACAATCGGTCTGGACCTCCCCCGAAGCCGTGATGGTCCGGACTTCGGCCCCCGACACCATCCGGAACTCTACCCTGCCCGAATTCATGGCGTGGGGTCAATCCCTCTCGACGGAAGACAAACTCTGGTTACTGGCCTATCTGGGGGGTCGTCTGGGCTCCTATCATTACAACTACGACCAAGTGGGGGAGATGCACGAAACGATCATCGACACGATCGGGGACGAGGCGATCTACCAGGATATCCGAACGAGCCTCCTGAACGCGGATTCCACCATTCAGAACACGGTCTGCCGCGGCATGCACCGTTTCATCTCTCATCTCGCCAGCCAATGGGGAATGCAGTCCTACACACTGGGCGTTCGCACCAGCGAGACCGGGACCCATCTCATCTCCGCCGTCAAATCAGGCGGCCAACTCTACCTCATTGATTACGGCGGGCTGACCCCGACGGGCACGGACAATATCATCGAAGCGGCTCAGATGTACCAGAACACGAAGCGATGGTTCATGCCCCGCTACGAACTCTATGACGCCGAGGGCAGATGGTTGACGACCCTGGTTTCCCCTGAAGGCGAGACCCTCGAGAGACTCCTGACCACCGGAGAAGGACGGCTGACCGAAGACATCTTGAAAGGTTTTCTGGAAGAGGTCATCATGGAGACGAAGAAACCGGTGAAACCGTCCGAATCCATGGAGGGCCCCTCCGTCTATGGCGCCGTGAGTTGGTGGCCTCACATGAACAGGTTGGCCCAGGCCGTCACGCTATCCCTCGATACGATGCACCTGAAACCGCTCGAACGGCTGTGGAACGACACCATCCGGGTTTTGGATATCGGCAAGGTCGCCGCGGGAGACATCGACGGATTGGTCGCCGCGCTCAAAAACCGCGGAAAGGCGTTCCTCCTGCCGTTCTCGGTCATGGCCCGCCTGTTGACGGTGGTGACCCCTCTTCTCGCGTCCGTCGACGTATCGTTCGTCGGAGCCAAGGAGAACCCCTATCGGACGGACATGAAACGGGCCGTCCGCCTCATGAAAAGTTCGTTCGGGATCGACCTCCCGCTCCAAAAGATCCATCTCGTCCGCGCCCCTCCGAAAGCGACGCCGCCGGTCACCTGGACCACCGACGGGCACGTGGTCATCAGCGAAGCCGCCGTCCTTCAATGGCAAGCCGAAGGACGGGACCTCCCGAAAACTTTTGCGCAGACCCTGATCCACGAGATGGCCGAACACTCTTTGGTGACGCGCACCGTCGGTTCCCTCGACCGAGCCAAATTACAGGAGTTCCACGATCAAGTCAACACCCACTTCAACCTCTCTTCCCTCAACACCACCCGCGTCATCAATATGTCCGAACTCCCCGACGGCCCTCATTTTGACAGGAAAGACAAATATTCCTCGGACAAAGAGCATCCGGACTACATCAATTACTCCGAAGCCCTCGAAATATTCAACGCGACGCGGGACTTGGTCCAGAGAGGGAACGCGATCGACACCCTCGTCATCACCTCCCCTTACAACGCGCAACTGAAGATGATCGCCTCCGTTTTTCGGAAGAACGGACACCCCCTCCCCGAACTAAAACTCATGTCTCAATTCGCGCAACCGGGTGCAAAAGCTGAAACCGGAAAAATCGTTTTGATCTCCACCGTGAGGAGCACGGCCGGCATTCTGGAGGGTTTCCGCCACATTCCCAAGAACTGGCTCGTGCGGTGGCGATACGACGCGGCCCAAACGGAACATCCCGACAAGCCCGACCTGGTCTTTCAGAAGGGGGCGGATTTCAACATCCGGCAGAGCGCGGACGGACAGCGATATTACATCCGACGGCTGGTTTGGAACCGGCCCGGAGAACAACGATGGCGAACCCTCCGTGTGGACCGGTTCGACCTTATGAACAACTTGGAGATCATGCGCGGGCGTGCGGGGTGGAAAAAGATGACCGCGGACGAGATCGCCAAACTGAACGGCGAACATGCCGTCCGGGTCGAGGATTATGCCGGATTGGAACAAGCGCTGAAGACGGCGAAACAACCCATCATGATCGGCAATATGGCCACCCTGACGGCCCATCCTGAATTGGCGAAGATCCTGAACCCCGTCATTTCGCCGATGAACACACAGCTCATGTCCCCGGAAACCATCCGATTCGTCCAAGCCGCGATGCCGGACATCCGGATCCCCGCCGCGCCCCCGGTGACGTTCCTGGAAACCAATCCCGTCATCGGAGTCAAAGACAAGAGGATCATCAAGGACCTGCAGTCCCTGGAGCCAGCCTTCATCAAGGAATTCCCGGGGATTCTCAGGCTCATCCATAAAACATTCGGACCCGAAGCCGCCGCCAACGTCCATTCGAAGATTGCCGAAATAAGCCGGTACGAATACGCACGGAGAGCCAGGGCTTCCCAAAACTTTCAAAGCGCCCTCTACCTGCTCACCCGCTACAGCAGTCATCTCCTGTTCGACAACCGGACCAAGACGGAACTGCTCGCTTCTCTCTTGGCGGTCTCCCCGGAAACTGGATACGCGGAATGGGTCCAGACCCTTCTGATCCCGCCACTGAAAAACAGCCTTTCGACGTGGGGGGTTTCATCGTTGGAGATGTCGGACCAGGACATCCTCGTCCGGGCGCTGGTCGGGATCACCTTCCAAGACAAGTATTTCGTGCCCTCCCAAAAAGAATTCCAGCGGGTCAAAACGATCCTCAAGAACCAGACGATCGATTCCGACAATACCGACGAATTTCTCTTAGGACTCATCTATGCGGATTCCCTCCGATTCTTCTCCTCGGATTATATCGCGCGAATCCCCAAAGACCTGATCAAGAACCACCGCATCGATCAATACGGTTCCGACTCCATGTGGAACGGAGGGAGCTTCATCTCGCCGAGCCATTACAATTCCAAGGTGCACGCCACCGGATCGATCTTCGCCATCCCCGCGGAGATGGGTCACCTCTACGACTGGATGATCCGCGAAAAACATGGGCTCACGTTCGACTCGGAAGCCGAGTACTACAACGTGGAACTGTTCGACCGCTTCAGCGTGCTGATGTCCCGGAAAGAATGGCCTTGGCTGACTTTCAACGATGTGGAACAGTATGTCGAGCGGATGATCCGGGTGGCCGAAGAGCTCGTCCGCCATCCGGAAGTTTGGAAACGACATGAGGACCTGATGAAGAGCGTTTTCCTCGTCTCGTCGTGGAGTGGCCGAGAGCCCGTGCAAAGTCTGATCGATAAACTGGCGGCGGGGCAGAATGAAGAAGTCTTACGGGGCCTCAGCGACTCCGAACTCTATTCGCTGGGCAAACTGGTCTTCGCCGAGGCCTCCTTCGGGCGATCCGAATCCGCCGGATTCCGGAGCGTGGCGGATGCCCGTGATTTTCTGAAGAGGATCGAGTCCCTGGGAACCGATCTCCCATCGTTCGAGCGGGAAATCGACAATGCCGTCGGCATCTATGCCATGCAATACGCCGCCGAACCTCAGCTGCGTGATGTCATCATGCCCCACTACGCCTATCAACCCACACAACACGATCACGCTGAACGTCTCTCAGCGGAATTTGCCATTCGCATCACCCGGTTGTTGACACAATTGAATGCGCCGCTCAAGATACAACCTCACATCCTGTCGAAAGCCATCGAATATGTGGACGTCCGGATTCCCTGGAAATGGACACAGGAAGGGATTGAAGATTGGGAATCGGCCCTCTCGATCATCCGGACGATCGACGGCGTGCTGATCTCCCGATGGATGGATGAATTGAAAAACGAGGGACTCATCGAAGAGGGGCCGTCGTTGCCGGCTCCCGCCGTCGGCCGGAACGTCTTCGCTATCTTCTCCGGTATCATCAAGATCGCTCCGTTGGCCATCCTCTTAAAACCCCTTCAGGATTTCATGACGGAAAAACGGATGACCGGCCCCTGGGTGAAATTGATCCGAATCCTATCCCATCCTTTCCTCGGTGCCAACATATGGGAAGAAGGCCTGTTCCGCGGATTGGCCCTGGGACTGGGAGGCGTGACGCTGGGAAGTCTCCTATCGGTGTCCGGACTCCTATTGACACTCGGAGTCAGCGTGATCGGTTTCGCCGTCGCCCACGTCATCGCCGTCTGGATGGTGCGGGCCTACAGACATTGGGCCTTGGGAGAACAGATCCGGATCGTCTCCCCCGACAGCCTCACCCATTTCGTCTCCAAACTTTCCCCCGCATTACTCCTCACATCCATCTATTTACTCGGCACGCTCATCAATCCGTTCTTCGCCCTGGGATTATCGGTCCTCTCCCACGGAGTCTATAATTCCATCATCGCCGGCAGGACCGCTCAACGGCCGGCCCTCCTGATCGAGGTGCTCGATCAGCCCGGATTCAAGTATACCAACCCCGGCGGATTCATCAGCCTCGACGGCAAACGATATCTGATCGCTCGTCGGAATCAGCGCAATGCCGACATGTCCACCGAAGCAGCCAAAGCGTCCGACATTGTCATGCTGGAAGATCTCGGTCACAATCAGTTCCGTGACGTAAAAACGATTCTACGAAGTGAATCGGCAGCCAGCCGTTTCGTCGAGGACCCGCGTGTCGTTTTAAATGGGAAAGGCCTTACCTTCACACGGGTGACGAAAACCGGCTATCAAAGCGCCTTCATCTATTTATCTCCCGATGGGACTCCCACCAGCAAAGAATATCTTCTCGGACCTAAAGGGGTGGCGTCCAAAAACGGTTATCTTTACGAAACACCGGACGGGAAAACAATGCTCGTTACCCGACAGGACGAAACAAGAAAAATCCAATTCTACCGGTTTTCCACCATTGAAGAAGCTCTGACGGCCAGCGAACGCCTTGATGACAACGGATGGAAATCCGTCCTCGCGTCCGAATTGGGGCTTCCATCGCAAGGCATCTCAGGGAAACAGGGCGAACTGAAACACATCGGATTCAACGGCATCCTGGGAGATGTGGCCATCATTCATTTTGGCCGAAGCGATGAACGTGGGAAATATTACGCGTCTGCCGCTATCAAACTGGATGGAAATGGGCTGCCGACCGGAGAACCGGTCATTCTCGCGGAACCCGCCACCCACCTGCCCGCCGGGGATGTTCCGAACGTAACATATGCGACGGGTCTTCTCCGCCAGGGAGACTGGATCGAACTCTATGCAGGACATGACGATTCGGCGATCAGCTATCAAAAAATTCTTCTGCCGGGGTCTCTGAGGTCAACCCCGACGCAACAGACAGGGACTCAAAAAGTATCCCTTCCATCCATTATCCACGACGGTTTAAGCCGCAGCACGGCCCCCGACGGCCTGCCGGCGCTGGATTTTCTGAGACGCGGCATCCGGGTCGTCCCGTCGGGACGCCTCCTCTTCCTCTCATCGCCCTGGAGGAAACAGAAGACCATGCCGAAAGCGCCGTTCTCCCGCGTCGTGCAAGACTTCGATCCGGCGCTGCACAATTTCAACAAGGCGTCGGACCAGATATTCTGGGAAGGCCCCTTCGCGGGACATTCCATCTCCCTCCTGCCCAATCTGTGGCCCTATGCCCTCAACCATTTTCTGCTGGTGCCGGACCGGGCCTCCGACCGGCCGCAGGTCATGGCAGAATCCGACATACGGCTCGCCCTGGACTTCCTTTCCGAAGCGTCCGATCCCACGATGAGGTTCGGGTTCAACAGTCTGGCCGCGGGGGCCTCCATCAACCACTTCCACCTCCATGGGTTCAATCTGCCGGACAACGATCTCTCCCCACTTGAGAAAGCGGACCGATCCCCCCTCGGGAAGGTCGACGGGGTGTCCGTCTCCGAATTATCCGGTTATCCGGCCCGGGGACTCGTCTTTGAATCCGTCCACGCCGACGACCTGGCCCGCGTGGCGCAATCCTACGTCCGCCATCTGCAGGACTCGGACATCGCCCACGCCGTCATCATCGCCCCCGGTCAAGTCTATGTCATACCGGTCCACAAGAACGTCATCACGTCGTTCGGGAACACCTGGTCCTTCTCCGAGTTGATGGGGTTCATCATCCTCCAGGACGAGACACTGGCCGATTCATCCACCGAGAGGGACGCCCTCCGCGAAATATCCCGGGTGGCGCTGTCCGCCGACGAGTACGCGCCCCTCTTCACCAGCTGGCGAGAAACCATTTCGAAAACCACGGACATCACCGGCCTCCGACCGGCCCCAGCCACGTCACGACCCACGTTGGATTTCAAGGCGATTGAAGAGGAACAAAAATGGAATCTGTATTCGCTCAGCTATTATTCCATGCCTTTCGAGACAAAATATCTCTCCCAAAAGCCCTCCGGAGAGAAAAGCTACGAGGTCTCGGCCGATCACATCCGGTTCTACGTGGACGGGATTTCTTCCCGCGACGAATTTCTCAAGATCTGGTGGGCGGCCTTTAAGGAATGGTATTACGCCGAATTGGTCAAACAGGGCGTCCGCTCACCGAAAATCATCCGGCTGATCAATCCAGACCGGCCGGATAAGAGCATCGCCTCACTCCCTTATTTCCCCATCTCCGAGACAGATCTTCGCGACATCGAAGATGCGCTCTCCCTGATGACGGAAGGGACACGAGGGAACAGTGCGCTCGTGAGGGAATACCAGGAGAGCATCGGATATGACAACGACGTCCTGATGGAGTATGGAAGGCGGCTTCAGGCGCTCAGGAATCTTTTCAATCTGAAGAGCCGGGGAGATGAAGATCCGGTCTACTGGCAAGGGACGAGCTACCTTCTCGAGATCCTCAAAAGCGGGAAAGTGCGGGCCATGGGGATCGGCCGGACCCGGACCGACGAGATCGTCACTGGAATCTTCGCGGAAACCACGCCGGAAGGTGCCGCCCGATGGAGACTTCATGAGGCTGAAGCAATGGGCTATCTCAAGTTTTTTAAGCCCGATCAATACGAGTCGTCACGGCGGTTCATGGAAGGAGAAGAGCACAATTTCTATCTCTCGACAGCCAAGTCACCAGAAGAATTGTCCCCCTTGACCCTGACCAACAAAGGTCCGCTGGGCGTGGTCCTGGGTTTCAAGAAGAAATACGTCGCGAACGCGAAACATGATGATACGGGGAAACTGGAGGGGATTTCGGAACTTCCCCTCACGGCCCTGGCGGAGATCATCTTCTTCTCGAAGAAAGACCTGACCACGTTCCTCGCGGTCGCGAAACAGCACGGTGTTTCGATCCCCTCCTCCATCACAGTAAAAATTTCAGAGAACGGGGTCACCAACACCGTCCGCGCGGACGAACCCTTCACGCCGACAAAAGGTTCACTGGCGCAGGAAGACGCGTTCCGACACCTCTTCGGGGCCCTGGCCGTTCCCAGCGAACCGGGCCGCGAGCAGCTGATGGCCGACCACATCAAATCGGAATTCTCGAAGATGGGCGTCCGGGAGGTTTCCATCGATCAGTTCAAGACCGATCTCCCCGGGGTCACCGGCATCATGACCCAGGACACGACGGGGAATCTCCTCGTCCGCATTTATCCTTCGGCCGGCCTAAAGCGGTATCTTGTCTTCCAATCCCATATGGACAAACTCCTTGTCACGGCAGACGGGAATGAACTGCCGGCTTCCATCCCGATTGAGGTCGTCAACGAGGACGGGATCGATTGGATCAAGGGGGTGGGAGTGAACCCCGGCATCGACGACGGCGTCGGTATCGGGGCCAGCCTGGCCGTGGCCCAGATGAGCCTCCAAAAAGAACGTCACGTCGGGTTGGAATTCATCTTCACCGTTGCGGAAGAGACGGATTGTCATGGGGCCATGACGCTGAACACCCGATTGCTGCGCGGACACGCGATCATCAACCTGGATGCCGATTCCCTCGATCCATATTCCAACGATGTCTATATCGGGCACGGATCGGCAGGCACCGCCAGCGTTGCTGTGAATCAGAAAGCACCGTTCTCCGCGCAAAAAAGAACCAATATCATCACAAAAGATACGCCGCTGTTCGAGATCAGCGTTAACGAGGGGATCGGCGGTCATTCGGGACAGGACATCGATTCCGGCCGGGCGAACGCGAACGCCGTCCTTCTTCAATTGATCTCGCGCCTCCCCGGCGCCGAGGTGATCTACTTCAACGGAGGGGAAGCCAACAACATCATCCCCGGAGATGCGACAGCCGTCATCACCGGAAGCACAAAAGATGCCGTGGAGCGGGTCACCCGCGAATACGAAGCGGAACTCAAGGCGAATCTGAGCCCCGATGAAAAACGTCTGAGCCTAACCGTTAAAACCGACGTGTTCGACCGATATCAGAATGCCATCGAAACCTACAATTCGAGACCGGACAATATCCTCCACTCCTTCGTATGGAGGCTCATCAGCTCCGGGAAATCGTTCTACGGACCGCTGACAAAGAGCACCGATGGAAACATCATCTCATCGATCAATCTGGGATTTCTGGAGGCCGATGCCGCCCATGTCGACATGGGGGCGCTATTGCGAGGATCGGACGATGCCGAACTACGGGACTACGCCCGCTCTTACGGCGACATCACCAACGGAGAGATTGAGATTGTTCGCCCGTTCGAAACTAATCCGAATTCCAATTTACTCAAAATCATCGGGAAAACAATCACAAAACTGACGGGGCGGGATGTCTTCTGGGCCGGCAAAAAGGCGGATCAGGGTTTTGCCGAATCGGGCCTCTACGCCTTCGGTGAAAATCGTTTCGGGCAAAAACTAACCACGGCCATGATCGGCGCCTGGTCCGAGAACGCGCATTCGCCGACAGAACGGTTGGATGTGGCATCCTACCGGACTCTGGTCCGATGGCTGGACGCCATCGTGGATGATTACTCCACCGAATATACACCCTTCGGTCTCCTTCCGGGATGGTCTCATTCGTGGATCCAACGCGCACCGAAACTCATTGCCGCCGCAGAAACCGTTTTATTCCAGGGACTTTTGGTCGGCGGACTCTCGATCGCCCTCAATGCGATTTTCGGATTGGACCTCCACTATCTCCTAGTCGGAACCGGAATTGTCTCCTCGTTCCTGTTCATGTCCCTCCATTCACGCGTTTATTATGATATCCACGCACCACCGCAGGCCTTGAAATGGGATGCGGTCGGGTGGCGCGCCAGAGGATCTTTATTGGGACTGGGCTTGATGCTGAATTTGATTTTTGTATCCGCTTCCCTGGCTTTCCCCGTGGCGGGACCCTTCCTCGGGCTCAAGATCGCCATCGCTCTCCACATCCTCTACAACCACGCGCTGGCGCCGATCCTCCGATGGCCCCTCGGACTGGCGGGGGACCTTTCCAAACTCCCCTCCAAGATTTGGCGTCTTTTCAAATATGAACCCGCCTCTGTCGGCTCCCTCTCAAAAGCACTCTCCGATAAACTGTTCCCTCAGATGATCGCGCGGGAGCTCACGGAGGCGTTCAACACCAAGCTCCCAGTCGGTAAAAAAATCCCCCTGTTGTCCCCGGCCGTCGGGAAGGTCCTCCTCGATTACGGTTTCTTCACGGGCGTCGAAGTGGCCGCGTTCCTCGGCACATTCGACCCAGCGGACAAACCCGCCCTCTTCGACGCGCTGAAGAAGGCGAACATCCCGGTCCTCGAGAAATTCCTACAGAAGAAGCGGGCACGCACCCCCATCCCGGCGAAAACGTTCGAGATCATCGCGCGCGTCCTTATCAAGCGGAAGATCAACACGCCGGAGAAGGCCTTGGTCTTCCTGAATGCCGACGGCCAGACGTCGGATTCCGATTATCGTGACATCCCCAACATCCAGGAGGCCGCCCGCCGGATGAAAGCGGCCATCGCGAACAAAGAGAAAATCATGATCTTCGGGGACTACGACGTGGATGGGATCACCTCCACCACCATCATGCTCAAAACCATCTACCGTGTGCTCGACTCCCTCGGAATCCCCAAGTCCGACTATGAAAAATACGTGGGCTACCATATCCCCGACCGGTTCACGGAGGGATACGGGATGTCCAAGACCGGCGTCGACCGCGTGGCCGAGAAAGGGTTCAAATTCGTGGTCACCGTCGACAACGGCATCCGGAACAAGGCGGAGGTGGAATACGCCAAATCCAAAGGGATGTCCGTCATCATCACGGACCACCACGTGCTCCCGGAAAAACCGGAAGACCTTCCCCAGGCCCCGATCGTCCATTGGGCGTTGATCGAACGCGCCGACCATCCGGCCAAATACATCTCCGGCGCCGGGGTGGCCTATAAACTGTCGCAGGCCATATTGGATGAATACGGAATCAAACCCGAACCGGGGTATCTGTTGGACATGTTCACCATGGGGGCCGTGGCCGATCTCGTCCCGCTGCGAGGTGACAACCGCGTCCTCGTGACCGAGGGGATCGGCGTCATCAACAGCCCTCAAGTGAACCCCGGAATCAAGATCCTGATGGACAAGACGGAGACCAAATACGTGGATACCGGCACCATCGGATACTACATCGCCCCCATCTTCAACGCCTCGGGCCGCATCTCGTCGGCGTCCGAGGGACTGACCCTCCTGATGACGGAAGATGAGACCGTCCGGAACGAGCTGGCGGACAAACTCATCGCGCTGAACAAGGAACGGCGGGACATCGAAGCCCAGATGTTCGAAGAAGTTCAACAACGGATGGAGACGGAATTCGACACCTCCCACCGGGCGGTGGTCATGGGCAGCGAGAACTGGAACAAAGGAGTGATCGGCATCGTGGCTTCCCGCATCGTTGAGAAATACGGGTTGCCGGCGGTGGTCATGACCTTCGATAAAACCAAAGGCGTGGCGACGGGGTCACTCCGCACCATCCCCGGCGTCAGCGTCATCGACGCCCTGAACGAATGCAAGGACCTGCTCCTCAAATACGGCGGCCATGAAGCCGCGGGGGGCTGCGGCGTGCCGCTCGACAAGCTTGAGGAATTCAAAATCCGTTACAGCGACGCCGTGAAGAAACAGATGTCCGAGAAAAACATCGAACCCTACATCGAGCTGGATGCCGTCCTGGAAGGGAATGAAATCGACCTGAGCGTCATCAAGATCGTCGAAAAACTCGCGCCCTTCGGCGTCGGCAACGCCAAACCCGTCTTCGCGGCGAAAAACCTGCGGGTCGATTCTTTCAAATTGATCGGGGAAGAGAAGAAACATATCCGGATGAACCTCCGCCTGGGTGCCAAATCCATCGTCGCCATGGGGTGGCGGATGGCGCAGCCGGAAGTCCTGTCCCTCCTGGAAACGGCCCAGCGCTCCGGCAAGGGGTTGGACGCCCTCTTCACCCTGGACGTGAACGAATGGCAGGGGAAACAGTCGGTTCAACTGATCCTCAGAGACATCAAGCTCTCCGCGCCGGCCAACATCGAAGAACGCAAGCCGGCCCCCGCTAAAGAGGACGGGGAGTTCCTGCCGTTCAACCTCGCGCACAACGCCGTCGCTTTCTTCACGGCGAGCCTGGCCGGTCTCATCAGCGGTTTGTGGGCGGGGATCCCCGTCGCCGCCGTTTTCCTCCTTCAGGGGCTCGCGGGAAGTTGGGCGAGACAGCGGGGGCGTCTTTCCACGCATCTCAATGCGGCATGGGAAAAACGCGTCGCCGGTTATTTTACCGACGGCACCCATGTCCGGTTCGTGTCCGGAGAAGAATTGATCCAGAGAGCGCAGAGATCCGCCCGGACTCCTTTCCAGCGGCGGGTCTCGAGACAAACGATGGCGTTCTCGGACCCGACCACGAACACCGTCTGGCTCGACCGGGGATGGGCGGCCCAGGGACCGTTCCTGTTCCGCCTCCTGCGCGCCCTGATCCTCCCGCTCATTCTGGCCCATGAAGGCGGCCGGTTGTATTTCGCAAGGAAGAATATCCCTTCCCACCCATCCACTTGGATCCTCTATCTCCTCCGTCCCATCCAGTTCCTCACATTCTATCCGCACATCCGATTGGCCCTCAAGAACAGCCGCCATCGTCCAAACGCCCGAATCCTCGGTGACTCCGCCACGGGCGTTTGGAAGGCTTCGTTCCTCTCCCGCCCCCAGGACATCAAGTCCGTTTTCACGTCATTTGCCTTCCTCCTCAATCTGAGCTTCACGACGGTCCGACACCTCGTCTCGTATGTGGCACAGCCGGACTTGCGGGTCACGGCTCCCGCCGCTCCGGTCGCGGACATATTGACGATCTCTCTCCACAAAGGAACCCGGCGCATCCGACCCGCCGCCAAAACGATGTCCGGACTGAACTCTTTGGGGATCTCGGGATTCACCACCAACGCCTTCATGAACGCCTGGAAAGCGCTGGTGGACGACAAACTTTCTTCCGGCACGGAGATACAGAAGATCGTCATCCGAAGCGGTTCCCCCTTCATCGGACACGCCAACAAGGACGACCGATCCATTGAATTGGACATCGACATCCTCAGAAAGATTGATTCGGCTCCCCGTGAAATCGCTCTCGTCGTCCTCCAGTGGCTCCTGCGCCACGAGATCAACCACCTCCGCATCCAGGGCGTCAGCACGGCCTTCGAAGAACTCGGGAACGTTTTTCTGGATGTCGCCTTGCTGGCCCCCCACGAACGACAATCCCTGCGCACCTTCCTGCTGGGATTGCGCGAGGCGGGTCAGGAGACCTACGGCTATGAGGCGATCCTGGAAGACGCGATCACGGACGACCAGCGGATGGAGAGGATCGTCGAGTACATCGGGAAGGCCTACCCGTCCTACCGGGCCGACCTGGGGCGGCTCACCATCGAGCAGGTCAAGAGCGAATCCGCCCGGCTGGCCGCGCTCACCGAGGCCACCCCGGCCGATGCCTCCCTCCTGGAATTACGGTGGCTGCGCGCCTTGGCCCAAGCCTCAAAACAACTCAAGGAATCGGAACCTCTCCTAAAAGAATTCTCGATCCTCTCCCGCCTGAGACGGTTGTTTGCTTCGCGGAGCACAGAACAACTCAAGGAACATGAGAGTATTCTCCGGTCATTCACCAAAGACCTGGAGAACGCAGCCAAAATCTCCCTCGTCGAACCGACCTACGTCATCAACACCAGCGATTTTCAACTCGATGTCTTCCACTTCATTGTCAGCCTGAAGACGTCACGGGGACCACCCCGCGAGAAATATAATTTGATCGTCGTCGCGGACCGGAACGACAGTCAAAAACCCGGAGCCGCTCGCCCCATTCGGAAGATGGCGGTCGCTCCCCTCAGCGCCGGCATGATGTCCGATGCCGCGTATTTCGACGTTTTGGACAATGAGAGTGCAACATTGATCCGACCCGTCGCCGAGGATTGGCTGGCTCGTTATAACGGAAAACAACTCCCCCTCCTGGCGAAGGATTATGAGGGCGAAGGGGTCATGCCCAGCACCTATTTCCTCCCGCCCCAGATGAACGAACTGGAACGCGTCATGCGCAACCCGTTCCTATGGAACCTCTTGACCGTCGACGAGTTGTCAAACATCCATTTCCCGACGAACCGACTGGTCCTCGACTCCGCCATGGGCGCCGGCATGAACGATGAAAACGGGATCATGTTCATGTCACCGGACACGTTTTCAGAGTTAGCCAACACGATCGGCCATGAAAAGGTCCACAGCTATTTCGACAGCATCACTTCCTCGGTCGATCCGCGGTTGCGGGCGGCCTTCTACTCCCTGGAATCGCATTTCGGGGATGCGTCGCACGAAGCGCTCCAGAAAAATATACTAACGGATCCGACCTACTCCTACGTCGACGTCAGCGTCAACCCCGAGAACATCCTCAACGAGATGCACGCCTACACCTGGGAATCCTTCGCCAAGTTTTCGAATAGGACTTCCTACGACACCCCTGTCTACCTTTCCGACCTAGAACTTTACCTCCGGCTGGGCCTCCTGCCCTCCTGGATGGATCCCCGGACCTTCGTGTTCCCCGTCGCCCCATCGAACTACGCCAAGAACGGCAAACTAAAACGCTTCTTCTACGGGCTGGCCCTGTGGAACTACGTCCTTTCCGGTGGGAACGAAAACGGCCTATTCGAAATGATCAAGGTCGCGGGCCCCACTCTCAAACGCCTGATGATCCACGCCTACAAGGTCCTGGACAAGAACTCCCAGACCCGGATGTCGGGAATACACAACAGGCTTCTCAAAGAAACGGACCAGCTCTTCGCCGAGACAGCCGCTTACAAGAATATCGAGGCCCGGAGCGACGCTTCCTCTCACTGGAAAGACGTCGCCCGCCGGGACGTCATCGACCTCATCTCGAAGGACGGTTCCGAAGAGGACGGGGAACTGGCGGAAGAGGAGGAGACCGACGAGGAGCCGGCCGCGCCAAGGGATAAGATCCTATTCACGAATTCGTTTTCAACAACTCCCGGTGAAAAAACACGACTCATCGCCGAAACGATGGCTGAATTGAGAGGCGTTTTGGAAAAGCTCCTCGACAGAATCCCCCCCAACCGACTGGAGCAGTTCTTGGAACACTACAACTATACCGGAAAGGAAGAACCCCTCGTCCGTCAATGGATACTGGGGTTCACTCATTGGCTGGAAGGAGATCTCTACGAGAAGGCCTCGGTTTTGGAAGAACCCCGACTCACCCTGGCCTGGCAACCCCAGGATTTCACCTCCCTGCGCGATCTGTTAACAAAAGTCTCCGTAACAAAAGAACTTCTGCGAGAGATGGATCCGCGGGGACTGGTCCCCCAGACTGACCAATCCTCGATGAACCTTTACGATCTCATTGACTCGGTCTATTCTTCCATACTTTCCGCCACGTCCGACGAGGGGAGTGTCCCCAAGAAAGGGAAGGTCAAGGGAAAACCCGGACGAGGGAAGATGGCACGTCGCCTGGCCGATCTGAGCCGCTTCACCGCGGCGATAGGCCGGCTCGGTTTTTCGGAGGAATTCCGAGACATCATCACGTTCCGCCCCCTCCGACAACTGCTTTCAAACCCCACGACGTCCCGTCTCAAACAGGCGGCGAGCAACCTGCCCCCCCTCGGTCATCTGGACCGGGTCGTGGCCGCCGGATATGCCGCCGGGACGATCAACCCCCACACCGCCGACAGGGTTAACTTGAAAACGTCAGTCACGTCCAACGGGACGATCCAGTCGCGTTCGATATCACCGCTGAAACAACATTGGGAAACGGACATCCCCGATTGGATGGCTCAACTAATTTTGAACGATGATGACAACCTCCACGTCCTGAAGACCATCCTTAACCGGGAAGGAAACCGCATCCGCCTGTGGAACCGGGCACTCCGGTCCATCTCGACGTCCGTATTCCTTTTCAAAAACACTTTCCTATCCGCGCAAAAAGCGGCGGCGCGACAGAGTTACCCGATGACTCTCTCGAAAGCCTTCCGGGAAACTCTGTTCTTCCCTCTGATCGGGCAAGTTTGCATCCCTCCTCTGCTGACATGGGCCGGACTCGACTCCTCGACCGCCCACATCCTCGGGTGGACGTGGTCCACGGCGGCCTTCGCCCTGACCCACACCGTCCAATCCTGGGGCAAACGTCTCCGGGCCGGAGGCGTGAGGGCCCTGCTTTCACGGAAGTCTCTTCTGGAAGACGGGAAAAAATTGGCGATTCGACTCGTCTTGGCGGCGGGCTTCGCGCTGCCCTTCTCGATCGTCCATCCCGTCGCGGCAATAATATTTACATCGGCGACGCATGCCCTCTACAACATTGCTGTCCAAAAGGGGCGGCTCCCCCGATGGATGCCCGAAGCGGATATTTGGTCGGATGATAAAGAGCGATTCTGGAAATTTTTCCATGAGTTCTCCCAATACCATCCCCAGACGCTGATCACCCAAGCTCCGACGGCCAATGACGCCCTTTACTGGCTCGCCGAAGAGTTGCTCTCCAGTCGGTCAACTCTGAACGATGAGAAGCGCGGAAAAGCCTACACGATGGTCCACGAGATATTCCTTCCCGATGCCGCTTCACTATTGGCCGACCTCTACAACATCGAGAAGGACCCGAAGTTGAAATCGCAACTCTCTCGATACCTGTCGAACCGGTACCAGAACACCCGAGACCTCCTCCTGGCGCTGTATCCCCACAAAAAAGAGGAGATCGACCGGCTGGGATCTTACATCGATCTTCGATCCATCAGGCCCATCGGCTTCGAAGGTTCCGTCTTCCGCTCGGAAGCCGACATGGACGACTATATGGCCTCGTTGGAGACGACAACTCTGTCGCCGGAGAAACACCGGGAGATGACTCGGGAATGGGCGACCATCACCGACATCCGCCCGACCACCTTCATCGTGCCCCCCGCGTCATGGAGCTTGAAAAACAGCCCCTACTCCGTCGTTCTCCCCCTGGGAACCCTGACCTCCGATTCTCCGAAAGAACGATCCCCGATCCAGGTCTCCCGATATGACGACTGGTCGCGACAAGAGGAAAAAGACGTCCTCCGGAATGAGATCACCCTCTTCGAAGACCTCCTGAACGCCAATTTCGCCGCTCTGGAAACCCTGAGCGATGCCCACTACACCGCCGGCCTGACGAAGACGGCGGCCAATTTCATTCTGGATCAACTCGAAGTCATGGTCGACCGCTACGAAAAGATCGCCTCCCTTGAAAGGCATGTCATGCGGCTGAAGTCCACGAGCAAGGACTATGCCAGGAACCAATACCGGACCATCACCGAACCTCTCAGAAAAAAGATCGAATCCTCCCCGTCGGAATACCTGGACGACGACATCCTCGAGGAGATGTCCGAATTAAGATCCACCGAGAAGCGCCGTTACGCCGACAGCGTTCACGAACTCATCAATTACATCCACCAGGCCGCGCTGGAAGAGATCAACAGCGACCGGGCCAGGGCCGATATGGATTTGGAGATCCTCCAAGGCGATCACTCCCTGGAGGTGACGGACCTGAGCACGAGGCCCTTGATCCGGGACAATCGAATATTGAGTCGCGCGCTCAAGGTCCTTCTGAATTACATCCAGAACACGCCGGCCGACATCCCCTCGTTGAAGCTGAACCCGATCATCAAGGACAACCAGATCTGGCTCAGCATGTCCCTCGGGATCCACACCGTGGATATCTATGCGGACCTTTCCAACCCGGACGAGGGTGGGATGTTGAGGGCCCGGTATCTGGAGGGGCAGATATTGCAGAAGGGGAACAAACTGCGACTGGACTATTTGGTTTCCCTCTTGAACAAGATCGGGCTGGACGTCACCCTGCGGGCGGACCAGTCCATCACGGCGGTCCTGGATAAAGACCACGGAGTCTCCGGCATTCGAGACCTCGAGGAAGCGTTCGAGAAAACCATCCGGGCTTTCGATCAGACGACGAACTTCGACCAGATGTTTAACTGGCATTTCCACAGCGCCGTTGGACTCAAGCACATCACCAAAGACTTCATCGAGGGGTTGGCCGACCTCTCGGTCATCGAGGGGGGAATCCCGTTCTATATGCGCCCCGTCGGGAACAACGAGTATGATCAATTCCATCAAAAATATCTGGATTATCGCTCCGGACAAAAACAGCGGGAGGCCATCCGGGACACGCTGTCCGGGATATTGGTGAGATTAGGGCTCCCCCCCTTCCCCGCCCGCGCGGCGATCGGGCAGAAAACCATCGATCTCTATTTCAACGAACCCATCAACAACGCGTTGGGCCGAGGAGAACTGATCCGGGAGGAGTCTGGAACCGTCCGCCGCAACCCAGATTATGATCCTCTTCCGATGTTGGCCGACGCGATCCTGGGCAACGAGGCGGAATCTCTTCGAGTGGGGAGCATCCTGGAAAACGCCCGCAACACCTTTCCGGAATTTGAGATCGTCGGCCAAATCGGCGCGCTGATCGCCCAGCGCACTCAATGGGAGCTGAGCCCCGGTCAATGGATCATCCTCCACGCTCTCACGGATCCCGCCACCGACAGAATCATCTATGGTTTCGGACAGGCGATTTCCGATCCAAAGACCTCTCCCGTTCCGTTATCTCGAGAAGCCTTGTCGTCGGAGCTGAAGAACATCGGACTCGGCGTCATCGAGACGGAAGAACTCACTGCCTCCCAGATCGAGTCGGCCGGACTCCTCATCCGCGCTCCGCCCTCCCGATGGACGGCAGAGAGACACACCCAGGGGATTGCGGCGGCCCCGGGACAGGGCGTACCCGAGATGGGGCGGGTCGTCTTCAGAACCACTTCAGATCGGAAACGGGCGGAAAGCCCCGATCACGTCTTTGTCGCCCCCTATACAACGCCCGATGATTTATCCGCCATCCGAGCCGCCCGAGGAGTCCTCACGACCGGCGGCGGGCTCTTGAGTCACGCGGCCATCACCACGCGCGAATTAGGTATCCCGGCTGTTATCGTCTCCCGGTCGGAATGGCTCACCCAGGGATACGAAACGCTCCTCAAGGTAACGATCCCTCATTTTTCGGAACCCATCCAGACCCCCGACGGCCTCTGGCTCTCTTCACTGAAGAGCGAAACCCCCGTTCTCCTCCACGAGGGAGACTGGGTCTCCGTGAACGGCCAGGAAGGGAACATTAGGACATGGGCCGACTCCCCGACGCTCCGCGACATCAATCGATCTCTGGAGTCTTTCCTCAACGGGAAAATGACCCGGGAGGAACTCGGTGATGCCCTGGCGACCTCCCTATCAGCCGACACCTCCGAAACGAGGACGGCCGCCGAGTTCGTCATTGCGCGCGCGGTCACATCCACATCGTCCCTCCTCGATATCCTCGACAAGATCGAAGCGAGGCTTCCCGACGGACTAAAAAAGCACATCCTCGAAACCAAAACCAGCATCCTCCGGACGCCGCTCGCCCGGATACAGGATTCCCTGGACGACCTGGAACGGTCTTCCTTCTCTTCCGGTCTCTCGGATTTCCCTGAAATCCGCATCACCCATCTTGCCGAACAGATCGGTAGATTGGTTTCTCTGGCCCAATTCATCCGGCTCTCACTTTCGGACGTCCAACAGATCAAGGACCGGTTCACCGCATTATTGGGGGACCTCAAAAACGCCTACGCCGTCCGAAAAAAAGACCTCCAAAAAGAGCTCGATGAATGGGACGGGAAACCCGTCACCCTGGAGGACATCCCCGCGATCCGCCAACTGATCAGCCGACTCCACCAGGCGGGCATGGTGGCGACCGCGCCCGTTCACTCGGTCCTTTTCGTCTGCAGCGGCAACACGTGCCGGAGTCCCATGGCGGAATATATGCTCAGACAACGACTGGAGGCGATCGGGCGGACAGACGTTAAGGTTTCCTCGCGCGGTTTATCGATCGAACCCTACAGCCGCCTCAGCGACGGGACGGCGCGGATCCTCTCCCGGCGCGGAATCAATGCGACGAAACACATCACGGCCCCTCTTTCCAAGGATGCGCTTGAATCCGCCGATGTCATTCTGGCGATGACGGGTTCTCACGTCGACGGTATCGCCAGAAAGAACCCCCTTGCGGAGAGCAAGACTCATCGGATCCACGATTATGCGAAATCCCTCGTTCGGACCGACGTGGCCGACCCCAATCGCTCGGACACGGTTCAGATGGACCTTTATGAACAAACGGAACGGGAATTGGACGAGGCGCTCGAAGCGATCACGACACAGATCTTAAACGAACCCAAGCTGGCCCGGTTGACCGAACAGATCGACGCGTTGGCCAAAGAGGATACCTCCTTCATCCGTCAGATGAAACCGACCGTCATCCCTCTTTCGACGGCCAGGGAATCGCTCAAAGACCTGATCGGCGGTAAAACCGCAAAACTCGGCGAGATCATGCGAAACGCCTCCGATGAATCCCTTGTCCCCAACGGTTTTGCCGTCACCACCGACGCCTTCGACAAATATCTGGCCGAGTATTCTCTGACAGACCGTTATCACGCCCTGACGAGGGAATTGGACTCCGCGCTGAATTCGGCGTATATCACCATCGACGAAAGGGCTCGCCTCGTCGAACAAAAATCGACTGAGATCCAAAAACTGATCCTCTCGGTGACTCTGAACCCGGAAACCGGCGTGGGACAAACCGTTCTCGGGGCTCTCGGCCATGTCCACTTGCGTGACTCGCTGCTGGCGGTACGATCCTCGGCGATCCAGGAAGACACGGAGGGCGCCGCCTACGCCGGCGCCGCCGAGACCTACCTGAACATTACTCGGGAGAACCTGTTGGCCAACATCCAACAGACATGGGCCTCCTTCTGGTCACCTCGCAGCATCAATTACCGGGCCCAGCTCAAGGTCCCCCAATCCACCGTCCGCCCAGCCGTCCTCGTCCAGGAGATGATCGATTCCGACGTCTCCGGAGTTCTGTTCACCATCGACCCCGTGAATAACGAGGAAGCAATCCTCATCAATGCGGCTTACGGACTGGGGGAGGGCATCGTCTCCGGCCTGGTTCAATCCGATCAATATTCTACTGACAGACGGACAGGAAATGAGCTCCGGCTTCCGTTCATCGGAAATAAGAAGTTGGCGGTCGTCCGCAAGAAAGCGGGGACGGGAGTGGAAGCCCGATCTGTCGCTAAGGACCTCCGACGCCAACGGGCCCTCCCAGCGGCCATGCTCCAGCGCTTATCTCGTCTAGCGATCTCCCTTGAAAAACAGTTCGGATACCCGTTGGACATCGAATTTGCCGTCAAAGACGGCTCCATCTACATCCTCCAGGCTCGTCCCATCACCACCGTGCAACACCCCAAAACCTGGAAGACCGGCCCCATGGGAATGATCCACTCATTCTGGAAACATGTCCTCCCCTTTTCCCGGAAATACCACGTTCCCGACCGCGTGATCGCATTCCTGGGTGGATTGGAGGAGATCCTCTTCTGCGGATTCCTTTACACCCTGGAGGTCCAAGTAGCGATGGCCTTGGGACTCGATTATGTGTCAAGTTTGGTCGCCGCCGGACTCTTCAGCACCATGATTTTCCCGATCGCCCATATAAAATGGGTCTACCACCTCGACAACGGGATATTGACCCGGGCCCGCACCACCAAACAAGACCTGCTGCATCTGGTGAAATCGAGTTTCCTTCGCAACGCGATCTATTTCGGACTGATGATCGCTTTGCCGTTCGGCGATCTGAACTCTTTGGTCGCCTTAGGGATCATCATTCCCCTTCACGGAGCCACCAACGTTTGGCTCGCCCCCGGCTTCGACGTCATGCTCTCGCGCAAAGCCAAGATAATCACCCGGAAAGCAATTTCACGCAACGTTCAACCGCGAGAGATCCGCGCTCACAAAGAAATCCATCAGAGTGACGCCACGTCTAACGTCAAGCGGCTCGCCACCGTCTTCGGCCTCACGCTGACCTATGTGACCGTCGAATACTTGGGCGGCCTGTTCTTCAATTCGGTCGCTCTGAAAGCCGATGCGGGACACATGTTGACGGATGCGGTCGGACTGGGGATCACCCTCTGGGCTCAATGGTCTGCCAAAAGAGCCCCGCCCAAGAAAACTGCGGCGACCGGTCTTTATTCGAAGAAGGAACTCCTCTCTTCTCTCGTGAACGGAATAACCCTAGTCGGGCTGTCCGCACTGATCTCAATCACCGCCATACAGCACATCGTCTTTTCGCAGCCCGTGGGCGGAGGCGGTATGATGATCGTTTCGGTCATCGGGCTCATCATCAATGCCATTTCCATGCGCCTCCTCCACTCGGGCCCCAAAGACAACCTCAACATGCGGAACGCCCTGTTGTATGTCATGGGCAACTTCCTCGGTTCAGTGGCCGCCATCCTTGCAGGATTCATGATCTGGCAATGGGGTTGGACGCTGAGTGATCCCATCCTCAGTATCGGAATCAGCGCGATCATCGGGATCGGAGCTCTTCAATTGATCTCCAAATCCTGGTCTTTCCTGCGCAAACAGCCCCCGTCCGACCGTCTCTCCAGCTCCCTGCCGGTGGAATCGTGGGAGTACGAGCCGTTCGTTCCCGACGATCGCCGGGCGGACATCCTCAACAAGGTCGCTCTGGCCCAACTTTCCTTCGATGACGTCGAGACCATCCTCGAGATATGGAAAGGGTTGGACCCTCAATATCGCTCATCCTGGTCGGAGAAGAGCCTGGCTTTCTTCGTCTCGCTGGCGGAAAAAGTGAAGCAACTACCCGACAACGGAAAAGCGGCCGTTCAGCGACAACTTCTGCCTTTCCTGAACATGTTGAAGCAGCGCGGTTTCGGTGACTGGCTCGATTCGTTCAGTTCAGCCCTCCCCCAGACGCCAAAGACAGCGACGGCGTTGGATCTCGCGCAGATGTTCGATGAATCCGACATCGTGTTGTTCGGTGAGTTGCATACGCATTGGACCCACAAAGCCTTTCTCGCCCAACAGATGAAAGCCCTGAAAGAGTCCGGGGCAACCCATTTCGTCTACGAGGGAATCGGTCGTGATATCCGAAACCTCGTCCCGGCTGAACGCCAGATCACCATCAACAAGGGGACGGAGATCGGGAAGATATTGAAACAGGCGGCGGAAGAAGCCGGCCTTGTATATATCAACATCGACATGTCGGCCCAACTCTTCGACACCATCCTCCGCCGGCTGAACCCCGGCGCCAAGTCGAGACTCGGCACCTCGTATTCCCTAAAAGAAGCGATCCCGTTCTTTAACGACGCCGTCTACACCGAGCTCCTGCACCAGAAACGCAACCGGTATTTCCTCAACGCGATCCGGCATATCTACCGAAAATATCCCGGGGCCAAGATTGCCGGCGTCTTCGGTCAAGACCACATTCTCTCCCAACAGAAAAACGTCGACATCCCGGACATTGTGACGGTTCTGAACAATTCCGGGATCAAAACCCGTGGATTTATATTCGATAACGCCGTCTCGTCCAATGCCCCGGCAATCCTGGAATCAAACCGGGCCCAGACGGGGCATGACGGAATACTCTACATTCCGAACGACATATCCTATTGGGGCCGGTATCTCACCGAACGGCGCAACCGACTGACAGAAGAGCGGACCAACGAACGCCGCGCGGCCTTAAAAGCGGAGTTGGAACAGTCGATCGCTTCTCAGCTCCGGGCACTCACCGATCAGGGAAAGAAGTTCAAGAAGCCGAACCTTCTCGTCGATTACATCAGGACATCCCTCATGGGAGATGCGTGCGACGAGCGCCTGACCACCGCCGATGCGTCGTCGAAGGACGATCTGAACGCCCTCAAAAACACCCTGACAGCCGCCAGAGAGGTTCTCTTCCGGAAGATACTCAACGACGGAAACACGAGCTACTACGCCACCACGCTGTATTCCCGTTTTGAACGTCTCGACAAGCAGAAATTGGATCCGGTCGCTTGCGATCGAATCGCGCGGTCCCTCCTGGATTTCCTGGGGAACTTTAAGGACAAACAAGGGTACGATGAATCACACCTCATCTGGATCATCCGAGACCTGTTGCTCCGAAGCCGCCATCACGACCTCCTCTGGACCGTGGTGGCCCGGTACGATTCGGCGGGAAACTCCGGATCCCAAAAATATTCCCTCCGCAATGCGATCCGGGAGGCGGGGATACAGTTCGCGGATCCGGAAAACACGTTCAGATATATGCTCCTCTCCATTCGGAACGTCCGCAGTAAAGGAGATTTCTTCGCCGACGTGATCGTCGGGATGGCCGAACGGATGGACGCCGAAACAGTCCGGAACCTCTTTCTCCAAGCGCCCGATTTTGAAAACCTCCTCAATGAATTGGGGCCGGTCCTCATGCAGGAGGACACGGTGGAGACCAGCCTCTGGAATTTGAGCCACATCAAGACCGCTCCCGTGGCCTCCAAAGCGGGTCTGTTCGTCTTTCAATCGCTTTTAAACAAAACAGAACAGGAGCTGACCGATCTCTCCCGTTTGAATATTCATAAAAATGCCAACCTGATCGTGCGGAACGCCCTACTTTACAAAACGTTCCTGCGAGAAGTGACCAATGGGGAAACAGCCATGACGGAATTCGAGAAGTGGCTCTACGTCCCCGCGCGCGAGTTGGTCGAAAGCAAGGAAAACAATCTCACGCTCAAGAAATTACTGCTCCTGCAGGCCGCTGTGACTCAATCGTGGTCCAGTGCGACCCTGAGCGACGAGCAGCTTCAACGGCTCTATCTCAAGATCGCCACCCAGGGCTCATTCCTCGAGAACTTTAACAATGCGCAGGCCCACCCTCTCGTGATCGGCATTCCCTACATGCAGGATCAATTCAACTCCCACCCGGAAGGGATCCACATGATGCTGCTCATGTCCACTCTGGAACATGAGCTCATGCATAATTTCCTGAACCTCCGTTACGATCTGGGGAATGCCGCCCCGTCGCCCCCCCTGGCGGCCATCACCGAACTGATCTCGGACCTGGCGGCGCTGGCTCTCTTTGAACAGGCGGGGCAACCTCGTTTCCTGTTGGAGACGATGAGGATCAACCACGCCAAAATGGTCAACAGCGATTTTTGGAAAGCTCCGACCAAATGGTTGGATGCGATCAGAGAAAAGCACGACGCAGGCCGGATGCAATTCCGCTGGCTCTATGAGGAATTACAAAACGCCGGCATGGATTCCACACGCCCCCGGTTCTACGAGGAGTTATTGGCCGTCTCAATGAAGACACTGGATGACGTCAGCGGGATCGGCCGCCGGTCGCTCCTCAATTTGACACCCAAGGAATTTGCCGCCCGGTTCATCGTGAACTATAAGCAAACGATGGGCCTGGTCTCCGACGAGTCCCGCATGAACGCCACCCTGGAACAGATCCTTCACGAGGAACAAACGACGAGCGAGATCCCCGTTCTGCATCCCGGAAAAATCGGGCCGCTCCTCAGGGCCATCAGCCTAAAAACATATTCATCCGCCGCCTTCATCTCCCTGGGCACCGGAATCCTTCTGGGGGGAACTGTTCTTTTCCCCGAGATACTCCCCGATTTCGCCCGGTGGTCCATCGGGATTCTCTTGCCCTTCGCCGGCCTCGGAGCGGCCGCTCGATATGCCCTCTCCCTGCGCCGATTCAAGGATGCTCTCTCTCCGTTCCTGAATATTCCGGCGGAGATGCGCGGGGATTTCTTCAAGGACCAACCCGCGGCACAAAAAGCGGGAAAAGAGATCCATTCGCAAATGGCTCCTTACGTCGCCAGACACACCCCCTCACTGTCTTTTACGGTGAGGATCGTGCCGAATGCGGAATTCGCCAGCCACTTCGGCGCTCATGACCTGGCGAGAACGGACCCCACTTCCTCCATCGTCTATATACCGGATTGGCTCGCCTGGGTGATCTCACAGGAAAAACTGGGCGGTCTGTTATTGGCTCAGATTTTGGACCATGAAGCCCGGCGTTTGGCCCGTCAGTCGACCCTTCAGATCTACCTGTCCAAACTGATCCCTTCTTTCGCCACCGCCCTCTTCTCCCCCACGCGGACCATTCCCTTCCCGACGTCTTCCGGCACTCAAACATTGATCCGGGCTCATCAACCCGACAACCCGGACCTTTCTGTTTATATCCTGCAGCCCGCCGGGCAGGACCATCAGATCCTCGTCGCCTGGGATCACAAACTCAATAAGCCTGTCATCGAAGGAACCGTTGTTTTGATGGATAAAACTTTACAGGTCGTCCATTTGGAGAAAATGACCCCGCGGGACGACATCCTTGAGCGATCAATCTCTCTTCTCTTCGAGTCCCATCACATCGACGAATGGCGCTCCGAGGATAACATCGACCTCGACGGATACCTGGCCTACCGCCCGATACAATTCAAACAGCCGGCCCTCCGTGTCACCAACGTGGGAACCGATCCTCAGATCCGTTTCAAGATGAACCCCTCCCTAAGGCGTCTCCCCGCCACCGATATACGCGAAAAGATCGGGGAAGCCATGGAATCCGTTCCGACCGACAAAAACCTATCGGAGCTCCGACTGCGGCTGGGGACCATCCTCAACGCCTTGATCCCCTTCTGGTATGCCTTCGGGGACAATGACCCCAAAGCCGTCCCGATGATCGGTGATATGTTGGTCAAAGCCCACGGGGACGTCCTCGATCAGGGGATCCGGAGCTATCCGCAGGCAGAACAGCCCGCTGTTTGGGATTCGCTGAAGACCTGTGAGACATCCGCCCGGACGGCTCTTCTGAAATTCGGGACGATGGAGGTCATGAACTTCCAATACGTGATCACGCGGTCGCCGATGAGGCCCATAAGCCACCTCGTCCGCACTCCTTCCGCACCCTCATCACCGAGTTCAAAACTGATCTTGGATTGGGCCATTCCCCAGGCTCGCCATCAACTCAAGGGGTTCGAGAACGAGGTCGCGTTCCGCCCCACGCTCTCCGACGATTCATCCGGCGCTCCCAGTCATTCCCTCTCCCTCCTGGGAGCGCCGATTCTTTTTGGATCTCAATCCGCTTTTGACGACCTATCTACGGCGGCTCTCCCGCCACTCACCCTGAGACAGGCGCAGCGGATGATCCCCTACATGACGGATTCACAAAAAGCATCATTCTTACACGATTCCGCCCGGCGATGGGTAAAACAACTGCGCGCCGTTCAAACAGCCGATAACACCGTCGACAAGGAATCGGCTTACCTCGAACTGCTGCGAACGGCGGGACGCCTCCACGGGCAGCACGTCCGCGTTCTCGATCTCGAACAGGGCCGGGAACGCCCCACCGAAGAAATGGCTGCCCTTGCTTCCTTGGCTTATGAGCTCTCTCTCGTAAACGCGGATGAGTCTGCGGAATCTGCGGCCAAACTGCAAGATTACATGGACATATATAACCGGGCCCGTTACACATCCTCTCAATCGGTCTCAAAGTCCGCGTGGAAGACCTGGGGCGGGGTTCTCAAAACCGGTTGGACGGAAGCGCGCCGAACGCTCGATCGCGTGCTCTTCGCCCAACACGCCTATCAAGTAATGCACGTTCCCCTCGTCCCCTCGCGGGACGGCGTCTTGTTCGCCGATGATGATCGGACCGAGCTCTGGCTCGACCGGCTTGCCCAATTTATCCGGACCAATCGCGCTCTTCCCGAAGACAGGAAGTCCGTCATCCTGGTCACCAACCTCCTCCATTCCTCCGACAGGGATACGTTGCTACAGAAAACCCATGCGGCCCTCCGCCAACGGCATTCCGACATCTCCCGCGCGGATCTGGAAGCGGCCTTGGCTCCAAAGGCAGGACTCTTGTTCGCCGAAGACATCGGTGCTGGCAACAAGGTCCATGTGGGGAAGGTCCTCGAACGGATTCGTCAATCGAACCATCTCCGGGCTCTTCCGGATGCGGACATCTACACATTATGGGAAGATCAGCTGAGTCTGGAAGGCGTGAAAAGAGGACTGGTGCGCATTCTGGTCATTCTGACGGACAAACTGATCTACAACGCGACTGAAACCCTTGAAAACGACATCAAGAGCATCCGGTACATCTCCATACAAGCTTAATCCCATCAGGTCATCGCCCGCTTCGAACGTCCCCGGTCATTCCCTCTCCCTCCCGGGGACGTTCTTTTTTATCCGATGAAAAGTTCCTCGCGGGCATACCGATAAACGGGGATCTCCTCTTTCTCCCAGACGGAGGCGGAGAGTGTGGCCGGGCCCACTCTCCCGATAAACATCGTCACGATCAAGACCCACTTCCCCGGAGCGCTTAATCCGGAGGTGATCCCCATCGACAAACCGGTATTTCCCAGAGCGGAAATGATTTCGAACATGATCTGGATGAATGTCGCTTTCTCCGTCCACCCAAGCCAGACAAGATCGATCGCAAGGATCATAACGAACCACATAAATATCTCGATTGATTTATGGAGTATCTTCAATGGGATCTCCCGGTTAAACGATACGGCGCGGCCCGGTCCCTTCATCTGCATCCTCATAAACACGAACAGGGAACCCAGGGTCGTTGTTTTAATTCCACCGCCAGTGCTCCCCGGCGACGCACCGATGAACATCAATGCCATCAAAACAAGCAACGAGGTGGTCCCCAAGGCGCCGATATCGACCGTATTGAAACCGTCCGTCGTCGAGGCGGAAATGGCCTGAAAAGATGCCGTTTGAACCCGGCGAAACAGTCCCCACTCCATCGGCCAAGGCTCCGCCAAAAGAATAATCACCGTCCCGAGGGCGATGACAAACGCGCTGACACCAAAGACCATCTTCGTGTGCAAACATAATCGACGCGGACGCACGTTCTTTACCCAATCGGATAGGAACCCACACAAGTCATTCATGACGAAAAAACCGATTCCCCCCGCCAGTGAAATGACATTGACGACCAGATTCACCCCCACCGAGTCGCGGTAGCGCATGAGGTTGTCGGGGAACAGCGCAAATCCGGCCGTGCAAAAAGTGGAAACGGAATGAAAAAGACCCATATAAAGCGCCTTGGAAAATCCGTATTTTTCCCGCCACAGTAGACTCAAAAACAACATCCCCGCCAATTCGAAGAGGGCCGTGTAGAGGAACACCGAGAGGAAAAAACGCCCGATCTGATGATACCCCTCGCTGGCGAGCGATTCCTTGGCGACGATTCGCGTATGCAGCGGTATTTTCATGTTCAGGACCCGGAACATGGATACGACGAAAACCATGTAACCGATTCCCCCGACCTGGAATATCGTCATCAGAACGATCTGCCCGAACACGGAGTAATAGCTCCCCACGTCCACGACGCTCAGGCCGCTGGTGCTGATACCAGATGTCGCCACAAACAAAGCATCCAGGAAGGGCTGCCACTGTCCCGTGGACGTTGAAAGGGGGCACGCCAATAACAGGGCCCCGCATATTGTCACAAAAGCATAACCCCCGACCAACAATTGGAGTGGGCTCAATAATCCGGAGACAGCATATCGACGCGTCAGGACCGAATCCGGGGACTTAAAAACGGATCGGAACCACTGCCGGGGTGTTCTTGTATCCATAAAAGACTCCTTTCCGCTGGGGCCAGAGTCTCTGTGTTTTCTGTGGATGAGTGGAAGAGGATGTTAGGGATATAATAAAAAAACCAAAGAAGGGCTCTTTGGTTTTCCCTGCAATGTGGCTTACGAGGTTAGCTGTCGGGCTCGGGCTTTGCTGGCCCTTATCCTTTCGGATACTCGCCCCACGAACTCTGTCGAGTTCGAACTTCCGGGTTCCCCGCCTCTTTCATTACGCCCATGACATCGAGCGCTATGAACTAGCTCAGCGTCACCTGATTATAGCATTTCCCTCCGGGGGGGGGCGATCAGTAATGATAACTGCTGCCGCCGATGAATTCCCTCATCAGCGAATTCTTGGGGACGACGGAATCATCCCCCTCTCGGAAGGATTCAAGGAGGTCGTGGACCCGCTGGGCGCGCATATAAGCATCCAGCTTTTTCGGGTCGCTCTTGTATTTGTCGATGATCCCGTCGAACACGGGGAACATGAATTTTTTGTGGATGGGCAGTTCGTAGGGGAGTGCCCCGTTGAAGACGTAGTCCACGGTATGGATGAACGGTACGATATAACGCATCTCGCTCCGGCGCACATAATGCCAGTGTCCGACGGTCCTCTCGGGATTATAGCTCCGGTGCCAACTGTCTCGGATCATCCGGCGAAGCATGCGGAGATCGGCCCAGCGGACGAACTCGCCTTTGGTGTCGCGGATCTGACACATGGCCTCGATATAAAACTTGAACTTCAGGTTCGAGGGAACGCTCAATGTCATCTCATCGAACAGTCCGTGCAGGCTGTCGATGAGCAGGATCTGGTTCTTCTCTAACCGGAATTCCTTCGTAAAATCCTCGCGAACACCGGTCTTGAAATTATAGATCGGCATATTCACCGTCTTCCCCTTGAGGAGGTCGGCCAGGTGTTCATTGATGAGCGGAAGGTCCAGCGCCTGAGGGGTCTCAAAATCATAATCCCCGTATTCGTCTTTGGGATGGCACTCCAGATTCTTGAAGTAGTTGTCGAGGTTCATCAGGACGAAGCTCAGGTTCTTGTCCTTCAGTTTCTCGCTGATCTTCGTCGTGGTCGTTGTCTTTCCGGAGCTGGAGGGCCCCGCCACGATGATGAGCCTCAATTCCGGCGTCCGTTCGAGTATTTTGTCAGCCACTTTCTGGATCTCCAGATGATAGGCTTTCTCCGCCTCCTCGATCAGGCGGGGCCATGTCCCCTTCTGGATATGCTCATTGATCTTCTCGACCGACTCGCAGCCATGTTCGACATTCCACGTGAACACTTTCCAGAGGAGCTTATAGGGTATGTTATCCTCGACGATGATGTGGTCGTCTTTCTGTGACTTCTTCCTCTGCTCCTCGACCCGGTGGAGGATGAACGCCTTGGACGTCCGTGCATGACCGTTTTCGATCAGCACCTTTTCGATGATGTCCTGTATTTCCTGAACGGAGGGGGTGGCCTTATAGGGGTAAAGTTGGTTGATCATCACCAGAACCTGGTCGGCCAGGGATTCAGCCAACGCGCGATCCTTTCCGCCGACGGCCGTGGCGGCATTGAAAATGGAGTTGGCGATCTTCGCCTTATCGAACGAGATCAGCCTCCCATCCCGCTTGATCACGTGCGATATCTTGCTGGGCGCGGAAACATTGAAGAGGTTCAACTGGTTCTCCGCCTTGGGATCAGGTGGAGGAGTAGTCTCTTGATCGGTCATATGGGATTTTCTTTCTCCTTGAATCTATTTTGTCGATTTCAACCAATCCTTCTCGATGAGCATTTCCGCGATCTGGACCGCATTCAAGGCGGCGCCTTTCCATAGATTGTCTCCCACCACCCAGAATAACAGCGCCTTGGAGGAGAATAGATCCGCCCGGACCCGGCCGACGAACGTGGCCTCTTTGCCGGCCGACATCAACGGGGTGGGACAGTGCGCGATCCCGTCTTGAGGATCCGCCTCCACCACGCACACGCCGGGGGCTCTCCTTAACACCTCCATGGCGGCCTGGGGAGTGACATCTTTCTCGGTCTCGATATAGACGGACTCTCCATGCCCCACCAGGGTCGGGACCCGAACCGTTGTCACCGATACCGCGATGCGGTCATCCCCTAAAATCTTGTGAGTCTCCTTGACGACCTTCAATTCCTCATTGCTGACGCCCTGATCGTCTATTTTCCAATTATTCGCCAGCACGTTGAATGCGATCTGATCCGGAAAAGACCCGAAATCGATGACTTTTTCTCCCTTCAAGAATGACGCGGCCTGGGAACGAAGGTCGTCCATCGCCTTCCCCCCCGCGCCGGAAACGGCCTGATAGGTGGAAACGACGACCCGTTTCACGCGGAAAGCCCGATGGAGGGGCCCGAGAGGCATCAGCAGAACGGCAGTCGTACAGTTCGGATTGGCGATGATTCCCTGATGATTTTTCAGGGCGTCCCCGTTGACTTCGGGGATGACGAGGGGAACGCGGGGATCCATCCGATAATCGGCTCCGTTATCGATCACGACGGCGCCGCGAGAGACCGCCTCTTTTCCGAACGTGACGGCGGCGCCTTTTTCGCCTTCGGTGCCGGCGAACAATGCGATGTCGATCCCGTCGAACGCCTGAGCCGTCGTCTCCACGACGTCATAGGAACGCCCATCGACGACTATCGTCCGCGGTCTCCGGGCCATGACCTTCAATGTGCCGCACGGAAATTTTCGGTTGTGCAGAACCCTCAGCATCTCGACACCCACAGCCCCTACACCGACGACCGCCACGTTGTATTTTTTCACAGTTTCCGACTCCTTGTCCTGATCGAGGTTTTGAACCGTCTCAGTTTATCAAATATTTCTTCGCTTCTTCCTGTTTTCCCATATCCTTATAGAGTTGGCCGATTCGTTGTTTGATCTCGCTGACAATCCCGGATTGATCCTTGAAGACTTCCATGGATTTCAACAGCATCGGAATCGCCTCTTCGGGTTTCCCGGCGCGTTGCTTCAATTCCGCCAAACCCCGCTGAACATTATAAAGCTGCCAGGGGTCTTGCGTCAGTCCGGCAGCCGCGTTGTAATGGGCGGAGGCCCCATCGATGTCGTTCATATCCTGGGAGATTTGCGCCATCCGGACCGTAATCTCGTATAGGATCCCCTGACTGTCTTCATAAGACTTCCGAAGATCCTTCAACTTCTGAAGTGCTTCCGCCTGCTTCCCTTTCCGCCGAAGCAACTCCAAAAGGTCCACCTGGGCGCCGTATTTTTGCCATTTATTATTCGCCCGCGCCAACGACTCTTTGAAATAGGTCTCGGCTTCCCCGTATTTGTTCGTGTCCCGAGCCAGCGCTCCGGCCCAAGAATAGACCTCGCAAAGCATATCCGGATTCTTCTTGTGTTCCTGGAGGACAGACCGCCATAACTCCTCCAATTTCGCCGGTTCGTTCATCTGCATGAAGACTTGTGAGATCTCTCGCTGGGCATAAAAACGCTGCCCGCCTTCCTGGGCGACCTTTAACGCCGCTTGATAATAGGGGAGGGCCTTGGCGGGTTGCCCGGTATTTCTGAGGACATCACCCAAGACGATGTTCACATCGAACGCAAAAACATCCTCCGAGGCATAGTCCTTATGAAGAGACTCCGCCTGCTCCAGGGCATCGGGGGCCTTTCCCATTTGCATCAGGACATCGATCTGGCGACGACGGGCATCCAATATCTGCCCCCTATCCGTAGACAGTGCGCTCGATTTCTTCAAGTGGTCCAGTGCCTCGGCCCAACGGGACATTCCCTGATAGACTCTGGCTATCCGACGATGCAAATCCGACTGATAGGGACCGTTATTGCTCTTGGCGATCAGTTCCATGTATTTCCCGATGGCTTGTTCTGTTTTCCCGCTGCGCTCAAACAACTCGGCCAATCCCCGGTCTATCGACTCCTTTTCCCCGTCATTGAGAGCGAGCGCCGATGCCGCCGCGTAGTGGGCTGAGACCTTCTCGTAACGAGACTGATCAAGGCAAAGCTGTGCTATTTTCAGATGGAGGTCGAAAGAAATGTCGCGATTTTTTGAAAACCGCGCCAGCAATTTCTCAAACAAGAGAAGAGCTTGATCTTGATTTCCATTTTGCCTCAGGAATTCAGCCTCTCCACAAAACCCTTGATAATGCTGCTGGGGGTCCTGCGCATACCGATGGGATTCTTGAAAATAACGGTTCACTTCTTCAGGGTCCCGAGAGAGACGTCCCAGCTGAATATAGATCGCGTGCATGATATGCGGGTATTTTTTGTATGCCTCCACCGCCTGCTTAAAGCCACTCAGGGCGGTCTTCCCGTCCCCCATCTCCAAGCGGGAACGCAAGGCATTGAATTGGCCCCACGGGTCATTGGCAGAACCGAATATCTTCTCGGCCTGACCATAAAGAGCCGACGCCTCTTTCTGGCGACCGATTTCCCGATAATAATTCCCCAACGTGGTCGATAAATGGGCCGATATCAAAGGACTTGACTTATAATGCGCCAACAATTTTTGTCCTGAATCCAAGACATCTTGTCTTTTTCCGCCCCTCCATTTTACTTCCAACTGAGAGCGCTGCGCATTGAATTTCATCCATGGGTCTCGTGTCATCGATTCCGCTTTTTCAAAAAGGCGCAACACCTTCTCATTATCTCCCTTGCCGCTGTCTATGAGAATCTGCGCCAACGCCTGGTAAGACTCCGCGACATAGTCCGGGAAATCCCTGTAAACCTCGATGGCCTCCTTGTATTCCTTTTCCGCCTCGCTGATTCTGTTTTGATTCCGATAGAGGTCGGCCAGCCCCCGGAGCGCATTGAAGGTCCGGCCCGGATCACATTTTATCGCCATGGCTTTTTTGTAGTGTTTCTCCGCCTTCTCGGGCTGATCTTCTCCGCGACACATATTGGCGATGTTGACGTGGATATCGCACAGGATCCCCGGATTGGCGTCGAACTTAGAGAGGAGTTTCTCGTATTTCTTCAACGCGGCGGTTCTGTCTCCCGACGCCACCAATAAATCGATTTCGCCGCGATACGCGTTATACCGGGTCCACGGATCCTCGGCGAACTTCGCGGCCATCCGAAAATGTTTCTGCGCTTCCGCCGCATTCTCGTGCGACTGCCAATAACCCCCGAGGTCGGAATGGATTGAAGCGACGATCTGCCGGTTGTTCTGATAGACTGAAATAAGCCCTTCGTAATTCTTCAGCGCTTGGGGATTCCCTTTTTGCGTGTTGATATGAAAAACAGACCGTTGGGCGTCAAACCGGCGCCACTCTTCGGGCTCGTTGGGGATCCCCTTGGAATAATGGGCCAGCGCTTCCTGGGAGCGCCCCTGGTCTCGATACATGTGCCCCATATCGATATAAATCTTCGCTTGGATCTGGGGGTCTCGGCCATACTGCTTCAATTTCGATCCGTAATACCGGAGGGCCTCATCCACCTGACCCTGACTGCGATAAACATCCACAATCTTCTGATCGATATTGAGCTGATCCCACTCGCTTTGAGCGTATCTCAAGGCCTGGGCATAGGCCTCCTTCGCTTGATCATACCGATTCAGCCGCTGCTGCAGCTCTCCCTGAAACATCTGCATTTGATACAGAGAGCCGTCGGATTGAACCTTCTTCTGGAGGTCCGCCGACAGTGCCAATGCCTTGTCGGACTGTCCGAGATCCATGTAAGCCCGCGCTAAATTAATGGACCAATTCACCATCTGACTCTCATTGTGAGGAAACCGACGCGATAGAATCTCCAGATAAACGACCGCTTTTTTCGTATCCTGCTTCTCATTCGCCTTCTGGAGTTTCCGCTCCAATCGACGGTTGGTCATATGGATCGGGTTCTGAACATACCGGACGGTCTGGAACGTTAGGAATGCCACCAGCAGAAAAAGGGCCAGTTGAACCGATTTGTGTTGTCCGATGAAACCCATGACCTTCCTGCCGGTCAACGCCATCGGCGAATAGAGGCTCCCCCCTCCCCGCTCCACATAGAGTCGTTGATCCTTGGTGAGACCCCGAACAGACCAAAAACGAGCCCCTTGGACCAGGGCCCCGTCCAACTGAACATTCTTTAGGTGCGCCCCTTGAAGATTGGCGGCACGCAGATCCATTCCACCCAGCTGGCAGTCCTTGAAATAACATCCTGATAAATTGGCTCCCCTCCCGGTCCCTTGGGTGAAATTACACTGATGGAACGTCCCCCCCATCATATTGACGCCCGTTAAATCCGCGGAAGACCAATCCGATCCCTCGGATTTTATGAATTCCATCTCGTTCCCTTGCAACTTGGCTCCCTTCAACGAGCAATCTTCCAGAGAGACTCCCTCGAATTTGGCACCGGCCAGGGAGGCCCCGTCCAAGCGGGTGTTCTTGAAGAGGGAATTCTTGAAGCTGGACCGATAAAGAACGGCGCCGGAGAAATCGGCTCCTTGAAGTTGTGCCGAATTGAAACTCACATCGATCAGTGTGGCGTTTTGGAAATTTGATTTGGTGAGATTGCAGTTGGAGAAATTGGCCTTGGAGAGGTCTTTCCCCGAAAAATCCTGTTCGACCAGTTCTTGTCTGCGATATTGAGCCCACGGACTCGGCGGAATCTTCACGTTGCTGTCCATAAATCATCGTCCTCCAGGGGATGTCCCAGTGTCTCTTGTTCTCTGTGGTTCCGTTTGATAGATCTCGTATGCGGACAATCCATCGGGATTCACGAACATCGCGGCCCGCCTCACGCGATATTTTTCCTCTAAAGCAACCCGTTTGAATTCATTCAAAAAGGGGACCCAGGGGGATTGATCCTTTCCTCTGAACAGATAGTATCCCGACGGGTTTTGCCGCAAATATCTTAGAAAATCTTCGGACTGTTCATCAAGAGAGGCGTCCCGGTACCCGGCCATGAATACCTCCTCAGTAGAAACGCGTCCTCCGGTCAGATAAACAAACGTATCCATCAACCCGGTGTCTCCCAGCCCGATTTTCCGGATCTCCCGCTTCTGACACCATTCCGCCACGTCCCCCATTGTGTTCCATCGGACATCCCACCCTCCGTAAATATAATCCATGGCTCTCTCGCGGACAAACCGGCCGTGCCCGTTCCAGGCCGCCGCCACGATGAGGATGATCCATACTCCCGCCAGAACCCTCCGCATTATCGTCGGAAACGGGACGACCAAGACAGCCGCTATCGTTAAACACACCCAGGGAAAGAGTATCAGCAGATGATGCGGATCCAGGTTTGTCGGGGTAAACGGAGATTGCGCCAGGACGACCACAATCAGCAGGACAGGAAACAACAGCGCTTTGTCGGCCCTCTTTTTGCGAACGATTTCCAATAATAAAAACCCCCCCACCAACACCAAACCGATCACAAACAAATAGAGGGCGATCCCGTTCGGCATGGTCTCGGTGTTCCAGGCGGTTCCGACGATGATCGCCTTCAGCTGGCCGAGTCTCTTGGAGAGGTTGATCCCATAATTCAGATTCACGACGTGGTCCAATCCTTGCGAATAGATGACCCGTGACATGAAGAATTTGACCGTATAAAACCCGTGCATGATATTGGAAACGATGACGGGGGCCATCCCCGCCGCGAACGCCGCCAGCGCCACGAAGAGGACCCGGATGTTGATCCCCGGCCCCCGAAGTCTCTTGTATTCCGTGCACAATCCCACCATCAAAAGGGCGGTCACGAACCACCAAAAAAAGCATCGGCTGCCAGACCCCACCCCCAAACACAGGCTTCCCACCACGAACCAACGGCTCTTTTCCGAGCGGGTCCATTGCATGAACGCCGCCAGGGCTGAAAGCTCCCAAAACAGCAGCATGGATCCCGTATACCCCCCCACGCGAATCGCCGCGATATGACTGGTCGATGAGACGAACAAGACAGACGTCACAACAGCCGGAAGGCGATGATGATAGAGCCGGTAGGCGACGAAGTAGAGAAGAGGGACCGTCAGAACAGCCCAAAACATCGATGACAAATGAAGGGCGATGGCCGAGGGACCGAAAGCATAAATCCACGGCAGCGTGAGGTAAATCTCGTTAGGTCCGTGTTGGGGTTTCAAAGCCATCGGAAAAGACCGGCCCATCCACTGGATGAACTCCTCCCCCCCCATCTCCAATTTACCGTAGACCCCCAGCGCATATCTCCCCAAAAAACCGATGTCGCAATAAACTCCCTGTGTCAGGAGACCGTCAAAAACCCAATAAGCCAGGTATAACGAACAAGCGGCAACAACCGTCAGGTCGACGACAAGCGGCCATCGGACATCATCGATGAACTTCCTGATCCGAAGGAATGATATCTTCATCGCCGCGGCCTCCTCTCCTCGCTCTCAGCGACCTGATAGACGACAAAGGCCGGCTCTTGTTCCGGTGAATCGACCCGGTGGATCCTCCTCACCGTTTTCCCCTCCGACTGGGCGATATCCATAAAACGGACCCGATAGGACACCCGCTGCCAGAGGGGATCGAAAAACAGGTAGTACCCCTGTTTTTCACGGCGGAACCTCGATCGGAGATGTTTTTCATGATCGGCTTGCCTCACATCGGTCATGTAGGGCGCCACAAACACTTCCTCCGACATAATCATACGGCCCGATTGAAAATCAAGGGGATCCTGTAACCCGGTGTCACCCAGCCCCACGCGTTGGATCTTCTGTTGATGCATCCATTCCACCGCCTGTCCCATCACATCCCATCTGACCTGGATCCCCCCGTGCAGGTTTCGATGCGGATGATAGACGCGGTAATAATGCAGGTTCCACCCGGCATACAGGGCCAGCAGAAGCCCGAAGGCCACTCGCACGGGGAGGAGCCAGGGCCGAGGAAGCGATACAAAGAGTGGGGCGATGACGATCAGGACCGACGGAAGGAAGAGCGGGGACAGATGGTGAACGTCCAGGAAAGTCGGTGTCACGGGAGACAGCAGCAATACCACGACACAGAACAACGGCGCCCAAAACAGTTCGACAAAAGGAGTTCCCTGCTCCCGTTTTTGATGGAAATATCCCCAGACCAACCACAAGAGAGCGGCCAGGAAGAGGACCGGCACGAGCGGATTGGCCTCGCTCACGTTCGTCCAGGCGGAGGCATTCCAGAGTGTGCAGTATTCGTGGAGCCGTTCCCTGATGTTGGCCAGATACGCCAAATTGGAAACCCCCCCCCGCGAATGGAAAAAAAACTGTGTCATGAATTTGAGTGTGAACCAATCATGCCTGGCGTTGGCCAACAAGACGAGGAAGGGTCCCGGGATAAAAACCGCCAAGACCGCCGCCACATCACGTTTGCGCAACCCCAGGAGACGCTGTCTCAAACCAGTCACGCCCAGGGCGGTGATCCCCAGGGCGGTCAAATACCAGAGCATCAGAATCCGGCTTCCGAGGGCAAGACCCATCGACGCCGCACTCGCCACCAGCCACCCCGGTCCTCTCCGCTGTTTCCAATAGAGGAAGAAGAAAAGGAGCGAGAAGGAAAAGAGGGCTCCATGGACCGTCCCGGCATAAAGGCCGATCCGGCTGAAAGCCACATAACTGGGCGAGGATCCCAAGAGCGCGAGGATCACGGGCATCGCCCAGAAGCTCCCGAAGAAAACCGCCCCGGCCGCTCCCATGACGATGAGTTGAATGTAACCCCAAAAAACGCTCATGGCGTTCAGCGCGAACGCCGAGTGTCCCATCAGGAGCATCCCCGGCCAAGCCCCCAGGTAACACTCCACCGCGCCGTTATAATCATTGCACATCAACGGATACGTGCGTGACCCGATCGTCATCAAGCGGCGATCCATCGCATCGAGACCGGGATAGAAATTCATCATTCGGACCCCGAACAAAGCCACATCGTAATGAAGCCCCTGTTTCGGCAAATCCTCCAGAACCCATCGTGAATAGACCCCGAGGGCCATCAGGGACAGCAGGATGCCGGCCGCGATGCGGAACGACGCCGGTTTGAGATTTCCCATGTTCATTGAGCCGCGGCTATCCCTTTCTCAGGAGGTCGGGTAGAGTTCGGAAGAACACTGAACCATTTTTTTGACGACATATTCGTTGTGGGGATCGATGGTGCAATATTTCGTATAACACTCCAAAGCCTTCTTATAATCCTTCATATGCCTGTAATAATCGGCCAAGTTCAGCCATTCGATCAGCTCAAAGGAGCTCCCGACGGAATGCCCGTCCCGGCGATTGATTTTCAACACATCGACAAGCTGGCAGAATTCCTTGTAGCGGCGAAGTCTGACCGGGTATGTATTTTGGCCGTCCGAAGACTCCCAATACATGGAGTGGTCTCCGCGAATACCCAACTCCTCCTTCATGTGTCTCATGGGGCTGGCCGGTTCGACCAGGCACATCGTGTAACTCGGGTAGATGAAGCTGATATAGTCATGGTTCCGCTTCAAGAAATTCAACGTCTCCTGAAAATCCGCTTCCGTTTCCCCCGGAAAACCGAACATGAAGTTGCACAAGGTCTGGATGCCCGCCCGACGGACATTCCGGAGGACCTGTTCGGCCACGTCGACGCGCTGGCCCTTCCTCATCAGGTTCAAGACCCGTTGGGAACCCGATTCGATCCCGAAGGTGATGTCCTGACACCCCGCCTCTCGGAGGGCGCGGCACGCCTCTTCCGTCATCTCGGGCCGGATGATGCAATTGATATCGCGCCAGATGAACTTCTTTTCCTTCCACCCCCGGAGTTTTTCCGCCAGGGTCGTCAGGGCGTTCATATCCCCGTTCAGGAGAAGGTCATAGAATTTCAAGTAGGACGTCGACGGCATCCGGCGATGTTGATAAACGATCTCATCGAATATCCGTTGGCCGCTCATGGAGCGGAATCCAGGCCACCCCGACCGATAACCGCAGAAGAGGCACTGACGGATGCACCCCCGGGTGGTCATCAACAGCAGGTCGCCTCGATGGTATTGGTCTTCGACGTACACGTCCCAGTTGAAATAGGAATAATTGGCGAACGGGAGCGTGTTCAAGTCCACCGGAGGTCGCGCCCCGGTGAAAACGATCTTCTGCCCTCTCCACAAGAACACCCCGGGACAATCCTCATAGCCCTGACGGTTCGAGTACCGCTGAATGAGGTCCGCAAACGTATGTTCCCCGTCTCCCAGCACGATCGCATCGACGCTTCCATCCTTGAAAGCCTCGTTCCGCCAGCCGTCATCGACGCTGAACAATTGTCCCCCGAAAACGACCATGATCTCCGGATTCGCCTCCTTGATCATCTGGGCCATCATCAGGCTCGCGTAAAAAGAGCAGACGTTGATCGAAAAACCCACCACCGCGCGACCGGCCGTCGCGATGGGATCCAGATATTGCTTCTGGATGTAAGCCTTATTGGACTTCATGATGGTGGGGTAGATGTCATAATCCGTCCAGATCGTCGATTGCTCGGCGGTCCAGGCCAGGTTGTGTTCCTTCGAACGACGGTGGTAAAGGTCGATGTTCACATCGAAAACGGAGACCTCATGGCCCACCTGTTCCAGATAGGCCCCGAGTTGGGCCAACCCGATCGGAGGTTCCAATCCCCACAAGGGCGCTTGGATCAGGAATACTTTCATCGCGTCTTCTTTTTCATCGAGGGATTCTCAATCATTGACGATCCATTGGGATTCATAGGGGCACCATTCCACCGTGCACAGTTTCGGTTCGGACCAGAGTTTGAACCGGTCGTCCACGAAAGCCCCCAATTGCCTGTCCGTGAACTGACTGCATCGGTCCACCCGGCCGTCCCCCCGGATCATGGCATAGCGTTGTCCGGCGCGGCACATCCGCCCCTTCGGCGAAAGCTCTTTGAGCTGGTATTCCATCTTCTGCTGATCCTCCCGGTTCGACGACACCGCGCGAATGACCTCTTTTTCCTCGTCCGTGTTCCCCATGACATGGTCGGTCGCCACGAACGGCAGGGCCACCAGGGCCAACCCGTGCCCCTTCAAGAGAGCCGCCTGTTGAGACATCAGGGGGACTTGAGACGGGTAGGCGACGTAATACACCACGCGCCCCTCGTCCCTCATGGGCAGGTAATCCTTGACGGCCAGCACGTTGGGCAGAAAGCGCTCCATCCTCACATGAGAGGGGTGAAAAGTGGCGGCGATGCGCAACCGATCCGTGGAAATCGCCGGGATCAGGTCCTGCACCTTCCAGGACAAGTTGGTGCAGATATCCACGATATGCCATCGGGTCAGCGCCTTGACCAGCTCGATGAAATGGGGATAGACGGACGGTTCCCCGCCGGACATATAGATGTAACACTCGCCGTACAACCGGTGCATCCTCTCCCAATGGCGCGACCACTCCGCGACGGACACCGCCGGAGGGCTGGACTGATCCCAGACGGTGCAATACGGGCAATGATAGTTGCAGAGATAGGTCAGATCCCAACCGAACGTGACGCGACCGTTGGGACCGTTCACGAACATGGGGAGGACCTCACGGCAACCATGTGCCCGCCTTGTCCGGCGCCTTCTCGTCGGGGATCACTTTCCACTCGTCACACGGACAGAATTCCACGTCGCAGGGCATCGGTTCCGGCAACAATTGAAAATCCTTGTCGAAAAAGTTCCCGATGATATGCCGGTCGCCGATCTGCCCGCAACGGGCCACGTTCCCGTCCGGCAAGAGGAGACCGGCCATCTGGCCCGCCCGACACAGCATCCCCTTGTGCTGTTTCTGCGCCACCCAGGAATCCGTCATGCCCAGCACCTTTTTCTCGTCGGCATTATATCCGTCGGGATATCGGACCCCCTTGTATTCACCGATGAAGGGGATGACCTTCAAGCTTTCGCCGAGGGCGGTGAACCGATCGACATACCGCTGGAGGTCCGGGAGGAACGGGGGGTAGGCGACGAAGTTCAGGCACCCTTCCGTAAAACCGCTCTGCCTCAAACGGAACAGGCGGTCGATGAAATCGTCGATGGTATGATACTGGGGATGAAAACTGATGGAGAGCGATACCTTCGCGGGATCCACCGTCTTGATGAACTTGTCCAAGACGACCGATGTGTTCGTCGTGATGTTGATGGGCCAATGGATCTGGGATATCCGGTGGATCAACTCGACGAAGTTCGGATAAGTGAAGGGTTCCCCTCCGTTGATCGTGAGGAAACACCGACCATATTTCTGATGGATCCGGGTCCAACACTCCATCCATTCCTCGACCGTCTTATAGACGTTCCGTTTCCCGTATTCCTCCCAATGCGTGTCGAAGAAACAGTAACTGCACCGGTAATTACAGCTCCAGTGGATGTTCCATGTAAAACGGACTTGTGTGTCCATGGGTCACGCGGTTTCGACCGCCGCCTCCTTCCTTAAAGCGCTCCGCACCGCCTTGTTCTGGTCCATGAAACAGGCCGTGCAGCTCTTGCAGAACGCGTTCATCGTCCCCTTCCGGATCCGGCTCCGGTATTCCTCCATGCCGCCCCCCCGCCATGCCTCCTTGAAACTGAGCCGATGGAGATTCCCCTCGGAAACATACCCTTCCCCATAACAACAGGGGACGATGCTCCCGTCGGGCGTGATGTCGCAGTGGAACCAGGGGAAAAAACAGGGGATGTCATCGTAGACCGTCCGGTGCCGGGGAACGGACTCCGGGACGGGGGCCAGATCCCGGCGCGATTGTTCCGTCCGGGTCGCGTATTCCCGCCGGCGGAAGTTCTCGAAATTATTCCGCACGCCAAGCCGGGCGGCCAGGGAAATCAGCTCGGGGATGCGGTCCTGGAAAAGAACGACGTCCCGCTCCGTCAGGATCAGCGGGTGAGAAGACGGTTCATTGGGGTTCATGGAATCCAGTTCCACCTCGGCCACTCGATGACGGGCGGCCAATTCCACGAGTTCGTGGACCAATTCGATATTGAGCGTCGTCAACACGCTGTGGAATTTAAGCGTGGGGGAACCGGTCTTGTGGCGCCCCTTCGCTGCATTAATCATCTCCAAACCCTCCAGCACGCGCCGAAAAGTGTCCTTTTTATCCCGGAGGTGGTCATGAATTTCCGCCCGGGGCGCATCCAGGCTGATGGATATCTCATCCCAACCGTTCTTCACGAAACAGTCCGCCAAGGACGCGGTGATCTGGGTCCCGTTCGTGATCAACGAGGCCGACACCCGCCCGCGTTTGATGATGGGGACCAGTTGTTCGATCACCCCGTGCCGGATCAGCGGTTCCCCGCCGCCCTTGATGTTGATGTTCTTCACCCCCATCGCCACCGCCTCGGCGATCATCTCCAGATATTTCTCGTCGGACAATTCCTTGAAATCTTTATAGAACCGCGGCAGTTGATCCTGCCGGCGGCAGAAAAGACAGTTCAAGTTGCATGACATCGTCGGGTTTATCTGAAGGCTCAGGGGGGCGGCCCCGGACCCTTCGAACCAGGAACGGACGGCGGCGGCTCGTTCGGATTCGTTCATGGGTCGCTTTTCTCCATCATCTTTTTGACGAATTCGGGCCGCGTTTTCTCCTGTTCGCTCAGGATGTAGAGATATTCCTGGCAGTTACAGTGCTGAAGAGGGCAGGGCATGGGTTTCGTCCATATCTTGAAATCGGGGCTGAGCAGGTTGCCGAGAAAACCGGGGGGACCCGCCGGCCCGCAACGGAACACGTTCCCGTCCGCCTTGACGTTGGCATACATGACGCCGGAACAGCAGAGCTTCCCCAGAGTGACGGGCCGTTCCACCTGATAGACCCATTTTGAATCCTGCTCGCTGGACAAACTATCATCTGAGCCATGAAGGGCCCGGCGTTCTTCCCGCGTATAACTTTCGGGATAGGGTTTTCCCTGATACGTGCCGCGGAAGACGTTGACCGAAAAGTGGCTCGCATCGGTTTCGAACAGTGACCGATAGTGATTCAGCCGAGGGATCACCGGCGGATGGGCCACCACGGAGATCGCCGGTGAAAAACCGTGGGCTTTCAGGATGTTGATCTTTTCCAGAAACACCTTTTCCTCGGCGAACTCATGATGAAAACTGGCCTGAAAATAGACCGTCTCCGGTTTGACGGATCGGACGAACTGCTCCAGGTCCTTCAAGGACATCGATAAATTGGTCGTGATGCACAGGTTGTGCATGCGGGCCAACTCGATGAACAGTTGGGTCCCCTGGGGATAAAAGAACGGTTCCCCCCCCAACACGTCGAGGCGGCACCGGCCGTGTCTGTCATAAACCCTCTTCCAGGCGTCCACCCAGCGCTGATATGGCAGGATCAGCGGATGTTCCCCCTCGATCTTCGCCCAGATGTTGTCCATCTCGTACCAACAATAGCTGCACCGGTAATTGCACCGGTAGAGGAGGTCCCAGGTGAAAGTGATCCCGTCGTATAATTGTTCCTTGCCCCAGCTATTATCGCCCATGGACCCGTTCCTTTTCATCCGATTCACTGTCGCCGTCTTCCCCCACGATCCAGCGCCACTCACAGGTGCAGGTACCCTTATCGCACCATTGGGGCTCCGGGGACAGATGGAGATCCCCGTCCAGAAAATTGCCGAGGAGGATCCGATGGTCGCTGTTGCACCGGTAGACGGACCCGTCCGCGTCGATATTGACGTAACAGGTCCCGGCCCAGCAGCGCCGGCCGTCGACCTTTTTCTCGCGCAGGAGATAGCTGGTCTGACTCTGATGAAATTCGTTCAATTCCTCGTTGGCGGCGCGGATCAACTTCTTTTCGTCCGCCGAATAGGCCTCCGGATAACGGCGCCCCTCATAGTCTCCGGTGAACGGTTGGACACGAAACTTGAAGTTGCCGAAAGACGCGCACTCACCGAACAACCTCTTCCGCCTGTCCAAATCCGCCAAAAACGGCGGCCAGGCGACCGTGACGACTTCAACGCCGTAATCGTTCCCGACCAAGCGGCGAACCTTCCCGAGGAATTCCCCCTCCTTCGCCGAGTCCGGATGGAAACTCGCTGTCAAACCGAACGAGCGGGCCGGGATCCGACGGATGCAATCCTCCCAAAAAGAGAGGGGCTGAGACAGGTTCGTGCAGATCCATACCGTGTGATGCCGACACAGATCCTCCATGATCCCAAGAAAATCAGGATAGGTGGTCGGCTCGCCGCCCGCGATCTGCACATGGACCGGCCCCTGCTTCTCAAAAACGGACGTCCATCTTTTCCGCAGAACGTCACGGGAGACCACCTTGTTCTTCTTCAATATCTCCGGCCATTCATGGGAATGCCAACAATACGCGCACCGGTAATTACAGGCGTTGGTCAGATACCAATCGAAAGTGGACTTAGGCCTTGACGGCGTTTTGCTCATTTTTTCCGAACACATCCTTTTCGCCGACGATCCAGCACCACTCACAGTTGCAGTGTGGGACATGGCAGATCTCCGGTTTTTCATAAAGCCCGTAAGTGCCGTCGTAAAAGTTGCCCAGGCAGACGTTCTGGTCGAGATTGCAGCGATACACGTTCCCGTCGGCCTGGATATGGATGTATCGTTGGCCGGAAGAGCAGAGCCGACCTCGGGATTCCTTCTCGTGCATCAGGTAATCGGTCTGCGATTTTACGAACAGGTTCCGTTCCTGGTTCAAGGCGGCGATCTTTTCCCGGGCTGCGGAAGAATAGGCTTCGGGATATTTCTGACCGCCATAGGTCCCGTTGAACGGCTGCAGCCGGACCCGCTGAAAACCCTCCCGGCGCAACTCCTCGAAAACGGCCGGCCATTGGTCCATCAGCGGCGGCCACCCCACGCACACGATGTCGAAATTAAAGTCGCGGTCCCTCAACAGCCTTAACTTCCCCATGAAATCCGCAAGCGCCGCCCGGGGAGGATGGAAGCTGGCCGTGAAACCACATCTCTCCGGATCCACCCGGTCGGCCAACTCCTTGAAAAAATCGACCTCGGAAGACATGTTGGTGCAAACCCAGAATCGATGATCCACCGACACTTCCGCCAAGATATCCAGAAAACCCGGCAAGAGGGTCGGCTCCCCCCCACTGGCCTGGATATGGCACGGCCCCTTCTTCTCCCCCAACTCCTTGAACCGTTTGATGATCAAGGACGACGAGACGTCGCGCCGGTTCCGGGCCAGGTTTTCCTCCCAATGCCCCTCGAACCAGCAATACGCGCACCGGTAATTGCACGTGAAATGCGTCAACCAATCGACGACCAGATTGGGGGTGAACGTCATTGTTGTCCTTTTCTCACGCCTCGCGGAGAGATTCGTTGTATTCCTTCACGATCAACCGGTCTTCCTTGGTCCGGTGGATGACGTGCGAATTCCAATCATTCACGCTCGAGGGATTATGCCGCGGACAATGCGCGATACACCCCTCCTGCTTGGCGATCGATTCCCGTATCTTCCGATATGTGGGCCCGTTCCATATCTCCATGAACGTCCTGTCGTTCAGGTTTTCTTCCCTTGGAAAATTCCCATAGACGTCACAGGGTAATATATAACCGTCGAGGCTCAACATCAACTGGAACCAGGGCTCCAGACAGCAATCCGGCTTCTTGTATTCCCCGGGCGTCTGTCCGAACTTGGGAGGGGCCTGAAATGAGATCCCGAGCGCGTGGGCGATCCGGGTCGCCTCGTCGATCATCTTGTTGGCCAAATCCTGCTTGAAGTAGAGCGAGAGGTACTTCTGATTGGATTCGTAAATATAGAAGTAGCCGCACTGGACCCGGTCCGCCCCCATCTGCGCGGCCCATTTGACGAAATCCGGCAAGTCTTCGATGTTCAAGGTCGTGAGAATGAACATGAACGTGACGTCGACGAGTTTCTTATCGCGCGACTTCATCAGGTTCTGAAGATTCGCCTTGACCCGCTCATAGGCCCCGAACCGCAGCATCTGCCGATGAAGGTCGGCGTGGCTGGCATGGAGAGACATCTGGAGCGTGTATTTGCTCCCGCTCTGACAGATCAGGTCGACGACCCGCGGGGTCAGATAGGACCCGTTGGTGGCGATGAATTTCTCCACATGGGGGAATTCCGTGTTGAAATACGTCAGGATCTTCTCGGAATCGGGGAGACCCAACAGTTCCCCGGAACCGGTCAGGATCACCTGCCGGGCTTTCGCCAGAACGGGGGTGATCTCATCTCCGTATTTTTTGAGCCAGTCGTCCAAGTGGAATATCTCGTAGTCGAAGCCCTTCGAGCAGAAGATGCAGTTGGCGTTGCAGGCGGCGTTGATCTGGACGAAAATCGTCTGCGGCGTGCTGTTGAGGATCGTTTTCCTTTGAGAGAACTCTTCGTTGCTCCGGTCGATATTCTCCCTCGCGATGGCCGCCAGCCGTTGCAGCCGCGCTTCTCGATACGTCTTCGATTTCGTGTCCGTTGGGTTCACGATAGTCTCCTTCACTCTGAATGGGCGGAGAGCCGGGTCATCGGGCGCATGAACTCTCTCCGCGCGAAGTCCTCCGGGATTCCTTGTCCGCCAGAAACAACACCAAATCCGTGCGCTCTTTCAGATACGCCAATTCGCGAAAAGACGGGAGGAACTCCTTCTCCCAAACGATCCGATAACGCCCCTCCTCGAAACGCAGCCCCCCCGGATGATCGAGCCGAAGGACGTGACGGTGGGCCCGGATCAGGTACCGTTGGGCCGACACGACACGTGCCTCCGAATCCCCGCCCACCGGCATCGCCAAGGGAACCCGCTTCTCCAGATCGTCCTTGTATCGGGCCCACAGTTTCTCCGAATACCCATTGAGCTGTTCGAGACTTTGATTCAACCGATCCAATAGAGATTGGGCCTTGACCAACCGATGAAGATCCCGTTGATACCCCTTCAGCTGTTCCAGGATCGGAGCGTTCAACAGGTCCTTCTCCAGATACTGGAGGTACGTGCGGATCGCCTCCATCCGGTTGTCCTTGTATTGATGGAAATGTGCCAGATTCGACAAGTGATCCTGCTCCAAGTTACCATCCACCCCCTTATAAGCGTCGATATCCAACTCCTTGCACAACCACCGGAACCGTTTATACCGGTCCAGCCGCACGGGATACGTATTGTCCCCTCCGTGGTTTTCCCAATAGAGGTTATGGAACGTCTCCGTGCGATCCGGCCGGATATCGAACTCGGCCGGATGGTCCGCCAGATAACTGTGTTCCTCGAGGCTGGTGAAGGTCGCGCTGCCGTAGGCCCGATCCAGCCAGGAACTGTTCCGACGGAGGAAATCCAACGTCTGCTGAAAATCCTCTTCCGTCTCCCCGGGAAACCCGAACATGAAATTGGCGATCGCGCGGATCCCCGCCTCGTGGGTATCCCGTAATACCCGTTCGGCCACTTCCACGCGAAAATGCTTGTTCATGGACTTCAAAACGCGCGGCGAAGCGCTCTCAATGCCGTAGATGATGTCTTGGCAGCCGCCATTGTACATTTTCTTCAGCAGGGCCGCCGTCATCTCCGGACGGATGACCGCGTTGATCTTCCAACGGAAATTCTTCTCCGGGCGGCCCACATCGATGAACGCGGCCGCCAACTCCGAAAAACGCTCCAAGGTCTCCGGCTTTCCGTTGGCCGCGATATCATAGAACTCGAAGTGCGCGCGGTGGGGAAACACTGATTTATGGTGCTCGACCTCGGCGAAGATGCGGTCCCCGCTCATATAACTGTATCCGGGCCAGAAGGAATGCGTGCTGCAGAAATGACACGCCCAGACGCACCCCCGGCTGGCGGCCATCGGGATTCGAGTCTGATCCGTATAGAGTTCCATCGGGAAGGCCGTGAACAGCGGGAAAGGGAGCCGGTCCAGGTTCTTGATCGCCGGCGCCGGACCACCGTCTCCCTCACGGCTCA